>Ga0208934_1000007_pt1 | contig 386771 bp, 368 predicted proteins | sample MalvirDeepMed_s2_FD_184243 | JGI IMG/M metagenome (GOLD analysis project Ga0208934, IMG submission 184243) | Marine viral communities from the Global Malaspina Expedition - Malaspina viral metaG DeepMed_s2 (SPAdes) (version 2) | ecosystem: Environmental > Aquatic > Marine > Oceanic | place... | reverse complement strand
ACGGCTATGGCGGGATCGACTACATCGAGGGCGGCGACGGCAACGACTACATCGACGGCGGCGCGGCGTCGGACTACGCGCTCTACGACGGCACGCTGTCGGAGTACACCATCACCCGCACCTCGGCCACCGACGTGACCATCACCGGCCGCGGCTATACCGACACGCTGACCAACGTCGAGTACTTCCAGTTCGACGACGCCACCGCGAATATCTGGGAGCAGACGATCGTGTGAGGCAAAGGCGCTGACCGCCAGGGTGCGATTGGCGCCTTGGCACGCCTCAGGCCACACGGGATGCCCACAACGCGGCCCGACAGGATCCTCGCGATACAGCGGCGGGTCAGTTCCAAGGCGCCCGGGCTGACGAGACGGTCGTCGACGATCACGCCTGGCTCGTGCTGCGGCGCACAGCCGCGCCGGATCGTGAAAACGCGCGCCATGAGATCTGCGCCGACATGGGCGATGGCGTCGGAAACGGGAGCGTCCGGCGCGCGGCTGACAGCGTGACAAACCCTGGATCGAAGTCTTTCACGCCACTCCCGAAGGGCGACCGACCCGGTGCGCGTCGCAATCAGGGATCCGCCCCTGGGGTCGGCGGCAGGGGCGCGGCTTGAGGTTACTGGCGGACCAGTGCCGTGTTCGCGACGCCGGTCTGGTTGACGGCCGATGCATTGCCATTGCCGCTCTGCAGGACGGCGAGTTCGTTGTCGTCGCCGGTGATCGTCGCGATCAGGCTGTTGAGGTTGCCCACCTGCTGCGCCGCGAAACGGTTGCGTTGACCATCGACGGTGATCGTGCCGGTATTGTCGAACCCACGTTGGACGATCCGTCCGATCGACAGGCCCTGGTTGCGCGCCTCGGCCGAGAGAAAGCCCGAATTGTTGTCCGATCCGTCGATGATGACATCGAGCTCGTTCTCGCCTTCCTGCACGAGGTCGAGAAAGTTGTCGTCGCCGAAAATGTCGACCAGGAGGCGGTTGTCGCCGCCGACGCCGGTGTCGAAATCCTGTCGCGCGGTGACGGTATTGGTGTCGCCCTCGATGGCGATGATCGCATCGTTGGTCCCGATCTGGTCCAGCGACACGATGTTGTAGTCGCTGGCGTCGAAAAAGTTGACGGCGGCCGTGTTCGTTCCGAACTGGTCCACGCCGATCACGTTCTCGACGCCTTCGATGGCCGCGAAGGTCAGGTCGTTCTCCAGGCCCTCCTGCCGAAGGCCCAGCACGTTGTCATCCCCGGTGATCGTCAACGGGCCGATGCGGTTCAGACGACCGCCTTGCCGGATGCCGAAGCGCAGCCCATCGGCCACCACGGTCATCTCGACCTCGTTGCCGTTCGAAGCCGGGTCGATCGCCGATCCGGTCTGCACGATCGCGCTGGATCGCACGCCGGGCACCAGCGCGACCCCGGTGAGGCCAAGCTCGCCATTGTCGTTGCCGCGCAGGATCAGGACGATCCGGTTCGGCGTGGTGTCGAAATCGGTGCCCGCCTCCTGGCGGATCAGGTTCACCAGGTTGTCCTCGCCATCCATGGTGATCTCGGCGCGTTGGGCGACCTGGCTGGGCTGCTGATCCTGCACCACGCGGGCGATCACGTTGCGCAGGCCCTCCTGCTCGATGATCAACGTGTTGGTGCCCTGGGGCACGGCGCCCCGGGCGATCTGCCGGATGCGGTCGACGCGGTTTCCGCCGCCATCCTGGTCGATGTCGATGATGTTGTGGACTTGGGGCGTCATCTCGAGCCCGCGCTGAACCACCCGGCCGGTGTCGGTGCCGACACTGTTCTGGAGCCCGGTCTGGATGATCTCGAGCTCGTTCCAGAAACCCGATTGGAGCACCGGGTTGGTCTCGGTCCCGACGGTGTTGTCGCTGCCCGCCTCGTCGATGGTGGCGGTGTTGTCGGTGCCGTCCTGTTCCAGCACGACGTTGTTGCCGGCGCCCGCTTGCGCCCAAGCGCCCGACCCCCAGAGAAGCGAGGCGAGCGCCACGACCGCCGCCGTTGCCCGGGTCTTGGGAAGGGCTTGGCTCATGCTGTCACCTCGCCGGGTCTGGAAGGACCTCGCCGATTGGCGTGATCGGCGACCGGCTTCACTGGGTCACCCCGAGAACGTTATTGTTCCCGATCTGCCAGAACGTCGTGTTGTGACCCGCGCCGACCTGCGAGATCGCGGCCTCGTTGTTGTTGCCGTCCTGCAGGCCGGTGATGGTGTTGTTGTTGCCGTCCTGAAGCATCGTGAAGACGTTCCCGTTTCCGTCGACGGTCAGATCGATCTCGTTGTCGTTGCCGTTCTGGTCGATGAAGCCCGGCGTGAGGCCGATATCGGCATCGCCGCCAACGGTGAACGAGCGGAAGCCACCGTTCCGATTGCCCAGCACCGACAGCGTCAGGTCGTTGCGGTCGCCCGTCTGCTGCACGCCGATCACGTTGCGAGAGCCGACGAAGGCCGAGACGGCGACATCATTGTCAGCCCCGGTTTGCGAGACGGCGAACTGGTTTCCGTTCCCCGTGATCGAAAGGGCCATTTCCATCGAACTTCCGATCTCGTTCCCGTCTCCCCACTGAAAGATCGCCGAGCCGTTATTATCGCCCATCACGTCAAGCCCGGCGTAGTTGCCGCTGCCGCGCTGCACATAGGTTGCGCGCCCGAGCCCCGGGGCGCCGGCGCCTTCGGTCAGGCTGCGGCGCCCGTTGTTGTCGCCGTCGAACGACAATACGAGCGAGTTGTCAGCGCCGCGCTGCACCGCGCGACGCACAAGGTTGCGCGACCCGCTCTGGCTGACCGTCATATCCTGCCCGGTGCCAAATTGCGCGGCACGGCGGATCGCGTTGTTCGGACCCGTCTGGGTCAGGGTCATGTCGTGGCTGGCCCCGGTCTGGAACGCGCCGCGGTTCAGGTTGCTCAGGCCGTCGGGGTCGCCGATCCAGCTGCGCTGGAACTGTCCGCCGGTCTGCACGATCGTCAGGGTGTTCTCGGTGCCCGTCGTGCCGTCGCCGGTGTAGGTCTGCATCACCTGGTTGATGCGCATGTTGCCGGTCTGGGTCAGCGTCGCAACGTTGGTGGGGCCGGCGGGCGTGTTCGCGGCGCCCGAGGAATCCTGCTGCACCATGAAGATACGCGACTGCAGCCGTTGGTCGACGGTCAGAGCGTTGCGATTCCCGGTCTGGTCGACGCCGAGGTTCCGCTGCGAGAAGTTGCCTCCGACGCCCAGGGTGTTGCGCCGGTCGAGGCGCCCCGACAGGTTGTCCTGCGTGACGTCGATCTGGTTGAAATCATCATTTTGGGTGATCGGCTGGTCCGTGGAACCGGCGATATGGCCATTCCCGGTCTGGGCGATCAGCGCGGCGTTCTCGTCGCCGTCCTGCGACAGGAAAACGGTGTTGTTATCGGCCAGCGCGCCTCCTGCAAGGAGGGTGGCCAGGGCAATACCGGAAAAGAAATACTTGATCATCGAAACATCCCCAGGGTCGTGCGCCCGGCCGGTCCCCCGCCCGGGCGCGTGGTGTCAAGCGTTGGCCTTACTGGGAGACCGCGATGGAGTTGCTCGAGCCCAACTGATTGAAGCTCGTCATGTTGGTGTTACCCACCTGCGCGATCGCAACCTCGTTGAAGCTACCGGTGATCGAACCATCGGCGACGTTGTCGTTACCGTCTTGCAGCGCGCCGATCAGGTTTCCATCGCCACGGATGTCGGCACCGAAATCGTTGCCGTTGCCGTTCTGGTTGAACTGGCCGACGGTCAGACCGGCCATTGTTGCCAGAGACATAGTATCTACCGCGGTGAACATATCGTCGTTGTTGTCGTCACCACGGATCGACAGATCGAAGGTGTTTCCACCACCGTTCTGGACGACACCGGCGTGGTTGTTATCGGACGATCCGTCGCCGTCAGCGCGAATGCGAACTGCGGCGTTGTTGATATCCCCGTTGTACTGGGCGATGCCGATGTCGTTGTCGCTACCATCGTGAGTCACGACCGCAACGCTGTCATTTCCTTGCTGCCAGATCGCCAGTTCGTTCCGGTCCCCTACAATCGACGAGGCGCGTGCTATGTTGCCGCTACCCTGCTGCTTGCTGCCGAAGAGGTTTTCGTCGCCCGTGATGGTATAGCGCAGCACGTTCCCGTCGCCGAACTGCAGCACGTCGCCTTCGCTGACCTGCGCAGCCGACGCGGCCCGGACAGCTTGCGCCATGCCGCCCGACGTGAAGTTCGTGCCCTCACTGTTGGAGGCGCCGTCCTGGATGATCGTCAGCCGGTTGCCGCCGCCGGACTGGGTGATCTGTTGCAGATCGTTCCCGGCGCCGTTGGTGCCGTCCTGAGTGATCGAGGCCCGGTTGCCACCAGCCGCGGATGCGCTGTTGTCCTGGATCACGGAGCGGATGGCGTCCTCGCGATCCTGCGTGACGCCCATGACGTTGCCATTGCCGAGCTGCTCCAGGCCGCCGCCAGTCGTACCTGCGCCGCCGGACTGCCCGATCCGAGCAAACTTGCTGCCCTGGTCGACGCTGATCCGGTTGGCACCGCCCGCGCCGGTTCTCTCTTGGCTGATCGAAGAAATGACGTTGTTGTAAGGCACATTCTGGCCCGGACGCGGAGCACCCTGCTCGACCTCGACGACGTTCGCGCCACCATCGGCGTTCTCGCTGTCCTGCACGAGCTGGTTCACCCTGTTGCCACCACTCTGCTGATCAATATCCGCTGAGTTGCCATTGCCGGTCTGCACAAAGCCCTGGCCGCGCGTTCCCACCTCGTTGCCGGATGTGCCCTGGCTGATCGTCGCCGTGTTCCGGTTACCGAGCTGGCTGGCGGCGTTCGTGTCGGTTCCGACCTCGTTTCCACCCCACGAATTGCCGCTGGGCGTATCGGCACTTTGCTCGATGTCGAAATCGTTCCGGTTGCCATCTTGCAGCAGCCAGGCCCCGTTCGAGCTGCCGTTCTGCTGGGAAACACTAGCTGTGTTGAGGTTGCCTAGCTGTTCGACGTCAGCTTCGTTGTTGTCCGCAATTGCTGCGGTGGTCATCAGCGCCAGAATGGCGGCGCTTCCTAGAAAATGCTTCTTCATCTTTAGTCCCCTGGTTGCTGGGTTTCGAACTCGCCTTCGGGCGAATTGGTTATCGGAGCGAAAAAATTTCGCGCCGGATTTTGATATCGGAGCAGCCTGAGTCTATAATGGCCGCACCCCATCAATGCGGTCGAAACCGCTTTGAAACAGGCTGTGGCCGACGGCCACAACCGGATAAGTGGGAATTAGAAAGCGAAGTTCTTCGCCAGCCGCAGGTCTCTGTTTCGAAAACGCGCCGCGCTTTCGATGAATTGGGGTCGTGCATTTCTGCGGCCCCGGTTGATTCCAGAGACCCGGATCCCCCCCAAGTCCTGATGCCCAGAAGTTGACACACGGGTGCCGCGAAATCAAACGCGGGCGGCCACAATCGGAAAAAACAAAGCTAATTCACGTCTAGATTGTGGCGAAATGGGGCGAAACCGTGGCGAGGCAACTTCAGATGGCGGCGCAGGATCTGACCTACACGCCGATCAATCCGTCCTTCGGAGGCAATCCCCTGAATTCCAGTCATCTTTTGTCGATCGCCAATGCCCAGCGCACGGCGACGGCGTTCGATGCGGATGACGGACAGGACACCATTTTCGGAGATACCGGCGAAGACACCGGGCCCAGCGACGCGGATCTTTTCGTACGCCAGCTTCAGGGGCGGCTTCTGTCGGCGCTGGCATCGCAGGTGACCGAAGCGATTTTCGGCGACAGCCCGTCCGAGAGCGGAACGGTCACCTTCGGAAGCACCACGGTGACGTTCGCGCGTGACCTGGGCGAGATCCGCCTGACCATCGTCGACAGCCTCGACGGCACGGTGACCGAGATCGTCGTGCCGCAGCTGGTGTCGTCGGGTTCATGAAGGAGAGTATGATGTACCGGCGTTTTGCCAAGTTCTGTGCCGTTCCGCTGGTCGCGCTGTCGCTTGCCGGCTGCGAATCGATCAACGACGTCACCCGCGAAACGCTGAACCCGCCGGGCTTCTCGTATCCCACGCGCCAGAACATCATGCTGCGCAACGCTCCGGCGCCGTCGCACCGGATCCGCGTTTCGGTCTACGACTTTCCCGACCTGACCGGCCAGTACGAAGAGCCCGAGAACGTCCAGTCCCTCAGCCGTGCGGTGTCGCAGGGCGGGGCGCCCATGCTCATCAAGGCGTTGCAGGACGCGGGCGAGCGGCGCTGGTTCACCGTGCTCGATCGCTCGGGACTGGAATCGCTGGTGCGCGAGCGCCAGATCATCACCGAGATGCGCCGCATCTACCGCAACGAACAGAACATCGATCCCTCGGCCCTTGGCCCTCTGGCCCATGCGGGGATCATCGTTCAGGGCGGGATCATCGGCTACGACAGCAATATCGTGACCGGCGGTTACGGCGCCCGCTATCTCGGTATCGGCGGCGACAAGCAGTACAAGGTCGACGTGGTCACCGTATCCCTTCGGGCCGTGTCGACCGAAACGGGTGAGGTCCTGGCATCGGTCGTGGCCCGCAAGCCCATCGCGTCCGTGTCGAACCGCGGCAGCATCTTCTCGTACGTGGCCCTGGACGAACTGCTCGAGGCCGAAACCGGTTACGCCCTGAACGAGCCGCGCCAGATCGCGGTCGAGCAGGCGATCGAGAAAGCCGTGCTCGGCCTGATCGCCGAGGGCGCGCAACTGGGCGTCTGGTCCTTCGCCGACCCGGCGGCCGGCCAGGAATTCGTGTCGAACTACCAGCTTGAAAAATACCGTGGAACGACCGGCACCTCCGGTCGCGCTTTGCCCCCGGTCGAAACCCGCGATGCGGCCCGCGTCGTCCAGACCCGCCCCGTCGCGCGGCAGGCCCCCCCGCGCGTGATCGAACGCGTCGTGACCCGGCCCGCGCCGCAGGCGCAGGAGCCGTCGCCCCCGCCGCCGCCACCGCCCGCGGGCGAGGGCGAAACGGTCGGTTAAAGGCACCTCGGATGGAGCGACGCAGGCAAAAGCCACGTTTGCGACAAAGACCGGTCCCAGAAAAGAAAAGATCTCCCGTTACCCAAGGAAGCAACTGCTTCTAACCGGTTTCGGGAGATTGTTTTATGAAACGCCTTGTTCTTGCGTCGCTGGCCGCTGTTCTGTCGATCATGACTTCTGCGATGGCCACTGCGGAAACGGCTGCGAACGAAAACGTGCTTTACCTGATTGCGCCGCCGCGGATCTCGGACCGGCTGGAAATCGTTCAAAGCCCGGTCTCGTCCCATGTCGCCGAAATCCAGATCGGAACCGCGTCCGACGGTGCGCCCTCCATCCGTCGCGGGCGCGTTTCGCAGACGGGATTCGGGCATTCCCTGGCGCTTTCGGTTCTTGGCAGCGGGCATCTCGTGAATATCTCGCAGGCGGGTCGCGGCCACCGTGGGATCGTGAACATCACGGGGCAGACGAACGCCGTGACCCTGCATCAAACCGGCGTTTCCCATTTTGCCAGTGTCACGCAAAGCGGGGCGCGAAACACCGCGACGATCCGCCAGGGAAGTTGACGTGGCGAAATTGTCGGCCGCGTGCTATGTCTGGGGGGGACTCATAGAAAGTGCGTGATTGTTATGAAATTCCTTGTCCGGCTTGCTCTCATGTCCGCGATCGCGGCGCCTGCCGCCTTCGCCCAGTCGTCATCGCAGGACATCGTGATCGATCCCTCCACGACCCCGCTGCCCGGATCGAACCAGATCTTCGTGCTGCAGGACTCCACCAGCGGGAGCGGCAATACGCTTTTCGTCGATCAATCTGGTGCGAGGAACTCGCTGGTAACCGGCAATAGTAGTGGCACGGCGCCGGCGACCCAGTTCGGATCGAACAACTCGGCCGAGGTAAGCATCGTTGGCGATGGCGGTAGGCTGATCCTGAACCAAGGCACCGCAGCGGCGCCCGGAACGGGAAATCAAGCCTTCGCGACACTCAGTGGTAGCAATCCGTTGGGCACGATCCAGCAGCTGGGCACCGACAATATCGCCAATCTCACGATCGACGGGCTTGCAACGGGTGAGCTTTTCCAGGACGGGGAAGGAAACGATGGGGCTCTCACCGTTACCGGGAACAACGCCTTCGGTCGGCTTGAACAGATCGGCAGCAACCTGGAGCAGGCGCTGACGGTCACCGGCAACAACACCGAGGTGACCTTTACCTTGACGGGGAACGCCCTGGCGCCCGTGACGGCCAACAACTCCGGCACGGCGACGCAGGGCGGCGTTCAGGTGATCACCAACGCCAACTCGGTCACCATCAGTCAAAGCGCGTTCCCGTCGCGGTGACCATGCGCGGCTGGACGCAGCGCCTTGGCCTGCTTATCGGCGGGCTTCTCGTGGCCGGTCCCGCGGCATCCGATCCCTTGGCCCTACCGCTATTGTCCCTGACACCGGAGAACGGGTCGATCCGTGTGGTCGCGCGGGTCGAAGGCAGTTCTGTCGCCGACGTGACGGCACGACTGGAGGTTCGCAAGGCCGACGACGCGGGCAGCGTCGGCACCGCGCAGGAAAGCCGGCTGACACTGACGCCCGGGGTCGCCATGGATGTTGCAAATGTGACAGTCTCGTTGGTCGGGGCCGGATCGCTGACCGCGACTCTTTCGGTTTCGCAGTCGGGCGATATAGTCGCTTCGACATCGACGACACTGACACAATCGCAAAACAAGGAATGACCGGCCCGATGCTTGCCTCCGTGACACACCGTATGTTCGCCGCCGCCATCGTGATCGCCGGATTGACTGGATCGGCCGCCGCTCAGGACGAGGCCGCCTTCCGCGAGGCGTTCGGGGGCGACTGGTACGTGTTCGACAACAGCGTCAGCGCCGCCGATCAGATCTGCCGCATGGCCCTGTCGACCGAGGGCGACACGCCGTGGACGGCAAGCGCGCGCAACTGCACCGGTGCGCTGAGCGATCTTGAATCTTGGTCCATCGAGAACGGCCAGATCCTTCTGCAGGCCGCAGACGTCACGGAACCGCTGGCCGCCGTGGGCGGCAACCAGTTCCGCCTGAGCGGCGAGCTCGCGGCGACCGGCAATACGATCATCGTCGAGCGGCAGGCCGGGGACGGGGCCGCCGCCCGGATCGCCGCCGCGCTGGAAGAGCACACGTGTTTCTATCGTGGCCTGTCGTCGGAATGCGCCACGTCCGAAGAGCTCCAGGTTCCGCAATCTGCCGCCGACGGGGCCGACATCATCACGCTGGCGCCGTTGAACGTGCGCGCGCTGCCCCGCCGGGACGCGGCCATCGTCGGCACCGTCCCCGAGGGCTCCGAGATCACGGCGAACCAGTGCATGCTGGCCTCGGACGGCGTGTGGTGCCGGGCCGATTTCTCGGGCGAGACGGGCTTCTTCGCAAAGAACGCCGTGCGCCAGGACGAGTGGCCCGTCACGACCTTCGACGTGCGCTGAGGCTGCGGCTCGGCGGGGCCCGCGCCCCGTCAGGCCGCCGGGAAATCCACCCGCACGCTGTCCTCGGGAAAATGATCGAAGCTTTTCGGCCAATCCAGCCCGGGCCAGTGGATGTCCACTGCGCCGTCCGCGGGGCGGTAGGCGGCGGTGAACAGCGTGCCGAACCCGTGCGAGAACGCGGTCGAGTACAGGGGCGGCTTCAGGAAGGCGCCCACGAACTTGTCCTGCGTTTCGGGATGCAGGGTCAGGCGATGCAGAAGGAATCGCTCGCGCTCGACCGTCGCGGTAAAGCGCGCGTGGCTCGACCACTCCACCCGTTCCTGGTGGTTCGTCGCAACGGCGGCGTGGGTGATCTGGGTGGGCCGGTCGGGCGTGAGATAGGCCGTCAGGTAATTGCGCTGACGGTCCAGCACCGTGACGTTGTAGCTCATATGCGAGGGCACTCGTTTCAGAACGGCGCCGGCCTCGTCCGCGGTGGTGCAGGTCTGCAGGATATAGCGCAGGATCAGCGGCACGCCGAAGCCCTGGCCAACCTCGCGCCGCCCGCCGAAGGTCAGCGATACGGCGAGGCCCGCGTCGTTCACCCCGTCGACAAGCCCGAACAGCCCGTCGGTGGTGCCGATGACGCCGCGGCCCTGCCACCGGGTCTTCATCACCACGGCGTCGAAGGCTTTCTGCGAATAGTCGTAGTTGCGCACCAGCAGGGGCGTCTCGCCCGGCCAGATCGCCTGGCTGCATCCCGACAGATACGCGGGCGGCGTGTAGAAGCTGAGAAACCGCGCCTGCGCGTCGCTGCCGCCCGCCAGTTCGCACAGCGTGTCGTAGAGATCGGCGATCTCGGGCATGTGGGTGCGAAGCTGACGGCGCGACTCGAGATAGGTGGGCCGGCCGCGAAGACCCTCGCGCCGCCACCACGCGTGGTAGGCAGGCCAGTATTCGGCGAAAAGCCCGGCCCATTTCGGGCCGGGCTGATCCTCCGAGACGGCTCGGAACGTCAGGCTCATGAGGCCCCTTACATGATCTTGAAGGCGGGGCTTTCCGTTGCGGCGGCCGAGGGCAGCGGGCGGGCCGAGTAGGCCTTCTTGATGCCGTCGATCCAGGCGCGGGACTTGTCCGTCAGCTGGAAGTTCTTGGTCATAGACCGACCGCGCGTCACGAGGATGCCCAGGTCCGCCCCTTCGTAGCGATAGTCGCCGGGGGCCGAGATGCGCAGGAAGAACGCCTCGTCCTCGCCCTCGACGGCGCGACGGTGATAGTCGAAGCGGTCGAAGGCGATCGTGCCGTCCTCGTGCATCTTGTAGATGCCGGTGGGCGGCGCGTGGGTGATGATGTCGACGTTGTCCTCGGTGTGCTTGATGACCATCTGCGACCACGAGTCGATCATGTCCGGGTCGGCCCAGCGGGCGTTCAGCTCTTCCACGTCCAGCTTGAAGGGCTTCTTGGAAAACTCCAGCAGGTGGAACAGGAACAGCGGCGCGTCCGCGTGGGCGAAGGCCGCGTGGTTGGTCATCGACGACGCGCCGGTGATGCGCGGGTTCAGCTCGCCCAGCCAGATGTCGCCGGTCTTCTTGTCGATCAGGAAATCGAGCTCGAAGTAGCCGCGATAGCCTTCCTTGCGCAGCTGTTCGCCGAACTGGAAGGTCAGCTCGCGCGCCTTCTGCCGCGCCTTCGGCGCGAAGGCGGTCGAGAAGATCTCGTTCCCGCACCAGCCGCCGCGATAGGGCGTCAGCTCCTTGAAGCCCACGAGCTCGGTCATCAGCGGGCCGACGATCGTGCCCTCGGACGTGGCGCAGGCCTCGATGGCCGAGCCGCGGCAGTCGATGCGCTTCATGATCTTGATCTCGCCCTCGTCGACGATCTCGTGCTCGTGCTTGCGCCAGTCCTCCTCCGAGTTGATGAAGAAGGTGGTGTGACCGCTGTCGCCGAAGGCCGATTGCAGAACCAGGTCGTCGCCCAGGTCATGCTCGGCGCAGATCTTCTTCAGCTCGTCGTAGGACTTCACCTCGGCCAGCGTGTTGGGCACCGACGGCACGCCGGCCTTGTTGCCCACGCGCACGGTCTCGATCTTGTTGTCCATGGATTGGCGCAGCTTCGCCTTGGGGAACCAGACTTCGCCGCCCAGTTCCTTGACCAGCCGCTCGGTCGTCTCGTCGAACATCAGGAACACGAATTTCGGCTTGCCGCCGCGTGCCTTGACGTAGTCGACAACTTCCTTGTGCTGCAGAAGATAGTTGTTGATGTCCTCGATCGACTGGAACTCGTCATGCGGGATTTCGCTGGGGCACAGCACGTTCGGGTGCTTGCCGTCGAAGCAGTCCATGTAGCAGATGAACTTGAAATTCTTCACCCACTCGTCCAGCCCGAGCAGGTTGAAGTTGGTGGCCGAGACGAAATAGATCGGATCCTTGTTGGTGTGGAAGAAGCGCCGAATCTCCGAGATATTTCTCAGGGTCTTCTTGGGCATCAATGTCTCCTCTGTCGTCTGTTTTTTGTTATTTCGGTCTGCTTTCAGGTCTTCTTCTTGTGGACCAGCTTGTTCAGCGCCTCGGGCGTGAACACGCGCAGGCCCAGGTCGGGGCGGTATCCGTGGATCTCGCTCACGTCGAGCGCGCGCATGAACGCCAGGATCTCGTGGCTGATGACCTGCCCCGGCACCAGGATCGGAAATCCGGGCGGGTAGGGGATGATGAAGCTGGCCGAGACCAGTTCCTCGCCATCCACCAGCCGGGTCATCAGGTTGTCGTCCAGGCTGAGATAGTCGCAGTTGGTCTCGTCGTAGGCGAGGAAGAACGCCTCGCGGATGTCGCCCTCGGGCGTGTCGCGGCCCGATCGGAACGCCTCGTGGAAGCGTGAGAAGTCGGGCAGGGGCGGCACGTCCTCGATCAGGGCCTTCACCCGGTTGTCGAAGCTGCGCCGCTCCATCAGGGACGCGTCGTCCAGCAGGTCGTCGAGCCCGTTGGCGATCTCGACCAGCACCTCGATCAGGTAGGCGACCGAGCTTCGGGTGGTCCCGATATTGGTCATGAACAGGACCGAGTTGCGCGAGGTCTTGTTGATCTGGATGCCGTAGCGATCCATCAGCACCTTGGTCTTGAAGGTGTCGCCGTCCCAGCCCGTCCCACCGACGGCCAGGGTCACGCGGGTGGGATCGAGGACGAATTCGTCCGTGGCCCAGATCTCCTGCTTGTCCGACCAGCCCTCGTGCGCGTCGTAATAGGCCGTGACCCCGCTTTCGCGGTATTGCTCTGGGATCATGTCCTTGGGCGTCAGGACCCGGAAGTATTTCTTCAGCACCGGGTGGGTCATCACCGCGCGGCGGATCGCCATGGCGGATTCCACCTGCCGCTGCACGAATTCGAACCCTTCCAGCTCGACCTGGCGGCGGCCCACGTCCAGCGACGCGATGATCTGGTAGTTGGGCGAGGTCGAGGTGTGCGTCATGTAGGCCTCGTGGAAGGCCTGTTCGACTTCGCCTTTGAAGTCCATGTCATTCACATGGATCATCGACCCCTGCCGCAGCGAGGTCAGCGTCTTGTGGGTCGACTGGGTGGCGTAGACCCGCACGCGTGCGTCGGGCGGCGGCACCAGCCGCGTGTTGATCAGAGTTTCGTCGTCTGCGCCTTCGAGCGCCTCCTGCTGTTCGTTCCAGGCGCGCGCACATTCCTCGGTGCGCAGCGTCTCGCGCAGGTCGTTGGCCACACCCATGGCGGTGCGCTGGCGGTAAGTGGGGCCGAAGCGGGCGAAAGCAAACCAAGCCTCGTCCCACAGAAAAACCAGGTCCTTCTTGATAGCAAGGCATTCTTCCATCACGCGGCGAACGTTGTAGACCAGCCCGTCGAAGGTCGAGCTCGTCAGAAGCACCATCCGAACTTTGTCGAGCTTGCCCGCCGCCTTCATCTTCAGCAGCGTGTGCTTGATCTCGGAGATCGGCACCGCGCCGTACATCGAGTATTCATGCAGCGGATAGCTGTCCATGTAGGCCACGTGCGCACCGGCCAGCACCATGCCGTAATGGTGCGACTTGTGGCAGTCGCGGTCGACCAGCACGATGTCGCCCGGCCGGACCAGCGCCTGAACCACGATCTTGTTGGATGTCGACGTGCCGTTGGTGCCGAAGAACGTCTGCTTGGCCCCGAAGGCGCGGGCCGCGAGTTCCTGTGCCTCCTTGATCGGCCCGCGCGGCTCCAGAAGCGAGTCGAGCCCGCCCGAGGTCGCGGACGTTTCGGCCAGGAAGATGTTCGGCCCGTAGAAATCGCCCATGTCCTGGATCCAGTGCGACCGGCTGATCGACTTGCCGCGGCTGATGGGCATGGCGTGGAACACGCCGGTGGGCTGCTTGGAATATTCCTTCAGCGCGGTGAAGAACGGCGTCTTGTAACGCCGGTTCACGCCGCGCAGCACGTTCAGATGCAGTTCAAGGAAGTCTTCCTGGTTGTAGAACACCCGGCGGCAGCGGCCCAGGTCCAGCCCGGCAATATCCTCGGCCGAGCGGTCGGTGATCAGGTAGGCGTCCAGCTCGGGGCGCACCTTGGCGATCAGGCGGCAGGCCTCGGGGCCGTACTCGTTGGGCTGAAGCCCGTCCACATCGGTGTCGTCGCTCAGCCGCTTCAGGTACTGCTTGATCATCGGCAGGTTGTTCTTGGATTTCAGAACCAACCCGGGCCGGACGATGACCGCCTGGACGTTGTGGTTGAACAGGATCCCGATCAGCGCGTCTTCGAGGCTGGGCACGAAGACCGGTTCATAGATGAACTGGTCCTCGCTGCGCCGCACGCGCTGCAGATTGTTGCGCAGGAACCGCTCCTGGTGCTCGGTCAGCTGATCGACGACCAGAACCTCGAAATAGGGTCGTCCCAGTGCGCGAGCCTCGGGGGGCAGGGTGGCCTCGTCCTCGAAATCGTCGAGATCCGTATCTCCGCCCACCAGCGGGATGCTGCGGCGCCGGAACGCGCCCGAGGTCAGCGCCCGCGCCACCCGCCGCAGCGACGTCGACAGCTCCGGGATATTGCGCTGGTCCAGCATCTTGCGCAGATGCTCGAAGGCGACCCGGCCCGGGAAGGCCCAGTAGATCTCGATCGGCGCAAGGCTGTCGAACAGCTCTTCCGCACGGGCGATCAGCCGATCGCCGCGCCGCCCCTCGATGCCGTCCGCCGACATCGACTCGGCCACCTCGCGCAGGGCGCTCCACCGGTCGGCCCTGAGTTGCGTGAAGCTGTAATAGTCGCTGATCGACGGAAGTGTGACGTCCCTTGGTTGCTCATTCATGCTGGCTCTCCCTTGGTGCGCCACACTTCGGCGCGTCATATTATTGGGGCCCGGGCGTTAGCCGGTGCCCGTGCCCTTGAAGTTCGCGCCGCTCCATTGGCTGAACTGCACTTGTTTTCCATCAGATAGCGCGGTGCGCGGGTCTGCCATGTCAACCCCGGCGCGCGATCCCTGTCCCGGCGTCTCGAGCGGGCCGAGGGTCGAAAGATAGGCATCCGTGCCGCTGGTGCGGTCGTAGACGGAAAAGTCGGCGGCCCTGTCGCGGAAGGATTTCAGAACCTGGCCCAGCCCCTTGAGGCCGGTCTCGCGCTGGCGGCGGACCATGTCGAGATCCACCTCGATGGGGAACATGTCTTCCTGCCCGGCGGACTGGTGCAGCACCGTGGCCGCGGGATCGACCACCAGAGACCGGCCCACGCCGCCCGCGCCCAGCCCGTTCACGTCGATGACGTAGCACTGGAACTGTGCCGCCGTGGCCTTGGCGATGGAAATCTCGGCCTCGCGGTCCGTGGTGCCGGTCAGGACCGGGTGCAGCAGCACCTCGACCCCCTGGCTGGTCAGCTGGCGCGTGGTCTCGGGGAACCAGATGTCATAGCAGATCGACAGGCCGAACCGGCCCACATCGGGCACGTCGAAAACGCAGAAATCGGTGCCCGAGCTGATCCCTGCCTCGTAAGGCTTGAACGGGAACATCTTGGAGTATTTCGATACGATCTCGCCTTCGGGATTGATGACCACCGAGGTGTTGTAGATCGAGCCATCCGCCCGCTTTTCGAACATCGACCCCGGAATCAGCCAGATGCCGAAGCGGCGGGCGTCTTCCTGGAACTGGGCGATGGTGTCGTTCGGGAACGGCTGGGCGTAACGGTCGAGAGGGCCGAACGGCGCCAGTTCCGAGAACAGGACCATCTGGGTCCACGGGAACCGCGCCATCAGGATCTCGATCCGGTGGCGCATGTCTTCGACGTTGGAATGAAGGGCCGAGACGTGCATCTGCACGCCGGCAATGGCGAATGGTTTCATGTCAGGCGTTTGCCTCCTGGAACGTCCCGCGGCGCAACCGGTGCGGCGGGACCGGAATTCTTGGTGTCGGACAGGTCGGGGACCGGTCCCTGGTCGCGATGGGCGGTCATACGCCCTGGCGCGACGAGTTGCAGGTAGCTTTTCAAGCTCGGGTCGCTTTTACAACACCTCCGTGAGTTGGTGGGTCTAGAAGGTCGGCGGCGTGCAGGCGCTGACGATGATGCAGGGCTCGTGCCCGATATTGCGGAAGCGGTGCGGCAGGCGGCTGTCGAAAAGGTATCCGTCGCCGGGATTCAGCACCCGGACCTGGTCGTCCACCGTCACCTCGATGATGCCCGAGATCACTACGCCCGATTCCTCGCCCTCGTGGCTCAGCATGTCGGGACCGGTGTCGGCGCCGGGCGGATAGCGTTCGTGCAGCATCTGCAACGAATGCTCGGCCGCGCGCCCGATCTGGCGCAGCGAGACCCGGGCGGCGGCGTCGCCGAATCCGGCTTCCTGCGGCGACAGCTCGGTGAATTCGCTGGCGGCGTAGAAATAGCGTGCCTCGCCCTCGGCTTCGCACTCGGCGAAGAACTCGGACATGGTCAGGGGCAGGGCGTCCAGCAGCGATTTCAGCGACGCCACCGACGGGGATGTCTTGTTCTGCTCGATCAGCGAAATGGCGCCGCCGGTCAGGCCCGCGCGGGCCGCAAGGTCGCGTTGCGACAGTCTTTTCTCTTCGCGCACCGCCCTGAGCCGCCTGCCGATATCCACTGCCACACCCCTTGTTCAAGCACTCGCTTGATATAATAAGCGGTCAGCGCAGGGAAAGGTCAACGGGTGTCGTGCAGTCCACTTGCCTGCGGAGACGGGCGATTCCGGGAAATGAAACTGATCCGCCAGAATCACGATTGACAAGAATAATAAGCAGCCACATGAGTATCCTCATCGCACTTCGAACTTTAAAAGGCAGGATCACGGCCATGACCAAAACCACCGCCGACAAGAAGACCGCCGCCAAGCGCAGCAAGGCCGCCAGCCCGCGCAAGACCCGCGCCAAGGCCCAGGCCGAAACGGTCACCACCCCGGACGTGGTCGCGACCCATATCGCTGCGCCGCAGACCCACGCCCCCGTGCTGGCCCATACCGCGGGCTCGAACGACGCGCTGATGGCGCGCCGCAATGCTGCCGTTCCGCGCGGTGTGGCTTCGGCCATGCCGTTCTTCGCCGCCAAGGCCGAGAACGCCGAGCTGTGGGACGTCGAAGGCAACCGCTACATCGACTTCGCCGGCGGCATCGCCGTGCTGAACACCGGTCACCGCCACGCCAAGGTCGTCGAGGCCGCGAAGGCGCAGGAAGACCTCTACACACACACCTCCTTCCAGGTCGTTCCCTACGAGCCCTACGTCGCGCTGGCCGAGAAACTCAACGCGCTGGCCCCGGGTGAGTTCGAGAAGAAATCGCTGCTGGTCACCACCGGCGCCGAGGCAGTTGAAAACGCCGTGAAGATCGCCCGTGCCCACACCGGGCGTCCCGGCATCATCGCCTTCTCGGGCGGCTACCACGGCCGCACGCTGATGACGCTGGGCCTGACCGGCAAGGTCACCCCCTACAAGAAGGACGTGGGCCCGTTCCCCACCGACATCTTCCGCGCGCCGTTCCCCGATGCACGCCAGGGCGTGACGGTCGAGGATGCGTTGAAGGCGCTCGAGACGCTGATGCTGACCGATGCCGATCCGTCGCGCATCGCCGCCATCATCCTCGAGCCCGTCCTGGGCGAAGGTGGCTACGTGCCGGTCCCGGCCGAGATGTGGCAGGCGCTGCGCGCGATCTGCGACAAGCACGGCATTCTGTTGATCTCGGACGAGATCCAGGCGGGCTTCGGTCGCACCGGCACCTGGTTCGCCATCGAGCATTCGGGCGTCGCGCCCGACCTCATCACCGTGGCGAAATCCATGGCCGGCGGCTATCCCATCGCGGGCGTCATCGGCCGGGCCGATGTCATGGACGCGCCGATGCCGGGCGGCCTGGGCGGCACCTACGGCGGCAACCCGGTGGCCTGCGCCGCCGCGCTGGCGGCGATCGAGGCGCTGGACAGCGAGGGCCTGCTGGAGCGGTCGACCCGCATGGGCGAGCACTTCCGCGCCCGGTTCGCCGAGATCGGCGCCCGCACCGCGCCCTATCGCATGTGGGACATCCGCGGCCTTGGCGCGATGCTGGCTGTCGAGTTCGTGACCGATTTCGAAACGGCCACGCCCGACGCCGCGCTGACCAAGTCGGTGATCGCTCACGCCCAGAAGCGCGGCTTGATCCTGCTGGCCTGCGGCATGCACGGCAACGCGTTGCGCATCATGGTGCCGCTGACCGCCAGCGACGCCATCGTGGAAGAGGGGCTCGAGATCTTCGAAGCCGCCCTCGCGGACGCGGTCGCCGAACGGATGGCCCACGCGGCGGAATGATCGCCGCCCCGCGATGAACCTTTCCCGCCGTGGCGCGCGTTTCCCGTGTGCCACGGCTTTTCTTTGACGACAGGAGATTTCCCATGCTGGATCAGACCACCGACCTCGCGTCACTGCTGAACGATCCCGACCTTCTGGTCACCCGTGCCTACATCGCCGGCGAATGGGCCGATGCCGATGATGGCAAGACCTTCACCGTCACCAACCCCGCGCGCGGCGACACCATCGCCGAGGTCGCCGACCTGTCGCGCACCGAGGTGGCCCGCGCCATCGACGCCGCCCACAAGGCCCAGAAGGAATGGGCGCAGTGGACCGGCAAGGAACGCGCCGCCGTCCTGCGCAAGTGGTACGACCTGATGGTCGAGCACGCCGACGACCTGGGCACCATCCTGACCGCCGAGCAGGGCAAGCCCCACGCCGAGGCGAAGGGCGAGATCATGTACGGCGCCAGCTTCATCGAGTGGTTCAGCGAAGAAGCCAAGCGCGTCTACGGCGAGACCATTCCGGGCCACCAGCGCGACAAGCGGATCACCGTGATCCAGCAGCCCATCGGCGTCGCCGCGTCGATCACGCCCTGGAACTTCCCCAACGCGATGATCACCCGCAAGGTCGGCCCCGCGCTGGCCGCCGGCTGCGCCTTCGTCGCCCGCCCCGCCGCCGAAACGCCCCTGTCGGCGCTGGCGCTGGGCGTTCTGGCGGACCGCGCCGGCATCCCCAAGGGCGTGCTGTCCATCGTGCCGTCCTCGCGCAGCTCGGAGATCGGCAAGGAATTCTGCGAGAACCCGATCGTGCGCAAGCTGACCTTCACCGGCTCGACCGAGGTGGGCCGCATCCTGTTGCGCCAGGCCGCCGACCAGGTGATGAAGTGCAGCATGGAGCTGGGCGGCAACGCGCCCTTCATCGTGTTCGACGACGCCGATATCGACGCGGCGGTCGAGGGTGCGATGATCGCCAAGTTCCGCAACAACGGCCAGACCTGCGTCTGCGCGAACCGCATCTACGTGCAGGCCGGCGTCTACGACACCTTCGCGGCCAAGCTGAAGGAAAAGGTCGAGGCGATGAAGGTCGGCGACGGCCTGGAAGAGGGCAGCCAACTCGGCCCGCTCATCAACCGCGACGCGGTCGAGAAGGTGGAAGAGCATGTCGCCGATGCCAAGTCCAAGGGCGGCAGCGTCCTGACCGGCGGCCAGCCGCATGACCTGGGCGGCACGTTCTACAAGCCCACCATCGTCACCGGCGCGACCCAGGACATGGTCTTCGCCCAGGACGAGACCTTCGGCCCCATGGCGCCGCTCTTCAAGTTCGAGGACGTGGACGATGTCATCGCCATGGCCAACGACACCATCTTCGGCCTGGCCGCCTATTTCTACGCCAAGGACCTGAGCCTGGTGACCAAGGTTCAGGAAGCCTTGGAATACGGCATGGTCGGTGTGAATACCGGTCTCATCTCGACCGAGGTCGCGCCCTTCGGCGGCGTGAAGCAGTCGGGCCTTGGCCGCGAAGGCTCGCGCCACGGCATGGAGGAGTTCATGGAGATGAAATACATCTGCACTTCGGTCTGAGCAGCAGACCTGAGGGCTGGCAGAAAATCCAGGCGCCGCGTCCCGCAAGGGGCGCGGCGTTTGCCATTGTCAGTCGCCGTAGATCGCCGTGACCGGGTCGCTGCCCTCGCGCACGTATCCGCGATACATGCCCTCGCAGTTGAACGGCAACGCCAGGTTCCCCCGCGCATCCACCGCGATCACCCCGCCCGAGCCGTCATTGGGCGCCAGGTCCTCCATCACCACATGGGTCGCCGCGTCGATCAGCGACTGGCCCGCGTGGCGCATCCGCGCCGCGATCTCGGCCCCGGCGGTGTAGCGGATGAAGACCTCGCCATGGCCGGTGCCCGACACGGCGCAGGTGGCGTTGTCGGCGAAAGTGCCCGCCCCGGGGATCGGCGTGTCGCCGACGCGGCCCGGCAGCTTGGCGGTCATCCCGCCCGTCGAGGTCGCGGCGGCCACGTTGCCCTGCCGGTCGCAGGCCACGGCCCCCACCGTGCCGTGCTTGCGGGCGGGGTCGTCGTCCTCGACACCCTGTTCGCGCATGGCCAAGGTCTTTTGCAGCGCGTCCCAGCGGGATTGCGAGAAGAAGTAGTCCCGGTCGCCCATGGGCAGGCCCGCGCGCTCGGCCAGGGCCAGCGCGTTGGGGCCGATCAGGCAGACATGGGGGGTCTGCTCCATCACCGCGCGGGCAAGGCGGATCGGGTTCTTAGGCCCGAAGACGCCCGCGACCGCGCCGGCCGACCGGTCGCGCCCGTCCATGACGCAGGCGTCCATCTCCTGCTGGCCCTCGGTGGTGTAGACCGCGCCGCGGCCGGCGTTGAACAGCGGCTCGTCCTCCAGCGCGCAGACCGCCGCGCAAACGGCGTCCATCGCGCTGCCGCCCGCGCGCAGGATATCCTCGCCCGCCGCGACGGCACGGGCCAGCCCGGCGTGGTAGTTCGCCTCGGCCTCGGGCGTCATCTTGGATTTCAGGATCGTTCCCGCGCCGCCGTGGATGGCAAGGGCGTAGGGGGTATCAGGCATTTGGTGTCTCCAATCGGGCCTCGACGGCGCAATAGGCCGCGATCTCGGCATGGGTTGCGATCCACACATCGCCCTTGGCGGTGATGTGGTCCAGCAATTCCTCGAGGATGAAGATGCGCGAGCGGTATCCGATCACATGCGGATGCATGGTCAGCAGGAACAGCCCGCCATCCTCGTGGGCGCCGTCGAATTCGCGGCGAAAGATGTCCAGCACGTCGGCGGGCGGGGTATAGGGCCGCTGCGCGCCGAAACGGTTCATCAGGAAATAGGCGGCATCGTCGCGGATCCACTCCACCGGCAGCTCGACGATACCTGTAGGGACACCGTCGGCCACGATCTCGTAGGGGTCATCGTCGGAGAAAAGCGAGCTGTCATAGCCCAGCCCCATCTCGCGGGCGATGGCCAGCGTGTGGTCGGAATAGTCCCAGGACGGCGTGCGCATCCCCACGGGCCGGCTGCCCGTCACGTCCTGCAACGCGTCGGCGGCGCGCAGCATCAGCTCGCGCTCGGCCTCGGGCGGCAGCTCGGTATTGCGTTCGTGGATCCAGCCGTGCAGCCCGATCTCGTGCCCCTCGTCGACCAGCGCGCGTTGTTCGTCCGGGTGCAAGAGCGCCGAGACGGCGGGCACGAAGAAGCTCGCCCGCGCGCCGAAGCGCTCCAGCACCCGCTTGATCCGCGGCAGGCCCGCGCGCGCACCATATTCGCCCCAGCTGAGCCGGGCGATGGAGCGCCCGCCATCGCGCAGCTCGTTCGTCTCGTGATCGCTGTCGAAGCTCAGCGCCACCGCGCAGCGCGCGCCGCCGGGCCAGGTTCGCGGCTTCAGCGTGCGGCCCGCGCGGACGGCCTCGACGCGGCCGCGCCACTCGGGCTCGTCCCACTGCCATGGCTCCCGGCTCATGCGCGGCCCCCGTCCACCGACAGGATCTGCCCGGTGATCCAGCCCGCCTGGTCCGAGCACAGGAAGACGGTGGCGTGGGCGATGTCCTCGGGCGTGCCCAGCCGCCGCATGTGCGTGCCCTCGATCACCTGCTTCTGGCGGTCGGGTCCGAAAGCCTCCCATTGCCGCGCGGTGGCGGGGTTCGAGATGACGAAGCCCGGCGCGACCGAGTTCACGGTGATGCCGGCCGGCCCGAGTTCCAGTGCGAGCTGCTTGGTCAGGCCCACCAGCGCATGCTTGGCGGCGGCGTAGGCCTGGATGCCGGTCAGGCTGGGGCGCAGCCCCGCGCCCGACGAAATGGTGACGATGCGTCCCGCACCGCGGGCCTTCATGTCCGGCGCGGCGGCCTGGGCACACCACATGGCGGCGTCCACGTTGGCCGCGAAGACGGCGTGCCAGTCGTCGGGCCGGATGTCGTCGATGGGGCGGCCCACCTGTCCGCGCACGCCACCCGCCGCGCAGACCAGACCGTCGATCCGGCCGTGGGTGTCGTGCACCGCGGCGATTGCACCGGCCGCGCCCGCGCGGTCGCCCAGGTCGGCGGCATGGCGGCTGGCGACGTCGAGATCGTCCAGGCCGGCCTCGTCGATGTCGATCGCCGCCACGATGGCGCCGGCGTCGCGCAGCCCGTCGCAGATCGCGCTGCCGATGCCCTGCGCCGCGCCCGTCACGGCGAAGACCTGCCCGTCGAGATCTACGCGCATAGGGGCGACAGTTCGTCCAGAAGGTCGGTCGATTGCGCGCGGCGGCCGGTCTCGATGTCGCGGATCAGCTCGACCATCCGTGCGAGCACCGGCATCTTCAGCCCGTGGGGCCGGGCGATGTCCAGCATGATCGCCATCTGCGCGTCGACCTCGGTCTTGCGCTTGCGCACGGCAAGGTCGCGCCAGATGCCGGAATGCGTTTTCGCCGTCTTGCGATTGTGCGCGACCATGCGGTCCAGCGATTTCGCCATGCCGGCGCGGTCGGCGCGACGGAAGGCCTCGGGGTCGAAGCCGTTGAAGCCCAGCGGGCTGATGCCTTCGGCGGCCGCCAGGCGCATGACCTCGTGGCCCAGCGCCTCGTAGACCGGGCGGTGGTCGGGCCGGTCCAGCGCGTCGGACATGGACAGCGGGGTCAGCGCGGTGGCGAAAAGAAGCGCGCCATATCCAAGCTTTCCCCAGAGATATCCCCAGATATTTTCCGTCAACACCGCGTCCGGCTCGACCAGCGACAGCAGGGCATGAATCTCTCTCGCGCGGGGGGTGATCTGCCCGTCGAGCTCGCCCACGGCAATGGCGGCGCGGTTGCCGTAAAGGATCCGGCCCGGTTCCAGCCAGTCGGCGCCGAAATTCACGAAGCAGCCCAGCACCCGCTCGGACCCGATGCGGGCGGCGATTGTCCGCTCGTTCAGGCCGTTCTGCGCCGAGACGACATATCCACCGGGGGCCAGGTGCGGCAAGGCCATGTCCAGCGCCGCCTCGGTATGATGCGCCTTCACCGCAAGGATGATGCGGTCGAACTGACCCGTGAGCGTCTCGGGGGTGGAGGCCGGCAGCGGCTGCACGAAGTCTTCCACCGGCCCCTCGATCCGCAGGCCGTCGCGCATGGCCGCCACGTGGTCTTCCACGATGTCGACCATGTGGACCGCGTGGCCCTCGCGCGCCAGCACCGCGCCGATGACGCCGCCGATGGCACCCGCGCCCCAGATCAGGATCGTGTCGCTCATGCCCAGTCGCCGTCCAGCAGCGCGCGGGTTTCCTCGACCGCCACGGCCCACAGCCGGTCGGTGTCGGCGTCGGGCTTCTGGTAGACGCCGCCGTAGTTGCCGTCGCCGATCAACTCGCGCACCCCCGCCGCGTTGCGGTCGCGCAGCTTTTCGAAGGGCACGAACGGTTTCTGTGCGTCGGGCAGGGTGCGGCCGGGCAGGCGGGTCCAGGGAAAGTTCTCCATCCAGCTGGCGTGGCTGGCGACCGGGTCGATGTCCTGCACCGTGGCCCAGGTCTTCGGTGCCTTCCACCAGTCGTGGAACCGGCAGCGCGCGCCCTCGTGCGCCTCCATCCATTCGGCACAGACGGGCTGCACCGGGCTGTTCCCGCCGTGGCCGTTGACGATCAGGATGCGGCGGAACCCGGTCGCGTAGAGGCTGTCGAGGATGTCGCGCACCAGCGCGGCGTAGGTGGCGAGCTTCAGGCTGACGCTGCCGGGGAAGCCCATGAAATAGGGCGTGAGGCCGTAGGCCACCGCCGGGAAGACCGGCACGCCCAGCGGCGCGGCGGCGTCGGCGGCCACCCGTTCGGACAGGATCGAATCCACCGACAGGCTCAGGTAGGCGTGCTGCTCGGTCGAGCCGAGGGGCAGAACGGCCCGGTTATCGGTCTTGAGGTATTCCTCGACCTCGAACCAGTTGCTTTCGCTGATCTTCATTCGGCGGCATCCCTCGCGGGTTTGGGTTTGCGGCGGCAGGCCTCGATCGCGGGCAGCAGGTCGCTGCGGATGGACTGCACGTCGGGGGTATGGCGATATTCGAACGCCGCCTGGCCATCGGCCAGATCGCGGTTCAGGTAACCGGCGCCCGAGGCGTAGATCACGACCTCGGCCTCGGCGATGCGCTGCGCCTCGTCGGCGTCGCCGCGTACCACCATGGACAGGTTCGAGACATGCGGCGCAAAGCGCTGGATGCCGGTCTTCATGATGGTGACGAAGCCCGGGAAATAGGAATAGCCGACCACCTTGGCGTCGGGGGTCAGGCCGGCCAGGGCGACGCGCGTCGCCTCGTTCGGGATCAGCGTCACCGCCACCGCGTCGACATCCGGCGCCCGCTCGCGGATTTGCGGCAGCAGGGTGCGCGGCCCGATGATCAGGTCGTGGCCGCCGGCGGTGTCGAACTGTTCCAGCGTCACCACGTCGATGGTGTCGGTGCCGGACAGGTGCGGGCGCAGGTCGTTGGCGTAACTTTCGGTCGCATCGTGGAAATTGCCCACCATCAGGATGCGGATGCCCCGCGAAACGGAGGGCTGTGCCATGGCCACGCGCAGCGACAGGTCCGCCGGGGACAGGCCCGCTTCCCGCCCGGCGGCCAGGAGGTTGCCGATCATGTCGTCGATGGCGCCCAGCTTGCGGCGCTGGTCGTCGCCCGAGGCGCCGCGGACGAAGGTGCCCGACCCGGCGCGCCCCTCGATATGACCGGCCGATTGCAACGAGGCATAGACATGTGAGACGGTTACCGGAGAGATGCCGACGCGCTTGGCCAGCATACGGACGGAAGGCAGTTTCTGGCCCGTCGGCAGTTCGCCCGAGGCGATGCCGAATTCCAGCGCACCGCGCAGCTGGGTCGAGACCGAGACCGACGATTTCGGGTCGATCGCGGCGACGATTCGCTCCACGGCCGGATCGAACTCTGCCTGCTTTTCACGCATCCGTTATACCTAAGTGAAACGATACCGGTCATTAATCCTATACCGAGACGGAAATGATCCGTCCACAGTTTTTACTGTTACAAAAATATCTTGACCGTTCGCAAAATCGCTCCTTAACGTGACAGACAATGATAACAGTCCGACCGGGAGTCGCCATGACCAAACACCTTCTCAAATCCGCTGTCGCCGCCGCGGCCTTGCTGGCCGCCGCGCCCGTGGCCGCGCAGGAATTGACCATCGGTCTGCGCGCCGGTCCGGACTCCATCGATCCGCACTGGTCGACCCTGGGCAGCCAGGCCGAGGCCCTGCGCCACGTGTTCGATACGCTGGTGGACGTGGACGACACCCTTCAGCTGAAGCCGGGCCTCGCCGTCAGCTGGGAGCCGATCGACGACACCACCTGGGAATTCAAGCTGCGCGAGGGCGTCACCTTCCACGACGGCTCGCCCTTCACCGCCGAGGACGTGAAATTCTCGATCGAGCGGATCCCCGAAGTCACCGGCCCGATGTCGATGACTCTTTACACCAAGTACGTGGACACCGTCGAAGTGGTCGACGACCTGACGCTTCGCGTGAACACCAAGGGCATCGCCCCCGCGCTGCCGAACGACTTCACGCGCCTTTTCGTCGTCCCGTCCGAGACCGGCATGGAGCAGGGCAACGAGGAGTTCAACTCGGGCGAGGCCGCCATCGGCACCGGCCCCTTCACCTTCGTCAGCTGGGAGCCCAAGGGCGACCTCGTGCTCGAGCGCTACGACGACTACTGGGGCGAGACGCCTGCGTGGGAGCGTGTGGTGCGCAAGGAAATCCCGGACGACGCCGCCCGCGTGGCCGCGCTGCGCTCGGGCGAGGTCGACCTGATCAACTACGTCCCGGCCAGCGACTACCTGGCCATGCAGAACGACGGCGACATCGAGACCTTCGTGTCGGACTCGGTCTACATCCTGAACGTCCAGCCCAACGTGAAGGACGAGGAGCCGCAGCCGATCACCGTCAACGGCGAAGAGGTCGACGGCAACCCGCTGCAGGACAAACGCGTGCGGCAGGCCCTGGACCTGGCCATCAACCGCGACGTGCTTGTCGACGTGGTGCTTGAAGGTCTCGGCACCCCCGCCACGCAGCTGATGCCCGAGGGCTTCTTCGGCTACTCCGACGACATCGGTGCGCGCCCTTACGACATCGAGCAGGCCAAGGCCCTTCTGGCCGAGGCGGGCTATCCGGACGGGTTCGAGGTGGATTTCACCTGCACCAACAACCGCGTGCCGGGTGACGCCGTGGTCTGCGAAGCGCTGGCGCAGATGTGGTCGCGGCTGGGTCTCACGGTCAATGCGCAGGCCCTGAACGGCACCGTGTTCTTCCCCGCCGCCGCGCGCGAGGAATACACCATGGCGATGTCGGCCTGGGGCACCCTGACGGGCGAAGCCGCCTATACCTATGGCGCGATGATCCACTCGAAGGACGACGAGCTGGGCTTCGGCAACTTCAACCGGACCGGCTATTCGAACCCCGAGTTCGACGAGGTCTTCCAGCAGGGCACCCAGACGCTCGAAGCCGAAGAGCGCCGGGCGCTTTATGAGCAGGCGTCGGAGATCGCCATGGAGGACCGCGCGCTGATCCCGACCGTGATCCTTCAGACGGTCTGGGCCGCGGATGCCGACACGCTGGACTTCGCCCCGCGCGTCGACCAGGAAACCCGCGCCTACGAGATCACGCCGGCCGAGTAAGGCCCGCGTTCCCGAAATGACCGGTCGGGGCGGCTCCTGCCGCCCCTTCCATTCCCCCGAAGACCGCCCCACGCGACAGGGACCCCCGCATGCTCGGCTATCTCATCCGCAGGCTCGCCCAGGCTGTCGTCGTGGTCTTCGCCATGTCGATCATCGTCTTCACCGGCGTCTATGCCATCGGCAACCCGATCGACGTGATGATCGATCCCGGCGCGACCGCCGAGATCCGCGAGAAGCTGATCGCGCAATACGGGCTCGACCAGCCGCTGTGGCGGCAATATTTCACCTTCCTCGCCAACGTGGCCCAGGGCGATATGGGCACCTCGATGGTCTACAACATTCCCGTGGTGGACCTGGTGTTCTCGCGCCTGCCCGCGACGCTGGAGCTGGTGTTCGTGTCGGTCTGCATCGCGACCTTCATCGGCATCCCCGCCGGGCTTTACGCCGGCTATCGCCCCGACAGCGTGGCGGCCAAGCTGATCATGGCGCTGTCGGTGCTGGGCTTTTCGGTGCCGACCTTCTGGATCGGCATGCTGCTGATCATGACCTTCGCGGTGAACCTGGGCGTCCTGCCATCGGGCGGGCGCGGAGACGTGGGATCATTGCTGGGCATCCCCACCTCGCTCGCCACGCTCGACGGGTGGAGCCACGTGATCATGCCCGCGCTGAACCTGTCGCTGTTCAAGATGGGCCTGATGATCCGCCTGACCCGCGCCGGCATGGTCGAGGCGATGCGCACCGACTACGTGAAATTCGCCCGCGCGCAGGGGCTGACGGATCGCGAGATCATCTTCAGCCACGTCCTGCGCAACATCTCGATCCCCATCGTCACGGTGTTCGGGCTGGAGCTCGGCTCGACGCTAGCCTTCGCCGTCGTGACCGAAAGCGTGTTCACCTGGCCCGGCGTCGGCAAGCTCATCATCGACTCGATCCTGCAACTCGACCGGCCGGTCATGGTGACGTATCTCGTGCTGGTAGTGATCCTGTTCGTCCTGATCAACCTGACCGTTGACCTGGTCTACGCCCGGCTTGACCCGCGGGTGCGTCTGAAAGGGGGCAGCTGATGTCCGATACCCTGACGCCCGAGGGCAACGTCACGGCCACGGCGTCGGCCGCTCCGGCCGAGACGCGGGCCAGCCGGCTGCGCGACTTCTGGTCGGATTACCGCCGCTCGCCCATCGCCGTGCTGTCGCTGGCCGTTGTGGTGCTGCTGGCCGCGCTCAGCTTCGGCGCGCCGCTGGTCGCGCCGCAGGATCCTTACGAGATGGCCGCGCTCGACTGGCTCGACGCGTTCCTGCCGCCGGGCACCGAGGGTTCGGGCGGATACACCCACCTGCTGGGCACTGACAATGCCGGGCGCGACATGCTGTCGGCCATCCTTTACGGCCTGCGCACGTCCTTCGTGATCGGGCTCAGCGCCGGGGCGCTGGCGCTGATGGCGGGGATCTGCGTGGGGCTCAGCGCGGCCTATTTCGGTGGGCGGCTGGAAAGCCTGCTGATGCGGATCGTGGACCTGCAGCTGTCCATGCCCGCGATCCTGCTGGCGTTGGTGCTGGTCGCCATGCTGGGGCAGGGGGTCGGGCAGATCATCTTGGCGCTGGTCGTGGCGCAATACGCCTATTTCGCCCGCACCACCCATGGCGCGGCCACGGTCGAGCGCGGCAAGGATTATATCGAGGCCGCCCGCTCGACCCCGCTGCCGACCCGCCGGGTGCTGTTCCGCCACCTGCTTCCGAACGTGCTGCCGCCGCTGATCGTGGTGGCGACGGTCCAGGTCGCCAGCGCCATCGCGCTCGAAGCGACGCTCAGCTTTCTCGGCGTGGGCCTTCCCCTGACCGAGCCGTCGCTGGGCTCGCTCATCTCCAACGGTTTCAAATACATCCACACGGACCGCACATGGCTTTCGATCTATCCCGGCATCTTCCTGATGATCACCGTGGTCGCCATCAACCTGGTGGGCGATCAGGTGCGTCACGTCCTGGACCCGAAGAACCAGCGATGACCGCCGCACTGGACGTCCGGGGCCTGACCACCCGGTTCGAAACCCGGGGCGCCACCGTGACGGCCGTCAACGACGTGAGCTTCGCGGTCGAGCCCGGGCGCATCCTGGGCCTTGTCGGCGAAAGCGGCTCGGGCAAGAGCGTGACCGGTTTCTCGATCCTCGGGCTCATCGACAGCCCGGGCGAGATCGCGGCGGGCGAGGTCCGGATCGACGGCGACGACCTGCGCGCCATGTCGCCCGACCAGCTGCGCCGCATGCGCGGTCGCAAGGTTTCGATGGTGTTCCAGGACCCTATGATGACGCTGAACCCGGTGCTGCGGGTGGGCGACCAGATGGCCATGGCCGTGCGCGTGCACGACCGCGTGTCGAAACGGGCCGCGTGGGACCGCGCGCGCGTGGCGCTCGAGACCGTGGGCATCCCGGCGCCCGCCGAACGGCTGCGCGCCTATCCCCACCAGCTTTCGGGCGGGATGCGCCAGCGGGTCGCCATCGCCACGGCGCTGCTGCACCGCCCCTCGGTCATCATCGCGGACGAGCCGACCACCGCGCTTGACGTGTCGATCCAGGGTCAGATCCTGGCCGAGGTCCGGCGGCTGGCCGACGAGACCGGCACCGCCATCGTCTGGATCACCCACGACCTGGCGGTGGTGTCGTCGCTGGCCGACGATATCTGCGTCATGTACGCGGGCCGCATCGTGGAAAGCGGCACGGCCGAGCAGGTGATCGGCCATCCGCGCCACCCCTACACCAGGGGCCTGATCGACAGCGTGCCGTCGCGCGGCCAACCGGGCGAGGCGCTGCCGCAGATCCCCGGCTCGACACCGCAGCTGGCCGACCTGCCCACGGGCTGCGCCTTCCGGCCCCGCTGTTCCCGCGCGTCGGAGCTGTGCCGGACCGACCCGCCATTGATCGGCAAGGACCACACCGCGCTCTGCCATCACCCGATCGAGGAGCCCGCGCCATGAGCCTTCTGCGCGTCGATGCCGTGTCGAAACGGTTCAGCCGCACGCCCGGCCTGCTGGGCCGCGCCGCCGACCGCCTGACCGGGCGCAACTCGGCCGAGGTGGTGCATGCGCTGACCGGGATCGATTTGCGTGTGGAACGGGGAGAAGTGCTGGGGCTCGTGGGCGAAAGCGGGTGCGGCAAGTCCACGCTCGGGCGGATCGTGTCGGGGATCTATTCCCCCAGCGACGGCGCCGTGACCCTTGCCGGCAAGCCCGTCGCGCGCGATGTCGGCGGCGATGCACGCAAGCTGACAACGGCGGTGCAGATGATCCACCAGGATCCCTTCGCCAGCCTCGATCCCCGCATGAAAGTGGGCGAGACCATTTCCGAGGGGCCGCGCCTCCACGGGCTGTGGACCGCGGCCGAGGCGCCCGAGCGGGTGCGCGCGCTGCTGGCGCAGGTGGGGCTCGATGGCGGCTATGCAACGCGGCTGCCACACCAGTTCTCGGGCGGGCAGCGGCAGCGCATCGCGATCGCCCGCGCGCTTGCCATGGAGCCGGACCTGCTGGTGCTGGACGAGGCCGTCGCCTCGCTCGATGTTTCGATCCAGGCGCAGGTGCTGAACCTGTTCCTCGACCTGCGACGCGAGCTGGACCTGACCGCGCTGTTCATCAGCCACGACCTGAGCGTCGTGCGCCATGTCTGCGACCGCGTGGCGATCATGTATCTGGGCCGCGTGGTCGAACTGGCCAAGGCCGAGGATTTGTACGAGGCGCCGCAGCACCCCTACACCAAGGCGCTGTTCGCGTCCGTGCCCACTCTGGGCACCGGGCGGGCGGCCTTCCAGCCCATCAAAGGCGAGATCCCGTCGCCGCTGAACCCGCCAAACGGTTGCGCCTTCCATCCGCGTTGCCCGTTCGCCGGACCGCGCTGCAAGGCCGAGGTGCCCCGGCTGACCAACGCGCCCACGGGGCAGGTCGCCTGCCACCTGAACGACGGCGGCACCGGGGCGCGCGCCGCGGCATGAGCGATTTCGCAACGCTGTCGGGTCGGGTGAACGACCTTCTTTGCGCAGTGAACGCGCTGCAATGGGACGCGCGGGTGATGATGCCGGCGGCCGCCGCGGCCAGCCGCGGCCAGCAGATCGCGACCCTGAAGGGCATGGCACGCGAGTTGATCCTGTCGCCCGAGATGGCCCGCGCCACCGACGCAGCGGTTGACACGGCCACGACCGAGACCGAGCGCCGCGCGGCCCGCGCCATGGTCGAGGCGCGCAGCCACCACGCCCGCATTCCCGCCGACCTGTTGCAGGCCCAGGCCGAGCAGGCGGCCAGCGCCAATGCCGCGTGGGTGGCCGCGCGCCGCGATGCCGATTTCACGGTGTTCCAGCCCTATCTCGCCCGCAGCATCGAGCTTGCCCGCGCGCAGTCCGATGCGCTGGGATTCGACGCGCATCCCTATGACCCCTGGGTCGCGCTGTTCGAGCCGGGTGAGACGGCGGCAAGCATCGCGGCCCTGTTCGACCGGCTGCGCGACGGGATCCTGCCCATCCTCGACGCGGCGCGCGGGCGACCCCGGCCGCGCACCGATTTCCTGTCGCGCCACTTCCCCGCCGCCGCGCAACAGGCACTCTGCCGCGATCTTGCGGCGCGCGTGGGCTTCGACTTCACGCGCGGGCGGCTCGATACCACGGTGCACCCGTTCGAGATCAGCCAGACCCATGCGGACGTGCGGATAACCGCCCGGTGGGAGGAGACCCACCTGCCCATGGCGATCTTCGGCACCCTGCACGAGGTCGGTCACGGGCTCTACGAGCAAGGCATCGACCCGGACCTCGCACGCGGACCACTGGCCACCGACCTGCCGGGTCTCTACGCCGTGGGCGGCACCAGCTTCGGGATGCACGAAAGCCAGTCGCGCCTGATCGAGAACCACGTGGGCCGCGCGCCGGCCTTCTGGCAGGCCCATTTCGGGCTTTTGCGCGACGCCTTCCCGGACCAGTTGTCGGACGTGTCGCTCGAGGAATGGCTCGCGGCGATCAATTCGCCACGGCCGGGGTTCATCCGGATCCAGGCCGACGAGCTGACCTATGACCTGCACATCATGCTGCGCGTGCGGCTGGAGATGGCGCTGCTCGACGGCAGCCTTGCCGTCGCCGACCTGCCCGAGGCATGGAACGCCGCCATGCGCGATGACCTGGGCCTCGATGTGCCGGATGATGGGCAAGGGTGTCTGCAGGACGTGCACTGGTCGCACGGCTATTTCGGGTCGTTCCCGACCTATACCATCGGCAACATGACGGCGGCGCACCTTTTCGAGACGCTGTCGCGCGATCCCGAGGTGGCGGCCGGGTTGTCCGACGCCGACTACGCGCCCTTGCGCGCCGCGTTGGGGCGGCTTGTCTGGCGGCACGGCCGGTCCAGGACCCGCGCTGAGATCATGCGCGACGCGGGGGCCGCGGGCGCGCCCGAGGACGCGTATCTGCGCCACCTGTCCACGCGGTTCGGCTGACGCGCGTCAGCGCGATTTGGGCGCAACCGGCGGCCACATGCGGGAAAACACGCCGTCGCGCTTCAGCAGGCCATGCTGGAGGGCGGCAAGCACATGCACCCCCAGGACCAGGCTGATCGCCCAGGCGCCGTAGAAATGCACCGCCTTGGCGGTGTCGGCCAGCGCCTCGGACTTGGGGACGAGGAAGGGCGCGTTCACCGCGTTCAGCGCCTCGATCGGGAAGCCGCCGGCGATCACCCGCACGTAGCCCGCCACCGGCATCACGATCAGCAGGATATAAAGCGCGGTGTGGCTGGCCGCTGCCGCGCGGGCCTGCCAGGCGGGCAGGTGCGCGGGCAGGGGCGGCGTCGGGGTGAGCAGGCGGTAGGCGATGCGCAGCACGGCGAGCAGCCCCACCAGCACACCCACGTTCTTGTGAAAGATGAACAGCCGGTTCTGCAAGGTGCGGCTCAGCCCCTCCTGCACCATGAGCCAGCCCGCGACGATCATCGCGATGACCAGAAGGGCCATGATCCAGTGAAACAGGCGTGCGGTGGTCGCGTATCCTTGCGGCGTCCGGCTCATGGCGATCCTCGCGGTTTTCAGCCGACGGGCAGGGCCCTTGCGGCAGTGCCATTGGGCGGCACTTGACCCCGCCCGCTTTGCGCTAACCTATCATTCATGAGCCTGTTACACACGGATTTTTCCTCGCCGCCCCCGGCCATTGCGCGTACCCGTGCGGTGACCGCCCCGGCGTGGCGCTTTGCCGCCGCCGCGCTGCTGGGCGCTTGGGGCGTGGCGCTGCTGGCGACGTGGCTCATGCAGGGGGACACGGGCGCGACGGGGGGCGCCACGGTCGTGTATCTCGCCGCCTGCGCCTTCGTCGGCTACCGGATCCAAAGGGCCTATCCCCACGACGCGCTGGGCTGGTGCAACCTTGTCACCCTGGCGCGTATGGGCATGGCCGCCGCACTGATCGTGCCGATCATTGATCCCGGCGCCAGCGGCTGGGCGGTGACCGCGCTTGCCGTTGTGGCGCTGTCGCTTGACGGGGTCGACGGGTGGCTCGCGCGCCGGCAGAACCTGTGCTCCGATTTCGGCGCCCGCTTCGACATGGAGGTGGACTCGGCCCTGGCCGCGCTTCTGGCGCTGAACGCGCTTGCCGCCGGGCAGGCCGGGCCGCTGGTCCTGATCCTCGGCGCGCCGCATTACCTGTTTCTCGTCGCGGGCTGGATGATGCCGTGGATGGCGCGGCCGCTGCCGCAGCGGCTGGGGCGCAAGGCCGGCTGCGTGCTCCAGATCGCGGCGCTGATCGTTGTGCAGGTGCCCGCGATCTCCCCGACGCTCGCCACCCTCGCGGTGGGCATCGCGGCTTTGACGCTGGCTTGGTCGTTCGGCCGCGACATCCACTGGCTTTGGCGCAGGCGCGCAGGGTGAGCCCGGGGCGCCTCGTGGGGCCCGTCCTGCTGCTGCTGTCGGCCCTTCTTCTTCACCTGCTCCTGATCCAGCCTAACCATCCCGGCGCGATGACGTGGCAGGCGTTGTTCCTTTTCCCGCTGGAGCTTCCTGCCATCCTGCTCGCCCTGATCGCGGCCTCGGGGCGGGTGGCGTTCGTCTTGCGGTTGGCGGTGACGGTGCTGCTCTGCCTGCTCGCGGTCCTGAAGGCTGCCGATTTCGCCTTCTTCACGGCGCTGGGGCGCGGGTTCAACCCGGTGGCCGATATCGTGCTGGTCGGCGCGGGGTTCCGGCTGCTTTCGGGCGCCATCGGCCTTGTTCCGGCGATCCTGGCGGCGGTCGGCGCGGTGATCGCCACCGCCTTGGTGGTGCGCGCCACCTGGTGGGCCACCGGCGTCTGGGCGCGGGTGCAGCCGCCCATGCTGGCGCGCGGGGCCGCGGGCGTGGCCGCGATCGCCGCCGCAGGCGTTGCGGTGGGCGAGATCGGGCAGACAATGGGCCGCTGGCGGCTGCCCGTCGATCCGCCGGGCGCCGCCTTCACCGCCCGCGTCGCGGTGGAACGCGTCGGGCTGGCGCGGCGCACGCTGGCCGAGCTGCGCGATTTCCGCATCGCCGCACTGCGCGATCCCATGGCCGAGCGCGACGATCTGTTCGACCTGATCGACCGCGACGTGCTGCTGGTCTTCGTCGAAAGCTATGGCCGGGCCAGCCTCGATACGGATCTCTATGCCGCGACACACCGCCAGACCTTGCGCGACGGGGCCCGGCGGTTGGAGGCGGCGGGGCTAGCCATGGCGTCGGGCTTCGTGTCGGCGCCGACGCAGGGCGGGCAGAGCTGGCTGTCGCATGCGACCTTCGCCAACGGGCTGTGGGTGAACGGCCAGACCAAGTATTCCGCCGTGCTCGCCTCGGGGCGCGAGACGCTGTTCCACCTGGCCGCCCGCTCGGGGTTCCACACCGCCGCCGTCATGCCGCAGATCACGCTGGACTGGCCCGAGTCCGCCGTCATGGGCTTCGATACCGTCTTGGCTGCCGCCGACTTGGGCTATGAGGGTCCGGCCTTCAACTGGGTGACCATGCCCGACCAGTTCACCTTCGCCGCGCTGGACCGGCTGGTGCGGGATCCCATCGACCAGCCGGTCTTCGCCCAGCTCGCCACCGGGTCGTCGCACGCGCCCTGGGTGCCGGTGCCCGAACTGGTGGAGTGGGACGCCATCGGCGACGGGCGCATTTTCCAGTCGATGGTCGAGGGGGCCCCGACGCCGGAAGAGGTCTGGCGCGATCGCGACCGGGTCCGCGAGCAGTATCGCCGGGCGGTGGACTACGCGCTGTCCAACGTGATCGACTATGCCGCGCGCCACGCCGATGATCCGCCGCTGATGATCGTGACGGGCGACCACCAGGCCGCCGATTTCGTGGCGCTGGACGATCGCAGCGATGTGCCGGTTCACGTTATCGGCCCCCCGGAGCTGGTGGCGCAGGTGCGGGATTGGGGCTGGCGGCCCGGCCTGGTCCCGGCACCGGACACGCCGGTGATCGGCATGGACCGGATGCGCGACCGTCTGATCGGCGCGTTCACCAGCGGCCTGGCCGCCATCCCGCTGGGGGGCTGAGCGTGCCGCGCTTGCCCGGGTGGTTGCGCCGCGTGGCGCAGGTCGCGGTGGCGGTTCTGCTGCTGGGGCTGCTGTGGCGTTATGCCGGCGGGGGCGAGGCGCTGGATCTGCTTTGGCAGGCGCAGCCCGGCTGGCTGCTCGCCGCCTGGATCGCGCTGGTGACCCAGACCGTGCTGTCGGCCCTGCGCTGGCGCCTGACGGCCGCGCAGCTGGGCATTGGCATGAGCCGTTGCCGCGCGCTGTCCGAATACCTCGAGGCGCAGCTTCTGAACCAGTCGATCCCCGGCGGCGTGCTGGGCGACGCGCGCCGGGCGGTGCGGGCGCGCGACCAGGCGGGCATGTGGGCGGCGGGGCAGTCGGTGGTGATCGAACGCCTGGCGGGGCAGGTGGGCCTGTTCCTGTGCCTGGCCGTCGGCTTCGCCGCGACTCTGGTCGTGCCGGGCCGGGTCGACTGGCCCGGCTGGCTGGCCGTATCCGTCGCGCTGGGCCTTCTGGCCGCGGCCCTCGTGCCGCCCGGACTGGCCTGGCTCGCGCGCCGCAATGACCGCGCGAGCGCGATCTGGCGACCAGTGGCCCAAGCGCTGCTGGAGCCGCGGGTGCTCCGCGCGCAGCTGATCCTGAGCTTTGGCACCGCGCTGTGCAACCTCGCGGGCTTCGCGCTGGCCGCGCGGGCGGTGGGGGCCGGACTTGGGCCCATCGAGACGCTGACGCTGGTGCCGCTGATCCTGCTTTCCATGCTCATCCCGCTTTCCATCAGCGGGTGGGGTTTGCGCGAAGGGGCGGCGGCGGTGCTGTTCCCGCTGGCGGGGTTGTCGGCCAGCGCGGGCCTCGCGGCGAGCGTCACGTTCGGGCTGCTCCTGATCGCGTCGGCACTGCCCGGCGTAGTGGTGCTGTTGCTGCGCAGACCGGCCCCGGTCTGACCTGCCGGGTCAGCTCCCGGCGACGCGGCGCGGCTTGGCGTGGACCGGGTCCAGTGCGGCCTGCGCGTCGGGCGCCAGCGCACAATCGAAGACCACGTCCGATCCCAGCGAGAACACGCGCGTTTCGGGACGCAGCGCGTCGGACAGTTTCTCGGTCGGGTGGGGCAGGGTCAGGCCCAGCTGCCCGCCGCCGATCAGCAGGGGCGCGACCGAGACCTGAAGGCGCGTCAGGCACCCGGCCTCGATGAAATGCGAAATGGTCGTGCCGCCGCCCTCGATCAACAGGGATTGCAGGCCCAGGGCGTGCAGCGCCGCCAGGATCTCGGCCGGGTCGAACGCACCGTCCGGCGCGGCAAGGCGGATCACCTCGACCCCGTCGGGCCGCGGCAGGTCGACGCCCTGTATGACGATGCGGCGCGTGGCCTGGCAGTGCAGGAGCGGAGCGTCGTTGGGCAGCCGTCCGCGCGGGTCGATGACCACGCGCACGGGGCTGGGACCGGGGCAGAGCCGCACGGTCAGGCGCGGCGTGTCGTGCAGCGCGGTGCCGACCCCGATGACCACGCCGTCGACCAGCGCCCGCATCCGGTGCAGATGGGCCAGACCGTCCGGCCCCGAGATATCGCGTGCATCGCCCGTGACGGTGGCCACGCGCCCGTCCAGCGATTGACCGATCTGGGCAACGGTCATGGGGCCGAGGTCGCGCCGGGCCAGTGGGCCGTAGAGCGCAAGGGCCGCGCGTTCACCGGGGGACCAGCTGCCGCAACAGGTGCAGAACCGTCCGTCTCGCACGGCAAGGAGGCGCTCCCAGACCCGTTCGGTGACCTCGATCGGCTCCATCACGCCCCTCCGCCGGGTATGGCCAGCAGGTCGATGTGACCCACCCGGCACTCGGCGGTGCCGGCGGCGGCCACGCGCCGCTGGCCCCATTCCCCCGCGCCGGCGGCCCCCGCGATGCCGCGCACCAGCTCGGCCTGCAGCGCGGCGGCGTCGGGGCCCAGCCGCCACGGGCTGCGGGCGGTCCGGACGTCGAAGCCGGCGGCCTCGAAAGCCGCGGCGCTGCGGTCGCCCGCCTCGGGCCCCATGGCGGGGCCGAAGCCCTTGTCGGTCTGCTGATCGGCATTGAACGTGTCGGTCACCGCCGCGTCTTCGGGGTCGAGCGGGGTCCAGCCCATGTGCCCGTCGTAGGACAGCGCGGCGTAGAAGGGCACGTCCAGCCGTGCCGCGAGGGCGCGCACCCAATCCTCGGATGCCAGGTCCAGCAGGGCCGAGGCGGTCACGATGGTCACCTCATCAAGCGGCAGGTCCTCGAGCCGTCGCAGGTCCAGCTCGTGGGTTTGCGCCCCGTCGCCGGCAGCGGCCGCGGCGTGGGGCAGAAGGTCCGGGTCGTTATCCACCAGGTGCCATTTCGCGGATGCAGGCAGGTGCGGCCCGAGGGCGCGCACGGTGGCGCCGGTGCCGCAGCCCAGGTCCAGCACGACCGGATCGGGGCCCGCCGCCTCGGCTGCCTGCCGCAGCAGCGTCGCGTCCCGCGCCGCCATGTCGGCGGGTTCGCGCAGGGACAGCCAGTCGGCGGAAAATCCCATGCCTAGACCTCGCCCTCGTACCAGGCGCGGGCCACGTGGCTTTCGTGGAGCAGGATCCGCAGCTTGCGCAGCCGCCCGCCGTCCTTCAGGTGTCCCTGCTTCACGAACTCGGCCATGCCGTCGAAGATGTGGCGGCACAGGAACTCGGTCGTGGTGAACTTGCCCTTGAACTCGGGCACTTCGTCCAGGTTCTGGTAGCGCAGCGGCTCGAGCACCTTCGAAAGCCCCTCGGTGGCCAGGCCGATATCGACGACCAGGCCGTGCTCGTCGATGTCTTCGGTGAAGAAGGCGGCGTCGACGGTGAAGGTCGCCCCATGCATCCCCTGCGCGGGGCCGAACACGGGCGAGGGCAGGGAATGGCCGATCATGATGTGGTCTCGGACTTCGACGGCGAACATGGTTGCTCCTTAAATTGGGTCGTAACGGACGCGGTGGCACAGGGTCGCGGGGTCGCCCAGGATCGCGCCATACCGTTCGGGCAGGTCGGCGAACGCCGTCTCGCCCGAGATGAGAATATCGAGCCGCGGGTCGCGCAGCAGGTTCAGCGCCATGCCCAGGCGGCGGGCGTAGTCCCAGCGCGCCCGCCGGTGCGGGGGCACCTGCCCGACCTGCGAGCCGATGATCCGCAGGCGGCGGCTGTGGAACGCGCCGCCCAGCGGGGCGGCGACCGTGCCGCTGCCGTACCAGCTGGCCTCGACCACGGCGGCCTCGAACCCCGCGCAGTCGATGGCAGAGGCCAGCCCTTCAGCGGTTGCTGACGTGTGGATGACGACGTCGCAATCACGCGGGGCCGCCTCGGGGCTCGCGAATTCGCAGTCCAGCGTGCGGGCCGGCATCGCCCGGTCCGCGTTGACGTCGATTAGCGTGACCTCGGCCCCCGGAAGACGGGCGGCCAGGTAGCCGGTCAGGATGCCGACCAGCCCGGCCCCGACCACGGCGATCCGGTCCCCGGCCCCCGCGCCGCTGTCCCACAGGATGTTCAGCGCGGTTTCCATGTTGGCGCCCAGCACGGCGCGGTCGGCGGGCAGCCCGTCGGGCAGGGGCGTCAGCGCCTCGGCGGGCAGGCGGAATTGCGTCTGGTGCGGGTAGAGCGCGAAGACCTCCTGCCCCTCGCGTGGACCCTCGAGCACGCGGCCCACGGCGGCGTAGCCGTATTTGACCGGGAAGGGGAAATCGCCCTCCTGCGCGGGCGCGCGCATGCGTCCCGCCTCGCTGTCGGGCACGCGGCCCTGGAAGACCAGCCGCTCGGTCCCGCGGCTGATCCCGGTATATAGGGTTCCGACCGCGATGCCGTCGCCCACAGCGCCCGCGCGCGCACTGACGACGCCCGGTGCGTCGCACCACAGCGCGGTGGCGTGCATGTTCATGGCAGCAGGTGCCCCGACCGGGCCGCCTTCGTCGCCAGGTAGTGCGCGTTCAGCGCCGAGCGTCCGACCTGCAAAGGCACGCGCTCGACCACGTCGATACCGTGCTCGGTCAGGCGGGCGATCTTGGCGGGGTTGTTGGTCATCAGCCGCACGCGCGAGATGCCAAGGGCGTGCAGCATCTGCGCGCCGATGCGGAAGTCGCGCTGGTCGTCGTCGAAGCCCAGCCACTGGTTCGCGTCGACGGTGTCCAGCCCGGCATCCTGCAGGTTATAGGCGCGCATCTTGTTGGCCAGGCCGATGCCGCGTCCCTCCTGGTTGAGATACAGCAGCACCCCGCCCTCGGACTCGCCCATCGTGGTCATGGCTGCCCGCAACTGCGGGCCGCAATCGCACTTGCGGCTGCCCAGCACGTCGCCGGTGAAACAGGCCGAGTGCAGGCGCACGAGGACGGGCTGCGAGAAGTCCGGCTGTCCGACCTCGACGGCCGAGTGTTCGCGTCCGCCACCCTCGGCCCGGAAGACATGGACGCGGCCGGTCTCGGAGCTGTCGGTGGGCAGGGGCGCCGCGCTGACGCGGCCGTGCGGGGCCGACGTCCCGAGCGCGGCAAGGATGTCACCCGCGGCGATGGTCAGAAGGCCAAGCCGCGCGGCCTCGGCACGCGCGGCGCCCAGCGGCACCACGACGGCCGCCGGGAGCAGTTCCTCGGCCTTGGCCAGCCCCACGGCGGCGGCGTGCAGGTCCGAGCCGGGCTCGGCCGCCGCGGGCGGCACGGGCGTGACGGGCGCCAGGGTGGCCATGCCGCCCGCCATGGTGCGGATGGCCGCCGCGGTGCCGACGCGGGCCAGCGGCAGCCGCATGACGCTGCCGGTGCCCGGCGCGGGATGCGCGCCCAGGGCCACGGCGCGGTGATCGGTCAGCGCCAGTTCGACCGGGCCGAGCGACGACAGAGCGGCCAGGCGCGCGTCCGACAGCGGCTCGACCAGCGCGACAAGGGCAGCGCGCGTGCCGTCGGTTACCAAGACCGGCAGGCCCATGCGCAGGTCGCCGCGCGCCCGCGCCAGTTTCTCGGTCCCGCGCGGGGCGAGAGCCGCGATGCCGGTGTCGTCATCCGCGGCGGGGTGTCTGAAGATCTGCAAGGCCGTGGTCCAATCGCTACTCAAACTGGAAGATCAACTTAGGCGGGCTGGGACCAAGGCAAGCTGCGCGACGCGTTTCCGCCGGCCCACGGGGTGAGGCCACTGGACGCAGGGCGGGGCGCGCTAAATGCCCCTCAACCAATGATTCATCGCAAAGGCGCCCCGATGCAGCACTGGCTGGGCTTTCTGAGGTCGTTCCTGATCTATCACAACCCCGTGACGATCGCGGCCTGGCGGCGGTTCTATCGCGGCGTTTTGACGCCGGGGGACCTGGTCTTCGACGTGGGCGCGCACATGGGAACGCGGGCCCGGGCCATGCGGGCGGCGGGCGCCCGGGTCGTCGCCTTCGAGCCGCAGGCCCCTTTCGCCGGGTTCCTGCGCCGCACGCTGCCGCGCGACATCACCCTGGTCGAGGCCGCGATCGGCGCTGAGGAGACCGTGGCCGAGATGGCCGTGTCGTCGCGCCACCCGACCGTGTCGTCGCTGGCCACCGGCTTCGTCGGCGGCGCGTCGCAGGCGCACGGGTTCGAGCATGTCAGCTGGGACCGGCGCCAGCAGGTGCAGATGGTGACGCTGGATGGCCTGATCGCGCGTCACGGGATGCCGTCCTACGTGAAGATCGACGTCGAGGGGTACGAGATCGAGGTCCTGTCGGGCCTGTCGCAGCCGTTGCCGATGCTGTCGGTCGAATACCTGCCCGCCTTCCCCAAGCTCACCGTCGGCGTGATCGACCGGCTGTGCGCGCTGGGCGACTATCGCTTCAACCCCGTGCAGGGCGAGACGGGCGCGTTCCTCTGGCCCGACTGGCGCGATGCCGATGCGGCCAAGGCATGGCTGGCCAGTCTGCCCGAGGACGCGGAATCCGGCGATCTTTTCGCCCGGGTCGCGTCACACTAGGGGCACTCACCCCCCGCGGATGATCCGGGCGAAAGGCGTGAACAGGTTCGGGCCGGCGGCGACGACGTCGCCCGTCGTCTCGGGCGGGCCGTCGGGCGTCCAGCCCTCGACCCGCGCCCCGGCGGCCCGCAGCAGGACAAGCCCGGCCGCGATGTCCCATGGCTGCAACCGCCGTTCCCAGAACCCGTCCAGCCGCCCGGCCGCCACGTAGGCGAGGTCCAGCGCCGCCGCGCCGAACCGGCGCACCCCGGCGCAATGCGGGGCGATCCGGGCGATGTCTGCCGCGTGGTCGTCGATATGGGGCATGTCGCCAAAGGGGATGCCGGTCCCGAACAGCGCCGCGGTCATGTCGCCACCCGGGGACGGCGCGATGGGGGCACCGTTCAGGGTGGCGGGACCGTCGCGGGTGGCGGCGAAGGTCTCGCCGCGCAGCGGGTCATGCACGACGCCGAGCGCGAGGCCGCCGTCATCCTCCAGCGCGATGGACACCGCGAAATGGCCCAGCCCGTGCAGGAAGTTCGTCGTGCCATCCAGCGGGTCGACGATCCAGCGGCGCGCGGCGGGCGCGCCGGCGCCGGTTTCCTCGCCCAGCCAGCCGTCCCTGGGGCGGGCGGCCTGCAACCGGTCGCGCAGGTGGCGCTCGGACGTGAGGTCGGCCTGCGATACGAAATCGCCGGCCCGCTTGGATTGCGGCTGCAAGGTCGCGCGGTTCTGCCAGTGATCGCGCAGGATTTCCCCGGCTTCGCACGCAAGCTCCACGGCCAGCGCAAGGTCCTCGTCCCGTCCGCTCATGCCGCCCGCCCCGTCACGCGGTCGAGAACGGCCAGCAATTCCCGCCCGGTGTCGTCCCAGCTGGGAAGGCTCCGGGCGGCGCTGCGCGCGGCCTCGACGGCACCCGCGTGGGCCACGGGATCGCTCAACAGGCCGCGCAGCGCGGTCGCGAAGGCGGCGGGATCGTCGGGCGGCACCAGCCGGCCCGCATCGGGCGGCACGGTGCCCGGCACCGCGCCCGCCGTGGTCGCGACGATGGGCAGACCGTTCAGCAGTGCCTCGTCGAAGACGATCCCGTACCCCTCGTACCGGGTGGCCAGCGCGAACAGATGGGCCCGGTCGTAGAGATCGCGCAGCCGGTCGTCGGGGACCCGGCCCGCGATCTCGACACGGTCGGTCAGCCCCGCGCCGGCGATGCGGTCGCGCAGCCGGGTTTCGAAGCCGTCCTGCCAGGGCGTGCCGACGATCACCGCGTGCCAGTCCAGATCACCAAGCATCGCCAGCGCGTCGACCAGCGTGTCGTGCCCCTTGCGCGGGTGCAGCAGCCCCACGGACAGGATCAGCGGCGGGTCGTCCTTCGCCCTTTCGGTCGACGGCCGCGGCTCACCGCTGCGGCCCGGGCGCAGGACGGTCACGTCATTCTCTGCAACGCCGTAATCGGCCAGCAGCACGTCGCGGATATGCGGGCTGGGGACGATCACATGCGCGGCGCGGGCGAGGTTGCGCCGCTCCTGCGCGGCAAGGCGCGCGGCGGTCTCGGGGGGCAGGTAGCTTTCGTGGGCCAGCGGATGATGGACCAAGGCCACGATGGGCGCCGCGATCCGCGCGACCGCGGCGTCGGGCAGGGCGCCGAAGGCCAGCCCGTCGATGATGACGACCTCGTTGCCGGGCAGGGCGGCCAGCATGTCGGTCGCCCGCGCCATCTCGGTGGCGGTCGGGAACGGGAAATCGCCCGGCAGGACCACGGGCCGCATGCCGTGCCCGGCGCGGCGCACGGCCTCGATCAGGCTGCGATCGTAATGATATCCGCCGGTGGTGGCGTTCAGGTCGCCGGGAACGGCGAAAGCCGCGTCATGGGGCAAGGTGTGTCTCCTGGATTGCCTGGAAGGCTTAGGGCGCGGCAAGGGCCGGGCAATGGGCGCGGGGCGGTGTCGTGCGGGCCGCGCCTGTTTTCGCGGCACGGATGCGCGAAATTGCGTCAGCCGCTTCGGAGTCGGGGTGGCTTGGGTGCCGTCGCGGCGAATTTCGCGCGGCCGATCCAGGCGGTTTTCGCCCGTTTTTCGGCCTGCCGGGCCCCGCGCCGCGGGACGCCGAAACCGCAGAAAGGATTTGACACGGCGGCGTCGCTGCGATGACAGTGCGGAAAGTGAAACGTTTCAATTCACGCCGAACACCACGGACTGCCCCAACCCGGAGCGACCTGACATGACCGAGACGCTGAAGCTGTCGATGGAAGGAATCGTCAAACGGTTCGGCGGCGTCGTGGCCCTGGACCACGTCGACTTCGAGCTGCGCCGGGGCGAGGTCATGGCGCTGGTGGGCGACAACGGGGCCGGCAAGTCGACGCTGATCAAGACGCTGGCCGGCGCCCATATGGCCGACGAGGGCGTCATGCGGCTGGACGGTGAGCCGGTGCGCTTCACCTCGCCGCAGGATGCCTGGTCGCGCGGCGTCGCCACGATCTTCCAGGAACTGGCCCTGGCCGGGAAGATGACCATCGCCGACAATATTTTCCTCGGCCGCGAGATCACCCGCAGCGTGGCCGGCATCCCGTTCCTCGACCGCCGCGCCATGCATCGCCGCTCGCGCGAGCTGCTGGAAGAGCTCGACGTCCACGTGCCCGACATCCACACCTGGGTCGAATACCTCTCGGGCGGTCAGCGGCAGGGCGTCGCCATCGCGCGCGCACTGAACATCGACGCCGATGTCATCGTCATGGACGAACCCACCGCTGCGCTGGCCGTGGCCGAGGTCCGCAAGGTGCTGGAGTTCATCAAGACCCTGCGGCGCCAGGGCAAGTCCGTCATTCTCATCTCGCACAACGTGCAGGATGTGTTCGAGGTGTCCGACCGGATCACCGTGCTCAGGCGCGGTCAGCGGATCGGGCTGCTCGAAACCCAGAAAACCACCCCCGAAGAGGTGGTCGGCTACATCACCGGAGCGGCCGAGACCAAACGGCGCCCGGTTGCGGCCGGTTGAACCAAGACAAACCCATCACGGAGGTCTTTCCATGTCACTGACGAAATCACTGTCGCTGGGCGCCGCACTGGGGCTTGCCACCGCAATCCCCGCCGCCGCGCAGGACGACACCACGCAGATCGCGTTCATCCCCCAGATCGCGGGCATTCCCTACTACGTCGCGATGGAGGAGGGCGCGCAGCGCGCGGCCGAGGAACTGGGCGTCGAGTACGTCCAGGAAGGTCCGACCAGCACCAACGCGGCGGACCAGTTGCGCATCTTCGAAAGCTTCGTGAACCAGGGCTTCGACGTCATCGCGATCTCGCCCCTGGACGAGGAAACCCTGAAGCCCGCCATCGCGCGCGCGCTGGAGGCCGGGATCGTCGTGCTGACCTCGGACGCGGACGCGCCGGGCAGCGACCGGCAGTTCTTCGTCGCGCAGGCCCTGGACCAGGACCTGGGCTACACCCTGCTGGACGAGGCGGTCGAGCGCATCGGCGAAAGCGGCAAGATCGCGATCGTGTCTGACTCGCCCACCATCCAGTCGATGCAGAATTGGATCGCCGCCATCGAGGAACGCGCGGCCGAGGCCTATCCCGAGATCGAGATCGTGTCGGTCGACCACACCGACGGCACGGCGCAGCGGGCCTACCAGTTCGCCACCGACGCGATGACGCGAAACCCCGACCTGAAGGCGGTCCTGGGCATGGCTTCGACCACCTGCCCGGGCATCGCCCAGGCGGTCGAGGCGGCCGGGCTGGTGGGCGAGGTGCTGACCGCCGGCTATTGCTCGCCCAACACCGCGCGCGAATACATCAAGTCGGGCGCCATGCCCTTCTCGGTGCTGTGGAACCCGGCCGAGCTGGGCTACCTGACCGTCTGGGTCGGCGACCACCTGGTCGATGGCGGCGAGATCACCGAGGATTTCGAGGTCGACGGCCTGGAGCAGACCATCCAGTACCTGCCCGAGAACGACGTGATCCTGCTGGGACCGCCCGCCGTGTTCACCGAAGAGAATGTGGACGACTTTGACTTCTGAAGCCTCGGACGCGCGCAACCGCGCATCTGTGATCTCCCGGCCGATCCGCATCGGCCGGGAGGTGCTGTTGCTGATCGCGCTGGGCGTTCTCGTCGCGATCTTCGCCAGCCAATCCGAATTTTTCCTGTCCGAACGCAACCTGACCACGATCCTGCGCAACTCGGTCGACCTGGCCGTGGTCTGCGCCGGGATGACCATCGTCATCATCCTGGGCGGGATCGACGTGAGCGTGGGCGGCATCGTCGCGGTGTCGGCGGTGCTGATTGGACGGGCCTATCAATACGACATGCCCGACATGGTCGTGGTGCCCATCGGCCTGGCCGCGGGGGCGGCGCTGGGCGCCATGAACGGCGCCATCATCGCCAAGTCGCGCGTGCCGCCCATCGTGGCGACGCTGGGCACCATGTACATCTTCATCGCCGTCCTGTTCCTGGTGATCGGCGGCGTCTGGATCAGCGGGCTGCCCAACACGCTGTCCTTCCTCGTGCTGGGCGAACTTTTCGGTCTGCCCTCGGGCCTGTTCGTGATCGGCGCGATCTACGGGCTGTCGTGGCTCATGCTGCGGCGCACGCCCTGGGGCCAGCGGGTGGTGGCCATCGGCTGTGACGAGCACGCGGCGCGGCTGGTCGGCATCCGGGTGGACCGCACCAAGATCCAGGCCTACGCGCTTCTGGGCCTCTTCGCCGGGCTGGCGGCGGTCCTCTACGTCGCGCGGCTGCGCAATGTCGAGGTGAACATCGGCACCAACATCGCACTCGAGGCCATCGCGGCCACGATCCTCGGCGGCGCCAACATCCGGGGCGGCATCGGCAGCCTGCTGGGCACCTTGATGGGCGTGCTGTTCATCAAGATGACCCAGAACGGGCTGGTGCTGATCGGGGTGTCGTCGCTTTGGGAAACCGTGGTGATCGGTGGCCTGCTGATCGTGGTCCTCGTGCTGGACGCGCTGGAAACCCGGAGGACGTCATGAAGGATCCGCTGACGCAACGCATGGTGTTCCTCACCGGGCTGCTGGTGCTGGCCGGGGTGGCCGGGGCGCTGTTGTCGCCGCATTTCCTCCAGGCCTCCACCGTGGGTTACCTGCTGCAATACGTGCCGGTCCTGGGCGTGCTGGGCATGGCGCAGACGCTGGTGATGCTGTCGGGCGGCCCCGGCATCGACCTGTCGGTCGGCGCCACCATGTCGCTGGTCGGACTTGCCATCGCCGCGATGTTCGGCGCCGGGGTGCCGCTGCTGCTGGCCTGCGCCGTGGGCCTTGTGATCGGCGGCCTGCTGGGCGCGGTGAACGCCGTGCTGGTCTGCGTGCTGAAGGTGCCGTCGCTCATGGGCACACTCGCCACCTTCTTCGCCTATTCGGGCCTGGCGCTGGCGCTGACCGGCGGCGCGCCCATCGGGGGCATCCCCGACTGGTTCGCGGGTCTGGCGCAGGGCCGGTTCCTGGGCATCCCCGTTCACATGTGGGTGGTCTTCGTCCCGCTGGCCGTCGTGCTGCACGTGATGCTGTCGCGCACACGGATCGGCAGCCATATCTACGCCGCCGGCAACGACGAACGCGCCGCGTTCCTGTCGGGGGTGAAAGTCTGGCGGCTGCGCTTCGGGCTTTACTGCCTCAGCGGGGTCATCGCCGGGCTGGCCGCGATCATGACACTGTCGTGGTTCCAGGCCGCGCGACCCGACGCGGGCGAGGGGATGGAGCTTCTGTCGGTGACCGTCGCCGTGCTGGGCGGCGCGCATATCTTCGGCGGGATCGGCCGAATCTCGGGCACCGTGCTCGCGGTGCTGATCGTCACCACGCTCCAGGTCGCGCTGCAGCTCGCCAACATCTCGCAGGCGTGGCAGCTGGCGGCGATCGGGGTGCTGCTGATCGGCAGCGTCATGGCCGACAACGCGGTGGGCGATCGCCTTCGCGCGGCGGCCCGCCGGGCCGCCTCCTGATCAGGGGGCGGCCCAGCCGAACCAGTCCTTCTGCACCGCATCCGCGCCCGACCCGTTTGCCGGGTCGGTGACATTCAGGCCGCGCGCCTGGGCCACCGCCAGGCACAGCGCCTGGCAGGTCAGCGCGGCATCGAAAGCCGCGCCCAGCGTGCCCAGCGGCGCCTCGAACCCGGCCAGCTGATGCCCGACGCCCAGCTGGTCCAGACCGTCGCGCAGCGACAGGGTGCGCGCGTCTCCGGCCGCGTCGGCGCCGCACAGGGTGGCGTGATCGCCGGGGCGCAGCATGAACTGGGCGCCGTGGGCGAAGTTCTCGGACTCGAAGGCGAATGCCGTCAGACCGCCCGCTTCGTGCATCTTGGCCGCGCCGTACTCGGCCGACCCCAGGGCCGCACCGCTGCCCAGGAAAAAGAACCGGCCGTCGGGGGCCATGCCCGTCGCCGCGGCGTCCGCGGCCGCGTGTGCGCACGGGGTTCGGCCGTGGAACAGCGTCGCGATGGCATCGGGGTCCGGATCGTCCATCAGCGATGCCAGCGCCAGCAGCGTCACGTGGTAGTCCAGCCCGTGGGGGATCGCCCGGCTCACCGGCGTGTAAGGGAGCGCGACGACGTCGTCGGCAGCCTCGCCCAGCGCACTGTCCGGCCTGAGCGTGATCGCGATGGTGCGGGCGCCGCGTGCGCTGGCGGCGCTCAGGGCTTCGACGGTGCGACGCGTGCCGCCCGACAGGCTGATGGCGATGACCGTGTCGCCCGCCGCGATGGGCGCGTCCCACAGCATCTCGGCCGCCGAGGCCGGGCGGATATCGATCCCTGTCCTGCGGGCGTGGTGGGCGATGGCCCGCGCGGCGAACAGGCTGTCGCCGCAGCCGCCGACCCAGACGGGCCGCGTCCGGTCCAGCGCGATATGGGACGCCGTGCCGACAAGCGCGCGCGCCGCCTCGGCCAGTATGTTGGGTTGTTCATCCAGTTCGCGCGCCATCAGCGCGTGGCTTTCGGAGGCGTTCATGGCTGGATCTCCCCGTTGCCTCGGTGCCGGTCTACCGCGCCCCCTAGGTCAGCCGGGCGGACCGGGCCGATTTCGGTCAGGATCGACGTCACCAGGGTTGGCGGCACGATCTCGAGCTCGGGGGCCGCGGTCGTGGCCGTCTCGCCCGGTTTCAAAAGGAAGTCATAGCTGCGGAGCGGCGGCGCCGGCAGTTCGTCCCGTGTCCGGTCGCCCACCTTGAACAGGTCCGCGGCGCCGTGCACGGGGATGCCGTTCGCCATTGCCGCCCGCGCCGCGGGGGTCGAGCCAACGGTGTTGCTGATACCGCCGTCGCGCGTGACGCTCTCGGCGCCCAGCAGCACCGCGTCGGACAGCGACACCGCGTAGTCCAGCGCGGCGTCGGGCAGGAAGGCGATCTCGACCCCCAGGTCGGACAGCGCCGTCATGTAGCGCCGGCCGCCGTCGATGGCGCGGCTTTCGGGGATGATGATCCGGTCCAGGCCGAGACCGTTCGCCAGCGCGCGAACGAGGTCGGCCACGGTGCTTGAATAGTCGAAGATCAGCGGCGCGCGCGTTCCGGCCAGGGCGGTGACACCCGCCTCGATCAGGGCGCGGCGGCGCGCTGCGGCGGCGCCCTCCCATTCGGCGGCGCGGTCGGACAGCAGGCGCGCGGCGTCCGGTGGGTCCAGCTCGGACGCGCCGGCGGTCTGCCAGCGCAGCGCGTTGGCGACGATGGGCGCGCCCTGGCCTCGGGTCCGCGCGATGAACTCGGCCAGCGCCAGCGCCTCGTCCCGCGCGGTCGGTCGGTCTGCGGCGGCCAGCCGGGCGACCAGGGGCAGGGCCAGCGTCACGTGGTTGGACGCGCCCAGCGTGCCCTCGTCCACGATGTCCAGAAGACCCTGCATGGTGGCCTCGTCGGGTGCGGGCCAGCCGCGTTCCGTCATCTCGGCTGCGAAATCGAACCGTTTCTCAGGCATGGGTGTCCTTCGGTGTTCGGGCGTCAAGGAAGGCCCCGACCTCGGAGCGGTCGGGCAGCCCGGTCTGCGCGCCGTAGGCCCGGACCGACAGCGCGGCAGCGGCGTTGGCGAAGCGCAGGGCCGTTGCGTCGTCTGCCCCGTCCAGCCGCGCGGTCAGGAACGCGCCGGCGAAGGCGTCGCCCGCGCCCGAGGTGTCGGTCACGGGGACGGTGTGGCCGGGCAGGCGGGCGACCTCGCGTCCGCCGCGTTCCACCCGCGCGCCCGCGTCGCCCATGGTCGTCACGACGGTCCGGTCAGCGCGGTCGCCCACCGGGCCGATGGCGGCCTCGACGGCCGGGCGGCTCTGCGCGCTCAGGAACAGCAGGTCCACGGCCTCCACCAGCGCGCGCACCGACCCGCCCGAACTGTCCAGGTCCGCCGCCTCGAGATCCAGCGACACCGTGGCGCCGGCAGCGCGCGCCAGCTCGATCGCACGCAGCGCCAGGTCATGGCGGGTGAAGGTCATGTGCAGGTGGGCGATCCCGTCGAAGGCTTTCGGGGTCAGGTCCTCGGGCCGGGGCAGGTAGGCCGGGCTCAGCGCCTTCACCAGCGACTTCTCGCCCCGGTCGTCCACCATGATGACGCAGAAGAACGTGGCCGCGCCCGGTCGCACCGCAAGGTGGTCGAGATCCAGACGCTCCCGCTCCAGTGCCGCGCGCGCCTCGGCGCCCATCGCGTCGTCGCCAACGGCGGCCAGCAGCCGGGTCGGCATGCCCAGGCGCCGGGCCGCGACGGCGACGTTGGCGGCCATCCCGCCCGGGCATTGCAGCACCCGTTCGCCGTCGACCTTCTGATCGGGCCCCGGCGGCTTCGGCACCCGCAGGATGATGTCCATGTCCATGTCGCCCACGCACAACAGGCGGGGCGCGCCCGATACGTCGGTCATGTCAGCGCTCAGCCCCCGCGATTTCCGTGGTCGTATCGGCCACGCCCAGGGACGCGGCGGTCGGGATGCGGCCCTGCGCCCCCATGGATTCCAGCGACAGGCTGGCGCCGCGCGTCGCCAGCTCCAGCGCCCCGGGCGCGTCGCCGCTGGCCAGCCAGGCGGCCAGGAAGATGCCCGTGAAGGCGTCGCCCGCGCCGGTGGCATCCACCACGTCGATGCCGGGGGCGGGACAATGCAACGGGGTCTCGCCGGGGTGGTAGAGCGTCGCGCCCGCCGCGCCGTCGGTGATGAGAAGCGCCTTGCAGCGCGCATCGTCGGAAAGACCGAACAGCCGCTCGGGCGCGTCGGCCGCCTCGGGCACCGCCGGGGCGAAGGCGTCCAGGGTTTCGCGGTTCAGGACCAGCAGGTCGAAGGTCCCGAGCAGCCCGGCCATGTCGTCGCGGCCGCGCCGTGTCTCGGGCAGGCCCGCGCCATGCAGCGCCATGCGGAAGCCCGCCGCGTGCAGGTCGGCCGCGACCTCTTCCGCCACGGCGAGGTGGAAGCCGTCGAAATGGACGCAGGCCGGTGTGGTCGCCCCGTCGCGGACTGTCAGGCGGCGTGCCAGCAGCTCGGCCGGGATGTGGAAGGGCTCGTTCACGATGGTGCGGCGGCCGCCATCCTCGACCAGCACGATGCAGCGCGACAGGCGGGTGCCCGGTTCCTGCAATGCGCCGCTCGCATCCACGCCGCGGGCGGCCAATTCTTCCAGCGCCCAGACGCTGTCGGGGTCGTGGCCAAGGCGCGTCACCAGCTCGACCGACAGGTCCAGCGGCGCGCCAAGACCGGCGGCGAAGGCGGCGACGTTGGCGGCCGGGCCGCCCAGCATCTTGTCGATGGAGTGGGACGTCGCGCGGGCGCCGGGCGACGGCACCTCGCCGATCCGCACCATGTAGTCGATCGAGATATAGCCGACGCAGATCAGCCGGGGCCGGTCGGGGCGGGCGGACACCTCGCTTCGGGGGCGCCGCGCGATCAACGATCGCGCCAGGCTGTTCGGGCGATAGTCAAGCGTCTCGACGGCGTCGAGCACGGCCTTGCGCGCCGCGCTCGAGACGCCCTTGCTGTCGTTCAGGACATGGGACACCGTTCCCACCGACACGGCGGCCAGCCGCGCCACGTCCTTTATCGTGGCCCGACGGCTTCGTGCGTTGTCTTCCGGTGCCGCCACAGGTCCCCCGCGTCCGCTTCATTGAAACGTTTCACCGATCGGCGCCCACCTGTCAATGCGCTGTTCCGGCGACGCCCGGTACGACCGGGTGTCAGGCGGCGACGGCGTCGGTCCGCGACGGGCGGGGGCCGCGCAGCAGAAGCAGCAGCGCAAAGCCCAGCTCAAAGACCGTCACCACCAGCAGCAGCGCGACCTTCACGGCGGCCAGCCAGCCGGCCTCGGGCAGGGCGAACATCTGCACGCTGTCCACCAGGTATCCGGTGCCGCCGACGATCAGGCCAAGCCCCAGCAGCCGGGGATAAAGGCCCGAGCGCATCACCAGCGTGCCCAGCAGCCACAGGTGCAGCCAGAAGAAGACCTGCCAGATCCACACGCCCGCGTCGTGGACATGGCGCATGAGCCCAGCAAGCTCGACCCTCTGCGCCATGCTGAAACTGTCCAGCGGCACGGTGCCGTCGGCCAGCGCCAGCGACGCGGCGTGGAAGAACAGCATCGCCGCCATCACGGCGACCATCATCATCCGCGCGAAGGCCGCCGCCAGCGACAGCGTCGGGTTCACGGTGCGGAACATGAAGAACAGCATGGCGGAAACCATCACCTCGGCTGTCATCATCACCACGTCACCGACCAGCCCCGCGTGAAACAGGCCGCGGCGCTCGGCGATGTTGGTGAAGGTGGCCGCCGGGTCGCCGGGCACGTTCAGCAGGCCGGGGACATAGAGGATGGCGAACCCGCCGGCGACGGCGATCACGAGATACAGCGCGCCGGTCACGCGAGCGTAGGCGCGGGAGGTTGGATCCTGGAAAGCGTGCATGGCGGGCCTCCTTTCAGTGTGAATGATGTGAGAAGGTGTCTAATGCTCTGCGGAGATGCAGGGAATTGACCGGATTTGCCGAGCTGATATGCGTATTTGCATGGATTGGCGCAGTGTCACCTTCGATTGGAACCGGGCCCGCGCCTTCCTGGTGACGGCCGAGGAAGGGTCCCTGTCCGCCGCCGCGCGTGCGCTGAAACTGGCGCAGCCCACGCTGGGCCGCCAGGTCGAGGCGCTGGAGGCCGAGCTTGGCGTCGCGCTGTTCGAACGGACGGGCCGGGGCCTGCGGCTGACGCCGGCGGGTCACGAGCTGCTCGATCATGCGCGTGTCATGGGCGAGGGGGCGCGCGCCCTGTCGCGTGCGGCCTGGGGTCAGACCGAGGCGATCGAAGGCGACGTGGCGATCTCGGCCTCGGACGCCTACGCGGGGTATCTCCTGCCCCCGATCCTCGAGCGGCTGCACCGGTCCGAGCCGCGAATCCGCGTCGAGATCGTCGTCTCGAACGACCTGTCGGACCTGTCGCGCCGCGAGGCCGACATCGCCGTGCGCAACGTTCGCCCATCCGAGCCCGACCTGATCGCCCGGCGCGTACGCGACGCGCAGGCCCGGCTGTTCGCGGCGCCGGCCTATCTCGACCGGCTGGGCCGTCCGGCGGATGCCGCCGGCTTCTCGGCGGCGGAATTCATCGAGATCGACGCGGCCGGGAGCCTGATGGGGTTGCTGAATGCGCGCGGCTTGACCCTGACGCCGGAGAACTTCCCCTACCGCTGCCGCAACTTCACGGTGATGTGGGAGATGGTGCGCCGCGGGCTGGGTATCGGCATCCTCGACGATCGGATCGGCGATGCCGACCCGTCGGTCGAGCGGGCTGTGCCCGGTTTCGCACCGGTCGACTTTCCTGTCTGGATCGTCGCCCACCGCGACATCGCACGCTCGCGCCGCCTGCGGGTGGTGTTCGACGCGCTGGTCGAAGGCTTCGGCGGCTGAGGCGCCACGCGCCTCGCGCGGTGATGGCGGGCATAGGCCGCAGGTCATCCTGGCGCGCCCAGTTGGGGCAGGGCGGCCAACAACAGCAGGGCCGACACCGTGCAGGCCGCGGCACGAACCGTGTTCCACGCCGTCCAGCGCGGCACGTAGGTGGCCATCCAGTAGTCGCGCGTCTTTGCGCAGCGCGCCGGCATCGCGGCCAACGCGTCGTTCATCGGGACGTTGATGCCGATGGTCACACCGAAACACGCCACGAGGTAAAGAAGCCCCGCCGCGACCATCAGCGAACCGGGCGTGCCGGCCACGCGAAGCCACCCGGTCGCGACGAGCGTTGCAGAGACGGCGGCCAGCCCGATGAACAAGGTCATGAAGACCCACCGGAAAACCTCGCGGTTGATGGCCTGCATCGCCTGGATGCCGCCACTGCCCTCGGTCCGCGCAAGGGCCCGCATGATGAAATCCGAGAAGGCGAGGAAAACGCCGCCGACAAGGGCATAGGCCAAAGCGGCGACTTGGATGAGCGCGAAAACCAGCAGCGAGACCATGGTCGTTGCTCCTTTGAGGTCACTTTGGCAGGCACGCGCCGATCAGGCGGCAGGGGTCCACGCCCCGGCCCTGGCTGCCGCGTGGGCGAAGGTGGCGAAGTCGCGTGGCGCCCGGCCCAATGCGCGCTGAACGCCGTCCGACATATGGGCATTCCGGCCGTCCAGCGTCTCGCGCGCGATGGCGGTAAAGACGTCGGCCACCAGTGCCCCGCCCGACCTGGCGATGGTGGCGTGGAAGTCGTCGAAGGTGATCGGCACATGTCGGATGCTGCGCCCGGTGGCCTCCGACAGTGCGGCGGCCATGTCCGCGAAGGTCATCAACCGCGGCCCGGTCACCTCGTAAAGCGCGCCCCTGTGCCCCTCTTCGGTCAGGGCGGCGACGGCGACGTCGGCGATATCGTCGACATCGACGATGGGCTCGGGCGTGTCGCCGCCGGGCATCGGCAGCAGTCCGGCGAGCACAGGGTCGCGCAGGTATCCTTCCGAGAAGTTCTGCGCGAACCAGGCGGCGCGGACAATCGTGACGTCCAGGCCCGAGCGCCGGACGACATCCTCGCCCTGTTGCGCGTGATGTTCGCCCCGGCCCGACAGAAGGACCAGGTGGTCGAGCCCCGCGCGCCTGGCCGCCTCGCAAAGCCCGCCCAGCCGGTCGACGGCGCCGGGGAAGGCCATGTCGGGGAAATAGGTGACATAGGCCGCGCGCGCGCCCGACAGGGCCGGTGCCCAGGTCTGCGGATCGTTCCAGTCGAAGGGGATGGCCGCGCCGCGCGATCCGCGGCAAACGGGCAGGCCCCTTGCTTCCAGCCGGGCGGCAACGCGGCGGCCGGTCTTGCCGGTGGCGCCGATGACAAGCGTGGGGGCGTCGCGCATGATGTGGTCTCCTTGGGATGCGATGCCGAAGGAATATCCACAGACGCGGCGCGCCATCTTGCCCGGCCCTGCCAGCGTTGTGGCCGTTCCTGCCAAACGCCGCATACCGATGCCGGTTGATCAAAGGTCGTCGCGCGGGACAGGCGGCTCGGCCAGCCGGGACAGAAGGGGATGGGGAAAGGTGCGCCGGGCCGTGACCGCGTAGAAGCTTTCGACGACGTCCAGCTCGAACGGTGCCGTGGCCAGGAGACCCTGGGCCAGTTCATCCGCCAGAACCACCGCCGGCGTGACGGCAAGGCCGATGTTCTCGCGCGCCAGCAGGCGGATCATGGCCATGTCATCCACGGTCGCCGCGACCCGGGGCGTCACGCCCAGCCGCGCCACGAGGCTGTCGAACCCCGTCCGGATCGAGCTTTCGGTGGGCAGGATCACCGGCTCGGCGGCCAGGAGATCGGACAGCGTGGCGTGGGCCAACCGCTCGGGCCGGCCGTGTAACCCGACCGATTGCTGCGCGATGCGGTGCGCCACGAGGTCGGGAAAGCTGTCCCGCGGCGGCGGATCGGTCAGCAGGACCACGTCCAGCGCGAGGGTCTCCAGCGCCCGCAGAAGGGTCTGGCTGCTGCCCGACGTCAGCACGAGTTCGACATCCTCGGCGAAGGCCGGCCGCAGGAAGCGCAGCTGGAAGTTCCGCGACAGGGTGGACAGCGACCCGACCCGCAAGGGCGTCCGCGCCGCGCCGCCTGCCGTCAGGGTCGCCACGAGGTCATCGCCCACATCGAAGATGCGCTCGGAATGGTCCAGCGCGATGCGCCCCGCCTCGGTCAGGACCATCGCCCGGCCGGTCCGCTCGAAAAGGGTGTGGCCCAGCCGATCCTCGAGCTGGCGGATCTGGGTCGACAGGGCGGATTGCGACAGGTTCAGCCGCGCCGCCGCACGGGTCAGGTTCCCCTCGTGGGCGACCTCCTGGAAATACCGCAAATGATGATAGTTCAGCCGCATGGTTTCGATTTTATAGAACGTTGCAGACGATATAATGTATTTTTATTGAAGCGGACAGCCCCCTAGATCAGCCGGAGATCCTGAACCGGAGGTCTCGGATGACATTTCTGCTTCTTCTCGCCCCGCTCGTCCTGGCCGCATCGGCCTTTGCGATGCATCTTCGCCCGCCCGCGCGGGGGCACTGGCATTTGCGCCTGCCCGAACTGTCGGCGCTGGCTGCCCTGGCCCTTGGTGGCCTGGCCGCGATCGACCTGGCGCTGTCGGGGCCGTCGACCGGGCCGCTGCTGGGCCTGGCCTCGGCCGGGCTGTCGGCGCGTATCGACATCGTCAGCGTCGCCATGACGCTGACCGTCGCCTTCGTCGGCTGGGTGGTCCTGCGCTTTTCCCGCGTGGCGCTCGACGGCGAGGCGCGGCAGCCCGCCTTCATGGGGTGGATGTCGGCGACCATCGCCTGTGTCCTGCTGCTGGTCGGCGCCGGCAATCTCGTGCAGCTCGCGGTGGGCTGGGTCGCGGCGGGCGCGGCCCTGCACCAGCTTCTGCTGTTCTACCCCGAGCGGCCGCGCGCGCGCCGGGCCGCCCGCAAGAAGGCATTGAGCGGGATCTTCGCCAGCGCCGCGCTGTTGGCCGCCGCCGGGGGGCTGATCGCGGCCTTCGGGACCTCGGACATCGCCGCCATCAACGCGGCGGCGCAGGCCGGCGGCGGATCCGCCGTGCTGTCGCTGGTCGCGTTGCTGCTGGCCGTCGCGGCCATCCTCAAATCGGCGCTGGTGCCGACCCACGGCTGGTTGACCGAGGTGATGGAGGCGCCGACGCCCGTTTCGGCCCTGCTGCACGCGGGCGTGGTGAACGCGGGCGGGTTCCTCCTGATCCGCTTTGCCGATGTGTTGATCGCCGCGCCCGGCGTGCTGGCCGTGCTGGCGCTGGTGGGCGGGTTCAGCGCGCTGCTGGGGGCGGCGGTGTCGCTGACCCAGCCGGCGGTCAAGACCGCGCTGGCGTGGTCCACCTGTGCGCAGATGGGCTTCATGGTGCTGCAATGCGGCCTGGCGCTGTTCCCGCTGGCGCTGCTGCACATCGTGGCCCACTCGCTTTACAAGGCGCACGCGTTCCTGGCCTCGGGCGACGCGGTGAGGGACGTGGCCTCGATCCGCCGGCCCGGGCCGGTGGCGGTGCCGCACCTGGGCGCCGTGGCGCGGGCCTTCGGGCTGGCGCTGGCGCTGTACCTGGTCGTCGGGCTGGCCTTCGGGATCACGTCGAAGCCGCCGCAGACGGTGGCGCTGGGCGCGATCCTGATCTTCGGGGTGGTCTACCTCATCGCCCAGGGTCTTGCGGACCAGGCGCCGCGCGCGCTGGCGTGGCGGACCGTCGCGCTGTCGGTGGCGGCGACGGTCGCCTACTTCGCCCTGCAGGCGGGCGCGACCTGGGTCTCGGCCGGCACGCTGCCGCCGCCCCCCGCGCCCGACGGGCTGATCTGGGCCACGATCCTTCTGGCGCTGGTCAGCTTCGCGATCGCCGCGGTGGCGCAGACGACCTTCCCCCTCTGGGCGGGGCACCCGGCGGCGGCGGGGCTTCGCGTGCACCTGATGAACGGCCTTTACTTCAACGCGGTCGCGGACCGGCTGTCCGGCCGCTGGACCCCCAAGAGCGGAGAGACGCAATGAACGCGCACATGACCTGGACGGGCCCGACCCTCGAACTGTTCGCCGCCGCGGAAGAGGCGATGCGGCAGATCCCGCCGGCCTTCCCGCTGGAAGCGACGGTGGCGGTGAACCCCTGGCTCGGGCAGGTGGCCGAGGACCGCACGCTGGCGGCCGCCCGCATGGCCCGGGTCGGCGGCGGACGGATGTTCCTGCCGCGCGACACGGTGGCCGCGATGGTGGCCTCGGGCGAGGTAAGCCAAGACGACCTGGCCGGGGCCGCGCAGGCATACGGCCTTTCTACGGATGCCTTGTCGCGGGCCCTGGACGAGACGCCCGCGCCCGAGGCACCGCTGCCGACGGTCGCCGACCTGGCGCAGCGTGCTGATGGCATTGACTGGCCAGGACTGGTCGAGGACCGGATCGGTCACTGGGCCGCCGCGCAGTTCGATAAGGGACAGGCGTTCTGGCCGGCGCCCGATGCGGGCGCCTGGGCCGCTTGGCGCGCCTATGGCAGCCGCGACCTGACCCCCGGGCTGGCCGGGCTGAGCGGGTTCGCGTCCCGCGTCGCCGCCATGCCCATCGACGCCCGCGCGGCCTTCGCCGGGGCTTGCGGCGCGCTGGGACTGACGCCCGACGTGGCGCCGCTGTATTTCCACCGGCTGCTTGTGACCCTTGCGGGCTGGGGCCAGTACGCCCGCCACCTGGGCTGGATCGCCGAGCGGGACGGGGGCCGCGACACGACCCTGTTCGACCTGCTGACCGTCCGGCTGGCCTGGGACGTCGCCCTTTTGGAGCAGGGGGGAACGGCGCGCGCTGAGGCCTGGGACAGCGCCAGGGCGGACTTTGCCGGCCCGATCACCGTGGATGCCGACACCCTGCGGGACGCGGCGCTGCAGGAGGCCGTCGACCGCAGCGGCGAGCGGCGGCTGGCCGAGACGCTGGCGGGCGATGTCGCGACATCCACCGATGACCGGCCCGCGCTCCAGGCCGCGTTCTGTATCGACGTGCGCTCCGAACGGATGCGCCGCGCGCTCGAGGCGTCGGATCCGGGCCTGCGGACCATCGGTTTCGCGGGGTTCTTCGGCCTGGCGATCAAGCACCGCGGTCACGCCTCGGACACGGTCGAGGCGCGCGCGCCGATCCTCGTGTCGCCGGCGGTCGAGAGCCGTGCCGCCGACACTGGCGGGACCGACACGGCCGAACGGATCCGGCTGCGGACGGTTCGCGCCTGGGGCCGGTTCAAGCGGGCGGCGGTCTCGGCCTTCGCCTTCGTCGAGGCGGCGGGTCCGCCCTACGTGGGCAAACTGCTGCGCGACGGGCTGGGCCTCGGCGGGGCAGGGGATCACGACCCGGTCCCGACGCTCGACCTGCCGCTGGCCGACCGGGTCGGCGCGGCGGAAGGCATCCTGCGGGCCATGTCGCTGACCGACGGTTTCGCGCGGTTGGTGCTGGTCTGCGGGCACGGTGCGAGGGTCTCGAACGCGCCCCATGCCAGCGCGCTGCAATGCGGCGCCTGCGGCGGATACTCCGGCGACGTCAACGCGCGGCTTCTGGCCGGGCTCCTGAACGATGGCGCGGTGCGGGCCGGGCTGGCCGACCGGGGGATCGAGATCCCCGGCGACACGCAATTCGCCGCCGGGCTGCACGACACCGTGTCCGATGAAGTGCGGGTGTTCGAGGATGACCTGCCCGCCAGCCACAGGGCCGATATCGAGCGGCTGCGCGCCGCGCTGGGCAAGGCGGGCGCGCTCGCCCGGACCGAGCGCGCGGGGACCTTGCCCCACGGGTCGCGCGACAGTCTCGCGCGGCGGGGACGGGACTGGTCCGAGCTGCGGCCCGAGTGGGGGCTTGCGGGATGCAACGGCTTCATCGCCGCGCCGCGCGCCCGGACGGCGGGCCGGGATCTGGGCGGCCGGGTCTTCCTGCACGACTACGACTGGCGGCAGGACACGGAGGCGAAGACGCTGGAACAGATCCTGAGCGCGCCGGTCGTCGTCGCCAGCTGGATCGCGCTGCAATACCACGGCTCGGCCGTGGCGCCCGAGACCTTCGGCGCGGGCAACAAGCTGCTGCACAACGTGGTCGGCGGATTTGGCGTGCTCGAGGGGAACGGAGGGGCGCTGCGCGCGGGGTTGCCCCGGCAGTCGCTGCACGACGGGGAAAGCCTGCGCCACGTGCCCAGCCGGCTCGTGGTGGCGGTCGAGGCGCCGGAAGAGATGATTTCGAAAGCGTTGGACCGGCAGTCGGCGGTGCGGGACCTGTTCGACAACGGCTGGCTGACGCTGGTCGCGCTGGACCCCGCCGGGGGCGTCGGCCGCCGCTACGACGGGGGCGGGTGCTGGATCGACCGCGCGCCCGACGACCTGCCGGTGTCGGCGGCGGCGTGATCCGCGCCGGGCGGGGCAGTTGACCCGGTGGGTCAGCTTGCGGGGCGGGCCACGGTCCGCCCCGCCCGTGCCTTCGGGTGCATCATTATAGAGATTCCAATTCCGCCATTTCGGCGTCGCGGTGGAAATCGGCGATGAATGCCGAGAAAAGCGGCAACTTTTCTTTGGCCGGGAATCAGGGCGTTGGGCGAATTCGGCGGGCTTTTCCCGGATTGCGACACGGCGCAGGTTTGGAATGACCCGCGATCAGCCCACGTTGCTCTTCCGACAAGCGAATAGAAACTTCGCCAGGCGATCCAACCAGAAGGTGCACCATGTCCGACGCGTCCTCGGCCTCAATGGACATCCCGTCCCCCAGTGGCAAGGTCACCACGATCGATACCGACTACCGCGTGGGGCAGGACAATGTCCAACGGCGTATCGGTCCGCTAATCTTCGACATCCACAACCCGGTTTTCCTGATTTCGTCGCTGACCGTGGTCACTTTCGTGCTGGTGACCCTGATCTTCCAGGACCAGGCGTCCGCGGTGTTCAACTGGCTGTTCAATTTCGTCACCAAGACATTCGACTGGGTCTTCCTCTCGGCCGCGAATGTCTTCGTGCTGTTCTGTCTTTTCCTGGTCTTCAGCCCCCTGGGCAAGGTGCGGCTTGGCGGGACGGCGGCGACCCCCGATTTCGGCTATGCCTCGTGGTTCGCGATGCTGTTCGCCGCGGGCATGGGGATCGGGCTCATGTTCTTCGGTGTGCTGGAGCCGGTCTATCACATGCAGGTCTCGAACCCGTTGGGTTTGGAAGGCCCGATCAACACCGAGACCGGCGAGATCGACCAGGCGCAGCTGGCCGATGCGCGCGGCCACGGGCTTGCGGCGACGATCTTCCATTTCGGGCTGCATCCCTGGGCGGCCTACGCGATCGTCGCGCTCAGCCTCGCGCTTTTCACCTACAACAAGCAGCTCCCGCTCTCGATCCGGTCCGCGTTCTACCCGCTGATGGGCGACAAGGTCTGGGGCTGGCCGGGTCACGTGATCGACATCATCGCGGTCTTCGCCACGCTTTTCGGCCTGACCACGTCGCTGGGCCTGGGGGCGCAGCAGGCGACCTCGGGGCTGCACTACGTGTTCGGCGTGCCCGAGGGGCTGAACACCCAGATCATCGTGATCGCCGGTGTCACCGCCGTCGCGCTGATCTCGGTCGTGCGCGGCATCGACGGTGGCGTGAAGCTTTTGTCGAACATCAACATGTGCTTCGCGGTAGCGTTGCTGTTCTTCGTCTTCCTGGCCGGCCCGACCCTGCAGATCCTCAAGGACTTCTGGAACGGCCTGTCGACCTACGCCACCGACATCATCCCGCTCTCGAACCCCATCGGGCGGGAAGATGACAGCTTCCGCGAAAGCTGGACGTCGTTCTACTGGGCGTGGTGGATCAGCTGGTCGCCCTTCGTCGGCATGTTCATCGCGCGGGTCAGCCGGGGCCGCACGGTGCGCGAGTTCATCATCTGCGTGATGCTGATCCCGACCGTGGTAAGCGTCTTCTGGATGGCGACCTTCGGCGGGACCGCGATCACCCAGGTCGCCACCATGGGCGAGGAAAGCGGCGTCTACCAGAACGTGATCGCCAACTACAACGACTCGCTGGCGATGTTCGCGATGTTCGGGGACATGCCACTGACCCTGATCACGTCGTCCATCGGCATCATTCTCGTGCTGGTGTTCTTCATCACCTCGTCGGATTCCGGCTCGCTGGTCATCGATACGATTACCGCCGGCGGCAAGACCGAGGCGCCCACCGCGCAGCGGGTCTTCTGGGCCACGACCGAGGGCGTTCTGGCCATCGTGCTGCTGATCGGCGGCGGCCTGACGGCGCTCCAGGCCATGGTGAACGCGACCGGCATCATCTTCACCATGGTGCTGCTGTTCCTGTGCTGGGCCATCCTCCAGGGCCTGCGGTCCGAGCCGAAGTGACACGCGACGCCCGCGCGCCGGCGCAGGCACCAGACAGCGCCCCCGCGTCCGCCTTGGCCGCGGGGGCGTCGGTTTTCCGGGGCGCGTTGCGCTACGTGATCGAGGTGGCCGCCGAAAGTGGACGACCTTTTTGCGAATGCTTCGCAGAAGCATTGACGGCGCGTCCACCCGGCACTAGCTTTTATCGCGAGACATCCGGCCACCCTGCCGGTGTCGAACGGGAGATGATGGATGACCCTCAGCAGGAGAGCCTTCGCTGCGATCGCCGCGTCATTGGCCCTGGCAGCAAGCAGCGGTTGGGCCGCGGCGCAGGATCGTGTGAGCGTGGTCGCCACGACCGGCATGATCGCCGATGCCGCGCGCGAGGTCGGGGGCGACATGGTCGACGTGCAGGCCCTGATGGGGCCGGGGGTCGATCCGCACGCCTATCGCCAGACCCGCAGTGACATCGTGGCGCTGGCCAATGCCGACCTCGTGCTGTGGAACGGTCTCTATCTCGAGGCGCAGATGGAGGAGTTCCTGCTTGAACTGGGCCGGGACCAGTCCGTGGTCGCGGTGGCCGAGGGCGTTCCCGAGGACCGGCTGATCGGCAGCGCGGATTACGACGGCCGCTATGATCCGCACCTGTGGATGACGCCCGAGCTGTGGTCGCGCGTGGTGGAAACCGTTCGGGATGCCTTGATCGAGGTGCGCCCCGAGGGCGCAGACACCTTCACCGCCAATGCCGAAGACTACCTGTCCGAGCTGTCCGATCTGGCCGACTATACCGCCGAGGCCCTGTCGTCGGTGCCCGCGAACCGCCGCGTACTGGTCACGGCGCACGATGCCTTCGGCTATTTCGGCGCGGCCTATGACTTCGAGGTCATCGGCATCCAGGGCATCTCGACCGAAAGCGAGGCAGGATTGCGCCGTGTCTCGGAACTGGTCGACCTGCTGGTCGAGCGCGACATCGGCGCCGTTTTCGTCGAGACCTCGGTCAGCGACCGCAACATCCGCGCCCTGATCGAAGGCGCCGCCGCCGAGGGGCACGAGGTCGCCATCGGGGGCGAGCTCTATTCCGACGCCATGGGTGAACCGGGCACCTACCGCGGAACCTATATCGGCATGATCGACTCGAACGTGACGACCATCGCCCGGGCGCTGGGCGGCGAGGCGCCCGAGGCCGGGATGCAGGACCTGCTGAACTGATGGCCTCCCCGATGACCCCTGCCCAACAGCCCACCATCGCCGCCGAAAACGGACGGGCCGCCCGGCCTGTCGCCGTGCCCTCGGGCGCGCCACTGGCGGTCCGCGGCCTGACCGTTTCGTACGGCGAGAAGCCTGCGGTCTTTTCGGTCGACGCGACCTTCCCGGCGGAGTCCATGTCGGCGATCATCGGCCCCAACGGTGCCGGGAAATCGACGCTGCTGAAGGCGTCGCTGGGCGTGATCCCGCGCCTGTCCGGCGATGTCTACGTCTTCGGCCAGGCCATCGAGAAGGCCCGCGAGCGGATCGCCTATGTCCCCCAGCGCGCCAGCGTCGATTGGGACTTCCCGACCACCGTGATGGATGTCGTGCAGATGGGGCTGTATCGCAGGGTCGGGCTGCTGGGCCGGTTGTCGGGCAGGATGACGGCCCGCGCGCGGGACTGCCTCGACCGCGTCGGCATGGCGGATTTCGCCCATCGACAGATCGGCCAGCTGTCGGGCGGCCAGCAGCAACGCGTGTTCCTGGCGCGCGCGCTGGCGCAGGACGCGGATCTCTACCTGCTGGACGAGCCCTTCGCGGGCGTGGATGCCGCGACCGAGCGCGCGATCATCGACGTGCTGAAGACGCTGAAGGCCGAGGGCAAGGCCGTGGTCGCCGTCCACCACGACCTGTCGACCGTCCGCGACTATTTCGACCACGTTTTCCTCATCAACGTGCGGCGCATTGCCGAGGGGCCTGTCGCCACGGCCTTCACGACCGGGAACCTTCAGGCGACCTATGGCGGGCGGCTGGCGGCCACCCACCTCGACGAGCTGTCGCCGACCGGCGGGGCGTGATGCAGACGTTCCTCGACGCGCTGTTTCTGCAGGCGGGCTATAACGCCGCGCTGGTGGCGATCGGTGCGGCGTTGCTGGGCTTTGCCGCCGGATCGGCCGGGACGTTCCTGTTTCTCAGGAAACGCGCGCTGGTCTCGGACGCGGTGGCCCACGCGACCCTTCCCGGCGTCGGGATCGCCTTCATCGTCATGGTCTGGCTCGGCGGGGACGGGCGCAGCCTGCTGGGCCTGCTGGCGGGTTCGGCGCTGACGGCGTGGATCGGCCTTTTGCTGATCGAATGGATCACCCGGCGCACCCGGCTGGCCGAGGATGCGGCCATCGGCGCGGTGCTGGGCGTCTTCTTCGGCCTTGGTGTGGTTCTTCTGACGGTCGTGCAAAGCATGAGCGCGGGCCGGCAGGCCGGTCTGGAAACGTTCCTTCTCGGCTCGACGGCCGGGATGCTGTTCGAGGACGCGGTCGTGATCGCGGTGGGCGGATCGCTGACGGTGCTGGCCACCTGGCTTCTGCGCCGCCCGATGACGCTGGTGGCCTTCGACAGCGATTACGCCGCCGCCATGGGATACGACGTGCGGCGGATCGATCTCTTGATGATGGGCCTCGTCATGGCCGTGACGGTGATCGGCCTGAAACTGGTGGGCCTGATCCTGATCGTGGCCATGCTGATCATTCCCGCCGTGACCGCCCGTTTCTGGACCGACCGGTCGCACCGCGTGATCTGGATCGCCGGGGCGGCGGGCGGCGTCTCGGGATACATGGGGGCCGTGATCTCGGCCTCGGCCCCGTCCATGCCCACCGGTCCGATCATCGTTCTGGTCGCCGCCGCGATCTTCGTCGTGTCGCTGTTCTTCGCTCCCGGTCGCGGTGTGCTGGCCGCCGTGATGCGGCACCGCCGGTTCCAGGCGCGGGTGCACCGTCGGCAGGGGCTTCTTGCGCTGGCGGCCCAACACCCGATCCGCGAGGCCTATACCGTGCGGCTTCTCGCGCGCGAGGGGCTGGTGCGCCCCGACGGTGTGCCGACCGACGCGGGCCGCGCGCAGGCTGCCAAGGTCGCCCGCGACGAACGCCGCTGGGACGTGGCGCGCGAGGTGCATCAGGATGCGGGGCTGACGGGCCGCTACGATGGGCTGACCCCCATCGAAGAGGTCTTCACCCGCGACGAGATCGACGAGTTCGACCGACGGCTCGGCCCGCCCATGGGCCTGGGAGAGGTGTGATGGGGGCCGAGTTCGTCCAGTTCTCGCTGACGCCGATCCTGATCGGCATCTTCGCGGCCATCGCCTGTGCGCTGCCCGGAAATTTCCTGATCCTGCGGCGCCAGGCCCTGATCGGCGACGCCATCAGCCACGTGGTCCTGCCCGGCATCGTGGTGGCGTTCCTGCTGACCGGGATGGTCGCCGCGATCCCAATGATGATCGGCGCGGCGGGCGCGGCCATTCTGGCCGTCATCCTGATCGAAGCGGTGAAGCGCCTTGGCCAGATCGAGCCGGGCGCGGCCATGGGCGTGGTCTTCACCACCATGTTCGCGGCCGGGGTGCTGATCCTCGAGCAGACCGACACCAGCAAGGTTCACCTGGATGTCGAGCACGCGCTGATGGGCAATCTCGAGTCGCTGATCTGGTTCCGGGCCGAGGGGTGGGGGTCGCTTCTTGACCCTGCGGCGCTGGCCTCCCTGCCGGACGAGCTGCCGCGCATCGCGCTGGTCTGTGCGCTGGTGGTCGTGCTGACGCTGGTCTTCTGGCGCTGGCTGAAGATCGCGACCTTCGACGAGGGTTTCGCTCAGGCGCTGGGCATCCCGGCGGCGGCGGTGGGCTTCGGCCTGATGGTCACCGCTGCCGTGGCCGCCGTCGCGGCCTTCGACGCGGTGGGCTCGATCATCGTGATCGCCATGTTCATCTGCCCGCCCGCCGCCGCGCGGCTGATGACCAACCGGCTGGCGCACCAGGTCTGGTGGTCGGTCGCTTTCGCCACGCTGTCGGCCATCCTGGGCTATGTCTTCGCGGGCTACGGGCCGCTATGGTTCGGGGCGCAGAACGCGGTGAGCGCGGCCGGCATGATCGCGACCGTGTCCGGCGTCATCCTGGGGCTCGCCTGTCTCTTCGGTCCGCATCGGAGCCGCGTGGGGGCAGGCCGGGACGAGGCCGCCTGATCGGAACGGCGGCGCCACCCGGCCGTTGACCGGCAATGCAGGGGAGATCGCCGGCCCCTGCCCGAAGGGCGGACCCGTCGCCAGGGTCTTCCGCACCGAGCCAAGGAAGGGAAACGCATGTACGGAGAGATCGAAGGCACAGGTTTCGAGACCATCGACCCTGATTTCGAGTCCTGCCTGATCGGCCACGCGCGGGTCGAGAGGCTGTGGACCGGGGCGCGCTGGTCGGAAGGGCCGGTCTGGTTCGCCGCCGGACGCTACCTGCTGTGGTCCGACATTCCCAACAACCGCATCCTGCGCTGGGACGACACCGACGGCACGGTCTCCGTCTTTCGCGAGCCGTCGCGCAATGCCAACGGGCACGCGGTCGACCGGCAGGGCCGGCTCGTGTCCTGCGAGCACCTGTCGCGGCGGGTCACCCGCACCGAGCATGACGGCCGCGTAAGCGTCATCGCCGACCGCTACGAGGGCAAGCGCCTGAACTCGCCCAATGACGTGGTGGTGAAATCGGACGGCTCCATCTGGTTCAGCGACCCCAGCTACGGGATCCTGATGGATTACGAGGGCGCCCGCGCCGAAAGCGAGATCGGCGCCTGCCACGTCTATCGCGTGGCGCCGGACGGCCGGATCAGCATCGCAGCCGAGGACTACACGAAGCCCAACGGGCTGGCCTTCTCGCCCGATGAAAGCGTGCTCTACATCGCCGATACCGGCGTGACCCACACGCCGGGCGGACCCAAGCACATCCGCCGTCACGCGGTGGCAGAGGATGGCACCCTCTCGGGGGGCGAGGTTTTCGCCGAATGCACCGCCGGGTTCTTCGACGGCTTCCGCGTGGACCGCGATGGCCGCATCTGGACCTCGGCCGCCGACGGGGTGCATTGCTACGCGCCCGATGGCCGGTTGCTGGGCAAGATCCGCATCCCGGAGCTGGTGGCCAATGTCTGCTTCGGTGGCGCCAAGCTGAACCGGCTGTTCATCTGCGGGACCACGTCGCTCTACTCGGTCTTCCTGAACGTGAACGGCGTGTCACCGGTCTGAGGCCGGCTCAGTCCTCGCTCGCCAGGAAGCCGCCCGATTGGCGCTGCCACAGCCGGGCGTAAAGCCCGCCCTTCGCCAACAGCTCGGCGTGGGTGCCCTGCTCGGCGATGCGGCCGCCGTCCATCACCACCAGCCGGTCCATGGCGGCAATGGTGGACAGGCGGTGCGCGATGGCGATCACGGTCTTGCCCTCCATCAGGACGGACAGGCGCGACTGGATGGCGGCCTCGACCTCGCTGTCGAGCGCGCTGGTCGCCTCGTCCAGCACCAGGATCGGCGCATCCTTCAGCGCCACGCGGGCGATCGCGATGCGCTGCCGCTGGCCGCCCGAAAGCTTCACGCCCCGCTCGCCCACGTGGGCGTCCAGACCGCGCCGCCCCTCGGCATCGCTGAGGCCCGGAACGAACTCTTGCGCCTCGGCCATGGCGACGGCCTGCTCGATCTGGGCCTCGCTGGCCTCCGGGCGCCCGTAGGCGATGTTCTCGCGCACCGAACGGTGCAGCAGCGCGCTGTCCTGGCTGACGACGCCGATCGCGGCGCGCACGCTGTCCTGCGTGACTTCGCGCACGTCCTGCCCGTCGATGGTGATACGGCCCGCGTCGATGTCGTGCAGCCTGAGCAGCAGGTTGACCAGCGTCGACTTGCCGGCACCCGAGCGGCCCACGAGGCCCACCCGTTCGCCGGGACGGACATGCAGCGTCAGGTCGTTCAGCACCGCCATGGGCCGCGCATCGTCGGCGCCGGAATAGCGGAAGGTCACGCCGTCGAACCGGATCTCGCCCGCGACGGGCACGAGGGGCGCGGCGCCGGGGCTGTCCTGCACCGCGCGCGGCAGCGACAGGGTCGAGATCCCGTCGCGCACGGTGCCGATATTCTCGAACAGCGCGGCGAACTCCCAGGTGATCCAGTGCGACATGTTGTTGAGCCGCAGGGCCAGCGGCACGGCGACGGCCACGGCGCCGACCTCGACCCGGCCCGCGGACCAAAGCCACAGCCCGATGCCCGTCACCGCGGCCACCAGCGCCACGTTGATCGTGTTGAGGAAGATGTCCTGCGCCGCCGACAGCCGCATCTGGCGATGGACCGTGCCCAGGAACCGGTCCATCCCCTCGCGCATCCAGGCCTCTTCCCGGTCGGAATGGGAAAACAGCTTCACCGTGGCGATGTTGGTATAGCTGTCGACGAACCGCCCGGTCATGCCCGCGCGCGCGTCGGCCTGACGTTGCGCGACCTGTCCCAGCCGCGGCACGATCAGCCACAGCATCACGCCGTAGGCCGCGGCCCACGTGGCGAAGGGCAGGGCCAGCCGCCAGTCTAGCGTCGCCGCCAGCACCAGCGCCGACAGGAACAGGGTCGAGACGTAGACGCCCACATCGACCAGCTTCATCGCGACTTCGCGGACGGCCAGCGCGGTCTGCATCAACCGCTGCGAGATCCGGCCCGAGAACTCGTCGTTGAAGAACCCGATCGACTGGCGCAGCAGGTAGCGGTGGGCCTGCCAGCGGATGCGCTGGGGGAAATTGCCCATGAGTGTCTGGTGCATGATGACCGTCGACATCGCGTTCAAGATCGGCAGGGCGAGCAGAAGCACCACCGCCATGAACAGGATGCGCCCCCCGTGCAGGTCCCAGAATTGGTCGCGGGGCGTGGCGGACAGGTCGTTGACGATCTCGCCCAGCCAGCCGAACAGCGCGACCTCGATCACGGCCATGGCACCCGCCCCGAGCCCCAGCAGCACGAGCCATGGCAACGCGCCCCGGCTGTAATGCAGCATGAACCGTCCCAGCGTCGCAGGCGGCATTTGCGGCGGGTCATCGGGATAGGGCGCGATGCGCCGCTCGAACCAGGCAAACATGGGCTGTCCTCGGGGTGTCGCGCGGCCCGTCGGGCAGGCGGCGCAGGGCCTCAACATAGGCAGCTTGCCGGCTGTTGTCAGGGCCGGAATCGGTCATGTCCGCAAGCCCCGGCCCGAGGACGCCCGCGACGCCGGGCCATCCCGACGCCACGTCGCCCGCGCAAGCGCTTGCCATGCGCGGCCGCGCCCCTAATTCCCACGAAATACCCGCAGGAAAGCGGGTCGGCGAAAGGGCGATACCGGGCGAGATCACGCCCGGCGAGTGGGACGATGCGTATATGACGAAGAATGTACTGGTGCTCGATGACGAAGCACTCATCGCCTACGACCTCGCCGACACGGTCGAAGCATCGGGACGCAAGGTGATCGGCCCCGCGATCTCGATCAACGAGGCCCGGGAGCTGGCCAAGAAATACTGCCCCGACATCGCGCTGCTCGATATCAACATCCGCGGACAGACCGTGTGGGAACTGGCCGAGGAACTGCGGCACCTGGGCTGCGCGCTGATTTTCTGCAGCGCGAACGCCGCGCCGAGCGATCCCGACTTTGCCTTCGCCGATTGCACCTTCGTACCGAAGCCGTCCTCGCCCGAGAAAATCCGCAAGGCGCTGGAACAGGCAGGGTAACGACGGCTGGCCTCTTGGCTCAGTCGTCGCCGTCCATGGCCGAGAAGACCAGCCGCCGCCGATAGCCCGACTCCAGCCGCTCGGCCTCGACCTCGCCCGACAGCTGGTGTGCCGTGGCCGAGACCAGCCGGGTTCCGAAGCCGCTGCCGTCGGGCACGTCGTCGGCCACGCCGTCTTCCACCCAGTTCAGGTCGATTTTGCCGTCCGCATCGGTCCAGTCGATCCGCAGCGTGCCACCATCGACGGCGAGCGCGCCGTATTTCATCGAATTGGTGATCCATTCGTGGAAGATCAGGGCAAGCGGCGTCAGCCGCTCGCGCCCGATAAGGACATCCGTGCCGTCGATCTGGATCGAATGGTCCTCCAGGACCGGCGACAGGACGGCGTCGATCACGTCGCGCAGGGCGAACTCGTTCACCTCGTCCAGCCCGGTGGACAGCGAATGCGACCGGTCCAGCGCCTGCAGGCGGCCGCGCAGGGTCGCGGCGAAGGACTCCACGTCCTTCACGTCGCGGGCCGACACGCTGATCAGCGACGACACCACGGCGAAGAGGTTCTTCACCCGGTGATGCATCTCGCGGATCAGAAGTTCGCGCTGGGCCAGAAGCTCGCGCTCGGGCGAAACGTCGTAGGTCACGCCGATGAACTTGCGTTCGCTACCGGCGGGCACGCGCCGCCCCATGCCGTGCAGCCAGCGGGTGCCGCCGTCGCGCAGCTCGATCCGGAACACCTCGTCGAAATCTCGGTCGCCGTCCATGGCGCGGCGCAGGGCCGAGTTCACGCGATTGCGGTCCTCCTCGGGCAGCTTCTCGAGGATCACGTCCATGCTGTCCTGGTTCGTATCCTGCGACAGGTCCAGCAGCGTGCGCTCGGTCTCGTCCAGCGTGATCGCGTCGCTTTTCGGCTCGTACTCCCACACGCCGATCCCGGCCACGTCAAGCGCAAGGCCCAACCGCTCCTGCTGCTCCTTCAGGTTCCGCTCGAGCATCAGGATGTTGGTGACATCTGTGAAGATCAGGGTCGCGCCGTCGGTCTCCCCGTCAAGCCGACGATAGGGCACGACGCGGGCGACGAAGGTTCGATCCTCGGTCTGGCTGCGGTATTCGCCGGACTCGTTGCGCCCGGCGGCCGCGCTGGCCATGTCCAGATATTCCTGGTCCGTCAGCTTGCTGGGGATGTCCGACAACGATTTGCCGACGCTGTGCTTGGACAGAGTGAAAAGATCCTCGGCGGGATCCGTATAGCTGCGCAGCCGCAAGTCCCGGTCAACCACCATCACCACCAGCTCTGTCGAGCCGAAGAAGTTCTTAAGGTCGGCATTGGCGACCGTCAGCTCGTCGACCTTGTTCTTCAGTTCGTCGTTAACGGTTGTCAGTTCCTCGTTCGTCGATTGAAGCTCTTCGTTCATCGACATCATTTCTTCGTTCGAGCTTTTCAGCTCTTCGTTCGTCGTCTCGAGCTCTTCGACGGTCGAACTCAGACGGTGCCGTGCCGATTGCAGTTCTTCCTCGAGATACCGCAACTGGCCGTCCTGGGGATCGACCTCGGTCATCTCGTCGCCCTCGAAGGGCTGGAGCGGGCCGGTCTCGCGGATGACGAGGAGGGTCGAGGTCATCTCGATCGGCTCGGCGGCAACCGAACAGGGGATCTTGCCGAACTCGGTCGCGATCTCGACCTTGGGCAGGGTCACGCGGCGGGCCTCGGTGCGGCTTTCGCGCAGCATGGCGCCCAGCACCTCGCGCAGACCCGGGCGGGCGAGGGAAGGGACGTGAACATAGCGTTCGACCCGGTCTGGAAAATCCAGGTAGCGGCCGACTCGGCCCCATTTCTGCAGCAGGTTGCCCTGGTCGTCGATCAGCATGCTGACCGGCGCATAGGCCTCGGCCAGGCGGCGCAGCGCGGCGCTTTCGGTCGCGTCCTCGCGCGGTCGGGACCGTTCGCGATAGGGCGTGGCCGCCCGCCGTTCCCCGTCGCGGGTCGAGCCCCGCGCGAGCTGTAGCGAATAGTGGCTGCGCACCGATTTGCGACGGAAGATGCGCGCGCTCTGGTCGATGGTCTCGAACAGGTCCTCGAACCGGCCGATGGCCTCGGACGAGCCAAGGAAAAGATAGGCATCCTTGCGCAGCGCGAAGTGGAACAGCGGCACCACCTGTGCCTGGATCTCTTCGTTGAGATAGATCAGCAGGTTGCGGCACGAGACCAGGTCGATCTTCGAGAAGGGCGGATCCTTGATCAGGCTGTGCAGGCTGAAGCGCACCATGTCGCGCACCTGCGGGATAAGCGAGAAGTTGTCCTGGTTGACGATGGTGTACTTGTCGCGGAATTCGGCCGGGATATCGGTCAGGGCCGACAGCGGGAACGTGCAGGCACGGCCCAGGTCCAGCATCTTGTCGTCGATATCGGTGGCGAAGATCTGGACGTAGGGGCGCACGTCGTGCTTGCGGATCGCCTCGATGAAGTAGATCGCGTAGGTGAAGGCCTCTTCCCCGCTCGAGCACCCGGGCACCCACAGGCGGATTTCCTCGCCGTTGCGCGCGTTCGCCACCAGCGGCTCGATCACCTCGGCGTTGAGCTTCTCGAAATGCTCGGTGTCTCGGAAGAACCGCGTGACGTTGATCAGCAGATCGCGGAACAGCAGGTTGCACTCTTCCAGGTTCGACTGGGTGAAGCGCAGGTATTCCATCCCGTCGTCGATCCCCAGAACCTGCATCCGGCGGGCGACGCGCCGCACCAGCGTGGGGCGCTTGTAGCTGGAGAAATCGTGCCCCACCGTCTCGCGCAGCCGGTCGCACAGCGCGTCGATGTAGTCGGGGCTGTCGATCTTGGCCGAGCGCGCCGTGGTCTGCATCTCGGTGCGGTCGAAGAAGCGGGACAGGTGCTCGATGATGCCGTCGGGCTCGGACACCACGTCGACCAGGCCGGTTCGGATGGCCGAGGTCGGCATCCCGTCATACCGCGCGGTCGAGGGCTCCTGCACCAGGCACAGGCCGCCCTGTTCCATGATGGCGCGCATGCCGCGGCTGCCGTCGGCCCCGGTCCCCGACAGGATCACGCAGGCCGAGTTGCCGCGCTTGTCATGCGCCAGGCTTTCGAGGAAATCGTCGATGGGCCGCCGCATGCCGCGCGGGTCGACGAACTCGGTCAGTTTCAGCACGCCCTGCTCGATCGCCAGGCCATTGCCCGGGGGGATCACGTAGATGTGGTTCGCCTCCAGCACCTCGCCGCCGGCGGCCTGCGACACGGCCATGTCGGTATAGCGCTCGATCAGCTGCGCCATCAGCGACTCGTGCGTGGGGTCCAGGTGCTGCACCACGACGAAGGCCATGTCCGCAGGTTCGCGGAAGGCCGAGAACATCTCGCGCAGGGCCTCGAGCCCGCCCGCGGACGCGCCGATCCCCACCACCGGCAGGTTGTGCTGGTCGTAGCGGGGCCGATCGTCAATCATTCAGCTTCGCCTGAATGATGGTCTCGAAGCTCGATGCGAGCGTGGCGGTCGAGCTGAGCATGGGCCAGCCGCTCTGGCTGGTCAGCGCGTTGATCTGCTGGATGTCGCTGGCCAGCGCGTCGTCGAAGGCGTCGGCCCCGCGCGCGGTGAACTTCGTGATGTCGAACTGCGACCCGAGGAACAGCGTCGGTTTGCCGGGGCGGCGCAGCTTGGACATGTAGAGCAGGTTCAGAAACCGCTCGCCCGATTTGCGCACGTTCGAGATCAGGAACCGGTCCTGGGTCTTGGCGTCATTGGCCATGAAGGCGCGGATGCGCTCGCGCACGGGACCGGCGCCCTGCGGCGGTTGCAGGAAGCGGCAGTTCCGGCCCACGACCTCGTCCCGGTCGTAGCCCGACAGCCGGCAGAAGGCGTCGTTGGAATAGATCAGGGGCGCGTCGTCGATGCCCGCATCGGCAAAGACGATGGGGACTTCACTACGACTGAGGATCTCGATGACCGAAGCGGGAAGGGCGTGGTCGCCATGCCCGGCGGTGGAGGTGTCTGTCATGTTTGCAAGGTGCGCATTTATTGGGGAATGTCCAGTCGTCTCAAGGGGAAACGGCGCGTCAGATCAGGACGTGCGCGGCGGCGCCGAGACCGGCGCCCAGGGCGATCCCCGCCGCGACCGGCCAGCGCAGCGCGAAGAGCGCCACCGCGACCGCCACGGCGATGCCCGTTGCCACCGGGTCCAGGGTGGCGGGGTCCGGCAAAAGCAGTCTGGCGGGGCCGAACCTCAACGTTCCGAGCTCGGTGAACAGGACGTGCAGGGCGAACCACACCGAAAGATTGGCGATGACCCCGACGACCGCCGCCGCAACGCCGGCCAGCGCCGCGGCGAGCCGACGACGGCGCGAAATGATGTCGATCCATGGCGCGCCCGCGAAGATCCACAGGAAACAGGGGGCGAAGGTCGCCCACAGCGTCACGACCGCCCCCGCCAGTCCCCACCACAGGGCGTGCTCGGGCCCCGGCGCGGCGCGGGCCGACGCCAGGTAGCCCACGAACTCGGTCACCAGGATCAGCGGTCCGGGGGTCGTCTCGGCCAGACCCAGCGCGTCCAGCATCTCGCCCGCGGTCAGCCAGCCGCGCCCGGTCACGGCCTCCTGCGCCATGTAGGCCAGCACCGCGTAGGCGCCGCCGAAAGAGACGGTCGCGAGGGTCGAGAAGAACCGCGCAAGCTCGGCGAAGATCGGCGGCGCGACCAGGCCGATCGCGGCCAGCGGCAGCAGCCAGACCGCAAGCCACACCGCCACGCGGGTCAGGGTGGCCGTGACCTCGGCCCCGCGCGGCGTGTCGCCCGAGGACGCTGCGCTGGTGGCCGGCGCGGCCAGCCGCAGCGCGCCCCATGCCGCCGCCACCGCCACCACGGCCGGGTAGGGCACCGCGAACGCGAAGAGCGCGAGAAAGGCGAGCCCGGCGAGCGCGACCGCCTCGGGACCGCGCAGGGCCCGGCGCGACAGCCGGACCAGCGCCTGCACCACGATGACCAGCACCGCCGCCTTGATCCCGGTGAACAGCGCAGCCACCAGCGCGAGATCGCCGTAGCGACCGTAAAGCGCCGCCAGCGCCGCGATCAGGATCGCGCCGGGCAGCACGAACAGGCCGCCCGCCAAAAGGCCGCCGCGCACGCCGTGCATCCGCCATCCCGCGAAGGTCGCCAGCTGCATCGCCTCGGGGCCGGGGAGCAACATGCAGAACGACAGCGCGTCGAGGAACTGCCGTTCGCTCAGCCAGCGCCGTTCGTCCACCACCATCCGGTGCATCAGGGCGATCTGCGCCGCCGGGCCGCCGAAGGACAGGACCCCGATCCGCGCCCAGACCCGCGTCGCGTCCCGCAGCGCGGGAGGCGGCTGGCTGGCGGTCGCCGCGCCTTCAGATTTCTCGGCCATGGCCATTCACCCTTGCGCGACCGCCCCATGGCCCATCTAGTCGCAGGGGCAGGCGAGGCAAGCGAGGCGCGTATGATGGACGGATACCTCACAGCAGGGGCGAATGGCGCGATGGCCGGCCGCCGCCGTGGACGACGCGCGGGGCGCCCGTGAGCGTTCCCGAAACTGCCCGGGCCGTCATCATCGGCGGCGGCGTCATCGGCTGCTCGGTCGCTTATCACCTGGCGCAACTGGGATGGCGCGATGTCGTGCTGCTGGAGCGCAAGCAGCTGACCAGCGGCACCACGTGGCACGCGGCGGGACTGATCGCGCAGCTGCGCGCCAGCGCCAACATGACCCGGCTGGCGAAGTATTCCGCCGACCTCTACGCGCGGCTCGAATCCGAGACGGGGCTTGCCACCGGGATGCGGCAGACCGGTTCGATCACCGTGGCCCTGACCGAGGCGCGGGTCGAGGAGCTTCGGCGGCAGGCCGGCATGGCGCGCGCGTTCGGGGTCGAGATCTCCGAGCTGGCGCCGGACGAGATCGCGGCGCGGTACCCGCACCTGAACACCGACGGCGTGCGCATGGGCGTGTGGCTGCCCGGCGACGGGCAGGGCGACCCGTCGAACATCGCGCTGGCGCTGGCCGCGGGCGCGCGGGCGGGCGGCGCGCGGATCGTTGAGCAGACCCGCGTGACGGGGATCGACCGGGTGGGCCGCCACGTCCGGGCCGTCCGCTACGACGGCCCCGATGGCCCGGGCCGCATCACGGCCGAGCACGTGGTCAACTGCGCCGGCATGTGGGCGCGCGAGGTCGGCGCCATGGCCGGCGCCACCGTGCCGCTGCACGCGGCCGAGCATTTCTACATCGTGACCGAGCCCGTCGCCGGCCTGGGCCGCCTGCCGGTGCTGCGGGTGCCGGACGAATGCGCCTATTACAAGGAGGACGCGGGCAAGCTGATGCTGGGCGCGTTCGAGCCGCGCGCCAAGCCCTGGGGCATGGAGGACATCCCCGAAAGCTTCTGCTTCGACGAACTGCCCGAGGATCTCGACCATTTCGCGCCGATCCTGGAGCGCGCGGTCGTGCGGATGCCGATGCTGGCACAGGCGGGGATCCGGACCTTCTTCAACGGGCCGGAAAGCTTCACGCCCGACAACGCCTACCTGCTGGGCCGCTGCAACGAGGCCGACAACCTGTGGGTCGCGGCGGGCTTCAACTCGGTCGGGATACAGTCCGCGGGCGGCGCGGGCATGGCGCTGGCGCAGTGGATGCAGGACGGCGTGCAGCCTTTCGACCTGGGCGATGTCGACGTGGCCCGCGCCCAGCCGTTCCAGCGCAACCGCCGCTACCTGCGCGACCGCGTGAGCGAGACGCTGGGACTGCTCTACGCCGATCACACGCCGTTTCGACAGAAGGCCACCGCGCGGGGCGTGCGGCGCTCGCCCCTGCATGACCACCTGCTGGCGCGGGGCGCCGTCATGGGTGAGCTTGCCGGGTGGGAACGCGCCAACTGGTTCGCCGCGCCGGGCGGGGTCGCGGCATACGACATCGGCTGGGGCCGCAGGCCGTGGTTTCCGAACTGGGCCGCCGAACATGCCACGCTGCGCAAGGGGATCGGTCTTTACGACATGTCCTCCTTCGGCAAGATCCGGGTCGAGGGCGCCGATGCCGCCGCCTTCCTCGACCGGGTCTGCGCCAACCGCATCGACGTCCCCGTGGGCCGCATCGTCTATACCCAGATGCTGAACCCCCGCGGCGGGATCGAGGCCGACGTGACCGTCACGCGCCTGTCCGACACGGCCTTTCTCGTGGTGACACCGGCCGCGCGCCTGCACGCCGACATGGCGTGGCTGCGCCGCCACTTGGGCGACGCCCGCGCCGTGATCGTGGATGTCACGGCGGGCGAGGCCGTGATCTGCGTCATGGGACCAGGGGTGCGCGGGCTGATGGCCGCGGTTTCGCCCGACGACTGGTCCGACGCGGCCCAGCCCTTCGGCACCGCCCGCGAGGTCGAGATCGGGATGGGCCTCGCCCGGGCGCACCGGGTCTCCTACGTGGGCGCGCTGGGCTACGAGCTTTACGTCAGCGCCGACATGGCCGCGCATGTGTTCGAAACGCTGGCCGCGGCGGGCGCGGATCACGGACTGGCACTTTGCGGCCTGCACGCCATGGACAGCTGCCGGATGGAGCGCGGGTTTCGCCATTTCGGCCACGACATCACGCCCGAGGACAGCCCGCTCGAGGCCGGGCTGGGCTTTGCCGTGCCGAAGGACAAGACAGGCTTCATCGGATGCGACGCGGTCGCCCGGCAACGGGACGAGGGGGTGAAGCGGCGGATGGTCGCCCTGCGGCTGGACGACCCCGCGCCCATGCTGTTCCACAACGAACCGGTGCTGAAGGATGGCCGGGTGGTCGGGCACGTGACCTCCGGCAGCTACGGCCATCACGTGGGCGCGGCGCTGGGGCTCGCTTACCTACCGTCCGAACTCTCGAACCCGGCTGCCCTGGCCGAGGGCGGCTTCGCCGTCGAGGTGGCGGGCCAGGTGGTGCCCGCCACCGTGCAGCGCCGGGCGTTCTTCGATCCCGACGGTGTCGCGATGCGCGGTGATCGTCCGGACGCGCCCTAGGCGGGAAGCTTCGGACTACAGTCCCAGCTCGGCCGCCGTCGGCGGGTTGGCCCCCGCGCGGCTGACCGTCACGGCGGCCGCGCGCGTGCCAAGCGCCAGTGCCGCGCGCAGCGTCTCGTCATCCAGCGCGGCGATGGCGTCCTTTGTCAGCACACCGGCCCGGTCCAGCGCGGCAAGGAACCCGGCGTTGAACGTGTCGCCCGCGCCCACCGTATCGACCACCTCGACCCGCTGTGCGGTGACGCCGACCGATCCGCGCGCGGTGAAGGCGGTGACGCCCTTCGCGCCTTCGGTGATGCAGACGATCTTCGTGCCTTCCGAAACCAACTCACCCGCCAGCGTGGCGATGTCGCCCTCGCCCTTCAGCCAGTGCAGGTCCTCGTCGCTGAGCTTGACCACGTCCGCGCGCGGCAGCATGGCGCCGAGCCGGGCGCGATAGGTGTCCTCGTCCGAGATGAAGCCGGGGCGGATATTGGGGTCGATCATCACCACACGCTCGCCCGCCTCGCGCGCGCAAAGCGCGGCGTAGGCCTCGGCGCAGGGCTCGACCACCAGCGAAATTCCCCCGAAGAACAGCGCCTTGGCGGAAACGGCGTCGGGCAGATCGCCCGGCGACAGCATGCGGCCGGCGGTGTTCTCGTCGTAGAAGGCATAGCTCGCGTGGCCGTCGGTCAGGGTCACGAAGGCCAGCGTGGTGGGTCGCGACGACCGGGCCGCCAGCGCAGTGTCGACGCCGTCGCGTTCCAGCGTCTCGACCAGTTGCTGGCCGAACAGGTCGTCCGACAGGCCCGAGAAGAACTGCGTCTCCGCGCCGAGCCGCGCCAGCGCGATGGCCGTGTTGAAGACCGCACCGCCCGAGTAGGGGGCGAAGGCCCGCTCGCCCGCCGGCGTCTCGCGCGGCAGCATGTCGATCAGCGCCTCGCCGCAGCACAGGATCATGGCTTTCCTCCCCCTCTAGCCGTTCAACGCATAGACATAGCCCAGAACCGCCGCAAGGATCAGCCCGGCCCCCACCGCGAGCGCGATCTTCCACGCGGACCAAGGCCGTTCGCCCTGCACGCGCCCCGTCTGGCCGTTGACCACGAAGCGATAGCTCTTCCCGCGAAAGCGATAGGCGGCCAGCCAGACCGGCAACAGGACGTGCTTGAAGGTCACGTCGCTGATGTCGGTGTCGATCCGGTCGATCCGCTGCCGGTCGCCGCCGATGTCGAACCGGACATCATGGGCGATCTGCGCGTCCATCCGGGTGCGCGCGGTGCCGAACCCGTCCTCCAGCGGCACCTGGTAGCCCTCGGCCCGGAACCCGGCCAGGAAGTCGGGGCTGTAGGGCACCAGGGCCGACAGGTCCCACGGCTCCAGCGCGTCGGTGTGCCCCTTGTGCAGCGATGTCGAGGCCAGCACCAGGACATCGTCGAAGAACCGCGCCACGCGCCCCGAGACGGCCCGCCAGCGCACCTTCTGGACGCGCACCGTCTGGCGTTTGCCGTCGCGCATCACGGTCCGCGTCTCGTAGTAGACCGTGCCCCGCTGCCCGGAATAGCGCGACGCCGTGTCGGCATCGAAGGTCCAGTAGGGGACGTAGATCCCCTGCATCCGCCGGCCCTTGCGGGCGTAGTCCTTCAACCCGTTGGGCGCGAACCAAAGCGACCCGAGCCAGTCCTTCATGCCCTGCCGCGCCGTAGCCTCGTCGACGGCGAAGGGCAGCAGGGCCTGCGGCTTGATATGCCGGTGCGCGCCGGTGTCGGTGACCACGGGCGTGGCGCAGAACGGGCATTCCGTGGCGTGGATCTCGGGGTCGAACGCGACCTCGGCGCCGCAATTGGGGCAGCGCGAGACGCGGGTTTCCTCCATCGCCGTGTCCGGCAGACGGGCCTCGATCGCGTCGCGGAAATCCCGCTCGGCGATGGCCGACGGCGCATCCCGGTCCAGCGTCTCGGTGTTGCCGCAATGGTCGCAGACCAGGTTCCCGGTGCCGGGGTCGAACCGCATGTCCGACCCGCAGGCGCCGCAGGGGAACCGATGGTCCGGGGCTGGACCGTCCATCATCGCGGGGCCTGCCGTTGCGGGCCGTCCGGGAACGCGCGCGATTGAAACATGTCAGACGCCGGGCGGCGGGGGCGGCGGCATCACGGTGAACAGGCGGGCAAGCTCGGCCACGTCCTCGGCCCGCATCCATCCGTCCTGGCCCTGCGTCCAGACCATGGTGTCGCGGGTCAGGCCGCCCTCGGTCGCCATGCGGCCCAGCCGTGCCTTGGAGTAGGGGCCGTGGGTCGATCCGTTCTCGGCGATATGCCAGACATGCTCGACCGGTGGCGGAGGCGGCGGCACGGCCGCGGCGGCGGGCGCGGGGCGCGCGCCCCAGGGGCCGGTCTGCGCCATGGCGCCGCCCATCTGCATGCCCAGCCCGGCGCCGAGGCCGGTGCCCATAGCCGCTGCCGCCGCGCCACCCTCGGCGCCCAGCGCCTCGGCCGCGCGCCAACGCATGTGCTCGTCCAGGTTCCCCGCCAGACCGCGCGACGTCCGGTCGTCCAGCGCCTTTTCCACCGCCTGCGGCAGCGAGATGTTCTCGATGTAGAGCTCGGGGATGGTCAGCCCGTAGGCGGCGACCGTCGCGCTGATCTCCTCGGCGACGATGCGACCCAGGTCGGCGGTGTTGGCGGCCATGTCCAGCACCGGGATGCCCGATTGCGCGATGGCGCGGCTGAACTCCTGCACGATGATGTTGCGGATCTGGAAGCTGACCTCGTCCGAGGTGAAGGCCCCGTCGGTGCCCACGATCTCGCGCAGGAACAGGGCGGGGTCGGAGATCTTCACGGTGTAGGTGCCGAAGGCGCGCACGCGCACGGGACCGAACTCGGGGTCGCGCAGGATCACCGGGTTCTTGGTGCCCCACTTCCAGTCGGTGAACCGCGCGGTCGAGACGAAATAGACCTCGGACTTGAAGGGCGAGCGGAAGCCGTGATCCCAATGCTGGAGCGAGGTCATGATCGGCATGTTGTTTGTTTCGAGCAGGTAAAGCCCCGGCGTGAAGACATCGGCCAGCTGCCCTTCGTGCACGAACACCGCCGCCTGGCCCTCGCGCACCGTCAACTTGGCGCCGTACTTGATCTCGTGGCCCTCGCGCTCGAACCGCCAGACCATCGTGTCGCGGGTGTCGTCGGTCCAGTGGATGACGTCGATGAACTGACCGGCGAGGAAGTCGAAGATGGGCATGGTCGGCTCCGGCAAAGAGAGAATTGGCGCCACTAGACCGCAGGTGGTCCCTCCGGCGCAAGGCAATGTGCGCGCTCGCGCGTCACAAGGCGGAACGGGCGGCTGGCGTCGAATTGGAGTATTTGGAGACCAGTGATGGATGGGGGCGCCCCTGCATCACTGGTCTTCAAATACTCACGGCCCAGCCGTTCCCGCCCGCGCAAAAGGTCGGGCAGGGGAGAACGTCATGCTAGCTGCCGCCGCCGCCAATGGCCTCGCGCGCCAGTCCCGGCAGCAGGGGCGCGACCTCGGCCTCGGTCATGCCTGGGCGCAGGCGCGCGTCGTAGAGGATGCGCAGCAGCGCCTCGTCCATCGTGGTCAGCAGCGCGAATTCCTCGTCGTCGTTGAAGATCGACGGGCGGGCGCCGGGCCAGTCATTGGCCAGGCCCAGCCCTTGTGTGATCTCCTCGTGCAGGCAGCTCAGGCGCAACAGGTCGGGATGCTCGGCCCGGACGATGGCCACCGCGCGGGTGTAGGCGCCGTTGTCGCGCGGGTCAGAGGCGAAGACGACGCAATAGTTCTGGCGCGGCAGGTCCAGCACCGTTGACAGCGCGCCACTGCCAAGGCCCGGCAGCAGGCGGCGCAGCTCGGGGCCGAGCTCCTTCCTCTCGTCCTCGCGCACCACGTACACGATGAAGTTGCCGCCCTCTTCGACCACGTCCACCGGGTGCCGCGCGGCGCGCGACAGGCGCGACGCCAGCCCGATCATCGCATTGCGGTCACGGGTCACGCGGTCGGGCGTGACCGACGCGCCGAAGCGCGGCTCGATCCGCACGGGCCCCTCCCAGCGGTGCAGCTGGCTGGCGGTCTCGCGCTGCACCAGGCCGCCGCCGCTGGTGTCGTATTCCTGGAACAGCGCCACCCGGCGGAAGGTCTGCGCAAGCCGGTCGGCATCGAACGGCGTGTCGGGCCCGCCGCCGTCCTGGCGCAGCAGGCCCTGGGTCAGCAGGTTTTGCTGCACCCGCGTGTAGTAGCTGACCAGCGCCGCGCTTTCCGCCGGACGTTCGGGCGCCGCGACCTCGGGGGCGGGCGCGGCACGGGTGGGGCGTTCGGGCGGCCGCGGCACGGGATCGACCGGCAACAGCTCTGCGCACCCCGCCAGCAGCAGGGCCGTTGCGGCGACAACGCCGCGCAGCGGGGTGCGCCAGTGGTTCACTGGGTGGTCCGGTCGCCGCGCGACGATGCGGCGGCCAGCGTGGTCTTCAGCTCGGACTCCATCGCCTGAAGCTCTTCCTCGGCCTTGGCCCGACGCGCGCGACCCTCGTCGGCGATGCGCAGCGAATCCTCGATGGTAGCGATCAGCTGGGCGTTGGCGGCCTTCACCGCCTCGATGTCGAAGACACCGCGCTCCATCTCTTCGCGGACCTTGGCGTTGGACTCGCGCAGGTTGTCGGCATTGGCGCGCAGCAATTCGTTGGTCAGGTCGCCCGCCTGGCGCACCGCGTCGGCGGCATCCTCGGAGCGCTGGATCGTCACCGCCTGCGCCAGCTGGTTTTCCCAGAGCGGCACGGTGTTCACGAGGGTCGAGTTGATCTTCATGACCAGCGATTTGTCGTTCTCCTGCACCAGCCGGATCGACGGCAGCGACTGCATCGTCACCTGCCGCGTCAGCTTCAGGTCGTGCACCCGGCGTTCCAGGTCATCGCGGGCGGCGCGCATGTCGCGCAGATGCTGGCTGTCGATCACGTCGTCGCCCGCGCCGTCCGAGGCCTTGACCTCCAACTGCGGGATCTCGTCCTCGTCCAGGCGGCGCAGCTTCTCCTCGCCCGCCAGGATGAACAGCCCCAGTTCGTCATAGAAGGCCAGCGTCTTCTCGTAGAGCTTGTCCAGCGCCTTGATGTCCTTCAGCAGCTGGTGCTCGTGCCGTTCCAGGTTGCTGGCGATGTCGTCGATCTGGCCCTGCACCTCCTGGTAGCGGGCGGCGAATTTCGCGGCGGGCGCGGCGCGGCCCAGCAGGCGTTCCCAGAAGGTCCGGTCGCGCCGCATGTCGAGCTCGTTGACCGAGAAGCCGCGCAGCGCCGCCACCATCGACCGCAGGCCGTCGCCGGCCGGGCCCACGTCCTTGTTGCGCACGTCGGACAGCATCGCCTGGCTGATTTGCTGCAGCTCGGCCTGCGCGGCCGACCCGAAGCCCACGATCGAGCCGGAATCGCCCATGTCGAGCTGCGCGATGCGCTGTTCGACCGCGTCGCGCGTCTCGGGCGGGGCCTCGGCCAGCGCGGGCATGTCGGGCGCCGGTTCGGGCAGGCTGTGGGCGGCGACCGCGTCGATCTCGTCGGTGATGGCGGTCTTGGTCTTCGGTGTGTCTTCGGCCATGGCGGTGTCCCCTAATCCCTTTCGGTCTGCGAGACGGCCAGCGATTCGCGCTCCAGCCGTTCGCGCAGCACTTCGATCTCGATATCCATATCCTGGCGGTCGTCCAGCAGCATGGTCTCGGTGCGGCGGGCAAAACCATCCTCGAGATCGTCCAGAAGCGCGATGTAGTCTTGTCGCACGGCCGGGTCGCGATTGCGCGCGTAAAGCGTTGCGAACTTATCGGTCGCGTCGCGGGCGCCCAGCAAATAGACGCCCAGCCACCGGCGCGCGGCCCGCAGGTCGCGCGGGTCCTGTTCGACGGCGCGGAACAGCCGCCGGGCCGTGGCGATGAAGCTTTCGACCCGCGCCTTCAGCGGCTTGTCGCGGGTGGCGTCGATAACCGTGCGGATCTCCTCCAGCTGCGCCTCGGCCTCGTCCACGGCGCGGGCGACCCGGGCGCTGGTGGCCGCGTCGGCGCCCGGCGCGCCCTTGTCGCTCAGCGGATCGGGACCGAAGGCCAGCAGGTGCAGCCCGAAGCCCAGCACGCCGAAGATCACGGGCGCGGCCAGATCGCCGCCGACCATCCCGGCGGTGCCCAGCCCCAGCCCGGTCAGCGCGGCGCCCAGGATCTTGCGCGGCAGGGCCGGGCGGCGCGCGACCGTGCGCGCGTCATAGGCCTCGTGCGCGCGCAGACCTTCCCGCGTCAGCCACGCGGCCGCCATGAGCATCCCGAAGGCCAGCAGGTTCAGCAGCAGTCCGGTGGGGTCCGACCCGAAGGCACGGAACACCAGCGGCACGGGCGCGACGAAGAGGGCGTTCGACCGGGCGCCCGCACGGCTGGGCTTGCGTTCGGCCCAGTCCGCGCCCCCGGCGCCGGGGCTGTGCCGCCCGCCGAAGCGCTGGGCCATCAGCCCGCCCCCCAGATCGACACGTAAAGGATCAGGGCCACCAGGATCAGGAACGCTGTCTTCTGCATCATGCCTCCTCCGGGCCGCGCCTCGGACAACGCCGCGCCACCGGCCCGGATCGCCTGCACCGCCGCGCTGACCACGACCGCCAGCGCGGCCACGATCACCGCGACGAGGATCAGTCTGGACATGACGGTGCGGCCCCCCTCGGCCCTCGATTGCTGCGGAACTTGGCCGGACGACGGACGCCGGGCAAGCCTATGTCATTCAAATATGCAGGTTTCCGCCCGTTCAAAGGGGCGGGCCGCGTCAATCGCGCGAACGGGGACGCTGGGGACGGCGCTTGCGCTGCGGCTTGGGCTTGGCTTCGGCAAAGCCCTCGGTCCCGTGACCCAGCTGCTCGCGCAGCACGCGCGGCTTGACCTCCTCGACCGCCCCGGCCTTCAGGTCGTTCAGGCGGAAGGGGCCGTAGGACACGCGGATCAGGCGGTTCACGGGCAGGCCGATGGACTCCATCGCGCGGCGCACCTCGCGATTCTTGCCCTCGCGGATGCCCACCGTGACCCAGGCATTGGCGCCCTGCTGGCGGTCCAGCGTCACGGTCATGGGCTGGAACCGTTCGCCGTCCAGCGTCAGTCCCTTGCGCAGCGGCTCGAACGCGGCATCGTCCGGATTGCCCTTCACCCTGGCGCGGTACTTGCGCAGCCAGCCGGTCGATGGCAGCTCGAGCCGACGCTTGATCTCGCCGTCGTTGGTCAGCAGCAACAGCCCCTCGGACGCGATGTCCAGCCGACCCACAGACAGCACGCGCGGCATGTCCTCGGGCAGGGCGTCGAACACGGTCTCGCGGCCCTTCTCGTCCCGGGTCGTGGTCACGAGACCCGCGGGCTTGTGGTAAAGCCACAGGCGCGGGGCGGCCGGCGGCTCCAGCGCGTTGCCATCCACCGCGACACGGTCGGACGGCGTCACGTTCAGCGCGGGGCTGTCGATGATCTTGCCGTTCACCGTCACGCGGCCGGCCGCGATCATCTCTTCCGCGCCGCGCCGCGAGGCGAGTCCGGCGCGCGCGATCACCTTGGCGATGCGGTCGCCGGCGGGGCTGTTTTTCTCGGGGCTTGCCATGGCCGAGCGATACGGCGATGGACGAAAGATGCAAAGCCCCTTTCTGAGCCACATGGACCAGGCGCTGGACCAGGCCCGCCGCGCCGGGGAGCGGGGCGAGGTGCCCGTTGGCGCCGTAGTGGTGGCACCGGATGGCCGCGTGCTGGCCGCGCGCGGGAACGAGACGCGGGCGCTGAACGACCCGTCCGCCCATGCCGAGGTGCAGGCCATCCGCGCCGCCTGCGCCGAAATGGGGGCCGAGCGGCTGGCGGGCTGCGATCTTTACGTCACGCTGGAGCCCTGCGCGGCCTGCGCCGGGGTGATTGCCGCCGCGCGCATCGCCCGGCTGTATTTCGGTGCGGCCGATCCGAAGTCCGGCGGCGTGATGCATGGCGCGCGGGTCTTCGCCCACCCGCAGGCCCACCACGTGCCCGAGATCTACGACGGGATCGGCGCCGCGGCCGCCGAGACGCTGCTGCGGGACTTCTTCCGCGCCCGCCGCTGACGGGGGCGGGCGCGCGGCGGTGGTCTGCCTTGCTCAGTCCAGCGGCAGGCCGACGTAGTTCTCGGCGATGGCCCGCGATGCGGCTTCGGAGGAGGACAGGAAGTCGAACTCCGCCCGCTGCATCCGCTTTTCGAAAGGCGAGTTCTCGGGGAATTGGTGCATCAGGGTCGACAGCTGCCACGAGAAGCGTTCGACCTTCCACACACGCCGCAGGACCGTTTCGGAATAGGTGTCGATATGGTGGTCGTCCCCGTCGCGGAAATGGGCGATCAGCGCGCGCGACAGGATGCGGATGTCGGCCACGGCCAGGTTCAGCCCCTTGGCGCCGGTGGGCGGCACGATATGCGCGGCATCGCCCGCCAGGAACAGGTTGCCGTGGCGCATGGGCTCGGCCACGAAGGATCGCAGCGGCGCGATGGACTTCTCGAACGACGGCCCGGTCTCCAGTTTCGACGCGGCATCGGGACCCAGCCGCAGCGCCAGTTCCTCCCAGAACCGGTCGTCGGACCATTCGTCCACGTCGTCGGACAGGTCGCACTGCACGTAGTACCGGCTGCGCGTTTCCGACCGCATCGACGCCAGCGCGAAACCCCGCGCGTGGTTGGCGTAAATCAGCTCGTGGCTCACGGGCGGTCGTTCGACCATGACGCCCAGCCAGCCGAAGGGATAGACCCGCTCGAACGTCTTTAGCACGTCGGCGGGGATCGATTGCCGCGACACGCCGTGGAAGCCATCGCAGCCGGCGATGTAGTCGCATTCGACGACGATCTGGGCGCCGTCATGGGTGAAGGCGACCTTCGGCCTGTCCGAGGTGATGTCGACCGGCTTGGCGTCGGGCACGTCGAAGTAGAAGACCTGCCCCTCCTCGAAGCGCTTGTCGAACAGGTCCTTCGTCACCTCGGTCTGGCCGTAGACGGTTACCGATTTGCCGGTCAGCGCCTTGATGTCGATGCGGTGCCGGTCGCCGTCGAAGGCCAGGTCGAAGCCTTCGTGCGGCAGCCCCTCGCGGTGCAGGCGGTCGGCGACGCCGGCCTCCTCCAATGCGGTGACGGTGCCCTGTTCCAGCACGCCCGCGCGGATCCGGCCCTCGATATAGGCGCGGTCGCGGCGGTCGATGACGACGGTGTCGATCCCCGCATTGGCCAGCAGTTGCGACAGCAGCAGACCGCTGGGCCCCGCGCCGATGATGCAGACTTGGGTCTTGACCGTTTGCGTCATGGGTAGGTCCTCATAGAACGGTTGTCAGGAACAGGGTCAGCGCCGGCACGAGGATCAGGATCGCCACGCGCACCAGCTCGATCGCGAAGAAGGGCGCCACGCCGCGGAAGATCGTGGCGATGCCCGTGTCGGGCGAGAACGACTTGATGACGAAGACATTCAGGCCCACGGGCGGCGTGATCAGCCCCAGCTCGACCACGATCAGCGCGAGGATCCCGAACCAGATGCGCAGGTCGGCATTGCTCATCCCGAAAGCCGCGGTGTCGGCGGTGACGTAATCGCCGCCGTTGATCTGGATCAGCACCGGCCAGAAGAACGGCACGACCACGAGGATCATCGACAGGCTTTCCATGAAGCAGCCCAGCACGATCAGGATCACCAGCATCGCCACCAGGATCAGGTAGGGATCGAGCGTCGAGGCCGCGGCCCAGTCGCTCATCGCGGTGGGCAGGTTGGTGCGCGCGAAGAAGCCCTTCAGGATGTCGGCGGCGAACAGGATGAAATAGATCATCGACGCGGTCTTGGCGGTCGCCAGGAGCGCGGCCTTCAGCCGCCCCAGCGTCAGGCCGTCATCGTTCGACAGCGCGCGCAACAGGATGCCGTAGACGAGGATCAGGAACACGCCGACCGCCGCCGCGGGCGTGGGCGTGAAGAGGCCCATCCCGAGCCCCAGGATGATCGACCCGAAGATCAGCCCCACGGGCAGAAGCCGGCGGATCGCGTGGCGCACCTCGGCGTCGGTCATGGCGGCGGGCGTGGGCGCCAGATCGGGATTGCGGGCCAGCCGAAGGCGGATGACCACAAGGAAGAAAACGACCGCCAGCAGGCCCGGCACGATGGCCGCCTGGAACATGTCGATGATCGAGGCTTCGACCACGATGGCGTAGATGACCAGCGCGACGGAGGGCGGGATCAGGATGCCCAGCGTTCCGCCCGCGGCCAGCACGCCGGTCGACAGTCCTTCGTTGTACTTCAGCTTGCGCAGCTCGGGCAGGGCCACCCGGCTCATGGTCGAGGCGGTGGCGATGGACGATCCGCTCACGGCGCCGAAACCGGCGCAGGCCAGAATCGTCGCCATGGCCACGCCGCCCCGGATTTTCCGGGTCAGCGCGCTGAGACCCTGGAACAGGTCGCGGCTGAGTCCCGTCTCGGCGGCAAGGAACCCCATCAGCACGAAAAGCGGCACCACCGACAGGTCGTAATTGGCGACGCTGTTCCAGAGGGCCGTCTTGAACTGCAGCAGGTAGGGGCCGAACTTGATGAAGGGCGACGCGAGGCTCAGGACCCACGTCCCGGCGATGCCGGTGATCAGCATCGCCAGCGCGACCGGGATCCGCAGCATGATCAGGATGAACAGCGCGACGATCCCGTAGGCGCCGATAAGCTCACGCTCCATCCCGCGCCTCGCCGGTCACGAAGGTTTCGAGAAAGGCGGCGATGGCCCACAGCACGCAGGAGACGACGGCGAAGGGCATGAAGATCCAGACCGGCCATCCCAGCACGGCGGTTTCCACGTTGTCCGACCGGGTTTCCAGCGTGCCCTGGACCAGCATCACCGCCATGGTGCCCGCGACCGCGATGACCAGAAGGCCCGACAGGACCGACACGACACGGTTCGCCAGCGGCGGCGCCTTCTGCATGAAGATGTCCACGGCGGCGTGACCGCCGTGGAGCTGGCAATAGGGAAACATGGCCAAAGCGGCGACGCCCACCAGCATGGTCACCGCGTCCTCGTAACCCGGCAGGCCGGGGACGTTGCCGCCCCAGCTGCGCGCCACGGTGTTGGCGGTGAAGCCGATGGCGTTCACGGCGGTCGCCAGGACGATCACCAGGAGCAGCACGCCGCCAAGCAGCGCCCACAGGCTGATGACCCGCGAAAGCAGGGTACCCACGCGCATGTTTCCCCCTTGGTCGGGCTGGTTACTCCGAGTGCTCGGCGACCGCGGCCTTGGCCTTTTCCAGCAGGGCCGCGGCGTCGATGCCCTGTCCGCTCGCCTCGTCGACCCAACGCTGGGCGACGGCGGCGAAGGGCTCTTCGAACGCGGCGGTGGCCTCGGCGTCGAGAGCGACGACGCTGTTGCCCGCGTCCCGCGCCATCTGCTTGCCCACCGGCTCGATCTCGTTCCACGCCGTGCCCATCTCGGCGGCCAGCGCGGCGCCGGAATGATCGTCGATCACCTGCTTCAGGTCATCGGGCAGCGACTCGTAGGCGTCCTTGTTCATGGCGAACAGGAAGGTCGAGGTGCCGAAACGCGCGCCCTCGTTCAACTCGACCGAGGCCGAGGTCAGCTCGGCCAGGCCCAGCGGGATCGCCACCTCGAACGGGACGAGCCCCGCGTCGACGGTGTTCTTCGACAATGCCTGCGGCAGGGCGGGGACCGGCATGCCCACCGGCTCGGCGCCCAGCGCCTCGAGCACCCAGGCGCCCGTGCGGGACGGACTGCGGACCTTCAGCCCTTCGAAATCGGCGGCGGACTCGACCGTGCCGTTCGCCAGGTGCAGCGCGTTGCCGGAATGGACGTGGACCAGGATCGGGTGCACATCTTCGAAGTCGGCGGCCAAATCGTCCATCATGTCCTGGATGGCGAGGTTTGTCGCACGCGCGTCGCCCACATGAACGCTGGGCAGTTCGAACACCTCGGTGCGGGGGAAGGTCCCGGGGGTATAGCCCGGCAGCGTCCAGACGAGGTCGGCCACGCCGTCGCGCACCTGGCTGTAAAGCTCCGGCGGGGCACCGCCCAGCGACATGGCCGGGAAGATCTCGAACTGGATGCGCCCGTCCGACGCCTCTTCGACCGACTGGACCCACGGCTCCAGCAGGACGGTCTGCGTGGGCGCGGCGGGGCTCAGGAAATGGTGGATCGAGAACGTGAAGTCCTGCGCCTGCGCCCCGGTGGACAGCGCGATGGCCGCCAGGGTGGACGAGGTGCCTGCAAGAAGTGTGGCCAGTCGTGACATGAAATCCTCCCGATTAGTGTCAGCTTGGCTCATACCATAGCGGTTCGGGAGTGTAACGATATGGACCGACGAAACAATCTCTTGCACTATCCGATCATGTCGAGCCCAATTGATCCAGATCAAGGACACGCGCACATGGCGCCCGGTCGTGCCGTTCCCAGCTTTGATTTGTACGGCGAATGGCTGTCCGGTAGGCATACCGACCCCGTCCACCACGAGACCATCCGCGAACGCAGCAGCCAGCACGACTGGACAATTCGACTTCACCGGCACCGGGCACTGGCGCAGGTTTTCCTGTTCCGCACCGACACCGTGTCCTTCCGGGTCGAGGACGCGGCGCGCAGCACGGCCGAGCCGCATATCCTATTCGTCCCGCCGGGCATCGCGCATGGCTTTCGCTTCAGGGAGGACGTGGACGGCGACGTGCTGAGCTTTCGCGTGGACGAGCTCGGGCCGGCCGTGTCGGACCTGCTGCGCCGGCCGGCGCTGAAGGCGGCGGGCATCCTGCCGCAGGCCGCTTTTCCCGATTTCGCGCACACCGCGTCGCTCTTCGATCAGGTCCGGCACGTCTATCACGGCATGGCTCCGGGGCGGTCCGACCTGCTGGCGGCGCTGACGCAGCTGATCCTGGCCTACGTCTCGGGCGGCCTTCGCCAGGTGCAATCCGTCGGCGCGATCAGCCGGACCGACGGCCCGACCCGGCACGAGGCGCGGGCCGAGGCTTTCTGCGCGCTGGTCGAGACGCATTTCAACGAGGATCTGGCGGTCGGCGACTACGCGGCGATGCTAGACATCTCGGCCCCGCATCTCACGCGGCTCTGCCGCGCGGCGCTGGGCCTTTCGCCAAACGAACTGGTGCGCCAGCGCCGCCTGCTCGAAGCGATGCGGCTGTTGGAATATACGCGGCTGTCGGTTGCCGAGATAGCGCATCGGTCCGGCTTCCAGGATCCGGCCTTCTTCAGCCGGACCTTTCGCCGTGCGCAGGGCGTGCCGCCCACGAGCTACCGCGAACAGCGCGACCGGTGACGCGCGCTCAGGCCGGTTCGGGCGTGGCGCGGGTGTCCTCGCTCCGCTCGTCCTCGCGGTCCCGTTGCAGCAGGTCGTACAGCACCGGCGTCAGGAACAGCGTCAGGATCGACGCGGCCATGAAGCCGCCGATGATGACGATGCCGATGGAAAACCGGCTGGCCGCGCCTGCGCCCGACGACAGCACCAGCGGCACCGCGCCCAGAACAGTGGACATCACCGTCATCAGGATCGGCCGCAGGCGCACGGCCGAGGCCTCGATCACCGCCTCGCGCACGTCCTTGCCGCGTGCGCGCAGCTGGTTCGCGAACTCGACGATCAGGATGCCGTTCTTCGCCATCAACCCGATCAGCATGACCATTCCCACCTGCGTGTAGATGTTCACCGCCTCGCCCAGCACGAACAATGTCACCAGGGCCCCCGCCGCGGCGAGCGGCACCGAGAGCAGGATGACGACCGGCTGGATGAAGCTTTCGAACTGCGCGGCGAGGACCAGGAACACGATCAGGATCGCCAGCCCGAAGGTCAGCGCGATACCGCCCGAGGTCTCCTGGAAGCTTTCGGCCTGCCCGGAATAGGCGATCTGCATCTGCGGGGGCAGGTCGGCGGCGATCTCTTCGACCGACGCGATGGCCGAGCCCAGATCGACCCCGTCGGCCAGCGACGCCGAGACCTCGACGCTGGGCTGGCGGTTGTAGCGGTTGAAGGCCCGGACCGACGCCCGCCGCTCCAGCGTGACAAGGCCGTCCAGCGGTACCAGCTCGCCGTTCTCGGCCCGCACGTTCACGTTGGTCAGGTCGCTGGTGCGCGCGCGGCGCTCTTCCGGCGCTTGCAGGATCACCGGGTACTGCCGGTCGCGCGAGATGAACTCGGTCACCTCGGCCGAGGCGAAGAAGGTGCGCACCGCGTCCGAGATCATGCGCACGTCGACGCCGATCTCGCGCGCCATCTCGCGGTTCACCTTGATGTCGTAGCCGGGCGTGTTGACCTCGTAGGCGCGGCGCACGCCGACGAAATCGGAACTGCCGCGCATGGCATCGGCCATCTGGCGCGAATACTCCGCCGCCTGGTCGAAGCTGGGGGCGGTGACGATCAGCGACAGCCCCGATCCGCTGCCCGCGTCGAAACCCGAGGGCGCGAAGCTGCGCACGCTGGCCGCGGTGATCTGCGCGAATTCCGGCCGCAGTTCGGCCAGCACGTCGCGTGGGCCCATATCCCGTTCGCCCCAGGGCGCCATCACGGCCACCACGAAGGCGCGCCCGGTCTCGCCGTACTGGCCGACGATGGCGATCGTGTCCTCGACGACCCCGTCCTCGCGGTACGGGGCGATCAGGGCCTCGACCTCGTCCACGGCGGCGTTGGTCAGACCAAGGGCCGATCCCGGCGGGGCCTGCACCGACACGAAGAAGATCCCCCGGTCCGCGTCGGGCGTCAGCTTGGACGGCAATTGCTGGTAGAGGGTCCATGACATGCCCGACAGCGCGGCGGCGATGCCGAGGACGATCACCGGCATTCGGATCGCGCGGGTCAGCAGGCTTCGGTAGCCGTTCGAGGTGCGCCGCGTTATGCCCTGCACGATGCGGGCGAACCGGCCCTGGTTGCCGTCGGCCTTCAGCACGCGGCTGGCGATGACCGGGCACAGGGTCAGCGCCACGAAGGTCGACAGCGCCACGGCGATGGCCAGCGTGATGCCGAATTCGCGGAAGAGCTTGCCCAGCTCGCCCTGCAGGAACGACAGCGGCACGAAGACCGAGATCAGCACCGCCGACGTGGACACCACGGCGAAGAAGACCTCGTTCGCGCCGCGTCGCGCGGCCTCCTGCGGCGTATCGCCTTCCTCGACGCGCCGTTCGATGTTCTCCAGCACCACGATGGCGTCGTCGACCACCAGCCCGATGGCAAGGATCAGTGCGAACAGCGTCAGCGTGTTGATCGAAAATCCGGCAGCCGCGATGCCCGCACACGCGCCCAGCAGCGCGATGGGGATGGTGACCGCCGGAACGATGGTGGCGCGGACCGAGGTGAGGAACAGGAAGATCACCGCGACGACGATGGCGACGGAAATGGCCAGGGTGGTCAGCACCTGCCGGATCGAGTTCCGGATGAAATCGGCGTCGTCCGACGTGACTTGCAGCTGCGTCCCGCCCGGCAGGCTGTCGCTGATCTCGTCCACCTCGGCGCGGACGGCGTCCGAGATCGACAGCGTGTTGGCCGAGGATTGGCGCAGGACGCCCAGGCCGATGGCGGTCTCCTCGTTCGCGCGGAAGGTGCTGTCGTCGTTCTCGGTCCCGATCTCGACGCGTGTGACGTCGCCCAGGAGGACGCGCCCGTCCTCGTCGGACCTCACTATCAGGTCCTCGAAGGCGTCGACGTTCGACAGCCGCGTTTCGGTGCGCAACAGGTAGGTGCGCGAGGCGGACTCAAGCTGGCCGGCGGGCAGTTCCAGGTTGTTGGCGCGCAGCGCGTCGGCGATCTCGTTCGCGGTCACGCCGCGGGACGCCATCGCGTCCGGGTCCAGCCAGATACGCATGGCGTAGGGTCGGTCACCGTAGATCTGCACGGCGGCGACGCCAGACAGCGTTTCCAGTCGGTCGGTGATGAAACGGTCGGCATAGTCGGTCAGTTCGGGCGCCGACAGCGTGTCCGACGTCATGGTCATCCAGATGATCGGGTCGCCCTGGCTGTCGTTCTTCTCGACCTCGGGCTCGTCGGCCTCGGCCGGCAGGTCGCCGGAAACGGATTGCACCGCGGCCCGGATATCGGCCGCGGCCTGGTCGATGTCCCGGCCCTGCTGGAAGGTGATGACCGTGCGAAGGCCGCCGAGCTCCGACTCGGTCGAAATGCTGTCGATGCCGGCCACGGACGAGATCGCGCCCTCGATCACGGTGGCAAGCTCGCTATCGACGACGCCCGGACCGGCACCGGTATAGGGCACGCTGACCGTGACCTCGGCGGTCGTGGTGTTGGGCAATTCGCGGATCGGCATCCGCATCAGGCCGGCGATGCCCACCACGATGATCAGGATCGAGATGACGGTGGCCAGGACGGGCCGGCGGATGGAAAGATCGGGAAGGGTCAATTCAGCGCCTCCCGCTCGAAATCTTCATCGATCTCGACCGTGGCGCCGTCCGACAGGTTGTCCCACCCCGCCACGACCACGCGGTCGTCGGTGTCGAGCCCTTCGCGGATTTCGGTGAGCGAACCGACCGAGTTCCCGGTCTCGACCTCGGTGCGGCGGGCCGTCTCGTCATCGACGGTGAAGACGTATGTGCTCAGACCTTCGCTGATGATCGCGTCATCGGGGATCGCCGTGGCGTCGTAGCGGTCCAGCACCAGCCGGGCGTTGGCGAACATGCCGCCCACCAGTTGGCGATCCGGGTTCTCGAAGGTCGCGCGGATGTCGAAGTTCCGGGTGCCGAGGCTGACCTCGCTGGCCTTCACTTCGATCTCGCCCTCGAACGTCGTGTCGGGGAAGGCGGGCGTCGACATCACCACGGTCTGGCCCGGCTGGACGCGGCTGAAATACCGCTCGGGCAGGGACGCCTCGAGCTCGACCGAGCTCAGGTCGAACAGGTTGGCGACCGCGGTTTCGGTCGACAGGAAGGCGCCGGGTTCCACGTCCAGCAGGCCCAGCGTTCCGGCGAAGGGCGCGGTGACGGTGCGATCCTCGAGCGCGGCTTTGGCGGCGCCCAGGGCGGCCTCGGCCCGCAGGAAGGCGGCGCGGGCCTGTTCGACCTGCGCCTCGGCGGCGGCGTTGCTGTCGCCCAGTTGCTCGAACCGCTGGAAATCGCTGCGCGCCTCGCCCAGCGTCGCTTCGGCCTCGGCCACGGCCGCGCGCTGGGACCGGTCGTCCAGCTGGATCAGCCGTTGCCCGGCCTCGACCGTGTCGCCGGAGGATACCAGCACCTCGGTCACGCGGCCGGCGGAGGCCGGCGTCAGTTCGATCATCCGGATCGCGCGGAGCGTGCCGACGGCTTTGACGTCCTCTTCGACCTCGACCCGTTCGGGGGATGCCAGGCCCACACGCGTGGCCGACGGCCCGGATTGGCCGCCTTCGCTCGCCTGCAATGACATGAGACGTTCGGTGCCCCAGACGCCGGCAAAGCCGCACGCCACGACAAGGGCAAGCCCCAGCAGAACCTTGAATATCTTCCCCACGTGTTCGTCCTCCGTCGCAACGCGGGCGCCGGGGCGCCCGCGAGTTCACATCGGTTTGCGCGGGGTCAACTCGGATGGTCGGAAGAAGGTGGCGCTACAGCGACAATTGGCCACGTTAGCGGGCGTGAGAGGCCATCGCGGCAGGCACCGACCCGTGCGATCCGCCTGCCGGGCGGACCACGCGGGTCGCGATCGGGCCGAGCCGATCTCAGATCTTGCGGCAGGCTCTCAGCTGGTCCTCGTAGCGGACGGCGCGGCGGGCCACCCGGTCGGACACTTCCAGCAGCCAAGGCTTGGCGTTGTAGCTGCCGCGGGAATAGCCCGTGCGCCCCTCGTGATAGGCCAGGTACTGGTTGCGCGCGTCGCCGCGGCTGATGCCGAGACGCTTGGTGGTCTGGTCCATGTACCAGCCCATGAAATCGGTCGCGTCGTCGATGTCGTCGCGCTTGGCCCGGCGGCGGCCGGTCTCGGCCTTGTATTCGTCCCAGGTGCCGTCCAGCGCCTGGCTGTAGCCATAGGCCGAGCTCTGGCGGCCCATGGGGATCACACCAAGCGCATAGCGCAGCGGCGTGCGGGCGTTGCCGATGAACTTGCTCTCTTGGTGGATGGTGGCCATCTGCACGGGCACCGGGATGCCATAGCGCCGTTCGGTGCGGCGCATGGCACGCAGGTAATGGGGCCGTTCGTCCACGATGGCGCACGCGTTGTCGAGGTTTCGGGGCGCAGTCCGTTCGCTGCTGCCGCATCCCGCGACGAACACCAAAAGGATCAGGGCGCGGAGGGATCTGCTCATCTGCCGCTCGTTTGTTGTTTTGTGCCTGTTTTTCTTTTCAGGTTAGCCCAAACGCGCCGCCCGATAAACAGGGAAGGCGCCCGGTCAGATCACGAAAGCGAGGACCAGAGGCAGCGTGAGCACGCTGAGCGTCGTGCTGACCACGACCAGCGACGCCACCGCGTCGGCATCGGCCCCGTATTTCGCCGCCAGCAGGTAGGACGTGACCGCCACGGGCGTGGCGACCTGCAGGATCAGCACGGCCAGCGCCACGGGCGGCAGCCCGAACCATGCGCCGGTGGCCCAGGCCAGCCCGATGCAGGCCACGGCCTTCAGGACCGACAGGACCAGCGGCATCCCCAGGCTCTTGGGGCTGAGGCGCGCCACGGCCACGCCCAGCGTGATCAGCATGAGCGGGATCGCCAACTGCCCGATCAAATCCAGCGTGTTGGTCAGGAAGGTGGGCGTCTGCCAGTCCTGCCACAGAAACAGCGCGCCCAGCAGCGTGCCCCAGACCAGCGGTTCCTTCAGGGCCTTGAGGGGCGATCCGCCGCCCGCCACCATCCAGATCCCGATGGTGAAGGAATAGATCGCCATGATGGCGAAGACGACCACGGCATAGCCCAGCCCCTCGGCGCCGAAGGCGAACAGCGCCAGCGGCAGGCCGAGGTTGCCGGTATTGCCGAAGATCAGCGGGGCGAGATAGGTCCGCATATCCAGACGGAACACCGCCACCAGCGCCAGCATCGCGGCGGTGACCGCCGCGTAGGCCACGACCGTGGCCAGCGACAGGGTGGTCAGCGCGGCGGGCGGGATCTCGGTCTCCATCAGGGCCACGAAGATCAGGCACGGGATCGACAGGGTCATCGCCATGCGGGTGACGAACTCGATCTGGTAGTCGAAGCCCATCCGCACCCAGACGAAACCGATGATGGCCAGGAAAAAGACGGGCGCGACGACTTCGCCCACTGTCAGGATCAAATGCACAGTGTGTTTCTCCCGAAACCGGCCAGATTGTTTGCCAAAACCGGGCACCTTCCATATGTTCGCGAGTGGAGGGCCAGATGCTGAGTACACGTGCGCGTTATCACCTTGGGCAGATCGTCCGCCACCGGAAACATCCGTTCCGGGGGGTCGTTTTCGACGTCGATCCCAAGTTCAACAACACCGAGGAATGGTACGAATCCATCCCCGAGGAAGCCCGTCCCGCGAAGGACCAGCCCTATTACCACCTGCTGGCCGAGAACGAGCAGAGCTATTACGTGGCCTACGTGTCCGAGCAGAACCTGATCGCGGATTACTCGGGCGAACCCGTGGGGCACCCGGACCTGCCCGACCTGTTCGGTGACATCGAAGACGGCACCTACCCGCTGCAATTCGCGATGAACTAGGCCTGCTCGATCGGCAGGCCGGCGTCCTTCCACGCGGAAAAGCCGCCGTCCATCTCGGCGACATTCTCGACACCCATGTCCTGCAAAGTCTTGGCCGCGAGGGCCGAGCGCCAGGCCGACGCGCAGAACAGCACGATGCGCTTGTCGGTGGCGAAGTCGGGCTTGTGATAGGGGCTTTCGGGATCGACCCAGAATTCCAGCATGCCGCGCGGCGCGTGCAGCGCGCCGGGGATGCGGCCCGTCTTGGCCAGCTCGCGCACGTCGCGGATGTCGACCAGCAGGGCGCGCCCGGCATCGGCCTCGGCGCGGGCGTCCTCCAGGCTCAGCGTGGTGATCTGGCCCTTGGCGGCGCGCACCAGGTCGGCGACGGGGGTGATCGGCATCGCGTGTCTCCTCAGTAGCCCAGGGCGCAGCCATCCTTGCGCGGATCGGAGGCGCCTTCCAGGACGCCGCTGTCATCGATGCGAATGGTCTGCGCGCCGCCGATGGCGACCTCGGGGCGGCTGACGGCGTGCCCGCGGCGGGCCAGCTCGTCATAGACCTCGGGCGAATAGCCGTTCTCGACCTTCATGTCGCCCGCGTCGCTGAAGCTGCGCGCGGTGTCGATGGCCTGCTGCGGGTGCATCCCGAAATCGGCGATGTTGCTGACAAAACGGGCGTGGCCGTTGGCCTGGTAGGCGCCGCCCATGACGCCGAAGGGCATCAGCAGCTTGCCGTCCCGCTTCAACATCGCGGGGATGATCGTGTGCATGGGCCGCTTGCCGCCGGCGGCTTCGTTGGGATGCCCTTCCTCGAGCGAGAAGCCCGAGCCACGGTTCTGCATCAGGATGCCGAACTTGTCGGACGCGATGCCCGACCCGAAGCTGTTGAAGATCGAGTAGATCAGCGACACCGCCATGCGGTCGCGGTCGACCACGGTGATGTAGATCGTGTCCTTGTGCACGTTCTCGGACACCCGCGCCGGGGCGTCCATCGCCCGCTCCATGTCGATGAGGGCCGCCAGCTGTCGGGCCGTGTCCATCGACAGCAGGTGGTCGGTGCGGGTCATGTGATCGGGGTCGGCGATGAACCGGTTGCGCGCGTCATAGGCCAGCTTGGATGCCTCGGCCTCCACGTGGGCGCGGTCGGCGCCCAGCGGGTCCATGGAGGCGATGTCGAAGTGGGACAGGATGTTGCACAGCAGGATGGCCGCCGCGCCCTGTCCGTTCGGCGGATGCTCGACCAGCTCATAGCCGCGATACTGCCCGCTGATCGGGGTCACGTAGTCCGACGTGCAGGCGGCGAAATCGTCCAGCGTGTGGGTGCCGCCCATGGCGCGCAGGCTGTCGACCATGTCCTCGGCCACTTCGCCCTCGTAGAAGGCGTCGCGCCCGTCCATGGCGATGCGGCGCAGCACCTCGGCCTGTTTCGGCGAGCGGAACACCTGGCCCGGCGCGGGGGCCTTGCCGTCCAGAAGGTAGTCGTCGCGCGCCACCCCTTGCAGCGTGTCAACGGCCAGCCCCCAGTCGAAGGCCACGCGCGGGGCCACGGGGATGCCGGCCTCGGCGTAGTGGATGGCGGGGGCGAGACTTGCCGCCAGCCCGGCGCGCCCGTGATCGGCCGACAGGCGGCAGAAGGCGTCGATCGCGCCCGGCACGGTGACGGCGTGGGGGCTGGTGGCGGACAGGGTGTCCATGCCCTGCGCCCGAAGATCCGCCGCCGACAGGCCGGCCGGGGCCCGGCCCGAACCGTTCAGTGCCACGATCTCGTCGCTGTCGCCGCGCTTGACCAGCGCGAACAGGTCGCCGCCGATGCCGGTCATCTGCGGCTCGGCGATACCAAGCAGCACGGCGCCGGCGATGGCGGCATCCACGGCGTTGCCGCCGGATTCGAGGACCTGGATCGCGACCTTCGAGGCCAGCGGGTGCGACGTCGCGCACATCCCGTTCGTCGCATAGACCGCCGAGCGGCCCGGCAAATGAAAGTCCCGCATCCTGAAGCACCCCCTACGTCGCGTCATGTTCGTGTCGCGGGCAATCTAGCCGCTGCGACAGGAATGACCAGACGATCTGTCCCGATTCGATACGGTTTGCGATACCGGTCCGCCGCGCCGTGCGCTCAGCTAGGCTTTGGCGGCCGGGCTCATGCGGCTTGCACGACCGGCAGTCGGAAGCGCAGGCGGTTGCGCCGCCCCGCGCGGACGTAGTCCAGATCACTGACAAGCGACTTGATCAGCAGCCAGCCGAACCCGCCCTGGGGCGCATCGGCCGGTTCGGGTGGCGGCGGGTCCGGCAGCAGTCCCCGGGGCAGGGGCGCGCCGTCGTCCAGGGTCTGGCAGGACAGCGCGCCGTTGCGCAGGTCGACCCGAAGCTCGATGCGCCCGGACGGCACGTCCGCGTAGGCGTGTTCGACGATGTTGTTCATCACCTCGGCCAGGACCAGCTCGAGCGACTGGATCGTGTCGCGCGACAGCCGCAGCGGGGCCAGCGCACCCAGCGTCACCGCGAGCGCCGCACGCACCGTCCGGGGCGAGCCGTCCAGCACCACCCGTACGCCATCATCGGAATAGGCGCAGTCGATGGGTCCCTCGCGCACCGGCCAGCGCCCCTGGTCAGACGGCATGGTGATGAACGGCCTGCGCGGGGTCGACCGCCGGCTCCTCCGCCCCCGGTGCGCGGGCGTGGATCGTGAACAGCGTGTCCATCCGTGTCAGCCGGAACACCTGTGCCACGGCATCGCGCAGCCCAGCGAGTTCCAGGACCTGGTGCGGCGGCATCATCTTGTGCACGCCGATCACGGCACCCAGGCCCGAGCTGTCCATGAAATCGACGCGGGCGAGGTCCAGCACGACCCGGCCCCGCGCCCCGGCGCTGGCCGCGCGCACGGCGTCCTTGAATTGCACGGCCACGGCGGCGTCCAGGCGACGTTCCCGAACCCGCAGCACGGTGGCGTCCTCGGTCTGGTGGGTGTCGATGATCATGCGCTCCGCGCCCCTTGTTGTGCCCCGGACAAAGCTAGGGCACGATCCTTAAGCCTTCGTATAGACCGACCCAGAGAGAGACCGCCCCATGCGCGACATCGCCATCACCGCCGCCCGCCGCACGCCCATGGGCGGCCTCCAGGGGGACTTCGCCACGCTGTCGGCCCCCGAGCTCGGCGGCGCGGCGATCGCCGCCGCGCTGGACGATGCCGGGCGACCCCCCGTCGACGCGGTGCTCATGGGCTGCGTGCTGCCAGCGGGGCAGGGGCAGGCCCCCGCGCGGCAGGCGGGCTTTGCCGCCGGCCTCGGCGAAGAGGTGCCGGCGACGACGCTGAACAAGATGTGCGGATCGGGGATGCAGGCGGTGATGAACGCCTTCGATACCTTGTGCGTGGGCGGCGCCGCCACGCTGGTCGCCGGCGGGATGGAGAGCATGACGAACGCCCCCTACCTGCTGCCCAAGATGCGCGGCGGCGCCCGGCTGGGCCACGGCCAGGTGATCGACTCGATGTTTCTCGACGGGCTCGAGGACGCCTACGACAAGGGCCGTCTCATGGGCAGCTTCGCCGAGGATTGCGCCGAACATTACCAGTTCACCCGCGCCGCGCAGGACGACTTCGCGCTGGCCTCGCTCGACCGGGCCTTGAAGGCCGGCGAAAGCGGCGCCTTCGACGCCGAGATCACGCCGGTCACCGTGCGCAGCCGGAAGGGCGAGGTCACCGTGCATCGCGACGAGCAACCCCAGAGCGCGCGGCCCGACAAAATCCCGCAGCTGAAGCCCGCCTTCCGCGAAGGCGGCACGGTGACGGCGGCCAACGCCTCGTCGATTTCGGACGGGGCGGCGGCGCTCGTGCTTTCGGCCGACCCCGACGCCACGGCCCGCGCCTATATCCGCGGCCACGCCACCCACGCGCAGGCCCCCGGCTGGTTCACCACCGCGCCTGTGCCGGCGGCGCGAAAGCTCCTGGACCGGCTGGGCTGGTCGGTCTCGGACGTGGACCTGTGGGAGGTGAACGAGGCCTTCGCGGTCGTTCCCATGGCCTTCATGCGCGAGATGGGCGTCGATCACGACCGGCTGAACGTGAATGGCGGCGCCTGCGCGCTGGGCCATCCCATCGGCGCCTCGGGCGCACGGATCCTCTGCACGCTGCTATCCGCGATGGAGGCGCAGGGCGCCCGGCGCGGCGTGGCCGCCATCTGCATCGGCGGTGGCGAAGGCACCGCCATCGCGATAGAGCGGCCCTGATCGCGTCGGATAAACCGCGCTTCCTGTCCGTGAGGCCCCATGCCCGATTACGACCTGCTGTCGAAAACCATCGCGTCGCTGACCGAGGGCGAGGACGACGCCGTCGCGCTGATGGCTACCGTCGCCTGCGAGGTGCACCACGCCGACGACCGGTTCGACTGGACCGGTTTCTACCGCGTCGTCGCGCCGGGCATGCTGAAGATCGGGCCCTACCAGGGCGGCCACGGCTGCCTCGTCATCCCGTTCGACCGGGGCGTCTGCGGCGCCGCCGCCCGCTCGCGCGAGGTGCAGCTGGTCGATGATGTCGAGGCATTTCCCGGCCACATCGCCTGCGCGTCCTCGACCCGGTCCGAGCTGGTCCTCCCGGTCTTCGATGGGGCGGGCGACGTCATCGCCGTCTTCGATATCGACAGCGACCTGCCGGCCGCCTTCACGCGGGACGACGCCGACCGCCTGGGCGCGATCCTGGGGGACGTGTTTGGCCGGCTCTGACTACGCGCCACCGGTCGATCCGATCGAGATCCTGCACCGCGACGCCGACCTGCTGGTCGCGGTAAAGCCCGAGGGCCTTCTGTCGGTGCCGGGGAAGGGCCCCGCGCTGGCCGATTGTCTCGAGACGCGCTTGCGGGCCGACGATCCGGGCGTGTTGCTGGTTCACAGGCTGGACCGGGACACCTCGGGCGTCATGGTGTTCGCCCGAAACCCCGCGGCGCAGCGGCACCTGGGCCTTCAGTTCGAGCGGCGGCACGTGGAAAAGCGCTACGTCGCGCTTGCGGCGGGGCAGGTCGCGGACGCTGAAGGGGTGATCGACCGCCCGCTCATGGCGGACTGGCCCAACCGCCCCCGCCAGATGGTGCACGCGGACGGCAAGCGCGCGGTGACCCGGTGGCAGGTGGCGGCGCGCCACGTCGGCCACACCCGGATGATCCTGCACCCGGAAACGGGCCGGTCGCACCAGTTGCGCGTGCACCTGGCCGATCTGGGGCATCCGATCGTCGGCGACCCGCTCTACGATGGTCCGCCCGCGCCGCGCATGATGCTGCATGCCGAGGCGCTTTCGCTCTTCCATCCCAGCGGCGGCGCGCGGCGCAGCTTCGTCGCCCCCGCACCGTTCTGAACGCTCAGAGGAAGTCGGCGACCGCCTCGACCTCGGACTGGGGGATCTCGTGACCGCCGGGATGCCAGGCCAGCAGGCAATCCGCCTTCTGCGCGGTGAACCAGTCGGCCAGCGCCTGCGTCAGCTCGGGCGGGCAGATCGGGTCCTGCCGCCCGGCGGTGATCAGCACGCGCGTCATCGCCATGCCCTCCTGCGGCTCGGGCACCCAGGGGATGAGCGGGTGCATCAGGACCAGCGCGTCGAAAAGCTCGGGCCGCTGGAACGCCACCGAGGCGAGGATATTGGCACCGTTGGAATAGCCCAGCCCGGTGACATGCTCGGCGCCCGTGCGCTCGCGCTCGGCCAGCACGAACTCGGTCATGGCGGCCGTGCGCGTGGCCAGGTCTTCCATGTCGTAGACGCCTTCGGCCTTGCGCCTGAAGAACCGCTGCGCGCCGCCCTCCAGCACGTCGCCGTTGGGCGACACGACATGCGCGCCCGGCACCATGGCCTGTGCCGCGCCATGGAATTGCCCGGCCGTGCCGCCGGTCCCGTGGAAGGTCAGGATCAGCCGGTTGGTGTCGCCGTCGTGGCGCAGCGCGTCGTAAGGCATTGCTTTCACTCGATCGGTTGCAGGTGGCGCTCAAGCCGTTCGCGCAGGTACTCATGCTGCGACGGCAGTTTCAAGGCTTGGCCCAGATGCGCGGTGTCCTCGTCCCGGTCGAAGCCGGGCTCGTTCGTGGCGACCTCGAACAGGATGCCGCCCGGCGTGCGGAAGTAGATCGCCCAGAAATAATCGCGGTCGATCACCGGCGTCACCTGGTAGCCGGTATCCAGCAGGGCCTCGCGCACCTCGAGCTGCCGCGCGCGGTTGTCCACCGAGAAAGCGATGTGGTGCACCGAACCCGCGCCCTGTCCGGCCATGGGCGCGGTCGGGTGTTCCTCGATGTCGATCACGTTGGCGGTGCCATCCGGCACGATCATCCGCGTGGTGGCGCCGCGCGTCTCGACCGTGTCGTAGCCCATGAATTTCAGCAGCTCGACGGTGGCCGCCCGGTCCTGCACGCGCATGGATGCCGAGTGGAAGCCGCGGATGGCCGCGTCTTCGGGCACGTCCGCCCCGGTCCATGGCGTGCGGGCATCGTCGCCATCCTCGACCAGCGCGAACAGGTCGCCGTCGGGGCCGGCGAAGCCGATCCGCGTGGCGCCGAAATCGTCCGTCTCGCGGCTGGCTTTCACGCCGCGGGCGCCCAGGCGCTCGCCCCAGTAGGACGCGGCGCCCTGCGGGATGGTGAAGACGGTGGTGCCGACCTCGCCCGCGCCACGCTGGCCGGGCCGCGCGCCGGGGAATGGGAAATAGGTCATCACGCTGCCGGGGCTGCCGGTCTCGTCGCCGTAATACAGGTGATAGACGTCCGGCGCGTCGAAGTTCACCGTCTTCTTCACCCGGCGCAGGCCCAGCGTATCGGTGAAGAACGCGTTGTTGGCCCGGGCGTCCGAGGCCAGGGAGGTCACGTGGTGCAAACCGTTGATCTGGGACAGCATGGCGACTTTCCTCGTGTGATGTCGATTGCCGGGTAACCTAGGGGCGAAGGCTCGCGCACGAAACGCGGATCTGGGCGCAGGTTCTGTGCGAATTTGTGTCTTCGACGCCCCGGGCGGCGTCGAACGACCGTTCCGCGTCCGCCGGAGATCGCGGAATGGGCGGTCCTTTCGTCGTCACCCCCTTGGTGCCGCGCCGCCCGTGCATAAGTTCAGGGTAACGAATTAACAGAAGGAGGACCCCATGGCCCTGCGCATCGGCGATACCGCCCCCGACTTCACCGCCGACACCACCGAAGGCGAGATCCGTTTCCACGACTGGATCGGCGACGGCTACGCCATCCTGTTCAGCCACCCCAAGGACTTCACCCCGGTCTGCACGACCGAGCTTGGCATGATGGCGGGCATGGCCGACGAGTTCGCCAAGCGGAACGCCAAGATCATCGGCATCTCGGTCGATCCGGTGGACGACCACCACAAGTGGAAGGGCGACATCAAGAGCCTGACCGGCAACGAGGTCTCCTACCCGATGATCGGCGATCCCGACATGAAGATCGCCAAGCTCTACGACATGCTGCCGGCCGAGGCCTCGGGCGAGCCGGGCAACCGCACGCCCGCCGACAACCAGACGGTCCGCACCGTCTTCATCGTGGGGCCCGACAAGAAGGTGAAGCTGTCGCTGACCTACCCCATGACGACCGGGCGCAACTTCGACGAGATCCTGCGCGCGCTCGACTCGATCCGTCTGACGGCCGAGCACAAGGTCGCCACGCCCGCCGGCTGGATCCAAGGCGGTGACGTCATCCTCACCGCCGCGGTGAGCGACGAGGAAGGCGAAAGCAAGTACGGCGGGTTCGACAAGAAACTGCCCTACCTGCGCACGACGAAGCAGCCGGGCTAAACCGGGCACGAACGCGCCGCCCTTCTTCGGGGGCGCGGCCTTGCAGATCCCCTCGAAGACCGGGCGTGCGCGCCCGGTCTTTTTCGTTGGTGCCAAGGCAGGTGTGCCCCGTCGCGAAGGCCGCCCGCCGCGCATTTCCAAGATCCACGGCCCCGGAGTGCGCTTCTCCCCCACATCACTGGTCTGCAAATACTCACGTCGCGCGGCCGGCCACCGGGCGGGCCTTGACTCTGCCGCGCTGCGGGCGCCTCAAGCGGGCATGAGCCAACATCCCCTCTACGGCCTGGCGCTGGCCCTCGCGGCCGCGCTGCTGATCGCCCCCGACACCCTGTTCATGCGGCTGTCGGGGATGAACGGCGTGCAGATGATGGCGTGGCGCGGGCTTCTGACGGGTCTTGCCATGGGATGCGCCTGGATCCTGCTCAGCCGCGACCGTGCGGGCGATCTGCGCGCGCTGGTCACCCCGCTGGGCGGTCTCGCGGTGCTGTGCCAGGCGGTCAACGCGCTGTTCTTCGTCCTGGGGATCGCCATGGCGCCGGTGGCGGTGGTCCTTTTCGCCGTGGCGACCGTGCCGATCTGGTCGGCGATCCTCGGGGCGGTGTTCCTGGGCGACAGCGTCGGCCGGGCGACGGCCATGACCTGCGCCGTGGTGCTGTCAGGGATCGGCCTGTCGGTGTTCGCGGGCGGCGAGGGCGACGGCGGCGGCAACGCGGTGCTGGGCGCAGCCTGCGGGCTGGCGGTGTCGGTGTCGCTGGCGGGCAGCTTCACCGTCTACCGCGCGGAGCGCAGCCTGCCGATCCTGCTGACCATCGGCCTGGGCGCGACCCTGTCGGGCTGCGTGGGCTGGCTGCTGGCCGAGGACCTGGCCGCCGCCCCCCTGCGCATGGCCGCGATCGCCTTCACCGGCCTCGTGATCCTGCCGGTGTCGTTCTTCCTGCTGTCACTGGCCAGCCGCTATACCGAGGCCGCGAATGTGAGCCTCTTCCTGCTGTTGGAAACGGTGCTGGGTCCTCTGCTGGTCTGGGCCGTCATCGGCGAGCCGGTTCCGCCGCTCAGCCTGCTGGGCGGGGCGGTCGTGGTCGCGGCGCTGGCGGTCTACCTGAACCACCGGCGCCGCAAGGCTAGAGGATCATCAGCCTGATCCCGTAGGCCACCACGGCCAACGCCGCCACGCTGGCCGCCCAGATCAGCACGAACCACCCGATCTTCCTCAGCATCAGTGGTATCCGTCGCCGACCTTCAGCTTGCCGCGGAACACCCAGTAGGCATAGGCCGTGTAGGCCAGGATCAGCGGCACCAGCACGATGGCGCCCACGAACATGAAGAGTTGCGAGCTATAGGGGCTTGCCGCGTCCCACAGCGTGACCGAGGTCGGGATCACGTAGGGCCACATAGAGACGCCGAGGCCCAGGAAGCACAGCCCGAACAGGCCCAGCGTGATGAAGAAGGGCGCCCAGTCGTTGCGCTCGTCGAACAGCTCCTTGGCCAGCCAAAGGGTCAGGCCCACGACAAGGATCGGGATCGGCGACACCTCGAGGATCTGGGGCCACGAGAACCAGCGCTCGAAATAGGCCGGTTCCAGGAACGGGGTCGCCAGGCTGACCGCGCCGATAAAGCCCATCGTGGCGAAGCCGAAGACCCGCGCCAGCACACGCACCTTGTGCTGTAGTTCGCCATCGACCCGCCAGTTCAGCCATGTCGCGCCCAGCAGCGCATAGCCGCAGACAACCGCGACGCCGGTCAGCAGGGTGAAGGGCGTCAGCCAGTCCCACCAGCCGCCGCCATAAGCGCGGCCGTCGACCTCGATGCCCTGCAGAAGCGTGCCCAGGATCATGCCCTGCGTCAGCGCCGCCACGGTCGACCCGCCGATGAAGGCCGCGTCCCAGAACCGTTTCGAGAACTTGTTGCCCGCGCGCCAGCGGAACTCGAACGCCACGCCGCGGAAGATCAGACCCAGCAGCATGGCGATGATGAGCGGATAGACCGCCGGCATGATGATGGCATAGGCCAGCGGAAAGGCCGCGAACAGGCCGCCGCCGCCCAGGATCAGCCAGGTCTCGTTGCCGTCCCATACCGGCGCGACCGTGTTCATCATCAGGTCGCGATCCTCCTTCTTGGGGAAGAACGGGTAGAGAATGCCAATGCCCAGGTCGAACCCGTCGAGCACGACGTAGACATAGACGGCGAAGGCCAGAAGAAGGGCCCAGGCGACGGTCAGGTCGAAACTGATCTCCATGTGCTTACTCCGCGGGTTGCTGGTTCTTGCCGGGACCGGTCAGGTCGGCGGGGGTGATCCCGCCAGTCCGGATCGGACCCGGCTCGGTCCGGACGCCGCGCTGGCCGCGCTCGGGCGGGTTGCCCATCAGCTTCAGCAGGTAGACGACGCCGGCGCCGAAGATGGCGAAATAGATCAGGACGAAGGCGATCAGCGAGGCCCCCACGGCCTGTGCGCCCAGCGGCGACACCGCGTCGGCGGTCAGAAGCTCGCCGTAGACGACATATGGTTGGCGCCCGACCTCGGTGGTGATCCAGCCGGCGATGACGGCGACCAGGCCCGACGGCCCCATGACCAGCGCCGCGCGGTGCAGCATGCGGTCGTAGAATAGGTTCCCGCGCCAGCGCGCCCAGAGCGACCAGAGGCCGATGCCCACCATCAGGAAGCCGATGCCGACCATGATGCGGAAGCTCCAGAACACGATCCCCACCGGCGGCTGCATCTCGCGCGGGACGGTGTCGAGCCCGTCCATCGACGCGTCCAGGCCCTTCTCCAGCATCGGGCCGCCCAGCCGGGGGATCGAGATCTGGTAGTCGATCCGCTGTTCTTCCTGGTTGGGGATGCCGAACAGGATCAGCGGGATGCCGTCCTCGTGGCTCTCGAAATGCCCCTCCATCGCCAGCACCTTCACGGGCTGGTGTTCGTAGGTGTTCAGCCCCTGTTCGTGACCCGCGACGATCTGAAGGGGCGCGACGATCGCGGCCATCCACATGGCCATCGAGAACATGGTGCGCACACCGGCATTGTCGGTACGCCCGCGCAGCAGGTGATAGGCACCCACGCCGCCCACGATGAACGCGGTGGTCAGATACGCCGCTGTCAGCGTGTGCGCGAGACGATAGGGGAAGGACGGGTTGAAGACGATTTCCCACCAGTTTTCGGGCAGGAACTGGCCGTTCTCGCCCATGGTGAAGCCCGCGGGCGTGTGCATCCAGCTGTTGACCGACAGGATCCAGGTGGCCGAGATCGCGGTGCCCACCGCCACCATCAGCGTGGCGAACATGTGAAGCTTGTCACCGACCTTGTCGCGACCGAACAGCATGATCCCGAGGAAACCGGCCTCGAGGAAGAAGGCCGTCAGCACTTCGTAGGCCATGAGCGGTCCGACCACGGGCCCGGCGAGATCCGAGAAGACCGACCAGTTGGTGCCGAACTGGTAGGACATGACGATACCCGACACGACGCCCATGGCGAACGAGATCGCGAAGATCTTCAGCCAGTACTTGAACAGCCGCAGATAGGCCTCGTTCCGGGTCCAAAGGTACATCCCGTTCACGACGGCCAGGTAACTCGCCAGCCCGATCGAGAAGGCGGGAAAGATGAAATGGAACGCCACGGTGAACCCGAATTGAATCCGGGCCAGCAACGTGGCGTCCAGGCCGAACGAAAAATCCATGGGGACAGCTCCACTTGTGTTGCCCATGGAACTATTGCCCGCCGGTCCAAAGTCCACTGCGACGCAATGACTGCGACGTCGCGGCATCCGCCGCCCCCTTGAAACGCGAAACGGCCCGCGGAAGACCGCGGGCCGTATGGGATCGTCGATGCGTGGCGCGGGTCAGCCCATCTTGGGATACAGCACCACGGGCGTGTCGATCGGGGTCTGGTCGTACAGCACCCGGATATGCTCGTTCGTCAGGCCGGCACAGCCATTGGACACCGCGCGGCCGATGGTGCCGGGGTCGTTGGTGCCGTGGATGCGAAGGAAGGTGTCGCCGCGGCCGGGCTGGAAGAGGTAAAGCGCGCGCACGCCCAGCGGGTTGTTGGGTCCGCCGGGGATGCCGTCTTCCTCGTACTGGGCGTATTTCTCGGGCTCACGCTCGACCATGCCGGGGGTGGGCTTCCACGACGGGTTCGCCTTCTTGGCGCCCACGTAGTATTGGCCCGGCTCGTACAGGCTGTCGCGGCCCACGCGGCAGGCATAGCGCACGGCCGTGCCGTCGGCGCGGGTGTGGTAAAGCCGGAAATGGTTGGGGAAGACGTGGATCTCGTTGGCGGGCAGAGGCACCCGCATCTGCACCAGCGTCGGCGGCGGGATGCCCGCTGCCTGCGCCTCGGCCCGCAGCCCGAGCGCCGAAAGGCCGAACGCGGCCAGGCCGGTCGTGATGAATTCGCGTCTGTTCATTGCCCACCTCTGGAGAAAATCCGTTTGTGCCAAAGATACAGGCGATTTTGCGTGGGACAACCACGATGACACCGGCGTGACCGCGATCGGCGCTCAACCCCGACCGGCAAGCCCCATCTTGTGCGCCACGGCGATGGCCTTGTCGACCCACAGGCGCCGTTGCTTGGCCAGGCCGTAGGTCGCCCGGCGCTGGGTCTTGTCGGCGCGCCGGGTGCGCGCATCGATGTCGCTGGGATGATCGCCGGCACGGAACAGCGGCGGCCAGACGCTCAGCCCCCGGCCGGTGCGGGTCTGCCAGTGGCGGTAATGGTTGTCGACGGGGCAGGTGATGTGGGCGGAGTCCGCGACAAGGCGCGCGGCGGCGTCCCGTGTCATCAGGATCGCGGTCCCGAGCATCGGAAAGTAATGCGCCCGCAGGACCGTGCGTCCCGCCACCTCGGCGAAGGGAGTCGAGATCTTGCGCTTGTGCGCGCCCAGGTTCACCAGCTCCCACGCGGGGGCGTCGTCGCCGGACAGCCAGTCCAGCACCGGGCCCATGGCCTCGACCGCGCCATCGGTCAGGGTGAAATCGTCCTCGAGCACCAGCCCGAGCGCATGGTCGCTGTCCAGGAACGCCTGCGCCGCCTTGGCGTGGCTCAGGTGGCAGGCGATCTCGCCCCCCGTCATCGACCGCCCCATGTAGCGGCGGGCGGCGGCGTCATCGTAGGCGTCGAAGGTGCTGACGGGCAGGCCGCGACCGTCCACCGCCGGCACGCGGACCCAGTCCAGCCCGAGTGTCTCGAGCTGGGCCACCGCAGCCTGCCGCCGCGTGTCCGACCCGTCGAGGTTGATGAGAAACGCCCCCACGCTCATCGCAGCGTCCGCACCTTGTCTTGCGGGGTCCTGAAAAGGCGCATGTAGGCGTCACAGACCGCATCTTCGGAGAACATGGCCTCGAGCCGTTCGCGCGCCGATATCGCCATCTTCCTGGCGGCGTCGCGGTTCCCGAGAAGGCGCGACAGGGCGGCGGCGGTGCCGTCGACATCGTCGATATCGGCCATCAACCCGTCCTCGCCGTCGCGCATGAACCACGCCGGGCCCTCGCAGCGGCTGGAGACGCTCGGCACACCGGCCTTCCACGCTTCCAGCAGCACGTTGCCCAGCGGCTCGTGGCGCGAGGGCAGGACGAAGGCGTCGCCCGAGGCGATATGGTGTATGGGCTCGTCCACCCAGCCGACGAAGCGGGTGCGATCGGCGATCCCCAGCTCGCGGGCCAGCTGCTCCAGCGCGTCGCGTTCCTTGCCGTCCCCGACCAGCCACAACCAAGCCCCCGGGATCTGCGCCACGGCCCGCAGCGCGACGTCCATCCCCTTGCGCGGCACGAACCGCCCGCCCGTCACCACCAGCGGCGCGTCCTCGGGCGTGTCATGCTGCGCGCGGGGAACGGGCTCGGGCGTCACCCAGCGCGGGAAGTTCGAGATCGTGGCCAGCCCGCGGTCCCAGCCCAGCGCGTCGCAATGGGCGGTGATGCCGGGTGTGTTTCCGACGATCATGTCGCAATGGCCGAAATGCTTGAGGTTCGCGGGATAATCGCCCAGCCGCACCAGCCGGGTGCCATCGAAGTTGCGGGGTTGCAGCTGCGATGCGCGGGGCATCCACGACATCACCGCGTCGGGGCGAAACTCGGCGATGTGACGGTCCAGCTTGCGCCGCGTCAGCCAGCGGGTCAGCGAAATGCGGCGGAAATTGTCGTATTCCACGGGACCCAGCGCGGCGATGGCCTCGCCCCAGCTGCGGTCGGGCCGGATGAAGAACCGCTGCTCCACCCCGCGCTGGTCGAAGGCCCGGGCGAGGTTCACGAAGAACCGCTCGGCCCCGCCCTCCTTGCCGAAATGCAGGTGGATGACCCGGGCTTGGGCGGTCATGCGCGATCGGGCCGACCGTAAAGCGCCGTCACGCGCTGAAACTGTGCCGCGATAAGACGGAAGCCGTGATCGACCAACGCGGTGTTGGTCTCGACAACTGTATGGTTCTTTTCGGGTCCTCGCTCGTATCCGCAATCCACGGCGACATAGTCGATATGTCGGAGGCTTTCGCGAGCGCCTTCCAGGACCTCGGGCTCGGCGCCCTCGGCTTCCAGCTTGAAGATGATTGGCCTATCTGCCTGCGACAGGTCCAGGGCCTCGTCCAATCGCGTGACCGGAAGCTCGATGGTGTTGCCCCCCCCTCCTTCTCCCGGCAGGAAAGAACTGTCTGCTTCGTCTGCGCGGTTGTAGAGCGTCAGGGTGGTTGTCTTGTTCCACAGGCCTGCGCGGCGGCAGGTTTCGACTCCGTCGAACACGTTCAGATCGACGCAGCGCGCCTCGAGTGCCTCCGGCTCAAACGGGATGTAGTCGAATCCGCGCGTCTTGGCCCAAAGGCCCAGCTCACCTACATTCGCGCCACAATCAATGAATGTGCCGCCGCGCAGGTCGGCCAGCCGGTCCAGATGGTAATCGCGCGCCAGACGATCTATCGCCGTCCGCACGCCCCGCTTGTAGCGGTTGTGGCGGTTGCGGCGGCAGAAATGTATCGCCTCGTCTCCGTCCTCGGCCAGCAAGATTTCGGAATCGGGCCCGCCGAGGGGATTAATCTTGTGGCATTTGCCACGGACTCGGTTGCGCAAGTTGGTAATCGCGCAGAACCGCTCGGCGGTCATGCTGTCGGTTAGCCGGGCTTCGATGTTCCTGAAAAGATTTGTGCTCATGTGCCTGTCGTTCGTCCAAACTTGGGTACAAGATACTATAACTTGTATCGGCTGTAGAGGCCGAGAGCGACCTGAACTCTTGCATAGAAGATAAGGCGGTCAATCTCCCTCTTGTGCTCGGCTACTCTGCTGCTCAGTTGAATCATACGGATTGGCTCGAGATCAGAGAAAGACTTTTCTGCTACATCAATCCTGTGAGAGAGAGCTTTTATCTGTGCTTCGCTCGCCACCCACTCTCTCAGAGGAAACTGAAAGTAGCGGTATCGACCATCATTTCTCGGCAAAAGCCACGCGTCTGGTCTTTGGATCGGATTGAAGAATCCGATGAGGGGCATAAAGATCTCTGTAGCGTCTGAGAACCACCCTGCAAGCCATGAAAAAGTACTAAGTGACAGAACGAGATAGGTGGACTGCCGCATTGCCTCGAAGTCTTCCAGCAATCCCTGCGAGGGAATGAATCTAGCTCTCGGAAACCTCTGTCTGAGGAGATCAGAATAGAAATCATTACCAAGTTGACCTAGGAAAACTGGATCTTTTCCAGTGTGGTCGCAAACAAGCTCGTAGAATGAAACCGGGACGGGGCCATAATCTCGATGGGTTGCTGCGAGTGTTTCGGCTCCGCGAACGTTTATCAGAATTTCGTTCTTGCTTGCAGTCTCAACGGGCGAGGATAGGCGAGGAATTAGATTCCGCGCCGTTTCCAAGAATCCAAAGTTGTCTACATCCAAAGGTACCTGTTGGAACTTTGCCGCTCTCAAGCCAGAATTCAGGTATAAATTGCCTATCTTGCGTGGTGGAATGCTGTGAGAGCGAATGGATGGCAGGAGAGTTCGCGGAATTAGCGGTTCACGCACCGCCGCGGCGACAGCTGGAAGTTGGCCGAGCAATTCAATCTGTGGGACTTCACTCTGGATGGCGCGCGCGTATAGCAGCTGCAGTATCTGGTTTCCAAAATTTCCACGGGGAGAGATTTGTAAGGCGGGCAATTGTCTAATCAGTCATTGGGTAGGCAGGGATTATGACCCCTGCCTACGATACATCAGTCGGCCGCTTCTTCTTTTTTCAGCTCTTCGCCGGTCTCCTGGTCGACCATCTTCATGGCCAGGCGCACCTTGCCGCGGTCGTCGAAGCCCAGAAGCTTCACGAAGACTTCCTGGCCTTCCTTCAGGACGTCCGAAGGATGGTTCAGGCGGCGGTTCTCGATCTGGCTGACATGCACCAGGCCGTCGCGCTTGCCGAAGAAGTTCACGAAGGCGCCGAAATCGACGATCTTTACCACGGTGCCCTTGTAGATCTTGCCTTCCTCGGGCTCGGCCACGATCGAATGGATCATGTCATAGGCCTTCTGGATGGCCTCGCCGTTGGCCGAGGCGATCTTGATGATGCCGTCGTCGTTGATGTCGACCTTGGCGCCCGAGGTTTCCACGATCTCGCGGATGACCTTGCCGCCCGAGCCGATCACTTCGCGGATCTTGTCGGTGGGGATCTGCATGGTCTCGATGCGCGGCGCGTGCTCGGAGAAGCCCGAGGCCTCGCTCAGCGCCTTGTTCATCTCGCCCAGGATGTGCAGACGGCCGTGGCGCGCCTGCTCCAGCGCTTTCTCCATGATCTCGGGCGTGATGCCCGCGACCTTGATGTCCATCTGCAGCGACGTGATGCCGTCGGCGGTGCCGGCGACCTTGAAGTCCATGTCGCCCAGGTGATCCTCGTCGCCGAGGATGTCGGTCAGGATCGCGTATTCACCGCTGTCTTCCAGCACCAGGCCCATGGCCACGCCCGCGACCGCCGATTTCAGCGGAACGCCCGCGTCCATCATGGAAAGCGAGCCACCGCAGACCGACGCCATCGAGGACGAGCCGTTCGATTCCGTGATCTCGGACACCACGCGGATGGTGTAGGGGAAGTCGGTGGCGGCGGGCAGCACGGCCTGAAGCGCACGCCAGGCCAGCTTGCCGTGGCCGATCTCGCGGCGACCCGGAGGGCCCACGCGACCCACTTCGCCGACCGAGTAGGGCGGGAAGTTGTAGTGCAGCAGGAAGTTGCTGCGATACGTGCCCTGCAGCGCGTCGATCATCTGCTCGTCGTCGCCGGTGCCAAGGGTCGTGATGACCAGGCCCTGCGTCTCGCCCCGGGTGAACAGGGCCGAGCCGTGCGTGCGCGGCAGGATGCCGGTTTCGGCCAGGATCGGCCGGACCTCGTCGGTGCGGCGGCCGTCGATGCGCTTGCCCGACTTGACCACGTCACCGCGCAGAACGGCGGATTCCAGCTTTTTCAGGGCCGAGCCGAGGTTCTCGTCCTCGAGCTGCTCCTCGGTCAGGCCGGCCTTGATGTCTTCCTTGACCTTGGCGACCGCGTTGGTGCGCTCCTGCTTGTCGGTGATGGCATAGGCGTCGCGCATCTTCTGCTCACCCGCGGCCTTCACGGCGTCGTACAGCGCGCTGTAATCCGGCGCCTGGAAGTCGAAGGGCTCTTTCGCGGCGTCTTCGGCCAGGTCGATGATCAGGTCGATCACCGGCTGGATCTGCTCGTGCGCGAATTTCACCGCGCCCAGCATCTCGGTCTCGGTCAGCTCGTAGGCCTCGGACTCGACCATCATGACCGCGTCCTTGGTGCCCGCCACGACCAGGTCCAGGCGCTGGTCGGGGTTGTTCTTGAGATCGTGCATGTCGTCGATCTCGGGGTTCAGGATGTATTCGCCATCCTCGAAGCCCACGCGGCAGCCGGCGATCGGGCCCATGAAGGGCGCGCCCGACAGGGTCAGCGCGGCCGAGGCGGCGATCATCGCCACCATGTCGGGGTCGTTGACCAGGTCGTGGGACAGCACGGTGCACATCACCAGCACTTCGTTCTTGAAGCCGGGTGCGAACAGCGGGCGGATCGGACGGTCGATCAGGCGCGAGGTCAGCGTTTCCTTCTCGGTCGGGCGGGCCTCACGCTTGAAGAAGCCGCCGGGCACCTTGCCCGCGGCATAGTATTTCTCGTTGTAGTGCACGGTCAGCGGGAAGAAGTCCTGGCCGGGCTTCTGCTGCTTGGCGAAGGTCACGTTGGCCATGACGCTGGTCTCGCCCAGCGTCGCGATGACCGAGCCGTCGGCCTGGCGCGCGACCTTGCCGGTCTCGAGCGTCAGGGTCTCTTCGCCCCACTGCATCTGTTTTTTCGTCACGTTGAACATCTATCGTATCCTATCTGGGCCGGATCTGCCGGAGCGTTCCCCGGTGGCCCTGTTTCGTGGCGGCCGTATTGCCGCCGACCCCTGTCTCATCGTTTTCATGCGCCGGGGTCATGGCGTCACGTCTCAGATGCGCGCGCCTTACAGGAAAATGCACGTGGTTGCTAGGTGGGGCGGGCGGATGCGCCGCAGGGCGCTGGCGGGTCCTCCAGCCCGTTTACGATTGTGTCGCGGCCGGGCACATTACGAAGGAAACCTGAATTATTTCCATCATATTGCCGCAATCGGATGTGAAGACCTCACTGTGAGTTAACCGAATTGAAGAGCGCGCCGGGTATTTTGAAGGCGCAAGATCGCGTGGATTGACGACGCAGAGGCCCGAAAGCAGAGCAGATGGCAACCGTTTACGATCTCTTCGAGGTCACCGGGATCTCGGAAAACACGACGTACTCGTTGGCGCTCGGAAACTTGCTGGGCGTGGTGAACAGCGCGTCGGCGACGGATCTGGACGACGGCGAATTCGACATCGGCGACGATTTCGTCATCGACGGCACCACCTATACCATCGACCGTATTCAGGAGCCTAGCAACAGCGGCCGCTTCACCGAGGGCGACGGGACGCTCAACTCCTTCAATCCCCAGGGCGAAAGCAACCTCGACGCGGTTTTCCTGACCGTTTCGAACGGCGGTGATACACGGTACTTCATCATCCCGTCGGATCGCTACGGCGACATGAATGTCGAAGAGATCCGGACCGGCAGCCTGAACGATGTCGGGGGAAGTGACGCCGCGCTGGTATCGACCACCGACGACAACGTGCGCGCGGTCTGCTTCGCCCGGGGCACCCGCATCTTCGTGTCCGCCGGGATTGACCGCCCGGTCGAGGATCTTCGCGTCGGCGACTGGGTGCGCACCGCCGATCGCGGCTTCCAGCGCGTGATCTGGATCGGCGCGACCCGGATCGAGGCGGCGACGCTGCGCAAGAACCCCAAGCTCGGTCCGGTCCGCATCCGCCGCGGATCCCTCGGGCCGGGGCTGCCCACGCGCGACCTGACCGTGTCGCCGCAGCACCGCGTTCTCGTGCGGTCCCGCATCGCCGAACGCATGACCGGTTCGTCCGAGGTGCTGATCGCCGCCCGGCACCTGGTCGGTCTCGACGGGATCAAGCGGGCGGGGATCGGGAAGGGCGTGGACTACTATCACATCCTGCTGGAGCGGCACGAGATCCTCTGGGCCGAGCGGGCCCCGTGCGAAAGCCTGCTTCTCGGCCAGGAAAGCCTGAAGACCCTTGGCGACGAGAACATGGCAGAGATCCGGTTGAACCACCCCGCGGCCCTGGCCTCGGCGGGGCCGGACCGGGCCGCACGACCCATCCTGTCCGCCCCCAAGGCACGGCGACTGGTCTGGCGCCATGCGAAGAACCGCAAATGGCTGATCGAGCCGCACGGAACCGAGGGCCACCCGATGCTTTCCGTGCCGGACCTTCCTCGGTCGGACGCCGTTCGGCGCGGCCTTTTGCGACAGCCCGAGCGGGCGCGGGCCGGAAACCGGTCGCGGCACGTTTCGACCCGCCGGAACATCGCCTGACCTGCACCGGGACGCCCAGGAAGAAGCCGCGCGTGCGTCTTTCGCGACGAAGCCCCCGTCAGGCCAGCAAAAAGGGCCGCACAATGGCGGCCCTTCGGGAAAATATCGTCTGTCGCGCGCGGCTTAGCGGCGGATGCCCAGGCGCTTGATCAGGTCCTGGTAACGGGCCTCGTCGCGGGCCTTGGTGTAGTCCAGAAGCTTGCGGCGCTGGGCGACCAGCTTCAGAAGGCCACGGCGCGAGTGGTTGTCCTTCTTGTGGGTCTTGAAGTGCTCGGTCAGCGCGGCGATCCGGGTGGTCAGGATGGCGACCTGCACCTCGGGCGAACCGGTGTCGCCGCTCTTGGTGCCGAATTCCTTGATGAGACGCTGTTTTTCGTCTGCGGTGATCGACATCGGGTATCTCCTTCTTAAGGTCTGGTGTGACGGCGCAGGCCGGGATGTCGTCCAGCAAGGCCCATGGAGTCCGCACGCAACAATGCGGATGCGCGCGTCTAGACCAATCGGCGCGCCATGAAAACCCCCCGTCCGGGCCGGTCGCGGTGGTTCCTTCAATTTTCCCCATTTCAACCCCGCGCTGAGCGCAATCCGCGTCCACTGTGCAGGAAAGAAAGCCCGGTCAAGGAGGTGCGGTCGGCATGTCTATGGTATTCCTGACAGCGGCGGCCGCGCTGTTCGTCCTGTCGATGATTGATCTCAAGGGCGCCAAGGTCGACGGGGAAAATGCCGCGCCGGGACGTCTCCAGCGGCTGCGCGGCCGGATCACCGATGTAGTCGCGGGCCTGAAGCCCCTCCTTGGCAAGCGCGGCAACCGGACCGGCGCTGATGCTGACGCGAGCGGCTGGGACCATGATACCGAAACCGATGGCGATGATGGTCAGACCCTCGACGGGTTGCTGTCCAAGCTGGCGCCGCCGCCGGGCGTGGCGGACGGGGACAGCCGCGCCTTCCGCGAAAGCCTTCAGACCGACCTCGCCAGCGAGATCGGGTCGCTTCGCACCATGCAGGAAGCGCCGCGCGCCGCCGCGCCGGCCGCCGCCGCAACGGCCGGCGGTCCCCCCCTGCCGCTGGCCGGCGGCACCTGGGTCGACGGCACCGAGGCCAGCGCGCCCGTCATCGACGATTTCGACCCCGAGGAAGACCAGCTGGTCATCGTCTACGATCCCAATGCCTCGGCCTATCCGCGCGTCTCGGTTCAGGCGGTCGACGGCACCAGCGACGTGTTCGTGCGGCTGGACGGTCAGGTGATGATGCGGGTGACCGGCGGGGCCGGCCGGGTCGACCCCGATGACATCGAGCTGATCGGATCGGACCTGGAAGCCGAGCTCGCCGCCGTGAACGAGACCCGCGACGCGGCCTGAGCGCCGCGTCTAGTCTGCCCCGAAGAAGTCCATCGCCGCGGCGATGACCTGGCCGGGCGCCTCCTCCATCGTGAAGTGCCCGCCGTCGCATTCGGCCAGGGTGATGTCCTCGGCCCAGTCGTTCCACAGGCCGGCCGGGTCGCCCGTGCGCGCCGGAAACCCGCTGCGACCGTGCAGGAACAGGACCGGCGCCGCGATGCGCCGTCCGGCCGCGCGGTCCGCGTCGTCGATGCGCCGGTCGGTCGTGGCCCCCGCGCGATAGTCGGCGCACATGGCCGCTAGCCGCTCGGGCGCCGCCATCTGCCCGCGATAGGCCTCCAGCGCCGCAGGCGAGAACGGTCCCAGGTCGCCCGTCGCCGACCAGCTGGCCAGCGTCCAGTCCAGGTATCCCGCCGGGTCCGCGCCGATCATGCGCTCGGGCAGGGGGCTGGGCTGCGCGAGAAAGGTCCAGTGATAGGCTGCCATGGCGATCTCTGCCGTCCACATCGACCAGAAACTGCCGGTGGGCACGATCTCGATCACGCCCAGGCGGCGCAAGCGGTCGGGATGGTCCAGCGCGAATCGGTAGGCCACCCGCGCCCCGCGGTCGTGGCCCAGCACATGGGCCCGCTCGATCCCCAAGGCGTCCAGCAGTCCGGCGATATCCGCCGCCATCGCGCGCTTGGAATAGACGGTGTGGTCCGCATCGTCGGCGGGCGCGTCGCTGCCGCCATAGCCGCGCAGGTCGGGCACGATCACGTCGAAGCGCGCCGCCAGCGCGGGCGCCACGCGATGCCAGGCCTGCGACGTCTCGGGATAGCCGTGCAACAGCACGAGGGGCGGGCCCGATCCGGCCCGCGCCACCGACAGGCTGACCGCACCGCAGTCCACGCGGCGACGGTCGAACGCTTCGAAATCGGGCGGGGCGTTGGACATGATCTTAACCTTGAAAGCGAATTTCTTCTCACACCGGACGGTAATCCAGCCACCCTAGGGTGTCCCGGACAATCGGGGCGGAAGAGGTGATGAAATGCTGGCAGCTTTGGTTCTGGCCGGTCTGGCGGGGGCGATGGCGCTTCCGGACGTGATGTCCGTGGTGAAGGCCCGGGGCGACGAGGCGGACGACGACACACGGTCCGAGGACGACGTGGTGCAGGCGCCGGAAGGGGGCGGCGACCTGCTGGATTATGTCGCGCCGGTGCAGACGGCGCCGGTCGCGCAAGACCCGGCCCATGTGGGGGTCGCCACGACCCTGCACGTGGATGTCGGGCCGGGCACACACCTGGTTGAGAACCTCGTGCCCGGGCTTGACGATGTGGCTTTGTCGCTGCCTGCCCACGCGTCGGACATGGCTTTGTCGGGGGCGACGGACGATGCCGATGCGACCCTGTCGTGGCAACAGGACGGCGGGACCGTCGCGCTGACCTTCCAGGGGTTCGACACCGTGCCCGTCGACAGCGTCTCGGTCGCATTCGAAGGGCAGGCAGGGGCGGTGTCCCTGTCCGATCTGTTGGCCGCGCAGGCCGAAGAGGCCGCGATCGTGACCGCGCCCGATACGCCGTCCGGCTCCGCCGATGCCCTGGCCGGGGATGCGCCGCCCGTCGCGCCCGAGGATCCCGAAACGCCCGCGACGCCACCTGACCCGGTCGACGACCCGGGCCAGGTCGTGGCCCCCGAAGATCCCGAGGCGCCGTCGCGCCCCGATCCGGGCTGCGATGACTACGGCGTTGTCCTGTCGCCGGACGAGGATCCGGACGACTACCTCGACAGCGGTCCCGACGACCTGCCGCCCAGCGCCAGTGTCCTGCGCGTGTCCGATTTCACGCCCGGCGATGACCTGCTGCGGATCGAAACCGACGCGGCCGGCCCGCTGTCGCTCCGGCCCGCGCCCGATGGCGACGGGACGATGGTTTTCGTGGGCGACAGCTGGGTCGCGACCGTCGCGGGCCCGCAAGACGGCCTTTCGGTCGATGATATCGTGATCGCGCCCCTGTCAGGACAGGCCGCCTAGGCTACCAGGACTGCGGCGCGACGCCGTAGCCGATGTAGAGCGGGTGCTTCGGGTGGCCGGCCTTGCTGAGCCCCAGGTGATGCAGCGCGTGGCCCCGGTCGCGCAGAAGCCGCTCGACCGCGGGGCCGCGATCCAGCAACGCACCATGGGTGCCCCAGGCGCAGATCACGCGGTCGGCCCAGTCGGCCCCTTCGAGGATCGCGGCGTCGTTCTCGGGGCCGACAGGATCATCCACCTTGCGCAGGCCCTTCGGGTCGGTGCTGCGCCACGCGAAGATGTTGCACACCCGGAAGGCGCCGAAGCCCTGTGCCCGCGCGCGGCGCTCGCAGCGCTCGACCGTGGGGTCGTTCTGCACCTCGGTCGCGGTCGACGGGTTCAGCATGACGAACAGCGCGCGCGGCCCGTCGGTGTCCCAGACCCGGGTGAGATCCCAGCGATAGCCTTCGCAGTCGGAATAGCGCGCGACGCTGGCCGCGTCGCCTTTCTGGTGCGACCGCTCGATCATGCGCCCGCGTCGGAACGGTTCAGCACGCGCGACGGCTGGAACTGCCCCGCGCGGTAGGTGCCGATGGCCAGCGCCTGTCCGCGATGGGCGGCCCAGCAGGTCTCGCCGAAATCGGCCTGGGTCGACAGCACGTCGCAGGGGTTGCCGTTCTTCAGTCGCGGCACGGCGATGGCGCCGATCTGCACCGAGGGCACCTGCTCCAGCCCCGCCTCGACGGGCAGCAACAGGTCGTCGATCTGGGGCGTGCGGCCGAGGCGCTGGATCTCGTCCAGCGTCACCGCGTGGTCCAGCGTGAAGGGCCCCGACCACAGCCGGCGCAGTGCGGTCACGTGCGCCCGGGTGCCCAGGGATTCGCCCAGGTCGCGGGCGATGGCGCGGACATACCCGCCCTTGCCGCAGACCAGTTGCAGATGCGCGCTGTCGGGGTCGGGCCGATCGGTCAGTTCAAGGCTGTCGACGTAAAGCGGGCGCGCGGCCAGCTCCATCTCGACGCCCTCGCGCGCCAGGTCGTAGGCGCGTTCGCCCTCGACCTTCACGGCGGACACCTGCGGCGGCACCTGCATGATGTCGCCGGTGAAGCCCGGCAGGGCGGCGCGCAATGCGTCGTCGTCGGGCCGTGCATCGCTGCGGGCCACGACGTCGCCGCCCGCATCGTCGGTGCTGGTCGCGGTGCCGAAGCGGACCTGGAAGTCATAGGCCTTCAGCGCGTCGGTCAGCAGGGGCAGAACCTTCGTCGCCTCGCCCAGCGCCACGACGAGAATTCCGGTGGCGTCCGGGTCCAGCGTGCCGGCGTGTCCGGCCTTCTTCGCCTCGAACGCCCAGCGGACCTTGTTCACGACATCGGTCGAGCCGGTGCCGGCCGGCTTGTCCACGATGACGAAGCCCGAGATATCGCGCCCCTTGCGCCTGCGTGCCATGGTCTACTCCGCCGGTTCGACCGTTCCGATGATCGGCCCCATGGGCAGGCCGAAATCGCTGCGCCCGCCCGCGCGGTCGTAGAGCCGCGAGATGTTGCCGTCGAAATAGAGCGCGTTGCGCGCGCCCAGCCCGTCGCGGAACAGCCGTCCGAAATGGTGGAAATTCACGGGCTGGTTGGAAATCGCCAGCCACGCCGTGCGGCCGTCCTCGCTGACGCCCACGCCGTTGCGCACGTAGCGGCTGTCGCTGTCTTCCAGGAAACGGGGGTGCAGTTCGCCGTCGATCACCAGCATGGGGCCCGACTGCGTCGCGTCGCGACACTTGGGCGGGTTGGCCGCATAGGCGCGGCTTTCGACGATGCTGGCCGCGCCTTCGCGCAGGCACAGCACGCCGTTGGGCAGTAGGCCGAAATTGCCGGGCCCGTCCGAGGTGACCACGCGCATCACCTCCTGCCCGTCCTCGACGTAGTGGCCCACGGGCGCGCGGTCGGGGTGATACATGCCCGCGTTCATCGCCACGCCCAGCCGCGTGCCCTGCGGCTTCAGCTTCCGGTCCACGGCGGAAAAGCTGCCCAGCGGCACGCCCTTGTCGTCGTTCAGGAACAGGCGCAGGGTCTCGCGCGACAGGTCGATCTCGCAGACCGTGAAACGCGCCTTGTCGAAGCGCACGTCCTCGCAGGTGGCGGCCGCGGCGCCACCCGGCAGGCCCGCCCAGGCCACCGCGCACAGCCCGGCCAAAAGCCTAGTCTTCATCGTCGCCATCCAGGTCGCGCCGCACCTCGTCGCGGGCGAACAGCTCGCGCGTGGCATCCATGCGGTCGAAGGTCTCGTCGATCAGGAACCGCAGGTCGGGCGTGTATTTCATCGTCATCTCGCGGCCCAGCGCGCGGCGCAGCTCGGACTTGTTGCGCTTCAGCGCGGCGATGGCCTCGGGCCGGTTGTCGCCGCCCAGCGGCAGGCAATAGACCGTGGCGATCTTCAGGTCCGGCGAGGTGCGCACCTCGGTCACCGTGACCGACATGCGGTTCAGCTCGGGGTCGTGGATGTCGCCGCGATTCAGCACGTCCGACAGCGTGCGCCGGATCAGCTCGCCCACGCGCAGCTGACGGTTCGAGGGCCCGGGCCCATCCGAGAATTTGTTTCGTGCCATGGCTCGCATCTAGGCCCGCGCGCCCGGCCACGCAACCCGGACGTTGCACCCGTTGCCCGTGCGCGGTAGCGGTTTTTCGCACGCGACCGGACGGGAAGGAGAGCCACCATGCGCATCGCGATCACCGGCGTCTCGGGGCGCATGGGGCGAATGCTGGTCGACACGGCCGCCACCATGAAAGGTGTCGAGGTGACGGGCGCCACCGAACGTCCGGGCAGCGACTGGATCGGGCAGGATCTGGGCCAGGCGCTGGGCGGCGCGGCCAGTGGCGTGACCGTGACGGACGACCTGGCGCAGGCGCTGGAACAGGCCGATGTCGCCATCGACTTCACCGCGCCCGCCGCCACGCTGGAGCACGCCCGCATCTGCGCCGACATGGGGCGCGCCCTGGTCATCGGCACCACCGGGTTCTCCGACGACGAGCTGGCGGCGCTCGCCCCCTTCGCCGCGCGCGCCTGCTTCGTCCGCGCCGGCAACATGAGCCTTGGCGTCAACCTGCTGACCCGCGTGGTGAAACAGGTCGCCGCCGCGCTGGACGAGGCGTTCGATATCGAGGTCGTCGAGGCGCATCACCGCCACAAGGTCGACGCGCCCTCGGGCACCGCGCTGATGCTGGGCGAAGCGGCGGCCGAGGGGCGGGGCGTGCGCCTCGCCGATGTGGCCGACCGGGGCCGCGACGGGATCACGGGCGCAAGAAAGCCTGGCGATATCGGCTTCTCGGCCATTCGCGGCGGGTCGATCATCGGCACCCATGACGTGATTTTCGCGGGCGAGGGCGAGACAATCACCCTCAGCCACGTGGCGACCGACCGCAGCCTGTTCGCGCGCGGCGCGCTGAAGGCCGCGCTCTGGTGCGACGGAAAGCCGCCGGGCGCCTACGACATGTTGAGCGTGCTGGGTCTGGAATAGGGCCGCTCCGGGCCTAGGCTTCCTTTGAGTCAGGTCAAAGGAGCTTGTCCCATGCTGCGTGCCAGTCTGATCGCCGCCGCCTTTGTCGGCACACCACTCGCCGCCGCGTCGTCGACGGACGAACGGATCACCACCCGCGCCGAATTCGTGGATCGCGTGGCGAACCGCAACCTCAGCCGGCTAGGCGTCGGCGTGCGCGTGACGCCGGGCGGCCAGATCGAGGGCAGCGCCTTCGGCACGCCGGTCACCGGGTCGTGGGATTGGCGCGGCAACCGGTTCTGCCGTGAAATGAAATGGGGCGATCGCAGCTGGGAGGACAGCTGCCAGGCGGTCGTCATCCGGGAAAACCGGGTCTATTTCCAGCCCAGTTCGGGCAGCAGCGTCTACCTTTACATGCGCTGAGGGCGCGGCATCGCCTCAGAAGTCGATGGCGATGCCCTTCTTCTCCCAGTCGCCGTAGCGCACGGGCTCGGGGCCGTCGCGGCCGCCAAGCTCGGGCGGCAGGTCCTGTGCCTTGGCCTTGCGGCGGCGTTCCTCGGCCTCGGCAAGGGCGCGTTTCGCGGCGTCGGGCAGGTCGTCCTGGGGCATCGGTCCGGTTCCGGTTGCGTCATCCATGATCCATAGCTAGGCCGCGACAGGCCCCGGCTCAAGAGCTGCGGGCGGTCCGTTGCAACGGGGATGACGACATGGCCGAGATCGACGGGGCGCGTGCCGCCGCACTGGCACTGGTGGGTGACGTGACCGAGCACGGCCGGCTTCTGTCCGAGGTGCTGGAGCAGCGGACCCGCGCACTGGAAGCCCCCGACCGGGCCCGCGCGCAGCGGCTGGCGATCGGCACCCTGCGCTGGATGGATCGCGCCGACCGGGCGCTGGGCCCCTTCCTGCGGATGAAGCCTTGGCCCGAGGTTCACAACATCCTGCGGCTGGCGATCTACGAGATCCACGAAGGCGGCACCCCGCCCCACGCAGCAGTCAGCGCCGCCGTAGACCTCGTCCGCGCGAGCGAGCGTGGCGCGGGGCAGGCGGGGCTGGTCAACGGCGTGCTGCGCAACGTCCAGCGCGCGGATGCCTGGGCCGCGCTCCCGGTGCCGCGTCTGCCCAAGTGGCTGCGCAAGCCGCTGCTCAAGACCTACGGCAAGGCGGCGGTCGCGGGCATGGAGGACGCCTTCGCCGCGATCCCGCCGCTGGATCTGAGCGTGAAGGAAGACGCCCCCGGCTGGGCCGAGCGGCTGGGCGGGCAGGTGACCCCCGCCGGGTCGGTCCGGCTGCAACCCGGCGCGCAGGTCACCGCGCTGCCGGGCTACGACGAGGGCGCGTGGTGGGTGCAGGACGCCGCCGCCGCGCTGCCCGCGTGTGCGCTGAACCCGCAGCCGGGCGCGCGGATCCTGGACCTCTGCGCCGCCCCGGGCGGCAAGACGCTGCAACTGGCCGCAGCCGGTGCCGATGTCACCGCGCTGGACATTTCCGAGACGCGCATGGCCCGCGTCGCGCAGAACCTGTCGCGCTGCGGGATGGCGGCCGAGGTGGTGGTGGCCGACGCGCTCAGCTACGCGCCCGACCGTCCCTTCGACGCCGTGCTGCTGGACGCGCCGTGCTCGGCCACCGGCACGATCCGCCGCCACCCGGACCTGCCGCGCGCCAAGGCGGCGCAGGATTTCGCGCCGCTGATCGCCTTGCAGGCGGCGCTGCTGGACCGGGCGGTGACGCTGACCGCCCCGGGGGGGCGCATCGTCTACTGCACCTGCTCGCTCCTGCCCGAGGAGGGCGAGGCGCAGGTCGACGCGGCGCTGTCCCGACATCCCGGCCTGACGCTGGATCCCGGCGCCCTGACGCTGGACGGCATCGCGCCCGACTGGATCTGGCCGCAGGGATTGCGGCTGCGCCCGGATTACTGGCCCGAGATCGGCGGGATGGACGGCTTCTTCGTGGCGGTCTTCCGCGTGGCGTGACGCGCGCCGGGATGACAGCCGCGCCGCGCGGCCCTAGACTGCGGCCAAAGACCCATGAAGGGCCAGGCACGGGCAGCCGATGACCGACATTCGACAGACACGGGCCGACCGCCTGCATGCGCGTCTCGCCGGGCTGGGCCGCCGCACGCGAGCGTTCGAGCGTGAGCCGCTGCCGCCCGGCACCGGCATCGCCGAGCGTGGCGCGCAGATCGTCGCCGGGCATTTCCTGTTCCGCGGCTACCTGGTCGAGGCGGCCGAAACCTCGGTCTGGGATCTGCCGCTGCCCGACGATCCGCTGTTCGAGGCCGACCTGCACGGCATGGCCTGGCTTGACGACCTGGCCGCACAGGGCACGCGCAAGGCCGATGTCCTGGCACGCGACTGGGTGCATGACTGGATCGCGCGGTTCGGGCGCGGCCGCGGCCCCGGCTGGCGGCCGGACCTCGCCGGGCGGCGCGTGACGCGCTGGATTCAGCATGGCGAGATGCTGCTCGACGCTGTTCCGCCCGCCACGCGACGCCGGTTCTTCCGCGCGCTGTCGCGGCAACTGACCTTCCTGTCCCGCCGTCAGCGGTCGTTGCCGATGGCCGCCCCGCGGCTCGAGTCGCTGATGGGGCTGCTGGTCGCGGGCCTGCACCTGCGCGGGGCAGGGCGGCACCTGTCGCGCGCCACGACGGGCCTCGCCCATGCGGCCGAGACCCTGATCGACGCCGAAGGTGGCATCGCCAACCGCAACCCCGAGGATCTGGCGATCGTCTTCGGGCACCTGGCCGCCGCCCGCGCCGCGCTGGCCGAGGCCGAGCGGCCGGTGTCGCAAGCGATCACCGACGCGCTGGAACGCGCGGCGCCCGTGCTGCGCTGCCTGCGCCACGCCGATGGCGGGCTGGGGCGGTTCCACGGCGGCGGACGCGGCCAGCCCGGTCGGCTGGACCGGGCGCTGGCGCAGTCGGGCGTGGCGGCCAGCCCGCCGGGCGACCGCGCCATGGGCTTCGCGCGGCTGTCCCACGTCCGTGCCACGGTGCTGATCGACGTGGCCGCCCCGCCCGAGGGCCCCGGATCGGCCGAGGCCCACGCCTCGACCCTCGCGTTCGAGCTGACATCGGGCCGCCGCCCGGTCATCGTCAGCTGCGGTGCGGGCCGCAGCTTCGGCGAGAAATGGCGCCGCGCGGGCCGGGCCACGCCCAGCCACAGCACGCTGGCGCTGGACGGGTATTCCTCGGCCCGGCTGGGCGCCTCGGGCGACGGATTGCTCTCGGACGCGCCCCGCGACGTGCGGATGGAACGACGGCGCAGCGACCGCTCCACCGGGCTCATCGCCGGGCATGACGGCTATGTCGCCGATTTCGGGCTGACCCACGTGCGCCAGCTCTACCTCGATACGAACGGCCGCGCGCTGCGCGGCGAGGACGTTCTGGCAACGGTCGAGCAGAGCGACGAGGCGATCTTCGACCGCGCGCTGGACGCGACCGAGACCGGCCATCTGCCCTTCCGCATCCGCTTCCACCTGCACCCCGACGTGGTGGTCCAGCCCGGCGACGATCCCAAGACGGTGCTGCTGCTGCTGAAAAGCGGCGAGCTCTGGACCTTCCATCACGGCGGCGCGGCCGAGATGCGGGTCGAGCCGTCGGTCTATCTCGACAGCGTGTCGCTGTCGCCGCGCGCCACCAGCCAGATCGTCCTGGCCTCCAGCGCCGCCGATTACGCCACCCGGGTCAGCTGGACCCTTGCAAAAGCGCGCCAAACACCCGATGCGGTGCGCGACACGGTGCATGACGACCAGCCCGTCATCGCCTGACCGCAAGAAGGAGCCGCCCCGATGCCCGATCTCGTCACCCTGAAACGCGCGCTGATTTCCGTCTCGGACAAGACCGGGTTGCTGGACCTGGGCCGCGCGCTGGCGGACCGGGGCGTCGAGATCCTGTCCACCGGCGGGTCGGCCAAGGCCCTGCGCGACGCGGGCATCGCCGTGCGCGACGTGGCCGAGGTGACGGGCTTCCCCGAGATGATGGACGGCCGCGTGAAGACCCTGCACCCCATGGTTCATGGCGGCCTCCTGGCGCTGCGCGACAACCCCGACCACGTGAAGGCGATGGAGGATCACGGCATCGGCGGGATCGACCTGCTGGTGGTGAACCTCTACCCGTTCGAGGCGACCGTCGCGCGCGGGGCCGACTCGGACGAGGCGATCGAGAATATCGACATCGGCGGTCCCGCGATGATCCGCGCCGCGGCGAAGAACCATGGCTTCGTGACAACGGTTGTCGATGTCGAGGATTACGCCGCCCTGCTGGTCGAGCTGGACGAGAACGGCGGCCAGACCAGCGCCGCGTTCCGGCGCACCCTGTCGCAGCGCGCCTATGCCCGCACAGCGGCCTATGACGCGGCGGTGTCGACCTGGATGGCCGACACCATCGGCGATCCCGCCCCGCGCCGCCGCGCCGTGGCCGGCACCCTGAAACAGACCATGCGCTACGGCGAGAACCCGCACCAGGCGGCGGCGTTCTACACCGATGGCACCGATGCGCCCGGCGTCGCGACGGCGACCCAGCACCAGGGCAAGGAGCTGAGCTACAACAACATCAACGACACCGACGCCGCGTTCGAGCTGGTGAGCGAGTTCGCGGGCGAAGATCCGGCCTGCGTCATCGTCAAGCACGCCAATCCTTGCGGCGTGGCCCGCGGCGCAACGCTGGCCGAGGCCTATGCCCGCGCCTACGATTGCGACCGCGTATCGGCCTTCGGCGGGATCGTGGCGCTGAACCGCCCGCTGGACGGTGCGACGGCCGAGGCCATCGCCCAGATCTTCACCGAGGTCGTGATCGCGCCTGGCGCCGACGACGACGCCCGCGCTGTCTTCGCCGCCAAGAAGAACCTGCGCCTGCTGACCACCGACGGGCTGGCCGACGCCCGCGCCGGGGGCCGGGTCTGGCGGCAGGTCTCGGGCGGCTACCTGGTGCAGGACAAGGACGTGGGCCAGATCGCGCCCGACCAGCTGCGCGTGGTGACCAGGGTGCAGCCGACCGAGGCGCAGCTAAATGACCTGCGCTTTGCCTGGACCGTTGCGAAACACGTGAAATCCAACGCCATCGTCTACGTGAAGGACGGCGCCACCGTGGGCGTCGGCGCGGGACAGATGAGCCGCGTGGACAGCACCCGCATCGCCGCCCGCAAGGCGCTGGACATGGCCGAGGCGCTGGGCCTGTCGGCGCCTCTGACCCAGGGCTCGGTCGTGGCGTCGGACGCGTTCTTCCCATTCCCCGACGGTCTGATGGCGGCGGCCGAGGCCGGCGCGACGGCGGTGATCCAGCCCGGCGGCTCCATGCGCGACGACGCGGTGATCGCCGCGGCGGACGAGGCGGGGCTGGCGATGGTCTTCACCGGCATGCGGCATTTCCGGCACTGACATGCGCCGGCTCTGGATCACAGCGGCGATCACCTTCGTCCTCGACCAGGTGGTGAAGCTGATCGTCGTGCAGGGCCTCGACCTTGCGCGCGTGGGCGCCATCGACGTCATCCCGCCCTTCCTCAACCTGCGCATGGCGTGGAACCGGGGGATCAACTTCGGTCTCTTCGCCGGCGACAGCGACGCGGCGCGCTGGGTTCTGATCGCGCTGGCGCTGGTGATCTCGGGCTGGGTCCTGCTGTGGATGCGGCGCGACCGGCCCGGTCCCCTCGCCATGGTCTCGGCGGGCCTGCTGGTGGGGGGCGCCATGGGCAACGTGGTCGACCGGCTGATCTACGGCGCGGTCGCGGACTTCCTGAACATGTCCTGCTGCGGGATCGAGAATCCGTATGCCTTCAACGTGGCCGACATCGCCATATTCGCCGGGGCGGTGGGGCTGGTTCTGTTCACCGGCGGGAAGAAGACCCCGTGACGGGCCGGACGTTGTGCGATATGCCTGCCGGGGACGAGCGATGAAGGGGGCGCGCATGCGCGGTCGGTTGATGCGGGGTCTTTTTGCGGCTGCCATGGCGGCGGGCCTGTCGGCCTGCGGCGGGCCGCCCGATCTCATCACGCTGACATCCGACAGCCAGGGCCCCGACGAATTCGCCATCGTGCCCAACAAGCCGCTGCAGGCGCCCGAAAGCTTCAACGCGCTGCCGCCGCCCACGCCGGGCGGGACCAACCGCTCGGACCAGACGCCCGAGGCCGACGCGATCGCCGCGCTGGGCGGGCGCCCGCAGGCGGGCCAGGTGCAGGGCGGCGCGCTCATCGCCCGCGCGACGCGCTTTGGCGTGAACGGCGACATCCGACGCACCCTCGCCTCCGAGGATCTCGCCTTCCGCGAGGACAACGACGGCCGGCTGCTGGAACGGCTGTTCAATACATCGATCTACTACAAGGCCTACGCGCCCCAGTCGCTGGATCAGCACGCCGAGCTGGAACGCTTTCGCCGCCAGGGCGTGCGCACTCCCGCCGCCCCGCCGGAAGAGCTGCAGTAACACCGCGGCCGGGGCGAATGGTCACAACGGCGTAGGGCCCATTGCGGCGCCCGCCGGCGTGCATAGTTTCTTGCGCAACCATTCGCCGAAGGAGCCGCCCTTGATGCTGCGCAAATCTATCCTCTCCATCGCCACGCTGCTGGGCCTGGCCCAGGCTGCCCACGCCGCCGACGTGTCCAGCTTCACGCTCGACAACGGCATGGACGTGGTCGTGCTGGAAGACCCCCGCGCGCCCGTGGTGGTGCACATGGTCTGGTACCGCACCGGCGCCGCGGACGAGCCGCCCGGCGTCTCGGGCGTGGCCCATTACCTCGAACACCTGTTGTTCAAGGGCACCGAAAAGCTCGAGCCGGGCGAATTCAGCCGCGTGGTCGCCGCGAACGGCGGCACCGACAACGCCTTCACCGGCCAGGACTACACCGCGTATTTCCAGCGCGTCGCGTCGGACCGGCTGGGCCTGATGATGGAGATGGAAGCCGACCGGATGCGCAACCTGCAACTGGACGGACAGGACATCACCACCGAGCGGCGGGTCATCCAGGAAGAACGCCGCCAGAGGACCGAGAACGATCCCGGCGCGCTGTTCGGCGAGCAGCGCAGCGCCGCGCAGTACCAGAACCACCCCTACGGCATACCGGTCATCGGCTGGATGCACGAGGTCGAGGCACTGGAACTCCAGGACGCGCTGGATTTCTACGAGACCTATTACAGCCCCAACAACGCGATCCTGATCGTGGCGGGTGACGTGACCCCCGACGATGTGCGCACCCTGGCCGAGGAGCATTACGGCCCGATCCCGACCAACCCGGACCTGCCCGAGCGCACCCGCCCGCAAGAGCCGCCGCAACTGGCCGAGCGTCGCCTGACCTTCGAGGATCCGCGCGTGGCGCAACCTTATGTCATCCGCACCTATCTCGCGCCCGAGCGTGACCCGGGCGACCAGCGCACGGCCGCCGCGCTGACGCTGCTGTCGGACGTGCTGGGGCAGGGCCAGACCTCCGAGCTGTCGCGCCGCCTGCAATTCGGCACCGGCGAGGCGCTGTATGCGTCGGCCTTCTATGGCGGCACGTCGCTGGACGACACGACCTTCGGTCTGGTCGTCGTCCCCGCGCCGGGCGTGTCCCTTGAGGATGCCGAGGCCGCGCTCGACCGCGAGCTTGCCGATTTCATCGAGGACGGCGTCGATCCCGAACAGCTCGACCGGATCAAGATGCAGATGCGCGCCGCCGAGATCTACGAGGCCGACAGCACCCAGTCGCTCGCCCGCCGCTACGGCGCGGCCCTGACCTCGGGGCTGACCATCGAGGATGTCGAGGCGTGGCCGGGCATCCTGCAATCCATCACCGGCGATGAGATCGTCGAGGCCGCGCGCCAAGTCTTCGACCGGCGCAACGCGGTCACGGGCTACCTGACCACGCCGCAGGACACCGCGCCCGCCGCCACGGCGACCGCGCCCGATCCGACCCCGGCGGCGAACGAAACGGTTCCGCAAGACCCGCAGGAGATGACCCAATGATGATGCGTATCGCAGCCTTCGCCGGCCTCGTCTGGGCCGCCGCCCTGCCGGTTTCGGCGGCCGTCGAGATCGACGAGGTGACGTCGCCCGGCGGCATCGACGCCTGGCTGGTGCAGGAGGACTCGATCCCCTTCACCGCGCTGGAAATCCGCTTCAAGGGCGGCACGATCCTGGACCCCGAGGGCAAGGAAGGCGCCGTGAACCTGATGATGGGCCTGCTCGAGGAAGGGGCCGCCGAGATGGACGCGCAGGGCTTCGCCGCCGCGCGCGAGGAACTGGCGGCCTCCTTCGAGTTCGACGCCTACGACGACGCGGTCAGCATCTCGGCCCGCTTCCTGACCGAGAACCGCGACGAGGCGGTGGCGCTGCTGCGCGCCGCGCTGGTCGAGCCGACCTTCGACCAGGTGGCCGTGGACCGGGTGCGCGACCAGGTGCTGTCGAACATCGCCAGCGACCTGAACGACCCGCGCACGATCGCCTACCGCGCCTTCAGCGACGCGGCCTTCCCCGACCACCCCTACAGCCGGCCCAACGACGGCACGCGCGACAGCGTGGCGACCCTGACGCGGCAGGACATCGTCGACGCCCACGCGGCCACACTTGTCCGCGACCGGCTTTACGTGGGCGCGGTGGGCGACATCACGCCCGAGGAACTGGGCACGCTGCTCGATGACCTGCTGGGCGATCTGCCCGCGACAGGCGGCACGCTGCCCGAGGATGCCGCGTACTCCGCCGAGCCGGGCGTCAGCGTCATCGACTACGACACCCCGCAATCGGTCGTGATCTTCGGGCACGAGGGCATCGACCGCCACGACCCCGATTTCTTCGCCGCTTACGTCGCGAACGAGATCTTCGGCGGCGGCGGCTTCAACTCGCGCCTGATGGAAGAGGTGCGCGTCAAGCGCGGCCTGACCTACGGCGTCGGCACGGGGCTTCAGCCCATGGATTACGGCGCGCTGATCCTGGGGCAGGCCAGCACCGCGAACGAAAGCGTCGCTGAGACGGTCGAGGTCCTGCGCGACGAATGGGCCCGCATCGCCGAGGGCGTGACCGAAGGCGAACTCGACGCCGCCAAGACCTACCTGACCGGGGCCTACCCGCTGCGCTTCGACGGCAACGCGCGCATCGCGGGTATCCTCGTGGGGATGCAGATGGATGGGCTGGGCGTCGACTACATCGCCAGCCGCAACGACAATATCGAGGCGGTGACGCTGGACGATATCGCCCGCGTGGCCGACCGGATCTACCGCCCCGAGGACCTGCGTTTCGTGGTGGTCGGCCAGCCCGAGGGGCTCGACGCCACCAACTGATCCCGGCGCGCCCCGGCCTTCGCGCCGGGGCGCGTTCGGTCGGCCCGGGCCGACCCGCCATTTCCTGTTGATAAGCCCAGATCCCCCCTGTGCAGGTGGGGCGAGGCCATGCTACCACTGGTGGCATGACGCTGCATGACCCCAAGATAGGCGCGGATCGCCCCAGAATTCGTCAGCTGGACGATGGCGCCATCAATCGCATCGCCGCCGGTGAGGTGGTCGAGCGTCCCGCCTCGGCGGTGAAGGAACTGGTCGAGAACGCGCTGGATGCCGGAGCCACGCGCATCCACATCGCCTATGCCGATGGCGGCAAGACCCTGATCCGCGTGACCGACGACGGCTGCGGCATGACGCCCGAGGATCTGCCGCTGGCCCTGGCCCGCCACGCGACGTCGAAGATCGACGGGTCGGACCTTCTGAACATCACCTCTTTCGGCTTCCGGGGCGAGGCGCTTCCCAGCCTCGGCGCCGTGGGGCGGCTCACGATCACCAGCCGCGCGGCGGGGTCCGATGGCGCCTGTATCGCGGTGGCCGGCGGGCGCGCCGAGCCGGTCCGCCCCGCCGCCATCCGGTCGGGCACGGTGATCGAGCTGCGCGACCTGTTCTTCGCCACGCCCGCCCGCCTGAAATTCATGCGCACCGACCGGGCCGAGGCGCAGGCGATCGCCGACGTGGTCAAGCGGCTCGCCATGGCCGAGCCGACGGTCGCCTTCACGCTCAGCGACGTGTCGGGCGGCGGCGAGGGCCGCGTCGTGTTCCGGGCCGACGCCGGGACCGGTGACCTATTCGGTGCACTTCGTAGACGGCTTGGCCGCATCCTCGGCGCCGATTTCGCCGACAACGCGCTGACCATCGATGCATCGCGCGACGACGTGGCGCTGACCGGATATGCCGCCCTGCCGACCTATTCGCGCGGACAGGCGACCCATCAATACCTGTTCGTCAACGGCCGCCCGGTGCGGGACAAGCTGCTTTTCGGTGCGCTGCGCGGGGCTTACGCGGACTTTCTCAGCCGCGACCGCCACCCCGTCGCGGCCCTGTTCGTCGAATGCGATCCGGCGCGCGTCGACCAGAACGTGCACCCCGCCAAGACCGAGGTCCGGTTCAAGGATCCCGGCAATATCAGGGGGTTGATCGTCTCGGCCCTGCGGCATGCGCTGGCCGAGGCGGGCCACCGCGCCGCGACGACGGTGGCGGGCGCGGCGTTGGGGGCCATGCGTCCCGAGCCGCCCGCCGCGGCGCCGCGCGTCTACCAGATGGACCGCCCCAGCGTGCCGCGACCCGCGCCCGCGCCGGGTTTCGCCGAGACCCAAGGCAGCTGGGCCCGCGTCGATCCCGACCCCGGGCCGGTCATCGAGGACGAGACCCCGGCGCAAAGCTTCCCGCTGGGCGCGGCGCGGGGGCAGGTCCACGAGAATTACATTATTTCCCAGACGGATAGCGGGATGGTCATCGTCGATCAGCACGCCGCGCACGAGCGGCTGGTCTACGAGAAGCTCAAGCGCCAGATGGCCGAGAACGGGGTCGCCTCGCAGGCCCTGCTGATCCCCGAGATCGTGGACCTGTCCGAAAACGATGCTGCGCGCCTGCTGGACCTGGCCGACGGCCTTTCGCGGCTGGGGCTCGAGATCGAAGCCTTCGGCGGCGGCGCGGTCGCCGTGCGCGCCACGCCCGCCATCCTGGGCACCGTGGACGCGCAGGCCATGCTGCGCGACATCCTGGACGAGCTCGATGACCTGGGCGACAGCCTTTCGGTGCAGGCCCGCATCGAGGCGGTCCTCAGCCGCGTGGCCTGCCACGGATCGGTCCGCTCGGGCCGGCGGATGAGCGCGCCCGAGATGAACGCCCTTCTGCGCGAGATGGAGGCGACGCCCCATTCGGGGCAATGCAACCATGGGCGTCCCACCTACGTGGAATTGCAGTTATCCGACATTGAACGGCTGTTCGGACGCCGATGACCCGCGCAGAGCTTGACCTTTTGCTACAAGATCCGCTGACCTTGCCGGTCGCTCTGGGTGCCTTTCTGCTGGTCATCCTGCTTCTGCTGGTGGTCACGCTTGTCCGTGCGGGACGAAGCGCCCGCCAGATCGAGGCCTTGACCGCCGAGCTTCTGCGCATGGGCCGCGACGTCCAGCAGCTTGGCGCGGGGCAGGCGCAGCTTTCGGGCAACCTGCAACTGGTCAGCGACACCCAGTCCAAGGCCCAGCTGAACCTGATCCAGACGGTCGAGGGGCGGCTGAACGACGTGCAGTCGCGCATGGCGGACCGTCTGGCCGAGAACGCGACGAAGACGAACCGCGCGCTGTCCGAGATGCAGGAGCGGATGCGCGAAACGCTGCACGGCCAGACCGAGAAGACCACCCATTCGCTGACACAGTTGCGCGAACGCCTGCAGGTCATCGACAAGGCGCAGGACAACATCACGAAGCTGTCGGGCGATGTGCTGAGCCTTCAGGACATCCTGTCGAACAAGCAGCGTCGCGGCATGTTCGGCGAGATCCAGTTGCAGGATATCGTGTCGAAGGCTCTCCCCGCCGACAGCTTTACCCTGCAGGCGACCCTGTCGAACGGCCGGCGCGCGGACTGCCTCGTTCACCTGCCGAACCCGCCGGGACCGATCGTCATCGACGCCAAGTTCCCGTTCGAGTCGTTCGAGCAACTGGCCGCCGCCGAAACGAAGGATGACATGACCCGCGCGCTGCGCGCCTTCGGGGCGGCCGTGCGCAAGCATATCAAGGACATCTCGGACCGTTACGTGATCGAGGGCGAGACGGCGGACGGCGCCATCATGTTCCTGCCCTCCGAGGCGATCTATGCCGAGCTGCACGCGCGTCTGCCCGAGGTCGTCCGCGCCGGGTTCGAGGCGCGCGTCTGGATCGTGTCGCCGACCACCTGCATGGCCACGCTCAACACCATGCGCGCGATCCTAAAGGATGCCCGGATGCAGCAGCAAGCCGGCGCCATCCGCAAGGAGCTGGCCCTGCTCAACGCAGATTGCGAGCGCCTGGTGGCGCGGGTGGGCAATCTCGACCGGCATTTCCAGCAGGCGCGCAAGGACGTGGACGAGATCCTGATCTCGGGCGAAAAGGCCAGCAAACGGGCCGATCGCCTGCATCATTTCGATTTCGCCGAGGTCGAGGAGCGCCCCCTGGTCGCGTCGCCGCGCGAAGGGGTGAACTGACACGATGTCACAGCTTGCTTATATGGCTGTCCTTTGACCACATTTGAAACATATGGACCGTCCATGCCGTGCCTAAACGTGAAAAGACATCGACCCAGCCGGAGATCCCATGCCGTTCGAGCCATCGACCGACCTGCCCCGACGCATAGCCATCATCGGGGGCGGAATCTCGGGGATGGCCGCGGCCTATCTCCTGAAGGACCGTCATAACGTCACGCTCTACGAGGCCGAGCCCCGGCTTGGCGGACACGCCCGCACCGTCATGGCCGGCAAGCGCGGTGACCAGCCGGTGGATACCGGCTTCATCGTGTTCAACAAGGTGAACTACCCGCATCTCGTGTCGCTCTTCGACGAGCTCGACGTGCCCGTCACCGAAAGCAACATGTCCTTCGGCCTGTCGGCCCGGGGCGGGCGGCTGGAATACGGGCTGGCCGATCTCCGCACGGTTTTCGCGCAACGGCGCAATGTCGCGAACCCGGCTTTCCTGCGGATGCTGCGCGACATCGTGCGGTTCAACAAGCTGGCCCGCGATACCGTGACACCGGACATGACCATCGGCGCCCTGATCGAGCGGCTTCGCCTCGGTGCATGGTTCCGCGACTATTATATCCTGCCGTTTTCGGGCGCGATCTGGTCCACGCCCTGCCGAGGCATCCTGGACTTCCCCGCCGAGGCGCTGGTGCGCTTTTTCGAGAACCACGCGCTGCTGGGCTACGAGGGGCAACACCAGTGGTATACGGTGAAGGACGGATCGATCGAATACGTCCGGCGCCTTGAGGCCGCGCTGACGCGGGCGGGCGTCGATCTTCGCACCGGGGCGCCCGCGGCGCAGGTCCGCCGTGACGCGGCCGGCGTGCATGTGGACACTTACGGCGCGGGATCGGACCATTTCGACGAGGTCATCTTCGCCACCCATTCCGACCAGGCGCTCGCGCTGCTGGAAAAGCCAACCGCGCCCGAGCGGGAGGCGCTGAGTGCCGTGCGCTACCAGCCCAACCACGCGGTGCTGCACGCCGATACGTCGGTGATGCCGCGGCGGCGGGCGGTTTGGTCCAGCTGGGTCTACAAGGAGCCGCAGACCGGCCCGGCGGACCGCATCGCGCTGAGCTACTGGATGAACTCGCTGCAACCGATCCCGCAGGACGACCCGATGTTCGTGACGCTGAACGGCGGCGACGGGATCGATCCGCGGCTGGTCTACGACGAGGTCACGTTCAGCCATCCGGTCTATGACCGCGCGGCCCTGCGCGGGCAGGCGCAGATCCGCGCCATGAACGGCGCCCATGGCACGTGGTTCTGCGGGGCCTGGATGCGCAACGGTTTCCACGAGGACGGGTTCGCCAGCGCGGTGGACGTGGCCGAGGCCATGGGACAGCGGGACAACACGGCCGTCGCTGCGGAATGAGCCCCGTGGAGCATATCGCCGGGCGCACCTTCCACGGGCGCCGGGGCGCGGTGCGCAACGCGTTCACCTACGGGATCGATTATGTCGCGCTCGACGCCGAGGCATCGGTGCGCGGGCCGGGCCTGTTCGCGCGCAACGGTGCCGGCCTGATGAGCCTTTGGGATCGCGACCATGGCGGCGCGCCGGGGCAGGGGCGCGGTGCGGCCTGGGTGCGCGACGTGCTGGCGGAGCATCCGCTGGGGCCCCATGTGGACCGGATCGAGCTGCTGGCCCAGCCACGTGTGCTGGGGCACGTGTTCAACCCGGTGAGTTTTTGGCTGCTGCGCGACGAGAACGGCGGCTTGCGCGGCGTGATCCCCGAGGTCACGAACACCTTCGGCGACCGCCACAGCTATCTTTGCCACCGCGACGACATGGCGCCGATCGGCCCGCGCGACACCCTGAACGCGCGCAAGATTTTCCACGTTTCGCCTTTCCAGGACGTGGCCGGCGGCTATGCTTTCCGGTTCGACATCGGCGCCGAGAATGTGCGCATCGTCATCGACTACCGCACCGACGGGGGCGAGGGGATCCTTGCCACGTTGGAAGGCGGGCGGCGGCCGCTGACCAACCGGTCGATCCTGGCGGCCTGCCTGCGGCGGCCGTTCGGGTCGCGGCGGGTGTTGGGCCTGATCCACTGGCAGGCCCTCAAGCTGTGGTGGAAAGGGGCCGGATACCGGCCGCGCCCCACGCCGCCCACGCAAGATATCAGCCCCTGACGGGGTGGCGGGTCGCCGCTTGCGGCCCCGGGCGCGAGGAACATTCCGACCGCTCGATTGTAGGAAAGACACGGACACGAAGCAGACAGACAGCCGCCACGACCGGGCCGCACGCCAGACGAAAGATGAGACATGGACATCTTCATTTACATCTCGATCCTGGCCGTCTTCCTGTTGGGCGCGCTGATCCTGCGCGCGAATTTCGTCGCCTTCCGCGGGCAGAACATCTCGGACTACGAGGGGTTGGGCCCCGAGATCGACCTGCGCCGCCACCTGGACGGACCGCTGATCTGCGAGGGCGTGATCTTCGGGCCGACGGGGCGGGTGGCCTCGCGCTTCACCGCCGCGATGCGTGGCGAGTGGGAGGGTGACCGCGGCGTCCTGCACGAGGATTTCAGCTACGACAGCGGCGCACGGCAGTCGCGGGCCTGGCATCTCGAGCTTCACGGCGACCGCTTCATCGCCCGCGCCGACGATGTCGAGGGCGAGGGCAAGGGCCAGGTCGGCGGACCGGCCGTGCGCCTGAGCTACCGGATCGTGCTGCCGAAAGACGCGGGCGGGCACAGGCTGGACGTGGTCGACTGGATGTACCTGTCCGAGAACGGGACCATCATTAACCGGTCGCAATTCACGAAATACGGGTTCCTGGTGGCCGAACTGGTGGCCACCATTCGCAAGGAAGAGGAATGATGCGGGACTTCAACAAGAAACGCTATTGGATCGTGGGCGCCTCGGAAGGGCTGGGGCGCGAGGTTGCAAAGGCGGTCAGCCGCGCGGGTGCGCATGTCGTGCTGACCGCGCGCAGCGCGGACCGTCTGCACGAGCTGGCGGACGAGATCGCCGGCCCGTCGACCGTGGTGACCTGCGACGTGACCGACGACGACGACGTGGCGCGCGCGGCCAGCGAGGCGGGTGAGCTCGACGGTCTGATCTGGCTGGTCGGCGCCTACTGGCCGCAATCGGCAACGGAATGGGCGCCCGACCAGGTCACGACCATGTTCGACGTGAACCTGACCGGCGCGGCGCGGGTGCTGGGCCAGATCGTGCCTGACATGGTCGCGCGGGACGCGGGCCATATCGTGCTGACCGGGTCGCTGTCGGGTTTCCGCGGCCTGCCGAACTCGATCGGCTATGGCGCGTCCAAGGCCGGGCTGATGGTGCTGGCCGAGTCCATGTATGCCGACCTGCGCCAGACCGGTGTCGACGTGCAGCTGGTGAACCCGGGCTTCGTGCGGACACGGCTCACCGACAAGAACGACTTCCACATGCCCATGATGATGGAGCCCGAGGACGCGGCCCGCGAGATCATGGAGCACATGCACGACGACACGTTCGCCAAGAACTTCCCGCGCAGCTTCGGGGCTTTGTTCCGGGTGGCGAATTTCGTGCCGGACTGGATGTATTACCGCCTGCTGGGCTGAGCCGCGCGCGGCGCCTCAGGCGAGGTGATCGACCTCGCCCAGGTGCTGCGCCAGGTCGTCCACGCGCGACAGGAACCGCTCGTAAAGTTTCGGGTCCGACGGCGCGGCGTGCACGCCGGGGGCGATATCGCCGGCCTGGACAGCGCGGATCGCCATGGCCACCGGGATCGACACCAGCCGCGCCATGGCGCTGCCGCGCTTGTCGCCCCAGGCGTCCATCACGTGGGTCTTGTGGTAGACCGTCTGGCCGTCGCGCTCGGCCCGCAGGTCGACGCACATCACCACGCGGTCTGGCTCGCCCTCACCGTAGGCATGCTCGGCCCAGAAGCCGTCGGACATTTCCTTCAGGCGCGCGTCGCCCGCGGGACCTTCCAGCGTCTCGACCTCGGCGAAGACCGGCGCCCAGGCGTCCGACCAGCCCTGCAGCCGCAGGGTGCCGCGCACGAAGGTTTGCGTGTTCCAGTCGGGATCGAAGCCGTACTGCGCCATGAAGGGCAGGCTGTCGCGGTTGGGATAGACCTGGAAGGTCTCGGGCGTCGGCAGCGGCGCATCGTAATCGCCGATGGCGTCCCAGGGCCGCGCGGCGTCGAAGGGGGCGCCGTCCTTCAATGACCGCGAGGGCGAGCGCAGCGCCTTCAGCACGCCCAGCGGCGACCAGCTGAACTTGTAGCGGAAATCGTTGGGCACCTTGGGAATGCCGCCGCAATAGCTGAGAAAATGCAGCGCGTTGGCGGGGTCGAACGCGTCGCTGGCGCGGTAGTCGTCCATCAGCTTGTGCGCCAGGAGGTGGTCGATCCCGGGGTCGAGCCCGATCTCGTTCATGAGCGTGACACCGGCGGCTTTGGCCCTTTCGTCCAGCGCGCGCATCTCGGGCGCGATGTAGCTGGAGCTGACGAAATGCGCGCCCCTGGCGATGGCGAGCTCGGCCAGCGACACGTGGAAGTCGCCGGGCAGCATCGACACCACCACGTCGCCGGGCGCCAGCGCAGCGCCGATGGCGTCCATGTCGAAGGTCTCGATCCGGTCGGTCAGGTCGCCGACCGTCGCCACCGCCTTGTCGCGCGAGCGGTTCCAGACGGTCACGTCGGCACCCTCCGAGATCAGTTCGCGCAGGCCGGGGATCGCGGACAGGCCGGTGCCGCACCAGTGAATGGTCATCGCTTGGGGCTCCTGTTGGGATTTAGGTATTTGGGGAAAGATGAAGTCACGGACGGTGCGCGAGGAAGGTCTCGCGCGCGCGGGCCCAGACCGGGTCGGTGTCGATGCGGGGCAGGGCGCGCAGGGTCGGCAGAAGCTGCGCGGCGTAGTCCTGCGAAGCCTCGACCGGCAGCATGGAGGGCAGGTTGTCGATGGCCATGACGTCCAGCGGCGGGGAGGCGTGGACCCTGAGCACCGGCGCGTCCCAGGTGGTGGTGCGGTCGTAGACCTTCACCGGCGAGAAATCGGACGTGGGGTCGCAGGCGATATCGCCGATCACCGTCAGGCGGCGCGGCGCGGTATTGGCGTCCGCGGGCACGAAGACGGGACAGCCCGGGGCGGCGAGGATGCAGTTCAGGAACAGGTGGTGGTGCAGGATCTCGGGGAAAGGGCCGCCACGGGCGGTCTCGGCCATGTCCCAGCGGGTGACGGGCGCGCGCACGGCGGTGCAGAAATCCGACGCGCCGGAGCCCACGCGTCCCTTTGCGCCGATGACCAGCACGGTGGGGAAGCTGGCCGTCGCGTCCCTAAGCTGCGTCCGCACGTCTTCCGCCAGGGCATCGGCGTCGGGATAGCTGCGCGCGGGCGGGCAGGGCGCGCCCTTCTGCTGCGCGGCCCAGGCCATGAGCGACACCGCCGCCCCCGCGAAGCCCGCCCAGTAGCCGAAGGCGGCGACGCGCTTGCCCGCGTCGTCGACCAGGTATTCCAGGTCGTAGAGGGTGCCGCCCCCGGCCTTGAACCGCTCGAGCAGGCGACGCCCGTCGGCCTGCCCCTTGTAGGCGTGGCCGAACATGATGTGGCGGTGACCGAGCGGCGTGCCGTCGTCGGGCAATTCCTTCAGGCCGAAGATGATGGCGTCCGCCGGCGCGTGGGGCCAGCTGCCCTCGGGCGCGATCACGGCGCCCGCGTCGCGGTAGCCGTCGATGGGAATGGCGCGGGTGCCGCTTTCCTCCACCGTGACGCGCAGGCCCGCCCGGACCAGCTCGGCCGCGCCCTCGGGCGTCAGGCCCACCCGGTCCTCGTTCGCGCGCGGCTCGGCGCGGACCCAGAGATGCGTCATGGCGGGATCTCCTTCAGTAATGGGTGCGCGCGTGGGCGCGGTCGTCGCGGTCCAGGTGCGGCGTGGCGTTGAAGCCGGCCAGAAGCATCTGGTCGCGGCGGATATGGAAGCGGTGGATCGAGGTGTTGTGGATCGGCATCAGCACGTGGGCCAGCCGCGTGGCGTCGAGCTCGAGCACGTGTCGCAGGGCCATGCCGATGACCCCGCCCGAGGTGACGCAGAGCGTTCGTCGCCCCTCGGCCGCGGCCTCGATCAGGGCCGAGGTGATGCGCCCCTCGAAGCTGGCGAAGGTCTCGGTCCCCATGATCTCGGCCGCGTGCCAGGCGCGCATCACTTGCGGCGCGTGGTCGAAGAACCCGTCGGCGTCCGGCATGGGCACGCCGTGCACATCCTCGAGCGCGCGGCCCAGGGCGAAATAGTCCATCTCGTTCAGGCGCGGGTCCTCGGCCGCCTCGACCCCCATGGAGGCGGCCGTTTCGCGGTGGCGCCGCAAGGTGCCCGACAGCACCGCGTCGAAGCCTTCGCCCTGGTCGCGCAGCCAGTCGCCCAGCCATTCGGCCTGGCGGAACCCCAGGTCGCTCAGCCGGTCGTATTCCTCATCGGTCGCGGCGTGGGAATTGGCCTGGCCGTGGCGGACCAGAACGATTTCGCCCATCGGGTCGTCTCCTTGCCTGATGAATCCGGCGATAGCCGCTTTCGGCGCGTGGCGCAAATGGGCGTGAGACGTCGCATTCGGGGGCATGACACACCGGCATCCATCGCTAGGGTGGGGCGGCGCGCGACAGGGGGGACAGCATGGCCGATCCGGTGATCTTCAAGCTCGACGGACAGACCGTCACCGCCCGGCCGGGCGAAACCATCTGGCAGGTGGCCAAGCGGCAGGGCACGACCATCCCGCACCTGTGCTACAAGGACAGCCCCGGTTACCGGCCCGACGGCAACTGCCGGTCCTGCATGGTGGCGATCGATGGCGAGCGGACGCTGGCCGCGTCCTGCATCCGCACGCCCGAGGACGGCATGGAGGTCACCACCCAGGGGGCGCGCGAAACGCAGGCGCGCCGCATGGTGCTGGAGCTGCTGACCGCCGATCAGCCTGACGAGGCCGCGGCGCACGATCGCGGCTCGCACATGCGCGAGGTCGCCGACCAGGCCGAGGTCACCGACAGCCGGTTTCCCCCGCTGGAGGCGGCGCACGTGCCGCTGCTGGACGACAGCCACGTGGCGATGCGCGTGAACCTCGACGCCTGCATCCAGTGCGGGCTGTGCGTGCGCGCGTGCCGCGAGGTGCAGGTGAACGACGTGATCGGCATGGCGGGACGGGGGCACGCGGCCTACCCGGTCTTCGACATGGACGACCCCATGGGCGACAGCACCTGCGTCGCCTGCGGCGAATGCGTGCAGGCCTGTCCCACGGGCGCGCTGATGCCCGCCAGCGTGCTGGACGACCAGCAGCGCGGCGACAGCAGCGATTTTGACACCGAGGTGAAATCGATCTGCCCGTTCTGCGGCGTCGGGTGCCAGGTGTCCATGAAGGTGAAGGACGGACGCATCGCCTACGTGGACGGTATCGACGGACCCGCGAACGAGGGACGTCTGTGCGTGAAGGGGCGGTTCGGCTTCGACTACATCCACCACCCGCATCGCCTGACCAAGCCACTGATCCGCCGCGAGGATGCACCGGACAAGGGGCTGAACGTCGATCCCAGCAACCCCTGGACCCATTTCCGCGAAGCGACGTGGAAAGAGGCGCTGGACCGCGCGGCCCACGGGCTGGGCGATTTGCGCAGCTACTACGGCGGGCGCTCGGTGGCGGGCTTCGGCAGCGCCAAGTGCACCAACGAAGAGGCGTACCTGTTCCAGAAGCTGATCCGCCAGGCTTTCGGCCACAACAACGTGGATCACTGCACGCGGCTCTGCCACGCGTCCTCGGTCGCCGCGCTGATGGAGAACGTGGGATCGGGCGCCGTGACCGCCGGCTTCCGCGAGATCGAGAACGCCGAGGTCGCCATCGTCATCGGCGCCAACCCGGCCGAGAACCATCCCGTCGCGGCCACCTATTTCAAGCAGTTCGCCCAGCGGGGCGGACAGCTGATCGTGATCGACCCGCGTGGGCAGGCCATGGCGCGCCATGCCAGCCACATGCTGCAGTTCCGGCCGGGCACGGACGTGGCGCTGCTCAACGGCATGATGAACGTGATCGTCGAGGAAAAGCTCTACGACCGGCAGTATATCGAGGGTTTCACCGAGGGCTTCTTCGAGTTCCGCGACCACATCCGGGCCTTCCCGCCCGAGCGGATGGCCGAGATCTGCGGCATCGACGCCGAGACGATCCGTGACGTGGCGCGCACCTTCGCGCGGGCGAGCCGGGCGATGATCTTCTGGGGCATGGGCGTCAGCCAGCACGTCCACGGCACCGACAACGCGCGGTGCCTGATCTCGCTCGCGCTGCTGTGCGGGCAGATCGGGCGCCCCGGCACCGGCCTGCACCCGCTCAGGGGCCAGAACAACGTGCAGGGCGCCAGCGACGCGGGGCTGATCCCGCACGTGATGCCGAACTATCAAAGCGTCGAGGACAGCGAGGTGCGCGAGCTGTTCCGGCACATCTGGGGCGGCACCGAGATCGACCCGACGCCCGGCATGACGGTGGTCGAGATCATCGACGCCATCTACCGCGGCGAGATCAAGGGCATGTATATCCTGGGCGAGAACCCGGCCATGTCCGACCCCGACGTGGAACACGCCCGCAAGGCGCTGGCCCAGCTCGACCACCTGGTCGTGCAGGACATCTTCCTGACCGAGACGGCGAACTTCGCGGACGTGATCCTGCCGGCCGCCGCCTTCCCCGAGAAGCGGGGCACGGTCACCAACACCAACCGGCAGGTGCAGATGGGGCGCGCCGCGGTGGATCCGCCGGGCGCGGCGCGGCCGGACTGGGAGATCGTCGTCGACATGGCGAACCGGCTGGGACTCGACTGGGACTACGACGGGCCGCGCAGCGTCTTCGACGAGATGAAGATGTCCATGCGCAACCTGCACCACATCACGTGGAACCGGGTCGAGAGCGAAGGCTCGGTCACCTTCCCGGCCATGTCGCGCGACGATCCGGGCCGCTCGGTCATGTTCGGCGAGGGCTTTCCGCGCCGCGCGGGCCGCGCCAAGTTCACACCCGCCCGCGTCACCCCGCCCGCCGAGGCGCCCAGCGAGGATTACCCGATGATCCTGATCACCGGGCGCCAGCTGGAGCACTGGCACACGGGCGCGATGACGCGCCGGGCCTCGGTGCTGGACCAGATCGAACCGGCGCCGACCTGCTCGATGCATCCCAGGACCCTCAGGCGGCTGGGCGTGGAGCCCGGCGGGCAGGTGCGTCTGACCAGCCGGCGCGGCAGCGTGACGGTCGATGCGCGGGCCGATCGCAACGTGGCGGAAGACTGCGCCTTCCTGCCCTTCGCCTATGTCGAGGCGGCGGCCAACATCCTGACCAACCCGACGCTTGATCCGTGGGGCAAGATCCCCGAATTCAAGTACTCGGCCGTCCGGGTCGAGGCGGCGTCGGACAAGGCGGTGGCGGCCGAGTAGGCGCGCCGGGCCGCCCCGACTGCGACATTCTGGCGCGGTAAGCCATTGGCGGGTCAAGCATTTCGCCTTCAAGGGGTGCGGAAAAATTTGTTCGCCGCTTTGGCGACAACGTGCCGAAGCTGTCGATTTCCTCAGGAAATCGGCGGCGGGATTCCGCGCCCTGTTGCGTGATTGCACGGCCACCCAAAAGCTCCGAACAATCTGGGCGCACGCGTTGAACCCGCGCGGGTGAAAATCATTCTCCAGGCTCACGCGGCGCCTCCCGCCGCGCGGTTTCTTACTGGAGTTCGTCAGATGACACATACCCAAAGCATCGCCGTTTCGGCCGCGCTTGCCGCCCTGCTGGGGTCGGCCGCGCACGCCCAGACCACCACCTTCGACAACACCGGCCTGCGCGGCGACAGCGCCGTCGAGGACGCGAACGAGAACCTGGCCGAGGATATCGAGGACGATTTCGACCGCCAGACGCGCAGCTTCGGCAACGAGGGCCGCGCCCAGGGCTTCACCGGCTCGGTCGCGCTGCGCGCCACCGCCGATACCGGCGACAGCCAGCAGGACAACGACGACTCGCTCGACCTCGGGGTCGGGTCGAACCTGGGCTATGTCTGGGGCCCCAACGGCGTCGAGCTGGGCCTCTACTATGCCTATTCCGAGGCCGACGGCGACACGGACGAGAACAGCCTGCTCTACAGCCTGCAGTACACGCGCGACATCAACCCGCAGCTCTATGGCTTCGCCAAGCTGCAGGGCACCTATGACGGCGAGACCGACCGCCCGAACACCGCCAACACCTTCGAGCGCGAGAACGACGTGTTCCTCGGCTTCGGTGCCGGTTACCGCGTGATCGACACGGCGCAGACCCAGTGGTCGATCCAGGCCGGTCCCGGCTATCGCTTCGCCAGCTTCCGCGACATCGGCGCGGTCGTGCCGGGCGCCGACAACGACGACATCAACGAGGCCGCGTTCTCGCTGTCGTCGGAGTACCTGCAGCGCATCAACGAGCGCGTGTACCTGACCAACGACACCGACATCATCGCGTCGGACTCGGACACGGTGCTTTACAACGACTTGGGCCTGAACGTGTCGATGACCGACGTGCTGGCGCTGCGCACCTCGGTGCAGTCGGAGTATCACACCGATCCCGCGCCCGGGAACAAGTCGACCGAGCACCAGTTCGGCGTCTCGCTGGTCTACACCCTGAACTGAGCCACGCGCGCAGTTTCGACCATTCAAGGGGCGGCCCATCGCGGGTCGCCCCTTCGCATTCGCAGCATCTGTGCCGCTCTGCGGGATGGCGCGTGCCGCTGGCCGGTCGTGTCGGAAAAGGCGCAGCCGGATACTTGACCCGGCCCATATTTTCGGTCGCAATGCCCCTAACGCCGCAAGCAATAGCGGCGAGGGAGGACATCGTCGTGACTGAGACCCCCGTCTCGATTCCCGCGCTTCTGGCGCGCAACGCCCGTGATCTGGGCGAAAGCCCGGCCTATCGCGAGAAGGAATTCGGGATCTGGCAAAGCTGGACCTGGGGCGAAGTCTCGGAGGAGATCGAGGCGCTGGCGCTGGGGCTCATGGACCTGGGTCTGGCGCGCGGCGACCTGGTGGTCATCTCGGGGCGCAACCGTCCCGCGCTCTACTGGGCGATGGTCGCCGTGCAAAGCGCGGGCGCGGTGCCGGTGCCCATCTACCAGGACGCCGCCGTCGACGAGATCGCCTACCAGCTCGAGCATTGCGGCGCCGTCATGGCGATCGTCGGCGACCAGGAACAGGTCGACAAGCTGCAGGAGGCCACGTCGGCCGAGGGCAGTGCGCTGCGCCACATGGTCTACCTGGATGGGCGGGGCCTTCGGAAATACGACCACGAGAAGCTGACCTCGTATGCCGACGTGCAGAAGGCGGGCCGCGACGCACGCAAGCGCCTGGGCAGCGAGTTGCAGTCGCGCACCGACGTGCTGGGCTACGACGATACCTGCGTGATGCTTTACACCTCGGGCACGACCGGGCGGCCCAAGGGCGTGGTGCTGTCCAACCGCAACATCATCGAGACGGCGAAGGCGTCGGTCCAGTTCGACAACCTGACCCACCGCGAGGATACGCTGGCCTACCTGCCCATGGCCTGGGTGGGCGACTTCATCTTCTCGATCGCGCAGGCCTACGTGGCGGGGTTCTGCGTGAACTGTCCCGAAAGCCCCGACACCATGGCCGTCGACCTGCGCGAGATCGGGCCGACCTACTACTTCGCGCCGCCCCGGGTGTTCGAGACGCAGCTGACCACCGTGATGATCCGGATGGAGGATGCGACCCGGATCAAGAAGGCGCTGTTCGATTACTTCATGGCCCACGCCAAGCGCGTCGGCCCCGATATCCTCGACGGCCGCGAGGTGGGCGGCTGGGACCGGCTGAAATACCGGCTGGGCGAGCTGATGGTCTACGGGCCCCTGAAGAACACGCTGGGCTTCAGCCGCATCCGCGTGGGCTATACCGCGGGCGAGGCCATCGGCCCGGAAATCTTCGAGTTCTACCGCGGGCTGGGGATCAACCTGAAGCAGCTCTACGGCCAGACCGAGGCGTCGGTCTTCATCACGCAGCAGCCCGACAACGAGGTCCGTTCGGACACCGTGGGCGTCGCCTCGCCCGGGGTCGAGATCCGCATCGACGAAAACGGCGAGGTCTTCTACCGCTCGCCCGGCGTCTTCGTGGAGTACTACAAGAACCCCGAAAGCACGGCCGACACCAAGGACGCCGATGGCTGGGTCGCCACGGGTGACGCGGGCTTCTTCGAGGAAGGCACCGGCCATCTGCGCATCATCGACCGCGCCAAGGACGTGGGCAAGCTGGCCACCGGCCAGATGTTCGCGCCCAAGTATGTCGAGAACAAGCTGAAGTTCTTCCCCAACATCCTCGAGGCGGTGGTCTTCGGCGCCGGGCAGGACCGCTGCGTGGCGTTCCTGAACATCGACCTGAACGCCGTGGGCAACTGGGCCGAGCGCAACAATATCGGCTACGGCTCGTACCAGGAGCTGTCGCAGCATCCCAAGGTGCTCGAGATGATGCGCGGCCACGTGGCCGAGGTGAACGCCAGCGTTGCCGAGGACGAGATGCTGTCGGGCTGCCAGGTCCACCGTTTCGTGGTGCTGCACAAGCAGCTCGATGCCGACGACGGCGAGCTGACGCGCACCCAGAAGGTCCGCCGGAAGGTCATCGGCGAGAAGTTCGAGGACATCCTCGACGCGCTCTACGGTGGCAAGGACGAGATCTATACCGAGACCGAGGTCACCTACGAGGACGGCCGCAAGGGCAAGATCAAGGCGACGCTCAACATCCAGGACGCGGAGGTCTTCCCCGTGGGCGGCGCGATGCAGGAGGCGGCGGAGTGATGATCGTATCTCGCCACACAGGTATCGCCGCCCAATGGTGTGAACGCGGACGGGGAGCCGGCCAATGAAAGACACCGCCGAAAGCTACGTCACCGAGGACGGCCGGACGATCGGCGAGGTGATCCTCGATCTGCGCGGCATCACCCTGCGTTTCGGCGGGGTCGAGGCGATCAAGAACATCAGCTTCGACATCCGCAAGGGCGAGATCCGCGCGATCATCGGCCCCAACGGTGCGGGAAAGTCATCGATGCTGAACGTCATTTCGGGCTTCTACAATCCGCAGGAGGGCGAGGTCTGGTTCCGCGGCGAACGCCGCCCGCCGATGAAGCCCTACCAGGTCGCCCGCGCGGGCGTGGCGCGCACCTTCCAGAACATCGCGCTGTTCGAGGGGATGACCGTTCTCGACAACATCATGACCGGGCGGCTCAACGACATGAGCGCCGGGCTGCTGGCGCAGGCCATCTGGAAGGGCAAGGCCGAGCGCGAGGAGATCGAGAACCGCGAGCGGGCCGAGCGGATCATCGACTTCCTCGAGATCCAGCACATCCGCAAGACGCCCGTGGGCCGTCTGCCCTATGGCCTGAAGAAACGGGTCGAGCTGGCCCGCGCGCTGGTGGCCGAGCCGGACCTTCTGCTGCTGGACGAGCCCATGGCGGGCATGAACGTCGAGGAGAAGGAGGACATGAGCCGCTACATCCTCGACGTGAACGACGAGCTTGGCACCACGATCGCCCTGATCGAGCACGACATGGGCGTGGTCATGGACCTGAGCGACCGGGTCGTCGTGATGGATTACGGCCGCAAGATCGGCGACGGCACCCCCAACGAGGTGCGCGGCAACCAGGAAGTCATCGACGCCTACCTGGGGGTCGCGCATGACTGAGGTCTGGACCGCGACCGGGACGAGCCGCGTTGCATCCGTATCAATCCCCAATGGAGATACGAGATGAGCGATCTGAGCTGGCACAAGAAGACATTGGCCGACGCGCTGGGCGCCGATCAGGGTCTGCCCGACTGGGCGGGCGAGATGGTGTCGAAATTCGGCCCCGAGGACCTGGACGGGCTGCGCAAGAACGAGCGCGAGGCGGTCCTGTCGGCGCTGGGCCGCGTGGCGCGGCAGTCGCGCGACGCGCGCCAGGCCGATATCCACGACGGCGGCGAGAACCGCCCGGCCTTCGTCGAGGGCGACATCGACTGGGGCCTGCGCGCCGCGCGGGCCGCGCTCGAGGCGCAGCCGGCGGGCGAGCGGTCCGAGAAGGCGAACGAATTGCTGGGCGACTGCACCTGCCCGGCGGCGACCGGCCCCAACCCCGGACGCGATGCGTCCACGCCGGGGACCGACAAGATGTGACGCGAGACAGGGCGCGGCGGCCACGCATCGCCGCGCCCGGCAAGACCCGCCGCAGCCCCCGACAACAATGGGGCGCGGCGCCAAAGGGAGGAGGGGCGAAATGCCCGATCAGCTGTTATTCGCCATCGAGGTCACGCTGAACGGCCTGATGGCCGGCGTTCTCTACGCGCTTGTCGCGCTGGGCTTCGTGCTGATCTTCAAGGCCAGCGGTATCTTCAACTACGCGCAAGGGGTGATGGCGCTTTTCGCCGCGCTGACGCTGGTGGGGATCATGGACGGCCAGGTTCCGTTCGAACACCTGATCAACGCCGTCTTCGGCACCGATATCCACGGCTTCGGCTGGGAGGTGCCCGCGCTGCTGGCGATCCTGCTGACCATGGTCGTGATGATCGCCTTCGCCTGGGCGGTGAACTGGATCGTGCTGCGCCACCTGGTCGGGCAGGAGCCGATCATCCTGTTCATGGCGACCATCGGCCTGGCCTATTTCCTGGAAGGCCTGGGCGACATGATGTGGGGCGCCGACATCAAGACGCTGGACGTTGGCCTGCCGCAGGGCATCAACACCACCATCGACGAAGCCACGTTCAACATGTTCGGCTACGGCTTCTTCATCGACAACCTGGACATCACCGCCACGATCATCGCCGCCGTGCTGGTTGCCGTGCTGGTCGCGTTCTCGCAATACACCAAGCAGGGCCGCGCGCTGCGCGCCGTGGCCGACGACCACCAGGCCGCGCTGTCGGTGGGCATCTCGCTGAATTTCATCTGGGTTCTGACCTGGTCCATCGCGGGCTTCGTGGCGCTGGTCGCCGGGATCATGTGGGGGGCGAAGTCGGGCGTGCAGTTCTCGCTGAGCCTCATCGCGCTGAAGGCGCTGCCGGTGCTGATGCTGGGCGGTTTCACCTCGATCCCCGGCGCCATCGTCGGCGGGCTGATCATCGGCGTGGGCGAAAAGCTGTTCGAATTCCTGATCGGCCCCCTGGTGGGCGGCGCGACCGAGAACTGGTTCGCCTATGTGCTTGCGCTGATCTTCCTGGTGTTCCGGCCCCAGGGCCTGTTCGGGGAGCGGATCATTGAACGTGTGTAGCGCGGCGCGGGCTTCGGCCGCGAGGGGGCTCTGCCCCCGCCGCTGCGCGGCCCCCCGAGGTATTTCGGGAAAGATGAAGACCGGCGGGCGGCGCGTGGCCCGCGACATGGGAAGGGAGGGTGCGTGATGCTCTATCGTGAGGCGGGTGACTTCAAGACGACCTACCGCGAGGACGGCCAGACCTTCCCGATACGGCTGGACCGTACGGCCTATTTCCTGATCCTGGCGGTGGCCGCGCTGTTCGTGCCCTTCGTCATCAACGACTACTGGCTGAACGCGGTGCTTCTGCCGCTCCTGATCTACGCCATCGCGGCCATGGGCCTGAACATCCTGACGGGATATTGCGGGCAGGTGAGCCTGGGCACCGGCGCCTTCATGGCGGTGGGGGCCTATGCCTGCTACAAGCTGATGACGGCGTTTCCCGACATCAACATCGCGATCCACATCGTCCTGTCGGGTTTCATCACCGCCGGTGTGGGCATGCTGTTCGGGTTGCCGTCGCTCCGGATCAAGGGGTTCTACCTGGCCGTGGCCACGCTGGCGGCGCAGTTCTTCCTGGTCTGGCTCTTCAACCGGGTGCCGTGGTTCTACAACTACTCGGCCTCGGGACAGATCAACGCGCCCGAGCGCACGCTGGCGGGCTTCCGCATCACCGGGCCCGAGACGCAGGCCTGGGCCGTCTACCTGTTCTGCCTGGTCTTCGTGGTGGCGTCTGCCTGGATCTGCCGCAACCTCACGCGCGGGGCCATGGGGCGCAAGTGGATGGCGATCCGCGACATGGACATCGCGGCCGAGATCATCGGCGTGAACCCGCTGCGCGCGAAGCTGAGCGCCTTCGGGGTGTCGTCCTTCTTCGTCGGCATCTCGGGCGCGCTGTTCTTCAGCGTCTACCTGGGCGCGGTCGAGGTGGGCGAGGCCTTCGGCATCAACAAGTCGTTCCTGGTGCTCTTCATGGTCATCATCGGCGGGCTGGGATCGATCCTGGGCAGCTTCCTCGGCGCGGCCTTCATGGTGCTGCTGCCGGTGCTGCTGAAGAACGTGCTGGTGGGCGGGCTGGGCTGGCCCACGGACCTGGCGGCGCACCTGGAATACATGATCGTCGGTGGGCTGATCATCTTCTTCCTGATCGTCGAGCCGCACGGGCTGGCGCAGCTTTGGCGCATCACGAAGGAGAAGTTGAGATTGTGGCCGTTCCCGCACTAGGCTCGGTCACCGCCCGGGACACCGGGCCAAAAGAGACGTCCGTACTTCGGGCGCAACACTGACGGTCCCGCGGAACGGGACTTGGGAGGAAGACCAAAATGAAGAAGACCCTGACAACCCTGGCGCTGGGCGCCACACTGGCCGCGGGACCCGCGCTGGCCGAGCTGACCTTCCCGTCGCTCAGCTATCGCACCGGGCCCTACGCGGCGAACGGCATCCCCTTCGCCGACGGCTACGCCGACTATTTCGCCATGCTCAACGAGCGCGACGGCGGCATCGGCGGCGAGCGCATCAACATGATCGAGTGCGAGACCGGCTACAACACCGAGAAGGGCGTCGAGTGCTACGAGGCCACCAAGGGCGAGGGCGCGCTGGTCTACCAGCCGCTGTCCACCGGGATCACCTACCAGCTGATCCCGCGTGTCAGCGCCGACGGCATCCCCATGCACACGCTGGGCTATGGCCGGACGAGCGCGTCGAACGGCGAGGTTTTCCCGTGGGTCTTCAACTATCCCGCCACCTACTGGGACGGCGCGTCGGTCGCCATCAAGTACCTGCTGGACGAGAACGGCGGTGACCTGAGCGGCAAGAAGATCGCGCTGGTTTACCACAACTCGGCTTACGGCAAGGAGCCGATCCGCACCCTGACCGAGCTGTCGGAAGAGCACGGCTTCGAGCTGCTGGAGCTGCCGGTCGACCACCCCGGCCAGGAGCAGAAGTCACAGTGGCTTCAGATCCGCCGCGAGCGCCCCGACAACGTGATCATGTGGGGCTGGGGCGTGATGAACCAGGTTGCCATCCAGGAGGCCGTGAACATCCGCTATCCCATGGACCAGTTCATCGGCATCTGGTGGTCCGGGTCCGAGAACGACGTGCGCCCGGCGGGCGAGGGCGCCGATGGCTACAAGGCGCTGAACTTCCACGCCGTCGGATCGGATTTCGAGCTTTACGACGATCTCGAGGAATACGTCTGGTCCAAGGGCAACGCGGCCGGCGCCGGCGATCAGCACGGCACCGTGCTGTATAACCGCGGCCTTTATGCCGCGATGATCGCCGCCGAGGGCGCGCGCAAGGCGCAGGAGATCCACGGCACCAGCGACATCACCCCCGCGATGATGCGCGACGGGCTGGAGCAGCTGGAGATGACCGAGGAAAGCATGGCCGAGCTGGGCCTTGCCGGCTTCGGCCCCACCTTCAGCGCTTCTTGCGAGAACCACGGCGGATCCGGCCGCGCGGCGATCAACCAGTGGAACGCGAACGAGGGCAAGTGGGAGGTCCTGACCGACTACATCCAGTCGGACCAGGAGCTGATCGCGCGGCTCGTCGAGGAGGACTCGATGGCCTACGCCGAAGAGAACAACATCGAACTGGCCTGCCAGTGACGTGACCCCGTTGCCCGGCGGATCCGCTCCGCCGGGCAATTTCCGCGACGCAACAGAAGGCCCTCCCATGTCCGACGCCCAGACCCTGAACCGCGCCGCCAACGACCAGCCGACCGACGACGCGCTGCTCGAGGTGCGCAATATCGAGGTGATCTACAACTCGGTCATCCTGGTGCTGAAAGGCGTCAGCCTGAAGGTGCCGAAGGGCGGGATCACCGCGCTTCTGGGCGGCAACGGCGCGGGCAAGACCACCACGCTGAAGGCGATATCTAACCTGCTGAAATCCGAACGGGGCGAGGTCACGAAGGGCCAGATCCTGTATCGAGGCGAGCGGGTGCAGGACATGCTGCCCTCGGACCTGGTGAAGCGCGGCGTCATCCAGGTGATGGAAGGGCGCCACTGTTTCGAGCACCTGACCATCGAGGAAAACCTGATGACCGGCGCCTATACCCGTGGCGACGGGCGCGCGAAGGTCGAGGAGGACCTGGAACTGGTTTATACCTATTTCCCGCGCCTTAAGGAGCGGCGGAAGAGCCAGGCCGGATATACCTCGGGCGGCGAGCAGCAGATGTGCGCCATCGGCCGGGCGCTGATGTCGCGGCCCGAGACGATCCTGCTGGACGAGCCGTCCATGGGGCTTGCGCCCCAGCTGGTCGAGGAGATCTTCGGCATCGTCAAGGATCTGAACGAGCGCGAGGGCGTGAGCTTCCTTCTGGCCGAGCAGAACACCAACGTCGCGCTGCGCTTCGCCCACCAGGGTTACATCCTGGAGTCGGGGCGCGTCGTGATGGACGGCAAGGCGTCGGACCTGCGCGAGAACCCGGATGTGAAGGAGTTCTACCTCGGCATGTCCGACGAGGGTCGCAAGTCGTTCCGCGACACGCGGTCCTATCGCCGCCGCAAGCGCTGGCTGTCGTGAGGGGCGGGGGCGCTTCCCCCCGACCTGCAAAAGGTATTTTCGGAAAGATGAAGGCAGGGGCGGGCGCGTTATCGGATAACGGTGGCGCGTTTTTGGCTTTCGGGCGCCTTTGGACCATGTGGAGGAGACGATGATGAGCGATCTGGAATTCAGGAGCGTGGAGGCGCGCGCCGCCGACCTGGCCGAGGCCCTGCCGGCGCAAATCGCGCGGGCGCAGGCATTGCCGGGCAACGGCGCGTTGGCCGATGTGGCCGCGGCTGGGGTGACCGATGCGGCGGCGCTCGCCGCGCTGCCCGTCCTGCGCAAGGCGGACCTGGTGGCCGCCCAGCAGGCCGCGCCGCCGTTGGGGGGCTACGCCGGGCCGCTCGACCGCTTTACCCACGTGTTCCAGTCGCCGGGCCCGATCTACGAGCCCGGGCGCATCGACGGCGACTGGTTCCGCCTCGGCCGGTTCCTGCGCGCCTGCGGTGTCGGCGCGGGCGACGTGGTGCAGAACTGCTTCGGCTACCACCTGACGCCCGCGGGCATGATGTTCGAATCCGGTGCGCGGGCCGTGGGTGCCGTCGTCCTGCCGGCGGGGACCGGCCAGACCGAGCTGCAAGTCCGCGCCGCCGCGCAGATGGGCGTGACCACCTATGCCGGCACGCCGGATTACCTGAAAGTGCTTCTCGACAAGGCCGACGCGCTGGGCCTGCACCTTGGCATCGACAAGGCCGCCGTGTCGGGCGGTGCGCTATTCCCGTCTCTGCGCGAGGCCTATGCCGAGCGGGGGATCGCCTGCCTGCAGTGCTATGCCACGGCGGACCTGGGCAACATCGCCTACGAGAGCCCGGCCATGGAGGGGATGATCGTGGACGAGGGGGTGATCGTCGAGATCGTCACCCCCGGCACCGGCGACCCGGTGCCCGAGGGCGAGGTGGGCGAGGTCGTGGTGACCACGCTGAACCCCGATTACCCGCTGATCCGCTTCGCCACCGGCGACCTGTCGGCGGTTCTGCCGGGGCAAAGCCCTTGTGGCCGTACCAACATGCGCATCAAGGGCTGGATGGGCCGCGCGGACCAGACCGCCAAGATCAAGGGCATGTTCGTCCGCCCCGAGCAGGTGGCGCAGCTGGTCGCCAGCCTGCCCGAGGTCGACCGGGCGCGCGTCACGGTCACCCGGGCGGGCGATGCCGACGCGATGGAAGTCGCGCTCGAGACCGCCGAGCCGCGCGAGACCGCCGCCTACGAGGCGGCGCTGCGCGACATCCTGAAACTCCGCGGGACGGTGCGCATCGCCGCCCCGGGCGACCTGCCGCGCGACGGCAAGGTCATCGACGACAAACGCGACTACGAAGGATAAACCATGGCCTCCTGGCGCCTGCTGCCGCTGCTTCTGACCCTTGCCCTCATGTTGCCTGCCGCCCTGCGCGCGCAGGAGACCGGGTTGCTGGTGGGCAATGCCCGCTACGACCTGGCCGAACCGCTGCGCCGGGGGGACGCCATTCTCGACGCGCGCGACGCGCTGCGGGGCGCGGGGCTGGATCTGCAGGTGCTGGAGGATGCCGACCGGGACAGCCTGTCCACCGCGCTGCGCCAGCTGGAACAGCAGGGCCGCCGCGCCGACGGTATGCTGGTCGCGCTGTCGGGGCGCTTCGTCAGCAGCCGGGACGAAAGCTATTTCCTGCCCATCGAGGCCGAGGGCGCATCGCTGATCGACACGGCCCTGTCGGCGGTGCCGCTGTCGGCTGTCATGGGGCTTCTGTCGAATGCGCCGGGCCGGGCCGTGCTGGTGCTGGCGACCGATGATCGCGGCACGTCCAGCGGGCTTGGGCTGTCGCCGGGTATCGGGCGGCTGGACATCCCGCAGGGCGTCACCGTCATCCGCGCCACGCCCACGGCCGCGCGGGACATCCTGCGCGACACGCTGGCCCGGCCGGGCGCCGGCATCTCGGCAGGCGTCGAGGACGCGGGCGGCAGGGTGCAGGGCTTCGCGCCCGGTGGGCTGTCCTTCCTGCCCGAGCGGGCCAGCCGCACCATCTCGATCCCGCCCGCGCAGCAGGGCCCCAGCGCGGCCGAGCGCGACCTGTGGGAGCAGGCCCAGCGCGCCGACAGCGAGGAAGGGTTCATCGAGTACCTGATGGCCTATCCCGATGGCGCCTTCGTCGACCGCGCCGAGGACCGGCTGGACGACATCCGCAACGACCCCGACCGCCTGGCCCGCCGGGCCGAGGACGCGCTGGGCCTGAGCGCGTCCGAGCGGCAGGCGATCCAGCGGGATCTCGTTCTTCTGGGCTACGACACGCGGGGCATCGACGGCGTGTTCGGCCCCGGCACCCGCGGCGCCATCCGCGGCTGGCAGGGCCGCGACGGGCGGGCGGTGACCGGCTATCTCGACCGCGACCAGATCGCCGCCTTGGACGCGCAGGCCGCCACCCGCGCCGCCGAGCTGGAGGAAGAGTCGCGCCGCCGGGCCGAACTGCGCGCCGCCGCCGAAGAGGCGTATTGGGCCGAAACCGGGCAGGGCCGCAGCATCGACGGGTTGGAGGCGTTCCTGTCGCGCTATCCCGACGGCAATTTCGCGGACGAGGCGCGCCGGCGGCTGGACGACATGCGCGGGGCCGAGGCCGACCGGGCCGAGCGGCAGGCCTGGGAGACCGCGCGCGCGCGTGACAGCGCGGCGGGCTACGCCGATTTCCTCGACCGTTTCCCGCAGGGCCGGTTCGCCGAGACGGCCCGCAACCGCCTGGACCAGCTGCGCGGGCAGGGGGCGCAGGCGAATTCCGAGGCGGAAGCGGCCGAGGCGCAGCTGGGGCTGACGTCGATCACCCGGCAGGCCATCGAACAGCGCCTGGCGGCCGAGGGGCTCGATCCCGGTCGGGTCGACGGGCAGTTCGACGACAACACGCGCCGCGCGATCCGCCGCTACCAGGCGCAGGTGAGCCTGCCGCAGACGGGATACCTCAACCAGATCACGGTCGTCCGCCTGCTCGCCGACTCGGTGCGCCGGGTGCTGCAATGACCGGTGAAAGCGACGTGCGCACCGCCGCCGAGGCAATGGAGGACGCCATGCTGCCCCGCGCCCATGCCGTCCACAGCGACCCCGAGGCCGAGGGCATCGAGGACGCCCCGCTGCCCGCGGCGGTCACCGAAGGGCCGCGCAAGGCGAAAAGCCCGGCGGAATGGGCCTACCAGCGGATGATCCTCTACATCCAGAAGTTCGAGGAGCAGCTGGACGAAACCCACGAGGTCGCCATGGCTTTCGCCGGCGACGCGGCGGGTGTCATGCGGATCGAGGGGATGGGCTATTTCGACCCGGACATGGTGACGTTCTACGGCACCGACCCGTCCGGGGCGCGCACGCAGCTGGTGCAGCATGTCACCCAGCTGTCGGTCATGCTGCGCGCGTTGCCCAAGGCGCGCGCGGACGCCGCGCCCCGGCGCATCGGCTTCCAACTGGCCGCCGATCTGGGGGCCGCCGCGCCGGCCGAGGGCTAGGTCGGCGGGATCGGTCCGCCGGGACGATTTCGCACCATGACAGCCCGTCGTGAATCGTCTATCATCCTGCCGGTAGCCAAGAGACGGAGCGCAGACATGGCCAAACATTCCCACGGTTCGATGGATATTTCCGAGCAGGAGAAGACCTTCAACGGGTTCGTCCGCTGGACCGTCCGCACGGTGGTGGTGATCATCGTCGCGCTGATCCTCCTGGCCCTGATCAACGGCTGATCTCGATGATCCGACAGTTCGTGGCGCTGTGCGCCCTCGCGCTTCTGACCGCCTGTGGCGGGGCCGACACCTTCGCGCCCGCTCCCATGGTCGAGGTCCAGCGGCGTGCCTACGTCCACGACGGCCCGGCCGAGATCACGCTCTACACCGTGATCAAGACCGAGTCCGGCGAAGGCCAGCACACCGCGCTGCTGATCAACGGCTCGCAGCGGGTTCTGTGGGATCCGGCCGGGTCATTCCGACATCCGCACGTGCCCGAGCGGGGCGACCTGCATTACGGGATCACCGAGCGGATCCGGAAAGTCTATGTCGACTATCACGTGCGTGACACGCACCACGTCATCGCGCAGACCAAGTCGGTGTCTCTGGCCCAAGCCGACCGCCTGATCGCGCTGGCCGCCGCCCACGGTTCGGCCAACCGGGCCACCTGCGCCCGCTCGACCAGCGGGATGCTGCGCGAGGTTGGTTTCGACGTAGGCTCGACCTGGTTCCCCAACGCGCTGCGGGACGATTTCGGCGCGCTTCCGGGCGTGACCTCGTTCCGGTCGGACCAGAGCAACGTGGACACGAGCCACGGCGTGACCTTCGACCCCGACTTCCAGCCGCCCGAGAACTTCTTCCTCTGATTCGCTGGTGGCTGACCGGCTCCGTCGGTCAGCCCAGCAACCACAGGAAGGTATAAAGCGACACGGCCCCGGCCGCGATCGCGGCCAGCATGTTGCGGGTGACCAGCGCCACGCCCAGCGTGAACAGCGCGGCCAGACCCCGGGCCGGGTCGAACTGCCCGTCGGTCGCCGCGGGCGACAGCACCAGCGGCGCGATGATGCCCGGGAACAGCGCGACCGGGGTATAGCGCAGCAGGCGCAGCACGAATTCCGGCAGGCGGCGCGACCCGATCAGCCCCAGGAAGGAAAAGCGGATCAGGTACGTCCCGGCGCCCAGCGCAAGGATGACGATCCAGACCTCGGCGCCGTTCATGCCCGCCGCTCCGACCAGGTTTCGATCAGCGCGCCGGTGACCATGGCCGCCCCACCGGCCAGCAGCAGTCCCACGCCCGCCGGCAGGCCGGCGAAGGCCAGGCTCAGCACGATGCTGACCAGCGCCGCGCCCACATGGGCGAGCGTCCGCAGCATCGGCCCCAGCATGGCAATGAAGGTCAGCGGCAACGCGAAATCCAGCGCCCAGGCCTCGGGAATGCTCGCGCCCAGCAGGGCGCCCGCCAGCGACGACACGTACCAGAGCGGCACGATGGGCGTCGCGATGCCGAAGAACAGCGCCAGCTTGGCGCGCAGGTCCATCTCCGGCCGCTGATCATAGGTCGCGCTGGCCGCCGCGAAGGTCTGGTCGACCAGCAGGTAGGCGGCGCAGGCTCGCTGCCACAGCGGCGCGGCCCCCAGGTGCGGCACCAGCGCGGCCGAGTACATCGCCATCCGCAGGTTCACCGCCAGCGCGGTCACGATCACCAGCCAGGTCGCCGCGTCCTCGCCCATCAGCGACAGGGCGGTGAACTGCGCCGCGCCCGCGATGACCAGCGCCGAGAATCCCATGGTCGCCCACAGGTCCAGCCCGGCCTCGGTCGCCACCACGCCGAACAGCGCGCCGAAGGGCACGATGACCAGGATGAAGGGCAGCCCGAGCAAAACACCTTGCCCGAAGGCCGATTTCGCGGTGGTGGCGCCCATGCGGACCTCTTATCCTGATCGTCCAAACGAAAGGGGACTTGGCCCGGACATGCGCGAAGATCAAATGACATCTGGTGATGGCGGCTATCTCATCGCACCCGACCCCGATGCCGTGCGGCTGACCCGTGCTGTGCGCGGCGTCGATCACGAGGGCCGCGAGCAGGACATCGCGGTTGTCGAGGAACGGCCGCTGACCATTTACCTCAACGGGCAGGAGATCGTGACCGCCATGACCATCGGGGACTACCCCGAATACCTGGCGCTGGGATTCCTGCGCAACCAGGGCATGCTGCGCGACGGTGAGGCGGTGACCGGCGTCGATTACGATGACGAGCTCGAGGTCGTCGTGGTGCGCACCGACCGGCCCACCGATCACGAGGAAAAGCTGAAGAAGAAGACCCGCACCAGCGGCTGTGCCGTGGGGACCGTGTTCGGCGACATGATGGAAGGGCTCGAGGGGCTGCGCCTGCCGCAGGCCGAGGTGCGGACAAGCTGGCTCTACGCGCTGGCCGACCGGATCAACCGGACCCCGTCGCTCTACCTGACCGCGGGGGCAATCCACGGAACGGTGTTGTGCCGGCAGGACCGGCCGCTGGTCTACATGGAAGACGTGGGCCGCCACAACGCCGTGGACAAGGTGGCGGGCTGGATGCTGCGCGAAGGCGTGGACCCGGCCGACAAGATCCTCTACACCACCGGGCGGCTGACCTCCGAGATGGTGATCAAGTGCGCCCATATGGGCATCCCGGTGCTGGCCTCGCGCTCGGGCTTCACGGCCTGGGGCGTCGAGATCGCGCAGCAGGTGGGGCTGACTCTCATCGGCCGGATGCGCGGCCGCCGCTTCATGTGCCTCGCGGGCGAGGAGCGGCTGGTCCGCGACGCCGACGCCGCCGCCGGCCCCGACGAGGATCGCCGCCACCAGCGCAAGGGCCGCGACCTGTCGGAGGAGAGATCGTGAGCCGCTGCCAGGGTATCGTGCCGGACCGCGCCGGAGCGATCCGTTGACCGCGCCCCTCGGCGTCATTCTCGCGGGCGGGCAGGCCACGCGCATGGGCGGGGGCGACAAGGGCCTTCTGTCGCTGGGCGACCGCAGCATCCTGGACGAGGTGATCGCCCGGCTGGCGCCGCAGGTCTCGGGGATGGCGCTGAACGCCAACGGGGACGCGGCGCGGTTTGCCGACCTCCGCCTGCCGGTCCTGCCCGACAGCGTGGCGGGGCATCCCGGGCCGCTGGCGGGTGTTCTGGCCGGGCTCGACTGGGCGGCGGGACAGGGGGCCGACCGGATCGTGACCGTGGCCGCCGACACGCCGTTCTTCCCGCGCGACCTCGTGGCGCGGCTCGCGGCGGCAGCGGAAGACGCGCCCATCGCGCTGGCCGCCACGCGCGAGGGCGACCGCGTCTATCGCCACCCCACCTTCGGGCTCTGGCCCGTCGCCCTGCGCGACGACCTGCGTGCGGCGCTGGCGGACGGCGTGCGCAAGGTCGTCATGTGGACCGACCGGCACGGCTGTGGACAGGCGCTGTTTCCGACCGATGGCGGAGATCCTTTCTTCAACGTGAACACACCCGACGACTTGGAGCGGGCCCGCGAGATGGCATCTTGAAACTCTACGGCATCACCGGATGGAAGAACGCGGGCAAGACCGGGTTGATGGAGCGGCTGGTGGCCGAGTTCACCGCCCGCGGCCACACGGTCTCGACCCTGAAACACGCCCATCACAGCTTCGATGTCGATCATCCGGGGCGCGACAGCCACCGCCACCGCGAGGCCGGCGCGCAGCAGGTGCTGCTGAGCTCGGGCACGCGCTGGGCGCTCATGTCCGAGCTGCGAGGCGCGGCTGAGCCGCCGATGGAGGAGCTGCTGGCCAAGCTCGCGCCCGTGGACCTGGTTCTGGTCGAGGGCTGGAAACGCGACAGCCACCCCAAGGTCGAGGCCTGGCGGCCCGAGCCGGGCAACCCGCTGATCGCGCCCGGCGACCCCACCATCCGCGCCGTGGCCGCGGGCGGACCGGTCGAGGTGACGGACCGGCCGGTCTTCGACCTGAACGACACCGCTGCCATCGCCGATTTCATCGCGGGCGAGGTGGGGCTTTGACGGATTTCGACACCGTCGCGGTGGTCGACTGGTCGGCGGCCAAGGGCGTGCGCACCCCAGGCAAGGACGCGATCTGGGTCGGGATCACCCGGTCCGGTCGCGACGAGGCGCCGCGTCACTTTCCCACCCGGCGCGACGCGGAGTCCTGGCTGGCCGATTTCCTGCGGGCCGAGATCGCCGCGGGACGGCGCACATTGGTCGGATTCGATTTTCCCTTCGGATACCCCGAGGGCTTCGCCAGGGCCGTCTGCGGCAGCGCCGATCCGCTGGCGCTTTGGGATTGGCTGGCCGAGCGCATCACCGACGATGCGCGGGGCGTGAACAACCGCTTCGACGTGGCCTCCGCGATCAACCGCATGTTTCCCGGCAACGGCCCCTTCTGGGGCAAGCCGCAGGAAGACGGCTATCCCGACATTCCCTATCGCGGCACGCAGCGGGACGGGCATGGCATGGCCGAGAAGCGCGCCTGCGACCGCGCGGCCGGCGCGTCGTCCAGTGTCTGGCAGCTTTTCTTCAACCCGACGGTCGGAAGCCAGGCCCTGATGGGGCTGCCCATGCTGTCGCGCCTGCGCAGGATCACCGGTGTCGCCGCCTGGCCGTTCGAGGAATGGGTTGAAGCGCGTGCCGTGCTGGTCGAGATCTGGCCAGGGCTGATCGAGCCGGCGGTCAAGGCGGCAGGCGACGGTATCCGCGATGCGCACCAGGTGCGGCTGCTGGCGCGGGCGCTGTCACGTCTGCCGGCCGACGAACTGCGGGACATGATGCAGGTGGACGCGCCGGAGGAGGGCTGGATCCTTGGCGCGGGCCAGGGCGAGCGGTTGACCACCTTGGCCGCGGAGCCCCTGCGCCCGCCGCCCCTTTCGAACGACTGCTTCGCGCTGCCGCCCGGCGTGGACTGGACCCCGGTGGACGACGCGCTGGCGCTGCTGCGGGACCGGTTGCGGCCGGTGACCGGCATCGAGCCCGTTGCCGTCGCGCGGGCGGATGGCCGCATCCTGGCCGATGCCGCCCTGGCCCGGCGCGCCAACCCGCCGGGCGCGAACGCCGCCGTCGATGGCTACGGCTTCGCCCATGCCGCCACGGGCGAGGGGCCGCAGACCCTGCCGCTGGTCGATGGCCGGGCGGCGGCGGGCGCGCCCTTTCGTGGGACCGTCCCCGACGGGCATGCGATCCGCATCCTGACCGGTGCGTTGCTGCCGGGCGGCGTGGACACGGTGGTGCTGGAGGAAGACACCCGCAGCGATGGCGCGGCGGTGGCCTTCAACGGCCCCGTCAAGCGCGGCGCCAACACGCGGCGCGCGGGCGAGGACGTGGCCGCGGGCGACGAGGCCCTGCCTGCCGGGCATTTGCTGCGCGCGCCGGACCTCGCACTGCTGTCGGCCGTGGGGCTGGCCGAGGTGCCGGTGCGCGAACGGCTGCGCGTGGGCGTGCTTTCGACCGGCGACGAGCTCGCCGCGCCGGGCAGCACCGACGACCCGGGCCGCACCTACGACGCGAACCGGCCCATGCTGCTGGCCATGGCCGCGCGATGGGGCCACTCGGCGGTGGACCTGGGCCACGTGGCCGACGACCGGACGGCCCTGCGCGACCGGCTGGACGGCGCGGCGGCGGACGTCATCCTGACTTCGGGCGGCGCGTCGGCGGGGGACGAGGATCACGTCTCGGCCTTGCTGCGCGAGACCGGCAGCCTCACCGCATGGCGTATCGCGCTGAAGCCGGGGCGCCCCCTGGCGCTGGGCATGTGGGACGGCAAGCCGGTGTTCGGCCTGCCAGGAAACCCGGTCGCCGCCTTTGTCTGTGCCCTGATCTTCGCGCGGCCGGCCTTGGCGGTGATGGCGGGCGGACCGTGGCCCGAACCGCTGGCGATGCAGGTGCCCGCCGGGTTCTCCAAGCGCAAGAAGCCGGGCCGCCGCGAATACCTGCGCGCGCGTCTTCGCGACGGGCGGGCCGAGGTGTTCGCTTCGGAAGGGTCCGGACGGATCTCGGGGCTCAGCTGGGCCGAGGGTCTGGTCGAATTGCCCGACGGCGCGGTGACCGTGACCGAGGGCGACCCGGTGCGGTTCCTGCCCTATGCCGGGTTCGGGCTGGGCTGAGGCGCGTCGCCGAAAACATCCTCGAAGCATTGGCGCAGCGCCACGTCCACGTCGGCCATGGTGACCGGCAGGCCCAGGTCGACCAGCGAGGTGACGCCGTGCTCGGTGATCCCGCAGGGCACGATCCCGTCGAAGTGGCTCAGGTCCGGCTCGACATTCAGGGACAGCCCGTGGAAGCTGACCCACTTGCGAAGCTTCACGCCGATGGCGGCGATCTTGTCCTCGGCCGGCGCGCCGGTGGCGGTGGGCGGCTTGTCGGGGCGGGTGACCCAGACGCCCACGCGCCCCTCGCGGATCTCGCCCCGCACGCCGAACCGGTCGAGCGTTGCGATCACCCACGCCTCGAGCTGGGCCACGAAGCGGCGCACGTCGTGCCCGCGCGCACCCACGTCGAGCATCACGTAGACCACCCGCTGGCCGGGGCCGTGATAGGTATACTGTCCGCCGCGCCCGACCTCGTGCACCGGGAACCGGTCGGGATCGCGCAGGTCCTCGGCCCGGGCCGAGGTGCCGGCGGTATAAAGCGGTGGATGCTCGAGCAGCCAGACCAGCTCGGGCGCTTCGCCCGCGCGGATGGCGGCGGCCCGCGCCTCCATGGCGGCCAGGGCCTCGGCATAGTCCACCGGGCCGTCGCTGATTTTCCATTCCACGCGGGTCATGGCGGGACAGAAGGGGACAAACCAGACCCATTTCAAGCGCTCATCCGAAGCGAAGGGCGAAAACGGTGCTAAACTTCTGGCGAATCGGTCGGTGGCCCAGTCGGTCGCGTATGTTTCGTCCGGTCTCGTCTTATTTTCAAAGGAGCATTCGATGAAGCATCGCCCCATCATTTCCGCCATTCTCGCCGCTGCCATCATCGGCGTGCCCACCACCCGCGCCAGCGCGGATGCCGGTGATTTCGTCGCAGGCGCCATCATCGGCGGCGTCCTTGGCCACGCCGTGCGAAACCAGCCGCAGAAAAAGGTCTACCGTTCGACGAAGTCGACGAAGAAGGTCTATCGCCCGACGATCCCGGCAACCCAGGCCGGGCGCGAGATCCAGACGTCGCTGAATTATTTCGGCTTCAATGCTGGTGGCGTGGACGGCCAGCTTGGCCGCAAGTCCCGCGACGCGATCTCGCGCTACCAAGCCTACATGGGCTACCCGGTGACCGGGAACCTGACCACGTTCGAGCAGGATCTCCTCATCAGCTCGTATAACCGGGCGCAGGCCGGTGGATACGCGACCCAGCAGCAGATCGCCGCGCAGGTGGACGGGCCGCGCGGGCTGCTGAAGGTGTACCGCGCCGAGATGGCGGGCGGCACCGCGGTGCAGCCCGGAACCACCATGGTCGTCGCGCCGACGCCGGTCCCGGTCGCGCCCGTGCCCGCGGCGCCGCAGACGCAGATGGTGGCGGCCCCTGCGCCGCAGCCCATTGTCCCGGTGGCTCCTGCCGCGGTCACGGCCGCCGCGGCCCCCGCGGCCGCAGCGACCGGCCCGCTGCCCAGTCTTTTCGGTGATAGCGCGGCGCCGAAGGCCGCGCTGGCCGACCGGTGCCAGGCCATGGGGCTGGAGGCGGGCACGAGCTTTGCCTTCACGCCGTCCGACCGGATCACCAACCCCGATTTCGCCCTGTCGCAGCAATTCTGCGTGGCGCGCGCCTTCGCCATCGCGTCGGGCGACGCGCTGGCCCAGAGCCTGGGCGCGTCCGAGGAGCAGATCGCGTCGCTCTGCGACGTCTACGCCCAGCGGATGGCCCCCTTCGTGGCCGCCGTCGAGGTGGCGAACCGCGACGCCGTGCAAACCATGGCCGCGGGTTTCGTGGGTGAGGCCGGCCTGCCCGAGGCGCAGCTAGCCGGGACCGCGCAGGTCTGCCTGGGTCATGGCTATGCCTCGGGTGACAGCGCCATGGCCATCGGGTCCGCGCTGCTGCTGGTCGGCACGGGGCAGGACGCCTATGGCGAAATCCTCGGGCACCACCTGCATGCAGGCGAAGGCGTCGCCGAGAACGCGTCCCGCGCCGAGCAATGGTTCGATGCCAGCCTGTCGGCCGCCGAGACCGACCCGGTCTTCGCGCCCAGCCAGCCCGACCGCCTGAAGGTCATGTCGGCGGTCCTGTTTCCCGACCGCGCGGTGGCGGTGCCCGCGTCGGCCCCGGCTCTGCCCACCTTCTCGATCACCGAGTGAACGGCGCTCCGTCGCGGCGCGCGATACACATCCTGCGCCGCGTCATTTCGGGTGAAACCCTCTTCACAAGGGGGACGCGAGCCGCTACACCCGCGCCACCCGGCCACCGAGAGATGCGGTAGTGGCGGAATGGTAGACGCGCAGCGTTGAGGTCGCTGTGGGGTAACACCCGTGGAAGTTCGAGTCTTCTCTACCGCACCATCTCTCGGGGCCGGATCAGCCCGACATCAGCACCCGTTCGGCCAGGTCCGGAAACTGCGACCAGTCGCTGAATGCGGCGGCGTGGGGCAGGGCCTCGGGCGGGCTGTGGCGATAGCCTTCGGTGAACAGCACGAACGGCACATCGGCCGCCCGCGCGGTTTCGCAATCGGTTTCGCTGTCGCCCACGTAAAGGCATGTCTCGGCCTCCAGCGCGGCCATGGTGGCGTGCAGCATCTCGGGGTCGGGTTTGCGGGTGGCCAGGCTGTCGCCGCCGAACATGGCCCCCATCCGTGTATCGAGCCCGAAATGCGCCGCGACGAATCGCGCGGGGCCGATGGGCTTGTTGGTGCAGATCGCCATGGTGTGACCGCGGGCCGCAACCGTGTCGAGCGCCGCGAGCGCGCCAGGGTAGGGCTGCGTCAGGGCGACGGCGGTCTCGTAGCGGTCGAGAAAATCGGCCAGGATCGGGTCTTGCAAGCTGTCGTCCAGATCCAGCGCCGCGCGGGCCCGGCTGACCAGGACAGGCGCCCCGCGGCCGATGAATCCGCGTGCCTGTTCAAGCGAAACCGAGCGTTCGTAGGGTGCCAACGCGGCGTTCAGGGCCGCGTGAATATCGGGCGCCGAGTCCAAAAGTGTCCCGTCAAGATCAAAGATGATGGCCGCCACGATGCCCCCCGATGGCTTTTGCATTCGCGGCAAACTAACGCATGGCCCGGGTTAATCGACCGGGAATCCCGCGAAATCGGTCGATTTTACTGGGTTTCGTGGCGTTTTGAGAAATCTCGGCACCACTTGCTTGCATTGCGGGGCAGCGTTCGGTTTATTTCGCGACAAGATCGCGACAATGACGATCAATACGGGGAGAAACCGGTGCCAGACGGGACAAACAGCGAAGCTTTCGTTGCGTTCGATCGCGTGCAGAAAAGCTATGACGGCGAAACACTGGTCGTCAAAGACCTGAATCTATCCATCGGCAAGGGCGAGTTCCTGACGATGCTCGGGCCCTCGGGGTCGGGCAAGACGACCTGCCTGATGATGCTGGCCGGCTTCGAGACCGCCACCCACGGCGAGATCCGGCTGGACGGGAAAGAGATCAACAACATTCCCCCGCACAAGCGCGGCATCGGGATGGTGTTCCAGAACTACGCGCTTTTTCCGCACATGTCGGTGGGCGAGAATCTGTCCTTCCCGCTGGAGGTGCGCAACATCGGCAAGGCCGAGCGCGAACAGAAAATCAAGCGCGCGCTGGACATGGTCCAGATGGGCGACTTCGCCGGGCGCCGCCCCGCGCAGATGTCGGGCGGCCAGCAGCAGCGGATCGCTTTGGCCCGCGCCCTGGTGTTCGAGCCCGAGCTGGTCCTCATGGACGAGCCGCTGGGCGCCTTGGACAAGCAGCTGCGCGAAACCCTGCAATTCGAGATCACGAACCTGGCGCACGAGCTGGGCATCACCGTGGTTTACGTGACCCACGACCAGACCGAGGCGCTGACCATGTCGGACCGGGTCGCCGTTTTCGACGACGGCCGCATCCAGCAGCTGGCCGCACCCGACGCGCTGTACGAGCAGCCGCAGAACAGCTTCGTCGCGCAGTTCATCGGCGAGAACAACACGCTGCGCGGTACCGTCACCAAGCTGAGCGGCGATCAGTGCGTGGTGAAGCTAGACGGCACCGGCGAAGAGATCGACGCGCTGCCGGTCAATGTCGGCAAGGTCGGCGACAAGACCGTCGTCTCGATCCGCCCCGAGCGGGTCGAGTTCAACCCCGATCTCGGGCCCGATGCGCATACGCTCGACGCCGAGGTCAAGGAATTCATCTACATGGGCGACGTGTTCCGCACGCGGCTGAAGGTTGCCGGTCGCGACGATTTCATCGTCAAGACCCGCAACCGCGCCGACCAGGTGCGTCTCTCGCCCGGCCAGAAGATCAAGATCGGCTGGCTTCCACAGGATTGCCGCGCACTGGACGCCTGAAGCGTCCGGCGCCGTGGCCAACCTTCGATCCACGCCCGGAGACGGAGGTGCAACCAACCAAACGGGCAACTCATCAAGGAGAGATCCATAACATGAAACTGAAGACAATTCTTCTCAGCACCGGCATCGCAGCCACCGCTGGCGCCGTGTTCGCCGCGGGCCACGAGACCATGGCCGACGAAATGACCGTCGTGTCCTGGGGCGGTGCCTACCAGAACAGCCAGCAGAAGGCTTACACCGAGCCCTATGTCGAGATGAACCCCGACGTGAGCGTCACCTGGGACGAGTCCTCGGCCGAGGCCGTGGCCAAGCTGCGCGCCATGAACGAAGCCGGCAACATCACCTGGGACCTGGTCGACGTGGTGGCCTCGGACGCCATCCGCCTGTGCGACGAAGGCCTGGCGATGGAAGTCGACCATGACGAGCTGCTGGCCGAAGCCCCCGACGGCACGCCCGCCAGCGAAGACTTCGGCGACCTGATCGTCAGCGACTGCTTCATCCCGCAGATCGTGTACTCGACCACCGTCGGCTATCGCAACGACGCCGAAGGCTGGACCGGCGAGCCGGACACCATCTGCGCCCTGTGGGACCAGGAGAACTTCCCCGGTCAGCGCAGCCTCGAGCGTCGCCCGATCGGCAACCTGGAATGGGCCCTGCTGTGTGACGGTGTCGCCAAGGAGGACATCTACGACGTTCTCGAAACCGAGGAAGGCCAGGACCGCGCCTTCGCCAAGCTCGGCGAGCTGAAGGACAACACCATCTGGTGGACCGCCGGCGCCGACACGCCGCAGCTGCTGGCCGACGGCGAAGTCGTCATGGGCTCGACCTATAACGGCCGCCTGTTCAGCCTGATCGCCGAGCAGGACCAGCCGGTGTCGATGCTGTGGGACGCACAGGTGTTCGACCTTGACGGCTGGATCATCCCCGCCGGCCTGTCGGACGAAAAGCTGGCCCGCGTGAAGGACTTCCTGAACTTCGCGACCGACACCCAGCGTCTGGCCGACCAGTCGAAGTACATCAGCTACGGCCCCGCGCGTCAGTCGTCGGCCCCGCTGGTGAGCACCCACGCCGAGCTGGGCATCGAGATGGCGCCGCACATGCCGACCGACCCGGCCAACAGCGAGAACACCTTCCTCTACAACTACGAGTGGTGGGCTGACTATCGCGACGACCTGGACGCCAAGTTCCAGGCGTGGCTGTCGCAGTAAGCTTGATCCTTGCGAAGGGGCGGCGCGGCCGCCCCTTCGTCCCACATCCCCGAGCTTATCCGCGATGATCCGACAGGGGTCATTCCGGATGATCTTGTAGCGCGGCAGGAGGACGGACATGCCCAAAGGCTATATAATCGGCCATATCAAGGTCACCGATCCCGAGGGTTACCCCGAGTACGTTCGGCGCGACACGCCGATCCTCGAATCCCACGGCGCGCGCTTCATCGTGCGTGGCGGCGAGTCCGAGACGCCCGAGGGCACGGACATGGGCCGGCACGTCGTGATCGAGTTCGACAGCTACGAAGCCGCCAAGGCCGCCTATCACGACCCCGAGTACCAGGAGGTCGCCGATATCCGCCGCCGCTGCGCCGAGAGCACCATCATCCTTGTCGAGGGGACCTGAGCCATGACCAGCGCGACCGATCCCGACGCCTATACCGGCGCAACGCCCGACAACGCCATCCGCGACGCCGACCGTGCCGAGAAGGGGCCGGTTCTGGCCGCCGACGGCACGCCGCTGAAGGCATCGCTGGCCCGGTCGCTGCGGGTGCAGAAGCTGAGGGCACTGGGCCTGATCGCGCCGCTGCTGATCTTCATCCTCGTCACCTTCATCGCGCCCATTGCCGACATGCTGTTCCGGTCGGTCGAGAACCAGATCGTGTCCGAGACGCTCCCGCGCACGGTGCAGGAGCTCGAGCGCTGGGACGGTGAGAGCGTTCCGGACGAAGAGACGTTCCGCGCGCTCGCCGCCGACCTGATGATCGCGACCGAGCTGAAGAACCACACCCGCCTCGGCAGTCGCCTAAACTACGAGACGACCGGCATCTCGTCGCTGTTCCGCCAGACCGGCCGCGACATGGACGAGGTGGGAGAGGTCTACCTGGACCAGTTCGTCGAGCTGGACGAGGCCTGGGAAGAGCCCGAGACCTGGATGACGCTGATGGCGTCCGACGACTGGCTGACCGCGCGGGACCAGTGGGCCACCGACAAGGAAGAGGCCGAGGCGGCGCAGGACGCGGCGACCACGGCCGAAGAGGCCATCGCGCTGGAATTCACCACGCCCGAGCCCGATTTCCAATTGAACCAGATCTCGCAGGAGGCTCTGCCGCGCACGGCCTCGATCTATCGCCAGTTCGCGCAGGTCATCCAGTCCGAGGACGAGGACAGCCCGTCCGAGGAAGAGCCCTGGGCCATCGTCTACCAGGCGCTTTACGAGGACCTGACCGCCGGCCGCGGCGAAGGCTACGACGGCGATATCGCGGGCCTTCTGACCGAAGCGCGCGAGGCCGTCGGCAGCTTCGAGGAAGTGCCGGTCCGCGAGTTCTTCCTCGAGGAAGTCGACGAGGACTGGGCCGACCCGGAAGTCTGGGGCACGATCGAGGCCTTCTCGTCGCCCTATACCGCCGGCTACTTCCTGGCGTCGGCCGACTTCCAGCTGACCCCGCAGGGGATCGAGCGGCAACCTGAGGACCAGCAGATCTACGGCCTGTTGTTCCAGCGGACCATGTTCATGTCGCTGACCATCATGTTCAGCTGCATCGTGCTGGGCTACCCGATCGCGTTCCTGCTGTCGAACCTGCCCGTGCGCACTTCGAACCTGCTGCTGATCCTGGTGCTGCTGCCGTTCTGGACGTCGCTGCTGGTGCGGACTTCGGCCTGGAAGGTGCTGCTGCAACAGCAGGGGGTCATCAACGATATCCTGGTCTGGATCGGGCTTGTGGCCGACAACAACCGTCTTGAGCTGATCAACAACCAGACCGGCACGATCATCGCCATGACGCATATCCTGCTGCCATTCATGATCCTGCCGCTCTATTCGGTGATGAAGACGATCCCTCCATATTACGTGCGTGCGGCCAAATCGCTTGGCGCCACGCCCTTCACGGCCTTCCGTCGGGTCTACTTCCCGCAATCGGTGCCGGGGATCGGCGCGGGCTGCATCCTCGTCTTCATCCTGGCCATCGGCTACTACATCACGCCCGAACTGGTGGGCGGCACGACCGGTACGTTCATCTCGAACCGGATCGCCTATCACATCTCCAGCTCGCTCAACTGGGGTCTGGCGGCGGCGCTTGGGTCAATCCTGCTCGCCCTCGTGCTGGTGCTTTACTACCTCTACGACCGCATCGTCGGCATCGACAACGTGAGCCTGGGATAAGGAGAGAACACCATGGAACTTCCCCCCTATGCCACGACGGGCGAGCGGATCTGGTTCTATACCTTCCGCGTGATCTGCGGCCTGATCTTCTTCTTCCTGATCGCGCCGATCCTCACGATCATCCCGCTCAGCTTCAACGCCGAGAACTTCTTCACCTTCACGCCGGGCATGCTGGCGCTGGATCCCGATGCCTATTCGATGCGGCACTACGAGGATTTCTTCACCAACAGCCAGTGGCAGACGGCGCTGCGGAACTCGATCCAGATCGCACCGGCCGCCACGCTGCTGTCGGTGAGCCTGGGCACGCTGGCCGCGGTGGGCCTGTCGCAAAGCCACGTGCCGGCCCGTCGGGCGATCATGGCGATCCTGATCTCGCCCATGATCGTGCCGCTGATCATCTCGGCCGCCGGGATGTACTTCTTCTACTCGCGCATCGGCCTGCAGGGCACCTGGATCGGCGTCGTGCTGGCCCACGCCGCCTTGGGCATTCCCTTCGTCATCATCACGGTGACGGCGACGCTGGTAGGCTTCGACAACTCGCTGACGCGGGCCTCGGCCAACCTGGGCGCGGGACCGGTCCGCACCTTCTTCAAGGTGCAGATGCCCCTGATCCTGCCGGGCGTGATCTCGGGCGGCCTGTTCGCCTTCATCACCTCCTTCGACGAGGTCGTGGTGGTGCTGTTCGTCGGCTCGGCGGGACAGAAGACGCTGCCGTGGCAGATGTTCATCGGCCTGCGCGAACAGATTTCGCCCACGATCCTGGCGGTCGCCACGATCCTCGTGGTGATCTCGATCGCCCTGCTGACCACTGTCGAGCTGCTGCGCCGCCGGTCGGAGCGCCTGCGCGGGCTGTCGCCCAGCTGACGCGGCAGGATACCGGAACAGGAAAGGCCCGGCGCGCAGGAAGCGGCCGGGCCTTTTCGTTTCGCCAAGGCGGCGCCGGAGCGATCCGTCAGCCGGTCCGCAGCCCGTTCACGGATTTCTGGCATTTGGCCGACAGGTCGTTCAGCATCTCGGCCATATCCTCGGGCACGGGATCACCGCTGGCGCTGACCCAGTCGGCCATCTGGGCGGTGAGGGCGGCAAAGCGCGTCAGCTCGTCCAAGGCCGCGGCGGCGGTCCTGGCGCTGGTGTCGATCTCGCAGGTCTCGGGGCCATCGGTCGCGACAAGGCGGCTGATGGCCAGAACGGTCTCGTAGTCGTTGCCGCTGCCCAGAAGCGGACAGATGTCGATTTCCCATTCGCCGCCGTCGAAGCTCAGCCGGTGGGTCGAGCTTTCGCCCATGAAGGCGCAGGAGACGGCCATCTCGATGGTCGTGCGGTCGGCGCCGGTCCACATCTCGGACCATTTCTCTCCGCAAAGCGCCGCGCCGTCGGTCGCTTGCAGCAGCTTCACGCCCGCGTCGTTGATGGCGGTGATGCGGCCCCTGCGGTCGATCACCTTGACGCAAAGGTCGGGGCGGGCGGCCAGCGCGGCCAGGGAGGCGTTCCCGAAATTTCGGTTGGCGATATTCGGAAGAGCGACGTCGTCCATCGTGTTAGGTCCCAAAACTCATGTAATTCGGCCTGCCATGAGCTTTCTGCAGATGGGCCTGTCGGGAAGGCGCTGCCTTCCCGTCCTGATCCTGCCGTACGATCCCGTGCCGGGAAAGCTCGACTGTACCAGTGAGTCAGAACTTTCATGGGATCGTGGCGTGCTTGCGGCGAAACCAAGGATTCCGGCGCCGACTTGCGGGGCCTACGGAAGGATCAGGAGCCACAGCCAGATCGACAGGATCGACAGCGCCGTGGCGATCAGGACGCCCGAGGCGGCCGTGCGCCGCGCCGCGCCGTAGATGTTCGCGAAGATGTAGGCGTTGACGCCGGGCGCCATCGCGCCGGTGATGACCGCCGCGCGCAGGGCTTCCGGGCCCAACCCGAAGAGCAGCCCAAGACCGAGGGTAAGCGCCGGATGGACCACCAGCGAGGCGACGCAGACAAGTCCGATCAGTCGCAGGTCGCCCTCGGGCTTGTAGCGATACAGGATGCCGCCCAGACCGAACAGCGCGGCGGGCAGCGCGGCGCGGATCATCATCTGCAGCGCGTCGTCCAGCACCTTGGGCAGTGAAAGTCCCGTCAGGTTCACCACGAATCCCAGGCCGATCCCGATGACCAGCGAGTTGTGGAACATCGCGTTGCCGACCTTGCGCCCGAGCCCCACCAACGTCGTCTGCTTGGCGCGCACCAGTTCCATGGCCGTCACGCCGACGAGGTAGCAGAAGGGCGCATGGATCGCGATGATGGCATAGTTGAAGCGCAGGCTTTCGGCGCCGAAGGCGCGCTCGGCGATGGGCAGGCCCAGCAGCACGGTGTTCGAGAACAGCCCGCAGAACCCGATGGCGACCGCATCCTCCCAGCCGCGCCCGAAGAAGCGCGCACCAAGAACGCCCAGCAGGAACCCCGAGGCGGCGCCCACGTAAAAACTTGCGAGGATCGGCCACGTGAACTCGGCACCGAGGTCGAGCGTGGCGATGGCGCGGAACAGCAGGCAGGGGATGGCGAAGCCCTGCGTGAACTTCATCAGTCCTTCGACCGCGCTGTCGGCGAACAGCCCCCGCCACACCGCCAGGTAACCCGCGCCGATCACCAGGAACACGGGCAGGATGACGTCGAGAAGGGCGCTCATCCCCCTTGCGCCAGGACAAGGCCGTCATGGGCGGGGATGACGTGGTCGGGGGTCTCGTCCAGCACGGTCCGGTAATCCAGGTCCACGTGCATGTTGGTCAGGACCGCCCGGCGCGGCGCCGCGCGCGCGATCCAGTCCAGCGTGTTCGCCAGGTGCGAATGGCTGGAATGGGGCTCGCGCCGCAGGGCGTCGATGATCCAGGTGTCCAGGTCGCGCAGCTGGTCCCACGCGGGAGGCGGAATGTCCGACACGTCCGGCAGGTAGGCCATGTCGTCGATGCGGAATCCCAGCGCCTCGATCCGCCCGTGCTGCACGCGGATCGGCTCGAACGTGATCGGGCCGCCCGCCCCCTCGACGGTGACCGGGCCGTCGATCGGGTTCATGTCGAGGATCGGAGGATAGCTCGACCCCTCGGGCGTCTCGAACGCGTATTGGAACCGGGTGTAAAGGCTGGCCGTGGTGGCGGCATCGGCCCACACCGGCAGTCGCGCCCGCATGTTGAAGACGATCATCCGCAGGTCGTCGATCCCGTGGCAGTGATCGGCGTGGGCATGGGTGAACACGACGCCGTCCAGCCGCGCGATACCGGCATCCAGAAGTTGCGACCGCAGGTCCGGAGACGCGTCGACCAGCACCTGCGTGGTGCCTTCGCGGCCCTCCCGTTCGACCAGTATGGAACACCGCCGCCGTGCATTGCGCGGCTCGTTGGGGTCGCAATCGCCCCACAACCCGCCCAGACGCGGCACGCCGCCGGAGGATCCGCAGCCAAGGATCGTGACGCGCAGATCCCTCATGCCTTGCCCCACGCGGCCGCCTTCGCGAAGAGCCGGTCGAAATTCGCCTCGGTCGCCATGGCGAAATCGGCGTAGTCCAGCCCGAACACCTCGGCGCCCACGCGCGCGGTGTGGGCGGTATAGGCCGGCTCGTTGCGCTTGCCGCGATGGGGCGGGGGCGCAAGGTACGGGCTGTCGGTTTCCACAAGGATCCGGTCCAGGGGCGCGGCGGCGAAGATGTCCCGCAGCTCTTGCGATTTCTTGAACGCGGCGATGCCCGACATGGACAGGTAGAAGCCAAGCTCCAGCGCGGTTTCGGCCAGGGCCGCCCCGGAGGAGAAGCAGTGCATGACGCAGGAATAGCTGCCGGCCGCGTGCTCCTCGGACAGGATGCGGGCCATGTCGTCGTCGGCGTCGCGGGCGTGGATGATCAGCGGCAGGCCGGTCTGGCGCGCGGCCTCGATATGGATGCGCAGGCTTTCGCGCTGCACCGCCGCGCTGTCGCCGGTGTAATGGTAATCCAGCCCCGTCTCGCCGATGCCGACCATCTTGGGGTGCCGGGCGAGCGTCAGCAGGTCGTCGACGCTTGCCATGGGCTCGGACGCGGCGCTCATGGGGTGGGTGCCCGCGGCCCAGAAGACGGGATCATGCGCCTCGGCGATGGCGCGGACCTGGTCGGCCTGCCCCAGCTTGGTGCAGATCGTGACCATCCGGGCCACGCCCGCCTCGCGCGCGCGGGCGACGATGGCGTCGCGTTCGCCCTCGAAATCGGGAAAATCCAGGTGGCAATGGCTGTCAGTGATGGTGGTCATCGGGCCCCGTGTCCGTCCTACGGGCGGCTAGTTAGCGCGAAAGGATCGCGCGGCCCGTGTCGTTCAGCGTTAGGCCCGTATCGAGTATGAGCGTGGAGGGGTCAAGGTTCACCGCCCGCCCATGTGCCAACCGCGCCGCCACGCTTTGGTGCAATGTCGCCCACTCCCGCGCGGCCCGCGGGTCGGGCGACAGGCGGGCCAGCATGTCCGCCTCGCCCTTGGCCGCCTCGGCCTCGGGCGGGGCACCGGCGCCGGCGCGGGCCAGACGTGCGATCAGCAGGTCGATGAGCCGCACCAGCGTGTCGAGCTTGGCCAGTCCCGCGTTGCCCGCCAGCCCCTGCGACAGCGCCACCAGCCCTTGCCGGTCCATGTCCGGACACCCGCGCATCAGCGCCACCAGCCGCGCGTAGGTGGCCGGCCCGTTCTCGTGCAAAAGGCGGGCCGCTTCGCCCACCGATCCCTCGGCCAACTGCGCCATGACCATCTCGGGCACGTCCGTCTGCAAGCCGGCCTGTTCGAGCGCGGCGCCCAGGTCCGCGGGGCCCAGCGGCGCACAGCCCAGCGTCCGGCAGCGCGACCGGATCGTCGGCAGCAGCCGCGCGGGCGCGTGGCAGACCAGCAGGAAGGTGGTCAGGGCAGGGGGCTCTTCCAGGAGCTTCAGGATGGCGTTCTGGGTCGCCACGTTCATCTGGTCGGCGCTGTCGATCAGCACCACCCGCCGCCCGCCATCCGCGGCCGAGAGATGCAGGAAGGATTTCAGCTTGCGCGCGGTATCGACCGTGATGTCGCGGCGCGGCGTGCCGGTCTGCGGGTTCACGGTGGGCCGCATGAGGAACAGCCGCGGCTCGCCCAGGGATGCCACGCGCGCGACCACGGGGTGATCTTCGGGCGTGTCCAGGCTGTCCGGCGCGGCGGGTGCGAACATGCCGCCGTCCCCCTCGGGCTGCGACAGCAGGAACCGCGCGATGCGCCAGGCCAGCGTGGCCTTGCCGATGCCACGCGGCCCGGTCAGCAGCCAGGCGTGGTGCAGCGTGCCCGCGTTGTAGGCGTCGAGGATCGCGGTCTCGGCCCTGTCCTGGCCGAACAGCCGCGCGGTGTGGCGCGGGTGGGGGACGCCGTCGACGCGGTCGGGTTCGTATTGCTCTTCCTCGCTCATGGCAGCGCGGCCCAGACGTCCTGCGCCACGGCCTCGGCCGCGCGGTCTCCGTCGATGACGCGGAAGCGATGGGGCGCCTCCCTTGCCAGGGCGAGAAAGCCCGCGCGCATCCGCGCCTGCATCTCCGCGCCGAAGCTCTCGAACCGTTCCTCGGCGCCCTGGCGTCCCAGTGCGCGGGCGAGGCCGGTCTCGGGGTCCATGTCGATCAGGAAGGTGCGGTCTGGCTCGATGCCGATCATCATGTCGTGGAGCGCGTCGACCTGCGCCCGCAGATCGGCCCGCGACAGCCCCTGGTAAATGCGGGTGCTGTCGGCGAAGCGGTCGCAGATCACGGTGGCGCCGCGCGCCAGCGCGGGCCGGATCAGCCGTTCCAGATGGTCACGCCGCGCGGCGGTGAAAAGCAGCAATTCGCATTCGGCCGACCAGCGGTCGGGATCGCCTTCCAAGACCAGGCGGCGGATCTCCTCGGCACCGGGCGATCCGCCCGGTTCCCGCGTCAGCACGACCTCGCGCCCCTCGGCACGCAGCCGGTCGGCGAGCATCCGCGCCTGTGTGGATTTGCCCGACCCGTCGATGCCCTCGAAGCTCAGGAACAGGCCGTCCTGCGTCACTGGGGCGTGACGGCCGCTGCGGCGTCGGCGACGGCTTCTTCGGCGGCGGCCGCAAGCTCATCGGCGCCGGTCGCGCCCAGCAACTGGCGGAACAGCACGCCGGCCGCCGTCTTCAGCCGCGGAACGAAGCCCGCCGCGGACACGGCCCGGTCGGCCAGGAGTGGCATCTCGGTGTCGGGAAGCCCTTCGACCTTGATGACCAGCGTGCCGATCTGCTGGCCTTCGGCGATGGGGGCCTGGATGGGGCCGGTGAACACCGCCTCGGCCACCACGTTGTCCTGCGACAGGGCGGGGATCAGCATCTCGGCGTCGTTGGCCGCCACGAGACCAACCTGCGCGGTGTTGCCCAGCCAGACGTCCGCCATCGCCACGGACTGTCCCTTGGACACGACCTGGCGTTCGACGAACTGGCGGAAGGCCCAGCTGACCATGCGCTCGGCTTCCTCGGCGCGCGCCTTCTCGGAGTCGAGCCCCGAGATCACGAAGACCACGCGCCGGTCGCCCTGGGCCGCCGAGCCGACCAGCCCGTAGCCCGCTTCCTGGGTGTGCCCGGTCTTCAGCCCGTCCGCGCCGATCCCCAGCCCCAGAAGGGGGTTGCGGTTGTTGTGGTTCGCGGGAACGCGCCCGTCATATTCGAAGGTCGTCTGCGCGAAATACCCGTAGAGATCCGGAAACTCGGTGATCAGCCGCGTGGCGAGGATGCCCAGGTCGTGCATGGACATGCGGTGGTTCGGGTTCGGCCAGCCCGAGGCGTTGGCGAAGGTCGATTGGGTCATGCCCAGGTCGCGGGCACGCGCCGTCATCTGGCGGGCGAAGGCATCTTCGCTGCCGGCCAGGCCCTCGGCCACCACGACGCAGGCGTCGTTGCCCGACTGCACGATGATGCCCTGGATCAGCTCTTCGACCGTGGGGCGGTCGTTCTCGGTCAGGTACATGGAGGACCCGCCCAGCGCGGCGGCGCGCGACGACACGCCAAAGCGCGTGTCCATGCTCACGCGGCCATCGCGCAGGGCCTCGAACAGCATGTTCAGGGTCATCAGCTTCGACATGGACGCGGGCGGCAGGGGCACGTCGGCGTTCTTTTCCATCAGCACCGTGCCGGTGCCCACGTCATAGACCCAGGCGGATCCGGCGCGGGTGTCGAACTCGGCCTGCGCCAGGGCGGCGCCGGCCATCATGATGGCCGGGACGGCCCAAAGGATCCGGAACAGGCGTGTCATCTGGTGGCCCTTTCGTAGCGGCGTTTGACGAGTCGGAAACCGGTGTATCAGCCCGACACGTAATAGGCATCCTCGAAGCCCAGCTCTTTCACTTTCGCGAGAACGGCGGCGCGGTCGGCGCTGTTGGTCGAGGGGCCGACGATCACGCGGTAGAAGGTCTTGCCTTGGGTGGTCTGCTCTTTAACCGTCGGCACGACCCCGATGCCGCGCAGGGATTGCGCGGTATTCTGGGCGTTGTCCTGCACGCTGAAAATGCCGATCTGGATGAAGGGCTTGTCGAGGCTCGAAACGGGGCGCGCCGCCGCGGTCTCGGTCGGCTGGCTGGCCGGCGCCTCACTGGCGGCGGGCGCGTCCAGCGACTGTGCCGCGATCGTGTCGGGGGCCGCCAGGCTCTCGGTATCGGCCTCGGCCGCGCCCGTCTCGGGCGTCACGGTGGCCTCGGTCGTTGCCGGCTCGGCCGCGGCTTCCTCGCGCCGCAGCGCGGTCACGTTCAGAGTGGTCGGTGCACCCGCCAGCATGCCAAGCGCCTCGGCCGCGTCCGAGCTGACCTGCAACCGGGGGCCCGGGTTCTCGCGCTCGCGGCGGAACAAGGCACCGATCACGAAGTTGCCGTTGCTTTCGTTTCGGATGATCACGCGCTCGGGTTCGTCCACGTCGGGATGGGCGACCCAGACGCCGCCCAGCGACGGCCGGCCGTCCCAAAGGCCCGGCTCGGTCACCTGGAACACCTCGGGTGCCTCGACGTCGCGCTCGACCAGTTCGGTGGTGCGGCCCGCGGGCGCCGCGTCGTTGCCGCCCCCGCCGAAGGGCCCGTCGCCGCCGACGCATGCCGCAAGGGCAAGGCCCGCCACGGCAAGGGAGAGCGGTCGGAAAATGGATCGCGTGAAATTCATGCCTGTCCTCGAACCGGCGGCGCGCGGCCGCCTGAGATGTCCTGATTGCTGCCCGATCGGCCCTTGGCGGGCCTTTTGACGTTGATGATAGCGGCTCCGCCCCGCGCTGCAAAGCACTTCGCGCCCGCCCGCGCGATTTCACGCCGCGACCCTTCCCATCGCGCCGCCGAGACGCTAGCACAGCCGCGTCGGAGGAGTGGCAGAGTGGTCGATTGCACCGGTCTTGAAAACCGACGTAGGTGAAAGCCTACCGTGGGTTCGAATCCCACCTCCTCCGCCAGTATTCTGTGCGATGCCCCTTTTAAGTGTATGATAATTAATAAAATATCGAAAAACTTGCGTATTCATGGGGGAATTTGCTCCACGTTTTGCTACACAATCTGGGGCCGAACTGCGGCCGTTCATGATGGCGTCCCGACCTTCGCCGGGACGCCAGTTTCGTTATCGGTCGCGGCCGATGCCGCGGTGCCAGCCGATGTCGCGTTCTGCGGCCAGTAGGTCGGAGACCCGCTGAGAAAGGGCCAGCGCCTTGCGCAAGGCAAGCTCGGTGCGTGTGAGTTGATCGGAGCCCTGTTCGGTCGCGGTGCTTTCGATGCATTGGAGCGCATCGGTTGCGAGATCCTGGAAGCTGGTTCCGATCACGCGGCCCTTCCCGACGAGCTCATTCATTCCGCGCATGGTCGATTGAAGGGGGCGATCCGAAACCGGCTCCGCCTCGAAGGCACGGAGCGCATCACGCGCTGCGGCAAGCGCGTCCGCCGTCGTGATTTCCAGCCGGGCGAATTCGTCCGGCTGCGCCTCGGCAGTAATCACGACGAGGCGGTGGGTGTTCTGATTGGAGTGGCTGCGCGGCAGCAGTTGCGCGATGTCGATGGTCATAGCGTATCCTCGATGTGATGAAGAGTTGGCGGAAATCGTCTGAGCTACCCTGGGCAGCCTGGAAGATACAGGATTGCGGTAGGTGCGGCCGGGTTCAGCCTCGATTGGTGAGCCTCCGGCGATGCGGATGACGGCGTTCCACCGTGGCCGGGCGCGCCTCCGCTCGGCGGCGGCGGCCCTGGCGGGTCCTTCGGCGCTCCGAACGGCGGTCGGCTGCGATATCCGCCTCGGCGTGGATGCGCGCCCGCACGGCGTTCATCCTCTCGAAGGCCGCTCCCGTCAGGCGCCCGATCAAGGGGGTGTCGGTCGCCGCGGAGATGATGATGTCGGGATGATCCACGGCGACGAGCATCCGACGGGCTCCGACAAAGCGCGTCGGACGATGAAGGCCGGCGGCACGGGCCTCCGGCTCGGTCAGCCGGACCTCGTAGCCCCGGTTGGCTTGTGTGTCGGCGCTGGTGCCATAGGCCAAGAGGGCGTAACGCGAGTCGCCAAGCCGGTGGACGTCGAGCACCAGGCAGGGTCGTTTCTTGGGGAGGGCTCCGGCGCCTTCGATGGGAAAGCGGAAGCTGATGATATCGCCCCAGGTCAGCGCCTCGCGCCAATCGGCCGAAGTGATGCGAGCGGCTTTCTTCGTGGAGATGTTGTCGAGCATGTGCGGTCCTTCGCGTTGAGTGACTCAAGGCGACGCGCACAACCCGGTGAGACCCTAGGCATCCTGTAGCAGCAGAAGGCGTGAACCCTGCCCGGAAGTCTCGTTTCCCCTCCATTTCTCGGAGGCGATCCGTTTCGTGCGCGTCACAAGGACCGCGCACGAACCGGATGGCCTCCCTTCACCGCGACGCCGCAAAGGGTCGCGGACCCAGCTTCGCCAATCCTGGCGAAATGCCTCGGGGAGAGCGTCGAGAGGGGTGTCCCCTCTCGACCGGCCACGGCTTGGATCATTTTAAGCCTCGGACGAACCGATGGACGGAGCGTGCTAATCGGCCCCTACCGGACCTTGGAAGGAATGATCAACGCTGCGATGCAGCATCCCCGAAGCGGTCGTCCATGTCCTGGGGCAGCATATGCTGGGAGGAAAAGGTCGGCAGCGCGGGATGGAGCAGCCGTTCGCCGCAGGCGCTTGATCTGCGGTGCCAATGAGAGAGGTATCTATGCGCCAACGTTGGACACCGATATGGTTTGAGGATGAGCTATGAATCAGAAAACGAACTACCTGCTGGAACCAGCGTAAAGCGTCTCAAAGAGGTAGTGGAGCTTCTTGGATATACGTCGGTCAAGGGCGGATTGAAAATCCCCGAACGGGTCGGGTTCTATTTCTGGCATGACCCGTCAGAATATAAATCTTGGACTGGCGTTGAACTGGGCATCTACTACAACGAGGGAGCGCTAAAGCTCAGCACTCGGACTCGTGATTCTAGAAGCTATTGGGATTTAACGCATCAGAACAAAACCATCAAAATGGTCCGCGACTTATTTGGTGGAACCTTCGTGACTGACGCGGGGAGCAATCGCTACTTCCGTCCTGAGCATCCGCCGCCTTCACCGTTGTCATCTGGTTGCTACCTTGCGCGCTGGTCGTTTCACAATGCGCTGATGAAAGCTCGGTGGTACCTTTCGTGCCGTAAGCTCGAAGGGGACGCAGCGCGGGACGCTCCGAGTCCCTTTTCGTTCCTTGACGAAATGAACCCTCGCCTTCTGTCAAACAACCTCTTGGTTCCGTTCATTATCGCCGTGTGGGAAGAGTACTATCGAGCGACCTTTACAGCGGTGTTGCGCTATGCGGACAAGAGAGAGGTCGTGTTGAAAAAGGCGCGCCTCAGCCATGCTCAGCTAGAGCAGATTGCTGCCGAGAAGCAGATTGAACGCGCAATCGCAGAATGCTTTTCCTTTCAGCGACCAAGCGTAGTTGGTGAGAACTTTAAAATGATTGATGCGCGGTTGGATTTAATGGGCGCCATGCGGAAACCTTACAGGGGACGGAAAATCACCCTCAGTGACTCTATTGAGTCGATGGTGGAGGCGCGCAACGCATTTGTCCACGCAGGTGATATGGACATGTCTCTATTCGACAAAGATTTGCAAACCATCATGAGCGACATTGTTGTCGCCGTCGATAGATCTTACGAGGCGATAGGAAGCCACTTTAAGTTTTCGACAATTCATGATTATTGACCCAGCGACTTTTCAAGCCTCTTGCAATATGCAGAATTTCTGCAACTGCTCACTCAGTGACATTGGGCTCGAAGTAAACATGCGGTGGCGCGACAGGCCCCTCGCCCTGGCGCGCCACCGCATGAGGGCGTTGACAGCCCAAAGTGGACCTTGGCGCCATCTTTCGAGAAGGGCCGCTTGAAAAGATAGAACAGCCGTTATCCACCAGCCAATCAACTTTGGCTTCTTTAATGTCGTAAACCAGATTCACTTCTGAGTTACTATGACCCGCTACCCATTTACAATTTGCCACCCTCGACCGTTCCGTGTATGTTCCTACATACAAGGGAGGACCACAATCCAACGGGTGCGATCATGAAGGCTTTGCGCTTACCAAAGTGCAGGTTCTGCGGACGTGTGTGGCATCCACAAGAGGGTGTTGTCGCCGCAAGGAGCTATTGTGGCACATGTGCTGTCGAGCGCCGCAGCATTGCCAAAAGCAAGTTTAATCTGCGGAAATTGAGTCCCGCAGATGTGGAGGGCGCATACTTGCTACCGAAGAACCTTAGAAAGACAGGTTAGCTGCTACCGGCAAAGAAGTCTTCTAGCTGCTTCGATGCCAATCGGCGACCAATCACGCCGGTCGATCCCGCGAGCCGCCGGGTTCTACCGGTTGTTGTCGGTTCGCTTCGCGCTGACCACTCATGTCTAGTTGCCGAGTGCTGCAACCATTCGACCACGATCCGACGTCCTTTCGACAGGCGCTCCCAAACAACTCTATCAGTTGCGACCTTGCAGTCCCATGCCGGCGCAACAGGCAGGCTTGCGAATTTTGCCTGAACCGCGCTTACGTTCTGAAGGCGTGTCGCTGTGTCGTCACGCAACATTTCTCGAATAACGCGTCTCCAGCGTTTTGGGATGTGCGGAAGCCATTCCAAAGTGTCCGCAAACCCGCCGTTGACAATCTCCCCGCGTGGCTTTGGTGCGCGCTCGTACCAATCGTGACCGTGAAGGAGGCGGAACATCGTCATGCCAAATGCCCAGACGTCGCTCTTTTCACTGGTGCCGTCCCCATGCCAGACTTCGTAGGCGAGATGGTCGACGTAAATGTAGCCTCCGACATCGGCATAGCCAAGGATCAGGTCGTCCGTAACCAAACCGAAGTCACCAATTTTTATTTTTCCATGTTCATCTACAAGAATGTTCCCGGGTTTCAAATCTCGGTGCAGCATCTCCCGCGCGTGCAATGCGCCTAAACCGAGTAATACTTGTGATCCAATGTCGCGAACCCGCAATAGGTTCATCGGACCGGACTCATAAGCGCCTTGGAGTGATCCTCCCCGACACAATTCCATACAGATTCTTACGCTATTTCCCCCATCGGCTTCCTCAAGATGGAAGACCCGCACAATGTTGCGATGCATCGCCTTGGCGAGGTTCTGTGCCTCTTTAAGAAAGCGATCTTTCTGCTCATCCCATTTGGCAGGAGGCTTGCTGGTGTCTAGCTCGATCACCTTAACCGCGACTTCTCCGTGCACCGGGTCGTTGGCGAGGTAGACTTCTCCAAAGTGACCGGCGCCAAGTTTCTTTCCAAGTGTTGTCTTCGGAGCAATCAACTCAGCCTCCTTTCAGAAAGAAGCATCAGCGCCGCCTCGCGACTGCCAATTCGCAGATTAACTCCCTCAACGTTTTCGTCCCAGAAAGCACCATCCGATATGTACTCGTCGGCTTTTCGATCTCCAAAGCGTTTACTAACTTGGGCCTTTTGGATCACACTCACTTGGCAGCTATCAGATGCAGCGGCCATTACAACGCCCCGAAGCTCAGCGCTATGAAGGTGGGACAGGCCACCACCTTTGGCCACGGCACTCGCTTTCACAACCACGCGAGAGATTTTGTTCTCGCGAAGGTAGTCGGACAGTTGATGGAACAGATGATTTAGTGCCGCCGACTTTTCACCGTCTTGCATGTGAAACGTCTGGTCAGCTTGCAGAATAATAGGACCATCATCTGGCACTTCAGCATCTACAGAAATGACCTTGTCGCCACTAACGACAATTCCTACCCATCGTTCTGTCATTGGCTCGCTCTTTCATTCTCGATTGCCTGCCCGGGACTTAGTATCCGAACTTTGGTGTTGGTGGAAGGCTCTATGCTGCATACCTACGGCCTTTCACCCCAGCACTTTAATCGGTGAGTAGCTTTAGCGGCATTTCATTGGGTCAAGTATGCTCTCGCAGCTCAGCGGACTTCGGAGACATCCGCAGCGAAAGAACGCGCTCCGCCCCCCGCGTGGACCACGCCGGTTACAGGGGTATGATCTTGGAGGAATGTCCGCTTCCGTGTCTCGGCAAGGGCACGTTCGCAGTTGCAGAAAAGGTCCGCATTCCGCCCTATCTACACCTTGCGCATCTGCGACGAGTGACAGTTCCCAGCCTATACAACAGCTCCACAGGTCGAACCGTTATGCCCAAAACACCAAGGCTTTCAGTCGACGGTTCGCGGTCCACGGCGTGAGATCGTGGTCCTGCGATCTCACCTCTCTTTCGCATCCCTTCCGGTAGAAGGCCATCCAGAATGTGTTCCAGAAAACACATTCTGAATGGCCTCGGATCTTTTGGCGGCACTGTGCTCCCGGATCTGCTGGTTGGCCGGCCAGCAGTCACGGGTGTCCGCGCGCCGCAGCGCTTCTTCTTCCCGTCGGGAGACGCCAGGGGTGCAGGGGAGTGGCGAACGACGACCTGCCCCGCCGGGAGGCGAGCAGGGGGATGCAAGGGGGAGTGCGGAACGATGACCCTTGCTCCGGCGGAAGGCCCCTGGCGGGTTCGGGAGGGCGGAGCGTCTCCCGTGCGGCGCGAAGCGGCGCCGGGGTCCAGGGGTGGCAACCCCTGGCGAACGACAGCCTGTGCACAAAGACGCGCGCAAGCGGCGACGACTGCGCAGGCTGATTAGTGAGTAGAGGGCACTGCACACCCCACGGTTCTTGAGGAAGGGAACAGCGATTTCCGGATCGCTTTGGTCGGCAACATTTCCGGGGCTCCCTTCCTCCGGAGTCGTCCCGTGTCCGATCTATCCTCACCAGAGTTCCCCGTCGTTTGCCGGTTTCGTGGCATGTCCCCGTCCGATCTGGGGGGCTACGAAAAGCACCGAACCCGGAAGGGAGGAGATCTGGGCCATGTCGACCGTGCCCGATCCCATCTGAACCGTCCGTTGATCGGCGAGGAGAGCTGGGCGCAGCGCACGCTCGCGATGATAGACGAGATGAAGGCGGAGAACTTCGCGGACGAGATCGAGACCCTCACCCGCCGCCGTCGCAAGTCGCAGCTCAAGCAGCGGATGGTCGAAGGGCCGCGTGATCCCTGGCGCTCCACCCGGCACGGTCCCCTGCGCGAGGTGATCCTGACGGCAAACCGCGAGTGGTTTGACGAGGTGGTCGTCGACGACGACGGCAGCATCGACTTCCGGAGGCGCGAGCGCGCATTCGAAGCGGCGGCGACCGCCTGGCTTATCGAGAACTTCGGCGAGGATGTGGTGCATGCGCGGGCCGATCTCGACGAGACAACCTATCACATCCACGCCATCATCGTGCCGAAGGTGCAGGTCGATCTGAACGGCACGAAGCGCTGGATGCTTCAGCCATCGAAGCACCCGTTGATCAAGGATTACGAGGCGGCACAGGATAGTGTCGGTCGGCACTTCGCAACGCTTGGCCTCGTGCGCGGTGAACGGCGCGCAGCGGCCGTGCGCAAGGCGCGACAGGCTGGAGACGAGCCACCTCCCTACCGTCAGCATGTCCGGACCGTCGATTGGCGCAAGGCTGAAGACACCCGGATCGTCGAGACGTTGACGGAGCTCGAACAGCGCGAGAATGAGTTGGCCGCGGATGAGGCCGCTCTCGCCGCACGGCGAGATGCGGTCGCGCGCCGTGAAGACGCGATCGGTGAGCGCGAGACCGATGTTCGGACGCGCGAACACGCCGCAACGTCGATTCAGCAGGAGGCCGATGCCGTGCTGGCTATCGGCCAGGGCCTCGCCTCCGGAGCCTTCGATATCGAGGACGCTGACGCGCCACGCCTCACGGAGACGGAGGATGCGAACCCGACGCTGCTCTCCAAGCTGAAAGCACGCATTGCGCCGTCCCCGCTCGGAAAGGCGGGTGCGCTGAAGATCTTCGCGAAGGCTCTCAAGCGTCTGCGCAGCCAGGCGCTCGACGAGGCGAAGGCACAGGTCGCGAAAGACACCGCCGAGATCCTGCGGGCTGACGAAACACTCGTCGAGATCGCGGCTCGGCTCCCCGTCGCGGAGCGTCTTCAGCTGGCGAAGGTGCGGCGGTCTTTGACGGCGCGGATCATGAGCCTGACGCCTTGGCGCTCTCCGGCCGTGGAAACCAGCAAGCCCTCCAGGAACGAGGACAGGAAGCCCGATCAGGGACAAGAATAATCATTCCGAAACAACGCGTTGTCAGAAAGTTGGGAAAAAGCTCGAAAATTCGCTCCTCGCAAAAATCAGTCAACACGAGATCATTCCTGTCCCCGCGCAACACGGAACGGCGGGACGCAAATTGAACCACTTTTACGAGGACGACCCACCATGAATGATCTGCTCAACTCCACCCGCTTCTTCGCCCCCGCCGACGGCCGCGGAAGCGGAGGCGTGCTTCGCAAGCCCACCGCCCGGGAGCGCGCTCTCGCTGCCTTCGAAAAGGCGATCGACAAGGACGCCAAGGCGGAGGAACGCGCCGAGGCCGCGCGCCGCAAGGCCATCGGTGAGGTCTTCACGACCTTCATCGAGGACGCCGATGAAGAGACGGTCATCGCCGTCTTCGCCGGTCTCGAGGTGCCTTCGACCAAGTCGAACCGCAGGCGCATCGCTGCCCATCCGCTGCGCCCCCTTGAGGTGGACGCGATCGTCGAGGAGCGTCTCGCCGAAATCGAGCGGATCAAGGCCGCGGAAGCGGCCGAGCGCGAGCGCCTGAAGACCCAAGAAGAGGCTCAAAAGGACAGTCAAAAGGGAGGTGGCACTTCAGACGCCGCCTGATCCAAGCCCATCCTCCCGCCCTCCGCGCGCGTCGGAGGGCGGCAAATGCGCCTGACCTAAACTGACGAGACCTCCCGATGCCCGCACTGCCCAACACCCAGATCGCGAACGGACCCGGCACTGCCGATCGCGTCCTGCGTGGGCAGGTCTCGACACGCGGGAGCGCCCAATTCATCGATATCGCTCAGGTGACCGCCGCCCGCGACAAGCTGGCGACGCTCGTTGCCGAAGGCGAACTGTGGGCGCTGCCGCTGTTCACCCGGATCGAGGCCGAACTCGCCCAACTCACCGCACGAGACGCCGCCCTCGCCCGGGCAAGGCAGATCGCAGGGGCCGCCGTGCTCAAGCGTGCCGCTTGATCCAATCGCCCCGACCCAGATGCTGCATGGCGGCGAATGTCAGGTAAGAGCCCGGACCGACCGCATTGGCCGGAGAAGGCTTCGCAGTTGCAGCATCCGTGCGCTCTTCGCAGTCGGCCCATTCCGAGCCTTCGCGCGCGCGATCATCGCTGAACTCCAGATTTCACCTGTCGGCTCTTCGTCAGCTCCGGAGGGACATGCTCCGCGGCGTCCGAGAAAGAAATGACGCTTCCACGGCACAGTGGACTTCGCGTCCCGAAGCGACGCCCGACCTGTGATCCGGCTCGCACCCGCAGTGTCGAAGATGGGCCATCCTCTATTTTGGGCCGTGTCGAGGTCTTGATATCTCGATCGAGCGACGCCTCCCATTTCTACAATCGAGCCCGCGATTGTGGAGCACGTTCCACGAGGCCATTGGGATGGTCAGATCTCGAGGCCGAGGAACAGCACGGCCAGAGGCACAGGCGAGACGGCGAGCGTTACGGTCAAGAACGTTGAGAGCGGCGAGAAGATGCCGCTGAGCCCTGCCATCATCATGATACCGCCTCCGCCACCGATGATGGCGTTGCCTGGCGTATTCACCGCCAGCGCGAGGGCGACGTACCGGTAGCGCAGCCCGAGGCCAAGCGCGCGTTTCGGGCGGCCGTCGAGCAGCATCGCAAGCCTCGCCTCCGGCGAAAGCGGTGCGGCGCGGGCCACGAGGCCGGCCGCGCGGCGCATCCGCAGGAGCGACAACAGGCGTTCCAAAGCCCCGATCGGCAGAAAGCGACCGACCGTGTAGGCCAGGGTCATGGCGGCCACGGTACAGACATAGATCAGCGGCGCGATTGCGGGGCCGAAGCCTGCCAGCATTGCCAGACCGATCTCGGCTCCGGGAACGAAGGGCAGAGCCAGAAGCGCGGTATAGGCGACCGATCCGAGCATGATGGCGGTGTGAACCTGCTGTTCGTTGTCCGGCCTGACCTGAAGATCAAGAGCATCGCGGATCAGGTGCACCCCCCAGGTGGCGAGCGCCAGAACCGCCACGAGAATAGCGAGGCGAACCAGAACGCCGCAAGCACCACTCGGCATCATGCGGGCCGCCTCAGTTCGAAACGCCGTTGTCTGCCATCTGAAGGTCTACTCCCGTGGCCGTTATCTCGATCTGGTTGGTCCAGTACCAGCGGCGCGTCGTCCAGGTGCCGTCGACCACGACCTCGTCGCCCGTAACCCTGCCGTGCCAGACCACCGTGTGCGGCGCGTCGGGACACAGGGTGCGCGCGGTGAAATGGATGACGCCGTCGATGTCCTGTGTCTGGTAGTCGGACCACCCGAAATTGCAGTAGTTCTGGCAATCGGCCGACTGGAACGTGCCGTCTCGGAACGTGATCCTGTTGTCCAGAACCGCGCCACTGGCCATATCGGTACCGAAGATCTCGAAAGACCTGCCATCAAGCTGGTGGCCGTCTGTCCAGTCGCCTGCGGGCACCACGAGGTCGGGAATGTCCTCATTCATCACCGACATCGTGGCCGCGCCGGTGCAGACGGTGGCAAGGGCGATGGCGACGATCTGGATGGCTTGGGTCATGACACTCTCCTTCGCTGTTCGGAAGTCGAAATCGGTCGCGTAGCGGCAAAAGCTGCACGCTCCAGGACATCGTACCACAGCAAAGCGGGTAATTGAGCATTCGTCAGGATCAGCCCCCGCGCGTGCAGCGATCTGGCCCTCGGAGGGTGCATGGTCATCGATGTCATACGGCTCGGCCCGACCTGTGCGGCTATCCACCTCACCGGACGCCGAGAACCTCGGCAAACATCGCGGCATAGGCTGGACGCGCCAGGGCTACGCCGTCCTCAAGCTCGGGATGGGGTGACAGTATGGTGAGATACCCGACATCGAGCATCGAAAGGTAGGACTGACCGTCCTCGACGTAGAAGGCGATATTCCCGCACGGCATCATGGCCAGGTTGTGCAAGCCCGCCGCCGCGACGTAGCCGCGCATCTCGTTGAAACAGATCTTCATGCCGACAGCGCCGCCGCCCATCATTTCGAATTCGCCGTTGAGCGACCAGTCATCGTCCATCGCGATGAAATCGCGGATCAGCGTGGCAGCCTCCTGCGGGGTCTGGTCCAGTGCGTGGATAATGAAGTGTTCGGACACCTCTGCCGTTGCGACAGTTGCCGACGTCAGAATGGCCAGGGCCGCGGCGGGCAGGGTTTTCAGCTTCGTGTTCATGGGAGCTCCTTCCTAAAAATGCGATTGGCGAGTCGTCGGTCATGCCGTGGCGACCAGATACCTGGCCCGTGCGCCAAAGCTGATCGTTCCGTCCTCGCGTCCGAATGGCTTCAGGAAACCTTCCATCGCTGCCAGGAGCGCATCCTCGCCCGAGTGCTGCGCCGCCCGCACCGCAACGCCCGATGACGCCATGCCGCGCAACGCCGTCGCGAGGTCGGGGTAGTGCCACGGCGTGTCGACGTCCCGGATCTCGACCGGGGTCAGGCCGCCCGCCTCGGCAAAGCCGCGCAATGCGGTCTCATCCGACAAGGCGAAGGGTCCACCGGCACCGGGCGGCGGAGGCGGCATGAGCGGCTTCAACGCCGCGACATGTCCCGCGGCCTCCATGCCCGCAGGCTCGCCCCATGTCATGATGACGACCCATCCGCCGGGTCGGGTCACCCGTCCGGCCTCGCGCAGCGCCCCTTTCGCATTCCCAGCGTACTGGAACGAATTGAAGCCGGTAACCAGATCGAAACTATTATCCGCAAATGGCAGCGTCTCCAGATCGCCCAGCCGAAAGTCTGCGGAAGGCGTGCGCTCGCGTGCGATCGCCAGCAGCGCCTCCGAGGCGTCGAGCCCGGTGACGCTGGCGCCGAGCGCGGCCGACACGGCCGCAGCCATGCCGGCGCCGCATCCAGCGTCAAGATGGCGTGTGCCGGGGCCCACATTCGCATGCGCGAGAACCGCATCATACGCGGCTGCGAACTGACCCTCCTGGACGTCTGCCCAGTCGCGGGCCCGTGCGCCCCAAAGGGGCCCGTTGACCGCTGCGGTGCCCTTTTCAAGCGTGTCGTCCATGGTGATTCCCTCCAGTCCCTCGCGTCCAGGTCGGACGGCACGAAAACCGTATCCCGACCCGCGACGATGCCGGCAGGGTCGGGCATCGCGAGACGCCGCGCCATATGCTTGGCTAAAATCTTCTAAAGCCTGGAGGTGTCAGCGGACCGCGTCAGCATCTGAGGCGGGCGCGAGGTCGGCCGCCACAAGAAAGAAGGTGTGCGCCCGGGCAAAGTAGTCGGGATCCGTGCTGAGCCATCGCCCGGACAAGCGGGCCTCGACCAGCTTTGGCGCGATCTGTTCGGCTTTGCGGAATGTCCGGGTGGCCTTGTCGATCCGGCCCTGCCCGACATAGGCGATCGTTCCAAGGATCAGCGGCGTCGCGCTGTGTGCAGCCTCTCGAAGTGCGGCCTCGGCCGCCTCTGCGGTGGCCGCATAATCGCGCGCGGCGAACTGTGCAAAGCCAAGCGCACAGAGCATCGAGCCGCGTGCAGGATCGCGGGGAGAGCGCCGCAGGCCGGCCTCGGCCAACGGCACACCGATCCCGGCGTTGCCGTTTATCGCCTCGTAGAACCCCAGCCAGCACAGTGTCACGGCGCAATTGGGGTTCATCTCGTGGGCCTGCCGCAACTCCGGCAAGCCGGTGGCCACGTCCTGCTTCATGAAGTGCAGCTGTGCGCGAAGCCGCCGCGCCTGGTGATCGGTCTTGTCGATGGCTATGGCACGGGTCGCGGCGTCGATGCCGGCCTCCAGCGTCTCCGGCACGCTTGCCGTGGTCCCGTGGTAGACGTTCCACCAGTCCACCCATGCGAGGACACGCCAGGCCATCGCGCAGCCGGCGTCGCGCGCCAGAGCCTGCCGGGCCAGCGTTTCGGCATGGTCGCGGGGCCCGCGGTCGTAGTCCATCTCACCCGCCGAGATCACCGACCAGGCCCGTTGCGCCAGGCCCAGGGTGGTCAGGTCCTCGTGGGGAAGCACCCGGTTACGCTCGGTCTCGGCGCGATCGATCTGGGGCACGAGACATGTGGCGATGGCACGAGCGACATGGGCCTGCGTCTCGAAGTGATCGACCATGTCGCGGTCGAAGCTCTCCGCCCAGACGTGCCCGCCACCGGCGGCGTCGATCAGCTGCACGGAGACGCGCACGCGGTCCGGCCGTGCCCGCACGCTGCCTTCGACGAGATAGCGCACGCCCAGGTCGCGCGCGACGGCGCGCAGATCCCGCGGGATGTCGCGGTAGACGAAGGCCGAGTTGCGGGCCACCACGAACAGGTCGCGGAAGCGGGACAGCTCGGTCGTGATGTCCTCGACAAAGCCATCGGCGAGCCAGTCGAGCTCGGGATCGCCGCCAAGCCTCTCGAACGGCAGGATTGCGACGGACGGCCTGTCCGGCACGGCCATCGGCCGGGCATCGTCCCCGGCTTCGAGCGCGAAGCGCAGGCCTCGCCCGGCGACGGTGACGATCGCGTCCGGGCCAAGCAGCCGTCGCAGATTGCCGACCTGAACGTTGAGATTGTTGTCGCCCACAACAAGTCCGGGCCAGACCGCGTCCATCAGCTCGTCCCGCGACACGATCCTGTCGCGGTGGGACACCAGCACCTCAAGCACGTCGAAGGAGCGTGCGCCGAGGCGCACGACCTCACCGCCGCGAAAAAGCTGCCGCTTGCGGCGGTCGAGAACGAAGTGTGCGAACCTCAACTGATCCATGGACCGCGCTGCAAAGGCCTGACGTAACTGCGAGCGTAGCGGACCCGAAACTGCCTGCCCACACCTATGAGCCGTCGGCATTGAGCGGAGACCTGCTTTGATCGCCATGCCATCCCACACATCGGAGCCGAAGCACGTCCGCGTCCCGCCCGACCTACTTTCGCTCTTCGTATGCGCGGCAGAAATCGAGCAATTGCGGCGAACGGCAGGAAGGTCCCGCAAAGCAGACATGAGCGCCACAATTCCAGCGGTCACGCAAGGTGCTGCGGCACGTGCAACGCCACCTCTAGCGCCAGCTTCAGCTTCTGCTCCAAAGGCATCTCGTCGCCGTAGATCTCCCGGTTGCGGGCCGAGGCGACGCTGTGGCCCATCATCTCTCCGCGATCGTCGGACGCGATGCCGGCGGACTTCAGACGGCTCTCCCAGGCGTGACGCGTCCCGCCGACAGTGTGCTTCGGGGTGGGCACCAGGTCGTTGTTCCGCATGTAGGCGTTGACGAGGCCCGAGTAGCTCCGCTTGTCGCGGTAGCGCGGGAAGCCGTGGGGATGACGGCGCGCGGCGGCGAGCGCAACGCCCACCAACGGAACGTGCCGAACCGAAGTGGTGTTCTTGACCTCGCGCCGCTCGTCGCCTTCTTCGTGGGCGATGCGCAGATGCGGGATGTCGGCATCCAGCACGATCCCGTTCGACGGTAGGTCGTGGATCTCGGATTGCCGGCACCCGGTTTCGATGGAAATCAGAAGAATGTCACGGGCCTCATCGTTCAGACCGTCGAGCGCACCCGGCGCGAACCATTTCTCGACGATCCATTGGACAGGGATTTCCAGCTTGCGCGTCTTGACCGCGTGGCGGTCCTTGATCGTCACGCCGAGATAGGGCTGCGGTGGCTCGGCGATGTCGAGGCTGTCGTAATAATGGGCCAGCATCGATGCCATGTTCGAGAAGTCCTTCTTCGCGGTCTCCGCCTTCTGACCCTCCTTTTCGATGCGTGTCTGCCACCAGGCCTTGTGCCGACGCGCGTGGGCAGTCTCGAGCGACAGAACCGGCTTGTCGCCGCCGAGAGCGGCGATGAGGTTCGCTACCGCCCGTTTTCGCGGGTTGCGCCAGAGGCGCATCTGCGTGTCGCTCTTGAACCGATTGTCATGCGCGCAGATGCGTTCGACCTCGGCCAGGAGTTCAGAGAGCATCAGTTCCGGCGTATCCACCCCACCGAGAACCGCCCGCGCCATATTCGGCGTGTCCGCGGGCTTCAGCGCATCGAGTCGTGTCAGGATCTCTTCCAGGGGAGCAATCGCCAGATCCTCGGCCTTCCGGTAGGCAAAGCCGCGCGTAGCGGCGAGCGCCACTGCAGCGGAGAACACGTCGCTCGATTGGGTCGACTTGCCCATCGTGAGCCGCGCATCGAGTTCGGCCAGCACCGCCGCCTCGGCGGCGGGCAGCCGCACCTGCGCCTCGCGTTCACTTCCCGTCCGCAGGCTGCGGTGAATCTCGGATCGCGGCTCAACCGAGCAATAGCGCCGAGGGACGCGCATCCGCAGATGCCAGGTGCCGTTGCGCTTGGTGAGACCTGCCATCGTGCGTCCCTTTTCCGTTTGTTTTCAGGGGATATTCCGTCGGGTCCGGTCGCGCAAGATTTGCTACACATTTTGCTCCACAGTTGTTGGCGGGCAACGGGAGTCTGCTACGCAATAGTACCATAAAAATATGACTCGTGCAGCGATCTGAGCGACCAGAATGAATCTCACCTCCTCCGCCACTTGCCTCTGCGAAAGCGTTCTCCCGATCCGGCTGCGGCCGGATTTTTCCGTTGTTTTCGAGGGTTGTGCGGTTGGGGCTGCCTTAGCAGACTACGCCCTCGAAGAACGCGCATGCGGTTTCGCGGAGCCGATATTCTCCCTACCTCGCAACTGTGCGGATCTGGTGTAGGGCTACACGCCATCAAGACAGTGTGACCAAACCTGGACCCCTAGAAGTCAGTCGCATCTCAGAGACGGAACAGAGCTCGAAACGAACCGTGGCTGCTGGTCCGGTGGTCGTTGACCGCGGCCTTGGACGCGCTCCGTGGCGTCTCGAATGGCCAAACGGATGCCCGTGAGCCGATGGCGTTCCGGGCATCCCGGGGCGGAGGCAGCGGTCGGCCGGAGGTGCGAAGACCTCCGTTAAGCAGGCCGGGGCCTGCTCTGCCGCAAGCCGGATCTGATCCCCCCGCTTCGGCATGCTGCGCGCCGCGGGACCGTGGGCGTTTCGTGATTTCGCGAATTGGACTAGGATGGACCCCGTCCAGAACGAGTATCCGATTCCCTTGCCAATTCGCGCTTTTGCGGCGCGGGGGCAAGTCTTCGTGGAAACTGCGGTCGATTGGGGGCGAATTATGGTAGAGGTGCTGGTTTACAAGGCCGATCACGGGGCCCGTGACGGCGAAAGAACGTACGGCTGGGTGATCGACACCGATTACACGTTCGAGATATCGCCGTGGTCCCATCCGGACTCGAACTATATCGACGATGACTGGTCCGTCGATTACGCTCAGATCGGCGATGCGGCGTTCGCGACGCAATCGCGATACGACGAGCCCGATTCCTTCATCAATTCGATGCGTCTCGCGATCTCGAGCGGGGATGGCTTCGCGTATCAATTGACGGACGAAACCGGCACGGATTTCTATTCCCCGATCAGGTTCCACTCCTTCGCCGGTCAAGCTGTTTTCCTGGCGGTCAACCCGCGGGCCGACACGACGCTCGCGGGTGGCGAGGCGCTCATGGTGACCGACGGGGTCAGCACGCCGCGCTTGCTGATCGACGAACCGCTGTGGGAGTTCTGGGTGCTGAGCAACTCCATCTGGGCGCGCGAGTCGTCGCGGGGCGACAGATACGATCTTCACCGTATCGATACCGATTTCAACGTGTCGAAAGTCTATGATTGGGATGGCGAGAGCAACGTTCTGGAAACCATCGCCGTATTCGAACTAGGCAATGCGGTATATCAATTCGCCTGGCGCGGTGGTGAGCAGGAATTTTTCCGCTATGAGGCGAATACCGGCACTTTCGACGATCTGAACATCGTCGATTATCGCGGCACTTTCGTGGGAAACACGTCGAGCCACTTCTTCTACTGGGACAATCAACAGATCCAGGGCGAGTGGACCGGGACCGAGCTTTGGGTCAGCGACGGCACGAGCACATCGCTTTTGCGCGATCTCCGGCCGGGCGACGCGAGCTCGTATCCGAACGACCGGCTGGCCGCAAATCACGCGATCGTCGGCGACAGGATGTTCTTCTGGGCCCGCGACGCCGCCGAGATCGATGGCGTCGAACTCTTCGTCACGGATGGCACGCCCGACGGGACGCTCCAGCTGACCGGGACGGGTCGGCCAAGCGGCAATCTGGGCGGTGACACGCGCGCTGTCGGCTTCTGGGAGATCGTCGCGCTGGACGATGCCCGTGCGCTGATCGTGACCACCGGCGCGCAAGGGACCGAACTGCATGTGAGCGACGGCACGGTCGGCGGAACGACACTCCTGGCGGATCTGCAACCCGGCGAGCCGGGCGCGGAGCCGGTGATCTACGATGTCCATGATGGCCGGGCCTATTTCTCGATCGGGTCGGGCCCGGATGACGAGCTCATGTGGGTGACCGACGGGACCGCGGCCGGCACCTATCCCATACCGGATCACCGGCCGGAGGGGGCGGGCGCGCGGCCGCAGATGGCCGAAGTCATCGAGTTGGACATGGCTGCACTGGCCCCACGTCGGATCGCCGGCAGCCTGGACGGCGAAAACATCTTCGGCACGATCGCCGCCGAGATCTTCGACGGACGAGAGGGCTGGGACTGGATCACCCCCGGCGGGGGCAACGACACCGTCGACGGGGGCGATGGCAACGACATGGTGTCGTTCTCGGACCTGGGCGAGACGCCGGGGCGGACCAACCTGGACTACCGCCTGACCATCGATCTCGAGGCCGGGACGGCGGTCAGCCACGACGGCGCGGAGCGGATGAGCCTGCTGAACCTCGAGCGGGTGACGGGCACGATCTTCGCCGATTTCATCCGCGGCGACGCCGGCGCGAACCAGCTGCGGGGCCTGGGCGACTACGACTGGTTCCTGGCGACCACCGGCCCCGACACGATCGACGGCGGCAACGGGCAGGACATGATCAGCTTCGTCGAGTGGCGGAACGCGGCCGCCAACACCATCGGCGACGCCTTCGGGCCGCTGCCGCCCTCGGGCGCGCAGGCCACGGGGATTTACCTGGATTTAACCAATCCGGCCAACAATACGAACCTGGCCGCGGGGCTCGAGCTGACCAGCATCGAGCGGATCACCGGCTCGGGCCGGCAGGACGTGTTCTTCGGCGACGATCAGTCCAACGATTTCCGCGGCCTGGGCGATTTCGACTGGTTCGTCGGCTCCGATGGCGGGCGCGAGCGGTATTTCGGGGGGGATGGCGACGACACGGTGACCTATTTCAACGCGCCCGGCGCGGTGACGGCGTCGCTGCGCAACGGGGCGGTCGTGGACGGGCAGCAGACGGGCTATGGCAGCCAGGGCTGGGCCGCGCGCGATCTGTATTTCGAGATCGAGAACCTGGTGGGCTCGGCCTTCGATGACCGCTTGACGGGGTCGGAGGCGCGCAACCAGCTCAACGGGCTTGGGGGGGATGATTTCCTCTTCGGCTATGGTGGGATCGACTACCTGAAGGGGGGCCTGGGCGACGACACGATCAACGGCGGGGCGGGCTCGGACTACGCGCTCTTCGACGGCGACCGGGCGAGCTACACGCTCACGCGGAGCTCGGGCACGGAGGTCACCGTGAGCGGCCCCGACGGCACCGACAGCCTGACCAACGTGGAGTATTTCCGCTTCGACGACATGGACGTGACCATCTGGGACCTGGCGATCGTGTAGGGCGGGGGGCAATGGCCTGAGAGCGCAAAGGAGGCTCGACGTCGCACGAAGGCATCGGCGTTCACGGTTGCGCAGAGAAGGGGGCGACCGCGGCATCTCTAAAATGCTAAGGGCCGGCGGGAAGAGATCCTTGCCGACCTGACATCCGGCCGGACGATGTCCGCAAACTCGGGCGCCAACTTCGAAGCGCTATGGGTGAATGCTCACCTGCGGGCCTGTTCGCCCATTCTTCCTTCCTGTCCGCATTCGCCGACCGAGAGCGCGGTGCTTTCGGACGGATATCCCGCGTCCTGAATCGCGCCGCCGATCCGTGTCGCGTCGCCGGGCCACTGCCCGCAAAAAGGGCAGCGCGACTGTCCTTGCGGAGACGAACCCGTGCGTGTCCGACAGCGCGCGCAAGCCGGCGCACGATCAATATTGACAGGGGATGAGAAGCCATCCAATGCGTTCCAGAACAACATCTCTGGAATCGGTGATGGAGAAGACTGCGCCTGTCTCGCATCTCGAGGACGACCACCCCGAGCTTGACGCCATTTTTGCGTGCATCTGCGACCTGAACGGCGTGATGCGCGGCAAACGACTTCCCGCCGATCAGATCCAGAAAGTGCGTGACGGTGGCTTGCGCATGCCCTTGTCGCTCTTGGGGATGGATATCTGGGGCGAGGACGTCGAGGGCTCGGACCTGGTGTTCGACACGGGCGATGCAGACGGCATCTGCGAACATACCGACCGCCCTGCGAGCCTTCTGGGCTGGACCGAAAGACCCACCGCTTTCATCCAGCTCTGGACCCGGACCGAGGACGGAACGCCTTTCGCGGGAGACCCACGCCGGGCATTGGCCGATGTCGTGGCCCGGCTGGATCGGCGCGGCCTTCGGCCTGTCGTCGCGACCGAGCTCGAATTCTACATCGTCGACCCCACCAAGGCCGCCCCGCAACCGCCGCGCTCGCCCGTCACCGGCAAGCGGCTGGACACCGACGGCGCGCTCAGCCTGGACGAGCTGCAACACTTCGACGCCCTTCTGAACGAGATCTACGACGGCTGCCGGGCGCAGGGAATCCCCGCCGACAGCGCTATCTCGGAAAACGGCGCGGGCCAGTTCGAGATCAACTTTGTCCATCAGTCCGACCCGCTGAAGGCCGCCGACGATGCCGTCCTGTTCAAGCGGCTGGTCCGGGGCCTTGCCCGCAAACACGGCTTCGCGGCGACCTTCATGGCCAAACCCTATGGCGAGCGGGCGGGGTCGGGCATGCATGCCCACGTGTCGCTCGTGGACGCGGAGGGCGTGAACCTGTTCGACGATGGCGGACCTGAGGGCACGCCCCTGATGCGCCAGGCCGTCGCCGGCCTGATCGCCACGATGCAGGAAAACGGGCTGGTCTTCGCCCCGCACGAGAATTCGTATCGCCGCCTTCTGCCCGGGGCCCACGCGCCGGCGGCGGTCGCCTGGGGATACGAGAACCGGACGGTGGCCATCCGCATTCCCGGCGGCGACAACCGCGCGCGCCGGATCGAACATCGCGTCGCCGGCGCCGATGCCAATCCGTACCTCGTGCTGGCCGCCATCCTTGGCGGCATGCTGCTGGGCATCGAAAAGGGCATGGAGCCGCCCCCGCCCGTGACCGGCGACGCGTATTCCATGCGGCTGGACCGACTGCCGCCGGACTGGGCCTCGGCGATCGACGCCTTCGCCCGCGGCGCGGCCCAGACCGGGATCTTCGCGCCCCGGCTGGTGCGGATGTTCGAGCAGATGAAGCGCCAGGAGCTCGGCCGTTTCACCCGGCACGTCACCGACTTCGAATATCATTCCTACCTCGAGGCGGTGTAGTGGACGGCACGTCGCCCCCGGTCGCGCAGGCCACCCCGTATCCCGACAGCTACTACGCGGCCAGCAGGAACCCCGCGCCGCCGCGCCCCCGTCTCGAGGGGCGGCATACCGTCGATGTCTGCGTCGTCGGCGGCGGGTATTCGGGCCTGTCGACCGCCATCACCCTGCTGGAGCGGGGCCACTCGGTCACGCTGCTGGAAGGCGTGAAGATCGGCTGGGGCGCCTCGGGCCGCAACGGGGGCCAGATCGTCAACGGCCTGAACGCCGGGCTGGACGTGTTCGAACGCCGCTTCGGCCGCGATGTGGCAACGTGCGTGGCGAAGCTGGTGCTGGAGGGCGGCGACCTGATCCGCGAGCGGGTCGCGCGTTATGACATCCGGTGCGACCTGAAGGATGGCAACGTGTTCGCCGCCTTCAACGCGCGCCACATGCGCGGTCTGGAGGCCAAGCGCGACCTGTGGGCTTCGCACGGGCTGACCAACCTGGAGATGCTGGACCGCGCCGGCATGCGCGCCCATGCCGACACGGATCTTTACTGCGGTGGCATGATCGATACGCGCGGTGGCCACATGCACCCCCTGAACCTGGCCTTGGGCGAGGCCGTCGCGGTCGAGCGTCTGGGCGGCACGATCCACGAGGATTCGCCCGTGATCCACGCCGAACCCGAGCGCGACCGCCCCCTGGTGCGCACGGCGCACGGAGAGATCGAGGCGCGCACCCTCGTGCTGTGCGGCAACGCCTACCTGAAGGGCGTCGTGCCGGGGCTGGAATGGCGGGTCATGCCGGTCTCGACCCAGGTGATGGCGACGGCCCCGCTGGGACGGGACCTCGCCCGCGCCCTGATGCCGTCAGACACCTGCGTGGAAGACGTCCGTTATATCCTGGACTACTACCGCATGTCCGCCGACCACAGGCTGCTGTTCGGGGGCGGAACGGTCTATGGCGGCACCGACCCGCGCGACATCAAGCGCAAGCTGGTCGCGTCGATGCGCAAGGTCTTTCCCGCGCTCGCGGGCACCGCGATCGACCACGCGTGGTCGGGCAATTTCGCCCTGTCCTTCCTGCGGGTGCCGCAGATGGGGCGGTTGGGCGCCTCGACCTATTTCGCGCACGGCTACTCGGGGCACGGCGTCACCGGATCGCATCTCTTCGGCCGCATCCTGGGCGAGGCGATCAGCGGCGACCTGGGCCGGTTCGACATGTTCGCCGGTCTTCCCTGGCTTCCTTTCCCCGGCGGGCGGACGTTCCGCGTGCCGTACTCGGTTCTCGGATCGTGGTGGTACGCCACCCGCGATCGCCTTGGCGTCTGACTTAACCCCTCCATGGAGCATCCCATGACCCGCACGACCCTGACGGCCCTTCTCCTGACCATGCCCTTCGCGGCACAGGCGCAGGACACGCTGAACTTCTACAACTGGTCCGACTACATCGCCGAGGACACGATTCCGAACTTCGAGGCCGAGACCGGTATCGACGTGAACTACGACGTGTTCGACTCCAACGAGGTGGTCGAGGCCCGCATGCTCACCGGTTCGACCGGCTACGATCTGGTCGTGCCCTCGCTGGAATTCATGGCCCGCCAGGCCCAGGCCGGTGTGTTCCAGCCGATCGACACCTCGAAGATCGCCAATTACGGGAACCTCGACCCCGAGATCATGCGCATCATCGCCACCAACGACCCGAACAACACCTACGGCGTGCCGTGGATGATGTACTCGGTCGGTCCGGGCTACAACACCGCCATGGTGACCGAGAGACTGGGCGCCGAGGCCGATCTCGACACCTGGGGCATGGTGTTCGATCCCGCCAATGCCGAGCGGCTGGCCGATTGCGGCATCGCCCTGCTGGACAGCCCGTCCGAGATCGTGGGCGCCGCGCTCAACTATCTCGGGCTCGACCCGAATTCCGAGGACACCGCCGACCTGGAGCAGGCCGTCGAGCTGCTGGACGGCATCCGTCCGCACATCCGCTATTTCCATTCGTCGCAATACATCAACGACCTGGCGAACGGCGATATCTGCGTGTCGGTCGGCTATTCCGGCGACATCCTGCAGGCACAGGACCGCGCCGCCGAGGCCGGGAACGGGGTCGAGATCACCTATACGATCCCGCGCGAAGGCGCGCTTCTGGGCTTCGACATGATGGCCATTCCGGCGGACGCACCCAATCCCGATGCCGCGCATGCCTTCATCGACTACTTCCTGCGGCCCGAGGTGACGGCGGCGGTGTCCGATGCGGTCTTCTACGCCAACGCCAACAAGGCGGCGACACCGCTGGTCTCGGACGAGGTGCGCAACGATCCCGGCATCTACCCGCCCGAGGAAACCGTCGCCAAGATGTATACGCCCACGCCGAAATCGGCGCGGTTCGACCGGGCCCTGACGCGGGCCTGGACCACGTTGAAAACCGGTCGCTGACACGTCGGGACCGCCCCGGACCGGGGCGGTCCTTCTTTCGGGATCGAGCGATGTCCAACCCCTTCATCCGCATCGACGGCGTCACCCGCACATTCGGTGAGGTCTACGCCGTCGATGACGTCTCTCTCGATATCCAGCAGGGCGAGCTGTTCTGCCTGCTGGGCGGATCGGGTTCGGGCAAGTCCACCCTGCTCAGGATGCTGGCGGGGTTCGAACGGCCCACGGCGGGCCGCATCATCATCGACGGGCGCGACATGACCGATGTGCCGCCCCATGCGCGCGACGTGAACATGATGTTCCAGTCCTACGCGCTGTTTCCGCACATGAGCGTCGAGCGTAACATCGCCTACGGTCTGCACCGCATGGGCATGCCCAGGGCCCAGATCGCCACGCGCGTGACCGAGATGCTGTCCCTCGTGCAGATGGAGAAGCTGGCCCGCCGCAAACCGGACCAGTTGTCGGGCGGCCAGCGCCAGCGGGTGGCGCTGGCCCGGGCGCTGGCGCGGCGGCCGAAACTTCTTCTGCTCGATGAACCGCTGGGCGCGCTGGATCGCAAGCTGCGCGAGGAGACTCAGCTCGAGCTGAAGAAAATCCAGTCGAGCCTCGGCATCACCTTCATCGTCGTCACGCACGACCAGGAGGAGGCGATGACGCTGGGCGACCGGCTGGGTGTCATGAACGAGGGGCGCATCGTCCAGGTCGGCGCGCCGCACGAGGTCTACGAGTTTCCGCAAAGCCGCTTCGTGGCCGACTTCATCGGCACGGTGAACCTGTTCGAGGGCACCATCGCCGAGGATCGCGACACCGATGCCGTCATCGCGAGCCCGGAGGCCGGCATCGACATCCGCATCCCGCACGCCGTGGCCGGAACCGCGGGGCAAGCCGTGGCCGTGGCCCTGCGGCCCGAGAAGGTCGTCATCTCGCGCACCTTGCCGGATCCCTACGACAACGTTCTGACGGGGCAGGTCACCGACATCGTCTACAGCGGCAACCTGTCGGTGTTCCACGTCACGCTGGCCTCGGGCAAACGCGTGCGTGTCAGCCGCACCAACCGCCTGCGCGCCGAAAGCGAGGGCATCGGCGCCGGCGATGCCGTGCAGCTTGGCTTCACCGGACAATCCGCCGTGGTGCTGGCTTCGTGAAGCGGCTGGTCGCCCTCATCCCGATGGCGTGGCTGGGGCTGTTCTTCCTGGTGCCGTTCCTGGTGCTTCTGAAGATCTCGGTCTCCGAGCCGGCCATCGCCCAGCCGCCCTACATGCCGCTTCTCGACTGGGCCGACGGGATCCTGACCATCGCGCTGAACCTCGGGAACTACATCTTCCTGACCGAGGACCCGCTCTACCTGCTGTCGTACCTGTCTTCGGTGAAGATCGCCGCGATCTCGACCGTGCTGACCCTGCTGCTGGGCTATCCCATGGCCTATGTGATCGCGCGTGCGCCCGAACACCGGCGCGGGCTGCTTCTGATGCTGGTGATCCTGCCCTTCTGGACGTCGTTCCTGCTGCGGGTCTACGCTTGGATCGGACTGCTGAAGGCGAACGGGATCGTCAACAACGCCCTGCTGGCGGTCGGGGTCATCGACCAGCCGCTGGTCATGTTGCAAACTGATTTCGCCGTCTATCTCGGGATCGTCTATACCTACCTGCCATTCATGATCCTGCCGCTCTACGCCACGCTGTCGAAGCTCGATGCCGACCTGCTGGATGCCTCCGCCGATCTGGGCGCACGGCCCGGGACCACCTTCCTGACCGTGACCCTGCCGCTGTCTCTGCCGGGGGTCGTGGCGGGGTCGATGCTGGTCTTCATACCGGCGGTGGGCGAATACATCATTCCCGCGCTGCTGGGCGGCCCGGGGACCCTTATGATCGGCTCGGTCCTGTGGAACGAGTTCTTCCTGAACCGCGACTGGCCGGTCGCCGCGGCCGTGGCGATCGTCATGGTTCTGGTCCTGGCGGTGCCCATCGCCCTTCTGCGGCGGGTTCAGGCCCGCGAAGGCGAACGGCCATGAGCCGCACCGTCCTGCGCCTTGTCGTGATCGCGGGCTTCGTGTTCCTCTACGCCCCGATCGTCAGCCTGGTGATCTACAGTTTCAACGAGAGCCGCCTCGTCACGGTCTGGAGCGGTTTTTCGACCAAGTGGTACGGCGAGCTTCTGCGCGACCCGCAAATCCTGGGCGCGGCCTGGATAAGCCTGAAGGTCGCCTTCCTGGCCGCGTGCCTGGCCACGGTCCTCGGCACGCTGGCGGCGACGGCCCTCGTGCGCCACGGGCGGTTTCGCGGGCAGACCCTTCTGGGCGGGCTGGTGACCGCCCCGCTGGTGATGCCCGAGGTCATCATCGGGCTGTCGCTGCTGCTGCTGTTCGTGGCCATGGACAATGCCCTCGGCTGGCCAGGCGGTCGCGGTCTGAGCACGATCGTCATCGCCCATGCCACCTTCGGCACGGCCTTCGCGGTGGTGGTCATCCAGGCGCGCATGGTCGCGCTCGACCGTTCGGTCGAAGAGGCCGCGCAGGATCTTGGCGCACGCCCCCTGCGGGTGTTCTTCGACGTGACGCTGCCGGGGCTCGCGCCCGCGCTGGTGGCGGCGTGGCTGCTGGCGTTCACCCTTAGCCTCGACGACGTGGTCATCGCCAGCTTCGTGGCGAGCCCGGGCTCGACCACCCTGCCGATGGTGATCTTTTCCAAGGTCCGTCTCGGCGTCTCGCCCGAGGTCAATGCCCTGGCGACACTGGTCATCGCGACCGTCTCGATCCTGGCGCTTCTTGCGGCATGGCTTTCGGCGCGCCGACGCGGCGCGGTTTCGGTCTAGGCCACGCGGTTCGAGGCGGGAAGGGCGGCTGGACCGCCCGTATTCAGGGGCTCTTGTCCCGCAACGGATAGCGTTGAAACGCGCCCGCCTTTGCCGGAGGGCTTCGACGAACCGTGTAAAATCAGGAACTCGCCCGCTGCCGTCCCTATTGATCTATGGCAGCAACGGAGGACCGGCATGACCGAGACGCAAGAGCCAAATTGGTGGCAAGGCGCCGCGATCTACCAGATTTACCCGCGCAGTTACCTCGACACGACGGGCAATGGCGTGGGCGACCTGAAGGGCATAAGCGAGAAACTGCCCCATATCGCCGAGCTGGGCGCGGATGCCGTCTGGATCTCGCCTTTCGTGCGTTCGCCCATGCTCGATTTCGGCTACGACGTTTCCGACTACCGGGCCGTCGATCCGCTTTTCGGCACGCTCGAGGATTTCCAGGCGCTTCTGGACCGGGCCCACGAACTGGGCCTGAAGATCATCATGGACCAGGTGCTGTCGCATACCTCGAACCAGCACCCCTGGTTCCTGGAAAGCCGCGAGGGGCGCGAGAACGCCAAGGCCGATTGGTACGTCTGGGCCGACCCGAAGAAGGACGGCACGGTGCCGAACAACTGGCTGTCGGTCTTCGGCGGCTCATCCTGGCAATGGGAGCCACGGCGCGGCCAGTACTACCTGCACAATTTCCTGCGCGAGCAGCCCGACCTGAATTACCACAATCCCGAGGTGCAGGACGCCGTGCTCGATGTCTGCCGTTTCTGGCTGGACATGGGCGTCGACGGGTTCCGGCTGGATGTCTGCGCGTTCTATTTCCACGACAGCGACCTGCGCGACAATCCCGACAACCCCGAGATCAACCCGGGCGCCCATTTCCGCTTCAATCCCTACTCGATGCAGCGCCATACGCGCGACATCGCCCAGCCCGAGAACCTGGCCTTTCTCGAGCGGCTGCGCGCGCTCAGCGACGCCTACGAGGATCGCGTGCTTCTGGGCGAGTTGCACGAGGGCGACGGCGCGCGGTTGCACCGCGAATACACCGCGCCGGACCGGTTGCAGCTGGCCTACGGTTACTGGTTCCTCGGCGCCGACGAGATCGACGCCGGGCTGATCCGCGACACCGCCGCGGCGCTGGGACACGGGACGCGGGACGGCTGGCCCTGCTGGGCGCTGGACAACCACGACTTTCACCGCGCCGTCACCCGCCTCGGCAAGGAGGATTGCCCCGAGGCGGTGACGGTGATCCTGGCCGCGCTGACCTGCCTGCGCGGCGCGTGCTGCATCTACCAGGGGTCCGAGCTGGGCCTGGCCCAGGCGCACGTGCCCTACGACCGTATCGTCGATCCCTACGGGCGCGAGTTCTACCCTTCGTTCCAGGGCCGGGACGGCGCGCGCACGCCCATGCCCTGGGAGGGCGGCGAACCCCACGGCGGCTTCTCGAAGACCGAGCCATGGCTGCCGGTTCCGCCCGAGCACCTGGACCGCGCCGTGGACCGGCAGAAGACGCTGCCGGGCTCGACGCTGAACCAGATGAGCCGTTTCCTGAACTGGCGGCGCGAACAGCCGGCGCTGCGCCATGGCGGCATGGCGTTCCTGGATCTGCCGCAGCCGGTGCTGGGGCTGACCCGCCAACACGGGGGCGAAACCGTGACCTGCCTGTTCAACCTCGGCGCCGACGAAGCCGTGATCGAGATGCCCGAGACCCGCTGCGGCGCCGCGCTGGACGGGCACGGCTTCGGCGCCCCGCGCGAGGGCGACCTGGTCCGCCTGCCGGCGCACGGGGCTTTCTTCGCCAGCACGGGAGGCGCGGGATGAAGAATACCGGACGCGAGGCCCTCGTCGCCGAAGCGATGCTGCACCGCCCGCGCCGTGACCGGTCGCGGGACGCGCAGGAATGGTGGCGCGGGGCGATGTTCTACGAGGTCTACATCCGTTCGTTCCGCGACAGCGACGGCGACGGCATCGGCGACCTGCAGGGCGTCATCGAGAAGCTGGACCATATCGCCAGCCTGGGCGTGGACGGACTGTGGCTGTCGCCCTTCTATCCGTCGCCGCAGGTCGATTTCGGGTACGACATCAGCGATTTCTCGAATGTCGATCCGCTCTACGGCTCGATGGGCGACTTCCACGAGCTGACCGAGAAGGTCCACGAGAAAGGCATGAAGCTGCTGATCGACCTGGTGCCGTGCCATACCTCGGACCAGCATCCCTGGTTCAAGGAAAGCCGGCAGGACCGCGAGAACGAGAAGGCCGATTGGTACATCTGGGCCGACGGGGCCGAGGATGGCGGCCCGCCGAACAACTGGCTCAGCAGCTTTGGCGGCTCGGCCTGGCAATGGGATCCCCGGCGGTCGCAGTATTACTATCATCCCTTCCTGACCTGTCAGCCCGCGCTGAACCTGCAGAACCCCGAGGCGCTCGAGGCTGTGCTGGACATCTTCCGCTTCTGGATGGACCGCGGGGTGGACGGGTTCCGCCTGGATGCCGTGCAATGCCTGTGCTGCGACCCCGCTTTGCGGTCGAACCCGCCGTCGCCCTCGGGCGAACAGAACATCATGGTGGGCGGCGGGCCGAACAATCCGTTCCGCAAGCAGTTGCACCTGTTCGACCGCGACGTCCCGCAATCCGCCAAGGTGCTCGAGGCGTTCCGCGGAGCCGTGCGTGAATACGAACCCGAGAGGGTCCTGATCGGCGAACTTGCGGACGTGGACAGCTCGCGCTTCGCGGTCAAGTACACGCTTCAGGATCAGCGGCTGCACGCGGTCTATGATTTCGACCTCATCAACGCCGCCAAGTCCCTGGACGACTGGCGCGACATCCTGCGCGTGCGGGTCGAGTTCATGGCCTCGGGCTGGATGATGAACGTGTTCACCAACCACGACTCGGTGCGCGCGGTGTCCAACCTGACGCTTTTCGCCGAGAGGGAGGGCTGTCACGACCAGGCGGCCAAGCTGCTGCTGTTCATGCAGTCCACGCTGCTGGGTGGCGGGATCATCTTCCAGGGCGAGGAGCTGGGCCTGCCGCAGCCCGAGCTGGAATACGAGGATCTGCAGGACCCCTGGGCGAAGGCCTTCTGGCCCGATTTCGAGGGGCGCGACGGCGTGCGCACGCCGATCCCGTGGAAGAAATCCGGCAAGCAGGCGGGGTTTACCGACGCCGAGGAGGCCTGGCTGCCGGTGCCCGACGACCACCGCGACCATGCCGTCACCACCCAGGAGAAGGATCCGGACTCGGTCCTGAACTTCACCCGGGCACTGCTCGCGTGGCGGAAGAAGGAACCGCTGCTGCGTACCGGGCGCGAGCGGGTCTACGAATCCGACGTCGCGCCGGTGATCGCCTATGACCGCTACGACGACGAGCGCTGCCTGACCTTCGTCATCAACGTCTCGATGGACGAACGCTGGTTTCCGATGGAGGCGGGCGACGCGCCCATCGAAATCGCCGGCGCCTGCCCGAGCCGGGACAAGAAGGGATTGCGCCTGGGCCCGCTCGATTTCGCCGTGATCCGCCGCGCCGGGAATTGCGTTCCGGAAACGGGATCGGCGGACCGGACGAAGACGATTGCGCCGGGGTGAAAAGGCAGTCTCGGCGGTCGGGATGATTTTGGTGAAACTGAACCGACAAATTTTGCAGACTGCCAATTGCGCGGTCTGCCGCCGGGCCTGAAATTGCGGGGGTGCATGAACCGAAAGCCAGGCCGCCCGAAATTCAGGCGGCAGCTTGACTTAAATTCTTTGCGCGGGCTTGAAAAACGGTCTTGCAGCAATCCCGCACCGGCTTGCCGTCGGGATGGGATCCCGATGGCCCCACAGGGTTGTCATCCCACCCCTCCCTGCGCAGGCTGATCCGTGGAGCCTCGTCGCCGCCGCGACGAGAATACGGAGAACGACGATGGATGATTTTTCGAGCGACGTGACCACCGCGGGGCGGCTGACACTCGACGGCCTGTCCTTCGGGACGATCGAGCAGAGCGGCGACACCGACTGGTTCGCAGTCGATCTGGTCGAGGGCGTCGCTTTTTCGATCCAAGTGTTGGGATTGGGTTTTTATAACAGGACACTCGACGAGGCGAAGCTCCGGTTGGTTGATGGCAATGGAGACCTTGTTGCAGCAACGACCCCGCTTGCGCCCATCATACCGCAGCGCAACGGCTACAACCGAGCCGCCAAGGAACCGGGCACCTACTACATCGAGGTGCAGGGTCATAATGGCGCCACTGGGAGCTACGCACTGGAATACGTGCAGATGGTCCCGGAGACCGGTAACTCGCGGTCGGATGCCTTGGCATTGTCGTTCGGTGAAGCCATTGGCCTCGTCGACAATTCCACGACCTTCCCTTTCCCCATGCTGGGCCCCCCCGTAACGGACTTCGATTGGTTTTCAATGGATCTGGATGCGGATCAGTCCTACGTAGTCGAAATCGACGGAGATCGGTTCTTTCCCTCTTTCGTGCGCAGCGCCACCGGTCGGGTGTTCGATCCGGACGGCGCGATGATCGGCTCCAGTGCCGTTGTTGATGACGGCTTTGGTTTTCAGGACATCATCCGGTTCGAGACCAGTGCGGCTGGCCGCTACGATCTGGAGGTTCGGAGCGTCGATGGACGCGACGAACACTACTCCGTCGCCCTGAAGAGCCTCGTGGCTGTCACCGGCACCGATGGTGCTGATTGGTTGGTGGTGGCTTCCAACATGGAGGCCGTGCCGGGCTCGATCTCGGGCGGGGCGGGGGAGGACATGATCTCCTTCGCCGGCCGCGAGCGCCTGGGCGTGCTGGTGAACCTCGACAGCGGCCTGGTGCAGGCCGAGATGCCGGGCTTCATCTCCCTGATCATGGACAGCATCGAGCATGTCACTGGATCGTCCCATGGCGACACGCTCTACGGCGCCGAGGAAGGCGAGCGCATCCGCGCCCTTGGCGGCTCGGACATGGTCTATGGCTCGGCCGGACGCGATACGCTCGACGGGGGCGGCGGGCGCGATACGCTGAGCTATCTTTTCTCCGACACCGGCGTGCAGGCCTCGCTCCTGCGCGGGCGCGGCTGGACGGGTGATGCCGCGGGCGACCGGATCGACGGATTCGAGACGCTGATCGGAAGCTATCACGACGACTTCCTCTGGGGCGATCACGGCAACAACCGGCTGGAAGGCTCCACCGGTGACGACACGATCCTGGGCGCGGGCGGGGACGACTACATCCTCGCGGGCCAGGGCACCGACGTGATCGTCTACCTGGGCAACCGCGCGGATTACGAGATCATCCAAGACGGCATCCGCACGGACGTGATCAGCGACGGCTGGGAGGGCCATGACATCATCGGCCACGCCGAGGTACTGCGCTTCGCCGACGGGGACCTGGTGCTGTAGGGCGACTATCTCGCCCGTCCCGAGCATCTCCGGCGGCGGCCCGTCACGGGAAGGGGCCCGTCCGCGCGTGGCGTCAGTCGGTGAAGGCGGCGACGGTTTCGCGACGTCCGAGCATGAAGGCGTCGGCGACGTGAACCAGCGGATCGGGATCCACGTCGCTTTCGCCCTGCTCGATCAGTTCTGCAAAGCGGCGATAGAGACTGGGATATTCCCCCGGGGCCTCGACCGGCTGTTCGGTGCCGTCGATCATCAGCCGCGCGCCCCCGTCGACAAGCGTCAGCGTCCCGGCATCGGTCCCGATCTCGATCTGCCAGACCTCGCCGCCGTCCTGCCGCCAGTCGAATGCGGCTTCGGCGCTTAGCCCGTCCGGGCCCGCGAAGGCCAGCGCTGCGGCGATGGGGGCGGCGCGGTTCTCGGGGAAGGACAAGGAGGCCTCGGTCAGGTGCAACTGGACCGGCAGGATCTTCGTGACGAGCGACAAGGCGTTGATGCCGGGATCGAACACGCCCAGCCCGCCGGGCTGCCAGATCCAGTCCTGGCCCGGGTGCCACTTGCGCACGTCCTCCTTCCAGTCGATGCGCACCGACCGGATGGCCTTGTCCGCCAGCCAGTCGCGGGCCGCGTCGCCAGCCTCGGCGTGGCGGCTGTGCCAGGTCGCGAAAAGCGTGACGCCCCGGGCACGTGCCTGCCGTTCCAGCTTCAGTACCTCGGCGACCGAGGCGCCGGGCGGCTTTTCCAGCATGACGTGGCGGCCCGCGGCGATGGCGGCCGCGGCGGCGGCATAGCGCGGCACCGGCGGCATGGTGAGCGATACCGCCGGGATATCGGGCCGCGCGGCCAGCAGGGCGGGGAGGTCGGCGTGGTTCTCGACCCCGTCGACGCCGCCAGATCGACTGACCGTGGCGGCAAGGCGAAAGGCCGGATCGGCCGAGATTGCCGGGATGTGCTGGTCGCGGGCGATCTTGCCGATGCCGACCAGCGCGATGTCAGTGACTGTCACGCGGTACCTCCGATCCCCGGCAGCCGCGCAGGAAGTCGAAATCCGCGCCCGTATCCGCGCCCTCCACATGGTCATGGAACAGCTTGGCGTAGCCACCCGACGGGACCTCGACGCTGGACGACCACGCGGCCAGGCGCTGGGCGAGTTCTTCGTCGCCGATATCGAGATGCAGACGCCGCGCGGGTACGTCGAGCTCGATCATGTCGCCCGAGCGCACGACGGCAAGCGGCCCGCCCACCGCCGCCTCGGGGGCGGTGTGCAGCACGACCGTCCCGTAGGCGGTCCCCGACATGCGCGCGTCCGAAATGCGGACCATGTCGGTGATGCCCTTCTTCAGGACCTTGGGCGGCAGGCCCATGTTGCCGACCTCGGACATGCCGGGATAGCCCTTTGGTCCGCAGTTCTTCAGCACCATCACGCAGGTCTCGTCGATGTCGAGTGCGTCGTCGCCGATGCGCGCCTTGTAGTCGTCGATATCCTCGAAGACGACCGCGCGGCCGCTATGTTTCATCAGGTGCTCGGACGCCGCCGAGGGCTTCAGCACCGCGCCATCGGGGGCGAGGTTGCCGCGCAGCACGGCGATGCCTCCCGAGGCGGTCAGCGACCGGTCGGCGGGTCGGATCACGTCCTCGTTCCAGTTGACCGCGTCCTTCACCTCGTCCCAGATCGGCCCGCCCGAGACCGTCAGCGCGTCCTTGTTCAGCATCCCGGCCTCGCCGAGACGCTTGAGCACCACGGGCAGGCCGCCGGCGTAGAAGAACTCCTCCATCAGGTACTTGCCGGACGGCATCAGGTTCACGATGGTCGGCACGTCGCGGCCCAGCCGGTCCCAGTCGTCGAGCGTGACATCGACGCCGACACGTCCGGCCAGCGCCAGCAGGTGCACGACCGCGTTGGTCGACCCGCCGATGGCACCGTTGGTGCGGATCGCGTTCTCGAACGCCGCCTTGGTCATCACGTCCGACGGCTTCAGGTCGTCCTTGACCATTTGCACGATCCGGCGCCCCGACAGCTGCGCCATGACGCGGCGGCGCGCGTCCACCCCGGGGATCGCGGCGTTGCCCGACAGCGCCATGCCCAGCGCCTCTGCCATGCTGGCCATCGTGCTCGCGGTGCCCATGGTGTTGCAGGTGCCCGACGACCGGCTCATGGCTTGCTCGGCTTCCAGGAATTCGTCCTGGGTCATCTTGCCGGCCTTGATGTCCTCGCTCATCTGCCACAGCGCGGTGCCCGAGCCCACGCGCTCGCCCCGGAACCAGCCGTTCAGCATCGGGCCGCCGGTGACGACGATGGACGGGATGTCGGTCGAGGCCGCGCCCATCATCAGCGACGGCGTGGTCTTGTCGCAGCCCACCAGAAGCACGGCGCCGTCGATGGGCTGGGCGCGGATCGTCTCTTCCACCGCCATGGCCGCGAGGTTGCGGTACATCATCGCCGTGGGGCGGAACGTGTTCTCGGAGGCCGAGAAGACCGGCACCTCGAGCGGGAAGCCACCGGCCTCCCAGATGCCCGCCTTCACCTTCTCGGCCAGTTCGCGCAGGTGGCCGTTGCAGGGCGTCAGGTCCGACCAGGTGTTGAGAATGCCGATGACCGGCCGCCCGTCGAACAGGTCGTGGGGGTGGCCCTGGTTCTTCAGCCAGCCGCGGTGGTAGATGTTGTCGCGGCTGGTGCCGCCGTACCATTCCTGGCTGCGCAGCTTGCGGGGCCACTCGGCGGGTTCAAACGGCATGGCAATCTCCGGAGAAGGGCAGGGCGGTCCGCCCGGCGCGGACGCGCCGGGTCGCTATGGGCGTGGTGGCCAAGGGCTCAGCCCTTCTTCTTGTTCATGACGTCGAAGATCACGGCGGCCAGCAGCACGAGGCCCTTGATGACCTGCTGGTAGTCGATGCCGATCCCGAGGATCGACATGCCGTTGTTCATCACGCCCATGATGAAGGCGCCGATCACCGCGCCGACGACGGTGCCGACGCCGCCCGCCATGGACGCGCCGCCGATGAAGACGGCCGCGATCACGTCCAGCTCGAAGGTCGCGCCGGCCTTGGGCGTCGCGGTGTTAAGGCGCGCCGCGAAGACGAGCCCCGCGAGCGCCGCGAGCATCCCCATGTTGGCGAAGGTCAGGAAGGTCAGCCGCTGGGCGTTGATGCCCGACAGCGACGCGGCCTTCTCGTTGCCGCCGATGGCGTAGATGCGGCGCCCGATGGTCGTGCGGCTGGTGATGAAGGAATAGATCGCGATCAGCAGCGCCATGACGATGAACACGTTGGGCAGGCCGCGGAAATCGGCCATCAGCCAGCTCATCCAGATGATGCCGAAGAAGATCAGCGCGGTCTTGGCGGCGAAGAAGGCGAAGGGCTCGGACGGTGCGCCGGTCCGGGCCTGCGCCTGCCGGTTGCGGATCGCCAGCCCCGCGAGGATCGTGGCGACCGCGATGCCGATCAGCAGCGACAACAGGTTGAAGCCGTCCATGCCGAACGGGTCGGCGATGAAGCCCGACGAGATCAGCTGGAATTCGCGCGGGAAGGGGCCGACCGACTGGCCGGCCAGCAGCCACAGCGTCAGGCCCTTGAACACGAGCATCCCGGCCAGCGTCACGATGAAGGACGGGATGCGGAAATAGGCCACCCAGAACCCCTGTGCGGCCCCGATCAGAGCGCCCGCCGCAAGGCAGAGGATGCCTGCCAGAAGGTAATGCATGTCCCAGTTCACGATCATCACCGCGGCGAGCGCCCCGATGAAGCCCAGGACCGAGCCGACCGAAAGGTCGATATGCCCCGCGACGATCACCAGCAGCATGCCCACCGCCATGATGATGATGTAGGAGTTCTGGAGGATCAGGTTCGTCAGGTTCACGGGCCGCAGCAGGATGCCGCCCGTGGCGACCTGGAAGAACGCCATGATGGCGATCAGCGCGAAAAGGATGCCGTATTCGCGCAGGTGCCCCTTGAGGAAGCGCCAGCTTGCCTTGGCCTGTTCCCCGGCCGGTGCGTCGGCCTCGATACCGCGCTCGGTCGTGTCGCTCATGTCGCGGGCTCCCCTGACTTGATGATGCGGGCCATGATCTTCTCCTGGCTGGCCTCGTTGGTGGGCATCTCGCCCACGAAACGGCCCTCGTTCATGACGTAGAGCCGGTCGGTGATGCCCAGAAGCTCGGGCATCTCGGACGATATCACGACGATGGCCTTGCCCTGTTTCGCAAGGTCGCGGATCACCGTGTAGATCTCGAACTTCGCGCCGACATCGATGCCGCGCGTGGGTTCATCGAGGATCAGGATGTCGGGATCGGCGAACAGCCACTTGGACAGCACGACCTTCTGCTGGTTGCCGCCCGACAGGTTCACCGTCTCCTGCTCGATCGAGCTCGACTTGATGTTCAGCCGCTTGCGGTAACGCTCGGCCACTTCGGTCTCGCGCGCGCGGTTCAGAACGATCCCGTCGGCCACCGCGTCGAGCTTTGCCATCGAGATGTTGCGCCGGATCGTGTCGTCGAGCACGAGGCCATAGGTCTTGCGGTCCTCGGTCGCGTAGGCAAGTCCCGCGTTGATCGCGGAGCGCACGCTCGACAGGTCGGCGGGCTGGCCGTTGATCTTTGCACTGCCCGAGATGTCGCGCCCGTAGGAGCGGCCGAACAGGCTCATGGCAAGCTCGGTCCGGCCTGCCCCCATCAGGCCGGCGATGCCCACGACCTCGCCCTTCTTCACGTGGAAGGACACGTCGCGCACCACGATCCGTTCGGCGTCGATGGGGTGGTGCACGGTCCAGTTCGCGACCTCCAGCGCCACCTGGTCGCTGATCTCGGGGTCGCGCGGCGGATAGCGGTCGTCCAGCGACCGGCCCACCATGTCGCGGATGATGTCGTCCTCGCTGATGCCGTCCTTGCAGTCGAGCCGCGCCACGGTGGACCCGTCGCGCAAGACGGTGATCGTGTCGGCGACGCGCGATATTTCGTTCAGCTTGTGGCTGATGAGGATCGAGGTCACGCCCTGGCGGCGGAACTCGGTCAGAAGGGCAAGCAGCTTCTCGCTGTCCTGTTCGTTCAGCGACGAGGTCGGCTCGTCCAGGATCAGAAGGCGCACGTCCTTCGACAGCGCCTTGGCGATCTCGACCAGCTGTTGCTTGCCCAAGCCCAGGTCGCCCACGGGCGTCTTCGGATTTTCCTTAAGGCCCACGCGGTCCAAGAGCTCGGCGGCGCGGGCTTCCGTCTCGCGCCAGTCGATGATGCCGCCCGCGGCGCGTTCGTTGCCCAGGAAGATGTTCTCGGCCACCGACAGAAGCGGGACAAGCGCCAGCTCCTGGTGGATGATGGCGATGCCCACCGCCTCGCTGTCGCGAATGGTGCGGAAGGACTGTGGCGCGCCGTCGAAGACGATCTCGCCCTCGTAAGAGCCGTGCGGGTAGACGCCCGACAGCACCTTCATCAGCGTCGACTTGCCCGCGCCGTTCTCGCCCACGAGGGCGTGGATCTCACCCCGCTCGACGCTGAGGTTCACCCGGTCGAGCGCCTTCACCCCCGGGAATTCCTTGGTGATGTCGCGCATTTCGAGAATCGTCGGCATGACGCGCCCCTTGCGTGGAAAGGCCCCCGGCATGACGCCGGAAGCAGTCGTGGCCGCGCGGGGGCGCGGCCACGTTAGGATTCACTCGATCTCGGAGGCGTCGTAATAGCCCGAGTCGACCAGCACCTCGGTGATGTTCTCCTCGGTCACCGGCACCGGCTCCAGCAGGTAGGAGGGCACGACCTTCACGCCGTTGTCGTAGGTGTCGGTGTCGTTGATCTCGGGCTCGCCGCCCTGAAGCAGCGCGTCGACCATGCCCACGGTCACGCGCGCCAGTTCGCGGGTGTCCTTGAAGATGGTCGAATACTGCTCGCCGCGCTTGATCGCCTTGATCGACGGGATCTCGGCGTCCTGGCCGGTGACGATGGGCATTTCCATGTCGCCCGAGCCGTAGCCGACGCCGCGCAGCGACGAGATGATGCCGATGGACAGCCCGTCATAGGGCGACAGGACGCCGTGCACGCGCTGGTCGGTGTAGTTGGCCGACAGCAGGTTATCCATCCGCGCCTGGGCGACCGAGCCGTCCCAGCGCAGCGTGCCCACCGTGTCCATGCCCATCTGGCCCGACACGATGTTGATGCTGCCATCGTCGATCAGCGGTTGCAGCACGCTCATTGCGCCGTTGTAGAAGAAATAGGCGTTGTTGTCGTCCGGGCTGCCGCCGAACAGCTCGACGTTCCAGGTCTCCGCATCCGGGAACCGCTCTTCCAGGCCGTTCACGAGGTTCGTGGCCTGCTGCACGCCGACCTGGAAGTTGTCGAAGGTGGCGTAGTAGTCCACGTCGCCCGAATCGCGGATCAGGCGGTCATAGGCGACCACGGGGATGTCCATCGCGGCGGCGTTGGCCAGCGCGTTGGTCAGGGTCGTGCCGTCGATGGCCGCGATCACCAGCGCGTCGACGCCGGTGGTGATCATGTTCTCGATCTGCGCCAGCTGGTTGGGGATGTCGTCCTCGGCGTATTGCAGGTTCGTCTCGTAGCCGGCCTCCTCGAACTGGGCGACCATGCTTTCGCCGTCCGAAATCCAGCGCGCCGAGGATTTGGTGGGCATCGCGATGCCGATGGTGCCCATGTCCTGCGCGAAGGCGGGCATGGCGATCAGGGTCGCCAAGGCGGTCGCGCCAAGGGCGCGTCGTGTGAATGTCATGTCTTCCTCCCTTGAAGCAGCTCCAGTCGGGCGGGCTGCGTTCTTGTCGCGGTCATTGCCGCGTTGGAACCGTCGCGGAAGATCGCTATGCCGACAAATTCAAAAACGGCGAACAAATATACCAATATTGGTAAGTCATTCGGTCGGCGTGGGCGCGCGCTCCATCAGCTGCCGGATCACCCGTTCGGCCGCGGGCGTCGCCTCGTCCTCGATCCGCCGGACCAGGCCATAGGTCTTGACCCGCAGGTCGGGCGCCACGTCGAGCATGTCGACCCGCCCGCCGATCCCCGTCTCGCGCACGTAGAACTCGGCCACCGCGCGGGCGAGGGGGGCGATGGCGTCGGTATCGTGGACCAGGGCCAGCGTGAACAGCGTCGACGTGGTGCCAAGCGTGCGCTCGGGCAGGCGGAAGCCGTGGGAGACCAGGTAATGCTCGGTCGTCTGGCGCAGCAGCCCGCCCGGCGGCTGCATGACCCAGTCGAAGTCGAGGCAGTCTTCGAGGGTCAGGTCGGTGCGTCCGGACAAGGGATGCCCGCGCCGCACCACCAGCGCGATTGGCTCTTCGCTCACCGGCTCGAACCGGAACGGTCGCGGATCGACCCCGTCCGGCACGCGGCCGAGGAAGAAATCAAGCTCGCGGGACAGCAGCGCGTCGGTCAGCTTGACCGAGGTGTCCACGTGCACGGTCAGTTCGATCTGCGGGAACTCGGCGCGCAGATCCCGCACGGTGGGCAGCAGCCACTGCATCGACGGACCCGTGACCGAGCCGATCCGAACGATACCGTGCGCGCCCTGCAAGGTCTGGTCGATCCGTTCCTGCGTCAGGTCGAGATCCGAGAGCATCCGCGTCGCCCCCTTGGCCAGGATCTCGCCCACCTCGGTCAGCTTCACACCGCGCAGGTGGCGGCGGAAGATCGGCGCGCCCACCGCCTTTTCCAGCTGCGCCAGCAGGCGCGACGCCGCCGGCTGGGTCATGCCGACCTTCTCGGCCGCCGACAGGACCTGCCCCGTCTCGGCGATGGCGGCGACGAGCTGGAGATGGGTCATCTTCACCCCGCGCCGGATCAGGACGTTGAACGAGTTGCTGCGGGAGTATTCGGGGGGCGGTGGCATCGGGTTCTCGGACTCTCGTGCTGGAAGGATCGCGCAAGCCTAGGAAGCCGCGAGGACGGACCGCAAGTTGGGATATACCATGAGGGGCATGAGACGTGCCGGATTCGTGCCATTCTGTGAAGTCTGCCCGCTGGTTCGATCACGGCATGGGGGCGCCGATACCGCACGCGCTTGTAATGCCGTGCCGCGGCGTCATCGAAAGCCTTGCGTTACCCTTGCGGCACCCTGATCGTGGCTGGCACGGGGTACCCCCGATCACACCGTGTGAGGGCGAGGTAAAGGATGGGCGAAACGGTTGAAAACACCTGGCGCGGATCCGGAGTGCCGCTCGACGCGCCCTGGCCGCGCTCCGATGCGGCCCCCGTCTCCGCCCTGCTCGCGCAATGCCCGTCCCACGCTCCGACGGCCCTGATCGACAGTGAGGCCCTGGCCGGGCTCTTCGGCGTCCGTCGAATGTATCTCAAGGATGAACGGTCCCGCATGGGGCTGGGCAGCTTCAAGGCGCTGGGGGCGGCGCACGCGATCGCCCGCGCGGCAAAGGCGGTCGACGCGCCGGACCCCTCGCGCGCGTTGACGGGCCGCGTTTTCGTCGCGGCCAGCGCCGGCAACCACGGATTGTCGGTCGCCGCGGGGGCGCGGATCTTCGGCGCGCGCGCCGTGATCTACCTTGCCGACACCGTGCCGGAGTCCTTCGCCGACAGGCTGCGCGCCAAGGAGGCCGAGGTCGTTCGCGCGGGGGAGACCTACGAGAACAGCATGCGCGCGGCTGAACGGGACGCCGCCGCGAAGGGGTGGACCCTGCTCTCGGACAGCTCGTGGCCCGGCTACACCGATCTTCCGATGGCGGTGATGGAGGGCTATCTGCAACTGGCCGCCGAGGCCGTCGAACAGATCGGTGCGCCGCCCACCCATATCCTGTTGCAGGCCGGCGTGGGCGGGCTGGCGGCCGCGGTCGCGGCCCATGCGCGACGGGCCTGGGGTGACGCGCCGACCATCATCGTGGTCGAGCCCGAGGCCGCGCCGGCCCTGGCCGCCGGTATTTCCGCCGGTCACGTGGTCGACACCCTCGGGCCGGTGTCGTGCATGGGGCGGCTCGACTGCAAGACGGCGTCGATGATCGCGCTCAAGGGGCTGTCCCGCGACGCGGATCTCTTCGTGACGGTCAGCGAGGATGCCGGCCGCCGGGCCGCCGCGATACTGGCCGATGCCGGCTATCCGACCACGCCTTCGGGCGCCGCGGGGATCGCGGCGCTGCTGGAAGGTGTCGTGCCCGGGCCGGACGCGCGGGTCATGGCCATTCTCAGCGAGGGCGGGGAGGGTGGCTGACCGCTCGGCCCTCTTTCCCGCCGACGAGTTCCGGGGCCGCATTGCCCGGATCCAGGACCAGATGCACGCGCGGGGTGTCGATGCGCTGTTGCTGACCACCGCCGCGGACATCTTCTATACGACCGGCTTCCTGACCCGCTTCTGGGACAGCCCGGCCCGCCCGTGGTACGTGGTGGTTCCGGCCTCGGGTGACCCGGTCGCCGTGATCCCGTCGATCGGCGGCGAGCTCATGGCCGAGACCTGGATCGGCGATATCCGCAGCTGGGACGCACCGGACCCGCGGGATGACGGGATTTCGCTTCTGGCAGAGACGGTCGCGGGCCTCGTCCCCGAAAACGGCCGGATCGGCGTGCCCATGGGCCCCGAAACGCATCTGCGCGCACCGCTGTCCGACTACGAGACGCTGCGCGCGCGGCTGTCGCCCCGGGCCTTCGTCGATGCGACGGCCTGCATCCAGCGCGTGCGCGAGATCAAGTCCGAGGCCGAGATCCTCAAGATCCGCGAGGCCTGCCGCATCGCGGGCCGGGCCTTCGACCGGGTCACCGACTTCGCAAGCTGCGGGCGGGGTTTCGACGCTGTCATGCGCGACTTCCAGATGGCGCTGATCGGCGAGGGCGCCGATTGGGTCAGCTATGTCGCGGGCGGGATCGGACCCGATGGATACGGCAGCGTGATCTCGCCGCCGGGGCCGGTCCCCCTGCGGCGCGGCGACGTCTTCATGCTGGATGCCGGGGCGGTCCGGGATGGCTATTACTGCGACTTCGACCGGAATTACGCCGTCGGCAGCGTCTCGTCCGTCATCGGCCGGGCACATGCGGGGTTGTGGCAGGCAACCGACGAGATGCTGACCCTGCTGCGCCCCGGGATGCTTGCACGCGAGGTCCATGCCCTTTTCGGCGAGGCCATGCGCAAGGCGGGGGTCGTTCCCAGTGGCTGGCGTCTCGGGCATGGGCTCGGGATCGCGTTGACCGAATGGCCGTCGTTCTCGGCGGTGGACGAAACACCGCTGCGCGCGGGGATGGTCCTGACGCTGGAGCCCGGTTGCGTCACCGAAGCCGATCGCATCCTGCTGCACGAAGAGGTCATCGTGCTGCGCGCCGAGGGACCCGAACTGCTGTCGCCCAGAACGCCGGTCGCGCTGCCACAGGTCGCGGCATGAGCGGGCGGGCCGATCCGGTCGAGACGCTGCCGAACCCCCGTCTGGGGCTGGTCGTGCTTCAGGCCGACGAGACCATCGAGCGGGATTTCAGACGAATCTTTCCGGCGGAAGATGTCGATCTCTTCGTCACGCGGATCCCGTCAGGGGCGATGCTGACGCCAGAGACGATCGCGGCCATGGAAGCCGACCTTCCGTCCGCCCTGGCCCTGTTGCCGTCGGCTTCCCCCTTCGCGACCGTTGCCTATGCCTGCACCTCGGGCACGGCCCTGATCGGCGCGCGGCGGGTCCGCGAACTGGTCGAAGGCGCGACATCGACCGCCTCGGTGACCAATCCGCTCTGCGCCGCGCTTGCGGCGTTCGGGGCCCTGGGCCTTCGCCGCATCGGGCTGGTTTCGCCGTATGGCGCTGCGGTTTCTTCGGGCTTTCGAAGCGCGCTCGAGGCACGGGGCATCACGGTCGCCGCGACCTTCTCCTTCGACGAGGAGTCCGAGGCCCGTGTCGCGCGCATCGCTCCGGCCGCCATCGCCGAGGCCGCTCGACGCCTGGCGTCGGGCGGCGGACTGGATGGCCTGTTCCTGTCCTGCACGAACCTGCGGACGCTCGATATCCTCGACCCGCTCGAGGCGGAGTTGGGGATCCCGGTTCTCAGTTCGAACCAGGTCCTGGCGTGGCACATGGCGCGCAGTGCCGAACTTGACCGGCCGGCGCCTGTGCCCGGCTGTCTGAGAGACAGGTAGTCGCGCCTCGCCCGGCAGAAAGGCGGTCGAACAGGGGCGGTGACGGGTATCGACCGCGCGACGCGAAATTCAAGCGGCGACCGAACCGATCGTTATTGCGGGCGCACCCCGGCATGCGGACGAGACCGGAAGATCCGGCGGCAAAACCTTCGAGTGATACGAAATCATTTATGCGCAAACGCTCGCGCTGTTGGAAAGCGCGGCTCGATATTGCATCGCTTGAATTTCCAATAACTCGTTGCGTTTCAGAGATATAGCTGCTGTCGGCAGCGGCCAATTTCCCGGATTATCGCGTCCCTTCATTGCGTGACTGCCCGCGCCCCGCTGCGGTCCGATTAAGAAAAGGCACCCAAATTCATATCCATAGATTGCATAGCGTAATGAGCGTCAATCTTCCCGAATTTCCGTCCATTCCCAGCCCCAACTATATCGAGGTGACGCTGACGGACGGTCCGGATCTCTACGGCGAACAAGGCGGTTTCGTGCTCGGGGTGGCGGCCCTGGCGGGGAACGACACCATCACGGCCGGAGATTTCGACGACTCCCTGGTCGATGCGGGTGACGGTGACGACCAAGTGCTCGGATCGATGTACAACGGCGTGATCCTTGGGGGGCCGGCAACGACACGCTCGAAGCGGGTGCACGAACCTGGATTGACGGCGGGATCGGGGACGACCTGATCCGGGCCGACGGGACCAGGCCGTCCAGTTCCGGCGGAGACAGTGACACCTGGATCTTGGGAGGCGACGGGAACGACACGATCGAGGCGGCGTCTCTCCGGGATCTCAGCTACACGACGATTTTCGATGGGTCGGCTGCCCGGAACCAGACGATCATCGTCGGCGGTGCGGGGATCGATCAGCTGGTCATCGCGTCGGACTTGGCGGATGTCAGCGCCTTCCGCGATAGCGACGGGGGGATCTACCTGCGTGACGGCAGCACGGATGTCCCGGTGGTTGTCCACGAGGTCGAGCAATTCGTCTTCGATGACCAGACCGTCCTGATTGAAGATCTCGACGTCTCGGTTCCGGTGATCGGCACGACCGGAGACGACACGCTTGACGGGACCCGGAACGGATCGGAGGCGGCGATGGTGACGATCTTATCCGTCCCGGCGGTGGCCTTGATACCGTCGACGGGGGCGACGGCGAGGATACCGTCAGTTTCGCCGATGCCGCCGGCCAATCTTCTTCCGTCTCCAGCCAAATGAGACGGGCGATTACGTCCGCTTTCCGGTTGCCGACGGGCCGGAGGGCAGCGGGCTGGACCTGTCCAACATCGAAAGCGTCACCGGCACCGCCTTCGATGACACGATCCAGGGCACCGAGGGGAACAACACGATCCTCGGGCTAGGCGGAGACGATGTGCTCCGCGGCAGCCGGGGGGCGGATCATTTCGACGGTGGCGACGCGGTGGATACCGACCGCTATCTCCAGGGCGGGGCGCTGTCGGCATCGTTGATGGACGGCACGGGCACCGGCGGGGAGGCCGACGGCGACAGCTATGCCGGGATCGAGAACCTGACGGGGGGTCACGACGACGACCTGCTCGAAGGCGACGATGGCGCGAACGTCCTGCTGGGGGACACGACCGAATCCCTCTACTCCGACGTGCGCGGCGCCGGTTGGGACACCCTGATCGGACACGGCGGTGACGATACGCTGAACGGCGGCACCTACAGATCGGATTACGCCGGATCGGGCTGCACGGCGGATGTGGCGGTCTATGGCGGACCAAGGGCGCGCTACGATATCACCGGCACCGCGAATGACGGATCCTCCGCGATGACCGTCGCGGACAGCGCGCCGGGGGGCGACGGCACCGATACGCTGTTCAATATCGGATCCCCGGTCTTCTCGGACGGGGTCATGGTCATGGCCACGCCCCGGTCCGCGCCGTTGAACATGCCGACGACCGAAGAGGACGACACGATCTACGGCTCGGCGGTCTACGTGCAGGACTTCATGCTCTACGGCAAGGGCGGTGACGACCTGTTTCTGCCCGGCCTCTACGCCCGCAGCTTCCACGGGGGCATCGGCACCGACCGCGTCGATTTCTCGGCCTTCACCACCGGTATCGTCGTCGACCTGGCGACCCGGTCCGGCACGGGCGACGGCGCGATGACCTTCGTGTCGATCGAGGACATCACCGGCACGGGGTATGGCAACCGCCTGGCGGGCGACGACGCCGCGCACCGGTTCACCGGCGGGCGGGGCAACGACACCATCGAAGGCGGCAGCCGCCAGGACGCGGTCGTGTTCGGCGTGGCCCTGGCCGACGCCGCGTTTTCGCTGGACGCGGACGGATTGATCGTATCCTCGGCGGAGGGTGCCGACCTGCTGATGCCCGATGTCGAGAGCCTGGTCTTTTCCGACACCACCCTTGGGTTCCAGCAAGCTGTGGCCCAAGCCGGGACGGGGCCGGACATCGACGGCACCGAGGTGCGCGGCGTGCTCGAGGGCACGTTCATGGGCGAACGGATCACGGTGCTGGGTGGTTCGGACTGGGTCACGCCGGGCCGCGGTAACGATACGGTCGATGGCGGGGCGGGCAACGACATGGTCGCCTAATCCGACGTTGAGAATGTCGCAGACCGCGGCACCGGTTTCCTGCTGCAGCTCGACCTGGGCGCCGGGACGGCGCAGGTCTTCGGCGACGAGACCGACACGCTGATCTCGGTGGAGCGGGCCACCGGCACGATCTCGGAAGACGTGCTGAGGGGGGATGACGGCAACAACCAGCTGCGCGGGCTGGGCGGATACGACTGGTTCATCGCAACCGAGGGGCAGGACACGATCGACGGTGGGGCGGGGCAGGACATGATCTCGTTCGTCGAGTACGAGAACACGTCCACCGATGCCTTGCTGGACGTGTTCGGCACCGATGGCCTGCCGCCCGCCGCCGACATGGCCAGCGGGATCGTGATCGATCTGGCCGCGCCCGAGAACAACTCGGGTCTTGCGGCGGGACTGACCCTGACATCGGTCGAGCGAGTGACCGGATCGTCCTACCAGGACGTCTTCTTCGGTGATGACGGTCAGAACAATTTCCGCGGCCTCGGCGGATACGACTGGTTCGTGTCCTCGGCGGGCGGGCGCGAGCGCTACTACGGCGGATCGGGCCTGGACACGGTCAGCTACGTGAATGCGGACGGGGCCATCACGGCGCACCTGTCCAACGGCGCCGGGGTGGCCGGCCAGGAAACCGGCTATGGCACGCGGGGCGACGCCGCGCTGGATCTCTACTTCGAGATCGAGAACCTGGCCGGGTCGCGCTTCGACGATGCGCTTCGGGGCTCGTCCGGACGCAACCAGCTCAACGGGTTGGACGGCGACGACCTGATCTTCGGGTTCGGCGGCACCGATTACCCGAAAGGCGGGAATGGCAACGACCGGATCGACGGCGGCGCGGACTCGGATTACGCGCTCTACGATGGGGCGCAATCGGACTACACTCTCATCCGCAGTTCGGCGACCGAGGTCACGGTGACGGGGCAGGGCTTTACCGACACGGTCAGCAATGTCGAGTATTTCCGGTTCGACGATGGCACCACGTCCATCTGGGAGCTCAGCATCGTCTGACCAACAGCCCGGTCGCGGCGGCGGGAGGGGTGACGCCCTGTGCGGCTGAAAGATGGCACCTTCCCGGGTATCCTCATGCACCGTTCCGCGGTGCGTGAGGGCGCAGCACGTCGACGCGGGGCGTGCCGGCAAACGGGCTTTGTCCCGACCCTCGCGCGCGCTACCCGGTGCTGGCACGTCCCGATTGCCCCTTGGGTGCGGGTTCCTGTATCGGAGCCCCTGACAGAGGACGGCACTGCGATCTTGGCCCGGTGGCCGCGTTGCGGCCGGCAATCATTGGAGGCGCGATTGCGATTTTCCACTCTCATCGCGCTGATCTGCGTGCTGTCGGCGGTCGGCCTGACCTACGAGATCGCGGCCGGTCGCGTGCTGGCGCCGTTCTTCGGCACGTCGCTCCTGACCTGGACGGCCGTGATCGCGGTGGTGCTGGCGGGGTTTTCCGTGGGCAGCGCCTGGGGTGGCCTATTGGCCGAGCGGCCCCGCCCCGAGGCCCTGGCCCATGCCCGCCGCGCGCTGATCTGGACCGCCGTGCTCGCCGCGCTGTCGCCCACGCTGCTGGCGCTGGTCTACGCGCTGGGCCTGCGCGGCACCTCCGGCATGCTGCTGAGCGTCGTGGTCGCCTTCTTTCCCGCCTCGGTGCTGGTCACGGTGCCGTCGCCCCTGCTGGCCAAGCTGGCGGTCGAGGCGCGGCCGGGGCGCGAGGGCTCGTCGCTGGGGCTGGTGCTGGCCGCGGGGTCGCTGGGGGCCATCGTGGGGGCAATCGTCGCCGGGTTCGTCACGCTGCCTCTGGTGGGTTCGTCGGCCACCTTCGCGGGCTGTGGCGCGGTGGCGCTGATCTGCGCGGCGCTGCTGCGGGCGCCGGATGCAAGGCCGGACCTCGGCGCGCGGGCGGCCATGCTGACGGCGGCGGTGGTGGTGGCGGCCAGTTTGCTGACCGGGCCGCTGTGCCGGTTCGAATCCGGGCTGTCCTGCATCGACGTGGTGCGGCGCGGCGCGACCGTCAGCCTGGTCTCGGACCGGACCCAGCAGGCGGCCGAGCGGGACCTTGCCCCCGGGGCTGATCCGGCCGAGGCGCTGACGCTGGAATACACCCGTTGGCTGTGGCAGCGGATGGCGCAAGACCTGGGCGCGGCGCCGTCGGTCCTGTTCATCGGCGGGGGCGGCTACAGCCTGCCCACGACCTTGCTGGCGACCCGCCCCGCGGCCACGGCCACCGCCGTCGAGATCGATCCGCTGATCACCGAAGTCGTGCGCGATCACCTGCCGCGCGCCGGCGCCATGATCGACGCCGAGGGGCGGGGCGACATCGCCCGGCCCGCGCCGGACGGCCGGCTGCGCGTCGTTCACGCGGATGGCCGCGTCTTCCTGAACGAGACCGACAGGCGGTTCGACGCCGCGGTGATCGATGCGTTCTCGTCCGGCTCGGTCCCCGCGCATCTTGCGACTGTCGAGACCTACGCCCGGCTGCGCGACATCGTGGACGGGCCGGTCTACGTGAACCTGATCGACCGCCCCGATGGTGATCTGGCACGGGGGGTGCACGCAATCCTGACACAGATTTTTCCCCACGTGCAGGCAGCGCAGGGGCCGGTCAGCGGGCGCGGGCTGGCGAACATCCTTCTCGCGGCGAGCCGGACGCCGCTGGAAGGGCTCGACGCGCCACCCGAGGGCTACGGCCCTGTCACGCTGTCCGATGCGCGCGCCTTCACCGACGATCGTGGCTGGGTCGGGCACCGCTGAGCCGCGTCAGCGCGCGCAATTGACCTGATCCGCGCGCCGTCCCATCGTCCTGGTGACGCTACGGAAAGGACGGCCATGGCCCAACGTTTCATCCCGCTCTGCACGGTCGCCCTGGGCGGTGCACTGGCGACCGGGGCCAGCGCGCTCGACCTGCGCGCCACCGGAACCTACCAGCTGAACCGCCCCGCCAGCCTGGAATACGACCCGACATTCTGCGGGCTATGGATCGCGAACGAGGGGCCCGAGGCCATCCTCGTCACGCTTCAGGGGGACGAGTTGCGCCGCATCAGCAGCGATCTCTACCGCATCAAGGCCATTGCGATCGAGGGCGACAACCTGATCGTGGGCGACGGGCTGGGCCGGTTGCAGCGCCTGACCAAGGACGGCGCGCCCTTGGCAGCACCTTTCCGGCTGGGCGGCGGCGCGTCGGATACCGAGGGCATCGCGATCGACGCCACCGGCGACATCGTGACGGTCGAGGACGACCCCGAGCGGCTGACGTGGTTCACGCCGGACGGCGCGTTGCGCATGCGGATCGACACGATGGATCTCGACCCGCCGATCAGCGAGGCGCAGGGCATCTCCATCGACCCGCGGACCGGTCACCTGCTGATCGTGGATGACTGGGAAGGCTCGAACAGCCTTTACGAATTCACGGCCGACGGAGAGCTTCTGGGACAGGCGAGCCTGATCGAGTACGGGACCGACCCCGAAGGCATCGCGACCCGGCCGGGCTCGGATCAGTTGTTCGTGGCCTTCGATGGCGGCGCGCGCATCGTCACGTTCGACTACACGCCGACCCTGCCCGAGGGCGCCGAGCCATTGCCGCCCGGGGCCGACTGCATGCTGTTCTGAGCAAGGCACCGCACCCGTGGCGGCCTCTCAGGCAGGCGCGGGCCCCAGCGTATCGCGCCACTTGATCGGGGCCTCCAGCCGGACCCGTTCGCCCGCGCTGTCACCGCCGCGCATGTCCAGAAGCAGGCGGGCGGCGCGGCGGCCCATCTCGCGGTGGGGCACGTGCACGGTGGTCAGCGCGGGGGTCACGATCTCGCACAGCTCGATATCGTCGAAACCGGTGATCGACACGTCGCCCGGCACGTCCAGCCCCATCTCGCGGGCCTGCCGCAGCGCCCCGGCGGCCAGCACGTCGTTGCCGCACAGCACGGCGGTGGGCCGGGGCGTCTGCCGCATCAGCCGGTCGAAGGCCGCTGCCCCGTGGTGAAAGCTGTACTCGGTCTCTTCCAGGGGCATGGCGGCAGGGTCCAGTCCCCGGGCGGCCAGGGCGGAGCGGGCGCCCTCGACCCGCAGGCGGGCGCGGTCGTTGCCATTGGTCATGGCCGAGATGAAGGCGATCCGGCGATGACCCCGCTCCAGCACCTCCGCCGTCAGGGCGGTCATGGCCGCCCGGTTGTCGAAACCGATGGACGACCGGGGCGCGTCGGGGTCGAAGGCCCAGGTCACCACGTGGGGGATCTGGCGCCGCTCCAGCATGGCGTAGGACTCGGCCGTCCGGTCATGGCCGATCAGCAGCAGCGCATCCGCGCCCCGCGCGATCAGCGACCGGATCTGCTCTTCCTCGGCGGCCGGCCTGTAGCCCGAGCTTGCCACCAGCAGGGTCACGCCCTCGTCCGTCAGCACCTCCTGGAAGGCCTGAAGCCCACGCGCGAAGATCGCGTTCTCCATGGTGGGAATGATGGCACCGAAGGTGTTGGTGCGCCGCGCCGCCAGCGCCTGCGCGCCGAAATTCGGCGCATATCCAAGCTCCTGCACCGCCGCCATGACACGCGCGCGTGTCACCGCCGACACCCGCTGCGGCGCGTTCAGGCAGCGCGACACCGTCGCGGTCGAGACGCGCGCGCGCTCGGCCACGTCTTCCAGCGTCGGTACGGGTTTCGATTCTGGTCGGCGGGACGTCACGAGGGCAGGTCCTTTTCGCAATCTCTCGCCACGTGCGATGAAACAGTCGGGTCAATGCCGGTCACGAGACATGCGTCGGGCGCTCATGTAAAGGCTTGCCGGATGAAATGTAAGCGCTTACACTTCTCCAGAATCACATGCTTTTCGGGGAGGAGAAGCGGGTGGCCCTTTTGATTTCGATACTGCTTTTTGCCGTCTTCGCGCTGGACGTGGTCCTGGGCGCGACGTCGGATGCCGAATTCCTGAGCGACGTGCAGGCGATGCTGCTGCTCTTCGCCACCTCGATCGCGTTCACGGTCGCCATCCTGCGGCGCGAACGCGAGGCGGGGAAACGCAAGCCATAACGACCAAGCTGTTCATAGGGAGGAACACCATGACGAAAGAACTTGGACTGGCGTCGGAGGAGCGGCGCAATTTCCTGAAACTCGCGACGACCGGCAGTTTCACCGCCGCGCTGGTCGCGGGGGCGGGCGGCATGCTCTGGTCGTCCGAGGCCGCAGCCCAGACCGCGCAGGAGGAGCGCGCGCGGGAAGAGGCGGCCGAGCACACCATGACGCTGGCCACCGCCTACGTTCTCGGCGCCTCGCGCAGCTACCCGATCATGCAGCTGGACCTGAAGGAAAACATCCAGAACGCCACGGCCGGCAAGGTCTACGTCAAGCTGGCCCCGGGCGGGCAGCTGGGCGCGGGCGGCGCGCTGGCCCAGGGCGTGCAAAGCGGCACGATCCAGTGCGCGCAGCACTCGCTGTCGAACTTCGCGCCCTTCGCCAGCGCGGTGGACCTCATCAACCTTCCGTATTTCTGCGGCTCGAACCAGCGCTTCACCAACCTGGTGACGTCGGACGCGTGGAAATCCGAGGTGCACCCCAAGATCGAAAGCTCGGGCTTCAAGGCGCTGTTCTATGTGGTCATCGACCCGCGCGTCGTCGCCATGCGCCAGGGCGGCGCGGGGCCGGTCCTGACCCCCGGTGACCTGGCGGGCGTGAAATTCCGCGTGCCGGGCAGCCAGATGCTTCAGCAATACTACCGGATGGTGGGTGCCAACCCGACCCCCGTGGCCTGGGGCGAGACGCCGTCGGCGATCAAGCAGGGCGTGGCCGACGCGCTCGACCCGTCGGTGGGCGCGCTGTACGTGTTCGGCTTCAAGGACATTCTCAGCCACGTGACCTTCACGCAGGCCGTGCCGGACAGTCAGGTCTACTCGGTCAACCTCGAGTGGTTCAACAGCCTGCCGTCGGACGTGCAGATGGGCATCGAATGGGCGGGCGAGATGACCGCGCACCAGAACCTGGCCAAGGTGCCGTCGGCCCGCGCCCACGCCATGGCCGAGCTCGAGAAGTCGGGCGTCCAGTTCCATTCGCTCAACGACGACCAACTGGCCGAATGGCAGGAGGCCGGAGGCTACCAGCGCAGCGAGTGGGACGAGTTCAAGACCGAGCTTGCCGGGTCGATGGAGACGTTCACCAAGCTGGAAGAAGCCGCGGGCACCATGGGCAAGTACTACGTCCACGACGCCTGACGGTATCACCTGACCCGGCCGGTGCGCGGTCCCGCCGCGCACCGGCAGACGATCCCGAATTCACCCCAACGCCAGGACCACCCGGTCGGGCGCGACGATGGTCGCGTGTCCCGAAACGAAGGAGGCTTGCATGTCCCGCATCCTGTCCGAGCTGAACCGGAACGCCGAAAGGTGGCTGCTGCTGGTTTTCTACGTGATGCTCGTCGCGACCATGTCGATCGAGGTGCTGCGGCGCGAGCTGCTGTCCTACTCGTCCATCTGGGGCGAGGAGATCGTGCGCTACAGCTTCATCTACCTCGCCTGGATCGGTGCTGCCGCGGCGGTGAAGGAGCGGGGGCACATCCGCATCGACGTGCTGATGCAGTATGTCGGGCCGCGGGTGAAGGCGGTTCTCTACATCTTCGGCGACCTGGTGATGCTCGGGGTGTCCTTCATCGCGCTCTACTACTCGTACGAGACGGCGCACGTGGCCGCCAAGTTCGGCAACGTGACCCACGGCCTGCGCATCGGGCAGGTCTGGTTCCTGGCCGCCGTGCCAATCGGCTTCTCGCTGGTGGTGCTGCGTCTCATCCAATCGCTGATCCGCGACATTCGCGACCTTCGTGACGGCAGGCCCGTCTACGAGGGCGACAAGCTGTTCGACTGAGGAGGACGTCATGCTCTGGCAACAAATGGGCGCCCAGACGGTCGAGCTCGGCTGGGATTTCTACGGCCCGATCCTTCTGTTCGTCTTCCTCGTGGCGCTGGCGGTGCCGGTCTGGGCGGCGATCGGTGCGGCGGCCAGCCTGATGCTGGTGTGGTCCGGCGCGCTGCCGCTGGACCTGGTGGGCGAGAAGCTGTTTTCAGGCATCGACGCCTTCGCGCTGACGGCCGTGCCGCTGTTCATCCTGACGGGCGACGTGCTGGTGCGCACGGGCCTGTCCCGCAAGTTCCTGGACGTGGCCGAGGCGCTGACGCAGTTCGCCAAGGGCGGCTTCGGCTCGGCCACGGTGCTGGTCTGCGGCATGTTCGCCGCGATCTCGGGCTCGGACGCGGCGGGCGCGGCGGCGGTGGGGCGCATGACCATCGACCGGCTGGTCGAAAGCGGCTACCCGCGCCCCTATGCCTGCGCGCTGGTGGCCGCGGGCGCCTGCACCGGCATCCTCATCCCGCCGTCGATCGCATACATCATCATCGGGCTCGTGCTGGGGATCTCGGTGTCGACGCTGTTCCTGGCGGCGGTCATCCCCGGGCTGGCGATCCTGATCTCGATCCTGGCCACCAACATCATCATGAACCGCCTCTACGGCTGGGAGGGGGGCGGCAATATCGGCGCGGGCGAATATTTCCGGCGGCTGGGAACGTCGCTGAAATCCGGCTGGTATGCCTTCATCGTGCCCGGCATCATCTTCTACGGCATCTTCTCGGGCCGGCTGACGCCGACCGAGGCGGGCGCCACGGCCGTCGTCGTGACCATCATCATGGGCTTTATCCTCGGCACGCTGAAGCTGTCGGATTTCCCGGCGATGCTGGTCAGCTCGGCCAAGGTCAACGGCGTCATCCTGCCCATCATCGCCTTCTCGATCCCGCTGGCCGAGGCGCTGGCGATCATCGGGGTGCCGCAGGGCTTCGTCGCCGTGGCCACCGGCGTCAGCGACGAACCCTGGGTGCTGATCCTGATGATGATCGCCATCCTGATCGCCTCGGGCTGCGTGATGGAAACGACACCCAACATCGTGATCCTGGCGCCGATCCTGAAGCCGTTGGCCGAAAATATCGGCATGAACGAGATCCAGTTCTGCATCATGATGATCACCGCGCTGGGGGTGGGGTTCATCACGCCGCCGCTGGGGCTCAACCTTTTCGTGGTCGCCGGGCTGACGGGCGAGTCGATCCTGAAGATCGCCTATCGCGCGATCCCCTTCGTGCTGTTCATGCTGCTGGTCACGCTGCTGATCGGCTTCGTGCCCGCGATCTCGACCACGTTCCTTCCCGAGATCTACAAATAGGAGACGTCCGATGGTGCGCGAATACCTGAAGAAAGCCACACTCACCTCGCAAAGCGATGCCGGCGAGACCCAGGCCATCGTGCGCGGCATCCTCGACGACATCGAGGCGGGCGGCGATGCAGCCGCGCTGGAATACGCGGCCAAGTTCGACAAGTACGACGGCAACGTGCTGCTGACCGACGACGAGATCGCCGCCGCCATCGCCCAGGTGCCCGAGCGGCTGAAGCGCGACATCGATTTCAGCCATGCCAACGTGAAACGCTTCGCCGAGGCGCAGAAGAAGACCGTCGCCAATTTCGAGACCGAGGTGCTGCCGGGCCTGATCGCGGGCCAGAAGGCGATCCCGGTGAAGGCGGCGGGGTGCTACGTGCCCGGCGGGCGCTACAGCCATATCGCGTCGGCGATCATGACGGTGACCACCGCCAAGGTCGCGGGCTGCAAGCACATCGTCGCCTGTTCGCCGCCGCGTCCGGGCGTCGGCATCGCGCCGGCCATCGTCTATGCCGCCCACGTCTGCGGCGCCGACAAGATCCTCGCCATGGGCGGGGTGCAGGGCGTGGCGGCGATGACCTTCGGCCTGTTCGGGCTGCCCAGGGCCAACATCCTCGTCGGGCCCGGCAACCAGTTCGTGGCCGAGGCCAAGCGCATCCTTTTCGGCCGGGTGGGCATCGACATGTTCGCGGGCCCCACCGACAGTCTTGTCCTGGCCGACAAGACCGCCGATCCCGAGGTGGTGGCGGTGGATCTGGTGGGGCAGGCCGAGCATGGCTACAACTCACCCGTCTGGCTGGTAACGGACGACCGTGGCGTCGCCGAGGCGGTGATGAAGCGCGTGCCCGAGCTGATCGAGGAGCTGCCCGAGCTCAACCGCGACAACGCCCGCGCGGCCTGGCGCGACTATGCCGAGGTGATCCTGTGCCCCGACCGCGAGGACATGGCCGCGACGTCGGACGCCTACGCGCCCGAACACCTGACCGTGCAGGCGGCTGACCTCGACTGGTGGCTGGACCGGCTGGAATGCTACGGCTCGCTGTTCCTGGGCGAGGAGACGACCGTGGCTTTCGGCGACAAGGCATCCGGCACAAACCACGTGCTGCCCACAAGCGGCGCGGCGAATTACACCGGGGGTCTGTCGGTCCACAAGTACATGAAGATCGTCACCTGGCAGCGGTCCACGAAGGAAGGGGCAAAGCCGGTGGCCGAGGCCACGGCGCGCATCTCGCGGCTTGAAGGAATGGAGGGGCACGCCCGCACCGCCGATATACGACTGAGGAAATACTTCCCGGATGAAACCTTCGACCTGACGGCCGGGGGCTGATCGATGGCAGCGCCCGGCCTTTTCGACGTGCGAGGCAAGGTGGCCCTGGTCACCGGCGCGAGCTCGGGGCTGGGCCGCCGGGCCGCCGACACGTTGTCCAAGGCAGGTGCGAACGTCGTGGGCGTCGCCCGCCGGCGCGAGGCGCTCGAGGACTGGCAGGCCGAGGATCCCGAGGCGCGCGCCGCCGTGGCGGGCGACGTGGCCGCCCGTGCGGATTTCGATGACCTGGTCGCGCGGATCCGCGCGCCCTTCGGCGCGCCGGAGATCATCGTGAATGCCGCCGGCCTCAATACCCGGCAGGCGGCCGACGACTTGACGGCCGAGGGCTGGGACGCGACGCTGGCGGTGAACCTGTCGGCGCCGTTCTTCCTGGCGCAAGCCTTCGCCCCCGATATGCGGGCAAAGGGCTGGGGCCGGATCGTCAATTTCGCGTCGCTGCAGTCCTTCCGCGCGTTTCCAGGCGGCATCGCCTACGGCGCGTCCAAGGGCGGGGTGGCGCAGCTGACCCGCGCCATGGCGCAGGCATGGTCGGGCCATGGCATCACCGCCAACGCCATCGGTCCGGGCTTTTTCCCGACCGAGCTGACGGCGGCGGTGTTCGACGACCCGGAACGCGCGGCCCGCAACGCGGCACAGACCTGCGCCGGGCGCAACGGGCGGCCCGAGGACATGGACGGGCCACTGCTGTTCCTCTGTTCCGACGCATCGGCTTATGTGACCGGACAGATCCTGATGGTCGACGGGGGGTTCACCGCGAAATGAAAGCTTTGGTTTATCAAGGTCCCGAGGAGCTGGTCTATCGCACCGTGTCGACGCCCCAGGTGGCGCACGGGGCGCAGATCGTGCACATCCAGTCCTCGGGCATCTGCGGGTCGGACATGCACGCCTACCTGGGCCACGACGAACGGCGCCCGCCGCCACTGATCCTGGGCCACGAGGTGTCGGGCGTCACCGATGGCGGGCGGCGGGTCACCGTCAACCCGCTGGTCGGCTGCGGCGTCTGCCGGGCCTGCCAGTCGGGGCGCGACAACCTGTGTCCCAACAGGCAGATCATCTCGATGCCGCCGCGCGAGGGTGGCTTTGCCGAGGCGGTGGCGCTGCCCCCCGAGAACCTCGTCGACATTCCCGACACGCTCAGCTTCGACCAGGCCGCGCTGGCCGAGCCCATCGCCTGTGGCTGGCACGCGGTGCGTCTGGCGCGCGAGGCGGGCGGCAGCGCGCCCGCGCTGGTCATCGGCGGCGGGGCCATCGGCGTCGGCGCGGCGCTGTGCCTCGCCGCGCAGGGCGTGGACGAGATCACGCTGGTCGAACCGTCGGTCGCGCGGCGCGACTACCTCGCCCGTCACGTGGGGATCGATGCGCTGGACGCGGCCGCGCTGCACGACACGCCGCGCTTCAACCTGGTCGTCGATGCCGTGGGCATCGCCGCCACCCGCGCCATGGCGTCGAGCCACGTGCGCCCGGGCGGGGTGATCGCGCATATCGGGCTGGGTTCGGCCGAGGGCGGGCTCGATATCCGGCGGATGACGCTGCAGGAAATCACCTTCATCGGGACCTACACCTACACGTCCGCCGACTTCCGCGCGACCGTCGCGGCCATGGGCGACGGGCGGCTCGGGCGGCTCGACTGGACCGAGACCCGGCCGCTGGCCGACGGCGCGCGCGCCTTCAGCGATATCCGCGCGGGCACCGTCGCCGCGCCCAAGATCATTCTGAAACCGTAACTTCCCGAAGGAGACTGAAATGGCCGAAATACCCCATCTTCTGGTGCACGAGCACGACGACAACGTGGGCGTCGTCGTCGTCGAGGGCCTGACCGCGGGCACCGACATGCTGTGCTGCGTCACCCACGACAATTCCACCTTCCGCCTGAAGGCCGAGGCCGACGTGCCCATCGGCCACAAGATCGCCCTGAAGGATTTCAAGGCGGGCGACACGGCCATGAAATACGGCGAGGACATCGGCAAGATCATCGCCGACATCCCCAAGGGCCACCACGTCCACACCCACAACTGCAAGACCAAGCGCTGGTAAGCCGCGCGGCCGCCCCGGCGGCGCGCCATCCCGAGAGGACACTGATATGGCATCGAAATATTCCAACATGACCGTCAAGGCCTACCGGCGCGAGAACGGTCGCGTGGGCGTGCGCAACCACGTCATCATCCTGCCCGTCGACGATATCTCGAACGCCGCCTGCGAGGCGGTGGCGAACAACGTCAAGGGCACGCTGGCCCTGCCGCACGCCTATGGCCGCCTGCAATTCGGCGAGGATCTGGACCTGCATTTCCGCACCATGATCGGCACGGGGGCGAACCCCAACGTCGCCGCCGTGGTCGTCATCGGGATCGAGCCGGGCTGGACCAGGCGCATCGCCGACGGCATCCGCGAGACCGGCAAGCCCGTGGCCGAGTTCAGCATCGAGCAGAAGGGCGATTTCGAGACGATCCGCGCCGCGAGCTGGGCCGCCAAGGAGTTCGTGCACAAGACGACCGAGTACCAGCGAGAAGAGGTCTCGATCTCCGAGCTGTGGGTCTCGACCAAGTGCGGCGAAAGCGACACGACCACCGGCCTCGGATCCTGTCCCACGGTGGGCAACATGTACGACAAGCTGCTGCCCGAGGGCATCACCGGCTTCTTCGGCGAGACCTCCGAGATCACGGGGGCCGAGCACATCTGCAAGACGCGCGCCATCAACGAGGAAGTGGGCGAGCGGTGGTACAATATGTGGAAGGCCTACCAGGACGACGTCATCTTCGCGCACCAGACCGATGACCTTTCCGACAGCCAGCCCACCAAGGGCAATATCGAGGGCGGCCTGACCACCATCGAGGAAAAGGCGCTGGGCAACCTCGAGAAGATCGGCCGCACGTCGCAATATATCGACATCCTCGACCCGGCCGAACGGCCGAACTCGGGTCCCGGCCTTTACTTCATGGACAGCTCCTCGGCGGCGGCGGAATGCGTCACGCTGATGGCCGCGGGCGGTGCCGTGATCCACACCTTCCCCACGGGGCAGGGCAACGTGGTGGGCAACCCCATCGTACCGGTCATCAAGATCACCGCGAACCCGCGCACGGTGCGCACCATGGGCGAGCACGTGGACGTGGACGTGAGCGGTATCCTGCGGCGCGAAATGACCATCGACGAGGCGGGCGACGCGCTGATCGACAGCATCTGCCGCACCGCCAACGGGCGCTTCACCGCGGCCGAGGCGCTGGGTCACCGCGAATTTTCCATGACCAAGCTCTATCGCAGTGCTTGATCCCGCGGGCGGTCGCCCCCAAACGCGGGGGCGACCGCAACAGACCTTACGGATGACCCGATGCCCGACCCGATCCGCCTTGGCCTTGCCGAGGCCACCGACCTCCTGACCCAAGTCTTCGCCGCCTGCGGCTGCACGCCGGCCGCCGCCGTGTCGGTGGCCAGCGCGCTGGTCGCGGCCGAGGCCGAGGGGCAGTCGGGCCACGGGTTCAGCCGCGTGTCGGACTATGCCGCCCAGGCGCGTAGCGGAAAGGTCGTCGCCGACGCGACGCCGGTCCTGGAGCGTGCCGACGGCACGGCGCTGACCGTCGATGCGGGCTTCGGCTTCGCCTATCCGGCGCTGGACCTGGCGCTGACCGCGCTGGTCGAAGCCGCGAATACCCACGGCACCGCCTCGGTCGCGATCCGCAATTCGCACCATTGCGGCGCGCTGTCGGTGCAGGTCGAGAAGATCGCGCAGGCCGGGCTGGTGGGCCTGATGGTCGCCAACGCGCCCGCCGCCATCGCGCCCTGGGGCGCGCGCACGCCGATCTTCGGCACCAATCCCATCGCCTTCGCCGCGCCGCGCGCCGGGGGCGCCGCGCCCCTGGTCATCGACCTGTCGCTGTCGAAGGTGGCGCGCGGCAAGGTCATGCATGCCCGCAAGTCCGGCCAGCCGATCCCCGAGGGTTGGGCCTTCGACTCCGATGGCAACCCCACCACCGACCCCGAGGCCGCGCTGGCCGGCACCATGGCCCCCATCGGGGGCGCGAAGGGCACCGCGCTTGCGCTGATGGTCGAGGTGCTGGCCGCGACGCTGACGGGCGCCAATGCCTCGCGCGAGGCCGGGTCGTTCTTCACCGCGGATGGCGAGAGGCCCGGCACGGGGCAGTTCCTGCTGGCGCTGCGCCCGGGCGATCCGGGCGGGTTCGCGGACCGGCTCGAGTCGCTTCTGAGCGACATCGCCGCGCAGGAGGGCGCCCGTCTGCCCGGCACGCGCCGCGCCACCGCCATCGCCCGGGCCGAGGCCGAAGGCATCGACGTGCCCGCCGCCTACGTGGACGAGGCGCGCGCGCTGGCCAGCAGCCATGGATGAGATTGCGGGAAACTCGCGCCTCGCAGCGCTGCAGGACCGGGCGCGCGTGGTCTTTCCGGGCCTGCTGGTCGCGCTGCTGATCGCGCTGGCGTCGAAATTCGTGTCGGAGCATTACGGCGCACCGGCCATGCTTCTGGCGCTGCTTTTCGGGATGTCGTTGAATTTCCTCGGGACCGAGGATCGCACGCGCCCCGGCGTCGAATTCGGGGCGCGGCAGGTGCTGCGCCTCGGCGTGGCCCTTCTGGGTGCACGGATCAGCGTCGAGCTGTTGTCGAGCCTGGGCGCAGCCGTGGTCCTGCTGGTCGTCGCCGGGGTGCTGCTGACGATCAGTTTCGGGATGCTCTCGTCGCGCATCTTCGGGTTCCGCTACCGCTTTGCGTTCCTGTCGGCCGGTGCGGTGGCGATCTGCGGCGCGTCGGCGGCCATGGCCATCGCCGCCGTCCTGCCGCGCGATGACCGGTCGGAACAGCGGCTGATTTTCACCGTGGTGGGCGTGACGCTTCTCTCGACGTTGGCAATGATCGTCTATCCCATCCTCGCGCAGGCCATGGGCATGAGCGACCGCATCACCGGCATCTTCATCGGCGCGACCGTCCACGACGTGGCGCAGGTCGTCGGCGCCGGTTTTTCCGTCAGCCAGGAGGCCGGGGATACCGCGACCCTGGTCAAGCTGCTGCGCGTGGTCATGCTGGCCCCGGTCGTGCTGGTCACGACGCTGGTGGTCCGCTCGGTCGCCGGGGCGGAACCGGGGGAGGGCAAGCGCCCGCCGCTGGTGCCGGGCTTCGTTCTGGGGTTCATCGCGCTGGCCGTGCTCGCATCGCTCGGCGCCATACCCGCGCCGGTGGTCGACGCGGCATCGACGGCCTCGGGCTGGCTGCTTCTGGCCGCGATCGGGTCGGTGGGGATGAAGACCATGCCGAAGGACATCATGAACGTGGGCGCGCCCGCGGCCCTGTTCCTCGTGGCCGAAACCGCCTTCCTGGCGGTCTTCATCCTGCTGGGCCTGACGGTCCTGACCGGATCGGCGCCCGGCTGAATCCCTGCGCAAGGAGGCATCGCAGATGTATGGCAATATCCTGATCGCCGTGGCGCTGGACCACGAAGAGCTGGTTCCCGGCAAGATCGCCCTGGCCCGAAGGCTTCTGACCGACGGGGGACACATCACGCTTCTGACGGTGCTGGAGAACGTGCCGGGCTTCGTGGCCGAATTCGTGGACATGAAGCCCGAGAACCACCTGCGCGCGAAGGTCCTGCAGCGGCTCGAGGCGGCCCATGGCGGCGCGCCGGATATCAAGGTCGCGGTCGAGACCGGCAAGTCGGGCGTGGTGATTTCCCACTATGCCGAGGCGCAGGGCACCGACCTGATCATCGTCGGATCGCACAAGCCCGGGCTACAGGACTACTTCCTCGGCTCGACCGCCGCGCGGGTGGCGCGGCGTGCGCCGTGCTCGGTCATGATCTTCCGCGAGGATTGACGGGCTGGCGGCACGGGCCGCCCGCAGTCTAGTTGCCGAAGTTCAGGCCCGGCGTGGCGTCGCTCTCGCTGGCCTCCGGTTCCGCGTCGCCGCCGCTCGAGTCTCCACCGCTGCCGCCGAAGTTGAACCCACCCGTCGCGTCGCCGCTTGTTCCGGTATCCTCCGCGCCGCTGGTGCTGTCGCCTGAAGTCCCGCCGCCGCTCCCACCGAAGTTGAAGCCACCATCGCCGCTGCCGGAGCCACTGGACGACGTGCCTCCGCCGGACGCCCCGCTGTCGCCGTTCGACGCGCCCCCGCCGAAGTTGAACCCGCCGGTCGCATCATTGCCGCCGCCCGAGGAGTCACCGCCGCCGGAGCCGCTGCCACCACCGAAGTTGAACCCGCCGGTCGCGTCGTTCGAGCCGCCCGACGAAGTGCTGCTGCCGCCGCCCCCGCCGCCGCCGAAGTTCAGCCCGCCGGTGGGATCACCGCTGGGGGCCGGGGCCGATTGGCGCGCGGCTTCGCGGTCGGCCTTGTAGTGGGTGACAAGTGACGGCACCGAGATCACCAGGATGATCAGCAGGAAGTTGATCGCGATGAAGGGCAGCACGCCCTTGTAGATCTCGTTGGTGCGGATGCGCGGCATGGTCTGGCCGGTCTGCTTGTCCTGCCAGTCCTCGGTCGGCGCCACGGATCGCAGGTAGAACAGCGCGAAGCCGAAGGGCGGCGTCAGGAACGAGGTTTGCAGGTTCATCGACAGGATGACGCCGAACCAGATCAGGTCGATGCCCAGCGTATCGGCCACCGGCGCCAGCAGCGGCACCAGGATGAACGCGATCTCGAAGAAGTCGAGGAAGCAGCCCAGGATGAAGACCACGACGGTCACCACGACGAGGAAGCCGAACTGTCCACCGGGCAGGCCCAGCAACAGCTCTTCCAGCCAGACCTGTCCGTTGACGCCGTAGAAGGTCAGGCCGAAGACCCGCGCGCCGATCAGGATGAACAGGACGAAGGCGCTGAGCTTGGCCGTCGCCTCGACCGCCGAGCGCAGCATGGGGAAGGTCAGCCGCCGCTTGCCGATGGCCAGCAGCAGCGCGCCCACCGCGCCCATGGCACCGCCCTCGGTCGGCGTCGCGATCCCGAGGAAGATCGTGCCCAGCACCAGGAAGATCAGGGCCAGCGGCGGGATCAGGACGATGACCACCGTCTCGGCTAGGCGCGACAGGAGGTTCAGGTTGAAGAAGCGGTTGGCCAGCGCGATGCCGTAGCAGATCAGCACCGAGAAGGCCGAGGCGAAGACGATCCGCGTGGCATTCGCGTACTCGGTGAACAGCACCCACATCCCGAGGTAGTAGAGCACCACCGACAGCACCGCCATGACGACCAGCGACAGGACGCCCGAGCCCAGCTTGCGTTCTTCCGGGGGAAGGGCCGGAACGGCGTCGGGCTTGATGAAGGTCAGAAGCAGGATGTAGGCGCAGTAGGCCGCGATGATGATGAGCGCCGGATAGATCGCGCCCAGGTACATGTCGCCGACGCTGACGCCCAGCTGGTCGGCCATCACGATCAGCACCAGGCTGGGCGGCACGATCTGCGCCAGCGTGCCCGCAGCCGCGATGGTGCCCGTGGCGGCGGGCGCATCGTAGGAATAGCGCTGCATGATCGGGAGCGAGATCAGGCCCATGGCGATGACCGACGCCGCCACGACCCCGGTGGTCGCCGCCAGAAGCGCGCCCACCAGCACCACCGCGAAGGCCACGCCACCGCGCAGGGGGCCGAACAGCTGCCCCACAGTGTCGAGCAGGTCCTCGGCCATGCCGGATCGTTCGAGGATCAGGCCCATGAAGGTGAAGAACGGGATCGCCAACAGCGTGTCGTTCGACATGATCCCGAAAACCCGTTCAGGCATCGCGCGAAGAAGCGGCCAGAACAGGTTGATTTCGTTCGAGTAATCGGAAAGCCCCACGCCGACCACGAAGTAGAACAGCCCGCCTGCGGCAAGGGTCAGCGCGACCGGGTAGCCGAGGATCAGCATACCCATCACCGAGATGAACATGATCGGGGCGAGGTTGTGTGCGATAAGCTCGATCATGGCCTTACCCCCGGTTTCCGGCTTCTTTCGCCGCGGGCGGCAGGTCGTCTTCCTTCTGCGGCGGATCGGGCAGGTCCAGATGACCGGTCAGCATCGCGGCCTTCTTGATGATCTCTGACACGCCCTGCGCCGCGAGCACGATGAACCCCAGCAGCACCCAGATCTTGGCGGGCCAGCGGACCAGCCCGCCCGCGTTCGAGGATTGCTCGCCGCTGGTGTAGGACGACACGAAGAACGGCCAGGCGAGATAGACCATCAGCACCGCGAAGGGCATCAGGAACAGGATGTGACAGATCAGGTCGATCCGGACCCGGGCGCGCGGGCTCAGCCGCTGCGACAGCACGTCGACGCGCACGTGCTCGTCCTCGCGCAGTGTCCAGGCGGCGCACATCATGAAGACCGCGCCGAACAGGTACCACTGCGCCTCGAGCCACGCATTGGACGAGATGTTCAGGGTTTTCCGGATGATCGCGTTGCCGGCCGAGACCAGGACGGCGACGAGGATGAGCCAGGCGAAAGATCGGCCGATGATGCCGTTCACGCGGTCGATGGCACGGGCGATCCCCAGCAGTCCGGACATCAGCGTCTCCTCCCAATTCGTCCGCGCCTGAACGCGTTTGCCGGGAAAAGGGTGGGCCGCGTCCCGGCTGCGTCAAGGGCGCGCGGGCGGGCACTGGCGCGGGGCCGGTGCCATCGCGGATTGCGGGGATTCCGGCTGGAAAGGCGCGGGCCTGACCCTAGGTCGATCGCCATCAATCGAAGCAATTCGCAAGGGAGAGAGCCATGGATCGTCGTCGTTTTCTGAAGACGGCCACGCTGGGCAGCGCGGGGGCCACGGGCCTTGCCGCACCGGCCATCGCACAGGAGAATCCGCAGATCAGCTGGCGGATGACGTCATCGTTCCCCAAGTCGCTGGACACCATCTACGGCGGCGGGGCGGACGTGGCGCAATACGTGCGCGAAGCCACCGACGGGGCCTTCGACATCCAGGTCTTCGCGGGCGGCGAGATCGTTCCCGGCCTGCAGGCAGCCGACGCGGTGCAGAACGGCACGGTCGAGATGTGCCACACCGCCGCCTACTACTACGTCGGCAAGTCGCCGACCTGGGCGCTGGGCGGCGTGATCCCCTACGGCCTGAACAACCGGGGCATGAACGCCTGGCTGTATTACGGCGGTGGACTGGACCAGCTGAACGAGTTCTACGGCAAGAACGGCCTGCACTACCTGCCCGCCGGCAATACCGGCGCGCAGATGGGTGGCTGGTTCCGCAACGAGATCAACAGCCTGGCCGACATGGAAGGCCTGCAGATGCGCATCGGTGGCCTCGCGGGCCGCGTGATGGAGCGCGTGGGCGTGGTACCGCAGCAGGTCGCGGGCGGTGATATCTACCCATCGCTGGAGCGTGGCACGATCGACGCCGCCGAATGGGTCGGCCCCTACGATGACCAGAAGCTCGGCTTCTACCAGGTCGCGCCCTATTACTACTATCCCGGCTGGTGGGAGGGGAACCTGACCCTCTGCTGCTTCGTGAACCAGGAGCAGTGGGACGGTCTGCCCGACCGCTACAAGGCGCTGCTGCAGACCGCGAGCCGCGCCGCCAATACCGAGATGATGGCGGAATACGACTACAAGAACCCCACCGCCCTGCGCGAGCTCGTGCAGAACGGCGCGCAGCTGCGTCGCTATCCCGACGAGGTGCTGAATGCCACCTACGACGCGGCGATGGAGCTTTATTCCGAGCTGCGCGAAAGCGAGCCCGACTGGGGCCCGATCTACGACAGCATGATGGCGTTCCAGGCCGAGCATTTCCTGTGGCAGCAGGTGTCGGAGTCGACCTTCGCCCAGTTCATGCAGGCCAAGCAGAGCGCGGGCGAACTGCCGGCCCAGCAGCAGTAAACCGCGCCCCTGCGCGCGACACCGACCCCCGGCGCGACTTGCGCCGGGGGTCTTTTTGTTCCTATCGCTGTCGGGGTCACAGCCGGAAGGAACGCGCCATGAAACGATCCCGCATCAACCAGATCATGGCCGAGGCCGACGCGATGATCTCGCGCCACGGCTTCACCCTGCCGCCCTTCGCGCGCTGGTCGCCGGAAACCTTCCGCGACCGGGCCGATGCGGCCGCCCACGTCATCGACAGCCGCTGCGGCTGGGACATCACGGATTACGGGCAGGGCGATTTCGACGGGATGGGCCTGTTCCTGTTCACCCTGCGCAACGGCCTCCTGTCCGATCTGCAGGGCGGTGGCGGCATGTGCTACGCCGAGAAACTGCTGATCTCGCGCCGCGACCAGCTCAGCCCGCTGCACACCCATGTCATCAAGGCCGAGGATATCATCAACCGGGGCGGCGCGACCCTGGCGGTCCAGCTTTACGGGTCGGACGGCGCGGGCAACCTGGCGCGCGACCGCGGGGGCAGGGTGCTTTGCGACGGCATCGCCCGCGATTTCGCCGCCGGCGAGGTGCTGACCTTCGCGCCGGGCGAAAGCATCACCCTGCGTCCCGGCGACTGGCACGCCTTCTGGGGCGAGGGCGGCGACGTTCTGATCGGCGAGGTCAGCACGGTCAACGACGACGAGACCGACAACATCTTTGCCGAGCCCATCGGCCGGTTCTCGGAGATCGAGGAAGACGAGCCCCCGGTCCACCTGCTGGTCAGCGATTACGCCCGCTGGCTGTGATCGAGGTTCTGGAAATCGGTGCGAAACCTGTCAGGGTGGCGCCGAAACACGCGGGGAGGAAAGCGTAACCATGTCACTTCTTTCGGGAAAATTCGCCATCGTCACGGGGGCCGCGTCGCCGCGCGGGCTGGGCAAGGCCACGGCCAGGGCCTTTGCCGATCACGGCGCCACCGTTGCCATCCTGGACCTCGACGAAGGGAACGCGAAGGCCGCGGCGGCCGACTTGGGCGACGGCCATGTCGGGATAGCCTGCAACGTGACCGACAAGGCCGCCTGCGAAGCGGCGGCGGCGCAGTTGCTGGATACCTGGGGCCGTATCGACGTCCTGGTGAACAACGCGGGCATCACCCAGCCCCTGAAGATCATGGAGATCGAGCCCGGCAACTACGATGCGGTGCTGGACGTGAACCTGCGCGGGACGCTTTACATGACGCAGGCCTGCATCCCGGCGATGCGCAAGCAAAAGGCGGGCAGCGTCGTCAATCTCAGCTCGGTTTCGGCCCAGCGGGGCGGGGGTATCTTCGGCGGACCGCACTATTCGGCCGCGAAGGCGGGTGTCCTGGGGCTGACCAAGGCCATGGCACGGGAACTGGCGCCCGACCAGGTGCGGGTGAACGCCATCTGCCCGGGCTTCATCGACACCGACATCACCGCCGGCAAGCTGACCGACGAGATGCGCGCGCAGGTGCTTGCGGGCATTCCCATGGGCCGGGCGGGAACGGCCTCGGACGTGGCGGGCTGCGCGCTGTTCCTGGCCTCGGACCTGTCGGCCTATTGCACCGGAACCGAGGTCGACGTGAACGGCGGTTCGCTCATCCACTAGGGCGGTCACCCGCCTGTCTTTTGCAGCAGCGCGATGAGTTCGTTGAACTTTTCGCGCTGCTCTTCCGCGTCGCCAGACGCGATGGCGTCGGTCACGCAGTGCCGCGCGTGGTTCTCCAAAAGCAACCGCTCCACCCCTTTCAGGGCCGACCGCACGGCGGCGGTCTGCGCGAGGATATCGACGCAGTAGCGGTCGTTCTCGACCATCTTGGCGATACCGCGCACCTGGCCTTCCAGCCGGGCCAGCCGATCCAGCGTCTTTTGCTTGTTTTCCTGCATCCTGGTCCGTCCCCGGTCTGTTGCCTGTTGCATATACCTATAGGGGGTATATGTATGCGGCAAGAGAAAGTGCAACACGGCCGCGAAGGAGATACCCGTGAAGGACCTGACCGATACGCCCGAGGTCGACAGCCCCGACATCGCCCGCGAAAAGAGCCGGGGCGCCGGCAAGACCGCCGCGCTCTACCGGATGGCCATGCCCGGCCACCTGTGCCCCTTCGGCCTGAAGTCGAAATCCCTGCTTGAGCGGAAGGGCTACACGGTCGACGACAACCACCTGACCAGCCGCCCACATATCGACGCGTTCAAGGCCGCGCATGGCGTGCAGACCACGCCGCAGGTCTTCATCGACGGTGAGCGCATCGGCGGATACACCGATCTGAAGGAACATTTCGGCCAGCGCGTGCTGAAGAAGGGCGAAACGACCTATCGTCCCATCGTGGCGATCTTCGGCTCGACCTTCCTGATGGCGCTGGCGGTGGTGCTGAACCTCTACGAGGGCTTCCCGATCCTGACGCTGGCCAAGTGGTTCTTCGCGATATCGATGGTGGCGCTGGCGATCCAGAAACTCCAGGACGTGGGCGGCTTCGTGAACGGCTTCCTGGGCTACGACCTGCTGGCGCGCCGCTACGTGCCATACGGCTATGCCTATCCGTTCCTGGAACTCTGGGCCGGCGTGGGGATGATGGCCCTCATCGGCACCGGAAGTGCGCTGATCTGGGCGGTGGCGCCCGTGGGCCTGTTCATCGGCACCATCGGCGCGATCAGTGTCATCAAGGCGGTCTATATCGACAAGCGGGAACTGACCTGCGCCTGCGTCGGCGGCGGATCGAACGTGCCGCTGGGCTTCGTATCGCTGTCGGAAAACCTCATCATGATGCTCATGGGCGTCTGGATGCTGGGCGCCTGGGTCGCGGCGTCGTAAACGGCACGGCAAGGGGCGCGCTTTGGCTTGCCGAGCGCGCCCCCCGAGATGACAAGGCGCAAAACGCCCACCCTTTCGGAGCCTTGCGCCCACATGACATATGCCCTTCGCGTCCGCTGCCCCTCGACCCGCGGTATCGTCGCCGCCGTCTCAACCCTGCTGGCCGAACAGGGCTGCAACATCATCGACAGCGCCCAGTTCGATGACCAGAAGACCGGCAATTTCTTCATGCGCGTCAGCTTCGTGTCCGAGAAGGGCGCCAGCGCCACGGATGTCGAAACGGCCTTCGCCCCGGTGGCAAAGAGCTTCGACATGGAGCTCGAGATCTTCGACGAGGCGATCAAGCGCCGCGCGATCATCATGGTCAGCCGTTTCGGTCACTGCCTGAACGACCTGCTGTATCGCTGGCGCATCGGCGCGCTGCCCATCGACATCGTGGGCGTGATCTCGAACCACCTAGATTACCAGAAACTGGTGGTGAACCACGACATCCCGTTCCACCACATCCGCGTCACGCCCGAGAACAAGCCGCAGGCCGAGGCGCGGATCATGGAGGTGGTCGAGGATACGGATGCCGAGATGGTGGTCCTGGCCCGCTACATGCAAATCCTGTCGGACCGCATGTGCCGCGAAATGTCGGGCCGCATCATCAACATCCATCACTCGTTCCTGCCCAGCTTCAAGGGCGCCAACCCCTACAAACAGGCGTTCGAGCGTGGAGTGAAGCTGATCGGGGCGACCTCGCACTACGTCACCGCCGATCTGGACGAAGGCCCGATCATCGAGCAGGACACGGTGCGCGTCACCCACGCCCAGTCGGCCGGTGATTACGTGTCGCTGGGGCGCGATGTGGAGGCGCAGGTGCTGGCCCGCGCGATCCACGCCCACGCCCATGGCCGCGTCTTCCTGAACGACGACAAGACGGTCGTCTTCCCGCCGCAGCCGGGATCCTTCGTGTCCGAACGAATGGGCTGAGCCGCGATCAGTCGAAGATCACGACCTGGCGCACGGCCTCGCCCGCGGCGAGCCGTTCGAACCCCTCGTTGATCTCGTCGAGCCGCAGCCGGTGGGTGACCAGCTTTTCCACCGGCAGCTTGCCCTGCATCATCATGCGGGCGAAGCGCGGGATATCGCGCACCGGCACGCAGGAGCCCACGTAGGATCCCTTGAGCGTCCTTTCCTCGGCCGTCAGCGATACCGGGGGCAGCGCCATCCGCGCGTCGGGGTGGGGCAGGCCGGCCGTGACGGTCGTGCCGCCGCGCCGGGTGATGTCGTAGGCGAATTGCAGGGCAGGGGCCGCGCCCGCCAGCTCCACCGCCAGGTGGACGCCGCCGCCGGTGATATCGCGCGCGGCCGCGACCGCGTCCGGCGCGGCGGGGTCGATGGCGTGGGTGGCGCCCAGCTCCAGCGCCAGCGCGCGCTTGGCCGGGTCAAGGTCGGCCGCGACGATCTCGCCCGCGCCGGCCGCAACCGCGCCCAGAAGCCCGGCCAGCCCGACGCCGCCGAGCCCCACGATCGCGCAGGCCTCGCCCATGCGCAGCGCGCCCGAGTTCAGCACCGCCCCCACGCCCGTCAGCACTGCGCAGCCCAGCAGGGCGGCGCGGTCCAGCGGGATGTCCTTGTCGATCCTGACGCAGGAGTTCTCCGACAGTACCGCGTGGGTCGAGAACGCCGAGACGCCCAGGTGGTGGTGGATCTTGTCGCCCTCGACCGCGATCCGGCGGTGGCCACCCAGAAGCGTCCCCGCCGCACCGGCCGCCGCGCCCGGTTCGCACAGGGCCGGACGGCCCTCGGCGCAGGGCACGCAGTGGCCACAGGACGCGATGAAGACCGTCACCACGTGGTCGCCGGGCGCCAGCCGCGTGACGTGGGGGCCGACCGCCTCGACCACGCCCGCGCCCTCGTGGCCCAGCGCCAGCGGCGTGTCGCGCGGGCGGTCGCCGTTGATGACCGACAGGTCCGAATGGCACAGACCGGCCGCCGCCATCCGGATCCGCACCTCGCCCGGTCCGGGCTCGGCCAGTTCGGCCTCGACCAACTCCAGCGGGCGGCTGTCGGTATAGGGCCGCGCCGCGCCCCGTTCGCGCAGGATCGTGATGGTCGTTTTCATGGCCCCTCCCGTGGCTCGCCTCGCCGGCATGAAGCCACACTGCCGGCCCCACGGCAATGTCGGCAGAGTGGCGGCGCCCGTCTCCGATTTTTCCAACATTTCGCCTTGCACCCGGTCGCGCGGGGCAGTATCCCGCCCGCAACGCGCTGGTAGCTCAGTTGGATAGAGTATCTGACTACGAATCAGAGGGTCGGGGGTTCGAATCCTCCCCAGCGCGCCACTTTCTTCCTCGAAACGAAATTGAACCTGCCTTGCGGTAGGGTCCGCTTGCTCGCGCTCTTGCGGCTCCGGAATCCCTGTGAGGGGCGGCCAAAATGCTGAGCACCCTGCCGCCCTGCCGTGTCTTGGTCAGGCGCCCGGGACCACGCAGAGCATTTCGTAGAGCAGGTTCGCCCCGATCAGCGCGGTGTTGCCCGTGGGGTCGTAGGGGGGCGAGACCTCGACCAGGTCGGCGCCCACCAGGTTCAGCCCGGCCATGCCGCGCACGATTTCAAGCGCCTGCCAGGTGCTGAGACCGCCCAGCTCGACCGTGCCGGTGCCGGGGGCGAAAGCGGGGTCGAGGCTGTCGATATCGAAACTCAGGTAGACCGGCGCGTCGCCCACCGTCTCGCGCACCTGCGCCATGAGGGGGGCGAGCGATTTCATCCAGCACGCCTCGGCCTGCACCACCGTCCAGCCCTTGTCGCGGCCCCAGTCGAAATCCTCGGGCGCGTAGCCGGTCCCGCGCAGGCCGATCTGGAACACCTTGTCGTTCTGCAGGCAATCCTCCTCCCACGCGCGGCGGAAGGGGCAGCCATGGGCGACGGTTTCGCCGAACATGTGTTCGTTGATATCGGCGTGGGCATCCACGTGGACCAGCGCCACGGGGCCGTGGCGTTCGCGGATCGCGCGCAGGATCGGCCAGGTCAGTGTGTGGTCGCCGCCCAGGGTCAACGGCACTGCGCCGTGGCTCAGGGTTCCACGGTAATGCGCGGCGATGATCTCCACCGATTTCTTCAGATCGAAGGTGTTGATCGGCACGTCGCCGATATCGGCCACCTGCATCCGGTCGAAGGGTGCGGCGCCCGTGGCCATGTTATAGGGCCGGATCATCCGGCTTTCGTCGCGGATCTGGCGCGGGCCCAGCCGGGTGCCGGGCCGGTTCGACGTGCCGATATCCATGGGCACGCCGACGAAACAGGCGTCGAGCCCCGTCGCATCCTGTTGCGCGGGCAGGCGCATCATCGTCGCGGGGCCGCCGAAGCGGGGCATGTCGTTGCCGCCAAGCGGCTGGTTATAGGCGCTCATGCGTCCTCCATTGCGATCATCCGAGCCAGCGGGCGCATCTGCGCCGCGATGGACCTGCGCAGCTCTTCCAGGGTCATGGCGTCGTTCTTCACGAACTCGATGAAGGCCATGTTCAGGTTGTTGAAGATGAGTTCGCCCAGCGGCACGGGGTCGATCTGCGGCCGCACCTCGCCGCGGTCGCGCAGCCGGGCGATCAGGGCGATGACCTGCCCGCGCAACTTGTCGTCGAGATCGGCGTAACGGCGGCCGTTCGGCGTGTCCGGCGCCTCGATCGAGATCGCCATGGCGGTGCGCCACATCTCCTTGCTGAGGTATTTCAGCGAGTGGTCGTAATATTGGTGGATCAGCGCCAGGATCGCCGCCTCGACCCCGCGCGGCGGATCCTCGACGATGCCCTGGCCCATGGCGACGACCTCTTCCACCTCGAGCGCGACGGTGGCGATCAGGATGTCGCCCTTGGCGTGGTAGTAGTTGTAGACCGTGCCGACCGACACGTCCGCACGGTCGGCCAGGTCCTCGAGACGCACGGCACGATACCCCCGGTCGCGGAACAGCGTCACCGCCGCGTGCAGGATTCGCCGTTCGCGATCCGCCTTCTGCCTATCTCGTAAGCCCGTCACGGGATCTCTCGGTCATTCTGAAACAGAACTCAAAAATAATGTTGACTACAAAAATGAGGCTGTTCAAGTTTTTTCTCAGGAGCCGCCGAAAGCGCGGTCGAAAGAACCACAGGGAGACGCGAATGACTGCCAAGATTCTTTTCCGATCGGTGGCCACCACCGCGCTGGTCGGCGCCGGCACCGCCGCGACCGCGCAGGACGAGCTGAACGCGCTGGTCTGGTGCGACCACACAGACCCCGCGCTGATCGAACCCTTCGAGGCCGAGCACAATGTCACGGTGAACCTGCGCGAATACGAAGGCACCGGCGCGGCCCTTGCGCTGCTGGAGCAATCGCGCCCTGGCGACTGGGATGTCCTGGTGATCGACGGCATCGACGTCTTTCGCGCCATCGACGCGGGCCTTCTGGCCGAGCTGCCAGCGGACGAATTGCCGACCGACGCCTTCTTCCCCGAAGTCGTGATGTCCGAGAACAACGGCCGCGACGGCGCAATCTACGCCGTGACCGAGAAGTTCGGCTACAACACGATCTCCTACAATTCGGACGCGGTGGATGCCGCGGACATGGAGAACCTGTCGAGCGTCTGGTCCGAGAAATACGACGGCCGCATCTCGATCTACGATTACTACCTGCCGGTGATGGGCCTTGCCGCGCTGGAGCAGGGGATCGACACTGCCGCCATCGACGCCGCTGCGCTCGAGCCCATCGGCGAGACCCTGTCGCAGATGCGCAGCCGCGCGGCCTCGGTCGCGGGTGTCGTCGCCGCGCAGACGGCGCTGGCCACGGGCGAGGTCGATATCGTCGTGGGCGGCGGCGAATGGCTGACCGCCGTGCTGGCCGAAGAGCGGCCCGAGCTGACATGGACGATCCCCGAGGAAGGCGCCGTCCGCTGGACCCAGTCCATCGGCGTGCTGGCCGACAGCGAGAAGACCGACCTGGCGACCGAGTTCGTCAAATACATCGTCAGCGCCGAAGGACAGGCGCGGCTGGCGACCTCGTCCTGCTTCTGGGGGATGCCGGCCAACGCCGAGGCGGGCGATTTCCTGAGCGACGCGCAGAAGGACGTCCTGCGCTGGGACGACCAGGCCGACTACCTGGCGCGCACGCAGCTGTACCCCGCGCCCGACACCGATCTCGATATCGAGATGCAGGATCTCTGGCTGAACACGCTCCAGCAGTGAGCGCAGGATCCGACCAGGCCAGGGGCTGGGGCTTCGCGGCCCCGGCCTTGCTGTGGACCCTGGCCTTCTTCGTCGTGCCCTTCGTCGTCATGGGCGCGATGAGCCTTGCCACGCTGGACGGCCGCACGCTGGTCTGGGGTCTGCATCTCGACAACTACGCCGAGCTGGCCAGCAAGGCCTACCTGGCGCGGGCGATCTTCGTGTCGCTGGAAATCACGCTGACGGTCACGGTGGTGTCGATCCTGCTGGCCTATCCGCTGGCCTGGATCATCGCCTTCCGGGTGCCGCAGCGCTGGCAGCGGCTGGCGCTGCTTCTGGCGATCCTGCCGTTCTGGACCTCCTACGTCGTGCGGTCCTACGCGTGGCTGCTGGTGCTGGCGCGCGAGGGGGTGGTGAACCAGACGATGCTGGGCCTGGGCCTGATCTCCGAGCCGCTGACGCTGGCCAATACGCGCTTCGCCACGGTGACGGGCTTCGTCCATTTCTTCGTCATGCTGCTGACCCTGACGATCTATGCCAACCTCGTGCAGCTTTCGCCGAACTATCGCCGCGCGGCCATGGACCTGGGTGCGAGCGCGTTCCAGACCTTCCGACACGTGATCCTGCCGCTGACCCTGCCGGGGATCATGACCGGCGCGTTCCTGACATTCGTCCTGTGCATCGGCGACTACATCACGCCGCAGATCCTGGGCGGAAATACCGAGCTGACGGTGCCGCAGGTCATCATGGTGCAACTCGGGCGCCGCGCCGACTTCCCGTTGGCCGCCGCGCTTGCCATCGTGCTCATGGGCATCGTGACGCTGGCCTACCTTGCCATGGCCCGGTGGCTGAGGCTGGATCGGCTGTGATGCGCCACGTCCTTCCCTGGGCCTACTGCCTCGCGGCCTTCGCCTTCATCTACCTGCCCGTGGGCGCACTGGTGCTGTTCTCGTTCCAGGACGGTTCGCTGCCGGTTCCCCCCTTCGAGGGGCCCAGCCTGCGCTGGTACGCGGACGTCCTAGACGATGACGATCTTGTCGCGGCGCTACTCCATTCGCTGGGGGTCGCGCTGGGCTCGGCCGCCGTGGCGGTGGCACTGGGGTTCGGCGCGGCCTACGGGCTGGCGCGGCACCACCTTCCGGGGTCCGCCGTCCTGCGGGGGCTGCTGATCGCGCCGCTGACCGTTAGCTACCTGATCGTGGGTCTCGGGCTGCTGATCGTCGTGCAGCGGGTCGGGTTGGGCCTTTCGCTCTGGACCGCGGGGATCGGGCACGTGGTCATCAACCTGCCGCTGTGCTTCGCGATCATCTATGCCTCGATGGGCGCGCAGCAGCAGAACGCCGAGCGTGCCGCGCGCGACCTGGGCGCGGACGAGGCGCGGGTCGTGTTGCTGGTCACCATCCCGATGCTGGCGCCCGCGATCCTGGCCGCCTTCTTCCTGTCGGTGACGCTCAGCTGGGACGAGTTCATCATCGCCTTCCTGCTGACCCGCTTCGACGTGACCCTGCCGGTCGAGATCTGGTCGATGCTGCGCTCGGGCCTATCGCCGCGGCTGAACGCCATCGGCAGCCTGGTCTTCCTCGTCTCGGTCGCGGCGATCCTCGTCATCGAATTCACACTGTTCAGGAGGCGTCGCCCATGACCGCGCCCGTCACGCTCGACCGGATCGGACACCGCTACGGCACGGTGCAGGCGCTGCACGGCATCGACCTGACGATCGAGGCGGGCGAATACATCACGCTGCTGGGTCCGTCGGGCTGCGGCAAGACCACGCTCCTGTCCATCCTCGGCGGGTTTCTCGTGCCCAGCGCGGGCAAGGTCCTGATCGGCGGCAGGGACGTGACCGCCGTGCCGCCCGCAAGACGCCCCACGGCCACGACCTTCCAGGACTACGCACTGTTCCCGCATATGAGCCTGCGCGACAACGTGGGCTTCGGGCTGCGCATGGCCGGCGTGGGCCGGCGCGAACGGGACCGGCGCGCCGAGGAAAAGCTGGACATGGTAGGCCTGAAGCACGCCGCCGGGACCCGCCCGCACGAACTGTCGGGCGGCCAGCGGCAGCGGGTGGCACTGGCCCGCGCGCTGGCGGTCGAGCCGGACGTGCTGCTCTTGGACGAGCCTTTGGGCGCGCTTGACCTGAAGCTCAGGCGCGCCATGCAGGACGAGTTGAAGAACATCCAGCGCCGCGTCGGCACCACCTTCGTCCACGTCACCCACGACCAGGAAGAGGCCATGGCCATCGCCGACCGGATCGTCGTGATGAATGCCGGCCGGATCGAGGATGTGGGCCCGCCCGCGCGGATCTATCGCCGCCCTGACAGCCTGTTCGCGGCCGAGTTCATGGGCGAGATGAACCGCTTTCCGGGGCAGGGCGGGGCCGACGCCATCACCACGCCGTTCGGGCGCATCGCGCAGCAGGATCCGCCGGCGGGAGAGCTGGTGCTGTGCGTCCGGCCCGAGGCGATCCGCCCCGGCGCGGGGCAGCTGGCCATCGGGCCGTCCCGCGTGCTGGACGCGGCATTCTTCGGGACCCATTGCCGGGTCCATGTCCAACCCGAAGCCGCGCCCGAGCTGACGCTGATCGCGCACCTGCCGCCCACGGACCTGCCCGAGCCAGGCGCGACGCTGGACCTGTCGGCCCGCACCGATGATCTGAACATCTTCCGAAAGGAGTGAGCCATGGACCGCGTCGCCGCCCGGGACTGGTACGCCACCGAAACCAGGTCCGACGACATCACCCTGATCCACGAGCCCTTCATCCAGCCGTTCTTCCGCTGCAACATGTGGCACGTCCGCGGGCGCGACCGGGACATGCTCGTGGACAGCGGAATGGGCGTCGTGTCGCTGCGCGAATGGGTGCCGCTGGTCACCGAGCGCGACCTGACGGCGGTCGCCAGCCACACCCATTTCGATCATATCGGCTGCCACCACGAGTTCGCCGACCGGGTGGTTCACCGGCTCGAGGCGGATATCCTCGCCGATCCCGACAACGCCCGGACGCTCGCCGATCCCTACGTGACCGACGACATCTTCGACCGGCTGCCGCCTTTGCCCTACAGCTCGGACACCTACACGGTAAAGGGCGCGCGGGCGACGCGGCTGGTAAACGATGGCGACGTTATCGACCTGGGCGACCGTCATTTCGAGGTCATCCACACGCCCGGCCATTCCCCCGGCGGCATCGCGCTGTGGGAGGCTGCGACCGGGACGCTGATTTCGGGCGATATCGTCTATGACGGCCCGCTGATCGAGGATACCTACCACGCCGATGCCGCGGATTATCATCGCTCGATGGTCCGGCTCTACGACCTGCCGGTGCAGGTCGTGCACGGCGGGCATTTCCCCAGCTACGGGCGCGCGAGGCACCGCGAGATCATCGGCACTTGGCTGGCCGAGCGGGAGAAGGCCTGAGCGGTCTTCTCCGGGTCGCGGGCCCTACTTCTCGGGGATCAGCCCGCGCGGGCTGAACCGCAGCACCAGCAGCAACACGAGGCCCATGGTGAACAGCCGGATATGCGCGGTCGAGGCCAGCAAGTGGTCGCGCAGCGCGCTGCCGTCGGGCAGGGGCGATGCGATCACCGACATCAGCGCCTGGCCAACCGGTTCGACCTGCACCCACAAAAGCCAGATCAGGAACCCGCCCAGCACCGCGCCAAGGTTGGACCCGGAGCCGCCGACGATGACCATCACCCAGACGAGGAAGGTGAAGCGCAGCGGCTGGTAGGAGCTCGGCGTCAGCTGACCGTCCAGCGTCGTCATCATCGCGCCGGCCAGTCCGCAGACCGCGCTCCCCAGGATGAACACCTGCAGGTGGCGGCGCGTCACGTCCTTGCCCATGGCCCGCGCCGCCGTTTCGTTGTCGCGGATGGCGCGCATCATGCGCCCCCAAGGCGACGCCAGCGCAAGCTGCGCCAGCACGAAGACGATAAGCAGGACGATGGCCAGAAGGATCCCGTAATTGGCCTTCACCCACAGCCCCGAGGCGGTCACGGGATCGAGGCCGAGCGACATCGCGCGCTCGGCGAAGGTGTCCGACTGCTGCAGGTCGACCTCGTAGGGCACGGGCCGCGGCAGGCCGATCACGTTCTTGACCCCGCGCGACAGCCAGTCCTCGTTCTTCAGGACCGCGATGATGATCTCGGCGATGCCCAGGGTGGCGATGGCGAGGTAGTCCGAGCGCAGGCCGAGGGCGATCTTGCCGATGATCCACGCGGCGCCGGCGGCCAGCAGACCACCCACGGGCCAGGCCACGATGACCGGCAGGCCGAGCCCGCCGAGATAGCCGGTCGACGCCGAGTCGACGCTCTCGATCGCCTCGACGGCCGGGTCGAAGACCGCGCGGTAAAGGAAGAAGCCGACGAGGATGATCGCGGTGACGGCCACGCCCCGCGTCCGGCCCGACAGGGCCCGCCACGCGAAAATGGCCGCCGCGATGCTGCCGGCGCCCAGCAACAGCCCGAGGATCACGCGCCCGCCGCCCGCGGCCCAGGCCGCGCCCACCGGCGGCATCGACACCAGGACGGCCGCAAGGCCCCCCAGAGCGACGAAACCCATGACGCCCACGTTGAAGAGGCCCGCGAAGCCCCATTGCAGGTTCACCCCCAGCGCCATCACCGCCGAGACGAGGCCCATGTTCAGGATGACCAGCGCCGTGTTCCAGCTTTGCACCACGCCCGTCAGGACGATCAGCGCGGCGACAAGGCCGAACAGGCCGATATTGCGTGCCGTCTCGCTCATACCGATTTCCCCCGGAAAAGGCCCGTGGGCCGGAACAGAAGCACCACGACAAGGATCATGAAGCTCACCGCGAACTTGTAGTCGGTGGACAGAAGCTGGACGAGCCCGTCGGGCGCCATATCGTCGGGCAGGGCATAGGTCAGCACCCGTTTCCAGGCGTAGGTGATCGTCACCTCCGAGAACGCGATGACGAAGCCGCCCGCGATGGCGCCCAGCGGGCTGCCCAGCCCGCCCACGATGGCCGCCGCGAAGATCGGCAGCAGCAGCTGGAAATAGGTGAAGGGCTTGAACGACTTGTCGAGTCCGTAAAGCACGCCCGCCAGGGTGGCCAGCGCGGCCACGATGATCCAGGTGACCCGGACCACGTATTCGGGGTTGATGCCCGACAGCAGCGCCAGGTCCTCGTTGTCGGAAAACGCGCGCATGGACTTGCCGGTGCGGGTGCGGTTCAGGAACCAGAACAGCAGCATCACCGCCGCGATGGCGACGACCAGCGTGATCGCCTGGCTCGACCGCAGGCCGAAGCCTTCCTCGAGTCCGGTCCATTCCTTGAAGTCCCGCACGGTGAACAGGAACCGCGCGCCGTCGTCGAAATTGCGGTCGTCGGGGCCGATGATCAGCCGGGTGATGCCGTTGTAGATGAACATCACGCCCATGGACACGATCACCAGGATCACCGGGTTGGCCTTCTGCGCGCGGTAGAAGCGATAGACGGCCCGGTCGGTGCCCAACAGGAAGGCCGCCGTCACGGCGATCCCGAGCGGCAGCGCCAGCAGCGCCGTGGGCAGCGGGCCCAGCGACACGCCCAGCGCCTGCAGACCCCAGGTGAACAGGATCGTCGCCATGGCCCCGAACGCCATCGAGTCGCCATGGGCGAAGTTCGAGAAGCGCAGGATGCCGTAGATCATCGTCACGCCCAGCGCGCCCAGGCTCAGCTGCGCGGCATAGGCCGTTGCAGGCACGATGACGAAGTTCATCAGAACCATGAAGGCGTTGATCAGGTCCATCTTCAGTCTCCTGTGGCGACGGGGGCGAAGGTACAGCGGCCCGATTGGGTCAGGGCGCGCATGCCGCCATAGACGACGCTGTGTTCGGTGAGGACCGCGTCCCCGTCCGAGCGGACCGAGAACAGGGCGGTCGAGAGCCGCGGGTCGGACAAAGTCTCCGGCGCGGGATCCGCGAGGCGGAAATGTGCGACGAAGCGCAGACCGTCGCGCCAGGCGAACCCGGGGATCTCGACAAGCGGGGCAGTCGCCTGGGCGGGTTGGTCGGGCGCGCGCGCCTCGGCACGGTCGAGATCCCAAACCAGGGCGATGCGTTTGGGCTCCGGAAACCAGCCCTCGCTTTCGGAGCGGTCCAGCAGACAGTCCAGCGACAGCGTCGACACGGCGGGAAAGGGGCCCGCGACCGATGTCAGCTCGCGCGCCAGCCCCGGCGCGGCGGCGAACGCCACCAGCAGCCCGAGCACCATGCGATGTGGCCCGCGACGCATCATCAGCCCCCCAGGAAGCTCCGGCGCACCTCGGCGTCGGCCAGCAGGTCCTTGCCGGTGCCAGTGTGCGCGTTGGCGCCCTGCACGAGGACGTAGCCGCGGTCGGCGATCTCCAGCGCCTGGCGGGCGTTCTGCTCGACCATCAGGATGGGGATGCCGGTGCGCGCGACCTCGATGATGCGGTCGAACAGCTCGTCCATGACTATGGGGCTGACGCCGGCGGTGGGCTCATCCAGCATCAGCACCTTCGGCTCGGTCATCAGCGCACGGCCAACGGCGACCTGCTGACGCTGGCCGCCCGACAGCTCGCCCGCCATCTGGCGGCGCTTGTCGCGCAGGATCGGGAAGAGGTCATAGACCTGCTCCATGGTGCGGCGGATGTCGTCGCGGCGGATGAAGGCGCCCATCTCGAGGTTTTCCTCGACGCTCATGGACGGGAAGATGTTGCTGGTCTGCGGCACGAAGCCCATGCCCGCGCCCACGCGGTCCTGCGGCGACAGGGCCGAGATGTCGGTGCCATCCAGCACGACGGATCCCTGGCGCAGGTCCAGCATCCCGAAGATCGCCTTCATGGCGGTGGACTTGCCCGCGCCGTTGGGGCCGACGATGACCGCGATCTCGCCCGGGTTCACCGCGATGGTGCAGTCGTGCAGGATGTCCGGCCCCTTGCCGTAGCCGCCCGACATGTTGCGCCCGGCGAGGAACGCGTTGTCCGTCGCGGGCGTGGTCTCGCCGCTGGTCTCGTGCGCGGGGCTGAGCGTGCTGCCGCCGCGCGGGTTGACGATGCTGGCGTCCTTGTTGCCGCGCCCGCCGTAGCCTGCGTCGCTCATGCCGGCACCTCGGTCTTGTTCTTGAGGCCGGTGCCCAGGTAGGCCTCGATCACGTCCTCGTTGGCCTTGATCTCGTCCAGCGTGCCCTCGGCCAGGACCTTGCCCTCGGCCATGCAGATCACCGGATCGCAAAGGCGGCCGATGAAATCCATGTCGTGCTCGATGACCACGAATGTATAGCCGCGCTCGGCGTTCAGCCGCTGGATCGCGTCGCCGATGGTGTTCAGCAGGGTGCGGTTCACGCCCGCGCCGACCTCGTCGAGGAACACGATGCGGGCGTCGACCATCATGGTGCGCCCCAGCTCCAGAAGTTTCTTCTGCCCGCCCGAGACCTGTCCGGCCTTGTGGTCGGCCAGGTGCTCGATCGTCAGGAATTCCAGCACCTCGTCGGCCTTGGCGCGCAGGGCGCGTTCCTCGTCGGCGATGCGCTTGCGCCCGAACCAGGTGTTCCACAGACGCTCGCCCGACTGGCCGGGGGGCACCATCATCAGGTTCTCGCGGCAGGTCATGGACGAGAACTCGTGCGCGATCTGGAAGGTGCGCAGCAGGCCCTTGTGGAACAGCTCGTGCGGGGGCAGGCCGGTGATGTCCTCGCCCTCCATGGTCACGCGGCCCGAGGTGGGGCCAAGAACGCCCGCGATGACGTTGAACAGGGTGGTCTTGCCCGCGCCGTTCGGGCCGATCAGCCCGGTGATCGACCCCTTCGCGATGGAAAGAGACGCGCCATCGACGGCGTGGAAGCCGCCAAAGGTCTTGCGCAGGTTTTCGACCACGATCATTCGGCTTGTCCCCATAGCCATCGGGCGGATGCCATCGGGCCCGCCATCATTGGCGGTGTGTTTTATCCGCTCTGGCGCGGTTGTCCATCAATTAGCCGGTCTCCCCGGTCCCGGGCGGGGATGACAAGGTGGCGCGGCCGGCCCTAGGGTCGGCGCCACGCCCCATTGCCCGAAAAGGATGCGCCCCATGTTCGACCTGGTCCTTCGCAACGCCACGCTGCCCGACGGACGGCAGGGCCAGGACATCGCCGTCACCAAGGGCCGCATCGCCGCGATCCAGCCCGGCATCACGGCAGAGGCGGGGCAGGTCATCGACGCCGCCGGTCAACTGGTCAGCCCGCCCTTCGTCGATCCGCATTTCCACATGGACGCGACCCTGTCGCTGGGCCTGCCGCGCATGAACCTGTCGGGGACGCTCTTGGAGGGCATCGCGCTCTGGGGCGAATTGCGGCCCATCGTAACGCGGGAGGAACTGGTCGAGCGCGCCATGCGCTACTGCGATCTGGCGGTGACCAAGGGCGTGATGGCGGTGCGCAGCCACGTGGACGTGTCCGACCCGCGCCTGGTGACGGTCGAGGCGCTGCTCGAGGTGCGCGAGCGGGTGGCGCCCTACCTGGAATTGCAGCTCGTGGCCTTTCCGCAGGACGGGTATTACCGCGGCCCCGACGCGGCGGAGGCGCTGAGCCGCGCGCTGGACATGGGCGTGGATATCGTGGGCGGCATCCCGCATTTCGAGCGCACGATGGAAGACGGCGCCGCATCGGTCGAGGCGCTGTGCCGGATCGCCGCCGACCGGGGCCTGCCGGTCGACATGCATTGCGACGAGACCGACGATCCCCTGTCGCGCCATGTCGAGACACTGGCCGCGCAGACGGTGCGCTTCGGGCTGCAGGGGCGGGTGGCCGGGTCGCACCTGACCTCGATGCACTCGATGGACAACTACTACGTCTCGAAGTTGCTGCCCCTGATCGCCGAGTCGGGCATGGCCGTCATCCCCAACCCGCTCATCAACATGATGCTGCAGGGGCGCCACGATACCTATCCCAAGCGCCGCGGCCTCACCCGCATCCCGCAGATGATGGAGATGGGGATCCCCGTGGGGTTGGGGCAGGATTGCGTGATGGACCCGTGGTATTCCATGGGCACGGGCGACCTCCTGGACGTGGCGCACATGGCCGTGCACGCGACGCAGATGGGATCGGTCGCCGACAAGCGCGCGCTGTTCGACGCGGTGACCGTGAATTCGGCCCGGATCATGGGGCTCGAGGGCTATGGGCTGGAGGTCGGGTGCCACGCGGACATGGTCCTGCTGCAGGCCCGCGACCCGGCCGAGGCGATCCGCTTGCGCCCCAATCGCCTGAAGGTTATCCGGCGCGGCCGCGTTGTCGCCGAGACCGCGCCCGAGCAGTCGCGCCTGTCGCTGGAGGGCCGGCCCGCGCTGGTCGACCCGGCCGCCTACGCCCCGCGCTAAGCCGATTGACCAAACGGTCAGGATTTGCCCAAATAACTGGCAGGGCGCGTTTTTGTTCGGCACTCGCACCGGGCCCCGCGCTTGACAGGCCGGGGGTGCCGGGGCCGACTGCGCGCACCAGCGCATTCATGCGCGACATGCCCGGACCGAACCCGGGCCGATAAGGGGAGATTTCCATGACCAGATTGCCGATGAACCGCCGCCGCCTGCTGGGCACCGGGGCCGCCGCGCTGGGGGCCGCGACGCTGGCCACGCCGGGGCTGCTGCGCGCGCAGACCCGCGTGAAGGTCGCGGGCATCCACGCCTCGCCGGTCGAGAACGCCTGGAATTCGGTCCTGCACGCCGCGATGGTGCAGGCCAACGAGGAAGGCGTCATCGACTACACCTTCTCGGAAGGCGTGTCGGGCACCGACTATCCGCGCGCCATGCGCGAATATGCCGAGGCGGGCAACGTCCTGATCGTGGGCGAATCCTACGCGGTCGAGCGCGAGGCGCGTCAGGTCGCGGGCGACTATCCCGACACCGCCTTCCTCATGGGCTCGTCCGGCGAGGCGGCGGGCGACAATTTCGGCGTCTTCGGCACCTGGAACTGGGAGGCCGCGTACCTGTGCGGGATGCTGGCCGGCGCCATGACCGAGACCGGCCAGGTGGGCACCGTCGGCGCGATCCCGATCCCCGAAGTGAACATGCTGATCAACGGCTTCGCCGATGGCGTGAAGGCGGTGAACCCGGACGTCACCCACTCGGTCAGCTTCATCGGCACCTTCTTCGACCCGCCCAAGGCGCGCGAGGCGGGGCTGGCGCAGATCGACAGCGGCGCCGACATCCTGTTCGGCGAACGCATCGGCACGGCGGACGCGGCGGAAGAGCGCGGGATCCGGGCCATCGGCTCGCTCATCAATTACACACCGCGCTACCCCGAGACCGTCTTCGCCAACGCGCTGTGGTCCTTCCGCCCGCTGATGGACGCCGCGCTGGCCGACGCGGTGGCGGGCAACCCCACCGGCAAGACCTACACGCCGCTGAGCCTGATGGAGGATGGCGGCAACGACATCGCCTATGTCGAAGGCGTCGCCCCGGCCGAGGCCGTGGCCCGCATGGAAGAGGTCCGCGCGGCGATCAAGGCGGGCGAGTTCGAGGTGCCCCGCAATTTCGACGAGCCGGCCTGATCGGCTTGCCACCCCGTCCCCGGATATCCGCGACAAAGAGGGGCGCCCGGCAGCGGGCGCCCCTTTGGTGCCTGCGGACATGACCCGCGTGCTTGAGCTTCGGGGCATCACCAAGCGGTTCGGTGCCGTCACCGCGAACGAGGACGTGTCGCTGCATCTCGACCAGGGCGAGATCGTCGCGCTGCTGGGTGAAAACGGCGCGGGCAAGACGACGCTCATGTCGATCCTGTTCGGCCACTACACCGCGGACGCGGGCACCGTGCGGGTGGATGGCGCCGAGCTGCCGCCGGGCCGGTCGCGCGCCGCGATCCAGGCGGGCGTGGGGATGGTGCACCAGCATTTCGCGCTGGCCCCGAACCTGAGCGTGCTCGACAACATCGTGACGGGGACCGAGCCGCTCTGGCGCCCGGTTTCGCGCCGGTCGGCGGCACGGGCCAAGCTGGCGGGCCTGATGGACCGCTTCGGCCTGACCGTGGACCCCGACGCCCTGGTTGCCGACCTGTCGGTGGGCGAATGCCAGCGGGTCGAGATCCTGAAGGCGCTCTATAACGACGCGCGCATCCTTATCCTGGACGAGCCCACCGCCGTGCTGACCACGCAGGAGGCCGAGCGCCTGTTTGCCACCCTGCGCGAGATGACGGGGCAGGGGCTGTCGCTGATCTTCATTTCCCACAAGCTGAACGAGGTCATGGCCGCCGCCGACCGCGTCGTGGTCCTGCGCGGCGGCCGCGTGGTGGCCGAGCGCGCGACGGAAGCGACGTCGAAGGACGAGCTGGCCGAGCTGATGGTCGGCCGCCGGGTCGAACGGCCGCGCCGTCCGCCCGCGACGCCCGGGCCCGTGGTGCTCGAGGCGCGGGACCTGCGGCTGTCGGGCCGCGGCGGCGCATCGCTCAACGGGGTTAGCTTCGCCCTGCGCTCGGGCGAGACGCTGGGCATCATCGGTGTCTCCGGCAACGGCCAGACGACGCTGGCCGGCCTGGTGTCGGGGCTGCATGCGCCCGATAGCGGTGCCCTGTTGGTGAAGGGGCGCGAGATCACCCGCCACACGGTCCCCGACGCCATCGCCGCCGGGATCGGACGCATCCCCGAGGATCGCCATGCCGAGGGCACCATCGGCGACCTGAGCCTGTGGGAAAACGCGGTGCTCGAGCGGATCTGGTCGCCGGAATTCTCCCGCCGTGGCCTTGTCCGCCGCCGCGCCGCGCGCGCCGCCACCACCGAGATCATAAAGGGCTACGACGTGCGCGGGGCGGGCGTGGACAGCCGCATCCGCCTGCTGTCGGGGGGCAACATGCAGAAGCTGATCCTCGGACGGGCGCTGAGCGCGGACCCCGACATCCTGGTGGCCGCACAGCCCAGCCGCGGGCTGGACGAAGGCGCCATCGCCGCCGTCCACGCGCGGCTGCTGGAAGCGCGGGCGCGCGGTGCCGGCGTGCTGCTGATCTCCGAGGACCTGGACGAGGTTCTGGCGCTGTCGGACCGGGTCATGGCCATCGTCGGCGGCCGCCTGTCGCCCGCGATCCCGTCCGACGACGCCGATGCGCGGCGGCTGGGGCTCATGATGGCCGGCGACTGGGCCGAGGCCGGGGAGGACGCCCATGCGGTTTGAGCGGCGCGAACGCCCGTCGCGCGCGCTGAGCGTGCTGGCGCCGCTGGGCGCGATCATGGCCGCGTTGCTGGTGGCGGGTGTGCTCATCGCCATCGCGGGGGCCAACCCGCTGACGGCCTACGGGCTGATCCTCGACGGTGCCTTCGGCTCGCGGCTGGGCTTTTCCGAGACGTTGACCCGCACCACGCCGCTGATCCTGACCGGGCTGGCCGCCGCCGTCGCCTTCCGCGCGCGGGTCTGGAATATCGGGGGTGAAGGGCAGTTCTACCTGGGCGCGCTGGCCGTCGCCGCCATCGGCATGGTGCCCGCGCTGGCCGGGCTGCCGTCGCCCCTGGCCATCCTGGTCTGCGCGGCGGCGGGCGCGGTGGCGGGGATGGTCCTGTTGCTGGTGCCGCTGGGCCTGCGCCTGCGTTTCGGCGTGGACGAGGTGGTGACCACTCTGCTGCTCAACTTCGTCGCGGTGCTGTTCGTGTCGCTGATGATCGAGGGGCCGATGAAGGACCCGCTGGCCTTCGGCTGGCCGCAATCGGTGCCGATCCCCGACAACGCCATCCTGCCCACGCTGATGGACCGCACGCGGCTGCATGCGGGGCTTCTGATCGCGCTGGCGCTGGCCGTCGCGGTCTGGTGGGTGCAGGCGCGCAGCGTCTTCGGTCTGGGCGCCCGGGCCGCCGGGCTCAGCCCCCGCGCCGCCGCCTTCGCGGGCGTGCCGCTGGCGCGCACGCTGCTGCTGGTGGGGTGCCTCTCGGGCGGGCTGGCGGGCCTGGCCGGCGCGGTCGAGGTCATGGGCGTGAAGGCCTACGTCACCACCGACCTGTCGCCGAACTATGGCTACTCGGGGATCGTGATCGCCATGCTCGCCAATCTGAACCCGCTGGGCGTGATCGCCGCCGCGCTGTTCTCGGCGGTGATGTTCGTGGGCGCCGACAGCATGAGCCGCGCGCTGTCGATCCCCTCCTACATCGCCGATGTCACCGTGGCGCTGTCGCTGCTGACCATGCTCGTGGCGATCTTCCTCACCCAGTACAGGATCCGGCGATGAGCGTGATCTTCGACATCCTCGCCGCCGTCGGCCTGTGGGAGGCGGTCCTGCGCATCGCGACGCCGCTGATCTTCGGCACGCTGGGCGTTTTGCTGTGCGAAAGGGTGGGGGTGCTGAACCTGGGGATCGAAGGCATCATGACCTTCGGCGCCATGGTGGGCTGGCTGACCGTCTATTCCGGCGGGGATCTCTGGACCGGCATGGCCGCTGCGGCGCTGGGCGGGGCGGCCTTCGGGCTTCTCCACGCGATCCTGACCGTGCCGCTGGGCCTGTCGCAGCACGTGACCGGCCTTGGCATCACGCTGTTCGCGTCGAGCTTCGCCTACTACGTCTTTCGCCTTGCCGTGCCGGTCGCCACCTCGCCCCCCACGGTCGAGCCGTTCCGCCCGCTGGACGTGTTCGGCCTGGCCGATCTGCCCGTGGTCGGCCCGGTCCTGTTCGGCCAGACGGCGCCCACTTACCTCGCGCTGGCGCTGGTCGTGGTGCTGGCCTGGGTGATCTATCGCACGCCGCTGGGGCTGGCGCTGCGCATGGCCGGGGAAAACCCGCACGCGCTGGACGCGCAGGGCGTGGACCCGATCCGGCTCAGGATCTGGGCGATCATGGCGGGGTCTGCGCTCATGGCGATGGGCGGTGCGTTCCTGACGCTCGCGGCCTTCAATTCGTTCTTTCCGACCATGGTGCAGGGCCGCGGCTGGATCTGCGTGGCGCTGGTGGTCTTCGCCTCGTGGCGGCCGGGCCGGGCGCTCCTCGGGGCGCTGCTGTTCGCGTTCTTCGACGCGTTCCAGCTGCGGCTTCAGACGGTCGTGGACGGCGTGCCCTACCAACTGTTCCTGATGGCGCCTTACCTCCTGTCGATCCTCGCGCTGATCGTCATGGCGCGGCGGGCGCGGGTGCCGCAGGCGCTGATGCAGCCCTATCGGCGGGGCGAACGCTGACGACGCCAGTTTTTTCGGCAGGGCGCCCATTTCGAAAGCATTTTCTTGACCGGCGGTCCGAGAACCCGCAGCCTCGCCGGGCGGGCTCTGGCCATCGCGCGCGTCTCTGGCATCACTCGGGCGCCATACACACGCGGACGGCAAACCGTCCCGCAACGACCAAGGGGAAAACACATGCTGCACCGTACGATCCTGGCGATGGGCCTGCTGGGCGCCACCGCCGCCCACGCGCAGACCGACCTGCCATTCGCGCTGGACTGGAAATTCGAGGGGCCCGCCGCGCCCTATTTCGCCGCCATCGACCAGGGCTTCTACGAAGACGCCGGCCTGAACGTCACGATCGAGGCCGGCTCCGGCTCGCTCGACGCGATCCCGAAGGTGGCGACCGGCGCGTTCCCGGTGGGCATGGCCGACATCAACAGCCTCGTGCGGTTTCTCGACCAGAACCCCGGCGCGCCGGTGATCGGCGCCATGATGCTCTATGACAAGCCGCCGTTCGCGGTGATCGGCCGGGCCTCGCAGGGGATCGACGGTCCGAAAAGTCTCGAGGGCAAGGTTCTGGGCGCGCCGCCGCCCGACGGCGCCTGGGCGCAGTTCCCGATCTTCGCCGCCGAGAACGACATCGACGTGGACGCCATCACCGTCGAGCCCGTGGGTTTCCCCACGCGCGAGCCCATGCTGGCCGAGGGAGAAGTGGACGCCATCACCGGCTTCAGCTTCACGTCCTACCTGAACGCCGCCCGCCTGGGCGTGCCGGAAGATGACCTGGTCACCCTGCTGATGGCCGATTACGGCGTGGACCTCTACGGCAACGTCATCCTGGTCAACACCGAGTTCGCCGAAGCGAACCCCGAAGTGATCGAGGGTTTCCTGTCGGCCACCGCGCAGGGCTGGGCCGCCGCCGTGGCCGACCCCGCCGGCGTCATCCCGTCGTTGATCGAGCGGAACCCGGCCGCCGATGCCGAGCTCGAGCAGCGCCGGCTGGAGCTGGCCATCGACGCCAACGTGCTGACCGACGCGGTGCGCGAGAACGGCTTCGGCGTCATCGACGACGACCGCTTCGCCAGCGCGCTGGAGCAGATCGGCACCACCTACGAGTTCCAGTCCGAGCCGGACGCGTCGCTGTATTTCACCGACGCCTACCTGCCCGAGGGCGGTTTCTCGCTGACCGAGTGAGCGCGTGACCGACGATCCGCTCATCGACATCCGGGGCGTGCGGCACACCTTCCGCACCGCCTCGGGTCCGCTCAAGGTGCTCGACGGGCTCGACCTGTCGGTGCCCGAGGGCGGGTTCGTCGCCGTGGTCGGTCCGTCCGGCTGCGGCAAGTCCACGCTGACCCGGCTGGTGGCCGGGCTGATGATCCCGGACGAAGGCGCGGTGCGCGTCCATGGCGCGCCCGTCACCGGCCCGCGATCGAACGTGGGCATGGCGTTCCAGAATCCCGTGCTGCTGGAGTGGCGCAGCATCCTCGACAACGTGCTGCTGCCGCTCGAGATCGTGCCCACCAAGCTGGGCAAGCCCGAGCGCGAGGCCCGCGCCCGTCGCCTGCTGGCGCTGGTGGGGCTGGAAGGATTCGAGAACAAGCGCCCGTCCGAGCTGTCGGGGGGCATGAAACAGCGCGCCTCGCTCTGCCGCGCCTTGATCCACCAGCCCGAGGTCCTGATCCTGGACGAGCCCTTCGGCGCGCTGGACGCTTTCACGCGCGAGGACCTGTGGCAGACCATGCACCGCGTGAAGGAGGAAGAGCCCTTCACCGGCGTGCTGATCACCCACGACCTGCGCGAGTCGATCTTCCTGGCCGACCGGGTCGTGGTGCTGTCGGGGCGTCCGGCGCGCACGCAGTTCACGCTCGAGGTGCCCGATACCGGGCGGCGCACGCTCGACCACCTTTATACCCCCGAGGCCGCCGAGATGCTGAATACCCTGCGCCACCAGATCGAGATCGCGCAGGGACGTGCGCCCGCCGCGCAGGCCGCCGAATGAGCGCGCGCAAGATCCTCGTGCCGCTGGCGGCCATGGTCGTGTTCCTCGCGCTGTGGGAGCTTCTGGTCTGGGTCATGGGCTGGCCCAACTACAAGATGGCGTCGCCGTCTGACCTGATCCCGGCCTTCCAGCGCTACTGGGGCCTGTTCCTGGAAATGGGATGGCAGACGCTGTGGCGCACGGTGGTCGGCCTGCTGCTGGCGGTGGTCTTCGGTGTGGCGCTGGGCATGATCATGGGCTTCTCGCGCACCATGCGCGACGCGCTTTATCCCCTGCTGGTGGGGTTCAACGCGGTCCCGAAGGCCACCGTCGTGCCCATCGTGGCGCTGATGTTCGTGGGATGGCACGATTTCAACACCGTCCTGATCGCCTTCATGATCAGCTTCTTCCCCATCGCGGTGTCGGTCAGCATCGGCCTGTCGACGCTGGAGCCTGAATACCGCGACATCCTGCGGTCGCTGGGCGCGTCGCAGGCCACGATCTTCTGGAAGATCGCCCTGCCCAAGACGCTGCCCGAGTTCTTCGGCGCGCTGAAAGTCTCGGTCACGCTGGCCTTCATCGGCACCAACCTGATGGAGATCGTGTCGCCCCACGGGCGCGGGCTGGGCGCGCTGTTCGATTCCGGCAAGACGAACTCGGACTACCCGCTGATGTTCGCGGTGCTGATCGCCTTGGCCTTCCTGGGGATTGTTCTCTACTACATCGTCGTCGCGCTCGAGCGGATCTTCGCGGGCTGGGCCGACCGCACTGTCTGACTTGCGGGCCGGGCGCGCGTCCGACAGGTTGGCGGCGCCGCAACACCGGAAGGCCGCCCCATGACCGACACAGCCGCCATGCCCATCGCCATCGTCGGCGTCGGCAAGATCGCCCGCGACCAGCACATCCCGGCCATCGCCGCCGACGACCGGTTCACGCTCGCCGCCACGGTCAGCCGTTCGGGCGGCGTCGAAGGTTTCGAGAATTTCGAGACGGTCGAGGATCTGCTGGGCGCGCGGCCCGATATCCCGGCGCTGTCGCTCTGCATGCCGCCGCTGCCGCGCTTCGCCGCCGCGACCGCCGCGTTGGCCGCCGGGCGCCATGTCATGCTGGAAAAGCCGCCCGGCGCCACGGTGGCCGAAGTCTTCAAGCTCGACCGGCTGGCCCGCGCACGCGGCGTCACCCTGCACGCCACCTGGCATTCGCGCTGCGCCGATGGCGTCGCGGCCGCCCGCGCGTGGCTGCGGGACCGGCAGATCACCCGCCTGCGCATCGACTGGCGCGAGGACGTGCGCAAGTGGCACCCGGGGCAGGACTGGATCTGGCAGGCGGGCGGTCTGGGCGTGTTCGACCCGGGCATCAACGCGCTGAGCATCATGACCGAGATCCTGCCGCACCCGCTGCACCTGTCGGGAGCCGACCTGCACTTCCCCGAGAACCGCGAGACGCCCATCGCCGCCGACCTGCGCTTCGCCGGGCCCGGCGGAATCGACGCCAGCGCGGGCTTCGACTGGCGCGAGGAGGACGGCGAGGTCTGGGAGATCACCGTCGACACCGATGGGGGCGAGCTGCGACTCGTCGACGGAGGCGCCCGGCTGCTGATCGACGGGACCGAACAGCCGGTCGAGGGGCCGGGAGAATACCCCGCGCTCTACCACCGCTTCGCCGAGCTGATCGAGACGGCGCAAAGCGACGTGGACCCCGCGCCGCTGATTCACGTGGCCGACGCCTTCATGCTGGGCAGGCGCGTCGCGGTCGAGCCGTTTCACGACTGAACTTGCCGCCTGTCCGGGCTTCTGAGGAACCAACCCGGCGCAAGGACCCTTTTGGTTGCAAGCATCCAACGCAAAAGGGGCCCCCATGCAAATCACCCTCACCGTGAACGGTGCGGCGCGCGAGGTCGATATAGATCCGCGGACCACGCTGCTCGACGTCATGCGCCATCACCTCGACCTCACCGGCTCGAAGAAGGGCTGCGATCACGGCCAGTGCGGCGCCTGCACGATGCTGGTCAACGGCCGCCGCATCAACGGCTGCCTGTCGCTGGCCGTCATGCATGACGGAGACGAGATCACCACCATCGAGGGCCTGGGCGACCCGGGCAACCTGTCGCCGCTCCAGGCCGCCTTCGTGCGCAACGACGGCTACCAGTGCGGCTATTGCACGCCCGGGCAGATCATGTCCGCGAAGGGCATGTACGACGAGTTCAACAAGGGCTGGCCGTCGCATGTCAGCGACGACCTGACCGCCGAGCCCAACTTCTCCACCGCCGAGATCAAGGAACGGATGAGCGGGAACCTCTGCCGCTGCTCGGCCTATCCCGGCATCTGCAAGGCCATCGAGGAAAGCGCCGAAGAAGAGGGTCTGACCACAAGAAAGGCCGCGGAATGAAAAGCTTCGACTATGTACGCGCGTCGGGCATCGCCGACGCACAGGACACCGCCGGGCGCATCATCGCCGGCGGCACCAACCTGATCGACCTCATGAAGCACCAGATCGAAACGCCGCCCAAGCTGGTGGACGTGACCCGTCTGGACATGACCGAGATCGACCAATCCGCCCATTCGCTGCGCATCGGCGCGCTGGTGACCAACTCGGACCTCGCCGCCCATGACACGGTGCGCCGCGATTACCCGGTGCTGAGCCGCGCGCTGCTGGCCGGGGCCTCGGGGCAGTTGCGCAACAAGGCGACGACGGGCGGCAACCTGCTGCAACGCACGCGGTGCCCGTATTTCTACGACACCACGCAGCCCTGCAACAAGCGTGTGCCGGGCAGCGGCTGCCCGGCGAAGGACGGGATCAACCGGATCCTCGCCGTGCTGGGAACGTCGCCCCACTGTATCGCCACGCACCCTTCGGACATGGCGGTGGCCATGCGGGCGCTTGACGCGCGGGTCGAGATCGAAAGCCCCAACCGCGGGACCGAGATGCTGACCCTCGACGAGATGTACGTCCTGCCGGGCGACGACCCGTCCAAGGAGACCGTGCTCGAAGCCGGCGACCTGATCACGGCCGTGCACCTGCCGCAGCCGCCCAAGGGCAAGCAGACCTACCGCAAGGTGCGGGACCGGTCGTCCTATGCCTTCGCGCTGGTCAGCGTCGCGGGGATCGTCGATGTCGAGGACGGCAAGATCACCGAGGCCGCGCTGGCCTTCGGTGGCCTGGCGCCGCGCCCCTGGCGCGACGGCGCGGTCGAGGACGTCCTGGTGGGCGAGGCGCCGTCCGATGCGCTGTTCGACAAGGCCGCCGATGTCCTTCTGCAGGACGCGCAGGGCTTCGGCGAGAACGATTTCAAGATACCGCTCGCCCGCCGCACGCTGAAGGCGGTGCTGGCCGAGCTGACGGGGGTGACCCAATGACCGAACATCTGAAGATGGACCAGGTGCAGCCGCACCTTTTGGACGAAACCGGACAGGGCGTGCTGAGCGTGCCGATGCCGCGTCCCGAAGGCCCGCTGAAGGTGACGGGCCGCGCGCCCTACGCCGCCGAGTACAAGGCCGAGGGCATGGCGACCGGCGTGATGGTCCGCGCCGCCATCACCAAGGGCACATACGCCGTCGACACCGCGTCGGTCGAGGACATGCCGGGCTATCTCGGCGTCTTCACCGACAAGATGGTGCGCAACGCGGCGCAGGGCACCATGGGCACCAACCCGGCACAGATGGGCGACAAGATCCTGTATCTCGGACAGCCCATCGCCGTCGTCGTGGCCGAGACGTTCGAGCAGGCGCGCGACATCGCCGCCGTGCTGAAGGTCGACTACACCGAGGACGACGACGCCGTTTGCGATTTCGACGGCGTGACTGACTGGCCCGACAGCGACAAGCCCGACCAGGGCGACCTGGATCAGGCCATGTCCGACGCGACCTTCACCGTCGACAGCATGTACACGACCAAGCCCCACAACTCGGCCGCGATGGAGCCGCACGCGGCGCTGGCCGAGTGGGACGGCGACAAGCTGACGCTGCACGGGTCGTTGCAGATGCTGGGCTACAACCGCGACGAGGTGGCGGATTCGCTGGGCATCGACGCGAAGAACGTGCGCCTGCTGGCACCCTATGTGGGCGGCGGCTTCGGTTCCAAGCTGGGGATGTCGCCCGATTGCGTCGGCGCCGCGGTCGCGGCCAAGGCGCTGGGCCGGCCCGTCCGCGTGGTCCTGAGCCGCAACAACGTGTTCGAGATGATCGTCCTGCGCACCGCGACGCGGCAGCGTCTGCGTCTGGCCGCCGACAAGGACGGCAAGCTCTTGGGCCTGGGGCAGGAGAACTGGCAGTCGAACCTGCCGGACGAACCCATGGCCGAGCCGGTCGACCTGGCGACCCATTTCCTCTACGGCGGCGAGAACCGTCGATACGGCCAGCACGTGGCGATCCTGAACCGCCCCGCGTCGGGGTCGGTGCGGGCACCGGGCGAGGCCGTGGGCATGCTCGCGCTGGAGAACGCCATGGACGAGCTGGCCGAGAAATCGGGCATAGACCCGATCGAGCTGCGGTTGCGCAACATCCCCGAGAAGCACCCCGAGACCGGCGTGCAATACTCTGCCCGTTCGCTGGCCGAGGCGCTGACCGAAGGCGCCAAGGCGTTCGGCTGGGACAAGCGGCAGAAGGCCGGCACGCGGCGCGAGGGCGAGTGGTATATCGGCATGGGCGTCGCCTCGGCCGCGCGCACCAACATCCTGATGGAAAGCCGCGCCAACGTGACGCTCAACCCCGATGGCACGGCGCTGGTGCAGACCGACATGACCGATATCGGAACGGGCACCTACGCCATTCTCGGCCAGATCGCGGCCGAGATGCTGGGCCTCGATCCGCAGAAGGTGACCGTTGAACTGGGCGATACGGACCTGCCGAAAAGCTCGGGCTCAGGCGGTTCATGGGGCGCGGCCTCGTCGGGCTCGTCGGTGTTCCTAGGCGCCAAGGCGATCCGGCGCAAGCTGGCCGAGCGGCTGGGCTGCGATGTCGAGGCACTGCGGTTGCAGGACGGCGTCGCCACCGGCGGCAACAATCGCCGCCCGCTGGCCGAGCTGATGGACGCGCCGATCACCGAAGAGGGTCATATCGAGCCGGGCCAGACCGACGAGGACTACCACCAGGCCGGTTACGGCGCGCATTTCGCCGAGGTCGCCGTGAACGCGGTGACGGGCGAGGTGCGCGTGCGCCGGATGCTGGCGGCCATGGCGGCCGGGCGGATCCTCAACCACCAGACCGCGACCAGCCAGGTCTGGGGCGGGCAGATCTGGGGCATCGGCACCGCGCTGACCGAGGCGATCGAGCACGATCCGCGCACGGGCCACGTGGTGAACAACGACCTGGCCGAGTACCACGTGCCGGTGAACCTGGACGTGGGTGACCTCGAGGTGATGTTCATCGAGGAACGCGACGACGCCTCGAGCCCGATCCAGGCCAAGGGCATCGGCGAGCTGGGGCTTTCGGGCGCCGGGGCTGCCGTGACCAACGCGATCTACAATGCCTGCGGGGTGCGGGTGTATGATTATCCGGCGACGCCCGACCGGATCTTCCCGCACCTTCCCTGAGCCATGACCGGGCCGCCCGTTGATCGGGCGGCCCGTTTTTCTGTGCCCTGCGACCCCTTCGGACGGGTGTGCCTCGGTCCGGTGGACGCCCCGCGGCAAAGCAGCTAGACAGCGCCGACCGCCTGCAAGCAAGGGACCACGCGTGAGCCGGGCCAGCCGCCGCACCAATTCGCCCTACAGCGACCGCGCCATGTTCGCCCGCTTCTGGCGCGATTACTTGCGGCCGCACACGCGCATGGTGATCCTCGCCGCGATCCTGATGACGATCGAGGGCAGCACGCTGGGCGCGCTGTCCTACATGCTGAAGCCGGTCTTCGACCTAGTCTTCGTCGCGGGCCGCGAGGATGCGATCGTCTGGGTCGGCCTGGGGATCATGGGCCTGTTCGTGCTGCGCGCCGTGACGGGCGTGGCGCAGAAGGTCATCATGACCCGGGTGGCGATCCTGACCTCGACCAAGATGCAGGACGACCTGCTGGGCCATGTCCTGACGCTCGACAATGCCTTCTTCCAGAAGATGCCGCCGGGCACGATGATCAGCCGCGTGATCTCGGACGCCGAGCAGACCCAGGGGCTGTGGCAGGCGCTGATCCTGGGGGCGGGCCGCGACGTCATCAGCCTCGTGTCGCTGTTCGTCGTCGCGCTGCTGATCGACCCGGTCTGGACGCTGGTCGCGATGGTCGGAACGCCGCTTCTGATCCTGCCGAACATCCTGCTGCAAAGGTATCTGCGCCGCAAAAGCGCGCGGTTGCGCGACATCACCGCCGACCGGACCACGCGGCTGGACGAGGTGTTCCATGGCATCACGCCGGTCAAGCTGAACGCGCTGGAGGCCTACCAGACGCGCCGCTTCACCAAGCTCACGGGCGATTTCGTTCGCGCGCAGGTCAAAACGGCCGCGGGCGCGGCCACGCTTCCGGGGCTCATCGACATCGCGGTCGGGCTCGGGTTCTTCTGCGTCCTCGTCTACGGCGGGCAGGACATCATCGACGGCGAGAAGACCGTGGGCGATTTCATGTCCTTCTTCTCGGCCATGACATTGGCGTTTCAGCCGCTGCGCCGCCTGGGATCGCTCGCGGGCACCTGGCAGCGCGCGGCCGCCAGCCTGGAACGGGTGTTCCAGCTGTTCGACACGACGCCCACGGTGGAGGCGCCCGGCGCCACGGCGAAACGTCCCGACCTGCCGGACACCACCATCCGGTTCCACGACGTCGCGCTGTCCTACGGCGACACCGACGTCCTGCGCGGCGCCGCGTTCACGGCCGAAGACGGGTCGACCACCGCGCTGGTGGGGCCGTCGGGGGCGGGCAAGAGCACCGTCTTCAACGTGCTCACCCGCCTGGCCGAGCCGCAGTCGGGCCAGGTCACGATCGGCGGGATGGATATCCGCGAGATGGAGGTCGGCGGCCTGCGGTCCATGATCTCGGTGGTGACGCAGGACGCGATCCTGTTCGACGAAACCATCCGCGAGAACATCCTGCTGGGCCGCACCGACGTGTCGGACGACGCGTTGCAGGCGGCGCTGGACGCGGCCTTCGTCACCGATTTCCTCGACACCCTGCCGCTGGGGCTGGACACCCCCGCCGGGCCGCGCGGATCGGCGCTTTCGGGGGGACAGCGGCAGCGCGTGGTCATCGCGCGGGCGCTGCTGCGCGATACGCCCATCCTGCTTCTGGACGAGGCAACATCGGCGCTGGACACCGTGGTCGAGAAGAAGGTCCAGAAGGCGATCCAGTCGCTGTCGCAGGGCCGGACCGTCCTGGTGATCGCGCACCGGCTGTCCACGATCACCGCCGCCGACCGGATCGTGGTCATGGACGCGGGCCGCGTGGTCGAGACGGGCACGCACGACGATCTGCTTGCCGAGGCAGGGCTTTACGCGCGGCTTCACTCGCTCCAGGTCGAGCGGAAATAGCCCGCTTGCACCCCGGCGTGCGGCCCGCGTAACGTGACGCGACGCCCCTAGCGCAAAGCCCTGGCCCCCGATGCTCACACTTCCGCTCGATCCGGCCATCCAGGCAATCCTGGCCTTCGCCGTCGTGATCGTGATGTTCGTGCTGTTCGCGCGCGAGACCTATCCCACCGAGGTCGTCGCCATCTCGGGCGCCGCGATCATGTTCGCGCTGGGCCTTCTGCCCTACGAGGCCGCGCTCGAGGTGTTGTCGAACCCCGCGCCCTGGACCATCGCGGCAATGTTCCTGATCATGGGCGGGCTGGTGCGGACGGGGGCGCTGCAGGCCCTGACGGAACTGGCCGATGCGCGGGCCGAGGACAACCCGCGGACCGTCCTGATCGTTCTGCTTTTCGCGGTCGCTCTCGGCTCGGCCTTCATGAACAACACGCCCGTGGTCGTGGTGATGATCCCGGTCTTCGTGCAGCTGTCGAAGCGCCTGGGCGTGGCGCCGTCCAAGATCCTGATCCCGCTCAGCTATGCCGCGATCCTGGGCGGCACGCTGACCCTGATCGGCACGTCGACCAACCTGCTGGTGGACGGCGTCGCGCGGGCGCAGGGGCTCGAGCCGTTCTCGATCTTCGAGATCGCGCCGCTGGGGCTGGTGCAGGTGGCGATCGGCGGGACCTTCATGGCGCTGGTTGGACGCAGGCTGCTGCCCGAGCGGCACAGCCTGGGCGTCATGCTGTCGGACCGGCGGCAGATGAAGTATTTCACCGAGCTCGCCATCCCCGAAGGCTCGGGCCTGATCGGCCGCCCGGTGCTGGAGGTCGAGCTGTTCAAGCGCGAGGGCGTGCGCGTGGTCGACGTGCTGCGCGGGGACGCCTCGCTGCGGCGCGACATGAACGGCGTCGAACTGGCCGCGGGCGACCGCGTGGTGCTGCGCACCCAGATGTCGGAGCTCCTCAGCCTCCAGCAGAACCGCGACCTGCGCAGCGTCGACCAGCTGGGCTCGGTCGAGACGGAAACGGTCGAGGTCCTGATCACGCCGGGCTGCCGGATGATCGGGCGCAGCCTGGGCGCGCTGCGCCTGCGCCGCCGATACGGCGTCTATCCGCTGGCCGTGCACCGGCGGAACCAGAATATCGGCCGCCAGCTGGACGAGGTCGTCGTGCGCGTGGGCGATACGCTGCTTCTGGAAGGCAACGGCGCCGATATCAGCCGGCTGGCCCAGGACATGGAGCTGGTGGACGTCTCGAAACCGACCGACCAGGCGTATCGCCGGCAACGCGCGCCCTATGCCGTGGGCGCGCTGGCGGTGGTGGTCGTCTTGGCCGCGCTGGGCGTAGCCCCGATCCTCGGACTGGCCGTGATGGCCGTCGCCGTTGTCCTGCTGACCCGCTGCATCGACGCGGACGAGGCGTTTTCCTTCGTCGAGGGCCGGCTGCTGGCGCTGATCTTCGCCATGCTCGCCGTGGGCGCGGGGCTCGAGGCGTCGGGCGCGGTGGCCATGCTGGTCGGCTGGCTGTCGCCCCTTTTCGCCGACCTGCCGCCCGTGCTGGTGCTGTTCTGCGTCTACGTCCTGGCCAGCACGCTGACCGAGATGGTGTCGAACAACGCGGTGGGCGTGATCCTGACGCCCATCGCGATCCAGCTGGGCACGTCGCTGGGCATCGACCCGCGCGCGCTGGTGGTGGGGGTGATGTTCGCCGCCTCGGCCGCGTTCTCGACGCCCATCGGCTACCAGACCAACATGCTGGTCTATGGCCCGGGCGGCTACCGATTTTCCGACTACCTGCGCGTGGGGATCCCGATGAACCTGCTACTGGCCTGCACGGCTACCCTGACCATCCCGCTGATCTGGCCGCTGTGATGCGCTGGATCGTCCTTCTCGCCTGCCTCGCCACGGCTGGATGCGCCACCGGCCCGGCGCCCTCGGCGTCCGGCGGGGCCGGGGTGCGGCCCGTGGCGGTGACCCTGTTCCGCGACACGGTCACGGCACGGATGAGCGACGGGGGCCTCTGCACCGGCGTGCGCGAGGGCCGGGCGGGGCCATGGTCCACCACGCTGGCGGGCTGCCCCCAGACCTGGCCGGTCGCTGTCCTGCGGCCGACCGCCCGGCCGCGCCTGCCGCTGGCGCCCGCCGCGGAGGCGCCCTGGGTCACGATCACCCCGCCGGATCGCCCCGCCCTGGGCTTCGGCCCGCGCGTGGGGTCTTGATGCGCCCGGCCCTCGCGGCCTATATCCCTGCCGATCCAAGATACATGATGAGGTAAGCCATGGCGGGCCATTCCAAATGGGCCAACATCCAGCATCGCAAGGGCCGCCAGGACGCCGCCCGGTCGAAGCTGTTTTCCAAGCTGGCAAAGGAAATCACCGTGGCCGCCAAGATGGGCGACCCGGACCCCGACAAGAACCCGCGGCTGCGCCTCGCGGTGAAGGAGGCGAAGTCGTCGTCGGTGCCGAAGGACGTGATCGACCGCGCCATCAAGAAGTCGCAGGGCGGGGATGCCGAGAATTACGAGGAAATCCGCTACGAGGGCTATGGCCCCAACGGCGTGGCGATCATCGTCGAGGCGATGACCGACAACCGCAACCGGACGGCGTCGACCGTGCGCTCGACCTTCTCGAAGAACGGCGGCAACCTGGGCGAGACCGGCAGCGTGTCCTTCATGTTCGACCGCAAGGGGCAGGTGATCTACCCGGCCGATGCGGGCGACGCCGATGACGTGATGATGGCCGCGATCGAGGCCGGCGCCGAGGACGTGGAAAGCTCGGAGGACGGTCACGTGATCTGGTGCGCCGACACCGACCTGAACGAGGTGTCCACCAAGCTGGAAGAGCAGCTGGGCGAATCCGAGACCACGAAGCTCGTCTGGCGGCCGCAGACCACCACCGAGATGGACCTGGACGGCATGCAGAAGCTGATGAAGCTGATGGATGCGCTGGACGACGATGACGATGTGCAGAACGTCACCGCCAATTTCGAAGCCTCGGACGAGGTGATGGACCAGCTCGGCTCGGAGTGAATCGCCGGATCGCTGGCGCGATGCGAGAGGCGCTGCCTCTCGCGCTCTCCGAGGTATTGGCCGAAAGATGAAGGGGCGGGCCGCGGGTCCGCCCCTAGTCGTTCCGGAAGAAGGGAATGATGAAGGCGATGCAGGCCAGCAGGAAAAGCACGCTGCCGGCCAGCGCCCAGGGGCTGCCGATGCTGGCCACGATGAAGGCGCAGGCCGAACCCACGAAAAGCAGCCAGCCGATGAAGTCGATCTGACGGTTGGTGATCCTGCGTCGTCCGTCGTCGTGGCGGTGGAAGGCGAGCTTTTGCGGGCCGCGGGGCTTGCGGCTCATTTCAGCTGGCTGTCCTTGCTGCCGCGCCGGTTGATGCCGCCGCGCGCATTGTAGCTGCCGTCACGTTCCTGCTGGCAGTCGATGCAGAGCTGCACGCCGGGTTTCGCCGCGCGCCGGGCTTCGGGGATCGGTTCCTCGCATTCGGCGCAGTGGGTGCGGCTTTCGGCCTTCGCCCGTGCCTGCGCCGCGCGCATGCGCTGCAATTCATCCGAGATCGAGGCTTCGATCTGTTCGTTCACGGCCCCGTCGCGGGCCCACCCGCCTGCCATGGCTGATCCTCCTGTCGAAAGAGCGAACGCGCCGCGCGCGCGCCCGTTCCGCTCACCCCACGCTTGTCGCCCCTCGGCCTTGGGTCTAGCAAGGGCGAATGAACGCCCTCCTGTCCGGCTTCGCGCTGGGCTTTTCCCTTATCCTCGCCATCGGCGCGCAGAACGCCTTCGTCCTGCGCCAGGGGCTGAGACGTGCCCATGTGCTGCCGGTGGTCCTGACCTGCGCCCTGTCCGACGCGGTGCTGATCACGGCGGGCGTGGCCGGGTTCGGCGCGCTGGTGCAGGCCGCGCCCTGGATCACCCCGGTGCTGAGCTGGGGCGGCGCGGCCTTCCTCGTGGTCTACGGCGCGATGGCCATGCGCAGCGCCATCGCGGGCGGCGCTGCAATGCGGCTGGATGACGGGCCGCGCGAAAGCCTGCGCTCGGCGGTGCTGACCTGCCTCGCTCTGACCTGGCTGAACCCGCATGTCTACCTGGACACCGTTGTCCTGCTGGGTTCGGTCGCGGCGGGGTCCGATAGCCGCCTGCTGTTCGGCGCGGGCGCGGTGACGGCGTCCTTCGTGTTCTTCTTCGGCCTGGGCTACGGCGCGCGGCTGGTGGCGCCGCTTTTCGCGCGGCCGGTGGCGTGGCGCGTGCTCGACGCGCTGGTGGCGGCGGTCATGTGGGCCATCGCGCTGAAGCTTGTGTGGCCATGAGCGGCGGCCAGAACCGGCCCGTGGCGGGCGCGCTGTGGATGCTGGTCACGGGCCTGTTGTTCGTGGCCGTGACCGCCACGGTCAAGCACCTGGGCGACCGGGTGCCCGCGCCCGAGGCGGCGTTCCTGCGCTACCTGCTGGGGCTGGTTTTCCTGTTGCCGATGCTGGGCGGGCTGCGACAGGCCCGGCTGGGCCGGCGGGCGCTGACGCTGTTCTCGTTGCGGGGACTGGTGCACGCGCTGGGCGTGATGCTTTGGTTCTACGCCATGACGCAGATCCCCATCGCCGAGGTGACGGCGATGAACTACGTCTCGCCGGTCTACGTCTCGCTGGGCGCCGCGCTGTTTTTGGGCGAGCGGCTGCGCTGGCCGCGCCTGGCCGCGATCGTCGTGGCGCTGATCGGGGTGCTGATCATCCTGCGGCCCGGTTTCCGCGAGGTGAGCACGGGCCACCTGGCCATGGTCGGCACCGCGATTTTCTTCGCCGGGTCCTACCTGATTGCCAAGATCATGTCGGACGAGGTGGCGCCGTCGGTGGTGGTCGCCATGCTGTCGATCTTCGTGACCATCGGGCTGGCGCCCTTCGCGGTGGCGGTCTGGGTCTGGCCCACCTGGTCCGAGCTGGGCTGGCTGTTCCTGGTGGCGACGCTGGCCACCACCGGGCATTTCACCATGACGCTCGCCTTCCGCGCGGCGCCCATCACGGTGACGCAGCCCGTCACCTTCCTGCAGCTGATCTGGGCCACGGCGCTGGGATACTATGCCTTCGGCGAGGGGCTGGACGCTTTCGTGGTCCTCGGCGGCGTGATCGTCATCGCCGCCGTGCTGGTCATCACCCTGCGCGAGGCGCGGATGCGCGCGGTGCAGGAGCCGGCCCAGACGCCCTAGGCTCGGGCGTGGCCAGCGCGGTGTCCTCGGGCGCGATGAACCGCGCGCCAAGGCGCCGCAGCCAGTCGTCGGTCAGGGCGCGGGCCGTGTCGCCCGTGTCCTGCGCGCGGGGATAAAGCGGCCGGTCGCGGTCGGTGGCCACCGGCAGGTCCCACCCGTCCGTCGTTTCCATGAAGCGGGCCACGCCCGCGGGGCCGAACTGGTCGAGGAAGCCGCGCACCACCACGTCGAGATAGCTGAGCAGGATGGGGCAGGGCGTCTCGGCCCCCGTGGCGTCGGGGATCGCGTAGACCGCCACCTGAGCCGCGGGGCCGAGGTCATGCTCCAGCCCCAGAGCGTCCAGCCGGTCGTAGCCCCGTTCGCGATGGTCGAGCGCGGCCCAGTCGGCGCCCGGCACCGGTGCCACCAGCCCGTCGATCGCGTGGCCCGGCGCGCGATGGGCCGTCAGGAAGGCCGCCGGGCGCAGCCGCGTGGCCCGCCAGCGCCGCCGCCAGCCGGGCAGGCGGGCGCGTGCCACGGGGCCGTAATTGTGCGAGCCGATGTTCACCAGGCTGCCGTAGCCGAAGAAATAAGGGTCGTTCATGGGGGCCGAGCTAAGCGCGCGCCCGGGTCTTGGCAAGGGCCGCGGAATCGTGGCATGAGTTATGACAGCGACGGGAGACACTGGATCCCAGGGCCGAAGGAGCAACCGCCCCGGTAAACTCTCAGGCAAAAGGACCGCCGCTGACAGACACTCTGGAGAGTCCCCGGCCACATGCCGGGGCGCCGAAGGGATAGCGATCTCAGGCGCAAGGACAGAGGGGGCATCTTCGCTGGGCGCCGCGCGCCCGTTTGATGCCGGAGGGGCCGATGGCCGACCAAGACCTGAAGACCACGCCGCTGCACGCGCTGCACGCCGAGCTGGGCGGCCGCATGGTGCCCTTCGCGGGCTACGAGATGCCGGTGCAATACGCCCCCGGCGTCATGAAGGAACACGTCCATTGCCGCAGCCATGCGGGTCTCTTCGACGTGAGCCACATGGGGCAGGTCATCCTGCGCCCCGGGTCGGGCGACGCGGCCGATGCCGCCCGCGCGCTGGAATCGCTGGTGCCGCAGAACGTTCTGGGGCTGGCCGAAGGGCGGCAACGCTACGGGCTGTTCACGAACGAGGCGGGCGGCATCCTCGACGACCTGATGATCGCCAATCGCGGCGACCACTTGTTCCTGGTCGTCAACGCCGCCTGCAAGGCCGACGACATCGCCCACATGCGCGCCCGCCTGTCCGGGGACGTGACGGTCGAGGAAATCACCGACCGCGCGCTGCTCGCGTTGCAGGGCCCCGATGCCGAGGCGGTGCTCGAGGCGCTGGCGCCGGGCGCGGCGGAAATGTCCTTCATGGACGTCCGCACACTGGCCTCGGACTGGGGCGATCTGTGGGTCTCACGCTCGGGATACACGGGCGAGGACGGCTTCGAGATCTCGGTCGCGGCCGACCGGGCCGAGGCGTTCGCGCGCGCGCTGCTGGATCACGACGCGGTCGCGCCCATCGGGCTTGGGGCGCGGGATTCGCTCCGGCTCGAGGCGGGGCTTTGCCTTTACGGCAACGATATCGACGCGAGCACGACGCCGATCGAGGCCAACCTGCTCTGGGCGATCCAGAAGTCGCGGCGGCCGGGCGGCGAGCGGGCCGGCGGCTATCCCGGCGCGGACGTGATCGGCGCCCAGATCGACGCCGGGGTCCAGCGGCTGCGCGTGGGGCTGCTGCCCGAAGGGCGCGCGCCCATGCGCGCCGGCACGCCGATCTTCGCCGACGAAGCCGACACCGACCCCATCGGTGCCGTCACATCGGGCGCCTTCGGCCCGTCGATCGAGCGGCCCATGGCCATGGGCTACGTTTCGATTGACCATTCCGACGTCGGCACCAAACTCTGGGGCGAAGTGCGCGGCAAGCGCCTTCCCGTAACCGTCCAGTCCATGCCGTTCCGACCGGCGACATACAAAAGGTAGACCCGATGAAATTCACCGAAGAGCACGAATGGCTGCGCCCCGAGGATGACGAGGCGGATGTCGTCACCGTCGGCATTACCGAGCACGCGGCCGAGCAGCTGGGCGATCTCGTCTTCGTCGAACTGCCCGAGGAAGGCACCACCGTCGCCAAGGAGGACGAGGTCGTGGTGATCGAGTCGGTGAAGGCCGCCTCCGACATCATGGCGCCCGTCGACGGCGAGATCATCGAGGTCAACGCCGCCCTGGTCGAGAACCCCGCGCTGGTGAACGAGGACCCGCTGGGCGCCGGCTGGTTCTTCAAGATGAAGGTCGCGGATATCGGCGATCTCGACCAGCTGATGGACGAAGCCGCCTACAAGAAATTCATCTGAGCGGTCCCGATTTTTCCCGCGAAAAATCGCCCGCGTTCGACGGAGACACGATCATGCCGTTCCAGCCCACGGATTACGACCCCTACGACTTCGCCAATCGCCGCCATATCGGGCCCTCGCCGTCCGAGATGGACGAGATGCTGGGTCTGCTGGGGGTCGAGACGCTGGATCAGCTGATCGACCAGACCGTGCCCAAGGCCATCCGCCAGTCCGAGCCGCTGTCGGGTGAGCCGCTTTCCGAGCGGGAACTGCTATGGCACATGCGGCAGGTGGCGAAGAAGAACCAGGTCTACTCGACCATGATCGGGCAGGGCTATCACGGCACGGTCACGCCGCCCGCGATCCAGCGCAACATCCTGGAAAACCCGGCCTGGTACACCGCCTACACGCCCTACCAGCCCGAGATCAGCCAGGGCCGGCTCGAGGCGCTGCTGAACTACCAGACCATGGTCTGCGACCTCACCGGGCTCGACATCGCCAACGCGTCGCTTCTGGACGAGGCCACGGCGGCGGCCGAGGCCGTGACCATGGCGCAGCGCGTGTCGAAATCGAAGGCCAAGGCGGTCTTCGTCGACCAGAACTGCCACCCGCAGAATATCGACGTCATCCGCACCCGCTGCGCGCCGCTGGATATCGAGGTGATCGTCGGTGATCCCGCGGACATGGACGCCGGCGCAGTCTTCGCGGGCGTGTTCCAGTATCCCGGCACCCATGGCGGGCTTACCGATTTCACCGATGCGATCGCGGCGCTGCACGACAAGCAGGGTCTGGGCATCGTCATCGCCGACCCGCTGGCGCTGACCGTGCTGAAAGAGCCGGGCGCCATGGGGGCCGACATCGCCGTGGGCAGCACCCAGCGGTTCGGCGTGCCCATGGGCTATGGCGGGCCGCACGCGGCCTACATGGCCTGCAAGGACGCCTACAAGCGCGCCATGCCGGGGCGGATCGTAGGCGTCAGCATCGACGCGCGCGGCAACCAGGCCTTCCGTCTGAGCCTGCAGACGCGCGAGCAGCACATCCGCCGCGAGAAGGCCACGAGCAACGTCTGCACGGCGCAGGCGCTTCTGGCCGTGATGGCGAGCTTCTACGCCGTGTTCCACGGCCCCGAAGGCCTGAAGGCCATCGCGCAGCGCATCCACGCGAAGACCGTGCACGTGGCCGAAACCCTGCGCGAGGCCGGGTTCGACGTGCAGCCCGAGGCCTATTTCGACACGATCACGGTCGAGGTGGGCGCGCTTCAGGGGGCCATTTTCGACGAGGCCGCGCGCCAGCGCATCAACCTGCGCCGCGTGGGCAAGACCCGGCTGGGCATCACCTTGGACGAGACCACCCGGCTGGAGACCATCGGCCGCCTTTTCCATTCGTTCGGGATCGATCGCGACCCCACCGTGCCCGACCGCCTGCGCCTGCCGCTGGGCCTGCAACGCGAGAGCGCGTACCTGACCCACCCGGTCTTCCACATGAACCGGGCGGAAACCGAGATGATGCGCTACATGCGGCGCCTGTCGGACCGCGACCTGGCTCTGGACCGCGCGATGATCCCGCTGGGCAGCTGCACCATGAAGCTGAACGCCGCGGTCGAGATGGCGCCGATCACCTGGCCCGAATTCGCCATGCTGCACCCCTTCGCCCCCGCCGACCAGGCCGAGGGTTACGCCGAGATGCTGACCGACCTGTCGAAGCGGCTTTGCGAGATCACGGGCTACGACGCCATGTCGATGCAGCCCAATTCCGGCGCGCAGGGTGAATATGCGGGCCTTCTGACGATCATGCGCTATCACCAGGCCAACGGCGAGGGCCATCGCAAGGTCTGCCTTATCCCGGTGAACGCCCACGGCACGAACCCCGCCAGCGCACAGATGTGCGGGATGAAGGTCGTCGTGGTCAAATGCACCGAGCGCGGCGACGTGGATGTCGAGGATTTCCGCGCCAAGGCCGAGGCGGCGGGCAGCGATCTGGCCGCCTGCATGATCACCTATCCCTCGACCCACGGCGTGTTCGAGGACACGGTGCGCGAGGTCTGCGAGATCACCCACCGCCACGGCGGGCAGGTCTACCTGGACGGCGCGAATCTGAACGCCATGGTGGGCCTGTCGAAACCGGGCGAGATCGGCTCGGACGTGTCCCACCTGAACCTGCACAAGACCTTCTGCATCCCCCACGGCGGCGGGGGCCCCGGCATGGGACCCATCGGCGTGAAGGCGCACCTGGCCGATCACCTGCCGGGCTACGACCTCGAGGGCGCGGGCGCATCGGGCGCGGTCAGCGCGGCGCCGTTCGGCTCGGCCTCGATCCTGCCGATCAGCTGGGCCTATTGCCTGCTGATGGGCGGCGCTGGCCTGACCCAGGCGACGAAGGTGGCGATCCTGAACGCCAACTACATCGCCCGGCGGCTCGAAGGGGCCTACGACGTGCTCTACCGCGGGCAGAACGGCCGGATCGCGCATGAATGCATCATCGACACCCGGCCCTTCGACAAGTCGGCCCATGTGACCGTGGATGACATCGCCAAGCGCCTGATCGACAACGGCTTCCACGCGCCCACCATGAGCTGGCCGGTGGCCGGCACCCTGATGGTCGAGCCCACGGAATCCGAGACCAAGGCCGAGCTCGACCGGTTCTGCGATGCCATGCTGTCGATCCGCGACGAGATCCGCGCCATCGAGGATGGCGGCGATGCCGAGAACAACCCGCTGAAACACGCGCCCCACACTGTCGAGGACCTGGTGGGCGACTGGGACCGGCCCTATAGCCGCGAGGAAGGGTGCTATCCGGCGGGTGCGTTCCGCGTCGACAAGTACTGGCCCCCGGTCAACCGCGTGGACAACGTCTATGGCGACCGCAACCTGATCTGCACCTGCCCACCGCTGGAGGACTACCTGGAGGCGGCGGAGTAGGCGCACCGATCCAGGCGGCGCGCGGGTTTCCGTCCGCGCGCCGTGAGTATTTGCGGACCAGTGATGCAGGGGCGTGGTCCTTCGGGACGTACGCGCGCCCTAGATGTCGGCGAAGTGGCTGGAATTGCGTTCCTCGCCCAGGGCTGCGACCACCGATTCCTTCGCGTCGCCGGCGGACGTGGCGGCCATGTGGCGGGCCGGCGCGACCGCGGCGATGCGGTGCATGTCCTCGATCATCAGGATGCCGTCGCGGGCATAGCTGAGCGCGCGGGCCGACAGCGCCATGGCGGCGTCGGACACCGATGCATCGCGATGCTTCGTAAGCGTCGCGTAGGCCCGCTGCACCGACAGCTGGACCTCGACGAAGGTGCGCCCGTCGCGGGCGATGGGGTCAAGCGTCGCCAGCAAGGCCGTTCCGCGATCCATCGGATGGACGAACACGTGGGGGGCGCTGGGCTCTTCCATCTCGGCCTCTTGCGGATGAGTGGCCATGAGCTTGGCCAGGCGACCGATGACATCGAGGGCGGTGCGCGGGTCGTTGATCCCGGGCGAAAGCGCGCGCATGGCGATCTCGGACAGCACGATCAGGCCCTGGTTCGCGTCCTCGTCGGGGGTGCGGCGGTCGCCGATCACCACGGCCTCGGCCAGCGCCGTAGCGGTCGCCTGGTCCAGCGTGTCCAGGTCGATCAATCCCAGAGGTGCGCCCTCGTCGATCCAGTCGCCCGGGCCGACCGACAGGTAGACCGCCGCGCCCCGGTCGCGGGCCACGTGATCGAGCGCCGAGACGTCGATGTTCTGGATGAAGCCGAAGCGCTCGGCGTGGAAGGCCGGGGCGTGCTGGGGAATCGCTGTCTTTCGAATGTCCCGGGCGCCCAGGAACGGCGCGTCGCGGCGGGCCTTCAGGCTGGCGCGCGCGCGTTCTTCCACCCGGTCGATCGTCGCCTCGACCGATCCGAGCCCCGCCAGGTGGGCCACCCAGCGCAGAACGGCGATCACCACGAAGATGATGACCCCCACGGACACGACATAGATGAGGGGCACGTCGCGGGGCTTGATGAACTCGATATTCAGCAGAACGGTCAGCGCGAGCGCGTAGATGAAGGCGCCGATGAAGGTGGCGATCACCGTCTGCGTGCGGCTGTCTTCCTGCAGCAGCCGGTGCGCGCGGGGGGTGGCGTTGGCATCGGCGGCCAGGTGCGCGCTGACCATGATCGAGAGCGAGAACGTGGTCACCGTCAGCATCGAGTTCGTCAGGATTGACAGCAGCGCGTCCAGCGCCTCGGCCGAAACGGAGAGCCCGCCCGGCAAGGGCAGCACCGGCACCAGCGGTGCCACGCCGGCGACGACAACCGCCAGCGCGGACAACAGGGCCGCGCGGACCCAGAGACGGCGGGCGAATTGGCGGAAGGACCAGAGGATTTGCGTGATCATCCGCTGCCAGATAGCGCGCCCCGCGCCGCTTGACACGGCCGGGGACATGAGCCATTCACCGCCGCAGTGGGGCCGTAGCTCAGTTGGGAGAGCGCGTCGTTCGCAATGACGAGGTCGTCGGTTCGATCCCGATCGGCTCCACCAAACTCCCCCTTCACGCCGGCCCGCATCGACGCCCCTGACCGGGCGAATGAAGTCTTTCGACCGGAGCCGGACCATGCGCACCCCCCTGATTTTCGACGGCCACAACGACGTGCTGACCCGGCTTTGGTCGTCGGGTGCAGGCGCGGCGGGCTTCGGGAAAGACGCGGGCGCGATCAACGCACCGGCCGCGCGCAAGGGCGGGTTGGGCGGCGGGTTCTTCGCGCTCTGGGTGCCGTCGCCCCCCGACGGATCCGACAGCGCGGCGGCCATGCTCGAGCAGCGCTATGACCTGCCCTTGCCGGGGCCGGTCGCGCGGGACACCGCAATGGAGGTCGTCACGGCGCAGGCGGCGATCTTCGACGCGCTGGTCGAGGCGGGCGAGCTGGTGGCCTGCCGCACGGTCGAGGACCTGCGCGCCGCGCTGGCGGGCGACGGCGGTCTGGCCGCCATCCTGCACCTTGAAGGGGCCGAGTGCATCGGTCCAGACCTCGCGGCGCTGGATCGGCTCCACGCCCGCGGGTTGCGGTCGCTGGGCCCGGTCTGGTCACGGCCCACGATCTTCGGACACGGCGTGCCCTTCCGCTTTCCGTCGACCGGGGATACCGGGCCGGGTCTGACCGAGGCGGGCAAGCGGCTGGTCGCGCGGTGCCATGAGCTGGGCGTGTTGGTGGACCTGTCGCACATGACCGAGGCGGGGTTCTGGGACGTGGCGGGGCTGGAACGGCGTCCATTGGTCGCCACCCATTCCAACGCCCACGCCATCTGTCCCAGCGCGCGCAACCTGACGGATCGGCAGCTGGACGCCATCGCCGACAGCGACGGGATGGTGGGGATCAACTTCGGCACAGCCTTCCTGCGCGAGGACGGCAAGCGCACGGCCGAGACCGGGCTCGATCCGCTTTTGCGCCATCTAGATTACCTGATCGGGCGGTTGGGCGAGGATCGCGTCGGCTTCGGCTCGGATTACGACGGCACGCTGGTGCCCGAGGCGCTGACCTCGTCGGCCGACCTGCCGGTGCTGCGGGAGGCATTGCGCGGCCACGGGATCGACGATGCGATGATGCAGAAGCTATGCCACGAGAACTGGCTGCGCGTGCTGGATCTCTGCTGGCGCTAGGTCGCGGCGCCACGCGACGGGACAGGGGACGCAGCTCAGCGCAGGTGCGCGTCGAGACCGTGCAGCATGGCGAGACAGGCCGACAGCTGGTCGCGCGCGATGAACTCGTCGGGTTTGTGCGCCTGGGCAATATCGCCGGGCCCGCAGACGACGGCGTCCATCCCGATGGACTGGAACAGCCCGGCCTCGGTCCCGAAGGGCACCACGTCGCTGCCATTCGCGCCGGTCAGGGCCTGGGCGATCTCGGCGGCCTCGTTCGCGTCGCAGGGGGTCAGCCCGACCACTTCGCCGATGGTGCGGGTTTCAATTTTCGAACCTTCGTGCACCGATTTCATGGCCGGAAGCAGGACATCGTTGCAGTAATCCCGCATTTCGCCAATGGCGAAGGCCTGGTCCTCGGGGTTGACCGGCCGCAGCTCCCAGTCGACCTCGGCATGGTCGGCGATGACGTTATGGGCGATGCCGCCGCGCAGGCCGCCGACCTGGAGCGTGCTGCCCGGCGGCTCGAACCGGCTGTCGTGCGGGGCGCGGGCGGCCAGCTCGCCCCGCAGGTCCAGCAGGCGGGCGACGAAGCGGGCGGCGTATTCTGTGGCCGAGACGCCGAGGCCCGGGTTCGACCCGTGCCCCGCGAGCCCGTGGAAGCTGGTTGTGTACTCGCAGCAGCCCTTGTGGCCGTCGATCACCCGCATCGACGTGGGCTCGCCGATGATGGCAAGGGCCGGGCGGATGTCCCAACCGGACATCTCGGACACGAGGGCACGCGCGCCAAGACAGCCGACCTCTTCGTCGTGGGTGAAGCAGAAATGCACCGGGCGGCGCAGCGTGCCCTGGGCGTAAAGCGGCGCGAGCGCCATGCAGGCCGCGATGAACCCCTTCATGTCGCAGCTGCCCCGGGCGTAAAGCAGCCCGTCGGCCTCGGTCAGCGCGAAGGGGTCGGTGGACCACTCCTGCTCGGTGACCGGGACCACGTCGGTATGGCCCGACAGGACGATGCCGCCCGAAATGTCGGGGCCGATGGTGGCGAACAGGTTGGCCTTGGTGCCGCTGTCGTCGATCATGATCCGACAGCGCGCGCCGGCATGGTCCAGCCGGTCGGCCAGATGGCCGATCATCGCCAGGTTGCTGTCGGACGAGACCGTGGGAAACGCCACGAGGTCGGCCAGGTGCGCCTCGCAGGTGGCGAGGTCGGTCATTTCGCCACCAGGGTTCGCGGCACGTCGGCCAGGCACTCGGCCGGGCCTTCCTCGCGGATGACGATGGTCTCGGTGATCTCGAGGCCCCAGTCCTTCATCCACAGCGCGGGCATCAGGTGGAAGGACATGCCCGCGCGCAGCGGCGTCAGGTCGGCCTCGCGCAGCGACACGGTGTGCTCGCCCCAGTCGGGCGGGTAGCTGAGCCCGACCGCGTAGCCCACGCGCCCCTGCCGGTCGATGCCCGCCTTCGCCAGCTCGGCCTTCAGCGCGACGGCGATGTCGCAGGCCCGGTTGCCGGGGCGCGCGGCGTCGAGCGCGGCCTCGATCCCGCGCTGCACGGCGGCCTCGGCATGGCGCATCTCGGACGGGGGATCGCCCAGGTAGACGGTCCGGCACAGCGGCGCGTGATAGCGGCGATAGCAGCCCGAAATCTCGAAGAACGTGGCCTCGTTCGCCTGGAAGGGGCGTCCGTCCCATGTCAGGTGCGCCGCCGCCGCGTCGGGCCCCGAGGGCAGCAGCGGCACGATGGCCGGGTAGTCGCCCCAGGCGCCCTCGACCCCGATCAGCGCGTCGCGGTAGATGTCGGCCACCAGCTCGTTCTTCGGCAGGCCCACCGCGACCCTTTCCATGATGCCGTCGATCATCTTGGTCGAGATCGCGGCGGCCTTGCGCATGAAGGCCAGCTCCTCGTCGGACTTCACGGTGCGCTGCCAGTTCACGAGGTTCGTCGAATCGACCCAGGCGGCATCGGGCAGGGCGCCGCGCAGCGCGTCCATGGCCGCGGCGGTGAAATAGTAGTTCTCCATCTCGACGCCGATGCGCGCGCCGCCGTATCCCAGATCCGCCAGGATAGCGGCCAGGTGCTGCATCGCGTGCCGCTCGTCCGACTGCACCCAGTCGTCGGAGTAACTCAGCACGCGTTCGTCGGGGATCCAGCAGGTGCGGTGCGCGCCGAAGCTGTCCATGTGCCGGCCCCACCACATCGGGTCGGCCTCGAGCTGGATGATGACCCCCTGGTGGACGTAGAAGGACCAACCGTCATAGCCGGTCAGCCACGCCATGTTGGACGGGTTTGTGACGAACAGCACGTCCACCCCGTCGGCCGCCATCTGCGAGCGCACCAGCGACAGCCGCCGCTGGTATTCCGAGACCGAGAAGGCGGGGGCGTAGTTCGGCATCGGCTGGACCTTTCCTTGGCGCGTTCGGCACAGCGCAAAACCAATCGGGCCCCGCGGTCAAGGGGGCAGGGGTTTCAAGTCGCGTGCCGGGGCGGTAAGCCCTGCGTTGACGCCACATGCACGAAAGGGACCCCGCCATGGATGACATCGGCCGCAACGACCAGCTGGCCCAATGGGACCGGGATTACTTCATGCACCCCTCGACGCACCTGGCGCAGCACGCGCGGGGCGAGGCGATGGGCCGCGTGATCCGGGGCGCATCCGGCGTCCATATCGAGGATCGCAACGGCAACCGCCTGCTCGACGCGTTCGCGGGGCTCTATTGCGTCAACGTGGGCTACGGCCGGCCCGAGATCGCCGATGCCATCGCCAAGCAGGCGAAGGAGCTCGCCTATTACCACGCCTATGTGGGCCACGGGACCGAGGCCGCGATCACCCTGTCGAAGATGGTGCTGGAGCGCGCGCCCGACCACATGTCGAAGGTCTATTTCGGCCTGTCGGGCTCGGACGCGAACGAGACCAACATCAAGCTGGTCTGGTACTACAACAACATCCTCGGCCGGCCCGAGAAGAAGAAGATCATCTCGCGCTGGCGGGGCTACCACGGCTCGGGCCTGATGACCGGGTCGCTGACCGGGCTGCCGCTGTTCCACGACAAGTTCGACCTGCCGCTGTCGCCGATCCTGCACACCAGCGCGCCCTACTACTACCATCGCGACGACTCCGATCAGAGCGAGGAAGAGTTCTCGGCCCAGTGCGCGGCCGAGCTGGAAGAGCTGATCGCGCGCGAGGGCGCCGACACCATCGCGGCCTTCTGGGCCGAACCGATGCTGGGCACGGGCGGGATCGTGCCGCCGCCGAAGGGCTACTGGGAGGCGATCCAGCCGGTGCTGGAGAAGCACGACATCCTGCTGGTGGCCGACGAGGTCGTGACCGGCTTCGGTCGCCTCGGCACCATGTTCGGATCCGAGCATTACGGGATGCGGCCCGACCTCATCACCATCGCCAAGGGGCTGACCAGCGCCTACGCGCCGCTGTCGGGCTCGATCGTATCCGACAAGATGTGGAAGGTGCTCGAGCGGGGCACGGACGAGAACGGCCCCATCGGCCACGGTTGGACCTACTCGGCGCACCCGGTGGGCGCGGCCGCGGGGGTGGCGAACCTCCAGTTGCTCGATGACCTGAACCTGATCGACAACGCCGGCACCGTGGGCGCCTACCTGAACCAGCGCCTGTCCGAGACCTTCGCCGACCATCCCCACGTGGGCGAGGTCCGGGGCGAGGGCATGATCGCCGCCGTCGAGTTCGTCGAGGATCGCGACCGCCGCAAGGCCTTCGATCCGGCGAAGAAGACCTGCGCCAAGATCGCGACCGAGCTTCTGTCGCAGGGCGTCATCGCGCGGGCCATGCCCGGCGGTGACATCCTGGGCTTCGCGCCGCCCTTCTGCCTGACCCGCGAGAACGTGGACGAGATCGTCGACAAGACCGCCAAGGCGGTGCGCGCGGCGGGCCTTTAAGGCCCGTTCGTGGCCCCGGCGGCCGATCCGCTGTTCGAGCCGCTGGTCCTGCCCTGCGGCATCGTGCTGAAGAACCGCATCGGCAAGGCGGCCATGTCGGATTCGCTCGGCGACGGGGCAGGGCGGCCCACCTCGGCGCAGGGGCGGCTGTACGAACGCTGGGCCGAATGCGGCCTCGCGCTGTCGATCATCGGCGAAGTGCAGGGCGACCCGTTCGCGGCGGAGAAGCCCGGCAACCTTGTCCTCAATGGCGAGTCCGATCTCGAGGCCTTCGCCGCGCTGGCCCGTCGCGGCGGTGACCACGGCGCGCAGATCTGGCCGCAACTCGGGCACGCGGGGGCCATGGCCCATCCCCCGATCGGTCGGGCGCGCGGTCCCAGCGCGCTGGACCTGCACGGATTGCGGGCGGAGGCGCTATCGGTCGAAGCCATCGCCGCGCTGCCCGGACAATTTGCCGAAACGGCCCGGCTGGCGCGTCGGGCGGGATTCGGTGGCGTGCAGGTTCACGCGGCGCACGGTTTCCTGCTGAGCCAGTTCCTTTCGCCCCTCTTCAATCGACGCGAAGACGCCTATGGCGGACCGATCGGCAACCGGATGCGTCTGCTGCTGGAAGTCGTGCACGCGGTCCGCGCGGCGGTGGGTTCGGAAATTGCGGTGGCCGTGAAGCTCAACGTCACGGATCGGTTGGAGGGTGGGCTCATGCCCGACGAGTCGCTGGAGGTGATCCGCGCGCTCGACACCATGGGGATCGATCTGATCGACCTGAGCGGGGGGACCTACTTTCCCGGCGCCGTCTCGGCCTCGGACAGCGGCGGGTCCGGCCCCTATTTCGTCGATTTCGCCCGCCGCGCCCGACGGGAAACGTCGGTGCCGCTGATGGCCACCGGCGGGTTCAAGACCCACGCTAAGGCGCGGGCCGCCGTCGCGAGCGGCGCGGTCGACATGGTCGGGCTGGCCCGGGCGCTGGTCGTCGCGCCGGACCTGCCGAGCCGCTGGCGCGCGGGGCTGGACCCGGAACCGGTTTTCCCGCGCTTCACGGATCCGCCCGAAGGCGGCGTGACCGCGTGGTACACCATGCGCCTGACCGAGATCGGCGAGGATCGCGAAACCGACACGCCCGGCGCGTTGCAGGATGCGATCGACCGCTACGAGGCGCGCGATGCCGACCGTGTCGCCACCTGGCGCAACCGTTTCGGGGCGCCGGACTAGGAGCCGTTGCGCGCCCGGTCGCAATCGGTCTGCGCGCGTCAGGTGATCCGGGTCCCGTCGCCGTCCCGCACGAGGTCCCCGTGCATCGCGACAAGGTGCGTGTGAACCCGTTGCAGGCTGGCGGGGCGATAGGGGCGGAAGCCCTCGGTCTTGGCGTCCGCGATCCAGCGCTCGTGCACCGACCCGTGCACCTCGTCGAGCGTCGAGGGGCCTTCGCGATCCAGCGGGCGCAGGCGCATGACCGCGTTCAGGGCGCCGGTCGGGGGCCTTGTGGTATTGCGCAGCGGCCCCATCGGGTTCTGCGACGCCTCGATCCGGGCCAGGGCCTGCGCGTCGAAGGCAAGCCCGGCCTCGCGCGCCCCTTCGATGATCCAGCCAAGCCCGATGCTGGACAGCTCGATGATGTCGCCGCCCCCGCCGACCGACCCGTGGTCGCCCGCGAAGAACTGCTCGAGGTACGGCGTGCCCGCGCCGCTTTCGGCCTCGGCGTTCAGTGCGGCGAGGTTGTCCCACCGGGTGGGGGCGAAGGCGCGCCGGCGTTCGTCAAGCGCCACGGCGTGCCGGGCGCTCTGAACCATGCTGGACAGGTTCGCGTCGTGGAATCTGTACTTGCTGGCGGTCCAGCGGCCCAGCACGGGCACCGAGGCCGGCACCCCCAGCGCGCCGACCGAGTCCCAGACGCCAAGGTAGCGGATCCGAAGGACCGGCGCGTCCGGCATGCCTTGGGACAGACGCCAGGCATGCTCGGCTTCCGAGGTCACGACCCGCCTTGAGATGCCCGCGCGAAAGGCGTGGCTTTCCTCGGTCGCCGGGTGCGTGGTGTCGTCATCCATCGTGCGATAGCGCGCGACGGCCCTGGGAATCTCGGGCAGGGCATCGCGGTCGATGATACCGGTCGAGCGGATGAATCCCGTCAGGGACCGCGCCGTGTAGGCCCCGCGGGAAAAGCCGAGGATGAAGATCTCGTCGCCCGGTTCGTAGAGGAAGACCAGGTGGCGGTAGGCCTCGACGATGTTGGACATGAGCCCAAGGCCGAACGCGCCCCCCAGCAGCGAATCCATCTTCCTCAGCCAGGGCGTCGGGCCGCGACCGGTGCCGACACCCTGGACGTAGATCGGAACCTGGACGGTCCCGGCTTCATCCATGAGGCGCATGGCCTGCGAAAACCGGACCACGTTGGTCGGGGTGATGCTGTCGGACCGGTTCCAGGTCCCGTCGCATAGAATGACGATGCGTTTCATCGTGGTTCTCCTGAAAAATGCTTGCTCAAATGCGGCGGGTGCCGGCCGGACAAATTGGCCGCCGCCTCCGTCAGCCTCGTCCGATGCAGGGCGCAGATCAACCCGGAATTGATCAGCCATTCCGGGCCTCGCGGCCCGCCGAGGCGCCACGCCGGCGCGAACAAGGTGCAACCCGGTCCCGGGCCGGACGTTGAGACAGCGCTTGCGAGGTCGGGACCGCGCGCGCCCGGGGTGTTTTGCTTGCGGCGCGGGCCCTCCGCGGGCCGGGGCCAGTCGACTTGCCCCAACTGACATGCTAGGTGGACCAGAAGGTTACCAGTGGAGGAAATGCGCGAAATCATGCCAGAACTCGATCCAGACCGCCTGTTCCCGGCCGACGCCCGGACCCGCGACATCGCGCGCCAGCTGCATGCGGGCATCGCGGACCGCCCGATCCTCAGCCCCCACGGCCATTGCGACCCGTCCTGGTTCGCCGAGGACGCACCATTTAGCGACCCCGCGCACCTGTTCGTGGTGCCCGACCACTACATCTTCCGGATGCTGGTGTCGCAGGGTGTGCAGCTGTCGGACCTGGGGGTGCCCCGTGTCGATGGCGGGCCGGTCGAGACCGATCCGCGCAAGATCTGGCGTCGCTTCGCCGCGCATTACCACCTGTTCCGGGGCACGCCCACGCGGCTGTGGATCGACCACGCGCTGTCCCATGTCTTCGGCGTCGACGCGCCGCTCGAACCCGGGACGGCGGACGCGATCTACGACCAGGTGGATGCCTGCCTGTCGAAGCCCGAGTTCCGTCCGCGCGCCCTGTTCGAGCGCTTCAATATCGAGCTTCTGGCGACCACCGACAGCGCGCTGGATGACTTGGCGCACCACGACCGCATCCGCGAGGCCGGCCTGCCGGGCCGCGTGATCCCGACCTACCGGCCCGACGCGGCGATCGACCCCGAATACGAGGGCTTCGCCGAGAACGTCGCGCAACTGGGCAAGCTGACCGGGTGCGATACCGCCTCGTGGGACGGCTACCTCGAGGCGCATCGCAGCCGCCGCGCGTACTTTCGCGCGCGCGGAGCCACCGCCACCGACCACGGCCACCCCACCGCCCGCACCGAGAGCCTGGATGCCGACGTCGCGGCGCGGCTGTTCCGCACCTGCCTGTCCGGCGAGGCCACGGCCGAGGAGGCCGATGCCTTCCGCGGCCAGATGCTGACCGAGATGGCGCGGATGAGCGTCGAGGACGGCATGACGATGCAGATGCACATGGGCTCGCACCGCAACCACTCGGGGCCGATCATGCGCAGCCACGGGCGCGACAAGGGCTTCGATATTCCCCTGCGCACGGATTTCGTGCGGGCGCTGAAGCCGATGCTCGACACCGTCGGGCTGGAGCCGAACCTGCGCATCATCCTGTTCACGCTGGACGAAACCACCTTGTCCCGCGAACTGGCGCCGCTTGCCGGTGTCTACCCGTCGCTGCTGCTGGGACCGCCCTGGTGGTTCTTCGACAGCCCCGAGGGGATCATGCGCTTTCGCCAGCTGACGGGCGAGACGGCGGGCATCTACAACACCGCCGGTTTCAACGACGACACGCGGGCCTTCTGTTCGATCCCGGCCCGCCATGACGTGTCGCGCCGGGTGGACTGCGCCTGGCTGGCCGGACTGGTGGCCGACGGACGGATCGGCATGAACGAGGCAGAGGAAATGGCAGGACAATTGACCACCGATCTCGTGAAGAAGGCCTACGGGCTATGAGCGCGCGCCTGGCCCGCCGCCGCCCCGCCCCCGAAACCGGCATCGTGCATTTCGGTCTGGGCGCCTTCGCCCGCGCCTTTGCCGCGATCTTCGTCGAGCAGGCGATCGAGACGCATGGCGGCGACTGGGGCATCGTCGGCGTCAGCCTGCGCTCGCCCGACACCCGCGACGCCCTGAAGCCGCAGGACTGGACCTATACCGCGGTCGAACTGGGCCCCGACGGCGAGACGCCGCGCCACGTGCAGGTGCTGTCAGACGTGCTCGTCGCCCCCGAGGCGCCCGGGGCCGTGTTCGATGCTCTGGACAAGGCGAACCTGGTGACCCTGACGGTGACCGAGAAGGGCTATTGCCACGTGCCGGCCACCGGGAAGCTGAACCGCGACAACCCTGATATCGTGCAGGACCTGTCCGACCCGGCGCGCCCGGCCTCGGCGCTGGGCTATATCGCCCGCGCGCTGGACGCCCGACGCAAGGCCGGGCGCGCGCCCTTCACGGTGATGAGCTGCGACAACATCCCGTCGAACGGCAACCTGCTGCGCGGGCTTGTCCTGGACCTCGCGGCCGAGATGGACGCGGGGCTGCGCGACTGGATTGCCGAGACCGTCGCGTTCCCCTCGACGATGGTCGACCGGATCGTGCCGGCCACCACCGAGGACGACATCCGGCATATCGAGGGCCTGATCGGCGCCCATGACGCGGCGCCGGTCCGGCACGAGCCGTTCCGGCAGTGGGTGATGGAGGATCGCTTCTGCGCCCCGCGTCCCGATTTCGGATCCGTCGGGGCCGAGCTGGTCGAGGACGTCGCCCCCTACGAGCACATGAAGCTGCGGTGCCTCAACGGAACGCACTCGTCGCTGGCCTACCTGGGTTATCTCGCGGGCGCCGAAACCATGTCGGACACCGTCGCGCGGCCGCCCCTGGCCGCCTATGTCCGCCACCTGTGGGACAACGAGATCACGCCGGTGCTGACCGCGCCGCCGGGCGTCGACCTGTCGAACTACACCGCGTCGCTGTTCGACCGCTTCGCCAACCCCGCGATCCATCACCGGACGTGGCAGATCGCCATGGACGGCTCGCTGAAGCTGCCCCAGCGCATCCTCGATAGCGTGCGCGAGAACCTCGACGCGGGCCGCACGCCCGAAGGGTTGTTCCTGGCCATCGCAGCTTGGGTGCAGTTCTCGTCGGGCAAGGGGCTCGACGGTGCGCCGATCGAGGTCAAGGACCCGATGGCCGACCGCCTGGCCGCCTGCTGGGACGGGACCACCGACCCGGACGAGATCGTGGGCCGCTACCTGGCGCTGGACGAGATCTTCGACCCGGCCTTCGCGGCCCGGACCGAGGTGCCCGAGGGGCTGGCCCGCGCGCTGCGAAATCTGCGGGCCGACGGCGCCGAGGGCGCCGCCGGGGCCGTCGCCGGCTGACAACCCGTCGGCCTGACCGGAGGGGTCAGGCCGACAGTCCGACCTTTCCGTGGCTGAGCGCGGCGATCACGCCGCGCAGTTCGGCCAGGCCACGCAGCCGGCCGATCGCGGGATAGCCCGGCTGCGCGTTGCGCCCATGGTCGTCCAGCAGGTTCTGCCCGTGGTCGGGCCGGAACGGGATCTCGGCATCGCTGCGCCCGGCGTCATGTCGGCGCTTCTCCTCGCGCAGGGCCGCGGCGACCAGCGCTACCATGTCGGTGGCTCCGCCCAGGTGCTCGTCCTCGAAGAACGAACAGGGCAGGGTGTCGGTGTCCCGCGACACGTTGCGCAGGTGCAGGAAATGCACGCGGTCGCCCAGACGCTCCATCATGCCCGGCAGGTCGTTGTCGGCCCGCGCCCCGAGCGACCCGGAACACAGCGTGACGCCGTTCGCCGGCACGTCCACCGCGTCCAGCATGGCGCGGTAGTCGGCCTCGGTCGAGACAACGCGCGGCAGTCCCAGCAGCGGGAAGGGCGGGTCATCGGGGTGACAGCAAAGCCGCATCCCCAACCGCTGCGCCACCGGCGCGACCTCGGACAGGAAATCGACCAGGTGGGCGCGCAACCGTTCGTCCGAGACCGATTCGTAGGCGGCCAGGTGGTCCTTCACGTCTTCCATGGTGAAGTTGTCGGCGGCCCCCGGCAGGCCGAAGACCACGTTCCGGGCCAGGGCGGCCTTTTGGTCCTCGTCCATCTCGGCGGCCCGCCGCGCGGCCGCGTCCGCAACGTCCCCGGGGAAGCTCTCGGCGGCGCCCGGACGTTTGAGCACGTGGATATCGAACGCCGCGAAGTCGATCAGGTCGAATCGCATGCAGGTCGCGCCGCTGGGGCGCGGCCAGGCCAGGTCGGTGCGGGTCCAGTCGAGCACCGGCATGAAGTTGTAGCACACGGTCTCGATCCCCGCGGCCGCGAGGGCCTCGAGGCTTTGCTTCCAGGCCGCGACATGCTCGCGCCACGGGCCGCTCTGCCGCTTGATATCCTCGGACACCGGGATGCTTTCGACCACTTCCCACGCAAGGCCGGTGGGGCGTCCATCGGGGTGGTGGGCGATCTCGTTCTGCCGGCGCGCGATCTCGTCGCTGCTCCAGGCCGTGCCCGTGGGTACGTGGTGCAGGGCCGAGACGACCCCCTCGACGCCCGCCTGTGCCATGTCGGCGGGGCTCACCTGGTCCTTGGGTCCGAACCAGCGCCATGTCTGCCGCATCGAATGCCTCCCTCTTATCGGCCTCTCCCGATTTATGGGCGAGTGGCGCGCGGATCGAAAGAGAAATCGTATTGACTAGCATGTTAGTTGGCATAGGCTGTGCGCCGGGAGGAACGAATTGATGATCGACCCGAACGTCGCATCGCACGAGCACACGGCAGCCGAGCGCATCGACCCGCGCCAGGCGGTCGGGCCGCAGCTGTGCGGCGTCATGCGCGATCAGATCATCCGCGGCGAACTCGCACCGGGGAGCCGCCTGCTTCGCACCGAGATCGCGACGAAGTTCGGGATCAGCCGCCAGCCGGTCAGCGACGCCTGCGCGCGCCTGGCCGAGGAAGGCCTCGTCGATATCCTGCCCCAGCGCGGCACCTTCGTGAGCCGAATCAACGTCAGCGCGGTCCTGTCCGCCCGGTTCGTCCGCGAGTCGGTCGAGGTCGAGATCGTCCGCCGCCTGGCGGCCGAGCGCAGCACGGCCATGCTGGACGAATGCGCCCGCCTGCTGGAAGAGCAGCGCCGCCAGATCGACACGCCGGACCAGCTGCCGTTCATGGCGCTGGACGAGGCGTTTCATTTCCACCTGTCCCGGTCGGCGGGGCAGGCCGCCGCCTGGCGCATCCTGCAACCGCTGAAGACCCAGATGGACCGCCTGCGCCACATCTCGGCGCGCGAGTTGCCGCGCCGCCTGCTGATCGAGCAGCACGAGACATTCGTCGACGCAATCGGGCGGCGCGACCCCGAAGCCGCCGTCGCGGGCATGCGCGATCACCTGCGCCAGATGCTGGACGACCTGCCGGCGCTGATCGAAAGCCATGCCGACTACTTCGACACGCGGGGGGCGGTGCTGTGACGCTGGATGCCTCTGCCTTCACCACCACGTTCCTGCCCCGCTGGCTGGACCGCGTCACCGACGACGAAAACGGCGGCCTTCTGGAATGGCTGGATGACGGGGGTCAGCCCGACATCAAGGGGCCCCGCACGACGCTGGCGCAGGCGCGCAGCGCGTTCGTCCTGTCGCATCTGTATATCGCCACCGGCGTGCCGCGCCTGAAGGACGGCGCGATCCACGCCTGGCGCTTCCTCGACACGCACTTGCGCGACGCGGACGGTGGTTACCAGGCCGCTGTGGCTGCCGATGGCGCACCGATGGATGATGCAGCCAGCGCGACCCGCCGGTCCTACGATCACAGTTTTGTCCTGCTGGCGCTCGTCACGCTCGAAAAGGCCGTGCCGGGCATCGTTCCGCCGGACCGGGTGCCGTCGCTCTGGGCTTACGTCGAGACGTTGACCGACCCGGCCACCGGGGCGCTCTGGGAAGACAACGCCATGGCACGGGACGGGGCCGGGCCCGGGACGCGCCGTGGCCAGAACCCGCAGATGCACATGCTGGAAGCCGTGTTGCAGGCCTACGAGATGACGGGCGATCCCGTCTGGCGCGACCGCGCGACCGGATATGTCACGCTGGCCCGCGATCACCTTGTCGATCCCGACACCGGCGCGATCCGGGAATGGGTCGGTGCCGACATGGGGCCGCTCGCGGGTGCCGATGGCGGGCGGCGCGAACCCGGCCACCAGTTCGAATGGGCCTGGCTGCTCCATCGCTATGCCGAGCTTGGCGGCGAGGTTCAGGTGACCGGGATGGCCGATGCCATGATCGCCTTCGCCGAGGCGCATGGCGTCCGCCGCGATGGCCCCATGGCCGGCGCGCCGTTCGACGCGCTGGATCCGGCGGGCGCGGTACGCGAGGACACCCACCTGCTGTGGCCCATCACCGAGGCCGGCAAGTATTACTCGGCCCGGCACCTGGCCACCGGCGACGCCGACGCCGCCGAAACCGCCAACGCGCTCTGCCGGCTGATGTTCGACCGCTATTTCCCGGCCGGCCCCGCGCCGCGCTGGCACAATCAGCTCGACGGGCAGGGGAAGCCGATCCAGCCGATCGCGCTCAGCCGCCTTGTCTACCACGTTGCGCTGTTCCTGACGGAAGGCGCGCGCGCCGGTCTCTGGCCATTGGCCGGGACCGAAACGCCCGATACCATCATGCATAGGGAGGAATTCACATGATGAACCGACTGACCTCGACCGCGCTGACCGGCGCCATTGTCCTGGCTGCCGGTGCGGCCGCAGCCCAGGAGTACACCCTGGGCCTGTCCACGTCGCAGCCCACGTCCGATCCGCTGACCCAGGCCATGCTGGCCGCGGAAGAGCGCATCGAAGAGCGCACTGACGGTGCCGTCGACGTGACCGTCTACCCGTCGTCGCAGCTGGGCGAGGACAACGACGTTCTCGAGCAGATCCGCAACGGCGCCCCGCTGGCGGTTCTGGTGGATGCCGGCCGCCTGGCCCCGTTCAAGTCCGAGCTGGGCATCCTGTCGGCGCCCTACCTGGTCGACGACTACACCCAGTACGAGGCGATCACCACGTCCCCCGTTTACGAAGAGTGGGTGGACGAGCTGGCCGAAAGCTCGAACCTGCGGCTGCTGAACTACAACTGGTTCCAAGGCACGCGCCAAGCCTTCACCCAGAAGCTGATCGAAAGCCCCGAGGATCTTCAGGGCGTTCGCATGCGGACCATCGACGCCCCGATCTGGGTCGCCACCATCAACGCGATGGGCGCGACGGCCGTGCCGATGGCGTGGACCGACGTCTATTCCGGCCTGCAGCTGGGATCGATCGATGCCGCCGAGGCGCAGCTGACCGGTGCCGAGGGCATCAACCTCCAGGAAGTGACCACCAACGTGGCCTTCACCAACCACATCCAGCTGTTCACCGGCCTGGTCGTGTCCGAGGAGTGGTTCCAGGGGCTGCCGGAAGACATCCGCACCATCGTCGACGAAGAGCTCGACGCCGCGGGTGTTGAAGCGACCGAGAACACCGTCGCCGCGCTGGACGCGGTGCAGGGCCGCATGGAAGAGGCGGGCGTGTCGTTCAACGAGGTCGACCTGGTCCCGTTCCGCGAGGCGACGCTGGGCGTCTACGAGGAAGTCGGCCTGACCGACGCCCGCGAGGCGCTGCAGCCCTACCTGCCCGGCGGGTCGGAATAAGGGGGCGCGCCGGGATGTCTGACAATACCGGGGATTCCGGCGCCCATGGCGACGGCGGCCAAGACCAAGGGTCGCCGTCCGCCGAGACCGGGCGGCGCGGTGCGGGCGCGGTCCTGTGGTCGATCTACGATCGGCTCGAGACCGTCCTGACACTCGTCGCCCTCTCCGCGACCATCCTGACGGTGCTGATCGCCGCGGTCGGGCGAACGGCGGGCATGCCCGTCCGCTCGGCGCCGCAGCTTGCGCTGCTGTTCCTGATCTGGGCGATCATCCTGGGCGCGGATATTTGCCTGAAGAAGGGCGAGCACATTCGCGTGTCGGTCATCGCGGATTCGGTGCCGAGCGTGATCCGCAGGATCCTGGCGGCGCTGCACCTTCTTCTCATCGTGCCGTTTCTCGTTTTTCTCGCGTGGTACGGGTTCGACCTCGCCGCCGGCAACTGGCAACGCCAGCTCGGCGCGACCGGCCTGAGCTACGGTCTCATCACCCTTGCGCTTCCCGTCGGCAGCCTGCTGTTCCTCGTCTCGATCGCGCGGCGGTTCTTCAGCTATGGCCTAGACGCGACGCTGGAGCCGCAGGACCACCATCTCGAGTCCCCCCTATGACGTCGATCCTCATTCTCTGCGCCGCGCTGCTGCTGATCTTTCTCGGCATGCCCGTGGCGTTTTCCATCGGCATCAGCGGGACGGCGTATTTCTTGCTGCCCTCGACGGTGCTGCCCGACAGCACCGCCGTTCAGCGGATCGTGGCCTCGAGCCAGTCCTTCCCGCTGCTGGCGGTGCCGCTCTTCATCCTGCTGGGCAACCTGATGAACCGCGCGGGCATCACGCCCCGGCTCATCGACCTGGCCATGACACTGGCCGGCTGGATGCGCGGCGGTCTGGCGCAGTCCACGCTGATCCTGTCGGCGCTGATGGGCGGCATCTCGGGCTCGGCCGTGGCCGACGCGGCGATGCAGGCGCGCATCCTCGGCAAGCCCATGACCGAAGAGGGCTACGACCCCGGCTTCACAGGCGCGCTGCTGTCGGTGGGCGGGCTGATCACGGCGACGCTGCCGCCCTCGCTGGGTCTGATCCTCTACGGCTACCTGGGCGAGGTCTCGATCGGCCGGCTGTTCATCGCCGGCGTCGTGCCGGGCGTTCTTCTGACCATCGCGCTGATGGCGACGACCTGGGGCATCTCGGTGCGCCGCGACTACAAGCCCGCGCGCACGACCTTCCCGACGCTGGCCGAGGTCGGCCGGGGCTTCTACCGCAGCTTCTGGGCGGTGATCTTTCCGATCTGGCTGCTGGTGGGGATCCGCTTCGGGTTCTTCACGCCGTCCGAGGCCGGCGCCTTCGCCGTGGTCTATGCCCTGATCGTGGGCGGGCTGATCTACCGCGAGCTCACGTGGCGCAGCGTCTACGAGGCGATGATGGAAAGCGCGCGCGATATCGGGATGATCATGCTCATAATCCTGTTCTCGGGCGTCTTCGGCTTCGTCATCACGTTCGAACGCGTGCCCCAAAGCCTGACCGAATTCACGCTCAGCGCGATCGAGGATCCCACGGTCCTTCTGTTCGTGGTCTCGGGCTTCCTGCTGGCGCTGGGCATGCTGATCGAGGCCACCGTCCTGGTGATGCTGCTGACGCCGATCCTGGTGCCGGTCATCACCGCGGCCGGCATCGACCCGGTGCATTTCGGCCTGATCATGATGACCCTCGTCACCTTCGGGGGCATGACCCCGCCGGTGGGCGTGTCCATGTTCACCGTCTGCGGGATCCTGAACGCGTCCTACGTAGGGTATTCCATCCGGCTGATCCCGCTGGCCTGCGCGGTCATGGCGGTGGTCGTGGCGATGATCCTGTTCCCGAACCTGGTCCTGTTCCTGCCAGCGCTTCTCATGTGAGCGGCGCCCGAGCGGCGCACTGCATCCCGAAACGGCAAAGGGCAGGCCGCGTGGCCTGCCCGGTTTTGCGTCGATCGGCGCTTGACCAAAGGGTTGGTTCAGTAGTGGGCGTCCGGAACGACGAAGGCGTCCACCGGGCTTTTTCCCTGCCACGAGGCGCGGCCCAGCAGCAGGTCCACGACCGTTTGCTGCATCGGGTCCATCGTTGCCCAGGCGTTGATGTAGGTCGGCACGCGCGGCGCGTCGTAGAGATAGTAGGGAAACCCGAACGAGATCATCACGACGGGCATGTCGGTCCAGAGCCGCCGCATGGTGCCGTCCAGCCCGCCGCCGATGGCCGCCCAGTCCAGGAAGATCCGTCCGCGCGTCAGCAGCGTTTCCTCGGCCAGCGCGTAGATCGCGATCTCGAAGCCCTCGGCCGTGATGGGCGTGCCGGGCTCGTGAACGGTGACCTCGAACCCCTCGCGGCGCAGCAACTCCGGCAGGATGACCTCGTGCCGGCGCTTCATCATCGAGTCGGTGATGCCCACGGTGAACATCAGCACGCGCCGGTGGCGCTTTGGGTCCAGCGGCAGGGTGGCGTTGATGTCCTTTTTCGCACGGGGGCCCGGTGCAGAAGCTCCGCCATCCGGTCGCCGTTCTGCGCGGGGTCGGGCAGGGCGGGCAGCGTGTCGCCGCGATGCAGGCCCGCCCAGGCCTTCAGGCCCAGCACCCGCGTCACGGCGTCGAAGAACCGCTCGCGCGTGATGCGGCCGGCGTGCAGCGCGTCGCGGATGCCGGCCATCTCGGCCTCGGGATCCAGCGAGAAGAGAATGACGTCACCGCCCGAGGCGATGATCTGCACCTTGCTGTCGACCGCTTCCATGACCGAGGACAACCCGGCCATGCGGCTGGCGTCCGAAACGACCAGCCCGTTGAAGCCCAGTCTTTCGCGCAGCAATGTCGTGTTGATCGGGTGGCTGACGGATCCGGGCAGGTAGGCGTCGGCGCCGTCGCCCTGGCCGACCTCGCGTGCGAAGGCGGGCAGGGCGATATGGGCGGTCATCACGCTCATCACACCGGCGTCGATGGCCTCGCGGTAGAGACGCCCGTGGGTCGCCTCCCAGTCTTCCATGGACAGCGGGTTGATCGTGGTGACCAGGTGCTGGTCGCGGTCATCGTGCCCCTCGCCGGGCCAGTGCTTGGCCGTCGCGGCGATGCCTTCCTCCTGGAAGACCCGGATCTGGGGCAGGGCATGGCGCGCGATTGTCTCGACATCCGCGCCATAGCCGCGCGTCGCGACGATGGAGCTGCGCCAGGCCGCGTTGATATCCAGCACCGGCGTGAAGGACCAGTTGACGCCCACGGCCCGCGCCTCGCGCGCCATGATGCGCGCGACCTCCTCGGTCGCGGTGACGTCGTCGATGGCGGCCAGCGCGATGGGGTCGGGACCTCCGTGCCGAACGGCAGTCTCATGCGCGACCCCTCAAGGTCCGCGGAGACCAGCATCGGCACCTTGGCCGTTGCCTGAAGTTCGGCGATGCGGTCGCGCTCGGCCTCGTAGTCGCCATCGAAGAACCGGGTGATCCCGCCGGGGGCAAGCCCCGAGATCCGTCCGGCTTCGTCCGCGTCGAACCCGGCCGAGCGCAGGTTGAACAGCTGACCGATCCGTTCGTCCTCGGTCAGGCTGTCCCAGGTGCGGCGCACCCAGTCGATGGCCTCGGCGTCGAGGCTGAAGGGCGGGCGTTCCAGATGCGACAGGTCCATGGGGGTCAGACGATGCCGCCGCCGCCCGAGGCCGAGGCCGGCCGCGTCTCGGCCACCTGCGCGCGGTAGCCGGACCGGCGATAGGCGGCGATCGGGTCTATGGCGCAGCCTTTCTCGCGCCGCGCCATCTGAAGGATCGGCGTCACGTCGGTGCGGAACGCGGTTTTCAGCGTCTCAGACGCCATGAGCGCGTCGTTGTCTTCCTGGAAGCCCGACAGTGCCGCGCGGTCCACGATCAGCGCCTGGGCATAGGCGCGCTGCACCTCCATGGCCGAGTTCATCAGGCTTTCGATGGGGTCGGTGACGTTGTGGCTCTGGTCCAGCATGTGCGCGGGGTCGAAGCCGGGCGTGTCGGCGGCGTCCACGAGTTCATTGAAGACAAGGAACAGCCGGTAGGGGTCGATCGCCGCGGTGTCGAGGTCGTCGTCGCCGTACTTGCTGTCGTTGAAGTGGAAACCGCCCAGCTTGCCGAACTGGATGAGCCGCGCGACGATCATCTCGATATTCACCGTGGGCGCATGATGGCCGAGATCGACGAGGCAATAGGCCCGCTCGCCCAGCTCCTTCGCGATCAGGTAGTTGGTGCCCCAGTCCTGCACCACGGTCGAGTAGAACGCCGGCTCGAAGATCTTGTGCTCGGTGAAAAGCCGCCAGTCCTCGGGCAGCGTGCCGTAGATCGCCCGGGCACTGTCGAGATAGCGCTCGAACTGCTTGGTCATATGCGCCTGGCCCGGGAAGTTCGACCCGTCGCCGACCCAGATGGTCAGCGCCTTCGAGCCGATCTTCTGGCCCAGCTCCATGACGTAGAGATTGTGATCGACCGCCTGCTGGCGCACGTCCGACTTGGTGTGGCTGAGCGAGCCGAACTTGTAGCTGTGGGCCTGCCCCTCGGCGTCCGAGAAGGTGTTCGAGTTCATGGCGTCGAAGCCCAGGCCGGTCTCCTCGGCCTTGGCGAGCAGGTCGGCGGGGTTGGCGTCGTCCCACGGGATATGCAGCGACACGCGCGGAGTCGCGCCCGTGAGCTGGTGGATGACGCCACAATCGTCGAGCTTGTCGAAGATCGAGGCGGGCTCACCCATCCCCGGGAAGCGCGCGAAGCGGGTGCCACCGGTGCCGACGCCCCAGCTGGGCACGGCGACGCCGTAGGCCGCGACCTTGTCCTTGATGGTGGCGATGTCGATCCCGCGGCGGTCGAGCGTCGCCCCGAGCGCGTCGTATTCGGCCCGAAGGGCGTCTTCCGCGGCCTCGTTGGCGGCGGCGATGGTATCTTTGTCGATCATGTGGTCCTCCCTGACACCCCGCGATGCAGGGTGTCTCGCTGGAGATCCTGCGTCGCAGGGTCTCCGGGTTCGGTTCAGCTCAGCGGGTGAAGGCCTGCACGTTGCCGGCATCCACGTTGACGATGTTGCCGGTGGATTTCGCGCTTTCGTCGCTGGCGAAGAAATAGCAGGCGGCGGCGATGTCCTCGGGCAGCACGCTGCGCTTCAGCAGGCTGCGTTCGCGATACATCTCCTCCAGCCCCTCCTTGTCGGTGCCGTAGGTGCTGGCGCGCTGGTCGAGCCACTCGCCCGACCAGATCTTCGAGCCGCGCAGCACCGCGTCGGGGTTGACCGTGTTCACGCGGATGCCCTCGGGCGCGCCTTCCAGCGCGAGGCAGCGGGCGAGGTGGATCTCGCTGGCCTTGGCGGTGCAATAGGCCGACGCGCCGGGCGAGGCGGCCAGGCCGTTCTTCGAGGCCACAAAGATCATCGAGCCGCCGATGCCCTGGGTCTTCAGCATGCGGAACGCCTCGCGCGCGACGAGGAAATACCCCGTCGACAGGATCGACATGTTCTTGTTCCACAGATCCAGCGTCGTGTCCTCGACCTTGGCCGACGACGCGATGCCCGCGTTCGACACGACTATGTCCACGCCGCCGAATTCCACGGCCATGTCGGCATAGGCGGTCGCGACGGCGTCCTCGCTGGTCACGTTCATCTCGACCGTGCGCACCACGTCGCCCGAGTAGCGCGCGGCGAGGTTGTCCTTGGTGGCGGCCAGCGCGTCGGCGTCGATATCGGCCAGCACCACGCAGGCGCCTTCGGACAGGTACTTCTCGGCCGTGGCCGCACCGATGCCGCCGGCGCCGCCGGTGACGATGGCCACGCGGCCCGCCAGCGATTTCGGGGCCGGCTTGCGCTGCAGCTTCGCCTCTTCCAGAAGCCAGTACTCGATATCGAAGGCCTCCTGCTCGGGCAGGCCCTGGTATTCGCTCACCGCGTCCGAGTTGCGCATCACGTTGATGGCGTTGACGTAGAATTCGGCCGACACGCGGGCCGTGGCCTTGTCGCCCTGGAACGTGATCATGCCGACGCCGGGGACGAGGTAGACCACCGCGTTCGGGTCGCGCATGGCGGGGCTGTCGTCGTGCTTGCAGCGCTCGTAATAGGCGGCGTGGTCGGCGCGGTAGTCCTCGACCATGCCTTTCAGCCGGTCGAGCGTCCCGTCGATATCCGGGTTCGCGGGGTCGAAATCCACGACCAGCGGGCGGATCTTTGTGCGCAGGAAGTGGTCGGGGCAGGAGGTGCCCAGAGCGGCCAGGCGTTCCATGTCCTTGGCACCCACGAATTGCAGCACGGCATCCTGGTCATCGAAATGGCCGACCTTGTGGCTGTCTTCCGAGATCATGCCGCGAATCGCGGGCATCAGCGCGGCCGCGACGCGGCGCCGTTCGTCGGCGGGCAGTGTGGGGTGCTTTTCGCCGCCGAAGGCCGGAACGCCGTCGGTCTTGCCCTCGAACCACTCCATGGCGCGGTTGATGATGCGCAGGGTGAGCTCGTAGCACTCCTTCGCGTCGTCGGCCCAGGTGAAAAGGCCGTGGCTTTCCAGCACGACCCCCTTGGCGTCGGGGTTCTTCTTGCAGAAATCCTCGAGCCACAGGCCCAGCTCGTAACCGGGACGTTTCCACGGCAGCCAGCCGATCTCGTCGCCGTAGATCTCCTTCGTCAGCTCTTCGGAGTTCTTCGACGCCGCGATGGCGATGACGGCGTCGGGGTGGACGTGGTCCACGTGCCTCTTGGGCACGTAGGCGTGGAGCGGCGTGTCGATCGACGCGGCGCGCGGGTTCAGGTTGAACGTGCAGTGGGGCAGGTAGCCCACCATGTCGTCCTCGAACTCGACGCCGCGATACTTGTCCTTAAGCGCGTTCAGCTTGTCCATGTAGAGGGTGGCGAAGCCGTCCATCTCGATCGACCCGATGTCGCCGCCCGAGCCCTTGACCCACAGGACTTCGACCTCTTCGCCGGTCAACGGATCGGGCTGCATGACCTTGGCCGAGGTGTTGCCGCCGCCGTAGTTGGTCACCCGCTTGTCCGACCCCAGAAGGTTCGAACGGTAGAGCAGCTTTTCCGGCTCGCTCATGGATTGGGCTTTGCTGTCGTCCCACTTGTCGGCGATCCGACCGCTCGCGGCGTCTTTCGGCATGACGTGTCCTCCCCGGATTTGCGCTTGGGCGGAAGATTGATCCTATGACCGCGCAAGTCAATCATTTTCGATCACATACGATCATGCTGCATCGCAGAAATGCGCTTCAATGACAGAATATGATTGACAGTGAGCGGTTTTCTTTCGATCTTGCGAGCAATGGGAGGTTCGGAATGATCGAAAGCGAGCGCCATCGTGTCATCCTGTCGGCTGTGCAGGCCAGGCCTGTCGCGACCGTGGCCGAGCTGTGCGAACTGACCGATGCCTCCGAGGCGACCGTGCGCCGCGACATCGCCACGCTTCACATGCAAAAGAAGGTGCGCCGGGTGCGCGGCGGGGTCGAAAGCCTTGCGCCGCCGCAGTTCGTGGGGCTCTCGGGGCGCCCGTTCGAGACCAACGCCACCCGCGCCGTCGCCGAGAAGCGGGCCATCGCGCAGGCGGCGGTCGAGCTGTGCGACGACGGCGACGCGATCATCATCAACGGCGGAACGACCACGTTCCAGATGGTGCATCCGCTGTCCAACCGGCGCTGCCTCGTCCTGACGAACTCGTTTCCCATCGCCGAGCACCTGCTGAAGCAGTCCAAGAACACCGTGATGATGCCGGGCGGCACGATCTACCGCGAACAGAACATCGTTCTTTCGCCCTTCGAGAACGACATCACCCGCAATTTCGCGGCCAAGCGCATGTTCCTTGGCGCGCAGGGCGTGTCGAAGCTGGGCGTGATGGAGCAGGACCCGCTGATCATCCAGGCCGAGACCAAGCTGATCGGCCAGGCCGAAGAGGCAGTGCTGCTGGTTGATTCGTCGAAATTCAACAACCGGTCCAGCCTGATCCTGTGTCCGCTGGACCGTCTCACGACCCTTATCACCGACGACCGGATCGAGGATGCCGACGCCGCCTATGTCGAGGCGGCGGGCGTCAATCTGATCGTCGCCACCCCGGGCCGCGCGGAGGAGGCGCAGCCCCAGGCAGTTTAACCATCGCTCAGGGAGGAAAGTATGAGCATTACCAAGAATATCGCCCTCGCAACCGGCTTGTTTGCCGGTCTCATGGGGACCACGGCCTTGGCGCAGGACAACACGCGTATCGCGCTGGTGGCCAAGTCGCTGGGCAACGGGTTCTTCGAGGCGGCCGCCCGCGGCGCCGAGGAAGCCGCGGAAGAGATCGGCAATGTCGAGATCATCTATACCGGCCCCACCAGCACCACGGCCGAAGGCCAGATCGAGGTCATCAACAGCCTGATCGCCCAGCAGGTCGACGCCATCGCCGTCTCGGCCAACGACCCCGACGCGCTGGTCCCCGCGCTCGAGCGTGCGATGCAGCGCGGCATCACCGTGATCTCGTGGGATTCGGGCGTCGCGCCCGAGGGGCGGCAGATGCACCTCGCCCCGTCCTCGGACGAGCTGATCGGCAAGACCATCATCAAGCTGGCCGCCGATCACATGCCCGATGGCGGGCAGGTCGCCGTGCTGTCGGCGACCTCGACCTCGACGAACCAGAACGCCTGGATCGCCGAGATGGAGTCGGTGATGGACCAGTACCCGGACATCGAGGTGGTCGCGACCGTCTACGGTGACGACCTGGCCGACAAGTCCTACCGCGAGACGCAAGGTCTGCTGCAATCCTATCCCGATCTCGACGCGATCATCGCGCCGACGTCCGTGGGCATCGTCGCCGCCGCGCAAGCGGTGCAGGACGCGGGCAAGGTGGGCGAGGTGAACGTCACCGGCCTGGGCCTTCCGTCCGAGATGGCCGGCGCCATCGAGAGCGGCGCATCGGAAAGCTTCGCGATCTGGAACCCGGTCGACCTGGGCTACGCGGCCGCGACCATCGCCTACAACCTGGCGACCGGCGAGGCGACGGCCGAGCCCGGCGCCGAGATCGACATGGGCCGGATGGGCACCGTCACGCTGGACGAGAACACCACCGCAGCGATGAGCGAGCCCTTCACCTACGACGCCTCGAACATCGACGAGTTCAAGGAAGTCTTCTGATCGACGTCCCGTCGTGACAGGCCCGGCCGACCCGCTCGGCCGGGCCCTTTTTCTACCGTCGGAGAACCGCCGCGATGAAGGATACCGAGACCACCGCCACGCCGGTGCTGCGCCTGTCGGACGTGACCAAGACGTTCCCGGGTGTCACCGCCCTGTCGCAGGTCGAACTGGCGCTCTACCCCGGCCAGGTCACCGCGCTGATCGGCGAGAACGGCGCGGGCAAGTCGACGCTGGTGAAGATCCTGACCGGCATCTACCAGCCCGACGAAGGGCAGATCGTGGTGGACGGCGACCCGGTGCGGTTTCCCAGCGCGACTGCCGCGACCGAGGCCGGCATCACGGCGATCCACCAGGAAACCGTCCTGTTCGACGAGCTTTCGGTGGCCGAGAACATCTTCCTGGGCCACGCGCCCCGCGGCCGTTTCGAGCTGATCGACTGGGCCCGGATGCGCGAGGACGCGGCCGCGATCCTCGACCGCATCGGCGCCCGCATCGACCCCAGGACCTTGCTGGGCGACTTGGGGATCGGATCGAAGCACCTGGTCGCCATCGCCCGCGCGCTGTCGGTGGACGCGCGCGTGGTCATCATGGACGAGCCGACGGCCTCGCTGTCGCAGGCCGAGATCGAGGAGCTTTACGACCTGGTCGAGCGGCTGAAGGGCGAGGGCAAGGCGATCCTGTTCATCTCGCACAAGTTCGACGAGGTCTTCCGCATCGCCGACCGCTACACCGTGTTCCGTGACGGCGAGATGGTGGATGCCGGCATGATCGCGGACACCACCGAGGACAAGCTGGTCGAGAAGATGGTGGGCCGGTCCATGGACGCGATCTTCCCCACCCGCGAGCACAAGCCCGGCGACGAGGTGCTGCGCGTCGAGGATTTCGCCCACCCGACCGAGTTCGACGGCATCTCGTTCACCCTGCGGCGCGGCGAGATCCTGGGGCTTTACGGCCTTGTCGGCGCGGGGCGGTCCGAGGTCATGCAGGCGCTGTTTGGCGTCACGCGACCGTCGCGCGGGCAGGTTCGGCTGAACGGCGAGACGCTCCGCATCCGCGCGCCCGCCGACGCCATCGCCAACGGGATCGTCTACGTGCCCGAGGATCGCGGCAAGCAGGGGGCCATCGGCGCCATGCCCATCTTCCAGAACGTGACGCTGCCATCGCTCGGGACCACGTCGAAAGCCGGTTTCGTGCGCATGGCCGAGGAGTTCGCACTGGCCCGCAAGTATACCGAGCGGCTGGACCTGCGCGCCTCGGCGCTGGACCAGAATGTGGGCAACCTGTCGGGCGGCAACCAGCAGAAGGTGGTGATCGCCAAGTGGCTGGCGACCCAGCCCGCCGTCATCATCCTGGATGAGCCGACCAAGGGCATCGACGTGGGCAGCAAGGCGGCGGTGCACGAATTCATGGCCGAACTGGCCGCCAAGGGGCTGTCGGTCATCATGGTCAGCTCGGAGATCCCCGAGATCCTGGGCATGTCGGACCGGGTGATCGTGATGCGTGACGGGCTGATGGTCAGCGAGCACGACCGCGACGGCCTGACGCCCGAAACGCTGGTCCGCGCGGCCGCAGGCTACGAAGGGGAAGCGGCATGACCGGGTTTCTGAAATCGCGCGAGGCGATCCTGCTGGGCGCGCTGATCGCGCTGATCCTCGTGGTCGAGATGCGCTTCTCGGGCTTCGCGGCGCCGGGCAACCTGGCCGACGTGTTCAACGACACCTCGATCCTCATCATCCTGGCGCTGGGGCAGACATTGGTGATCCTGACGCGCTGCATCGACCTGTCGCAGGCGTCGAACCTCGCCCTGACGGGCATGGTTACGGCCATGCTGAACGCCAGCATGCCGGGCCTGCCGGTGGTCGTCCTGCTGGCCATCGCGGTGGGGCTTGGCCTTGTCATGGGGGCGTTCAACGGCATCCTGGTCTGGAAGCTCGAGATTCCGCCCATCGTGGTGACCCTCGGCACGCTCACCATCTACCGCGGCATCATCTTCGTCGTCTCGGGCGGCGAATGGGTGAACAGCCACGAGATGAGCGCGGCCTACAAGGCCTTCCCGCGGGCCGAGTTCCTGTCGCTGCCGGTGATGAGCTGGATCTGCCTTGCCGTGATCGCGGCCTTCGCCATCGGCGTGAACCGCACCGCGCTGGGCCGCGCCTTCTACGCGGCGGGCGGCAACCCGGGTGCTGCGGTCTATACCGGCATCGATGTCGGCAAGACGCGGTTCTGGGCCTTCGTGATCGCGGGCGGCCTTGCGGGGCTGTGCGGCTATCTCTGGGTGTCGCGCTACGCGGTGGCCTACACCGACGTGGCGGGGGGCTTCGAGCTCGACATCGTGGCGGCCTGCGTCGTGGGCGGCATCGCGATCATGGGCGGCTCGGGCACGGTGCTGGGCGCCGTGCTTGGGGCCCTGTTCCTGGGCACGATCAAGAACGCGCTGCCGGTCGCGGGCATCTCGCCCTTCTGGCAGATGGCGATCTCCGGCGCCGCGATCATCATCGCGGTGGCCTTCAACACCCGGCGAGAGACCGGGCGCGTGATCCTGAAATCGGCGGAGGCCAAGGCATGAGCATCGCAGAGGGAACCAAGCCGCGCCGGTTGCCCGACCGGCTGTCGAGCCGACCGGCGCGCATCCTGAAAAGCTGGGAAGTGCTGCTGGCGGGGATCGCGATCCTGATCTTCCTCGCGAACACGCAGGCCAGCCCCTACTTCCTCAACCCGTGGAACCTGAGCGACGCGACCTTCAACTTCACCGAGAAGGCGATGATCGGTTTCGCCATGGCGCTGCTCATCATCTCGGGCGAGATCGACCTGAGCGTCGCGGGGATCATCGCGCTTGCCTCGACCGCCATGGGGTTCGCCGCGCAATACGGCATGGGCACGCCCGGGCTGGTCCTGATCGGCCTCGCCGTGGGCGTGGTTTGCGGGGCGTTCAACGGCGTTCTGGTGACGCGGCTGGGCCTGCCGTCCATCGTGGTGACCATCGGGACCATGAGCCTGTTCCGGGGCATCAGCTACATCATCCTGGGCGACCAGGCCTATGGCGACTATCCCGACGATTTCGCCTTCTTCGGGCGCGGCTACGTGTTCTGGGTGATCTCGTTCGAGCTGACGCTCTTCGCCCTGTTCGCCCTGATCTACGGCGGGTTGCTGCATTTCACCAATTTCGGGCGGCAGGTCTACGCCATCGGCAACAACGCCACCGCCGCCACCTTCTCGGGCATCCGGGTGGCGCGGGTGAAGATGATCCTGTTCCTGCTCACCGGCGTCATGTCGGGCGTTGCGGCGGTGTGCCTGACGGCGCGGCTGGGCTCCACCCGGCCCTCCATCGCCTTCGCGTGGGAGCTGGAGATCGTGACCATGGTCGTGCTTGGCGGCGTGTCGATCCTGGGCGGGGCGGGGTCGATCCTGGGCGTCGTCATCGCGGCGCTGATCATCGGGATGGTGACCTTCGGGCTGGGCCTGCTGAACGTGCCGGGCATCGTCATGTCGATCTTCACCGGCGCATTGCTGATCGCCGTCATCGCCCTGCCGCGCCTGATCCTGCTGATCCGCAAGGGACGCACCTCATGAGCGAGAAACACGCCTTCATCATGAAGCTGATCCCGGGGCAGGAGGCCGAGTATCGCCGCCGCCACGAAGCCATCTGGCCCGAGCTTTCGGAGCTGCTGCGCGAGGCGGGCGTCAGCGACTACTCGATCCACCTGGACCGCGAGACATCGACGCTGTTCGCGGTGCTGTGGCGGTCCGAGGGTCACGGCATGGATGCGCTGCCCGACCACTCGGTGATGCGGAAATGGTGGGACCACATGGCCGATATCATGGTGACGAACGCGGACGCGTCGCCTTACGCGCGGGACCTCGAGACGGTGTTCCACCTGCCATGAGCCGACCGCGCCGCATCGCCGTCATCGATATCGGCAAGACCAACGCAAAGCTGGCGCTGGTCGATGGCGAAACGCTGGCCGAGATCGCGGTGCGCACGCGGCCGAACGCCGTGGTCCACGCGCCGCCCTGGCCGCAATTCGACCTCGAGGGGCACTGGGCCTTCCTGCTCGACGGTCTGGCCGCGATGCAGGCCGCGCACGGGATCGACGCCATCTCGGTCACCACCCATGGCGCGTCGGCGGTGCTGCTGGACGCGGACGGGGCGCTCGCCGCGCCGATGCTGGACTACGAACACGACGGGCCGGATAGCGTTGCGGCCGATTACGACGCGATCCGGCCCGATTTCGCCGAGACCGGCAGCCCTCGCCTACCCATGGGGCTGAACCTGGGGGCACAGCTGCACTGGATGTTCCAAGCCGATCCTCGACTGCGCGACCGGGTCGCGCATGTGCTGACTTATCCGCAGTACTGGGGCTACCGGCTGACCGGGGAAATGGCCTGCGATGTCAGCTCGCTGGGGTGCCACACGGATCTGTGGAACCCGTGGGACGGCGTGCCGTCGTCGCTGGTCGCGCGGCTCGGCCTGTCGGACAAGCTCGCGACCCCGCGCAAGCCGTCGGAGGTGCTGGGCGGGGTCACGGACGACATCGCGGCGCGCACCGGCATCGCGGCGGGCACACCGGTGGTGGTGGGCATCCACGACAGCAACGCCTCGCTTTTCCCCCATCTCGTCGGGCGGGCGGCGCCGTTCTCGGTCGTGTCGACGGGCACCTGGGTCATCGCCATGGCGGTGGGCGGGGCGCCCGGCGCGATGGAAGCCGCGCGCGACACGCTGGTGAATGTCGACGCGCGCGGCGGGCCGGTGCCCTCGGCGCGGTTCATGGGCGGACGGGAATACGAGATCGCGCGCGAAGGATGCGCGGCGACGCCCACTGCGGACGACCGCGCGGCGGTCCTGCGCGGGCTGTTCCTGCTGCCGTCGCTCGAACCCGGAAGCGGCCCGTTCCCGGAGCGCACGGGCGGGTTCAGCGATCCGCCCGCCACGGACGGGCAGAGAATGCTCGCGATCTCGTGGTATCTGGCGCTGATGACCGATACCTGTCTCGACCTGGTGGGCGCGGCCGGTCCGACGGTGGTCGAGGGGCCGTTCGCGCGCAACGCGGATTACTTGCAGATGCTGGCCGCCCTGCGCCCCGATGGGGTCGAGGCGTCCGGCTCGGCCACGGGCACCGCCACCGGCGCGGCGATGCTGTTCGACGACTCCGCGCGGGCCGCGGACGGCGCGCCGGTCCCCGTCGAGAACGCCGAGGCCTTGCGCGCCTACGCGGATGCGTGGCGCGCCCGGCTGGCTGCCGACTGAACACTCCAACTTGATTTCCGGAAACCGGAAGGCGTCCGCCCCGACGCGGATCGCGCTCAGGCGCCGTAGCGGAACTCGCGCTCGGGGTCGGGGCTGATCGTGACGCGCTGACCCTGGTCGATCCTGCGGCTGCCGTCGATCCGGGCCAGCAGCGGGCCGACCTCTTCGGTCTCGAAATGCAGAATCGTGTCGGCGCCAAGGCGCTCGACGTGGCGCACGGTGCCGGACCATTCGCCCCCGTCCTCGCTGACCGTCACGTGCTCGGGGCGGATGCCATAGACCTTGCAGCCCTTGGTCCTGGCGACCTCGCCCTCGAACAGGTTCATCTTCGGGGACCCGATGAAGCCCGCGACGAAAGGCGTCGCGGGACGTTCGTAAAGGTCCATGGGCGTGCCGACCTGTTCGATCCGCCCGCCGTTCAGGACCACGATCTTGTCGGCCATGGTCATCGCCTCGACCTGGTCGTGGGTGACGTAGATCATGGTGGCGCCCAGCCGGTCGTGCAGCTCGGCCAGCTCGATGCGCATCTGCGCGCGAAGGGCGGCGTCCAGGTTCGACAGCGGCTCGTCGAACAGGAACACGTCCGGGTCGCGCACGATGGCGCGGCCGATGACGACGCGTTGGCGCTGGCCGCCCGACAGTTCCTTGGGCTTGCGGTCCAGGTAATTTTCGAGCTGCAGGATGCCTGCCACCTCGTCGACCTTGCGGGCGATCTCGTCCTTAGGGGTCTTGGCCAGCGACAGGCCGACCCCGATATTATCGCGCAACGACAGATGCGGGTAGAGCGCGTAGTTCTGGAACACCATGGCGATGCCCCGCTCGGACGGCTCGGCGGCCGAGACGTCGCGGCCCCCGATCTCGATCACGCCGGACGTCTGCACCTCGAGGCCCGAGATCATGCGCAGCAGGGTGGACTTGCCGCAGCCCGAGGGGCCGACGAAGACGCAAAACTCGCCTTGCTCGATCTCGAGGTCGATGCCGTGGATGACCTCGACACCACCGAAGCTCTTGCGCAGGTCTTTAAGCTCTACTCGGGACATGGATTCCTATCCTTTGACCGCGCCGGAGGTCATGCCGGCGACGATCTGGCGGTTGAGGAAGACGAAGACGAAGAAGGGCGGGATGGTGATCAGCAGGATGTTCATGAACAGCAGGTTCATCTGGCTGAGGAACTGGCTGGAGAAGTTGTAGAGCGTCAGCTGCACCGTGATGTTCTCGCGCCCCGGCAGGTAATAGAGCGGGTGGGTGAAGTCGTTGAAGATGGTGATCGACTGCACCACCACCACCGTCAGTGTGACGGGCTTCAGAAGCGGCAGGACCACCTTGAAGTACACCTGCCACGGCTTCGCGCCGTCGATGATCGCGGCCTCGTCCAGCTCGCGCGGGATGGTCAGTCGCCCAGCCAGATCTCGATCCGGTTCTCGCCGTCGATCAGCAGGTCCGAGACCTCATTGCTCTGGTATGCGACACGATCCTCGTAACAGGTCTAGCCGGGCGTCAGCCGGGCGGTGCCGACCCGCTGCCCGTTCAGCCGAACCTCGTAAAGACCGTGGGCCGAGACGTGCAGGACCGGCGCGGACAGCCCCTTGGCATCGAAGCGGGTCGCGACGAACGGCGCCTGTCCCCCTTGGCCCGAATCGCTGTCGGGCGCGATCATCTGCGCGCTCCAGTCCCGATCGGACGCGATCGCCATGGGGGCGGTGGTGGCTTGCACGTTCATGCGTGAATCTCCTCCCGGTTTGCCCGTGCGGTGTGTCTCCACCGCTTTGTGCAACGTTCTACAGATAACGATACACAGATTCGGCTTCCTCGCAATCCCGGATGTGATAAACAGTGTTCGAGGCAGGAGAAGGGGGTGGGCCCATCAGCGTCGAGCACGATATCTCGCGACCGCCGCGGGTGACGATCAAGACGGTTGCGCGGGATGCCGGCGTGTCGGTCGCCGCGGTGTCGAAGGTGCTGAACAACGCCTACGGCGTGAGCGACGACATGCGCACCCGCGTCATGCGGTCGGTCGAGCGCCTGGGCTACCGCCCGAGCTTTGCCGCGCGGGGCATGCGCGGCCAGACCGACACGTTCGGCGTTCTGCTGATCGACATGCGCAACCCGTTCCTTGCCGACCTGACCGAGGGGATCAAGGCGGGGCTGAACGCAGCGGGCAAGCGGATGATGATCTCGTTCGGCGGGGCCGAGACGGTGATCGAGAAATCGCTGATCGATGCCATGATCGACATGCGCATGGATGGCGTGATCATGGTCGCACCGCGTCTGCCCTCGGGCGAACTCGAAGACTACGCGCGCCAGATCCCGACGGTGCTGATCGGTCACCACGAGCCGGACGCCGCGTCCTTCGACACCGTCAACAGCGACGACGAACGCGGCGCGATCATAGCCGTCGAGCAGCTGGTGCGGCGCGGGTTCCGCGACATCTGGATGCTCTGCGCGCCGCGCCGCGTGGGCGGCCACGAGGTCGGCGACCGGCGCGAGGCGGGATACTACGCCGCCATGCAGGCGGCCGGCCTCTCGGACCGCGCCCGCGTCGTGGAATCCCGCAGCGAAACGGGCGACGACCCGGCCGAGTTCTCGTCCCTGCTCGACGCCCTGCCGCGTCCCGGCGCCGTCTTCAGCTGGAGCGACATTCACGGCGTCCCCCTCATCACCGAGGCGCGGGCCCGTGGCCTGCGGTTGCCCGAGGATTTCGCCGTGGTGGGCTACGACAATTCCAGCCTTGCGCGGCTGATGCCGGTGAGCCTCAGCTCGATCGACCAGCAGGGGATCGAGGTCGGGCGCAAGGCGGCCGAAACGCTGCTGGCCCGGGTCGAACGGGGATCGAAGGGGCGGCACATCCTGATCCCGCCCAAGCTGGTCCTGCGCACCAGCGGCTAGGGCGCCTGGGCGAGGGCTTGGCCGCTGCGGGGCTCAGGCGCTGGCCGTTCGGTCGCGGCCCAGGAACACCCAGGCGCAGGCGAACATCAATGTCATGGAGACCAGGAACGGCGCGCCCGGCAGGTAGAAGGGCGTGCTGTCGGCGGTCGCGACCCAGAAGACCTGCGTCATCAGCAGCGGCGACACGATCATGGCCAGCGCCCCCGCGCTGGTCAGAAGGCCCTGCAAACCGCCCTGGCTGTTGTCGGGGATGGCGCGGCTCATCAGCCCCTGCAGCGCGGGCGTGACCACGGCCCCCAGCGCCGTCAGCGGCGTCAGGATCAGCGCGATGGTCCCGTTGGCCACGAAGGCCAGCGCGATGAAGGCGCAGGTGTTGAAGGCCAGCCCGTAGATCACCGTGCCCCGGTCGCCCAGCCAGCGGAGCACGAAGCGGATCAGGAAGCCCTGCACGATCGCCAGCGAAATGCCGAACATCGCCAGCGAGACACCCACCATTTGCGGATCCCAGCCGAAGCGGGCCTTGGCGAAGTAGGCCCAGATCGCCGGGTAGACGAAGAACGCCACCTGGTAGAGGAAGAACATCAGCACCAGCCGGCTGACTCCCGGCGTGCGGCCCAGATCCAGCAGCGCGCCCAGCGGGTTGGCCCGGGCCCAGGCGAACGGGCGGCGGATGCGGTCGGTCACCGTTTCGGGCAGAATGAAATACCCGAAGACCAGGTTCAGCGCGGCCAGCGCGCTGGCCATGTAGAACGGCGCGCGCGTTCCGTACTCGGCCAGAAGGCCCCCGATCAGCGGCCCCAGCACGAAGCCCACGCCGAAGGACGCCCCCACCATGCCGAACCGGGCGGCCTTCTGCTCGGGCGTCGAGATGTCCGCGACGAAGGCCGTGGCCGTCGACTGGGTGCTGGCCGCGATGCCGCCCACGATCCGGCCCAACAGCAGGATCCAGATGCTGCCCGCCAGCGCGATCACCAGGTAATCGAGGCTCATCACCAGAAGCGACACCAGAAGGACCGGGCGGCGGCCGAAACGGTCGGAGAGCGTGCCCAGCAGCGGCCCGAACAGGAACTGCATCACCGCGAAGGACGTGGACAGAATCCCGCCCCAGATCGCGGCCTGGGCGAGGTTCCCGCCCGACACGTCCTCGATCAGATCCGGCATCACCGGAAGGACAAGACCGATCCCCATCGCGTCGATCACCAGGGTGATCATGATGAAGGTCAGTGGCAGGCGGCTGTCCATGGGCGCTCCGGTTGCGACCGGGTCCGTCCGGTCGCGCACCTCTTGGCCCTCGGGCGGTACGACTGTCAATCCGCGCGCCCCGCCAGCGCGGCCAAGCGTCGCGCCAGATCACCGGGCGCGGCGAAGAACGGCGAATGGGCCGTCGCCATGGTCTGAACCTCGCCATCGGGGAAATCGGCGGCCATCTGGCGCTGGAACCCGGCGGGGATCGCCCGGTCGTCGTCGCAGACGATATAGCTGCGGGGCACGTCGGGCAGGCGGGGCAGGGCGGTCGCCTGCGGCGCGGAGGGCTGCGGGGTCAGGTGTGCGCGGGCGAAGTCGACTGTGCCCGGCGCGCAGTCGTGGTAGAACAGCGTCTCGACCCGGTCGGGGTCGAAGGTGAAGCTGGCACCGTCCTCGGCGCGGCGGATATGCGGCACCAGGGGCTGGTCGGGCCAGTCGCCGCGCATCTGCGACAGGCTGCGCCCCGGCGTGGGCACGTAGGCGCACAGGTAGACGAGCCGCGCGATCTTGTCCGGTGCCGCCAGCGCCGCGGCGGTGATCGGGAAGCCGCCCATGGAGTGGCCGACCAGCGTCACCGGCGTGTCGATGGCCTCGACGATCCGCGCCGCGTAGGTGTCCAGCGTCACGTCGGCGGGGGGCGTGCGGTCCGCGCCGTGGCCGGGCAGGTCGATGGCGCGCGCCGGCTGGCCCAGGGCCTCCAGTTCGGCCAGCGTGTCCCGCCAGCACCACGCGCCGTGGCACGAGCCGTGTATCAACAGCAGTTCAGACATGGCCGGTCGCCGTGATGAAATCATTGAGCACGCGGGCGTATTCCTCGGGCTTTTCGACACAGGGCAGGTGGCCCGCGCCGCGGATCAGGTGAAACTGCGACCCGGGGATCAGGCCCACCGTCTCGCGCACCAGGTCCGGCGGCGTACTGTCGTCCTCGGAGCCCGCGATGCCCAGCGTGGGCAGGCGCAGCGACGCGGTGGGAGTGTAGAAATCGGTGTGCGAGATCGCGGCCGAGCAGCCGCCATACCCGTCGGCCGGCGTCCGGGTCAGCAGGTGGCGCCATTTCATCACCTCGGGGGTGGCGCGGAAGGCGTCCGAGAACCAGCGCTGCATCACCGCGTCGGCCAGCGCCTCGACCCCGCCCATCTTCAGTGTGTCGATGCGGTCCTGCCAGATCTCGCGCGTGCCGATCTTGGCCGCGGTGTTCGAAAGAACCATGGCGCGCACCTGGTCCGGCCGCTTGACCGCCAGGCCTTGCGCGATCATCCCGCCGATGCTGAGCCCGACCAGCAGGCAATCGCGCACCTCCAGGTGATCCAGTAGCCGTTCGAGGTCGGTGACCAGCTGCCCCATGGTGTAGGGCATCTTCGGGCAGTCGCTGAGCCCGTGGCCGCGCTTGTCATAGCGGATGATCCGCGCGCCTTGCGGCATCATGGGCAGGATCGCGTCCCACAGCCGCATGTCGGTGCCCAGCGAATTGGCGAAGACGATGGCCGGGCCGTCCGTCTTGCCGGAGTCCTCGTAATGGACGTGGAAGCCGTCGAGTTTCGCGATGGGCATGCAACGTATCCTTTGCGATTGTCGGATAAGGTCAATTCGCGGCGCGATACCGCGCGGCGGACGGACCGAAAGGTTGGATAAGGTCAAGCATCGCCGAAGCGCTCAAGCGCCGTTGCGAAGGTCTCGGGGTCCACGTTGCCCCCGGACGCGACGCAGACGACCGTGTCGCCGTCAACCTGGTCGGGCCGGAACAGCGCGGCGGCCAGCGCGATGGCGCCGCCGGGCTCAAGCACGATCTTCAACCGCTTGAAGGCCAGCGCCATGGCGTGCAGCGCCTCGTCGTCGCTCACGGTCAGGCCGGGGCCGCAGAGACGGTGCAGGATCGGGAAGGTCAGATCACCCGGCGCGGGCGTCATGACGGCGTCGCAGATGCTGCCGGACTGCCGGTCGTTGCGCTGGATCGTGCCGGACCTGAGCGACCGCGCCACGTCGTCGAACCCCTCGGGCTCGACCGGGCGGGCGCGCAGCCCCGGCGCCCGGCTGTCCAGCGCCAGCGCGACTCCGGATGTCAGACCCCCGCCGCCGCAGCAGACCAGGACGTCGCCGGTGGCGTCGGGCAGGTCGGCGGCGATCTCCAGACCGACCGAGGCCTGACCGGCGATGACCTCGGGGTGGTCGTACGGCTTGATCAGCGTCAGGCCACGTTCGTCGGCCAGCGCGGCGCCGATCTCCTCCCGGCTTTCGCTGTCGCGATCGTAAAGCACCACTTCGGACCCGAAGGCGCGGGTGTTGGCGACCTTCAGGGCTGGCGCGTCGGACGGCATGATGATCACCGCCCGCACGCCCATGCGGCGCGCTGCCAGGGCCACGCCTTGCGCGTGATTGCCCGACGAATAGGCCAGCACGCCGCGCGCGCGGGTCGCATCGTCCAGCGCGCTCAGCGCCGACCACGCGCCGCGGAACTTGAAGCTGCCGGTGTGCTGCAGGCATTCGGGCTTCACCAGAACGTGGCGGCCGGCGATCTCGTCGAAAAAGGGCGAGGACAGCAGCGGCGTGTGCCGGACGTGCCCGTCGAGCCGATTGGCCGCGGCCAGAACCGCGTCGATATTCACAGCAGCGCCCGCCAGGCCGCGATGGCCTCCAGCGCCTCGGGCTCGTCCAGGAAGGGCACGTGCCCACGCCCCGGCACCTCGGCCACGATCATGTCGGGCCGCCGGCGGCGCATCTCGGTCAGTGTTTCGGGGCTGAGCAGGTCGGAATTGGCGCCCCGGATGCAGGCCAGTGGCAGGCCCGCCATGGCGTCGAACAGGGGCCAGAGGTCCGGCGCCGGCTGCGCGCCCGCGGCCTTCACCGCCTCCGCCAGCGCGGGATCGTAGTTGATGACCAGCCCGTCCTCAGTCTGGTGATAGTGCTTGCGCACCTCCTCGGCCCATCGCGTCTCGGGCACGCCTTCGAACCCGGCCATCAGGCGCGCGCGCATTGCGGTCGCCTCGGCATGGGTCTTCTGCGGAGGGTTCCGGCCGATATAGGCCATGATGACGTCCAGGCCCCCGGTCGCGATCTCGGGGCCGATATCGTTCAGGCAGACGCCCGCCACCCGGTCCTTCGCCGTGGCCGACAGCATCATGGCGATCAGCCCGCCCCGCGACGTGCCGAGGATGGCGGCGCTTTCAAGGCCCAGGTGGTCGAGCAGTTCCACCGCGTCGCGCGCCTCGAGCGGGACGGTATAGGTCTCGGGCGCGGCCCAGTCCGACAGCCCCCGGCCGCGGTAATCCAGCGCGATCACCCGCGCGCCGTCCAGGTGCGGCGTGACGTAGTCGAAATCGGTGGAATTGCGGGTCAGTCCCGACAGGCAGAGGATCGGCTGACCTTCGCCCCTGTCGGAATAGTGCAGCCGCAGCCCGTCGGACGTCGTGAAGTCAGGCATCTGCCGCGATCTCCGGTATCGTTGTGAGATCCGACAGAACATGGGCGGGCCGCCCCGGCAAGCGATCCAGCGGCGCGCCGGCGCGGTTCACCCAGACTGTGACAAACCCGTAGGCGGCGGCGAACCCCGCGTCCCAGCCGTTCGACGACACGAACAGCACCTGCTCCGGCGTGCAGCCGAAGCGCTGGCCGACCATGTCGTAGACCGCGCGGGCCGGTTTGAAGACGCCCACCTCCTCGACCGACAGGACGGCATCCAGCTGTTCGCCGATCCCGGCCGAACCGACCGCGCCCTGCAACATCTCGGGCGCGCCGTTGGACAGGATGGCGGTCGCGAGGTCGCACTGCTTCAGCTTGGCCAGCATGGCGGGCACCTCGGGGTAGGCCGAAAGCTCCCAGTAGAGCGCCAGGAGCCGCTCGCGCAGCTCGGGATCGTCCGCCAGGCCGGCCGCTTCGAGCGCCCAGTCCAGCCCGTCCTGCGTGACCTGCCAGAAATCCGTGTGCGTCCCGGCGGCGGCGCGCAGCCAGCTGTATTCAAGCTGCTTCAGCCGCCAGTCGCGGGCGATGTCGCCCCATTTCGCCTTCAGCGCGTCGCGGCCGGGCTCGTCTGCCGCGTCGCGGGCGGCGGCAGAGACGTCGAACAGCGTGCCGTAGGCGTCGAAGACACAGGTCGTGATGGGCATGGCGGGCCTCCCTCGGGTTGGCGCGACGGTGCCACAGCCCCCGCCGGGGGAAAAGGGCCGGCGGGGTCAGGCCCGGTCGGACGCGGGCAGGATCACCCCTTCGACCAGCGCGTGCAGGCGGCCCAGATGACCGGCCATGGTGGCGGGGCGCGAGATGTCCGATGTCATGACCACCACCAGCCGCCGGTCGGGCACCACGTAGATCATCTGCCCGCCGTAGCCGCGGGCATAGCGCACCTGCACCCCGTCCACCGTCCAGAGAAACCAGCCATAGCCGTAGGCGTGCCCGGGGATGTCGGCGGGCGCGGTGGGGCGCCACGACGCGTCGACCCATGTCTTGGGGACGATGCGGGTGCCGTCCAGTTGCCCGCCGTGCAGGTAGGCCTGCCCGAACCGCAGCATCCCCCGGGGCGAGACGCGCATGTCGTTGCCGCCGAGATAGTTTCCCTGCGGATCGCGCGTCCAGGGCGGCAGCGCCAGGTCCAGCGGATCGCCGAGACGCTCCTGCGCCAGGCGGTGCAGGTCCGTGTCCGCCGCGTTGGCCAAAGCGGTGCCGAGGATGTGGGTGTTGGCGGTGGAATACAGCCGCTCGGTCCCGGGGTCGGCCACCATGGGCGCCGACAGCGCGTCGTAGATCCAGTGGTCGCCCGCGACCCAGCCGCCATAGGTCGACCCGGCGAAGGGCGTCAGCCCCGATTGCATGGTCAGCAGGTGCCGAAAGCTGATCTGGCGCAGACGATCATCCCCGCGGCGCGGGATCACCCGGCCCAGGTACGGGGCGACGGGCGCGTCGACCGACGGGATCTCGCCCCGCTCCAGCGCGATGCCGCACAGCGCCGAGACCAGCGTCTTCGACACCGACTTGACGTTGACAGGCGTGTCGAGGCCGGGCCCGCGGAAGGTCTGGGCCACGGCCAGCGCGCCGTCCTGCGAAATCAGAAGCGCGTGCAGCTGGTCGAGACCGCGCGCCAGCGTCGCGGCCGGCGCGAAGGCGGAGTCGGCCCGTGCCGCGCGCGGGGCCAGAATGGCGGCCGAAAGCGTTGCAAGCGCGTCTCTTCTGCTGAAAACGGGGTCTTTCATGGACCTTTTTTGCCATTTTCGCGTTTTTCGCGCCACTGCCGGTTTACAGACCGGGTCAGTTTTCCCATGTGTGAGGGGAGCCACATGAGCACCCGCCGAGATTGGCGGCCTCGACGAAATTTCCCCTTACATCGAAGGAGAACGACATGAGCCAAGCGAAGGCAGGCGATACCGTATCCATGCATTATTCCGGCGCCCTGGCCGACGGGACCAAGTTCGACAGCTCGGAAGGCCGCGATCCGCTGGAATTCCAGCTGGGCACCGGCCAGATCATCCCGGGTCTCGACGAAGCGATCACCGGCATGGAAGTCGGCGACAAGAAGACCGTGACCGTCGCCCCCGAGAACGGCTATGGCCCGCGCGACCCGAGCCGCATCCAGGCCGTCCCGCGTGAGCAGATCCCCGATCACATCCCGACCGAGCCGGGCACCCAGCTGCAGATGCAGACCCCCGACGGGCAGACCATCCCCGTCGTCGTGGCGCAGGTGTCGGACAGCGAAGTGACGCTGGACGCCAACCATCCGCTGGCCGGTCAGGAACTGACCTTCGACGTCGAGCTCGTCGACATAAAGGCCGCCTGAGGCAGCCGGGTCGGACACTCTCGATCCAGACGCAAACAGGCCGCCCCTCGGGGCGGCCTGTTTCGTTTCGCGCGGTATCCCGCAAATCAGATGTTGTCGGATTGCGGCATTCCCAGCACGTGATAGCCGCCGTCCACGTGGATGATCTCGCCGCTGGTGCAGGCGCCGTAGTCCGAAGCAAGGTACACCGCCGTGCCGCCCACCGCCTCGAGCGTGGCGTTATCGCCCAGGGGCGCGTTCTGCGACGTGTGCTTGAACGTCTTGCGCGCGCCCCCGATCGCCGCGCCCGCCAGCGTTTTCATCGGGCCGGGCGAGATGGCGTTCACCCGGATGCCGTCGCGGCCCAGGTCGTTGGCGAGATAGCGCACCGAGGATTCCAGCGCCGCCTTGGCCACGCCCATCACGTTGTAGAACGGCGTGACCTTGTTCGATCCCTGGTAGGTCAGCGTCAGCACCGTGCCGCCATCGGGCATGAGCTCTGACGCGCGGCGGGCCACGTCGATGAAGGAATAGCAGCTGATCGACAGCGAGTTCTGGAAGTTGGCCCGCGTCGTGTTGATGAAGCGGCCCGTCAGCTCGGACTTGTCGGAATAGGCGATGGCATGGACCACGAAGTCCATCCGGCCCCAGCGGTCCTTCAGCATCGCGAAGGCTGCGTCCATGCTGGCGTCGTCGGTCACGTCCACGTCGACCAGGATGTCGCTGCCAACCGACTGCGCCAGGGGCTCGACCCGTTTGCCGAAGGCTTCGCCCTGGTGGGTGAAGGCCAGCTCGGCGCCCTCGTCGGCCATGGCCTTGGCGATGCCCCAGGCGATGGAGCGGTCGTTCGCCACGCCCATGATCAGGCCGCGCTTGCCCTTCATCAGGTCAGCCATGGCGCCTACTCCTTGAACTTGCTCAGCAGCATCGACCCGTTCGTTCCGCCGAAGCCGAAGGAATTGGTCATCACGGTATCCAGCCCCGCGTTCTCCACCAGCTCGGTCGCGATCTCGCCGGGGCGGATGGCGGGATCCAGCGTCTCGACGTTGATCGACGGCGCGATGAAGTCGTTCTCGAGCATCAGCAGGCAGTAGATCGCCTCCTGCGCGCCGGTGGCGCCCTGGCTGTGGCCGGTCATGGACTTGGTCGAGCTGATCGGCGGCGCGCTGCCGTCGCCGAACGTGCGGCGCACGGCCTCGACCTCGCCCACGTCGCCCACGGGGGTCGACGTGCCATGGGCATTGATATAGCCGACGCGATCCTGGTCGAAATCCTTCAGCGCCAGCTTCATCGCCCGCTCGCCACCCTCGCCCGAGGGGGCGACCATGTCGTGGCCGTCGCTGGTGGCGCCGAAGCCCGTGACCTCGGCGTAGATCTTCGCGCCGCGGGCCTGGGCATGCTCAAGGCTTTCCAGCACCACCATGCCGCCGCCGCCCGCGATGACGAAGCCGTCACGGTTCGCGTCGAAGGCGCGCGAGGCCTTCTGCGGCGTGTCGTTGTATTTCGCCGACATCGCGCCCATTGCGTCGAAGAGGCACGACAGCGTCCAGTCGAGCTCTTCCCCGCCGCCGGCGAACATCACGTCCTGCGCGCCCAGCTGGATCTGCTGCGCGGCCATGCCGATGCAGTGCAGCGAGGTCGAGCAGGCCGAGGTGATCGAGAAGTTCATGCCCTTGATCTTGAACGCCGTCGACAGGTTGGCGCTGACCGTCGAGGACATGCATTTGGGCACCGCGAAGGGGCCGATGCGCTTGGGGCTGCCCTTTTCCAGAACCGTCTGGTGCGCGCTGAGCATGGCGCTGGTGGACGGCCCGCCCGACCCGGCAATGAGACCGGTGGACGGGTTCGACACCATGTCGTCGGTCAGGCCCGCGTCGGCGATGGCCTGCTGCATGGCGATATGGGCATAGGCCGCGCCTGGCCCCATGAAGCGCAGCGTGCGCTTGTCCACATGGTCGGCCACGTCGATCTTCAGGGTGCCGGCGATCTGGCTGCGAAAGCCGTGTTCGACCATTTCGGGGCTGGCCTCGATGCCCGACTGGCCGGCCTTCAGCGCGGCGGTGACTTCCTCGGCGGAATTGCCGATGGGCGAGACGATGCCCAGCCCGGTGACGACGACGCGTTTCATTGGCAGGTCTCCGATGTGGGACGGGGCATTGCGACGCTCCTCGTGATGGGGATCAGGATTCCGACAGCGCGACCTTCATGCCGCTCACCTGGTAGATCAGCTCGCCATCGGCATGAACCGTGCCGTCGGCCACGCCCATGGTCAGGCGGCGCGACTGCACGGCCTTGGTGAAGTTCACGTTGTAGGTCAGCATCTTGCGGTCGGGGCGGACCATGCCGGTCAGCTTGACCTCGCCCACGCCAAGGGCATAGCCGCGGCCGGTCCAGCCGCGCCAGCCCAGGTTGAACCCGGTCAGCTGCCACAGGCCGTCAAGGCCCAGGCAGCCCGGCATGATCGGGTTGCCGGGAAAGTGGCATTCGAAGAACCACAGGTCGGGATTGATGTCGAACTCGGCCACCACGTGGCCCTTGCCGTGCTCGCCGCCGTCGCCCGAGATGTCGGTGATCCGGTCCATCATCAGCATGGGCGGCTCGGGCAGCTGGGCGTTGCCGGGGCCGAACAATTCACCCCGGGCGCATTTCAGCAAATCGTCGCGGTCGAAACTGGTGGGATAGGTGGTCATGCCGGATGGCCCCCCTCGGCCGGATCTGGTCGTGCTGCGGTTTCACCGCGTCTATCACCGCCACTTTGGCGCGCGCAAGGGCGGGCCACCGCCATTGCCGATTGAAACCACGGGGTTTTCGCCTGTATAGACGAGCCATGGACAAATGCGACCTTACCCTATCCGACACGGCGCTCCAGACCGGGGCCGACTGGCTTGCCGGCGCGGCGCTCCGGCCCACGCGACAGCGCGTCTCGCTCGCCGCGCTGCTGGTGGGCGACGGGCGGAACCGGCACGTGACCGCCGAAAGCTTGCACGACCTCGCCCGCCGCGCGGGCGAGCCGGTGTCTCTGGCGACGGTCTACAACACCCTGCGGGCGTTCTGCGACGCGGGTCTCATGCAGGAAGTGAACGTCGAGGGGTCGCGGTCGTATTTCGACACGCGCACCGACGATCACCCGCATTTCTTCTGGGAGGACGAGGCCCGGCTCAGCGACGCGCCCGCCGACCAGCTGACCATTGCGCGCCTGCCCGACGCCCCCGAGGGGATGGAAGTCGCCTCGGTCGAGGTCGTCATCCGCCTGCGCAAGCGGGGCTGAGCCACCCGCTCAGAACCACTGGCCGGGTTCGATCAGCCCCAGATCCAGCAATTGCTGCGAGTCCCAGTCGAAGCGCACCGAGTTGTGCCATGTGAAATGGCTGACCGCCCAGCGCGACCCGGGATTGGTGCGCAGCGCCTTCGCGGCCCGGAACGAACAGATCGCCGCCGTCAGGTTGTTGTGCCACGGGCAGGCATAGGTGTTCATCTCTTCGTCCGTCAGCGTGTGATCGGGGCGCAGTTGCAGGCCCGGCCTGGCGCGGAAGAGCCCGATCCGGTCGATGCGGCGGCTGTCCTCGGGGACGTGCTCCTCCAGCCGCCAGCGTAAGCCGCCGTAGAAATCCAGCTGCCGGTCCTTGGGGTGGTTGTGGTTCGCCGGGTCGGGCCGCCCGGTCGCGTAATATCCCGACTGGTCCAGATGCGCGTCCGTGGGCGAAACCCCGTTCGGGTTCGCGTCGAGATCGGCGGCGTAGAGATCGACCACGTAGGTCAGCATCGCGTCGCGCCGTTCCTCGGCGTGGAAGGCCAGAAGCTCGGCCACCGAGCGCGTTTCGCAGAACGGGTAGAACAGGTATTCGGCGTTGTAGGTATAGTGGATCCACTGGCCGGGCGCCGCGTCGGTCACCGCGTTGACGGCGGCGACTGTGGCGTCCCGGCCGCCCGGACGCCAGCCGACCCGGATGACGCCGTCGGGCAGGGGGGCCGCGGTCTGCACGTGGCCGGGCGCCATCAACAGGATCGTGCGGAACCCCAGCCGCGCCAGGTGTGCCAGCGTGCCGTCCAGTTCGACCGAATCCTCCGCCAGGCACACCGCCACGGGGCCGCCGCGCGACAGGTCGGGCGGGGCGCCGCGGAATTGGTCCAGATCGCGATATTCGGCCATGCTCGCCCTTCGTGATGCGCTTGCCCCTTCATCGCGCACCCGCGCGCGTTTGCAAAGCGGGCAGGGGGCGGGCGTTGCCTGTGCGGCGGCGCTGCTATAGAGACCGCCCATTCCATTCGCACCGATCGAGGCGTCCGCCCATGTCCCAGTCGCGCAAGCTGTATATCAAGACCTATGGCTGTCAGATGAACGTCTACGACAGCGAACGCATGGCCGAGGCGCTGGGCGGGCAGGGCTATACCCAGACCGACACGCCCGACGATGCCGACATGATCGTGCTGAACACCTGCCACATCCGCGAGAAGGCGGCCGAGAAGGTGTATTCCGAGCTTGGACGGTTCCGCCAGTTGAAGGCCGACAAGCCCGACCTGAAGATCGGGGTGGCGGGCTGCGTCGCGCAGGCCGAGGGCGAAGAGATCATGCGCCGCCAGCCGCTGGTCGACCTGGTGGTCGGCCCGCAGAGCTATCACCGCCTGCCCGCGCTCGAGGCAAGAGCGCGTGCCGGCGAGAAGGCGCTCGACACCGATTTTCCAGAGGAAGCCAAGTTCGACGACCTGCCGGCCCGGCCCAAGGCCACGCGCGGGCCGACCGCCTTCCTGACGGTGCAGGAAGGCTGCGACAAGTTCTGCGCCTTCTGCGTCGTGCCCTATACCCGGGGCGCCGAGGTCAGCCGCCCCGCCGCCCGCGTCCTGGACGAGGCGCGCGGCCTGGTCGAGCGTGGCGTGCGCGAGATCACCCTGCTGGGCCAGAACGTGAATGCCTACCACGGCCACGCGGGCGGTCTGGCCGGTCTCGTGCATGACTTGGCGGCCATCGACGGGCTGGAGCGCATCCGCTACACGACCTCGCACCCCAACGACATGGACGACGCCCTGATCGCGGCGCATGGCGAGATCGGCAAGCTCATGCCCTACCTGCACCTGCCCGTGCAGGCGGGCTCGGACCGCATCCTGAAGGCGATGAACCGCAAGCACACCGCCGAAAGCTACCTGCGCCTGATCGAGCGGATCCGTGCCGCGCGACCGGACATCCTGCTGTCGGGCGATTTCATCGTCGGCTTTCCTGGCGAAACGGAAGAGGACTTCCAGGCCACGCTCGACCTCGTGGCCGAGGTCGAATACGGTCAGTGCTACAGCTTCAAGTATTCGCCGCGCCCGGGCACGCCCGCGGCCGAGAAAGCCCATGTGGACGAGGCGACGAAGGACGACCGCCTTCAGCGCCTGCAAGCTCTGCTGAAATCCCAGCAGCACGCCGTGCAGGACCGCATGGTGGGCCGCGAGGTCGGTGTCCTGTTTGAGAAGGCGGGGCGCGAGCCGGGGCAGATGGTCGGCAAGTCCGAGTATCTGCATTCCGTGTTCGTCGACGCGCCGGACGCGCGGGTGGGCGACCTGGTGCCGGTCACCGTCACCGCCAGCGCGCCGAACTCGCTCGCGGGGCGACTGCGTTCGGCAGCCTGAGTCGGAGGCGGCGCACCGGCCGCCCTGTCGCGGGCCGCGCGTGCAATCGCTGCAAATCACGCCGATCGTTGTGAAATTGGCAACGATCGGTGTTTTTATTCGTCTTCACAAAGACCTGAAAGCCGTTATGGTCATCCGTGATACGGGGGATGTCGGCCATTTCGCTGCGGTCCGACAACGCATTTCAAGAACAGGAGGCAGCGGTGACACGTATATTTTCGAACCTCGCACGCCTGGCGCTCGTCGCGGGGTTGGCCATGGGCAGTGCCATTTGGGCGGGTGGCCCGGTCGAGGCGCAGCAGCGCGCGGTCGGCACGATCTGGATCGACCCGGACGGGTGCGAACACTGGGTGCGCGATGATGGGTGGGAGGGCTACGCCTCGAACCGCCTGACCCGCAAGGGCACGCCGGTCTGCCACGAGGTCGAGACCTGCGGCGTCATGAGCACCGATGTGCTTTTCGCCACCGACAGCGCGCGGATCGGCGCCCAGGGCCGCAAGATGATCGCCGACTTCTTCCAGCAGTCGGGCAGCCGCGCCTACACCATCATCGGCCACACCGACAGCCGCGCCAGCGACGCCTACAACCTGCGTCTGAGCTATAACCGCGCGAACGCGGTCGCCCGCGTCGCGGCAGGCGTCGGCGCCGCCATCAACGACATCCGCGGCTACGGCGAACGCCAGCCCGTGGCGTCCAACCAGACCGCGGCGGGCATGCAGAAGAACCGCCGCGTCGAAATCCTGTGCATTCGGTGAGCGCCATGACCAAGACACCTTTCATCATCCTGGCCGGCGTGCTGGCCCTGGCCGCCTGCGGACCGAAAACCAACCAGACCATTGACCGCGGTTTCGATTCGAAAAGCCTGCAGGACCTGACCAAGACACCCGGTATCTGGGTCGACGGCGACGGCTGCGAACACTGGGCCATCGACGACGGTATCGAGGGCTACCAGACCAACCGCCTCGACCGTTACGGCAAGCCGGTCTGCGGCCTGCTGCCGCCCTTCACGCTGCACGGTCCCGACGGCGTCGGCTCGCCCGTGCCCGACCCGATCTAGGGCGCGCCTCTTTCTTGGCAGACAAGCCGCGCGGGCGTTCGCTCCGCGCGGCTTTTTCGTTCAAATGCGTGGTCGTCGCGGCGAACGGCACCACTTTCCCTTGCGTGGACGCCCCGAAGGCCCCACCATATCTACATCATAACCGCCAATCCGGAGGACTGTTTGGCCCTTCCCCCCAGCCAAGCCACCGCAACGTCCGACACTGCCCTGGCCAACCGCCCCGGCGAAACGTTGCTCGAATTTCCCGACAATCGCCTTCTGATCGACCTGTGCGGCCAGTTCGACGCCAACCTGGCGATGATCGAACAGGCGCTCGAGACGCAGATCGTGCGCCGCGGCAACCAGTTGATGGTCATGGGCGACGCCGATGCGACGGCCCGGGCGGCGGATGTGCTGCAGGGGCTTTACCAGCGGCTGGAGGCGGGCAAGACCGTCGAGCCGGGGGACGTGGACAGCGCCCTGCGCATGGGCCCGGTCGAGGACGATACCACCGCGCCGGACGCGCAGATGGAGATGTTTCAGCGCGGCCCGATCGAGATCAAGACCCGCAAGAAGCTGGTCGAGCCGCGCACCGACGCGCAGAAGGCCTATGTCCGGTCGCTGTTCGACAATGAACTGGCCTTCGGCATCGGCCCGGCGGGCACCGGCAAGACCTATCTCGCCGTCGCTGTCGGCGTGAACATGTTCATCAACGGCCAGGTCGACCGCATCATCCTGAGCCGCCCGGCCGTCGAGGCGGGCGAGCGGCTGGGCTTCCTGCCCGGGGACATGAAGGACAAGGTCGACCCCTACATGCAGCCGCTCTACGACGCGCTGAACGATTTCATGCCGGGCAAGATGACCGCCAAGCTGATCGAGGAAAAGCGGATCGAGATCGCGCCGCTGGCCTTCATGCGCGGTCGCACGCTGTCGAACGCCTTCGTCGTGCTGGACGAGGCGCAGAACGCCACCGGCATGCAGATGAAGATGTTCCTGACGCGCCTGGGCGAGGGGTCGCGCATGGTCATCACCGGCGACCGCACCCAGATCGACTTGCCGCGGGGCCAGGTCTCGGGCCTGTCGGATGCCGAGCGGCTGCTGAAGCAGATCCCCAAGATCGGGTTCAACTATTTCACCTCGCGCGATGTGGTGCGCCATCCGCTGGTTGCCGCCATCATCGAGGCCTACGAGGCCGATGGCTGACAGCTTCGTTTCCCGGTCCGAAGTCGACGCGCAGGGGGACCCCGCGCTTCTGGTGGATGTCGTGCTCGAGGATGCCCGTTGGAACGCCATCGGGCTCGAAACGCTGGCCGATACCAGCGCGCGGGCGGTGCTGGACCACCTGGGCCTGGGCCACGGCTGGGAGATCAGCCTGCTGGCCTGCGACGACGACCGCATCCGCGTGCTCAACGGCGATTTCCGCGGCAAGGGCACGCCGACCAACGTGCTGTCCTGGCCCTCGGACGAACGCGGCGCCGATGCGCCCGGCGCCATGCCCGATCCGCCGGACCCGACCGACCCCGAGCTGGGCGACATCGCCATCGCCTTCGACACCTGCGCGCGCGAGGCCGAGGCCGGAGGGCTTGCCCTGGGCGACCACGCGACACATCTGATCGTCCACGCGACGCTGCACCTGCTGGGCTTCGACCACGATGACGACGCCGATGGTGACCTGATGGAGCGTCTCGAGACCGAAATACTTGCGCGACTGGGGCTTCACGATCCATATGCGCCACAGGATGCGACCGACGGAAAGGTGAGATGACCCACGCAGACGACACGGGCGGTGGCCGCCAGGCCCCCGAGCCCGACGACGAAGAGAGTTCCGACAAGGGTTTTTTCGGACGGCTCTTCGATGCCTTCGCCCCCTCCGAGGACGAGGAGGACGACGGCTCGCCGCAATCGCGGACGCCCCCCGGGCTTCTGAACCTGCGGCGGATGCGGGTCGAGGACGTGGCGATCCCCTCGGTCGAAATCGTGTCGGTCCCGGTTGAGATCACGCTGGAAGAACTGGTCGACGTCTTCAAGGAGTCGGGCCTGACCCGGCTTCCGGTCTATGACGGCACGCTCGATTCGCCGCTGGGCATGGTGCACCTGAAGGATTTTGCCCTGCGCCACGGCTTCGGCGGACACACGAGCTATGACCTGCGCGAGATGATGCGCCCGCTGATCTACGCGCCGCCCTCCATGCCCATCGGTGTCCTGTTGCAGAAGATGCAGACGGACCGGATGCATATGGCGCTGGTCATCGACGAATACGGCGGGGTCGACGGTCTGGTGACCATCGAGGACCTGATCGAGCAGGTCATCGGCCAGATCGAGGACGAGCACGATACCGAGGAAGACAAGTTCTGGACGGTGGAGCAGGGCGGCAGCTACCTGGCGCAGGCCAAGACCCCGCTGGACGAGTTCGAGGACGAGATCGGGATGCGCCTGGTCGATCCCGAGGAAGAGGAAGAGATCGATACTCTCGGCGGGCTGGTGGTGCTGTTGACCGGCCGTGTGCCCACCCGGGGCGAGGTCATTCCGCACCCCGCGGGCCCCGAGTTCGAGATCATCGACGCGGACGCCCGACGGCTCAAGCGTCTGCGCGTCCGGGTGCCCGATACCACGGATGAGTGACGGCGCGGCGCCGACCCGCGTGGCAACCGGGCGGTGGGCGTATCCGCTCGCGGCGCTTGCCGGCGCGGTCGCAGGACTGGGGCAGGTGCCCTTCGCGCTTCCGCCCGTCGCGCTGGTCGCCCTGGCGCTTGCCGCCCGTATCGCGTGGCGCGCGGCGGGCCCGCGCCGCGCCGCCTGGGTCGGGCTGGCCACCGGCACCGGCTATTTTGCCGTCACCCTGCATTGGATCGTCGAGCCGTTTTTCGTGGACGTGGCGCGCCATGGCTGGATGGCGCCCTTCGCGCTGGTCTTCATGGCCGTTGGGTTCGGCGCGTTTTGGGCCGCGGCCTTCGCGCTGGCACGCTGGCTCGGCGGCGGCGGGCGACGCTTCGCGCCGGCCTTCGCGCTGTCGCTGGCGGGGGTCGAGCTGCTGCGCACCTACCTGCTCACCGGGTTTCCCTGGGCCTTGCTCGGCTATGTCTGGACCGAGACGCCCGCGGCGCAACTGGCAAGCTGGATCGGACCGCACGGCCTGACGCTGCTCACCGCGCTGGCGGTGGGTATCGCGGCGGTCGCGTCCGGCTGGCTGCGGCCCGCCATGGGCCTCGTGTCGCTGTGGGCGCTGGTCATGCTGGGTGGGATGCTGGTTCCACCCGCGCCCGAGGCCACCGCCGACGCGCCGGTGCTGCGCCTGGTGCAGCCCAATGCGCCGCAGGATCGCAAGTGGGATCCGGACCACGCGCAGACCTATTTCCGCCGCCTGCTGGACGCCACCGCGGATCGCGGTGTTGGGTCGCGCCCGGACCTGGTCGTCTGGCCCGAGACCGCGATTCCCTACAGCATCACGCCGGGCCACCCGGCGCTGGACTTCGTGGCAGACGCCGCCGGGGGCGTGCCGGTCGCCTTCGGCGTGCAGCGGATCGACGGCGCGCGGATCTACAACTCGCTTCTCCTGCTGGGGCCCGAGGGCGGCATCGACGACACCTACGACAAGCACCACCTGGTGCCCTTCGGCGAGTTCATCCCGCTGGGCAGCCTTGCCCGTTACCTGGGCCTGCGCAGCTTTGCCGCGCAGGACGGCTACGGCTACTCGGCGGGGCCGGGCCCGCGGCTAATGGATTTCGGCCCCCTGGGTCGCGCGCTGCCCCTGATCTGCTACGAGGCGATCTTTCCGCAGGACGTCTCGGGCGCGCCCGAGCGGCCCGACTGGCTGTTGCAGGTGACGAACGACGCGTGGTTCGGCACCTTCGCCGGCCCGCAGCAATCGCTCGCGCAGGCGCGGATGCGCAGCATCGAGCAGGGGCTGCCCATGGTGCGCGTGGCCAATACCGGGATCTCGGCGGTGATCGACGCGCGCGGGCGCGTCCTGGCATCGCTGCCGCTGGGCGAAACGGGATATTTCGACCATCCGCTGCCGCCGGCGGGCGCGCCCACGGTCTATGCCCGCACCGGCGATTGGCCATGGATGGCATTGATTTTGCTGGGGCTTGCGGGGCTCGGGCTGGCGATGCGGCGCGAAAGACACCTTGATATGGCCGGGTGAACCGAATAGGGGCTTCTGGACCCGAGGGTGCGCAACGGCTTCCTGACGCGTATCCCCATGACCTTAACGGAGCACTTCATGCCAAGGCAGGACTATATCTTCACCTCGGAATCCGTTTCCGAGGGCCACCCCGACAAAGTTTGCGACCGCATCTCGGATGCCGTTCTGGACGCCTTCCTGGCCGAGGAACCCGAGGCCCGCGTGGCGGCGGAAACCTTCGCGACCACCAATCGCGTGGTCATCGGCGGCGAGGTCGGCCTGTCGGACAAGGCCAAGCTGGATGATTACCTCGGCCGGATCGAGGGGATCGCGCGCGACTGCATCCGCGACATCGGCTACGAGCAGGACAAGTTCCACTGGAGCACCTGCGAGGTCACGAACCTGCTGCACGCCCAGTCCGCCCATATTGCGCAGGGTGTCGACGGCTCCGAGGACAAGGACGAGGGTGCTGGCGACCAGGGCATCATGTTCGGCTACGCGGTCGAAGACACGCCCGAGCTGATGCCGGCGCCGATCCACTACGCCCACCAGATCCTCAAGCGCCTGTCCGAGGTCCGCAAGGACGGGACCGAGCCGACGCTGGGCCCCGACGCCAAGTCGCAGATCTCGCTGCGCTACGAGAACGGCAAGCCGGTCGAGGTCAGCCAGATCGTGCTGTCCACCCAGCACGCCCACGAGAGCCAGACCAGCGACGACATCCGCGCCATCGTCGAGCCCTATATCCGCGAAGTGCTGCCCGACGGCTGGCTGACCGACGCGACCGAATGGTGGGTGAACCCCACCGGCGTCTTCGTCATCGGCGGGCCGGACGGTGACGCCGGCCTGACCGGGCGCAAGATCATCGTGGACACCTATGGCGGGGCCGCGCCCCACGGCGGCGGCGCGTTCTCGGGCAAGGATCCCACCAAGGTGGACCGCTCGGCCGCCTATGCCGCGCGCTACCTCGCCAAGAACGTGGTGGCCAGCGGCATGGCCAAGCGCTGCACCATCCAGCTGAGCTATGCGATCGGCGTGGCCAAGCCCCTGTCGATCTACGCCGACACCTACGGCACCGGCGAGGTCCACGAAGAGCAGATCGAGAAGGCCTGCTATGCCTGCATGGACCTGACCCCGCGCGGCATCCGCGAGCACCTGCAGCTGAACCGCCCGATCTACCAGCGCACGGCGGCCTACGGCCATTTCGGCCGCGCCCCCGAGGCCGATGGCGGATTCTCGTGGGAGCGGACCGACCTGGCCGACGCGTTGAAAAAGGCGGTCTGACCGCCTGTCGGCGCCCCGCGGCGGCCTAGCCGCGGCCGTGGGGCGCCTCCCAGTCCAGCACCGGGTTGATCGGGATGATCCGGTGCGGATTAATGTTGTCGTGGCTGTAGTGGTAATGCTGCACGATGTGGTCGAAGTTCACCGTGTCGGCCACCCGCCCGCCATCCGGCGTCCGCCACTGGTAAAGCTCGCGCGTGTAGGCCCACAGGTTGGGATAATCCACGATCCGGCGGCGGTTGCACTTGAAGTGCAGGTGGTAGACCAGGTCGAACCGCACCAGCGTCACGAACAGGCGCCAGTCGGCCTCGGTGATGCGGTCGCCCAGCAGGTAGCGGTTGTTGGCCAGCACCCCCTCGATCCAGTCCAGGCTGTCGAACAGCGGCACGACCGCGTCCTCGTAGGCCGATTGCGACGTGGCGAAGCCCGCCTTGTAGACCCCGTTGTTGACGGTTTCGTAGATCCGCTCGTTCACCGGCTCGATGGCGTCGCGCAGCTCTTCGGGCCAGTAGTCGTCGGTATTGCCGGTGATCCCGTCGAAGGCCGAGTTCAGCATCCGGATGATCTCGGACGATTCGTTGCTGACGATGGTCTCGCGTTGCAGGTCCCACAGGATCGGCACGGTGACGCGGCCCGTCGTCTTGGGGTCCGCGCGCAGGTAGATGTCGCGCGCGAAGGGCAGGCCGTAGACGGTGTCGCCGGTGGCGCCGGGGTAATCGCTGTCGAAGCTCCAGCCGTCGCCCAGCATGTGCGGATGCACCACCGACACGCCGATGATGTCCTCGAGTTGCTTGAGTTTCAGGAAGGCCAGCGCCCGGCTGGCCCAGGGGCAGGCGTAGGAGACGTAGAGGTGATAGCGGTGCGGCTCGGCCCGGAAGCCGCCCTCGCCCGTGGGGCCGGCGCTGCCGTCGGCGGTGATCCAGTTGCGGTAGTCCGAGGTCGATCGCTTGAATTCGCCGCCCGTGCTCTCGGTATCGTACCATTGGTCCGTCCAGATGCCGTCCACCAGCTTGCCCATCGCGTCTCTCCTTCCAGTCTGCGTTGATCCGACACCTAGGGCGCGCACGGCGCGCAGACACCGCGAAGCGGCTGCGCGCCCGCGCACATCTGCGCGCATTCGTCTTTGCAACGCCCCCGCACGGGGTGTAAGGCAGTCGCGACGACGCCCCAAACCACGCACGGTCGGGGCCGGACAGGTGACCGTCACGCGGCCCGACCCAGACCGGGGGGCCGGAGCGGTATCGTCAGGGTATTCCCGGCGCGCCCGAATGGCCCCGCCCCGAACAGGAGCCCGCCCATGCGCCTTGCCATTTTCCTCGCGATCCTGCCCGTTCCCGCGCTGGCCCATGTGGGGCATCTCGGGCCGCTCGCGGGGCACGACCACTGGGTCGCCGGTGCGGGCCTCGGCATCGCCATCGGGATCGGTCTCTGGCAGGCCGCGAAGGAGCGCAAGCGCGGCAAGTCCGAGCCGAAGGCGGAGCCCGAGGACAGCGAAGAGGAGCAGCCGGCGTGAGCCGGACCGGCGTCATGATCTGCGGTCATGGCTCGCGCAGCCAGTCGGCCGTCGACGAGTTCGCGACCCTGGCCGAGAAGCTGCCCGCCCGGCTGCCGCGTGACTGGGCCGTCGATTACGGCTATCTCGAATTCGCCAACCCGGTGATCCGCGACGGGCTGAACCGCCTGCGGGAGGCCGGCTGCGACCGGATCCTGGCGGTGCCCGGGATGCTGTTCGCCGCCATGCACGCCAAGAACGACATCCCGACGGTGCTGAACACCTATGCCGCGCAGCACGGGATCGAGATCCGCTACGGGCGCGAGCTGGGCGTGGACCCCAAGATGCTGGCCGCCGCCGCGGGCCGCATCCGCGATGCCGTCGCCACCGCCGATGCCGAACACGGCAAGGTCGACCTGCACGACACCTGCCTCGTGGTCATCGGGCGCGGGGCCTCGGACCCCGACGCGAACGGCAACGTGGCCAAGATCGCGCGAATGCTGCACGAGGGCATCGGCTTCGGCTGGCACGAGGTGGGCTATTCCGGCGTGACCTTCCCGCTGGTCGAGCCGTGCCTGCAGCACGTGGCGAAGCTCGGCTACAAGCGCGTGGTGGTTTTTCCCTACTTCCTGTTCTCGGGCATCCTCATCGACCGGATCTACGGCTTCACCGACCGCGTGGCCGGCGCGCATCCCGACACGCAGTTCGTGAAGGCCGGCTACCTGGGCGACCACGACCAGGTGCTCGCCACCTTCGCCGAACGGGTGCTGGAGCTGAATACGGATCACCCGATCCCCAATTGCGGCATCTGCCCCTTCCGCGAGCAGGTTCTGGCCTTCGAGGGCGGGCGCCATGCCCATGTCGCGCCCGCCGAGCGCCTGACCGCCGACCACCCGGCCGCGGGGCCGGTGCCGCCACCCACCTGTGTGCTGTGCAAGTACCGCACCCAGGTCCTGGGCTTCGAGGCCGAGGTGGGCGCGGTGCAGGAAAGCCACCACCACCACGTGGAAGGGCAGGGCGCCAGCGCGCCGGGCTCGAACGTGGCCGACTGCGCGCTCTGCGACAGCTTCTGCACCGGGCTTTGCCGGCTCGAGGCGCAGCACCACCACGATCACCATCACCACCATCATCACGGCGACGGCGATCATCACCACCATCACCACGCCGAGTATCCCCACGCCAATCACCCCTGGGGCCCCGAAAGCGCGCGCCGGACGAAGGCCTGAGCGGCTTCAACTTTCCCCAAATACCTCCGCCGGAGGCATCCGACCTTTCCAGAAAGCGACCCCGTTGCGCCCCTACGAAAAAGATCCCGGCCGCATCTACGCGCAAAGCTTCGCCACCGTGCGGGCCGAGGCGCGGCTGGACCGATTCCCGCCCGGCATGGACGCGCTGGCCATCCGCCTGATCCACGCCTGCGGCATGGTCGAGGTGGCCGACCGGCTGGCCTTCTCGGACCGTGCGGTCGAGGCCGGGCGCGTCGCACTGGCCGCCGGCGCGCCGATCCTGTGCGATTGCGAAATGGTGGGGGCGGGCATCATCCGCCGCCGGTTGCCCGCAGACAACGACGTGGTGGTGACGCTGAACGATGCGGACGTGCCGGACCTGGCCCGTAGCCTCTCGACCACGCGTTCGGCCGCGGCGGTGACGCTCTGGCCCGATCTTCTGGACGGGGCGGTGGTGGCGATCGGCAACGCGCCCACGGCGCTCTTCCAGCTGCTCGAACTGCTCGACGCGGGCGCGGCGAAGCCCGCCGTCATCCTGGGCTTTCCCGTGGGCTTCGTCGGCGCGGCCGAATCGAAGGCCGAGCTGGCCGCGAACCCGCGCGGTTGCGATTTCGTGGCGCTGCGGGGCCGGCGCGGCGGGTCGGCCATGGCGTCGGCCGCCGTCAACGCGCTGGCCGCGGGGCTGGAGACCGACACCAATGTCTGAGCCCTGGCTGCATATCGTCGGCATCGGCGAGGACGGCATGGCGGGCCTTTCGCCCGCCACCCGCGCCGTGGTCGAGGCGGCCGAGATCATCGTCGGGGGCGACCGCCACCACCGCCTGTCCGACGCCGTCACGGCCGAGCGGGTCAGCTGGCCGTCGCCCTTCGACGCGCTGATCGACATGCTCAGGGGCTATCGCGGGCGCCGGGTCGTGGTGCTGGCCACGGGCGATCCGCTGTGGTTCTCGGTCGGCGCGCGCATCGGGCGCGCGATCCCGTCGGGCGAGATCCTGTACCACCCGCAGCTGTCGGCCTTCCAGCTTGCCGCCGCGCGGCTGGGCTGGAGCCTTGCCGATGTCGAGACGCTGACCGTTCACGGTCGCCCGGTCGAGCAGATGATCGCCTTCATCCAGCCCGATGCGCGGCTGCTGATCCTCACCACGGGCGCCGAGACGCCGGCCCGCATCGCCGCCTTCCTGGCCGAGCGCGGCTTCGGCGCCTCGCCCATGACCGTGCTCGCGAACATGGGCGGCGCGGACGAGGCGCGGTTCGACGGGACGGCCGACAGCTGGGACCACGAGGTGCCCGCCTTCAACACGCTGGCCGTCGACTGTGTGGCCGCGCCCGATGCCGCGTTGCTGCCCCGCGTGCCGGGGCTCGACGATGACCTGTTCCGCCACGACGGCACCATGACCAAGCAGGAGGTGCGGGCGCTGACCCTGGCCAAGCTCATGCCCATGCGCGGCGCGCTTTTGTGGGATGTCGGCACAGGCTGCGGGTCGGTGGCGGTGGAGTGGATGCGCGGCGCCCGCTATGCCCGCGCCATCGGGATCGAGCCGCGCGCCGACCGCCGCGCCATGGCCGCCGCCAACGCGCTGGCGCTGGGCGCGCCGCGGTTGGAGCTGATCGAGGGCGAGGCGCCCGCGGCGCTGGACGGTCTCGACGCGCCCGACGCGGTGTTCCTGGGCGGCGGGCTGTCGGCCGAGGTGTTCGACGCCGCCTGGGCGCGGCTGAAGCCCCTGGGCCGGCTGGTGGCCAATGCCGTGACGCTGGAATCCGAGGCCGTGCTGATGGAGCTGCACGCCCGCCACGGCGGACAGCTGGTACGTCTGCAGGCGGCGCGGGCCGAGCCCGTGGGCCGGTTTCGCGGCTGGCGGGCGGCGATGCCGGTGACGCAGTGGAGCCTGATCAAGCGATGAGCGGGTTGCGGGCCGGGCGACAAGGTATTTGTGGAAAGATGAAGCCGGGGCGGGGCGCGCTCAGGCTGCGCGTCGCGCTGGCCCGCGGGGCCGCGCGATGAGCGGCGTGCTCTACGGGGTCGGCGTCGGGCCGGGGGATCCCGAGCTCGTGACGCGCAAGGCGGCACGGCTGATCGCCGGCGCGCGCGTCATCGCCTACCCGACGCTGGCCGGCGCGCCCAGCTTCGCCCGCGCCATCGTGGCGGACCTCATCCCCGGGGATGCCGAGGAAATCGTCATGGACCTGCCCATGCGCGCCGCGCGAGAGCCGGCGCAGGCGGTCTACGACGACGGCGCCGCGCGGATCGCCGCCGCGCTGGAGGCGGGCCGCGACGTGGTGTGCCTGTGCGAGGGCGACCCGTTCTTCTACGGCTCGTTCATGTATCTCTACGCCAGGCTGCGCGACCGCCACGCGGTCGAGGTCGTGCCGGGCGTGAGCTCGGTCATGGCGGGCGCGGCGCGGGCGGGCCTGCCGCTGGCCGCGCGCAACGAACGGCTGACCGTCCTGCCGGGGCCCTTGCCCGAGCCCGAGCTGCGCGCCCGGATCGACGGGGCCGAGGCGGTCGCGATCCTGAAGGTGGGCCGCCACCTGCACAAGATCCGCGCCGTGATCCGCGACCTGGGGCTGGAGCCCCGCGCGATCTATGTCGAGCGCGCGACGCTGGCGGCGGAACGGATCTGCCCGCTGTCCGAGGCGCCGGAGAACGCGCCCTATTTCTCGATGATCCTGCTCAACAAGGGGGATGACCCGTGGCTGTGACACCCGTGGTCCTGGCGCTGTCTCGCTCGGGCGAAAGCGTCGCGCATCGCGTGGCCGACCTGCTGGGCGCGCCGGTGCATGGCCGCGCGGGCCGGGTCGACCGCGCCGACGTGTGGTTCGACAACGCGCTGGACCATGCGCGCGATCTGTTCGCCGCCGGCCACCCGGTGGTGGGTGTCTGCGCCAGCGGCATCCTGATCCGCGCCGTCGCGCCGCTTCTGTCGGACAAGCGGGCCGAGCCGCCGGTGCTGTCGGTCAGCGACGACGGCGCCGTGGTCGTGCCGCTTCTGGGCGGGCACCGGGGGGCCAACCGGCTGGCGGCGCGAATCGCCGACGGTCTGGGCGCGCGCGCTGCCGTGACCACGGCGGGCGACCTGGCGCTGGGCGTGGCGCTGGACGCGCCGCCGCCGGGCTACGTGCTGGAAAACCCCGAGGCCGCGAAAGATGTCATGGCGCGGCTGCTGGCGGGCGAGGGGGCGCAGGTCACGGGCGACGCGCCCTGGCTGGCGGACCTGCCGCGCGGGGACGGGCCGGTGGTCGCCTGTTCCGCCGCACCGGTCGAGGCGGAGCTCGTGTTCCGTCCGCAGGTGGCGGTCCTGGGGCTCGGGGCATCGCGCGACTGCCCGGTGGACGAGATGGCGGCCCTGGTGGACCGGGTCCTGTCCGAGGCGGGCATCGCGCCGGGGGCCGTCGCAGCGGTGGCGAGCGTGGACCTGAAAGGGGACGAGCCGGCGATCCTGGCGGTCGCACGGCGGCTGGGGCGGCCCCTGCGCCTGTTCGACGCCGCGGCGCTGGAGCGTGAAAGCCCGCGCTGCGCCACCCGCTCGGACGTGGTGCTGGCCGAGATCGGGACGCAAGGCGTGGCCGAGAACGCGGCGCTGGCCGTGGCCGGCGCGGATGCGACGCTGGCCGTGGCGAAGCAGAAGACCGCCCACGCCACGGCGTCCCTGGCGCTGGCGCCCGCGCCGCTGGTCGACCTGCCCGGACGGGCGCGCGGGCGGCTGTCGGTTGTGGGCATCGGGCCGGGCCAGGCCAGCTGGCGCACGCCCGAGGTCAGCCGGCTGTTGGCGGATGCCGATACGCTGGTGGGATACGGCCTTTACATCGACCTGCTGGGCCCGCTGGCGGCGGGCAAGGAACGGCACGATTTCCCGCTGGGGGGCGAGGAAGACCGCTGCCGACACGCGCTGGAGCTGGCCGGGCAGGGGCAGAACGTCGCGCTGGTCTGCTCGGGCGACGCCGGGATCTACGCCATGGGGGCGCTGGTCTTCGAGCTGATGGACCGGACGGACAAGGGCGTGAGCGACGCGGCCCGCCGGGTCGAGGTCGTCTGCTCGCCCGGCGTCTCGGCCTTGCAGGCGGCGGCGGCGCGGGCGGGCGCGCCGCTGGGACACGACTTCTGCGCGATCTCGCTGTCGGACCTTCTGACCCCGCGCGAGGACATCGTGAAACGCCTACACGCGGCGGCCGAGGGCGACTTTGTCATCGCTTTCTACAACCCCGTCTCGAAGCGCCGCCGCACCCTGCTGGCCGAGGCGCGGGACATCCTGCTGGATCACCGCCCGGCCGACACGCCGGTGCTGCTGGCGTCGTCGCTGGGCCGTCCCGAGGAGGAGATCCGCTATCGCCGGTTGGACCAACTGGACGTGGACGAGGTCGACATGCTGACGGTCGTCCTGGTCGGGTCCAGCCAGTCGCGGCTGGCACGCCTGGGCGAAGGGCCGCGCATGTTCACGCCGCGGGGTTATGCCCGGAAGGTCGGGCTGTGAGGCGGGCGTTCGGCATCAGGTATTTCAAGAAAGGTGAAGCGCGATGACGGTCTATTTCATCGGCGCCGGGCCCGGTGATCCGGAGCTTTTGACGTTGAAGGCGCAACGGCTGATCCGGGCCTGTCCGGTCTGTCTTTATGCCGGGTCGCTGGTGCCCGAAGCTGTGGTGGCCGAGGCGCCCGAGGGCGCGCGCGTGCTGGACACCGCGCCCATGACGCTGGACGAGACCCACGCCGAGATCCTGGCCGCCCATGGCCGGGGACAGGACGTGGCGCGGGTGCATTCGGGCGATCCGTCGCTTTACGGCGCCATCGCCGAGCAGATCCGGCGGCTGAAGCGCGACGGGATCGACTACCAGATCGTGCCCGGCGTTCCGGCCTATGCCGCGGCCGCGGCCGCGCTGGGACAGGAGCTGACGGTGCCGGGCGTGGGCCAGTCCATCGTGCTGACGCGGATGAGCATGAAGTCGACCTCGATGCCCGAGCACGAGACGCTGGAGACTTTCGCGCGCTCGCGCACCACGCTGGCGCTGCACCTGGGCGTGCGCGCGTTGCGCGAGATCGAGCGTCAGCTGGTGCCCTACTACGGCGCCGATTGCCCGGTGGTCGTGGCCTACCGCGTGGGCTGGCCCGACCAGCTTTTCCTGCGCGGCACGCTGTCGGATATCCGCGAGAAGGTGCGCGCGGCGAAGATCACGCGCACGGCGCTGATCCTCGTCGGGCCGGTCATGGGCGAGGTCACCGATTTCGAGGACAGCGCGCTCTACGATCCGGCGATGCCGCACGTCCTGCGGCCGCGCGCCGCGAAGGGATGACCTAGGCGTAAAGTGTTAGTCTCCCGGGGACTTGCCGTAACGACAAATCGATCCAACTCTGGTATACAATTTTCCGGGGGGAACGGTAATGAGTGCATACCTACCTGAGGATCTGGCGCCCGAGCAAATCATCGGCCGCGCGCGGCTGATTGCCCGGCAGCGACGGTTGTCCGTCGTGTCGAACGGCCGGCGCATCCCGGTTCTTCATCTTTGGAAGGGCGGATTTGCGGTGGCGCCGGACATGGCGCGGCACCTGCGCGGCCTGGTCGAGCTTTACGAAGGCGAAAAGCTTCTGGGGTGGTGCCTGGTCAGCTCGGGCACGATCGAGGCGGATGCCCACAGGTTCGATTTCAAGCGCTTCACCGCCTGCGCGGAGAACGCACCGGTGGATTTCGTGCGCATCCTGCCGAAGCCGCCGACCAGCGACATTCACATCTGATCTCTCGCGCGGCCGTCGATCAGCACGGCCGTGCCCAACCCGCCCGCCGCCGCGATCGCGGCGAGGCCGAGGCCAGGCGCGCTGGCCAGTTCGTGCACCAGCCGCACCAGGTTGACCGCGCCCGAGGCCCCGATGGGATGCCCGCGGGCCAGCGCCCCGCCGCCCACGTTCATGCGCTCTTCCGGCAGGGACAGCGCGCGCGCGGTGGCCATGGCCTGCGCGGCGTAGGCCTCCATCAGCTCGATCCGGGACAGGCCGCCGGGCCCGATCCCGGCGCGGTCCAGCACCTGCGCGATGGCCGCGTCCGGCGCAGCGGCGGGGTTGGCGGGATCCGCCCCCAGCGTGACACCCTCCGCGATGCGCGGGGCCGTCGGCGCATCGTCCGAGCGGACCAGCAGAACGAAGGCCGCGGCGTCGGCGGCCACGGCGCTGTTGGCGGCCGTGATCTGGCCCACCAGGGGCTGCGCGCGCGCGGCAATCCGCGGGGTGAGGGCCCGGGTGAAACTGTCGCGCTCGAGCCCGGCCATCGGCACGAGTTCGGGCGGGCGCGGGGGGCGGGCCAGGGCCTTGGCGTGGCTGCCCGCGGCGAAGGCGTCCATCTCGGCCTTGCTCAACCCCACCCGGGTCGCGAGCGCATCGGCGGCCGCGGCGAGGTCGGGGTCGGGAAAGCCCGCGGGTGCGAAGGGCGGCCGGTCGTAGAAGCGGGGCGCGTCGGGCGTGCCGGTGGCGCGCAGCGGTCTGCGCGAATAGCTCTCGGCCCCGCCCGCGATGACGCAGCGCGCCGCCCCCGAGCGGACCAGCGCGGCCCCCAGCAACACGGCATCCAGACCGCCGACGCATTGCCGGTCGATCGTCAGGCCGGCGACCCGCTGCGGCAGGCCCGAGGCCAGCGCGGCCAGCCGGGCCGGGTTGCCACCCGCGCCCAAGGCGTTGGCGCAGATCAGCTCGTCCACGTCGTCGGGCCCGCGCCCCGCGCGTTCCAGCAGGGCGCGGATCACCGGCGCCGCGATCTCGTGCGGCTGAAGCCCCGCCAGGGCGCCGCCGCGCGGCGCCACGGGGCTGCGGCGGGCCGACAGGATGGCGACGCCGGTCACGCCAGCGCGGCGAGGGTTCGCGCCAGCCCGTCGAGGTCGGGCTTGCCGGACGGCAGGCGGGGCAGGGTGGGCACCGTCATGACCCTGTGCGGTGTCCCGGCCGCGCCCACGGCGCGCCGGCAGTCCGCCAGCAAGGCCGCGTCCAGCGACGGATCCGCCTCGCCCTGCCGCACTGCCACCAGCCGCGCACCGCGCTGCGGGTCGGGAACGGCCACCACCGCCACCGGCGACCCGGCCCGGTCGGACAGGAACTGCTCGGCCGGCTCGGGGCTGACCAGCCGATCGGCGACGTTCACCTGGCGCCCCGCACGCCCCGTGACGACGAGGCGGCCGTTTTCCATGCGCCCAAGCTCGCCCACGGTGACGAAGCCGTCCGCGTCGCGTCGGGTCAGCGGGTCGGCGCCTGTGTCATAGCCGTCGAAAAGGTAGGGCGAGCGCACCCAGATCAGCCCGTCGCGCAGGCCCAGCTCGACCCCGGGGAAGGGCGATCCGTCCACCGTGACGAAGCTCAGCTCGGACGCGCCGTAGAAGGTGCTCAGACGGGCCGTGGGAAACGTGACGCGGGCCGCCTCGGCCTGCGCGGCGGTCAGGACCCCACCGCCGACGATCAGCCGGGCGAGCGTCGGAACAGCGCCCCGGCCGGCGAGCAATCCCAGCTGCGTCGGCGTCGCCCAGAGATGCGTGGCGCCGTGGTCGCTGAGCGCGCGCAATTGCGCGTCGGGCCGCATACCCTGCAAACCCAGCAATCCCGCGCCCAGCCCGGCGGCCTCGGCCAGCGCGTAGAGCGTCAGGGAGTGGCCGACATGGCCCAGCGTCGCCACGACCGCGTCGGGCCCGATAGCGAACAGCCCCGCGTTGACCTCGAAGCTCGCGCGCCAGCTGGCGGCACTGCGGCGGATGACCTTGGGCGCGCCGGTGGTGCCGCCGGTGGCCACGCGGACCCACTGCCCGTCGCCGCCCGTGTCGCGCAGCCCGTCCGGCCCCGCGGTGATGTCGCGCCCGGCGGCCAGCGCGTCCAGCAATCCGCCGTCATCCCCGGCGACCAGCCGGGCCGCGCGGTGACGCTCCAGCCTCATTCGATGGGATCCATGAGCGCGTCGCGCTGGGTGCAGTCGCGGATCACGTCGTCGCCGCAGCGGCGCGGCTCGAGGTCGCGCGTCAGGCAGATGCGCACCTCCTGGATGCGGCGGTCGCGGCAGGTCACGGTCAGCGCGTCGGGAAAGAGGCCCGGGTTGTCCTTCAAGAACGCCTCTTCCACAACGCGTGCGGGCAGGCGGACGGGCGTGTCGAGCCGCCGGAACACCGCCGGTTTCTGCACGGCGTCGAAGGCCCGGCGCGCCCGGTCGAAATAGTCGCGCGGTGCCAGCCCGGCGCAGCGGCCGTGTTTCTTCCACTGGTACCACGCCGCGCCGGGGGCGCCCATGATGTCGGCCATGGCGGCGGTCTGGGCACGGCTGGGGTCGGCTTGCGCGGTGTTGCAATATTCGGGATAGCCCCGGTCGTATTGCGGCCAAAGCCCGTGCAGCACCCATCCGAAATCGGCATCGGGCGCGCATTGCGGCGACCCGCGATCGTCGCCTTCCAGCGCGCACCAGCTGGGCGACCAGGACAGCGCGAGAAGGTAATAGTCGAACGCCCCGGCGCGATCCTGCGCGGTCGCGGGGCCGGACGATAGCAGGATCGCGGCGGCGAAGACGTGAAGAAGGCGTATCATTTGGGGTCTTTCCACGAAGGCACGGGCCGACTATATGCACCTTGAGTTCCCCGACAATGCGAACTTGGGCCCTGGGGGCCCGGCCCCTGATCCGGGCCACGGGGAAGACATGTCTGAGATGAGGAGCGCCAAGCGATGTCCGAAAAGCCGATCATGGCCAAAGCCACCGCCGTCTGGCTGGTGGACAACACGACGCTGACCTTCAAGCAGGTCGCCGATTTCTGCGGCCTGCACGAGCTCGAAGTGCAGGGCATCGCCGACGGCGACGTGGCGGCCGGTGTGAAGGGCTTCGACCCTGTCGCCAACAACCAGCTGACCGCCGAGGAGATCGAGAAGGCCGAGGCCGACCCGCTCCACAAGCTGAAGCTGAAGTTCAACCCGTCCGCCGTGGGCGAGGAAAAGCGGCGCGGCCCGCGCTATACCCCGCTGTCCAAGCGGCAGGACCGCCCCGCGTCCATCCTCTGGCTGGTCAAGTTCCACCCCGAGCTGGCCGACAGCCAGATCGCCAAGCTGGTGGGCACCACCAAGCCGACGATCCAGGCCATCCGCGAGCGCACGCACTGGAACATCAACAACATCGAACCCATCGACCCCGTCGCCCTGGGCCTGTGCAAGCAGACCGAGCTGGACCAGCAGGTCCAGAAGGCCGCCGCGAAGAAGGCGCGCGAGGGCGCGGTCATGTCCGACGAGGAGCGGCGCAAGCTGGTCTCGACCGAGCAGTCGCTGGGTGAAGACAACGAGCCCAAGATGCCGTCGGCGATCTCGGGGCTCGAAACCTTCAGCCTGTCGGACACGGGCGAGGAGCTGGAAGAGGAAGACGACCGCGACGTGGCCGACGCCGACAGCTTCTTCAACCTGCCGAGCGAAAGCGGTTCGGACGACGAACAGCCCTGATCGGCGCTCGACATCCTGGGTGACAGGGGCGGCTTCGGCCGCCCTTTTTCGTTTTGCAATCCGCCCGATTCAACCTGTGGTATTGGGCGTTTCCACGAGATCGTCTGAAATCATCAACTTCCGTGATTTTTCCGCCACTTGTTTTGCGGAGTTCACGCGATGGCTGACGTGGCCCTCGCCCGCGTAAGTCTCGCCGTGCGATTTATCCGGCCAAGATCCCGCACCAAGCGGGACAAGGGACCGCGCATGTCGGGCCCGCATCGTTGAGGTTCAGGGCAGCGATCAACCGCGACACGTTCGCGGCGACCATCGGCCTGCGCTGAAGGTGCCCCAGGGCGCCGTGGGAAGAGGGTCGGGCTGGATGAACGGTATCCGTAGATCATTGGCATGTGTCGCGCTGGCGGGCGCGCTTGCGCTGTCGGGCTGCATGCCGACCGCGTTGTCGTCGAACCGGACGATACAGCAGCGCATGGAGACGACCCAGTATCGCATGGTCGATACGCAGCGCGCGTGGCTGCACGTGCCGCAAGGGCTTCTGACGCTCGAGCGGGACCTTCAAGGTGTGCGCGAGCAGCGCATCGCGCTGCCCAACGACACGTCCCTGTCTGGCGACAATTTCGTGCTGTTGCGCACCCGTGGTGGCGCCGCGCTGCGCGGCGCGCGATTCGACCTGGAGCGCTTCGTGGAGTTGTCGGGCGGTGCGCCCTATCCGTTCCGGAGCCTGAGCAATCGCAACATGCGCACCGGGTCGGATGCGCTGGGCGCTTTCTTCTGGACCGAACAGGCGATGGGCCCCGGCGTGACCTGCGTCGCCGCCGTCCGCAGCCTGAATCGGGCGGCGCGCCCGCTGCCCGGCCGCGCAGCGGCGGTGGACGTGATGATGCGCAACTGCGTTCGGGGCGACGCGCGTGCCGCGCTCGCGCCGATCCGGGCCGAGACCCTCTCGGCCACACCGGCGGCGGGGGCGGGGGCCACCGGCGCCGCACCGACCCTGCGCAACCGCTCGCCCTTCGCGGCGCCGACAGGGGGCTGAGCCATGGCGTTCTTCAAATCCAGCCGGCAGCTTCCGCTTGCCGAAGCAGCGTCGGTCAGCCTTTGGGTCCTGGTGGGCGCCATCGGCGTGATCCTGGCGTCGATCCCGATCTCGACCTGGGCCCAGGCTCTTCTGGGGGTGACGGGCGTGCTGTGCGTCGTGTTGTTGCGCCCGATGGCCGACCGGGCCGCGCCCCGCTTCGCGCTTCTGGCGATCGCCGGGGCGCTGGTCCTGCGTTACTGGATCTGGCGGGTGACCGAAACGCTGCCGGGGCTAGACGCGCCGCTGTCGTTCACCTGCGCCATGCTGCTGCTGATCACCGAGACCTACGCGATCCTGGTGTTCTTCCTCACGACCTTCATGACCGCCGATCCGCTGACACGGCCGGTGCCGCCGACCGTGCGGGTGGAGGAGCTGCCCACCGTTGACGTGCTGGTGCCCAGCTATAACGAGCCGGCCGCGATGCTGAAAGTGACGCTGGCCGCGTGCCGGAACATGCACTACCCGGCCGAGAAGCTGCGCGTGGTGCTGTGCGACGATGGCGGCACGGACCAGCGGATCAACAGCGAGGATCCGGCGACGGCACGGGCGGCGGCCAAGCGGCGGGCCGAGCTCCAGGCGCTTTGTGCCGATCTCGGGGTGATTTATTCCACCCGGGCCCGCAACGAACACGCGAAGGCCGGGAACATGACGGCAGCGCTGGCCCTGCTCGACGGTGACCTGGTCGCGGTGTTCGATGCCGACCACGTTCCCAGTCGCGATTTCCTGGCGCGGACCGCGGGGTATTTCCTGAAGCACGACGACCTGTTCCTCGTGCAGACCCCGCATTTCTTCCTCAACCCCGACCCGATCATGCGCAACGTGGGCACGGTCAGCCACTGCCCCCCCGAGAACGAGATGTTCTACGGTCATATCCACCGGGGCCTTGATCGCTGGGACGGCGCGTTCTTCTGCGGGTCGGCCGCGCTGATCCGGCGCGACGCGCTGGACAGTGTCGGCGGTTTCTCGGGCGAAACCATCACCGAGGACGCCGAGACGGCGCTGGACATCCACGCCTCGGGCTGGCGGTCGATCTACGTCAACCGCGCCATGATCGCCGGGCTTCAGCCCGAAAGCTTCGTCAGCTTCATCCAGCAGCGCGGGCGCTGGGCCACGGGCATGATGCAGATGCTGCTGCTGAAGAATCCGCTGATGCGCCGCGGCCTGAGCGTGACCCAGCGCCTGTGCTACGTTAACTCCATGAGCTTCTGGTTCTTCCCGCTGGTGCGGATGGTGTTCCTGCTGGCGCCGCTGGCGTACCTGTTCTTCGGGCTCGAGATCTTCGTCGCCACCCGGGCCGAGGTCGTGGCCTACATGGCGACCTATGTGGCCACGTCCTTCATCGTGCAGAACGCGCTGTTCAACCGGACGCGGTGGCCCTTGATGTCCGAGCTCTACGAGACGGCGCAGGCGCCCTATCTCAGCCGCGCGGTCCTGCGCACCTTCGCGAAGCCGCGCGCGGCCCGGTTCAACGTCACCGCCAAGGACGAAACCCTGGACGAAACCGCGATCAGCCCGATCGCCGCGCCGCTGTTCTGGCTGTTCGGCCTGCTGGCGCTGGGCGTCGTCGCGGCGGGCGTGCGGTATTCGCTTTATCCCGGCGACCGCGAGGTGCTGCAGGTCGTGGGCGGCTGGGCGGTGTTCAACCTGGTGCTGGTGGGCGCCGCGCTGGCCTGCGTGCGCGAGACGCAACAGCGCCGCGGCGCCCCGCGCGTCAAGCTCGACGAGCCTGCCATCGTCGCTTTGGCGGGGCATCCGAACCGCAAGATGGGCGCGACGGTCATCGATGGCTCCCTGTCGGGCCTGTCGCTGGAGATCGCCGATGGCCCCGACATCGCGCCCGGCCAGGTGGCCGAGGGGGCACCGCTGCGCGTCCTGCCCGCGCTGGTCGAGGCGCCGTCGCTGGCGCACCCGATCTCGGGCCATGTCCGCTGGTCCCGCCGCGAGCGCGGCAAGATCGCCATGGGCATCGCCTACGACGAGAACCAGCCGACCATCGTGGCCGAGACGGTGGCGCAGATGATCTATGGCAAATCAAGCCGCTGGGCCGCCATGCGCGATCATTACTTCCACGAGAAGGGCTTGCTGGGCGGTATCCTGTATATCCTGCGGCTGTCGCTGCGCGGCACCGTGTCGGCCTTTGCCGCGCTGGCGGCCGAGCCGGGGCGCCGCCGCCGCGCCGCGCAGCGGGCACTGCACTCGACCATCGCGCTCGAGCCGCCGGCCCATATCGTGGCTTTCGCCGGGTACGAGGATTTCGCGGCCACCGGTCAGACCGTGCCCTTCGCGCCCGAGACCGATGACGACCTGGTGGCCGAGCCTGCCGCCGCCTTTGCCGGGTTGCGCGCCAACGGATCCGGCGCCCAAGGGATGGAGCGCGGCCAATGATCCTTCGCTCGCACACGATCATCTTCGCGGCCCTGGCGGCCTGCACACTGGCCGCCGCGCCCGCGATGGCCCCGGCCGAAGAGGGCGGCATGATCCGCATCCCCGACCTTACGGCGGTCGACGAGACCGCGCCGGCCAGCGGCAATATCGACGTGGTCGCGGGCGAGATGGACTTGCCCTCCGCCGCCGCGGCGCGGATGCAATTCCACCGGCCCGCCACCGGGCCGGTCCCCGTCGCGGTCGAGGCCCGCGAACCGATCCTGTCGCCGCTGCTGTCGCCCATGCCGATCCTGCCCGGTCAGACCCGCCTGCGGCTGCAGGGTGAATTTCCCGAGGCCGAGTTCACGTTGTTCCTGCCCCAGGGCACCCCCCGGGGACAGCTGGTGCTGGACCACGAAAGCGGTGTGGATGTCCTGCCCGACAGGTCATCGATGGAAGTCTTCGTGAACGACGTGTCGGTGGGCACGTTCCCCTTGGGCAAGTCGTCCGGCGACGCGCCGGACAGCCTGGCCGTTCCGTCGAACGTCTGGCTGCCCGGCGCGAACCGCGTCCGCATCGCGCTGTCGCAGGTGCACCGCATCTATTGCGGGCCCGAGGCGGCGTTCGACCTTTGGACCGATCTCGACCTGGCGACGTCGGGCGCGCTCATCGACGAACGGCCGATGATCTCGGGATCCGCGGACTTCGTGGCCGCCGTGGCGCGCGACGCGGTGGCGGGACGCGCGATCGAGCTGCGCGATCCCGGTGGCATCGCCGAGGGGGTCGCGGCCACGCTGGACATCGCGGCGTACCGGCTCGGCCAGATGGTCGGCGGTCACACCCTGCGCTATGCCGAAAGCAGTGGCTGGCCGGTGGTCGCGGCGCCCGCGGAAGACGACGCGACCGCCGGCGCCAAGGACACGACGGATGGGGGCGAGGCGGCCCCCGAAGGACCCTCGCACGCCCGCATCACCCTGATCCACCGTGGGGCGCTGGCCATCGATGACGGCCGCCCGGACATGGAGTTCCGTCGCGCCGGCGACGGGGCCGAGGTGCTGGTGCTGCGGCTCGACCCCCAATCGTCGAACCAGCACGTGGACGCCGCCCTGGGCGTGGCGTTCGACGAGCTGATGGCCCACGCGCGGGAAGATGCCCCCGGTCCGTCGCCGACCAGTGGCCTGTCAGTGGGCGCCGGGACCCTGATGCGGCCTGGCGGGCCGGTGCGGCTGTCGGATCTGGGCATGCAGACCATCCGCACCTCGTCGCATTATTTCCACCGCAGCCAGGTCTTCACCCTGCCGCGCGACTGGTTGATCCTGACCGCGCAGAAGGCGGTGCTGCATCTGGACTACGCCTATGCGCGCAAGCTGCCGGACGAGGCCAAGCTGCTGATCAAGGTCAACGGCGAGACGGTCCGCCTGCTGCCGCTGGTGGACGAAGGTGGCGTCTTGATCGAACAGTTCCCGGTCAAGTTCGCCGCCAACCTTCTGCGCGAGGGTCCGAACCTCCTGCAGTTCGAGGCGCTGATCCCCGGCGCACCGTCGGACTTCGCCTGCCCCGAGAACGCATTCCCCAAGCTCGAGATCCGGGGCAGCACGACACTGACCGTTCCCGCCTCGCCACGGATGCGCGTGCCGGACCTGCGCGGGGCCACCGCGGCGCTGCGGGCGGGGAATCTCGACCTGGCATCGTCGGGGGCCGCGGATTTGTCGATGGCCGATCGGCTGTCGCTCGTCACCGCGCTCGGGATGCCGTCCGAGGGCGCGGCGCATCTCACCGTGCTGAGCGCCGATGCCCTGCCGCGACTTCCCATGGGGGATTATAGCTTCTCGCCGCTGGCCCTGCGCGACGTTCTGACCAAGTCGCCCATCGTCGAGCTGCCGCTGCCGGCGTATGACGCCCGGATCGGCGAGGTGCCCGATGACAGCCCCTTCATCGGCCCCGTCGCCGGGTCCGAGTCGCCGCGCACCGCCCGACTGGCCGGCCTGTTCGGGCAAGCGGTGGGCACGGTCGCGGCGAACGTCGCCGCCGTCCAGGCACGGCTGCTGCCGGACGCCGATGCCGACGCCGATGCCTGGCTCGACGCGCAGCGCGGGCAGGCGATCCTGTTGCAACTGGACGTGACCCGGCCCGACCGCCTGTGGCTGGTGCTGGGGCCCCGGACGGATTTCGCCCACGTGGCCGCGCGACTGGCGGCAGGCCGGCGCAGCATCGCGGGACCGAACGGCCAGATGGCGGTGCTGGGCCACGACGACACTTGGCGCAGCTGGGCCGACAGCCGCCGCATGCCCGAGCTGCGCGAGCGTCTGACCCTCGCCAACTTCCGGCAGGTGGCCGGGAATTACGCGTCGTGGCGCCCGCTCTATTTCACCGCGGCGCTGTTCGGCGTGGCGCTGGTCTTCGCGGCCCTCGCCCTGCGGCTGGTCGTCCTGACGCGGAGGCCGGATTGATGCGGCGGCGCGATCTGCTGGCGGGCCTGGCGGCGTTGCCGCTGGCCCGTAACGGCCGTGCCCTGGCGGCGTCCGGGGCGGGCGACCACCCGCTGGCCCGCGTTTGGGCGGCGTGGAAAGCGGCGCATCTCGAGGCATCGGGCCGGGTGGTCGACGGGCTTCAGGGCGGTGCAAGCCATTCCGAGGGGCAGGGCTATGGCATGGTGCTGGCCAGCGCTCTGGGCGACGAGACGGCGTTCGACGCCATGCTGGACTGGACGCTGGCGCACCTGGCCCTGCGCGACGACGCGCTGCTGTGCTGGCGCTGGCTGCCGGACGCGGCCACGCCCGTGCCCGACCGCAACAACGCGTCGGATGCGGACCTGTTCTTTGCCTGGGCGCTCATGCGCGGGGCCGACCGGTTCGACCGGCCCACGCTGGCCAGCCGCGCCGGGGCGACCGTCGCCGCCCTGTCGGCCCGCTGCATCACGCCCTGGCCGGGGCAGGAGGGGCGACTGTTGCTCGTGCCGGGGGCCGAGGGCTTCGCCATCGACGGCGGCCACGTGATCAACCCGTCCTATTACATGCTGCGCGCCATGCAGGAGCTGGGCGCGCGGTTCCGCGACGCCCGTCTGGTGGCGGCGGCGCGGGACGGAAACGAATTGCTTGCCGACCTGGCGCGGCTCGGTCCCGTGCCCGACTGGGTCGAGGTGACCGCCGGGGGCTTGGGCAACGCGCTGCAATTCTCGTCCAACGCGGGCTACGAATCGCTGCGCGTGCCGCTCTGGATGATCTGGTCGGCCCGACCGGACCACCCGGCCGTGGCGCGTGCCTACGCGCCGGGCTCGGCCCGCGCGGTGCCCGACGGGCTGACGGCGACGATCGTCGACGGGACGACCGGTGCCGTGCTCGAGACCTCGGCCGATCCGGGCTACGGCGCCATCGCGGCGCTGACCGCCTGCGCGGTCGATCGCAACATGGGCTCGGCCATGCCGCCCTTCGACGCCGCGCAGCCCTATTACCCCGCCACGCTGCACCTTTTCGCCTATCTCGCCCAAATGGATGTGCTTCCCGAATGCTTCCCCATCTGATCCCGCACCGTGCCGCCCTGCTGGCCCTCGCCCTTGCCGCCGTGTCGCCCGTGGCCGAGGCCCGCGATCTTCCCGCCGCCGAGCTGCGCGCGCTGAAATACTACGTCGAGACCGGCGACCGCAGATCCGCCAGCGCCGAGCTCGCCCGGCTGAAGGCGCGTTATCCCGATTGGGCGCCGCCCAACGACCTGACCCGGATCGGCAGTGGCGCGTCGGCGACCGACGGCCCCGGCGACGAGGCCAATCGCGTCTGGCGGCTGATCGAGATCGGCAATCTCGAAGCGGCCCGCGGGCGTCTCGACCACCTGAAGGCGGTCCATCCCGACTGGCAACCGCCGGCCGAGATGGAGGAGCTGTTGTCGCTGGCCGAAACGCAGGCCGCGTTCGACGGTGCCATCGCCGCCGGCGACGCCCCCGCCGCGATCGCGGCGGTCCGGGCGAACCCGTCGATCCTGCGCTGCGACCGGGTGAACAACGCGTGGCAACTGGCGACGATGCAGCACAAGACCGGCGACACGGGCGCGGCGCTGGCCACCTATCGCGGGGTCCTGGGCAGCTGCACCGATACCGGCGTGCTGGTCGCCACGTTGCAGAAGGCCCATTCCATCGGCACCCCGGCCGACACGCGCACGCTGGCCGAATTCGCCAGGGCCCGCCGTCCCGCCGCGCGGGCCTCGATCGACACGGCCGAGGCGCAGCTGCTGGGCGCCGGCGATGCCACCCCGCCCGCGCCGGCCAGGACGGCCACGGCCCGGCCCGCCAGTCGCGCCGTGGCGGCGCCCTCGACCCCGCCCGCTCGGACGGTGCCGGTCGCGCCGGAGGCGGGCGCCACCCCGCCACGGGGCGCGCTGCCCGACACGGGCGACGCCCGGGTGGCTTCGGTGCGCGAGGCGGCGCGGGCCGGGGCCTGGGCGCAGTGCCTCGACCGCTCGACGGCGCCGCGCTCGGTCGACGTGCTCTACGAGCGCGGCTGGTGCGCCTATAACCAGAACCGATCGCTCGAGGCGCTGGCGGCCTTCCGCAGCGCCTCGACCTCGGGGCTCGACGCCGTCGTCCGGCGGGATGCACGGTTCGGCATGATCCTGGCCTTCCTCGCCAACCAGATGACCGAGGACGCCGCCCGGCTCGCGGCGACCACCGACCTGACGGACGCGCAACGGCTGCAGGTCGAGGCGGTCATCCTGGACCAGCGCGGCGTGCGGGCCTTCCAGCAGGACGATTTCCGGGGCTCGATCACCTATCTCGACGCGCTCGAACGGCTGACCGGTGGCATCCGCCGCGATCTCGCGATCATGCGGGCCTATGCGCACCTGAACGCGGGCGACCGGCGCACGGCCTATCGCCAGTTCGAAGACCTGCACGACCAGCTGGCCACGCCCGAGACCCGCAAGGGCCTGAACGCCGCCCGGGGCTGATCGCCGGTCCCGACGCGGCGGACGGAAATGGGGCGCGTTGCGCCGTGCCGTGCGGGGCGGCGCAGCATGTCGGGTTGACGTCGGCCCGGCGGGCTGAATATCTCGCGCCGAAGCTTGAGCAGGCGGGCGCATGAACGACATCTGGGCCGGGATCGCGGCGGCGATCCGGCTGATCCTTACCGCCGACGCGGACCTGGTCGAAATTTCGCTCAGGTCGTTGCAGGTCACGCTCAGCGCGCTGGTCATCGCCTGCCTGATCGCGCTGCCGCTGGGCACGTTCCTGGCGATCCAGCGGTTCCGTTTCCGCCGTGGCGTCATCGCGGTGCTGAACGCACTGATGGGTCTGCCGCCGGTGGTGGTCGGCCTCGTGGTCTATATTCTGCTGTCGCGCGCCGGGCCCTTCGGGGTGCTGAACCTGCTGTTCACGCCCACGGCCATGGTGATCGCGCAGGTCATCATCATCACGCCCCTGATCGCGTCGATCACCCACCAGGCCATGCGCGATCTCTGGGCCGAGTATCACGACCTGCTGATCTCGCTGAACACGGGCAAGCTGCAGCGCGTGGCGACCCTGATCCGCGACGGGCGGCGATCGCTGATGACGGCGGCGCTGGCCGGGTTCGGCCGCGCCATCGGCGAGGTGGGGGCGATCATGATCGTGGGCGGCAATATCGAGCATCACACCCGCGTGCTGACCACCGCCATCGCGCTGGAGACCGGGCGCGGAGATTTCGCCCTGGCTCTGGGCCTTGGGTTCGTCCTGATCGGGCTGGCACTGGGGGTGAACCTGCTGACCCACTGGCTGGGCCGAACCGAGGTCGAGGGCAGATGGTGAGCCTGTTTCCCCTGACCCTGACCGAAGGCCTGGTGCGTCGGCGGGGGCGGGTCATCATGGGGCCCGTCTCGCTGACCGTCGAGGGACGCGGGCTCACGGTGCTGATGGGGCCGAACGGGGCGGGCAAGTCGACCTTGCTGAAGGCGCTACACGGGATCGAGCGGTTGAGCGCGGGCCGGCTGGGCCATGGCTGCCCCTCGGACCAGTCCCACGCGGCGCAGGCCTTCGTGTTCCAGACGCCGGTGGTGCTGCGCCGCTCGGTCGCCGCGAACCTGGCCTATCCGCTGAAGCTGCACGGGGTCGGCCGCGCCGAACGCGCCCGGCTGATCGAGGACTGGTCCGCGCGCATCCGGCTGTCGGACCGGCTGGACCAGCCCGCCGCGCGCCTGTCGGGCGGCGAGCGCCAGAAGCTCGCCACCGCCCGCGCGTTGATCCGGTCGCCGCAACTGCTGTTCCTGGACGAGCCGACGGCCAATCTCGACGGCCGTTCCACGCGCGAGATCGAAGACCTGTTGCGCGCGGCCCGCGACGGCGGCACAAGGATCGTCATGGCGACCCATGATTTCGCACAGGCACGACGTCTGGCAGACGACGCCTGGTTCATGATGAATGGCCGCATCGTCGAAACGGGGCCATCGCCGCAGTTCTTTGACACACCCACGCGGTCGGAAACCCGCGCGTTCCTCAGGGGGGATATCCTGGAATGAAAGCCTTTCTATCAATTCTTCTGGCCGTTTGGGCCGGGGTCGCCGTCGCGCAGGACCGTACCATGCGCATGGCGGTGACCACGTCGTTCGAGAACTCGGGCCTGGCGGATGTCCTGCTGCCCGCGATCGCCGAGGATACGGGGATCGACGTGCAACTGCTGGTCGTGGGCACCGGCCAGGCCATTCGCCTGGGCGAGGCGGGCGATGTCGATGCCGTCCTGGTCCATTCGCGCCCGGCCGAAGAAGCGTTCGTCGCCGCCGGCCACGCGCCCTACCGCCGCGAGATCATGTATAACGACTTCGTGCTGATCGGGCCCGAGGCTGACCCGGCGGCCATCGCCGACACCGAGACGGCGGCGGAGGCCCTGGCGGCCATCGCGTCCACCGGTGCGCCCTTCGTCAGCCGCGGCGACGACAGCGGCACCCACAAGGCGGAACTGGCGCTTTGGGACGCGGCCGACGTGGCGCCGCGCGGCGACTGGTACCGTCCCGTGGGCGCGGGGATGGGCGCCGCCCTGAACACGGCCGCCGGCATGGACGCCTATATCTTGGCGGACCGCGCGAGCTGGCTGAACTTCGCCAACAAGGGTGACCTCGCGCTGCTGTTCTCGGGCGACCCGGTGCTGTTCAACCAGTATGCCTACCTGCCGGTGAGCCAGGACGAGCATCCGGACGTCCGCGCCGACCTGGCGGCCGAGCTGGAGGACTGGCTGGTCTCCGACACCGCGGCCGAGCTGATCGACGGCTACCGCGTCGCGGGCGAGCAGCTGTTCACCTTCAACGCCTCGCCGGCCGAATGAGGACGGGGGGTGCGCTCATCGCGCTGAGTCTGGCGCTTTCGCCCGCCACGCCGGGCGTCGCGCAGGGCCTGCGCGACTGCGACACGTTCGAGGCCAATGCGCGCAACCTCGTCTTCCCCGTGGACGCCAACACCCGCAGCTTCGCCAATGGGGCCGTGCGTTTCATCACCTTGGACACGGGCGGCGAGCCCGCCTGCTGTTCGACCCATCTCATGGTGCTGCTTCCGGACCCGGAGGAGCCATTCGATATCTGCCGATTGATCTCGCACCGGGACAGCCTGGGCTTCACGGGCCTGTCGCTGGACCGGGCGGATGCGGGCTATGACCCCGCACGGGGGCTTCGGGTTGCCATCCCCGGCGTGGTGCAGGACGGCTCGGGCCCACGGCCGCTGACCCTGACGGTCGGGGTGAACCAGCAGACCGGCGTCGTCACCGCGGATACTGCCCCGCGATGATCCTCGGCGTCGGCACCGACCTGGCGAATATCGACCGGATCGCCGGCACGCTCGAGCGGTTCGGCGACCGTTTCCGCAACCGCGTCTTCACCGAGACCGAGCAGCGCAAGGCGGAACGCCGCGCCGACACGCCCGGCACCTACGCCAAGCGCTGGGCCGCGAAAGAGGCGTGTTCGAAGGCCCTTGGCACCGGGCTGCGCATGGGCATCGCGTGGAAGGACATGGCCGTCAGCAACCTGCCCACCGGCCAGCCTGTGATGCACGTCACCGGCTGGGCGGCGGATCGCCTGGCCGCCATGACCCCGCCGGGGCACGAGGCGATCATCCACGTGACGCTGACCGACGATCACCCCTGGGCACAGGCCTTCGTGGTGATCGAGGCGCGGCCCATTACCAGCTCCGGAACCACCTGAGCGGACCGGCTGGCGCCAATTCGCGCGGCGCTGCCACTCGCGCGCTTTTTCGACTATTTCGGGACAAACGAAAGGGGGCGGGGCCGCCGCGTGACGGCGGGAACCGGGCCCGGACACCCGCGTTCGTCGTGGCAATCAGGACAAGGATCACAGCCATGGCCGAAACCGAGCCGACCGAGGCCGAAACCGCGACGCTGGCCCGCGCCATCACCCGCGCGCAAGGCCTGGCCGAGCGCGGGCAGGGCGCGCCCATCGTGGCCGCCGTGATGGATGGCGACGAGGTCATGGCCTGGGGCGACAACGAGGTCCACGTGGACCAGGACCCCACCCGCCACGCCGAGATCGTGGCCATCGCCCATGCCTGCGCGGACCAGGGCCATCCGGACCTGTCGGGCAAGACGTTGATCACGACATTGCAACCTTGCGAGATGTGCCTGGGCGCGCTGCGCTTTGCCGGGATCTCGCGCGTGGTCTTCGCCGCGGGCCGGCCGCGCGTGAAAGACGGGTATTTCCAGTTCCACGGGCTGGAACTGGGCGATTTCGCCGCCGCCTGCGACGGAGATCTGGACTGGGCCGGTCACGTGATGGAAGACGATGTGCTGAACCTTTACGGTGCGCGCGAGGCCTCGGCTTGACACCCCGCGGCAGGCCACTCATGTAGCGGCAGCTTGCGACGAAGGGGGCCCCCATGGCCAAGGCCGAAAAGACCGACGGCATTCTCGAGACGGTCAAGACCATTGTCTACGCGCTGCTGATCGCGGGGATCTTCCGCACGCTGTTCTTCCAGCCCTTCTGGATCCCGTCGGGGTCCATGAAGGACACGCTGCTGGTGGGCGACTTCCTGTTCGTCAACAAGATGGCCTACGGCTATTCCGAGCATTCCTGCCCTTTTTCCATGTGCAAGTTCATCGACGGCCGCTGGCTGGGCTCCGAACCCGATCGCGGCGACGTGGTGGTGTTCCGCCACCCGGTCACGGGCAGCGATTTCATCAAGCGGCTGATCGGGCTGCCGGGCGACACGGTGCAGGTGCAGCAGGGCGTGGTGTACATCAACGGCGAGGCCGCCCCGCAGGAGCCCGCCGGCGAATTCGTCGAGACCTACGAAAAGCAGGGTCCGCTGGGTAACCTGCCGCAATGCTCGAACGCGGGCGTCGCGCTGGGGTCGGACTGCGTCAAGCAGCGCTATAGCGAGACGCTGCCCGGCGGCGTGACCCACGACATCCTCGATATCCGTGAGGCGAGCCTCGACACCACGCCGGTCTATACCGTCCCCGAGGGGCATTATTTCTTCATGGGCGACAACCGCGACAACTCGACCGACAGCCGGGTTAGCCCGTCGGCCATGGGCGTGGGCTTCGTGCCTTACGAGAACCTGATCGGCCGCGCCGACCGCGTGATCTTCAGCTCGGCCGGGCGGTCGATGCTGTTCTTCTGGACCTGGCGCGCCGACCGCTTCTTCGAAGAGATCATATGAAGCTGTCGGCCGAGCAGACCGCGTTCGCCGAACGGCTCGGCCACCACTTCCGGGACCCCGAGCTGCTGATCCGCGCGCTCACCCACAGCTCGATCGGCTCGCCCACCCGGCCCGACAACCAGCGGCTGGAATTCTTGGGCGACCGGGTGCTGGGCCTCGTCATGGCCGAGGCGCTGCTGACCGCAGATCCCGACGCGTCCGAGGGGCAGCTGGCGCCGCGTTTCAACGCCTTGGTGCGCAAGGAAACCTGCGCCGCCGTGGCCCGCGACTGCGACCTGGGCGCCGTGCTGCGACTGGGCCGGTCCGAGATGATTTCGGGCGGGCGGCGGAAAGAGGCGCTGCTTGGCGACGCGATGGAGGCCGTGATCGCGGCGGTCTATCGCGACAGCGGGCTCGAGGCGGCCCGCAAGATCATCCTGCGGCATTGGTCAAAGCGGCTTGAGACGGTCGAGGCTGACAGCCGGGACGCCAAGACCGCGCTGCAGGAATGGGCGCAGGCCCGCAAGCTGCCGCCGCCGCGCTATGTCGAGGTCGAGCGCAGCGGTCCCGACCACGCGCCAGTCTTCACCATCGAGGCGCGGCTCGAGACCGGGCAGAGCGCGCGGGCCGAGGCGCCGTCGAAGCGCGGCGCCGAGCAGCAGGCCGCCGCCGCCCTTCTGGACCGGCTGGAGTGAACGACGCCCGCGCCAACCTGCTCGGGGCGGGGTTCATGGTGCTGGCGATGCTGGGCTTCGCCATCGAGGACGCGCTGTTCAAGGCCGCCACGCGCAGCGCCTCGGCGGGGATCGGCACGCTGATCTTCGGGTCCACGGGCCTTGTCCTGTTCCTGCTCTTGTCGGCCCGGGCGCGCGAACCGGTCTGGTCGGCGGACTACCTGTCGCCGGTAATGCTGTGGCGCTCGGGCTTCGAGATCGGGGGGCGGCTGTTCTACGCCCTGGCGCTGGCCTTCGCGCCGCTGTCCACGACCTCGGCCATCTTGCAGGCCGCGCCGCTGGTGGTGACGTTGGGCGCCGCGCTGGTGCTGGGCGAACGGGTGGGGCTGTCGCGCTGGGTCGCCACGGGCATCGGGTTCCTGGGCGTGCTGCTGATCCTGCGGCCCTTCGGGGAAGGCTTCAGCCCCGCGTTGCTGTTCGCCGTCGGCGGCATGATCGGCTTCGCTGGGCGGGACCTTGCCACGCGCGCCTCGACCCCGCGGCTGTCGCGCTGGCAGCTGGGTGTCTCGGGCTTCGCCATGGTGGTCATCGCGGGGGCGGTCATCACGCTGGCCGAGCGCGAAAGCCACCTGCCGGATCTGCCCGGGCTGCTGGCCTTGCTGGCGGCGGGATCGGTGGGCGTCGCGGCGTATACATCGCTGACCGGTGCCATGCGCACGGGCGAGGTGTCGGTGGTCGCGCCGTTCCGCTATGCCCGGCTGATCTTCGCGCTGATCCTGGCGGCGGTGCTGTTCGGCGAAAGGCCGGACATCGCGACCTATGTCGGTGCCGTGCTGATCGTGGGCAGCGGCATCTTCACGCTGGTGCGCTCGGGCCGTCAGAAGACGGCGTGATCGCCACGCGCGTCGCTGGTGCCCGTGGCGGCCAGCCGGGCGTAGTGGTCGCGCAGGGTGTCGCGGCCGGTCTCGGGCGTGGCGTCGGCGTCATAGCGGCCGGTGGCCGGGTCCCAGACCAGCATCGACTCGGTCGCGTAGTAGTGCCCGATCCGCGCAAGCTCGGCCTTGGTGCGCAGGCGCGGCAGGGCGACGGCGCCCGCGTCCAGCAGCCGCGCGGCCCCCGACAGGATGCGCGGCGACACGCTGCGAAAGCGGGGCGTGCGGCCCAACGCCTCGAACAGCATGTGACCCTGTTCACGCGGAGTGATCGCGGGGCCGAGGCCGCCGATGGGCAGGATGCGGTTGAGCTTGTCGCTGTCCGACAGGCAATCGGCCATGAACCGGGCAAGGTCCCGGTCGCTGATCGGCTTGCTCGCCGTCAGCCGCCCGTCACCGAACAGCAGGAACGGCTTGCCCGCGCGCAACCGGTCGATCTGACCCGACAGCGATTTGAAATAGGCGGTGGGCCGCACGATGGACCAGTCGAGCCCGGCGGCCCGCCACGCGGCCTCGGCCCGGAGCTTGGCGTGCTGAAAGGCCAGGTGCGGCTTCTGCACGCAGATGGCCGACAACAGCACGGCCCGCCGCGCGCCCGCGTCGCGGGCCGCGTGCAGGGCGTCCACGGTGGCGCGGTGGTCGATGGCCTCGGCCTCGGCCGGAACGCCGGTGCGCGAGGCGAGGCAGGACACGACCGCGTCCACCCGCGCGCCCGCCAACCCGTCGCGGCGGAGCGACGCGGGGTCCTCCACCCGGGCCACGCGCGCATCGACCCCGGGCGGCGCCGATGCACCGGGCCGGAGCGGGCAGATCACGTCGTGGCCACGCGCCACCAGCTCGGACGCCACCGCGCGCCCGATGGTGCCGCTGCCGCCCAGAAGAAGAACCCGCATGCCCGCCATGGCCGCAGCCTAGGGGGCGCCGCCGGCCGGGCCAAGCGTTCTGGCAAAGGCGCGCGCGATGGGATAGACCGCCGCCTTGACCCGATAGGAGACACCCACATGACCACACGCGCCGGCTTTGTCGCCCTGCTGGGCGAGCCCAATTCGGGCAAGTCCACGCTGCTGAACCGCATGGTGGGCGCCAAGGTCAGCATCGTGACCCACAAGGTGCAGACGACGCGCGCCCGGATCCGCGGCGTCGCGATGGAGGGCGACGCGCAGCTGGTCTTCGTCGACACGCCCGGCCTGTTCCAGCCGCGCCGCAGGCTCGACCGCGCCATGGTCGCCGCCGCGTGGTCGGGGGCGGCGGATGCCGACATCGTCGTGTTGCTGGTCGAGGCGCATCGCGGCCTGACCGACGGCGTCGAGACGATCCTGTCGGCCCTGGAAGAGCGCGAGATCAAGGCGCCGGTCGTGCTGGCCATCAACAAGATCGACCGGGTCGAGGCCAAGATCTTGCTGGGCCTGACGGCGAAGCTGAATGAACGCTACGACTTCGCGCAGACATTCCTGATCTCGGCCGAGCGCGGCAGCGGCACCGACGATCTGAAGGCGTGGCTGGGCGGTGCGCTGCCCGAGGGGCCCTGGCTCTACCCCGAGGACCAGATCGCCGACCTGCCCATGCGGATGATCGCCGCCGAGATCACGCGCGAGAAGCTGACCCTGCGCCTTCACCAGGAACTGCCCTACCAACTGACGGTCGAGACCGAGGGCTGGGAAGAGCGTGATGACGGCTCGGCCCGGGTCGACCAGGTCATCTACGTGGTGCGCGACGGGCACAAGGGCATCGTGCTGGGCAAGGGCGGCGAGACGATCAAGGCCATCAGCCAGGCCGCGCGGGCCGAGCTGTCCGAGTTCACGGGCCGCAAGATCCACCTGTTCCTGCAGGTGAAGGTCCGACCCGGCTGGCTGGACGAGGCCGAGCGCTATACCGAGATCGGGCTGGATTTCGGCGATGGCGCCTGAGCGCGGCGGATTTCTTGTGATGGTCCGGGGGCTGGCGTGGCCCGGCTGACCGCCGATTTCTGGGTGCGCGCCTATCTGCGGCGGCTGGCGGTCGAGGACATCCCGGCCTTCGTCACCGCGCGCGGCGACGATACCGCCGGCGCGGTGCTGGTCGTGGTCGCCACGCTGGACGGGCAGGCGCGCGCCTTCCAGCGCAGCTTCGACTTCGAGACCGGCGCGCGCATGTGGATGGAGCTGACCAGCGGCCCCGAGGCCGACGTGGCCGCCTCGGTCGCCAGCCAGCGGCGCATGGACCCCGACCTGTGGGTGATCGAGGTCGAGGATCGGCAGGGGCGCCACCTGCTGGATCAGCCGGGGCTGGAATGATCGAGTGGCGCGAGGAGGGCCTGGTCCTGGCCGTCCGCCGCCACGGTGAGTCGGGTGCCATCGTGGATGCGCTGACCCCCGATCACGGCCGCCACCTGGGCGTTGTCCGGGGCGGGGCCGGCCGGCGGCTCGCGCCGCTTCTGCAACCGGGCGCGCAGATGGCCTTCACCTGGCGCGCGCGGCTCGAGGATCACCTGGGCAACTACACGGTCGAGCCGGTGCGCTCGCGCGCGCATCTCATGGGCGACGCGCTGGCGCTGGCGGGGCTGACATCGGTCACGGCGCTGCTGGCCTTCGTGCTGCCCGAGCGCGAGGAGCAGCCGCTGCTCTACGCCCAGAGCACGGACCTGCTGGACCGGATGGGCGACGACGCCGACTGGCCGCTGTCCTACCTGTTCTGGGAGGTGTCGCTGCTGGAGCAGCTGGGCTTCGGCCTGGACCTCACCTCCTGCGCCGTCACCGGCAGCCGCGAGGACCTGGCATTCGTGTCGCCGCGCTCGGGCCGGGCGGTTTCGCGGGATGGGGCGGGCGACTGGGCCGCGCGGCTGCTGCCGCTTCCGCCCTGCCTTCTGGGGCAGGGGCCGGCCAGCGCGACCGAGCTCATGCAGGGTCTCGCCATCACCGGCCATTTCCTGGGGGAACGGGTGGCGCCCGCCCTGGGCGAGCGTCCTCTTCCCGCCGCCCGCGCGCGCCTGATCGAACGGCTGGAGCGTCAGTTCCTCGCCTGAAACACCATCTCGGTGCCGCCGGGGTCCGAAAGGATCAGGGTCGGCCCCGACACCTCGGCCAGGGTCACCGCGCGCAAGGCTGCGAAATACGCGGTCTCGAGCGCAAGGTCGGGGCAGGCGCGTTTGGTCGCGCGGATGGCCCCGATCTCGACCCACGGGTAGGGCACGGTCTGCGCCGCGGAAAACGCGTTGCAGGGCCCGGTGCCGGTGACGCCATCCGGGCCGGGAAAGCTCAGCGTCGCATCGGCCCCGAAGGGCGCCCCGTTCAGGCTTTGCAGGACGTAGGCGTCGGCCGGCGCGTAGCGCGCGACGCTTTCATCGCGCTGGCATGCCGACGCGACCGCAAGCGCGACTCCGAAAAAAGGCGCCGCGCCCAGCTTCATCTTTCCAAAAATACCTATGGCGATACCCGTCGATCCGCGCCGACGGCGGAACGGCAGGGACGCGGTTCAGCCAACGCGGCCGCGCACCCGCGGACCCCGAGCGGCCCGGCCGTCCCCCTCACCCCAGAAGCCGGCGCGCGATCACCTGCGCCTGGATCTCGGCCGCGCCTTCGAAGATGTTCAGGATCCGTGCGTCGCACAGGATGCGGCTGATCGGGTATTCCAGCGCGAAGCCGTTGCCGCCGTGGATCTGCAACCCGTTATCGGCCGCCGCCCAGGCCACGCGGGCGCCCAGCAGCTTGGCCATGCCCGCTTCGAGGTCGCAGCGCTTGCCGGCATCCTTCTGGAAGGCGCTGAAATAGGTCAGCTGGCGGGCCACCGCGATCTCGACCGCCATCATCGCCAGCTTCCCGCTCACCCGAGGGAAGGCGATCAGGGCCTTGCCGAACTGCTTGCGGTCGGTGGCATAGCGCATGGAGGCGTCCAGCGCCGATTGCGCCACGCCGATCGCCCGGGCCGCGGTCTGGATGCGGGCGGACTCGAACGTCTCCATGAGCTGTTTGAAGCCCTGGCCTTCCTCGCCGCCCAGCAGGTTGTCGCCCGCCACGCGGAAATCGTCGAAATTGACGGTGTATTCCTTCATACCGCGATAGCCGAGCACCTCGATCTCGCCGCCCGAGATGCCAGGGTCCTGCCACGGGGCATCGTCGGTGCCGGGGGTCTTCTCGGCCAGGAACATGCTGAGACCACGGTAGTCGTTGGTGCCCGGCACCGTGCGGGCCAGCACGGTCATCACCTGCGTGCGCGCGGCGTGGGTGATCCAGGTCTTGTTGCCGTTCAGCACCCAGTCGTCGCCGTCGCGGGTGGCCTTGGTGCGCAGCGACCCGAGATCCGATCCGGTGTTGGGTTCGGTGAAGACGGCCGTGGGCAGGATCTCGGCCGAGGCGAGACCGGGAAGCCACTTTTCCTTTTGCGCCTCGGTGCCGCCGCAAAGGATCAACTCGGCCGCGATCTCGGAGCGGGTGCCAAGGCTGCCCACGCCGATATAGCCGCGCGACAGCTCCTCGCTCACCACGCACATGGAGGCCTTCGACAGGCCGAAGCCGCCGTATTGCTCGGGGATGGTCAGGCCGAAGACGCCCAGCTCGGCCATCTCCTGGATGACCTCCATCGGGATCAGCTCGTCCTTCAGGTGCCATTCGTGGGCGTAGGGCTCCACGCGGTCGACGCTGAAGCGGCGGAACTGCTCGCGGATCATCTCGAGCTCGTCTTCGAGGCCCGAGCGGCCGACGGTGATCTCGGCCGACTGCTCCTGCATCAGGGCCACCAGTTCGCTTCGCGCGGATTGGGTGTTGCCCTGGCGGCTGAGCGTCGTGACCGCGTCGGTGGCGAAGGCGGCCAGGTCGTCGGCCCCGAGCTCCAGGTCCTGCGGACGCAGCATTTCGCCCTGGCTCATGGGCAGGCCGCCCGACATCTGCGACAGGTATTCGCCGAAGGCGACCTGGAGGATCAGGCGCTCGAGCGGGCGCAGATGCCCGGACGCGTCCAGCCGTGTCGCCCAGTCGTGCATCTGGTGCAGCGCCTGCACGTAGGTCGCGAGCCAGGCCAGCCCGTGCGCCGCGGTCTGGTTGGCTTCGATCAGCTTGGCCGAGACGCGGTCATTCTCGGTAACGCGCGCACGCAGCCGGTCCTTCGCCGTGGCCAAAAGCGCGTCGGCGGCGGGCAGGGCGTCGGCGGTCAGCGACAGCAGGTTCTCCAGCACGGCGCTGGGGGCGGTCAGATCGGTCAGGTCCTGTCCGTCATGGGGCATCGTGGGTCTTCCTTATGCTGCAGTTGCGAAGGGGCCTAGCCCGCCGACGCCCGGCGCGCAAGAAGATTTCAAACGGATCACCGCTTTTGCACGAAAATGACGCAGCGACTTTGTTGCGTCGTTTTCACTGGCACCCCGACACGGGCTGCGCCTAAGTCGCGCCATGGATGCCCTTACCGACCTGCTCAGCCCCTCCGTGCTGCTTTACGCGGCGTGCGTCACCCTTGTCGCCGGGTTCGTGAAGGGCGCGGTGGGCTTCGCGATGCCGCTGGTGATGATCTCGGGCATCTCGGTCCTTGTCGAGCCCCGGCTGGTGGTGGCCGGCATCGTGCTGCCGATCCTCATGTCGAACGGCCTGCAGGTGCTGCGCGCGGGGCTGGGGGCGGCCTGGGACGCCATCGTGGATTATCGCCGCTACATCCTGATCGTCTTCGTGATGATCCTGATCTCGGCGCAGTTCGTGACGGTGATCCCGGCCCAGACCATGTATCTCGTGCTGGGCATCCCGGTGGTGGTCCTGTCGGCGCTGCAACTTCTTGGCGTGCGGTTCAGGATACCGCCCCACCGCCGGACCCTGGCCGACTGGGGGCTTGGGTTGGCGTCCGGCACGCTGGGCGGGCTGGCGGGCACCTGGGGGCCGCCAACGGTGCTGTACCTGCTGGCGCTCGACACGCCCAAGGCGCGGCAACTGGCGGTGCAGGGGGTGGTCTACGGCCTTGGGTCGGTCGCGCTTTTGGCCGGGCACCTGCAATCGGGCGTGCTGAACCGCGAGACGCTGCCGTTCTCGCTCATGCTGCTGGTGCCCGCGGCGCTTGGCATGTGGGTGGGGTTCCAGCTGGGCGACCGGCTCGACCAGGAGAAGTTTCGCAAGATCACCCTGATCGTGCTGATCGTGGCCGGGCTGAACCTGATCCGGCGCGGCCTGATCGGCTGACCGCCACCATCCCGCATGAAACAAAGGGGACCGCCGGTGGCGATCCCCCTCGGAAAATCACGGATCCCTCGGCGCTTATCCCAGCGCGATGGCGCGCACGTCGTCGTCGATATGCGTTTCGTACTGGGCGAAGTTGTCCGAGAACATCTTGACCAGTTTCGCCGCCTGCGCGTCGTAGGCCGCGCTGTCGTCCCAGGTGCGGCGCGGGTTGAGCAGCACGTCCGGCACACCGGCGACCGAGGTCGGCACGTCGAAGCCGAAATTCGGATCCTTGCGGAACGGCGATTTTTCCAGCGACCCGTCCAGCGCGGCCGACAGCAGCGCGCGGGTGGCCTTGATCGGCATCCGCTGGCCTTCCCCGAAGGCGCCGCCGGTCCAGCCGGTGTTCACCAGCCAGCAGGTCGCGCCGTGCTTGGCGATCTTCTTCTTCAGCAGCTCGCCGTAGACCTCGGGGCGGCGCGGCATGAAGGGCGCGCCGAAACAGGTCGAGAAGGTCGGCTGCGGCTCGGTCACGCCGCGCTCGGTCCCGGCCACCTTTGCAGTGAAGCCCGACAGGAAGTGATACATCGCCTGCGCGGGCGTCAGCCGCGCGATGGGGGGCAGCACGCCGAAGGCATCGCAGGTCAGCATGATGACGTTCTTCGGGTGCCCGCCCAGAGCCGTGTCCGAAGCGTTCGAGATATAGTTCAGCGGGTAGGCGCAACGCATGTTGGCCGTGAGGCTGTCATCGTCGAAGTCCAGGTCGCGCGTGTCGGGATCAAAGACCATGTTCTCGATCACGGTGGCGAATTTCTGGGTGGTCGCGAAGATCTCGGGCTCGGCCTCGGGGTCGAGACCGATGGTCTTGGCGTAGCAGCCGCCTTCGAAGTTGAAGGTGCCGCGATCCGACCAGCCGTGCTCGTCGTCGCCGATCAGCACCCGGGCGGGGTCGGCCGACAGGGTTGTCTTGCCGGTGCCCGACAGGCCGAAGAAGACGGCGGTGTCGACGGGGTTGCCCGGCGCGTGGTTGGCCGAGCAGTGCATGGGCATGATGCCCTTCTCGGGCAGAAGGTAGTTCAGCAGGGTGAAGACCGACTTCTTGTTCTCGCCCGCGTACTCGGTCCCGCCGATCAGGATCAGCTTGGCGTCCATGTTGATGGCGATGACCGTGTCGGACCGGCAGCCGTGCTTCGCCGGGTCGGCCTTGAAGCTGGGGCAGTTGATGATGGTGAAGTCGGGCGTGAACTCGGCCAGCGCGTCGCGGTCGGGCCGGCGCAGAAGGTGACGGATGAACAGGCCGTGCCAGGCAAGCTCGGTGATGACCCGCACGTCCAGCCGGTGCGCGGGATCGGCCCCGCCGAATAGGTCCTGCACGAAGTAGTCGCGGCCCTTCATGTGCTCCAGCATGTCGGCGTGCAGCGCGTCGAACTTGGCGGGCTCCATGGGCGGGTTGTTCTCCCACCAGATGCTGTCCTCGACCGACGGGGTGCGGACGACGAACTTGTCCTTGGGCGAGCGGCCCGTGTGCTTGCCGGTGGCGACCAGAAGGGTGCCGCCCTGGCCGATCTTGCCTTCGCCCCGACCCAATGCGGCTTCCATCAACAGGGGCTCGGTCAGGTTGTACTGGACGGACCCGAGCCCGGTGATGCCCTGATGCTCCAGCGTGTGGTCGGGGTTGCAGATGCCGTCGGTCATGGTCGCTCGCGCTCCGTCATTCCGACCGGCGGTCTGCCGGCCACGGGGGCTGTTAGCATAACAGAATGGCGCGAGATAGTGACGGGATTGACGGTTATCGATAACAGCAGACGGTTTAGCGCAATCAAATTACCGGGGTGACGCAAGGGAAGCCTGCGGGCGGCCCACTGCGATAATTTAGCCATCATTAACGACTTTCCTGCCAGATCACGGGGAGGATAAGTCGGTGATTCGCGAAATTTGTTGCCTTGGTCGGTCCAAACCGGGATTATGGCGAAAAATAAGACAATAATTCGACCAGGCAAAAATCGCGCAGTATAAGGACACATCCCATGTCGAAGATTGCATTGGTGGATGACGACAGGAACATCCTGACGTCCGTCGCCATGACGCTCGAGGCCGAAGGCTTCGAGGTCGAGACCTACAACGACGGCCAACAGGCCCTGGATGCCTTCAACCGCAAGTTGCCGGACATGGCCGTGTTCGACATCAAGATGCCCCGCATGGACGGCATGGACCTGTTGCAGCGCGTCCGCCAGAAGACCGCCATGCCCGTGATCTTCCTCACGTCCAAGGATGACGAGATCGACGAGGTCCTGGGCCTGCGCATGGGGGCCGACGACTATGTGAAGAAGCCGTTCAGCCAGCGCCTGCTGGTCGAACGCATCCGCGCGCTTCTGCGCCGGCAGGAGGTCCTGTCGGGCGAGGAGGTGACCGAGGTCGAGGCGAGCCAGGTGATGACCCGGGGCGAGCTGAAGATGGACCCGGCGCGTCACGCGGTGACCTGGAAGGGCAAGGACGTTTCGCTGACCGTGACCGAGTTCCTGCTGCTGCAGGCGCTGGCGCAGCGTCCCGGCTTCGTCAAGTCGCGCGACCAGCTGATGGATGTCGCCTACGACGACCAGGTCTACGTGGACGACCGGACCATCGACAGCCACATCAAGCGCCTGCGCAAGAAGATGCGGTCGGTCGACAACGATTTCTCGGCGATCGAGACGCTCTACGGTATCGGCTACCGTTACAACGAAGAATAGCGCCATGACCATGGCGTCCGAGGCAGACCTCCCGCAGAAGGGCAACCAGCAGGCCAAGGTCGTGCTGGGCGAGGACTGGGTGCGCGCGGACGCCACGGCCGAACGCGAGCTTCGCACCAAGCACGATCGCCGCGGCCTGCTGTCGATGAACCGCTCGCCGCTGGCGCGCAAGATCATCACCTTCAACCTGCTGGCCATCATGGTGCTGGTCGCGGGGGTGCTGTTCCTCAACCCGTTCCGGGACTCGCTGGTGATGCAGCGCGAGGCGGCGCTGGTGAACGAGGCGGCGCTGCTGACCTCGGCCTTCGAAGCGCAGCTTCTCCAGGATCCCGACGCCCGCTTCGGCTTGGGGCTCGACGCCAAGGCCACGCTCGAAGCGGTCAAGCTGAACCCGAATTCCGAGGCCTTCGTCTTCGATCGCGACCAGCGCATCATCGCCACCACGCGCGAGTTGCCCGCGCGGGAAGCCATCGCCGTGCGCGGGGTGAACGAGGACAATCGAAGAACCGTCATCTCGGATGCGCTGGATACCGTCTGGACCAGCGTGGCATCGCTTCTCGCAAAGGAAGATCCGGCGCAGGCCGAGGCCGAAACCGAGCGCCTGGCCGCCAACCTCGTGGCACGCACCTATCGTGGCGAGACCCAGGTCGAGACCGGGCTGGTCCGCGACGGCCGGGTGATCTTCGCCGTCGCCTCGCCGATCATGCAGGGCGAAGAGATCCTTGGCGTGGTCGGTCTGACGTCGGGCGCGGGCGAGATCGACCGTCTGGTCAGGGCCGAGCGCGAGCAGGTGCTGCAGATGTTCGTCATCGCCATCCTCGTCAGCATCGGCTTGAGCCTCGTGCTGGCCTCGACCATCGCCAACCCGTTGTCGGACCTTGCCGCCGCGGCCGAGATCGGACGCGACAAGAACGCCCGCACGGTCCGCCCCTCGCGCATCCGCATTCCCGATCTGAGCGCCCGTCCGGACGAGATCGGGCGGCTTTCCGGCGCGCTGCGCGGGATGGTCGCCGCGCTATACGACCGGATCGACGCCAACGAACAGTTCGCCGCCGACGTGGCGCACGAGATCAAGAACCCGCTCGCCTCGCTCCGCTCGGCGGTGGGCAGCCTGCGCTTCGTCAAGAAAGAAGAGCAGCGCGACAAGCTGCTGGACGTCATCGACCACGACGTGCGCCGCCTTGACCGGCTGGTCAGCGACATCTCGAACGCATCGCGGCTGGACAGCGAACTGGTGAAGGAGGAGGAAGAGTGCTTCAACCTCTTGGCCATGCTCAGCAATATCGCGGAATACCTTGGCCGCGAGGCCGCCGAGAAGAAGGTCGAGTTCATCGCGGATCTGCCCAAGGATCCGATCATCATCGACGGTCTGGAAAGCCGGCTGGCGCAGGTCTTCGTGAACCTCCTGACCAATGCGATTTCCTTCTGCGACGAGGGTGACGCCATCCGCATTTGGGCGCGGCGCCGTGATAACCGCGTTCTGGTGGTGGTCGAGGATACCGGCCCCGGCATCCCGGAAAGCGCGCTGGGCAAGATCTTCAATCGCTTCTACTCGGAACGGCCCGAGGGCCAGTTCGGCAACAACTCGGGCCTCGGTCTGGCGATCTCCAAGCAGATCGTCGAGGCGCATGGCGGCGTGATCTGGGCCGAGAACATCCAGCCCACGGATGCCGACCCCACGTCCGAGCCCCTGGGCGCGCGCTTCGTGGTCGGCCTTCCGGTCTGATGCCGGGCGACCCCGCGCCGGTCCATGCCAGCGCGGTGGCCCTCTGGGGGCGGGGTGTCCTTGTTCTGGGCGCGGCGGGCGCGGGCAAGTCCAGCCTCGCGCTGACATTAATGGCACATGGCGCGCGCCTGATCGCCGATGACCGCACCTGCCTTGCCCCGCGTGACCAGCGCCTCCTGGCCTGGGCGCCGAAGACCCTTCTGGGCCGGATCGAGGCGCGCGGCGTCGGCATCCTATTTGCCGATCCCGCACCGCCCACGCCCATCGCGCTGGCCGTCGATCTCGACCAAGCCGAAGCTGACCGCATCCCGCCAAAACGCAGCTGGGCGCACTGCGACATCGCGGTCCCTTTGATCCTCGGGCGTGCGAACCCATCTCTGCCCCATGCGATTCTGCAATGGATGAAGGGCGGACGCGCTGACGATCCCTGACGCGGATTTCCTAGCGCAAGCGCATCACATATCCGTCTGGCCTCTCGCAGCTGCGGCGAAAGCGCTTGCGGATCCTGCGTCCGGGGTGTCAAATTTTATAAGGGAGCTTGAACGCCGCGCGTGGAAAGATCGCGGCACAGGCAAAGGGTTCACGCCTTGATCGGCATCGTCATCGTCGCCCATGGTGGGCTTGCTCAGGAATTCTTGTCCGCCGTCGAGCATGTCGTCGGCCGGCAATCCGGCGTGCGCGCGATCTCGATCGAGCCCGAATGCGACCGCGGAAGAAAGCAAGCCGAGATCTGTGCCGCCGCGGATGAGGTCGATTCAGGTGACGGCGTCGTGGTGGCGACGGACATGTTCGGCGGTTCTCCGTCGAACCTGTCGCTGCTGGCTTGCAACCCCGATGACCGGCGCATCGTCTACGGCGCCAACCTGCCGCTGCTCATCAAGCTCGCGAAGTCGCGGCACCTGAGCGTGGGCGAGGCGGTTAGCGCTTCCCTCATGGCTGGCCGCAAGTATATCGACTCCATGTCCGAGCCGCAGCCCGACCTGCGCATCGCCGGGGGCAAGCGGTGAATGGCGACCCGCAGCCTTGAAATCATCAACGAGAAGGGCCTGCACGCACGCGCCTCGGCCAAGCTGGTCGAAACCGTGGAAGGCTTCGACGCCCAGGCCCAGATCTACCGGGATGGTCAATCGGCCGCAGGCGACAGTATAATGGGGCTCTTGATGCTGGCGGCGTCACGCGGCACCACGATCGAGGTGGAAACCACCGGACCCGAGGCCGACGCGTTGGCCGATGCCATTGCCGCCCTTGTGGCCGACCGTTTTGGCGAGGGTATGTGACGCCAGCTGGGAGGAGCGAGAGCGCCGCGATGACCAATTCCCTGGCCTTCAAGCGGGCCGCCCGACTGGGCAAGCCCGATACGCCTCCGCCCGCATTAGCCGGGCAGGGCGATGGCAGCAGCCTGTCCGAACAGAGCTATGACCGCCGCCGCTTGAGCTATGCCACGACCTTTCCGCACCCGGTCCAGCGCCGCATCATCCAGAGCATGGAGTTCTGCACCGGCAAGCTGCGCCTACTACGGCTGATCCGCCGGTTCGAAGCCATGGGCGTGCCGCACGGCCAGCCCTTCTGGGCGCAGGCTCTCGGTGTCATGGGGATTTCGCTGGAGACACCCGACGAGCAGATCGACCGGATTCCGGCAACGGGCCCGCTGGTCATCACCGCGAACCACCCCCACGGGCTGGTCGACGGCATGGTCCTGGCCGAGCTCATCGGGCGGCGGCGCACCGACTACAAGATCCTGACCCGCTCGCTGCTGACCGGCGTGGTCGAGATCGACCGCTTCATGATCCCGGTGCCCTTCGCCCACGAACCGGACGCGTTGCAGCAAAGCCTCGAGATGCGGAAGGCCGCCATGGCGCACCTGGCACGGGGCGGCTGCGTGGTGCTGTTCCCCTCGGGCGTGGTGGCGGCGTCGGAAACGGCGTTCGGCCCCGTGGTCGAGCCGCCCTGGAACCCCTTCACAGCCAAGATGATCCAGCGCTCGGGCGCCGCGGTGGTCCCGGTCCGGTTTCCCGGCGCCAATTCGCGCGCCTACCAGGTGGCCGACAAGCTGTCGCCGGTGCTGCGGCAGGGGCTGCTGCTGCACGAGGTGGTGCGCGCGCTGAACAAGCCGCAGCGCCCCGTCGTGGGGCACCCCATCGCGCCCGAAACCGTCGCAGCGCATGCCGGCGACGGGCGCCGTTTCATGGCCTGGCTGCGCGAGCACACGCTGTCCCTGGGCGGGGACTAGGCCCGCCCGGCGCCGGTCACCGGGTCGGGACCGGCTCGTCCCCGCGATAGTCGTAGAAGCCCCGGCCGGCCTTGCGGCCCAGCCATCCGGCCTCGACATACTTGGTCAGAAGGGGGCAGGGGCGGTATTTCGTATCGGCCAGCCCGTCGTGCAGCACGTTCATGATGGCAAGGCAGGTGTCGAGCCCGATGAAATCGGCCAGTTCCAGCGGGCCCATCGGGTGGTTCGTGCCCAGCTTCATCGCCTTGTCGATGGACTTCACGTTGCCCACGCCCTCGTAAAGGACATAGACCGCCTCGTTGATCATGGGCATCAGGATCCGGTTGACGATGAAGGCCGGGAAATCCTCGGCGGTCGCCGCGGTCTTGTCCAGCCGCTCGACGACATCCTGGCAGGCCTTGAACGTCTCCTCGTCGGTGGCGATGCCGCGGATCAGCTCAACCAGGCTCATCACCGGGACGGGGTTCATGAAGTGGAAGCCCATGAATTTCTCGGGCCGGTCCGTCTTCGACGCGAGCCGCGTGATCGAGATCGACGAGGTGTTCGAGGTCAGGATCGTCTCGGGCTTCAGGTGCGGCACGAGCTCGGCGAAGATCGCGTCCTTCACCGCCTCGCGCTCGGTCGCGGCCTCGATCACCAGGTCGGCCTGCCCGAGGTCGGCGAGGGTGCCGGTGGTGCTGATCCGCGCCATCGCGGCATCGCGGTCCTCCTGGCTGATCTTCTCGCGCGCGACCTGGCGATCCATGTTGCGGCCGATCAGTTCGACCGCCGCGGTCAGGGCATCGCCGTTCACGTCGTTCAGCACCACGTCATAGCCGGCCAGCGCGCAGACATGGGCGATCCCGTTGCCCATCTGTCCGGCGCCGATCACGCCCACCCGTTCGATCGTCATGTCGCGTGATCCTTGTCCGCTGAATTGGCTGGCGCGACCTTATGCGCGGGCCACGCGGCGATGCAACCCGACAGCGACGGCCGCCCGATAGCGCGAATTGTCCGGTTAGCTTTTTTCCAACTTCCTCGTGCGAATTCCTCCGCCGGGTGAGTGAAACGAGATGCGTCGGGGGATATCGCGATGGCGATCGAAGGACTGGGCCAGGGGCCCTTGGACTATGCTGTGTGCACGTATGGCGCGTCGCGGCTCAGGTGTCGCGGGCCGCGGCGCCACCTGGACGGGGGCGACTACGTTGCCGTACTGGGCGGGATCGAGACGTTCGGCCGCTTCATCGAACAGCCTTATCCCGACCTGGTCGAGGTCGCGCTGGGGGTGAAATGCGTGAACCTCGGTGTGCCGCACACAGGGCTCGACGCCTGGCTGGCCGACGAGATCTTTCTCGACATTTGCGCGGGCGCGCGCGTGACCGTCATCGCGGTGCCGGGGGCCCACATGCTGCGCAACCGCTTCTACACGTTGCACACCCGACGCAACGACCGGGTGGTGCGCCAGACCGAGTTTCTCGAGCGGGTCTATCCCGACCTGGACCTGTCGCAGAACTTCTTCGTGCGGCACCTGCTGGCCGATCTGGCCGCCAAGTCGGAGCGGCGCTTCGCGCTGATCCGGACCGAGCTTCAGTCGCTGTGGATTTCTCGCATGAACCAGCTTTGCGCGCGGATCGGCGGCGACGTGGTGCTGGTCTGGCTGGGCGAACGGTCACCGGATGCGGGCGGCAATCTTCCGGACGACGGTGATCCACCGCTTGTCACGCGCGAGATGCTGCGGGCGCTGCGTGGCCGGATCAAGGCCACGATCGAGGTGATCGACGCCTCTGACACGCGAGAGGCGGCGCTGGAGGCCAAGGTGTTCGCACCGCACGAGGCCGAGGCGGCGCAGCGTGTGCCGGGGCCCCTTGCCCATGCGCGGGTGGCGGAGACCGTGGCGCGCGTCCTGCGCAGCCAGCTGGATCTGAAAGGACCCGCCGGTCCAAGGCTCCAGCGTCGGTCTGCCTGAAACGCAAAGGGCCTGCCGCGATGCGACAGGCCCCTTGGTCCGGCTGTTGCCCGAAGGGCGCGTTACAGCTTGCTTTCCAGCTCGGGCACCGCCTCGAACAGGTCGGCGACGAGACCGTAATCGGCGACCTGGAAGATCGGCGCCTCTTCGTCCTTGTTGATCGCGACGATGATCTTGCTGTCCTTCATGCCGGCCAGGTGCTGGATCGCCCCCGAGATGCCGACCGCGACATACAGATCGGGCGCGACGACCTTGCCGGTCTGGCCCACCTGCCAGTCGTTCGGAGCGTAGCCCGAGTCGACCGCCGCACGCGAGGCGCCGACGGCGGCGCCCAGCTTGTCGGCCAGCTTCTCGATCATGGCGAAATCTTCCTCCGAACCGACACCGCGACCGCCGGACACGACGATACCGGCGCTGGTCAGGTCGGGGCGGTCGGATTCCGCCACGTGATCCTCGACCCATTCCGACAGGCCCGGCGCGTCGCCGGTGGCCACGTCCGATACCTCGGCCGAGTTGCCGGTGCCCGCCGCGTCGAAGGACGAGGTGCGGATCGACACGACTTTCTTCGCGTCCTTGGACTTCACCGTCTGGATCGCGTTGCCGGCGTAGATGGGGCGTTCGAACGTGTCCGCGTCGACCACGCCCGAGACGTCGGTGATGACCATCACGTCCAGCAGCGCGGCGACGCGCGGCAGGATGTTCTTGGCGTCGGTGGTGGCGGGGGCGACGACGTGGTCGTAATCGCCGGCCAGGCTGACCATCAGGGCGGCGGTCGGCTCGGCCAGGCGGTGACCGTAGATCGCGTCCTCGGCGACCAGCACCTTGGCCACGCCGTCGATGGTCGCGGCTTCCTTGCCTGCGTCGGCGGCCTCGGCGCCGCAGCACAGAACGTGGATATCGCCCAGCGGCTTGCAGGCGGCCACGGCCTTGGCGGTGGCGTCCATGTTCAGCGTGCCGTTGTCGACTTCACCCAAAAGCAGAACAGTCATCAGATCACCCCCGCTTCGTTCTTCAGCTTGTCGACCAGCTGGTCGACGGATTCCACGATGATGCCGGCTTTGCGCTCGGGCGGCTCCGAGGTCTTGACGATCTCGAGCCGGGGGCTGACATCGACGCCGTAATCGTCGGCCGACTTCTCATCCAGCGGCTTCTTCTTCGCCTTCATGATGTTGGGCAGCGAGGCATAGCGCGGCTCGTTCAGGCGTAGGTCGACCGAGACCACAGCGGGCATCTTGACCTTGATCGACTGCATGCCGCCATCGACCTCGCGCTTGACCAGCGCGTGGTCGCCATCGACCTTGATCTCCGACGCGAAGGTGGCCTGCGACCAGCCCAGCAGGGCCGCCAGCATCTGGCCGGTGGCGTTCATGTCGTTGTCGATGGCCTGCTTGCCGCAAAGCACCATGCCCGGCTGTTCCTCGTCGACCACGGCCTTCAGCAGCTTCGCGACGGCCAGCGGTTCGATATCGGTGTGCACGTCATCGGCGGCGGTGATCAGGATCGCGCGGTCGGCGCCCATGGCCAGCGCGGTGCGCAGGGTTTCCTGCGACTGCTTCACGCCGATCGAGACGACGACGACCTCTTCGGCGTCGCCGGCCTCCTTCATGCGGATCGCCTGTTCCACCGCGATCTCGTCGAAGGGGTTCATGGACATCTTCACGTTGGCCAGGTCCACGCCCGAGCCGTCGCCCTTGACCCGCACCTTGACGTTATAGTCGATCACCCGCTTGACGGGGACGAGAATTTTCATCGGTCATCCTCCATTCGTTTGGCGCAGACCCTAGACCCTTGGTTCGGGCGAAGACAGGGGAAAAACGACGCATTTCGGCCGTTTGACGCAGTGTTCCGGGCGCTGGTCCGGGGTGTTCGGAACGGCCCGCCCGCAGAGCGGCGCGCGCTGGCTCAGCGGTTGGCACCCGGCTTCCACAGGATGTCCTCGCGGCCATCGTCATTGGCGATGCGCGCGGCGCAGAAACACCAGTCCGACAGGCGGTTGAGGTATCGCACCGCCGCCGGGTTCACGTTTTCCAGCGTCGCAAGCTCCATGGTCAGACGCTCGGCCCGGCGCGTGACAGTGCGGCACAGGTGCAGATGCGCCGACAGCGCGCTGCCGCCCGGCAGGATGAAGCTGCGCAGGGGCTCCAACGCGTCGTTCATGGCGTCGATCTCGCGCTCCAGCCGGTCGGTCTGGGCGTCGGTCATCCGCAGCGGCGTGTATTCCGCCTCGGCGTCCTTCTCCATGTCGGGACGGCAAAGGTCCGCGCCCAGGTCGAACAGGTCGTTCTGGATGCGCGCGATCTGCTGGGCCACCTCGCCGGTCGCGTGCAGCCGCGCGAGGCCGAAGGTGGCGTTGACCTCGTCCACCGTGCCGTAGGCGGTGACGCGCGGGCTGTGTTTGGCGACCCGGGTGCCGTTGCCCAGGGCGGTTTCGCCCGCGTCACCGGTGCGGGTGTAGATCTTGTTCAGAACGACCATGGTTCAGCCTCCCGTGCGGCGGAAGAAGACGAAGATCAGGATGATCACCACGGCGATCCCCTGCGCGTAGATCCGCCAGCGCATGTACTTGTTGGATTGCTTGGCGGAATCGGCACCGCCCTTTCCGAATGTGCTGATACCCTTCAGCAGGATCGCCAGCACCACGAGCACGGCGATGACGACGAGAATGAATAGCGGATCACTGAACATGGGATCTCCGTCTGTTATCCGAGCCGTGCCACCTAGCGGGCCGCGCCGCGAAGGCGACCCTGCGCGGCCCGAGCGGCGGCCGCAACCCTATCCGCGGGCGCAAAGCGCGTCCAATGCGGCACGGGGCAGCAACCGCCGCGCGGCGGCCATGAGGTGCGTGGGCATCGTCACCCTGTAATGCGAGCGTGGCCGGAGCGTGGTCAGGGCCTTCATCAGCACGCGCGACACCGCGCCCGGCGGCAACTGGAACAGATCGCCGCCCGACGGCTCGTAGAGGCGTTTCAGCAGGCTCTGCTCGTACTGCGCGCGGCGTGGCGACGACTCCCAGTCGACCCAGCGTTCGAAATGCGGGATCGAGTTGGCGCGGATCCGCGACGCGATGGGCCCCGGTTGCAGGGTGATGATATGAAGGGGCGTGTCGCGCATCTCGATCCGCAGGGTGTCGGTCAGCCCTTCCAGCGCGTATTTGCTGGCCGAGTAGGCGCCGCGCCAGGGCAGGGGCACGAAGCCCAGAACGCTGGAACACTGGACGATCCGCCCGTGTCCCTGCCGGCGCATGACGGGGATCGCGGCGCGCGTCAGGTGGTGCAGGCCGAAGACGTTGGCCTCGAACACCGACCGCAGCGCGTCCGTCGGCAGGTCCTCGACCGCGCCGGGGCAGGCAAAGGCCGCGTTGTTGTAAAGCGCGTCGAGCGTGCCGCCTGTGCGCTCCAGCACATCGGCGAGGGCAGCGTCGATGCTGGAAGTCTCCGCCATCTCGATCCGGGCCGTCTCGACCCCGGCCGAGCGGAACCGCGCCGCGCTGTCCTCATCGCGCACGCCCGCGAAGACGCGCCAGCCCGCGCGATGCAGCGTCATCGCGGCGTCGAGCCCGATCCCGCTGGAACAGCCGGTGATGAGAATGCTGCGCGCCATGGTCGCCGGTCCCCGCCCAAAGAAAAACCCGCCACCGGAATGGGGCGGGTTCGACCGAGGTGCAAGGGGGGCGGTGTCAGCCCTGCTCGGGCTGAAGGAAGCGGCCGAAGATATAGGCCTCGATCCCGCTGTCGGGGATGTAGATGCGCATCCAGCCGTCCGGCGTTTCCGACAGCACCTCGACCCGCTGGTCGCGGACGACCTGGTCGACCACCTGGTTCGCCGTCGAGGGGCCGGAGCGTACGTTGACGCGGTTGCCGGTGACCACGTGCAGGTCCTGCTGGGGCAGCATGGGCTGCAGGCTGGCCGTCTGGATCATTGCCGCTTCCTCGGGCTCGGGCTCCGGGGCGTTCGTCGCCGCGAGTGCGCGTTCTATCGCACCGCGTTCATCGTCCAGCGCCAAGCGCGCGGTTTCGGCGGGCTCGGCCGCATCTGCAACCCGGTTGAAGTCGGGGTCGTCGCTTCCCATCGGCCGTTCGACGTCGCGGCCGACGACGGCCATGGTCACACCAATGCAAAGCAACAAGCCAAGGCTCAGTCGAATCATGGAATCGCCCCCGTTAAGTTCGTTCAAGATTACCACGAGTTAACGGCCCAACTGAGAAAAAGTTCGCCGATCGCGCGCGATTTGGCGTCTTTACCAGACTTCCGGCGAAGGCTATCCCCGAAGTATGAGCGACGATCCCGCCGATCCCGAAGACGTTCCCACCCCGGATTCGCTGACCGAGTCGCTGTCGCGCGCGATTGGCGAGCGCTACCTGACCTATGCACTCAGCACGATCATGCACCGCGCGCTGCCCGATGCGCGCGACGGGCTAAAGCCGGTCCACCGGCGGATACTGTTCGCGATGCGTGAACTCAGGCTCGGGTCCACCGGCGGTTTCCGCAAGTCCGCCAAGATCTCGGGCGACGTGATGGGCAACTATCACCCCCATGGCGACGCGGCGATCTACGACGCGATGGCCCGGCTCGCGCAGGAATTCAACGTCCGCTACCCGCTGGTCGACGGGCAGGGCAACTTCGGCAATATCGACGGCGATAACCCGGCCGCCAGCCGCTATACCGAGGCGCGGATGACCGCGGCGGCCGAGGCGTTGCTGGAAGGCCTGAACGAGAACGCCGTCGATTACCGCGAGAACTACGACGGCACGCTGACGGAACCTGTCGTGCTGCCCGCGTCCTTCCCGAACCTGCTGGCCAACGGATCCTCAGGCATCGCCGTCGGCATGGCGACGAACATCCCGCCCCATAACATCGTCGAGCTGTGCGATGCGGCCGTCCACCTAATCAAGACGCCCGACGCGCGCGACGACACGCTGCTGAACTACGTGAAGGGGCCGGATTTTCCCACTGGCGGCGTGATCGTCGAAAGCCCCGAGAGCATGGCCGAGACCTATCGCACCGGGCGCGGCGGCTTCCGCCTGCGCTGCAAGTGGGAGAAGGAGGATCTGGGCCGCGGCCAGTGGCAGATCGTCGTCACCGAGATCCCGTACCAGGTGCAGAAATCCAAGCTGATCGAGAAGATCGCCGACCTGATCCAGACCAAGAAGCTGCCCATCCTCGCCGACATCCGCGACGAGTCGGCCGAGGATGTGCGCGTGATCCTCGAGCCCAAGTCGCGCAGCGTCGATCCCGAGATCCTGATGAACATGCTCTACAAGCAGTCGGACCTCGAAACGCGCTTCGCGATGAACATGAACGTCCTGATCGACGGCCGCACGCCCAAGGTCTGTTCGCTGAAGGAAGTGCTGCGCGCCTTCCTCGACCACCGCCGCGACGTGCTTTTGCGCCGCTCGCGCCACCGGCTCGAGAAGATCGACCACCGGCTCGAGGTGCTGGAAGGCTTCATCATCGCCTTCCTGAACCTCGACCGGGTGATCGACATCATCCGCTACGACGACGATCCCAAGCGCGCGCTGATGGCGCAGGACTGGGGCACGATCCCGCCCCGCGCCACGGACGAGCGGGATTACGTGTCGCCCCTGCCCGGGGACGGCGAGACCGACCTGAGCGAGGTGCAGGCCGAGGCGATCCTCAACATGCGGCTGCGCGCCCTGCGGCGGCTGGAGGAGTTGGAGCTTCGGCGCGAACGCGATGCCCTGCTCGAGGAGCGTGCGGCGCTCGAAGACCTGCTGGCCACGCCCGACGTGCAGTGGGCCCGGATCACCGACCAGCTGCGCGAGACCAAGAAACAGTTCGGCAAGGATTACGAGCGGGGCCACCGCCTGTCGCGGATCGAGGAGGCGGTCGAGGTCGAGGACGTGCCGATCGAGGCCATGATCGACCGCGAGCCGATCACCGTGGTGTGCAGCCAGATGGGCTGGATTCGCGCCATGACCGGCCATATCGACCTGGGCCGCGAGCTGAAGTTCAAGGACGGCGACGGCCCGCGTTTCATCTTCCACGCCGAGACCACCGACCGGCTGCTGCTCATGGGGTCGAACGGACGGTTCTACACCTTGCCCGCCTCCGGACTGCCCGGTGGCCGCGGCATGGGCGAGCCGGTGCGCCTGATGGTCGACCTGCCCAACGAGGCGCAGATCGTCGAGCTGCGCATCCACCGCCCCGGCGGCAAGCTGCTGGTCGCGTCCTCGGCCGGCGACGGATTCGTGCTGCCCGAGGATGACGCCGTGGCGCAGACCCGCGCGGGCAAGCAGGTGCTGAACGTGCGCGTGCCCGCCACCGCGCTGCTGGCCAAGCCCGTAAGCGGCGATCACGTCGCCACCGTGGGCGAGAACCGCAAGGTCCTGGTCTTCCCGCTGGACGAGCTGCCCGAGATGGCGCGCGGCAAGGGCGTGCGGCTGCAGAAGTTCAAGGATGGCGGCCTGTCGGACGCCACCACCTTCACCCTGTCCGAGGGCCTGTCGTGGCGCGACCCGGCCGGGCGGACCCGCACCGAGACCGACCTCGCCGAATGGACGGCCAAGCGCGCGGGGGCGGGCCGGATGGCGCCGCGTGGCTTCCCGCGCGACAACAAGTTCACCTGAAGGAGCCGCCGATGATCCTCCGCCTCCTGGCCCTCGTCGGCCTTGTCACGCTTGCCGGCTGCGCCGCGAATTCCCTCGATGAGACGCCCGAGGCGCTGGGCGACTTCCGGCTGGGCTACAACATCGTGCAGGCCCGCGACGTGGAGCAGGGACCGTTCTCGCGCGAGGCGACGAAGGACGAACTGACCACCGCCCTGGCCGACGCGGTCGAGGCGCGGCTGGGCCGCTATGACGGCGACGGGCTCTACCATCTCGGGATCGCCATCGGCGGCTACGTGCTGGCGCTGCCGGGCCTGCCGGTGATCTACACCCCGAAATCGGCGCTGATCTTCGAGGTCAACGTCTACGACAACGCCACCCAGCAGCGTCTGAACGCCAAGCCGCACCGCATCACCGCCTTCGAAGGGGTCGAGAACATCGCCCCCATCGTCGGGTCGGGCCTGGTGCGCGGCAAGGAAGAGCAGCTGGAAAACCTGGCCACGGACGGGGCGCGCGCGCTCGAGAACTGGCTGATCCGCAACGCCGAATGGTTCACCCCCGAGCCGGGGCAGACGCGCGTGGAGTTCGACCGCGACGCGCTGGATGCGCAGGCGCAGGCGGCCATCGCGGCGCGGCCCTGACGGGGCGCGTCGGGCCGGTCGGACCGGCCTTGCAATTCCGCCTTTCGGTCGCTAATCAGCCCGCGTCAATCCACCCGGGCCAAGCCCCTGTCGCGGCCCCCATTTTACACCAGACGAGGCGCTGACTTTCATGGCGAAGGCAAAGTTCGAACGCAACAAACCGCACGTGAACATCGGGACCATCGGTCACGTTGACCACGGCAAGACGACGCTGACCGCGGCGATCACCAAGTATTTCGGCGACTTCCGCGCCTATGACCAGATCGACGGCGCGCCCGAGGAGAAGGCCCGCGGCATCACGATCTCGACCGCGCACGTGGAGTACGAGACCGAGGCCCGCCACTATGCCCACGTGGACTGCCCCGGCCACGCCGACTACGTGA